>Ga0209362_1000012_pt1 | contig 200633 bp, 192 predicted proteins | sample SaaInlV_165m_DNA_FD_184680 | JGI IMG/M metagenome (GOLD analysis project Ga0209362, IMG submission 184680) | Marine microbial communities from expanding oxygen minimum zones in the Saanich Inlet - Saanich Inlet SI037_S3LV_110m_DNA (SPAdes)... | ecosystem: Environmental > Aquatic > Marine >... | reverse complement strand
ACCCGGTGACGAACTGGATGTTGTTTCATGTGGGCTGACGAGTATACATGCTCGTCAAGGGGGGGCTTTGGGTCGGGGGGTCGACGAAGAATGCGGGACATCGAAAAGAGGAGCTCTGTCTTTTTAGCTTCTACAAGCCATTCAATTTTCTGATTAAGAGTTTTTGGCATCAGCTTGCTCAAGTTCTGTGTTCAACTTCGCGGCATCGCGGGCCGAATGAATGCAAAATTTTACATTGGATTGCTCTTGACGAAAACGTTCTATCAAAGCGTCGTTATCATCCAAGGATAAAAGTGACTTTATTGCGTCCTCTTGCGTCTCAAAACAGTCGATTGCCTCCCTGATTTTTCCGCGCACAGGCTCCGAAATTGCGGAGCTCAATCTCGCATTATCGAGTCGGATAATGAGGTGATTTATCCACGCCAGAGACTTGCTGACGCGTAGCTTTGTCATCGCTAGACGCTTGTTCTCTCTGTAGAGAGACCCGAGCTGCTCCTTGGCATCTTGTACCGCCGATTTTTCTTCATAGAATTCTGAATCAATACTCCTGATAATGGTCGAAATCGCATCTGAGAGGCTTTCTATATGGAACATAGCTCCATTGATATATTGCTCTGAAGGTCCTGGGATCGTAGAGAGGTATTGCTTCTCCTTCCTCAGGATCTCAAGCTCGGTTGTAAGGACCGCTGCAAAGCACTTAAGGGTAATAGGCATCATCGCTCCTCGGCCGGCCTTCCGAATGTCTGTGCGGCACTCAAGACGCTTTAGGCGGCGTTCTTCACGGCGTGCAGTGTGGTGCTCTTTAAAATCTGCCTCTGCCTTTCGGTGATTCATCATGTCAGCCCAAAAACCTTGGTTGCGAGCCCTGCGGTCGTTCCACTTTTGATCCACTGGAGAAATCGACGAATCTGTTGAAACAGAAGATACCGAAGAAGATGTGGCAGAAGGGTAGTAGACCTGAGGGTATTCGTAATCGGTTTCAATAACATACGCAGCCGCCGTAGAAGGGAGCGTAATAATGCTGAGCACGATGAGAATCCGAGACGTTGGGGTCACGGGAAGATAGTGTATCAGATAGTTCGTTTATTATGATACTCTCTTGCTATGTTGCTTATAGATATTGTTACTGTTCCTAAAAAAGGTTTGGTAATGCGGGACCCTCCTTGGATAACTGCTATTTTTGCCTTTTTGGTTATTGCGAGTTGCATAGTTCCCATTATCATAATCCATTGTTGGATATGGGTTTATGAGAAGGTGTATTTCTCTGCTTTTGGTATTCCTCATGTATATTTTCGTGATTATCTGATTATCGATAGAGGACGTCTGAGCAAACTGAATCTGATTCAGAAGATTGCATGTGTGTATTGTGGATATGGAAATGCAGTAGCTGCGTGGCTCAAGACTGTTGCAAATCACACAGAGCTCTACTCTTGTGCAATACAGCACAATAAGAAAAAACTCGGTCAGGAACATCAGAGTACATTTGCAAAATACGACACGTACTCTTAGTACTAGGCCTTTACTCTTTCAAGTACCAATCCTCCTAGTTGACCTACTACTGTGTCGACATTGTCGTTTACGATCACGTCATCAAATAGTTCGCTGCGTGTCTTAAAGAAGTCGAGATCTGCCTCTGCGTTCTTGAGACGGTCTTCGATCTGCTTTTCGGTGTCACGTCCACGGTCTCTTAGTCTGTGTAGAAGCGAGCTGAGCATTTGACGCTTACTTTTCCCTGGTGGCATCAATCCAAATGAGAGGATAGATCTGCGGCCGTAATGAGAGGAGAGACCTTGTAGTAAGTTCATCTCTGTAATAATCACGGGGATCATTTTCTTTTGCCAGATGGCATCGATGTCTTCTGTGCGATACCCATACCAGCGCTTTTCATCGCGAGAAGGAATACAGGTGCTTGTTGCGAGCTTCCCTTCATTCTTAAGTGCGAGGAATTCTTCTGGAGATACGTGGACATACTCATCAGCGTCACCTTCTTTTGGTTCGCGAGTTGTGAGAATCGGCACACGCTCCACGTACTTTCCGACCTTAGTAGATAGCAGTACAGAGACTGTAGTTTTTCCAACCCCCGAAGGGCCAGTGAGCGCCAAGACGTATCCAGGGAACTCTTGCTTTACGGTTTGTTGTACTGGGATTTCATACGAGACATCGTACGTGCGAAGCCCTTGAGTATTTACACTCGATAGGCGCATTTTTGGCAGCACTTTCATGCCGATAGCTATTGGTTGATCTGTTTCTGAAATTAAATGTCCGCTTACCTTTTGTCCGTCTTCTAGTTCGATCAGTCCGATATTGCGAGGTCCCGCTGGGAAACCTTCTGGTGTGTGGTGCACTGTGGTAAACGACAAGATCGTCCCTTCTTGCAATTTTCGCTGCAGGTCTTTTTGGGCGCGGTGAATGGCAGCTGGAGTATTACGCATGAGAGAGAATGTGGATGCCGCAGGTAGCGGCTGCTCCTCCAAAGTTATGAGCAAGTCCGTAAGAGGACTTCGAGTTTTTGAGTTGTTTCGATACATCTATAACTTGCTTAATTCCTGTAGCCGCCACTGGGTGACCGCAAGCCTTTAGTCCTCCGCTTTGGTTGATGGTCATCGGGCTTTCTTTTTCGTAGAGCGCTATAGCATTACCAGGTGTTGCAAATCCCATATCTTCAAGAGAGATGAGGGCAGCAATAGAGAAGCAGTCGTGGAGTTCTATGTGGGCGATTTCTTCTCGCTCGATATTAGCTTCTTGTAGAGCAGCACTCATAGCATCTTTGGTTGCTGCAAATGATGTAATAGTTGGACGGTCAGTAATACTCAATGTATCGGTAGCCAGCTGTGAGGCGGCAATCTTAATTGGGCTTTCAAATTTTGTAGACAAAACAACGCTAGCCGCCCCATCGGAGATAGGGGAGCAGTCTAGCATGCAGAGTGGGTCTGCTACTTTTGGAGACATTGAAATTGCCTCTGCGGGTATCTCTTTGCGAAATTGTGCGAAGGGATTTTTCACACCATTCTTATGATGGCGTGCACTAACATGGTTTAGGCGTTCACGGCTCAGGTTAAATTCATGCATGTATCTATTGGCAATGAGGCCAAAAATACCAGGGAAGGTAAGGCCACATGGTGCGTCTTTCTCTGCATCAGCAGCTCCCATAAGTCCTGCGGCTATTTTGCTTGGAGCGATATCGGTCATCTTCTCTACTCCGACAACAAGTACAGTTTGTGCTTTACCACTTTCGAGTAATGCACACGCAGTATGCAGAGCGACAGCGCCAGAGGCGCAGGCAGCTTCTGCACGCAAAGCAGGTGGATGGTGTGGGAGGAGGGATGCAGCCATTGCACCCAAGTGCGCTTGATTAGATGCGACTTCACCAAGCATATTGGCGACGATAACCATATCAATATCAAGGGCGGTACAGCCTGCATTCTCAATTGCTGCATCTATAGATTCTTCCATCAGATCTTTAATCGACATATCCCAGTGCTCCCCAAAGCGAGTTTGTCCTGTGCCTGTGAGGTAGATTGGAGATTGCATTAATGAGCTGCTGTAAGTTTTTGGTATTCGCAGTAGTTGATGTAGGTCGTTTCTCTAGTATCAGGTGCAAGTGCTACACCATCGCGCATCATCGTCATTAAGAATGCATCAGATCCTGCGCCAGAACCATATGAGACTAGTAGAATGCGGTCACTCTTCTTTGCCTGTTGTAATACATGGGCAAGGCCGAGTGGACTGCAGGCTGAGTAGGTGTTTCCAACAGTTGGGACGATAAATCCGTGCTCAAGTTGCTCTTTGGTAAAGCCTAACTCTTTGGCGATGCGACTTGGGAACTTCGCATTTGGCATATGGAAAACTACATGATCGATGTCTTCTGGTTTGATCTTTCCTACTTCGAGTATCCCTTTGGTCGCTTCTCGTACGTGGTGAAAGTACGCAGGCTCTCCAGTAAAACGACCTGCATGTTCTGGGTGCTGTTTTCCATTTGCCCTCCAGAAGTCTGGTGTGTCTGTGGTAAACGACAGAGTCTGATCTATCTGGCAGAGTGCGTTCTTATTATCAGTCGACCCCATAACGAATGCAGCGGCACCTGCTGCTGCAGTGTATTCGAGTGCATCACCGGGTTTGGATTGTGCGCAGTCTGCACCTATCGCCAGTCCATGACTTATTTGCTTTGAGCGAATCATACTATCGACAATCTGCATCGCCGCTGTTCCTGCTTTGCAGGCAAACTCGAGGTCTGCGCAATGACAGAACGGGTCACACTCAAGAGCGGCTGCTACCATTCCACTTGTTGGTTTTACGGCGTACGGGTGGCTTTCGGATCCTACAAATACTGCAGAGATCTGAGAAGTTTTAATATCTGCTAATTCAATTGCCTGACGCCCTGCTTCAAATGCGAGGGTGAAGGTATCTTCTCCTGCATCTGGTACAGATTTTTCTGTAACCCCTAGACCTGCTTTCATTGTCTCTGGATCTTGTTTCCAGGCGTGCGCAATCTCTTCCGACGTTATACGTCGGGAGGGGATGGATATACCGAAACCAAGGATGGCGGATTTCATCGAAAGAGATTTTAGCAGAGATTCGGCTCTGTAAAGCTATTTAGAAGGGTATTTATTGGTTGTGGCAAGAGGTCTTATTTGTAACTTTTCAGATGAATAGTTCTAGTTCTTGTTCATTTTTGCCTTAATGCAAAAACGAACCAAAAAAATCAAGACGAGCGCAGACTCGTGCGAAGCAAAGTTTCTATTGCTTTAGATGTGCGCACTTTCAACCAAGCTTGCTTCGCAACTTGGCATTCAAGTGCTAAACACGCATTATGACCATATTCTTCGCTCTCAAACAGGTGCGCTCGTCGCTTACGGATATAACATTCGTCGTCATGCCACTGTAATGTGGACGAAGATCACCCCGCCTTAGTGTCATCGTAGCGACGCAGTGCGAAGCTGCGCAGCAGACTTCGTCCAGGAGCGCTCGGGTTCATATTGTCTTTATTTCTTCGTTCACGTCTGTGGCAAAGATTTTTGGTTACTTTTCATCTGAAAAGTTACAACAAGATTATCTAGCCAATTTCTTATGACTACTTGCAAGCTTCTGTGCAGCTTGAGCAGCTAGAAGACTGATTTCTCCTGCGAGGACTGCAGCTCCAATAGATTCAGCGAGCTGCTGAGCAGGTTTAAGATTGGTCTTTGGTTTCATGAGAAGATCTAAGCACTGACGCTGTGCAGGAAGCTCTGTTCCTCCTCCACGTACTCCAACGAGTAAAGCGGGGATACGCACACGTACAGAGATGCCATGTGCTTCTTCGGATACTGTTGTATCGGTCATCGATCCTTCTACTGTATGTGCAGTATCTTGCCCCGTTGAAAGATAGAGAGCAGCGATGACGTTTGCTGCATGCAAGTTAGACCCTATTGCTCCTGCAATGTTAGAGCCTCTTTTGAGCTTGGCTTCATACACATCAAGTAGTTTACTTGGCTCTACCTTCAGGATTTCTTTGATGATGTGTGGCTTGAGGAGTGCTTCGGCGATCACTTCGTATCCACGACCTTTGTCGTGCGTTCGCCTGCTTGGCTTTTTATCGCTATCAACATTTCCTGCAATCGTGATGAGTTCTGCATCAAGTTTTTGCGCAATCCAGTCTCCAATTTGTTGCGCAGCAATCGTGATCATATTCATTCCCATGGCTTCATCAGTATCAGCTCGCAAAGATAGGAAGACGTAGTTATCGTCTTGGTCGATGTCGTATCCAAGGATTTTCAAGTGACTACTTGTTGCTTCTCCGATCTTCTTCCACTCATCAGATTTTTGGTTTATTGAATCAATAAATTGTTCAGGTTTTTTATTTACTCTAAAAGCAATAGACCGAGTAATACCATGGTGAACCGATGTAATTTTTATCCCTTCTCCTTCGGACGCTGCTTTACATCCACGGTTCACGCTGGCAACCAATGCACCTTCGGTAGTTGCGAGTGGCAGATGCAGCTGCGATGTTTCAAGTGAGCTGAATGTTGCCTTCAGTGGACCTGCGTATCCGACTGGAATCGGAATACTTCCAAACATCTGTTCGCAGTTATTTACTTCTGCCTGTCCTATTCTGTTTGGCTCTGTTCCAAGTAACGACAGATTTAAATCCAAAGTATCTTGGATCTTCATTCTTCGTACGGCACAGCGCTCGTGAGAGGAGAGTGATTCTGGAAGGTCGCGGAGGTTCATTAGACTAAGTATGCCCCTTGGCCTACTGATGCCTCAAACACTTTGCAGCTTTCTTGGGCGTGCGCATATTCAGTTATTCTCTCTTTTGCCTCATCCGTGCAGAATAAATGGACCGTAGGGCCTGCATCCATGGTATAGAGAACAGGGAGGTGGTCCGCCTTCCTCATGCTTTTTACCTCATCTAATATCCGATAGGTCTCATCACTTAAGTAATTCAGAGGTGGATCTTGGGTCTGCATACAGTGGTGCATTTCCATACAATCTTCTTCTACGACTGCCTGCAGCTTCTCGAAATCTTTCGCAAGGAGTGCGTCGATACATTCTTGCTGTCGGTGATTATTAATATCTTCAACACGCTTCGCAAAGTCTGGGCTTGTCCACGCCTTAGGGTGTCCTTCGGAGGACCCGACTTTCTTCTCTTCGGTACTTGGAACGATGATGATGTCATGAAGGTTCCAGTGATGCTCGTCTGCAACCTGCCATCCTTTAGATCCATCGATAAACAAGTTCTCTTCATTACGCACTGCACCGTATCCACCAAAGATACTGCGAGCAGCACTACCTGAGCCGAGGCGAGCCATGACACTGATCTGTTCATCGGTGAGATCCGCATCGACTAAACCAGAAACAGCTTTTGCGAGTGCAGAAAATACTGCAGCAGAAGAGGCGAGTCCGATACTTGGTGGAATCTGAGAGTCGATAGTTATCGTTAGATTGGAGACTTCAGTTGGTGCAATTGTTGCGAGGTAGACTTCTATCAAGTTGAGAGTTTTCTGAAACCGCACTGTGTCTTTTTCGGTCATCTCTTTATTGGCAGAGGTAACCGAGAGTGTCTCTGCAAGTTCTATGGATACATCAACATGAGGACCATCGAGCGTCATCGCGAGGTTCTCATTTGCACACAGACGAAATTCGTCGTGTCTGTTTCCCCAGTATTTAATAAGCGCGATGTTTGGTGTAGAGCGGGCGGTGATCATAATCGGATTATAGGGTACGTGTTATCCGCTAAAGAAGCATCGGTATTAATGGCCAAAATCATTCCACATCCACCTGTGCGACTTCCTGCTCCTATTACCTTGGCAGATCCGCCTTCTTGTTCAATTTTTGTGATCAATTCTTTTGCCTTATCTGTAACAATACCAAGTGACTGCTGCGCTTTATTATGCTCTTTAAAAATCTCTGATAAATCTGTATTTTGTTGCAGTTTCTTACTACAGTTTCCAATGATTTCGAGTGGTTCAGATAACTCTTCTTTTCGCTCAGTTACCCATGCAACTAACTCTGGTGTTTGCTGCTCAGGATCTCCGGTGTCTATAAGAAGTGCTCCATCGAGTAGATTCTTTGGAAGGTCGATGACCTTGGGCTCAGATCCTTTAATAAACTGCACGGGGCTTTCATTCCAGATCACTGCAAAGTCGATACCACTGTTTCCAGGGTTAACGATATCTTCGATCTCTGCAGCGCGCTCTTTGCAGTCCTCTCCAAGAAGACATTTGCATACTGCAATAACCAAAGAAGTAGAGCTTCCCATTCCTTTACCGAGTGGAATCTCGCTCGCAATTGCTAGTGCACCTCCAAACGTACCGCATTCATGAATGATCTGCTTGAGATACTGTTGCCACTCCGGCTGTCCGACCATTTGCTCCCAAGCGACTGAGAGATCACCTGACTCTGCATCTTCCTCAAAACTCACAGCCATCTTAAGAGGAGAGGGTACTGCTATCCCAGGGTAGCCAAAGAGAACCGCGTACTCACCCGTAAGGATGATCTTTCCTGAAACAGTTGCAGTACTCATCCTCCGAACCTTCGGGTACGATCTGCAAATGTTGTGACTGAAGTTTCTAGATCTTCTACAGAGAAGTCAGGAAAGAATTTATCAATAAAGTCCCACTCCGCATACGCTGCCTGCCATAAGAAGAAGTTGCTGGTGCGATGCTCTCCTGAAGTGCGAATTATCAAATCAATATCAGAAAGTTCTGGGTGGTCGAGTGCGGCAGAGATCCCATCTTCACTTTTGTCATCAGTTTTGCCGAGGGCACGCACAATTTCATCTTTTCCACCGTAATCTATAGCAAGATGCAGTGTAAATTCTGTTTGGTCTTTTGTTTCCTCTTCTACCTCTGCAATAAGTGCTGAAAGAGAAGCGGGGATACGGTCCTTGCGACCACTGTGAACAAAGCGCGTTTTATTCTCTAAGAATGTTGAACGTTCTTTTTCTAGATATTCTTCGAGTAGGCCCATCAACATATCAATTTCTTTCTGATCACGTTTCCAGTTCTCTGTTGAAAAGCACCAGACGGTAAGAGTGTTTACACGGGAATCTTCTCGGCACCAGTCTGTAAGGGTACGGAAGTTTTCTATTGCTACCTTGTGTCCTTCCCAAGGTTTAAGGGTACGGGTTTTTGCCCAACGCCTGTTTCCGTCAGGAATGATAGCAATGTGTAAACCGTTATCTGGCATCGAGAGCTATCGGTAATGCGAGGTGAAACCACGGAGCGTATGTTTCTGGGCGCTCTTCCATATCCTTTTTAAGCTCATCAAGTTCTATCCATTTCATCTCCATAATTTCTGCAGGGTCTGGATGCATTTGCGTTGATTCTTCAACAGTTCCTATCAGTACTGTGTCATATTCGTATTCTGTCCCTTTGCCATCAGGGTCGTCAGCTTTATAAACAAATGAGTCTGCAACGGAGAGTCCTGTGCGAAACCCACACTCTTCTTTGAGCCTGTCTGCACCTTCTATCTCGATAGGAAACTTCTCTTTTGGGTGAGAGCAGCAGGTATTTGCCCAATATCCTGGGAAGAGCATCTTTACAGAAGCACGTCTCTGGATGAGGATTTTGCTCATATCAGGGCTAAATATAAAGACAGAGAAGGCTTTATGGAGCTTTCCACCCTCGGTGTGAGCCTCGATAATTTCGGACTTCCCAAGCGATTCTCCCTGTTCATTAGTTAGAATGACGGATTTCATGGGTTTATTATAACACTAAATTACGCTATAATAGTCTTAATGGAACAAATACAACAGATTCTGCAATATCAAGTACTTAGCAACACCGTTGCTCAGCTTGGGGTCGCAATTGCGATCTTCTTGGGTATTTTCATCGCTATGAAGATAACGAGAAAGCATGTCATTGGACGTATGATCAAGATGTCTGAGAAAACAAGCTCCAGAGTAGATGACACCGTTTCTGCTTTCCTTGGAGGTATAAAAACTCCTATCTATCTGTTGGTTGCTCTTTTTGTAGCTTTGCAGGGGATAACAGTACCAGATTCTATGAATTTGATTATCGATATCGCCATATTGGTGGTGGTTGTTTCACAGGTAATTAAGCTCTTAGAAGAGGTATTTTCTATGATGCTTGGAGCACAGTTTAAGAAGACCAACCCAAACTCTGAACTTCCTGGAATCTTTCGTGTAGGTATTCGCCTACTTCTTTGGTCTATAGGAGTTTTATTGATTCTCTCGAATGCAGGTGTAAATATCTCCTCTCTTATTGCAGGTCTTGGAATTGGAGGTTTAGCGATCTCCCTTGCTTTGCAAAATATCCTCTCGGACCTCTTTGCATCGTTTTCTATCGCAGTGGATAAGCCATTTGAGATAGGGGACTTTATTATTATTGGAGAGCACAAAGGAACCGTAAAACATATTGGAATGAAGACCACACGCATTACAGCGCTCGAAGGAGAAGAGATTGTTATCTCTAATGCAGAGCTTACGACTGCCAGAGTGCAAAACTATAAGAAGATGCAGAAGCGACGTATCGTATTTGGATTTGGATGCACGTACGATGCTAAGCCTGAACAGCTAGAAAAAATAGCTGCTGACGTCGGAAAGATTATTGAAGATCATGCACTCGCAGAGCTTGATCGTATTCATTTTAATGCATTCGGTGATAGCGACTTACAGTTTGAGGCGGTATATTACATGACAACAAGTGACTATAACGATTACATGAATACACAGCAGGATATTAATGTTCGTATCCTTAAATACTACGCAGAAAATGGCCTAGAAATGGCTTTCCCAACACAAACTCTTTACGTAAAGAAAGACAGTTAATTCTGCAGTGAAGAAATAGGGTTACAGAAAAGAATGTAAGTACGGTAGTATGTGAATGTTTCTTTCATGCTTTTCATATGCTTGGACTTCAGTGTACAGAATCTACTATTCGAATTGCTGCCGCTAAAAAAAGTGGACAGCTTCTTTCGGTGCAAGCCAGAGCAGAGCAGAAAATTCTTAAGGATGTTATTAGCGAAGGAATCGTTATCGACAGCGAGCAGACTATTGATGCATTAAAAAAACTAAAGTCATCTATCAAACGATCGGGCAAAGCTACACTTTGCTTATCTCCAAGTACTGTTCATACGCGATTGTTGCGTATTCCAAGATTAAGATCTGGGAGACTTACTTCGGCTCTTCGTAAAGAGATAGAGTCTGTGCTTCCTGGAGAGATGAATGATATGCATATTCTTATCACTCCTGTTCGTCGAGATAATAGAGGGACACGTATCGCTGTAACGGCAGTACGAAAAGATGTTATTTCCTCTTATAGAAATCTATTAAAAGCGTCGAAGCTTTCTATGGGCAGAGTAACAACGACTGCGCTTGCACTTGGCGATATGTTGAAACACACCAATGCGTTTGTATTAGTAAATATCGAAGATGCTGAACCGAGTGTTGTTGTGTTCTATGGAGGGCAACCGGTTGATGAACACGTGCTTTCTTCTGCTGCACCGCAAACAATATTGTCTACAGTACGCGCTCTTATTGCAGAATACAGAGAAGATGATATGCATATTCAACACGTCGCTGTGCATGGTTCTAAAGAAGCATTCGCTAAGATAGAACAGGGATTTATCCCAAAAAAGAATGCTGAGGAGAAGAGAGAAGAAATGGAAGGCGCAGTAACTGTAGAGCATGTACTTCCAGGTTTAAAAAAGGATGATTTGGTGTGGGGAGGTCTCATCGCTTCATCACTCGGAAAAGGCTTAGATATACGAAAGAGCGCATCTTCTTTATCATTTAAGCAATGCGTTCTCTTTGGATTTTCTACAGTTGTAGCATCATATTTCCTTTGGAGGATTGTTCAGATACAGCTTGTGAGTTTTTCATAAGAAATACGGCCACTTTTCTCATTGTTTGAAGTTCTAAGTGGTACTCTGTTGCTCTATGAGCAATCAAAATACTCTCGGTGAAAACCTCGCAGCAATGTTAAAAGGCGGCGTTATTATGGATGTAGTAAATGCGAAACAAGCACGTATTGCTGAGAATGCAGGTGCCTGCGCTGTTATGGCTTTAGAGAGAGTGCCGTCTGATATACGCAGAGATGGGGGAGTAGCGCGCATGAGTAATCCAAAGCTGATTAAAGAAATCGCTGAGGCGGTAAGCATTCCTGTAATGGCAAAGGTTCGCATAGGGCATACAGCAGAGGCACGGGTACTTGAGGCTCTTAACGTCGATTTTATCGATGAGAGTGAAGTACTTACTCCTGCAGATCCGTTTGATCACATTGCTAAGTCTGATTTTAAGATTCCTTTTGTCTGTGGAGCGACGAATTTAGGGGAAGGACTGCGAAGAATTGATGAAGGTGCTGCGATGATTCGTACCAAAGGAGAGGCAGGAACAGGAAACGTTGTTGAGGCAGTGCGACACTTGAAGATGATCAAAAAACAGATCGCAGATCTTAAAAGTGCATCTAAAACAGACAGAAGTGTGTTCGCAGAGACAGAACGTATTCCTGTAGAGCTACTCGATCGCGTACTAGAAATAGGGAGACTGCCTGTTGTAACATTTGTTGCTGGTGGGATTGCTACTCCTGCAGACGCTGCTCTTATGATGTCCCTTGGTGCAGAAGGAGTGTTTGTTGGTTCTGGCATCTTTAAATCTGAGGATCCAGCGAAAACTGCAGAAGCTATTGTGCAGGCAACAGTACACTTCGAGGATGCAGCACTGGTTGCTAAAGTATCTGAAGGACTTGGAGACGCAATGAGCGGACAGAATATTGAAGAGTTAGAAACTACTCTCGCAAGCAGAGGATGGTAGTTGGAGTACTTGCCCTGCAAGGCGACTTTGCAGAGCATATCAATATATTGCATCAGCTTGATGTGGATTCTTTGGAAGTACGAACAATCGATCAGTTAGAACAATGTGATGCGCTTATTATCCCTGGAGGAGAGAGCACAGTGATGTGGAAATTACTTACAGAGACTGGAATCGATCAAGTAATAATCAAAAAAGCACGTGAGGGAATGCCTATTCTTGGTACATGCGCCGGTGCAATTGTTCTTTCTGATTCTCATTTGAACTTGATAGATATAACAGTAGAACGCAATGCATACGGATCTCAGTTGCAAAGCTTCACTGATCGGATATCAATAGAAAATATTGGAGAGATAGAAGCCATATTTATTCGAGCTCCTCTTATCACGAGAGCGGGAGACGATGTATCAATTTTGGCTCACCATAAAGAAAATCCTGTGTTCGTACACAAGGGAGATATACTCGTGGCGACCTTTCACCCAGAGCTTCAGGAATCTTGCTGTATCCATAAGTATTTTCTAAGTGAAGTAGCGTGCTGTAGTATTGAGGCGTGAGTCGAATCTTTCAACTTGTAGGCTTGATACTCTTTTTGTTACCTGCTGCAACTATTGCACAGAGTATAGATACCACTCCTCATAGACAGATTGGTATTTATCTAAATGCATCTAATGCAGGAGATGAGGAGTTTGTATATGGAGTGATAGATCGCCTTCCAGATCGTGGTATTCCTGCACTGGTATTCGATGTAAAAGATCACTACGTCTATTTTGATAGTCAGTCTGGGTTGGCGAACGAAGCTAATCTTGTTGTTCCACTTATCGAACTCCCTGAGCTTGTTGCGCGGGCACATGCAAAAGGTATCTACACCATTGCACGGTACGTTGCCGTCAAAGACAAGTATCTCGGTCGCCGATTTCCAGAGACACGAATGTCACACCCTATATCTGGAGAGTCGTTGCAGACTGATTGGGTGCATCCATCGCACGAGACGGTGCTGCAGTACAACCGTGAACTCATAGGGGAGATCGCGCGTGCAGGTGTCGATGAGATCAACTTAGATTACATTCGCTATCCAACAGATAATCTCTCTTCTCTTTCTGCGATGTCTACAGGAGAAAAAATTGTGCACCTAGAAGCTTTTGTGCGCATGGCTCGTCGTGCCATCGATATGGCAGAATCAGACACCAAGCTCGGAATAAGTACGTATGCAATTTTGGGTTGGTACTACGATAGTACGTTAAAAAACATTGGCCAAGACGTCGTACGGTTTGCTCCATTTGTTGACGTTATTTCTCCAATGGCTTATCCACAGACATTTGCAAAGGGCGCGTATTTTAACCCTGCACTTCATCCTCGTTCTCGTGAATATTATCTCGTGCTACGTACTCTCGAAGGGTACATTGATATTCTTGGAGAGCATGCATGGAAACTTCGTCCATGGATTCAGGGGTATTATGTAGATGCAGGTGATATGACAGAGCAAATAGCAGCGGTATACGACTCTGGTCTTTGTGGCTTTACTGTGTGGAGTGCGAGTAATTACTATCAACCGCTCTATAGTTCGTTGCAGCACTTTGATATCCCTCAAAAGTGTAGCCTTCCAGAAAAAGTTGCTCAGGCTCTTGAGTAAGTTTTAAGTTCACTGAAACCTAGAATTCTTGTGTAATCTGGCGCATAGTGTTTATCCTCTTTGACATTCCACTTTTTCTCTCATGCGTTCTCTTCGTCGTTTCTCTATCACGTTGCTTTCCGGAGCACTCGTTGTATTTCCGTTTATCTCTACTGTAGCCGCTGCTACTTACAAGACTCCTGATGTCTTTATCGAAGAGATAAGCAAATTTCCAGGGAGTATAGAAGGAGTAGAATCTAGTATTCCTTCATTTATAGGAGGAAGTGAATTTCAAGTAGATAGCTTCTTTGATGTCTTTACAGAGATTTCTGTCCAAGACACCTGTGATCCTTGTAAAATAATTGAGAATGAAATTGCAGAGAAAGAAGCACGCATTGCAGAAATTAAATTAGGTATTGCAGCTATCGATGATCTTCTTGCTTTGGCTAAGCAACAACAAATCGACACTCAAGAAGATATAGACTCGATAAGTGACCAGTTAAAAGAAATGCAAAATCCACAGAACTATGTGGAAAGCGAAGGGCGCCGATATGATAGTTCTGACAACGCAGCAATGAGTCGCAGGAGTGCAAACTTATGGGACGCATACAAGTCAGGAGATTTGTCTGCACAAGAATATAGTGATGAGATTGCAAAAGATTTCGATGACCCAGAAGTGGCTAAAGAACTAGAAAAGATCAAAAAAGAAATTATTAAAGAGCTAGAGGAGGGCATCAAAGAGAATAAAGATCTCCTAGATGACCTTTCGGATATCATTGATCTCCTAAACGAGAATGCACAAAAACTTACGAAGGAATTGAAAGACTGTTTAGATAAACTTGAAGAATTAATGAAAGCACTCGAAGCGTGCAAGAAGCAATGTAAAGAAGGTCCTATAGATGTAGGAGGACTTGGTCTTACACCTGAGCCAAGAGGATTTGTAGATAGTTTCTTCGATATTTTTAGAGGACCAGAACCTATTTTACCGGGAGTCGATACCGTTATCGAACGTCTAGATCCTCAGTTACCTGGAGGGGCAGGGCAAGTGCCTATCGAATTAGTTGAACTTAGTCTTACAGGTACAGAGCCAATACAGGTGAATGCAGATAGTTTCTTCGATGTCTTCTTTGAGATAGATGTTCCAGCACAAATACCGGAAACAAAGTGTCATATGTGTGATCCTCTAGCCAAAGAAATAGCTAAGAAGGAGGCTAAGCTCAAGATGTTACGCGAAGCCGTGACGGCAGGAGAAGCTCTTGTAAAAGATATTGATACTGCAATATCAAACGGAAAAGAAGTCGTTGAAGAGATAAAGGAGGAGTTAAAAAAATTAGAAAATCCAACCGATTACGTAGAGAGCGAAGGTCGACGTTTCGACAGTGCAGATCATGCTGCGATGCAGGTGCGCAATCAGCGTCTTTGGGGAGATTATCGCTCTGGCAAACTCTCTGCTCAACAATTAGAAACAGAGTGGGAAAAGCCGTTTGATGACCCGGATGTTGCGAAAGAGCTCGACAAAATCAAAGATCAATTAGCAGATGAATTGGAGGATGTTATTGAAGAGTCAGAGGAGCTGATAGAAGATCTTGAAGCACAGAAAAAAGAGTTTGAAGATGCAATTATAGGAGCAAAGATAGATATCGGGTTATGTAATACAAATCTTGCAGCCATGCGTATTCAACTTGCTGATTGTGAAAAGCGCTGCAAGTCTTTGGGTGATGCCATTGGATTCATTGATGATCTCCTTAAGCAAGATCCGCCTATCTGGAATCCACCTGAAAGAGAAGTTGATACCAATGATTCATCAGAAACTTTTGACCCAGAAGATCCAGAAGACCTCGATGATGTCCCCAATTGTTTAGCGAAAGAAAATACATTCTCTACTACAGCTTCTTGCATGGCACAGTGTGAAACAAAGCATTGTGTTCTAGCGGATGGTGCAGAATGTTATACATGCGTAGGTGGAGAATGTAAGGCAGAGAATAATGAATACCCTACTTCAGATTCGTGCTTTAAGACGTGTGACACAAAGCACTGTGTAAAATCTGAAGGCTCAGATTGTTTCTACTGTGTAGGTGGAGAATGTAAGGCAGAAGATAACGAATACCCTACGGCAGACACATGTTTTAAGACGTGTGACACAAAGCACTGTGTAAAATCTGAAGGATCTGATTGTCATTACTGTGTAGGTGGAGAGTGCAAGGCGGAGGATAATGAATATCCTACTGCAGACTCATGTTTTAAGACGTGTGACACAAAGCATTGTGTAAAATCTGAAGGATCTGATTGTCATTACTGTGTAAAAAAAGAGCCAAAGGTTAGTTTTATCTGTGATTGGTTTGGAGTGTTTTGTCCGAAGCCACCTGAAGCCAGTCTCGATAGCTTCATTGGTTGTGCTGAAGACACAGATACAAGTGCTGATTGTTCAGACTATGACCACAACGAAGATGGAACAGTGGATGCTGCAGATTTGAGTGATTGGGATCTTTCTCTTCAAGGTCCTGGTGGCATTTCCTTCCCACTTATTGTTGATGGATTTGACGGTGACCCAGGTGTAAGTGTTGAGGATATAAATGCTCTTAATGATTGTCTGTCTACAGGTGGTTCAACGTGTGATGGGCTCGACTTTGGCTTACCTCCACCAGATATATTGTTTGGTGACGATCTTTTGGGTCTTGGTGGCAATGGATTTGGTCTTCATGCTCAAAATGGTAATGATGTTCTACTGGGAGATCCTCTTCCACCAGGTTTCTTTGGGTCCGATGGATTGAATGATATTGCCCAACCAGACGGCCCTCCTATTCCACCAGATTTCTTTGGTCCAGGGAGTGATCCGTTTACAGGACCTGGAGGACCCGTTGATGTCACACCATTTGGTCAGCCAGATCCAGGTACATTTGGTGGGATTCGGTTTGACCCAGTGCTCCCTCCACCAGTTCAGCCTCAGACAGAGCAGGTTCCACAGGCGGTACAAGATCTTATCGCAAAGATTATTCGTGATAACCCTCTAGAACCTTGTGAAAAATTAATTATCAGCGTCAGACGTATTCGTATCGGAAATAGGGTGAGTTACACCGTCACTGTTCGAAGAGAGCGCGATGAAGAGAAGTGTGCACCGAAATGCGACAAAATAGATGGATTCAATAGCATGGAAGATTGTCAGAGCGGTTGTCTAAATCCAGATTCTTGTGGGTACGATGGTGGACTCTGTTGGACATGTAGTCCTGAAATATTTGAAGATGGTTTTGAATCTGGTGATACATCCAAATGGAGTACTGGAGACGATGTAGTTGAAGAAGATAAGGATGAAACAGAGGATGACGAAGGTGAGACAGATTTGTGTAAAGATTCATCACGTTGTGACGATGCTGATGAGTGCACACAAGATAACTGTGATCCAGAGACAGGCGCTTGTTCTAATACTGCTATCCCTGGATGTGGTGAACCAGAGCGAAACTGTAGCAATAACGATATATTGCCGTTTGATAGCAAGGCTGCATGCCAAGCAGGTAGCCCACTTTGCCCATCCCAGACTGCGGAATGTCAGAGTCATGACACAGATGAGGGAATGTGTTGGGGGTGTGTTCCTAAGGAAGTGGATAAGCTTTCTCCATGTCGAGAGAGTGACCGCTGGGTTCTAGAATCCGAAGCACGCTCTGCATGTTCATCACAGAAGAAAATTCATTACAGAGTTACAGATGAGTGTTGGGGCTGTAAAGCTGATCAGTGTGATTCACCACTAGTCGACCATGCAGGTGCTACTGCGCTTGAGTCCGATGGATATGAATGTAGTCCTGTTCGAAAGGATAGTGGCTTAACGTGTTACGACTGCAAAGAAGTTGAATCAGATCCACCACCTCCACAATGTGATGCAGGACTTGTTTCTGATTGTGGTCAGTGTCCAAGTGGTACTGAGTGTGGAGCTCGAAACAGCAATGGTTGTCATATTTGTAATCCAGTAGATACAGGTCCAAGTTGTCCAAGTGGAACAACGGCAAGTCAGTCTGACTGTGAGTCGCAGTGTCCGAGTGATGGTATCTGTATTGGAGAAGATGGTTGTTACAGTTGTGTAGTTGTTAATTGTCCATCTGGGACTACGAGAGATGAATGCCCAAGTAGTTGCAGCAATGGTTGTGACGTTGCAGGAGAGCAGCACGGGGTAAAGTGCTACCAGTGTAAGCAAGATTGCGAGACTGCATGTTCTTCTAATGGGTATGGTCCAGAGAGCACAGATCATTCTGATGCAATTCTCTCAGAGCTTAACGGATACAGTTGTGTTTCTGGTGCAAGTATCAGTATTCAGACTGCAACAATAGGAGAGTGTAATTGTATTGGTGAATACAGTCTTTCAGTCGACACTACTCCTCCTGTCTGTGCAGGTACTCCTTGTGGAGACGTGGAGTGTGGAGGCTCTGCAAGTTGTCCAGGAGGGCCAAATGAAACCATTACGGTGAACTGTAACTGGGGTGGATGGGAGAAATTACAGAAGCATCAGTTTAGGCCAGTGGTTGGTAATTAGGGTTATAAAAAAGGGGAGTCGGACAGAAGTGTCTGGCTCTTCTTGTATACAATATTTATTCAATAATTTGTAATACGTTTTACAGGTGACATTCGTCATCTTGCATCGAGTCTCCTATCATGTGCACATGAGAAAAATAGTTTTTGGTGCGGCGCTTTTGGTACTTACGTCTTGCTCTTCGAAGCAACCAGAACAAATAACATTGCTTGATGGCACCCCTGTTGAACTTTCTGAGTTTACAGAGGGAGTTCCTGCAATTGTAAATTTCTGGGCTTCTAGTTGTAGCTTCTGCAAAGACGAACTTCCGTACTTCGAAAAGATATCCAGAGACTATCCAGAGATTGCAGTCATTGGAATCAATCTTCAAGAGAGTCCTACAGCTGCTGCAAAGTATTGGAGGCAGGGTGGATATACATTTCCTTCACTACTAGATCCAAGTTCTCAGTTAAAAGCTCAGTTTGATGTTATTACTCAGCCAACGACTATATTTATTGACATGAATGGTGATCATATAAGTAAGAAAAACGGCCCGATGCAATGGAAAGAGATAGAGCGAAGAACAAAAGAATTACTAAGCGAAGAAAAGAAGATCGTCGAAGAACCTCAAGAGATAGACCTATTGCCTGCCGTGAATCACGAATTGCCAATCACTTCTGCTGTACCGTCACTTCTTTCTCAGTGGTATTACCGAACAGTCGATCATCTTATTCCTTTGGATCAGATTCTTTCTGGTGGACCTGCCAAAGATGGAATTCCTTCTATCGATAATCCGCAGTTTCTTCTTTCTCGAGAAGTAGACTTCTTAGATGACGATGATATTGGAATACTCGTAGAGCACGGAGGTCACATTAAGTTTTATCCTTATGCAATTTTGAATTGGCATGAGATTGTAAACGACCGAATCGGTGGAGATGATGTTACCGTTACGTATTGTCCGCTCTGTGCTACGGGAGTTGTGTATAGCAGTCTTATTACAGAAGGAGTTACCGAGTTTGGTGTATCAGGATTTCTCTATCAATCTAATTTATTAATGTATGACAGAGCGACAGATAGTTTGTGGAATCAGGTAACAGGACAGGCAGTAGTAGGACCACTCACTGGAGAAAAGCTCACCTTCATAAAGAGTGACATCGTGCGGTACGCAGCTGCAAAAAATGCATCGATCGACTTACTTGTCCTTTCTGCAGATACAGGATTTAACAGAGATTACAGTCGTACACCATACGACGGATATGAAGATGAGGATCGAACTATCTTCCCAACAAATGCAGCAGGGGATACGAGGTTACACCCAAAGGATTTGGTGTATGGAGTGACCATTGATGGGAAAGCTCTCGCAATTTCTGAAGACTTTATTCACAACAATGGTGTGTTCCAGGGGTATCTCGGAGAGGGCGTAAAGAAGATTCCTCTGCAGATAGCATTTGATTCTCGCACCGAGCGCTTAGTAATAACGAGATATTACAAAGAAGAGCCTGGACGCAAAGAAGAGCTTGTTCCTGTTCCTGCATTCTGGTTCTCTTGGCTTTCACAGTATCCGGATACAAAGCTCATGAAGTAGGTCTATATATAGAGCAGATTTGTATTATTGAGAGGTATTTCCTATGATGACGATATTATGAAAAATCTTGGACTTCTCCTACTCATCCCTCTTTCTTTGCCGATATTGCTTCATGTTTATAACCCATCTATGCAGCTGGGTGGCTTAGGATTGCTCTTAGGGGTGATTGGCATGACAATTTCACCTTTAATCCTTTTCTTAAGTTTAGGGTTTTATGTAGCTAAAAGGTGGAATAGGTAAGGATTCTTTGTTATTATCCGCTCGTAAGCTTACTTTTGATGAGGTAGAAATGCTTCTCGCAGAGTTACAGGTTACATTTCTACTTATTTTCATCCTATTATTATGGATACAGGAGTAATAAAGAAACTGTTAAACGGTTTCGGCTTCATCTCTCGCGAGGGAGGTGACGATCTATTCTTCCACTCAGCTGATCTAGTTGAGGTACAGTTCGATGATCTCCAGGAAGGAGACAACGTTCAGTTCAAAGAAGGAAGCGGTCCTAAAGGACCAAAAGCAGAAGAGGTTTCAAGAGTTTAATTCTTAGAAATCAATAAAAATACACGGGCGAAAGCTCGTGTTTTTTTATACTTTCCCTACACTAGCTGCCAATTCCCCCTTTTTCCTTATAGACCACGGTGATGTCATACTTCGGTTCCAAGATGTGTCGTTTCAGTACGAGCACAAAAAGCCCATTATGGAGGAGGCGAGTTTTGTTGTACGAAAAAAGGCGAAGCTGACTATCGTAGGTCAAAATGGAGCTGGGAAAAGTACTATCTTTAAAATGATTATGGGAGAGCTAAAACCAAATCATGGAGAGGTTCACATCAAGAAGGGGACGACGATTGGTATCGCAAAGCAGGTTGTTAATCCGGAAGATCTAACAAAGACTGTTCAAGAGTTTTTTGAGGGTGCATTTACAGAAAAGAAATATGATATAGAACGAGACATAGCTCGTGTGCTCGAAGTCGTTAACCTTCGTGCCGATCGTGACAAAGTAATTTCTGCTTTCTCTGGAGGGCAGAAGGCTCGTTTGCTATTAGCATATGCCATTATTCAAGAGCCAGATATTTTGCTCCTTGATGAGCCTACAAACAATTTAGATGCAGAAGGGATATATCATCTTACGCAATTTTTGATTGATTACGAAAAGACGTGTGTAGTGATTTCGCATGATGCGGGGTTCCTTAGTAGTTTTACACACGGAGTGTTGCACCTTGATAGTAATACCTACACAGTGCAGCAGTATGTAGGGGATTACTTCGATGTAGTAGAGCAGATCAAAGCACAGATAGAGCGCGACCAACGCCAGAATGCTCGTATGAAAAGAGACATCGCAGACCAGAAAGATAAGATCAACTTCTTCGCACATAAAGGAGGAAAGATGCGAAAGCTCGCCTCGAAGATGCGTGACTCTGTCGAGGAGGCTGAGTCGAATAAGGTCGATGTCCGCCAGGAGGACAAGACTATTGGCTCGTTTACGATTGGTATTTCTGAGTGCACTAAGCCACTAGTAGAGATAACGTCACTGACAGTGATGAAAGACCACAAGCCGACTACGCAAAAGGTGCAAGTGACCGTACGCAAGAAGCACAGGCTACTTATTACAGGTCCGAATGGAATTGGGAAGAGTACATTGCTCGAAGCGATGGCAGGGAAGACAGAGCAGGGAGCTATTATTCCCCCAGAAGTAAAAGTGGGATACTACCGTCAGGATTTCTCGGGGCTTGATATGCAAAAGACGGTATACGATACATTGGCAGAGGTTATGGAGATGCCAGATCATCAAAAAATTTACGCAACAGCTTCGCATTTCTTGTTGAAGGGAGACAAGGTTAAAAACGTAGTAGGAAATTTATCCGAAGGACAAAAAGGTCTTCTGTGTTTTGCTCGTTTTGTCTTACTTCAACCGACTCTGCTTATTTTAGACGAGCCGACAAATCATATTAACTTCCGTCACCTTCCTGTTATTGCGCAGGCGTTAAACAAGTTCGAAGGGGGTATGATTCTCGTGAGTCATGATGATGAATTCGTCTCCCAGATCACTATGAATGAAGAGCTTAATTTGGGAACTTTGTAGAATTAGTCGCTAGGTATGTTTTAACTAAACTTTGAAAGATTCTTTGGGATCTTCGTAAAAGGAAAAGGCTTTTCGTTTGAGACAAAGGTGATATATCGCAAGAGGATATAACACTGTGTGTTCCATGGTTCACAAAACTCTGCGATGTCTTTGCTTCGCTTTCCAGTAAAGAGCACCCAGAAGAAATGTATAACAACGAGAACGGTGATTAACATTTTCCAGATCCCAACAATGAGTCCTGAGATGAATCCAACAGGGATTCTAAGAACCGCTTCTTGCTTTTCACTTGGCTTCTTCGACTTTGATTTTGCTTTAGAGGTTTTAGGCATAAATACGATTGGAGCGGGCGAGCGGAATCGAACCGCCGTCATCAGCTTGGAAGGCTGGGATAATAGCCACTATACGACGCCCGCATGTGTCTAAAAGAACGTGCCTATCTTATGGAATTTGAGGCTTACTGTGAAGTGATTTTCATTATCTTCTCTGGACTCAGTGGTTTCCATGGATGGCAGCTACACAGCCTTTTTAGGGTCATCAGAGAGCCGATTACGACTCCTCGGTCTGTAAGTACCTGTTGAGAGTACTTGGAGCAAGTAGGCTCATGACGGCAGTATCCATAGGTGTATAAACCTTTTAATGGGCCGTGATCGGGAGAGAGCGTTGCCTGATACACAGAGATCAAAGCACAGCAGATTCTTCGTGGTATGTGCCAGATGAAAGATCCTGTATTGCGCATGGCGTAAGAGGAATGTAATCTAAGTCTACATGGAAACAGTAATTACCAGCGGCGATGTTCTCGCATATCTTCAGATTACGGTCGCAGTATTGCTTGTAATAGTGCTGTATCACCTCCTGTTTATTACAGTAGATCTTCGCAAGGTGCTACGAAGAGTGGAGGGGATTACAAAAGAGGTGGAGAACATCATTATGAAGCCCATTAGTGCTGCAGATCAGATTCTCGAAGTAATACTGAGCTTTGTAGAGTCACAATCAACTGAGAAGCCAAAGAAGAAGAAAACTTCCAAGAAGAAATAATAGATGATAGGCAAAAAGAAAGAACCGGAGTCTAAGAGTCTCGTAAAGACGATGAAGAGTTTGGATAAACACATGGAAATGCTCGCGAGTCACTATCAGCCTAAGAGATATCTTTGGATGGGATTTATCCGAGGTATTGTGTATGGTCTTGGAATCATTGTTTCGATTGCGATAGTACTTCCATTTCTATTGGCAATACTAAGTACGATAGATTGGATCCCGTATGTAGGGGACTTGATCTCAGAAATTGTGTTTAGAATGGAATCTGCACAACGTCCGTACTAGATCGACTGCTTGTCGATGAATACACGGATGAATATTCTTTTGAGTACATCAACAGATGTATCAAGTAGTTCTGCAAGTAAGCTGTTTAGTCTGCGGATCTTGCTATACAGATCATTAAGCTGACATGCAGAGCCAGGCTTCGATGCACGAAACGCCTTTTGGCGTATTTGTTTACGCATTCCTTTGATCTCTTTTTGGATATACAAGCCAAGCTCTTTTCGCATCTCAGGTGCATCAGGAAGATTGGCGATTGCTTGAGCGCGAGTAGATGTAGTGCCGTCATCATCATCTCCTTTACTGGTAGCAGCTCCACCTCCACCCATATCACCGGACTTATCTTCACCCATTGTTTCAGAAACCTTATCCATAAGAGTTATGGTTTCGAGCAGACCCTCGAATTTCTCGGGCTGCGCAACGACAAGATTCGCACCTTCGTTGGATTCTGTTTGTAGTGCCTGTTTTTCTGGACTTGCTCCACTTGGCATAGATCTATTGTCTCATGTTTTGGCAAAAAAATCAATGTCGATTTGCTGTTTCACGTACGAATTCTTTGTTGTTTGCGCGATTCATTGAATTTGGGTACCCTGCATTTATGACGGAACCCACTCTTTTTCATAAAATCGTCTCAGGGGAGATTCCTTGTGACAAGGTCTACGAGACTGATGAGGTCTTAGGATTTAAAGATATCCACCCAAAAGCCCCTACACACATTCTTTTTATAGCCAAGAAAGAGGAGCATTTCGTCCCATCAATTATGGATATCACCGATGAAACACATCATGTTACCTGCATGCTGATTCGCGCTGCACGAGAGTTTGCTTCTAAGCAGGGAATAGAAGGGTACAAGCTGAGCTTCAACTGTGGTGCAAAAGGAGGACAAGAAGTCTTCTATTTGCACCTACACTTTATGAGTCAGGAATCTCTATAAGAGATTTACGCTGAGTACCCAGCAGCTTCTGCTTCTTTTTCGTCTTTAAAGTACACACGCTTTTCTTCTTTGATCTTCTTTCCTCCAGCGCTGTCTATAGAGTAGTACTTCTTACCAGAAGAGCTAGCGACGAAGGCTGCATCAGGAGCGTCTCCAACATCGAGGCTGAGTTGCTCAGCTTCTTTTTCTTCTTTCTTAGCTTTTGGCTTCTCTTCTTTTTCAGCTTTTTCTTCTTTCTTAGCTTTTGGCTTCTCTTCTTCAGCTTTAGCCTTTTCTTCTTCTTCAGCTGCTTGCTCTGCCTTAATACGAGCAAGAGTTTCTTTATCGATAGGGAGAAGTGCTTTTACAGAGAGTCCGATACGGCGCTCATCAATATCAATATTGATTACCTGTGCATCGATCTTCTGACCAATAGTAAGTGCTTGTGATGGGTCTTCGATCTTTGTGTGTGCAAGCTCTGTAAGGTGCACTAGACCGTTGATGTCCTTCTCTAGGCGGAGGAATGCTCCGTAGTCTGCAAAGCGAACTACAGAACCTGTTACCTGCTTTCCTACAGGGTAACGCTCTGCGATCTCTTCCCATGGGTCTTTTGTAAGTTGCTTAATAGAAAGGCTAAGTTTGTCTCCTTCGAGACCGATAACCTTAACGCGAACCTTGTCACCTACGTGTGCGTGCTCTGATGGGTTCTTTACGTGTCCCCAAGCGATCTCAGAGATGTGTACGAGTCCTTCGAGTCCATCGAATGCAACGAATACTCCAAACTTCACAATACCGGTAACTAAACCATCTTTCTCGTCACCAATAGTGAGAGACTCAAGAGATTTCGATCGCTCTTCAGCCATAGCTTCACGTTCTGACACAACGATCTTTCCTGCTTCTTCATCCATGGTAATAATCTTTACCGTGAAGTTGTGACCGATGTACTTCGCAAGTCGTGAGATAATCTCACTGCTGTCTGCATTGTTTACACGAGGGTAGTGCATTGGTGCCAATTGGCTTACAGGCAAGAATGTTCGGATACCATCGATGTTAGAGAGAAGTCCTCCCTTGTTTGCTTCCTGAGCAACGAACTTCATAGTTCCTTCTGTGTCGACAAGTTCGTGGAACCTATCCCATGCTTTTTGCTGACTCGCCATACGTAGGCTGAGCACAATCATTCCTTCGTCGTTTTCATCCTCTAGTACAAGAGCGGTAACCTCATCTCCAACCTTAAGTTCTCTGAAGGTATTAAAAGAGTCTCGAAGCTCGCGCCCAGAAACAATACCAACAGCAATTCCGTTAATATCAATAAGGAGTTTGTTCTTTCCACGGAAGACAACTTTTCCATCTACAGATTCTCCAGGGCGTACTCTAAGAGGTTCTGGAGCTTCTGCGAGAAGCTTGTCCATAAGGTCTGATTTTTGTGCGGTAGCATTAGCCATAGTAAATAGGGGGTGCAAGTGGGAGTAAGTAGGAGGGGGTGTTCTGGATGCCCTTGCACGAGCAACAGGCCAGAATTCGCTCCTAATATCCCATTAGAGCCCTAATAGGTCAAGAATATAGCTTAGAATCTTACGTTTAGATCTGTACCGGCGATGTATTTAAGTCTTTAGGCAGCTTTTGCTCCTGACTTGTCGTTGGGTTGTATATCTCGTAATACATCTCAATAAGCTCCATTGTACTTAGACGACGCGTTGAAAGCCCGATATTACGCAGGCCTGCATCTACGAGGTTTACACGGTCCTTAAGCTTTGATGCTTTCTCATTGAAGTACTTTCGGTGGTAGGTGATTTTAGCCTTAGAGTCATCGATACCAATCCAAGAGAAGAACTGTGAGAGAGGGGATTTCTTTTCTTCAGTATCATCTAAAGGTACTACAACTAGGAATCGTTTTTGCATAATGTCTGCAACCTCAACAATCTTTTCTACAAAGAGTCCATAGCTTTCTGTTTGCTCTCGCAGCAAGTCGTTATCTTGGACAGCAGCCTTTTGGCGAATTTGCTCGATGTATGGATCAATATTTACCTTAGTAGAGCGAATAACAATTTGTAGTGGGAAGGTGAGGGTATTTATAAATGATTCGTACCCTGCAATGATTCCTTGCTGCTCTGTTTCACTTTTTAGGTTAAAGTTGAGCGTTTCCACTTCGAGCACAGCACGGAGTCCACCTTTCTTAAGGAGTACGGTGTCGTTGCGAATTTCAGAGATCGGAACGAACCTTTGTGTTGCGATCTTCTTGTTACGCTTACGCCTGCGAACGAGATTGTTTTTCTTCTTAGGCATGGGAAGGTGGAGGAGTAATGTCGCGCATCAAGCCGCCTCCGAATGAGTCGACATTTTTTTCTGGAGGTGCAATGTCATCAACCGGCTTCTTACGTTTTTCTGCTTGAACGCGACCGGGGTTAACAGGCTTTTTTGTCTCAGTAGTTTCATTTTCTGGTGGTCCTTGATCGAGTAACTTACTAAGCTCTTCGATCTGTGTTTCTCCTTTCTGTTGTGACTTCTTTGCAATTGCTGGATCTTTACTTTTTGTCTTAGGCTTTGTCACTATGTTGATGTAGATCCCTTGGCGAGGCATCCATATTCGTCTGGATGGCTTATCAATTTTCTCTATAGAAAGAAGCATGATGCGCAGTAGCGAGATGCCGTTAATCTTTACAAAAGAAAAGACGATTCCAATCCCAGCTGGAATCCACGCAATAGAAGTTTGTAATCCAGAGATGGGACCACTTGCTTTCATTGCAGCCCATATTGCGTAACTGATCCCTGTAGAGATCATAACGATCATAATCTGGCGTAGCGTGATGGGACCGATAATTCGGTCTTCTACGTACACGTTCTGCGGAATTTTGACGGGGTCTATAGCCATGGATATTTGTTTTAGGTAATTCTTATGATTATAGCATATTTTCCCCTTCCTTAGTACGAAGGGAAGTTGACCAATATGCTATTTATTGCTTATTTAGACTCTTTTTTGCCGGCTGCAGTTTCTTCTTGAATAGGTGCTTTAACGGCTAGTCGTGATTTTCGCTCTCCATGGAGGAAATCGAGCTTATCCTTACCCTTTTTGACTATGCTGATCACGTCTCCTTCCTCGAAGATGCCTTTGAGTATATGTTCGGCTATCTCGTCCTCAATACGGTCCTGAATGACACGTCTGACGGGCCTAGCACCGTATTCTGGGTCAAATCCAAGCTCTCCCAATAGATTGATTGCCTTCTGGTCGATCTCGATAGAGAAGCCTTTCTCTTTAAGGCGAACCTCAAGCATGTCGAGGTGCATCTTAACAATCTTACGAATGGAGTGCTGGTCGAGTGCATTAAAGACCATAATGTGATCGATACGGTTGATGAACTCTGGGCGCAAATGCTCTTTGAGTTCTGCGGTTACCTCTTTGCACTTTTCTTCGTATGCCTTTTCTTCTGCAACGGCGTCTTCTTCGAGTTTGAAACCAATCTTTGCAGCCTGCTTTGTAAGCTTGTCTGCACCGATGTTACTGGTCATAACAATAACAGTGTTTCTAAAGTCGACTTGCTTTCCTGAGGCATCTGTAAGAACTCCGTCTTCAAGAATCTGTAGAAGAATGTTGAAGAACTCTGGGTGTGCCTTTTCGATCTCATCGAAGAGAACTACTGAGTACGGCTTGCGGCGCACAGCTTCTGTAAGCTGACCACCTTCTTCGTATCCGACATATCCTGCTGTAGCTCCAACAAGACGAGACACGTTGTGCTTTTCCATGAACTCAGACATATCAATTTTGATCAGTGCATCTTCGCGGTTGAATACTTCTGTAGCAATAGTGCGCACTAGCTCTGTCTTACCAACTCCCGTAGGACCAAGGAAGAGGAAAGAACCAATTGGTCGCTTCTGGTCACCGATACCAATACGGCTACGCCTAATAGCTCTCGCAACCTTCTTGATAGCATCGTCTTGTCCGACAACTTGCTTTCGCATAAGTAGTTCAAGGTTTTGGAGTTTCTTACGATCAGATTTCAAAAGTTTTGTTACAGGAATTCCTGTCATGCGACCGATAACGTGTGCGATGTCATCGCTATCAATTTTGAGGGGAGTGCGCTTGTCTCCATCGGCTGCTGCACGCAACTCGCTAATCTTTTCTTGAAGCACCTGCTGTTCTTGCTTCAGCTTAAGTGCTGTGTGGTACTTCTGCTCTTTTACCGCAGACTGCTGCTTGGCAACGAGCTTTTCTAGCTTGTCTTCGTGTTTCTTAAGTTCTGGATCTGCATCCATCTGTTGAAGACTGCGACCTGCAGCTGCTTCATCGAGAACGTCGATAGCTTTGTCTGGTAGGAAGCGGTCTGAGATGTATCGCTTACTAAGCGTTACAGAAGCCTCTAGTGCTTCGTCAGTAATCTCTAGGTTATGGAACTCTTCAAACCCTTTACGGATACCCTTGAGGATCTCAATAGAGTCTTCTGAAGTTGGTTCAGGGACCGAGATAGATTGGAATCTACGCTCAAGCGCACGGTCTTTTTCGATTGTTCGATATTCATCGAGTGTTGTTGCCCCAATAACCTGGATAGCTCCACGAGAGAGGGCAGGCTTTAGAATGTTTGCAGCATCGAGTGACCCTTCGGCAGATCCTGCTCCTACTACTGTGTGGATTTCATCGATAAAGAGAATGATCTCATTTTCGCTTTGCAAAGCCTCTTTGATGATGTCATCAAAACGCTGTTCAAATTCTCCACGGTACTTTGTTCCTGCAATTAGAGAACCCATGTTCAGTACGAGTACACGTTTGTTCTTTAGTGAACTTGGGACATTTCCATCGTTGATAAGCTGTGCAAGTCCTTCGACTATCGCCGTCTTACCAACACCTGGTTCTCCAATAAGGACAGGGTTGTTTTTAGTTTTACGATTGAGGATGTGCACAACGCGTTCAATCTCTCCATCACGTCCAATGATTGGATCAAGTTTCTTTTCTTTTGCACGTTCAATCAAATCATCTGTGAAGTAGTCGAGCACTGGCGTCTTGCTTTTTCCGTCAGCCTTTTGCTTCTTTAGTGCTTCTGGATCTGCAGAGGGCATACCATTTTGCATTCCAACAATTGCACCCTGCAATCCTTGGAAGAATGACTCTAGTGATTGCTCCATGTTACGACCCTGAGATTTAAACTGAGAGATCTGCCCAAACATTTCTTCTACATGTGTTTTCAAGTCTTCTGGCTCTACTTGCATCTGTTCGAGTAGTACGGTTGCTGCATTCTTTCCTGTAGATACGAGAGAGTGCAGAAGGTGCTCTGTTCCAACATTTGCATGGCGGAACTTGTGAGCGGTAATCACACTCTGTTCAATAACGTTATGAAGGTATGTAGATAGTCCGTGCTTAATATGTTTCCCTTCAACGCTCGGTGACTTCATTGACTTAAGAAGTATGCGAACGTTTTCCTGTGTAACTCCTGCACCGGTAAAGATAGAGAATCCCAAAGACTTTGGGATACTAAGGAGACCAAGCAATAAGTGCTCGGTACCAATATAGTTACTCTTCATGTTCTTTGCTTCTTGCTCTGCGATTTGCAGTGCGAGTTTAGCGTTGGGAGTAAAGCGATCGAAGGGGTGCATGTGAGGAGTGGATAGTAGATAACGTTTGAACTCGATTCGAATGCGTGTTAGCAGTCTACTTTTTGGAGTGCTAACTGTCGATCAATGTTCCGATTATCTTACCAAAAAAATGCACTCCCCAACAGTTACAGAAATAGGGTAAATGTCGTGAATTACTGTATTGAAAAGTATAATTTGCTTTTACTTTTTCCCTCCCATTCGCCAATCTTCGAGGAAGATGGTGATGAGTGTAGTGGTCGGAACAGCAAGCATAATACCGAGAACGGGATGTACGGTGTCTGGGAAGCTTACTCCAACCAGCATTGCAAAGAGGATAGCGATAGGGGAAAGCCCTACAGCACGCTTCATAATAAGCGGTACAAGCAGGTTATTCTCACACCACTGAATAATGTAGTACACACCCATGGTTACCATTCCCATAATGAATCCTCCTTGAGTAAAGGCGATAAGCACTGCAGGGACTGCAGCGATGAACGGCCCAATAGCAGGGATAAATTCACAGATACCAGCAAGTACTGCCAGTGTCAGTGCGTATGGCATACGCAGGATAAGCAGGGCTACAAGGGTAAGTGAGAAGATCGTCAGCATCAGGAGAAGCTCTCCTCTGGCCCACTGGCCAATCTTTGAGTGCATAGCCTCGAACTTGTTGTCGACGTACACACGGTGGTCTGCAGGGAAGAATGAGCGGAACCATTGCACGATTCCTTCTTTTTCAATCTGCATGAAGAAAGCAAGTACCAACACAATAATCATGTTAATAAAGAATCCAAAGACACCACCTGCAAGTCGGGTTGCAAAGCGGACACCGCCTTGAGCTGCACTAGAAAGGCTCTGGCCAAATTGCGCTAGTGCATCAGTAAACTGGTTGATGTTTAGGTTTTGTAGGGTAGATTTTGCAAGTCCTGTCAGACGGAGGTTCGCTTCATCTTTGACGAGTGGAAGATCTATTTGAGGGTTACTAAGGAATGCATCCACCTCTGCAGAGATGATGATGGAGATACCCTGAATTTGTTCTGCAATAATTGGAATAAATGAGAGTAGCAAAAAGAGCAGAATAAAAATCGCTAAGAAGTAGTGCAACAGAATCGCGATACCTCTTGGTACACCGTGCCGTTCCATCTTATCTACGCTAGGGTCGATGACCGCTGCAACGAATGCTGCAAGGAAGAGGAGAAGGATCTTATCGCGCAGGATATATACAAGTAATGTTCCTGCAGCTACTGCCAAAATTCCAAACGCCGCACGCACGACACTCTGTGTAGAGATGTGCATAACTACTTCATCATGAGACTTGTGTGTTGATGGCCTTTTTACAGCCTTCTTCGTTGTTCCTTGATCTGAGTCTTTTGCACGCTGCAAGAGTCGCTGAGCTTTTTTTCCGATGACTCGGATGGAAGTAAATGCGTTCGGATTTTTTTTAGACGGCATGAGAAGAGGGGGTTAACCACCAATGGCAGAAATAATGAAGTCCATGATAAAGAAAGACGCTGCTGCCATGATGAATCCAATGATAGCCCAAGTGAGCCTATTTTTGCCAGACTCGCTACTTCCGCCTGGCAAACTTCCGATCACTATTTCGTATCCTGCAAACATAATCATCACTATTGCGATACCGGCAGAGAAGGCAAAAACGAACTGAATAGTGTGCGAAATAAAGAGCGGGATACAAAACCCTGCATTCACGATACCTTCCCTCAGGTTGCACCGATTCTGCAGAAACGTGCTATCTATTAAAGATGGGGTCTGCGCGACTGCTCGGTTTGCAGATGTAAGAAGCGTGAAGAGGAGGTTCGTCATTAGGTATATGTTGCCACATCAGGGATTCTCAGAAGCTCTTTCTGGCTTTACAAAGCTAAATATTGTTATACTACTGCCAATGAAGTTTTCTTGGGATACGTATCCACGGCCCTTTGTCTGTCTTGCTCCTATGGCAGGTGTGACTGATGGATCCTACCGGCAGCTCATAAAAATGCTCGCTCCAGAAACCATTGTGTATACAGAATTTTTAAGTACAGATGCTATTCACTATGGGGCGAAGAAGACGATACAAGAGTTAGAATTTGATGCAGAGGCAGAACATCCGTTTATTGTGCAGGTGTTTGGTAAAGAGCCAGATCACTTTTTGTCAGCTGCTAAGATTATCGAAGAGATGGGTGCAGATGGTATCGATATTAATATGGGATGCCCTGCGGCAAAAGTAGTTTCCAGTTGCCATGGGTCAGCCCTTCTAAAGAATGCAGACCTTGCTAAGCGTCTTGTTGAAGCGACAAAGAAAGAAGTTTCTATCCCTGTATCCGTAAAGACACGACTGGGTTGGGATTGTATTGATGATCTTATTCCTTTTTGCCAAGGCCTTGTAGACGCTGGTGCAGATGCCCTTGCGATACATGGACGTACGTATGAAGGAAAGTTTGGAGGAGATGCGAACTGGGATCCTATCTACGAATTAAAAGACAACATATCTGTTCCGGTAATCGGAAATGGAGATGTATGTACAGCACAAGATGCAGTCGACAAGATCAAAAACCTCGATGGAGTAATGGTGGGTCGAGGAACATTTGGAAACCCTTGGGTGATGAAGGATATCTGCGATGCACTTATCCATGGCAAAGAACCAGGTGAACCTACAGTGCAAACCATCAGCTTCGAAGAGAAGATTCCATTTATCATTGATCACTGTGAACTGGCTGTAAAAGTAAAAGGCCAGAAGAGGGGAATGCTGGAGATGCGCAGACACTTGGCCAGTTACGTCAAAGGTATAGATGGAGCATCAGACCTACGCGCACAATTGGTACGTGTTGAATCTGTAGAAGAGGTGAAGAATATCCTGTGCTCTTAAACTGCGACGCGAATTCCAGGTCCCATGCTTGGGCTGATAGAAATCGTCTGGATGTACTCACCCTTAATTCCTACAGGCTGAGCATCTTTGATTTCTGAGAGGATCACTTCGAGGTTTTCTTTGAGCTTGTCTGCACCAAAGGAAACTTTTCCGAATACAGCGTGGATGATTCCTTGCTTATCCATTTTGCACTCGATACGTCCTTTCTTAAGTTCGTCGATAGCTTTAGCAAAGTCCGGTGTTACTGTTCCTGCTTTCGGGTTAGGCATAAGCCCTCGTTGTCCGAGAGTCTTTGCAACCTTACCAAGCTGTTTCATGACATCAGGAGTAGCAACGGCGATATCAAATTCGATCTTCTCCTGTTCGACTGCTGCGAGAAGTTCTGTGATTCCTGCGATATCCGCACCTGCCTTTTTAGCGGCCTCTGCTTGGTCGTCTTTTACGAATGCAGCGATACGTACTTTTTTACCTGTTCCATGTGGAAGAGCAACAGTTGTACGCACAAGCTGGTCTGCCTGAGCTGTATCTGCATTGATCTTAATGTGGATCTCAGCAGTTGCATCGAACTTTACAGTGCTTAGCTTCGGTAAAAGATCACACGCTTCTGCAACTGTATAGATTTTTCCTTCTTCGGTAAGCTTGAGTTTTTCCTCGTACTTTTTACCGTGTGCACGAGCGATTGGAGATGCTTTCGTCATAAGTTATAGGGGAATGTGGTGCTAACGCCCTAGAAAGGGCTCCCACAACAAAGTAACGGCAGTTTGGGGTAGAATGGGGGGAGGCGCAAGCTATTTACGCCTCTTTCTTGCAGCAGGACGCTTCTTCTTTGCTTTAGGCCTTGGGCTTGAAGCTCGAACTGGCGTACTACTTACTTGGAGTGCTTTCATAAGCTCCCAGTCTTGGTTCCCTTTAGTGCACCAGCTAAGGAGCATTCCGTAGAGAAGAAGAACAAAAGGAGTCACCCACCAGCCAGGCTGGAAGGAAGCGAGAACAATACTTAGGAAGATAGATACTCCAGAGAGAAGGGCGATCACGTTTCCGATGATCTTAATTGTCGTAGTATAGATTGCTTCTGTTACAGCACTTGAGGCTGAGTCGAGAGAGCGCACTGCTTGGTCTTGGACCAAGAAGAGTAATCCTCCACAGGCAAATACCAATAGAAGAGCAATGTATGTTCTACCAGTGTAGGCAACACCTGCGAAGACAGAGAATACCGTTGGTAGTGCACCGACAGTCATCAAGATTACTGATACACCGTGCATCAAGTAGCAGTAGATAGCATCACCAACACGGCGAGGCTTAGCTCCAGGCACGCTCATGCTTGCGAGGAACATTACTGTAAGGAAGAAGATGATTAGGAGCGGAAGCACCAAACCATAGAAGGATCCAATGAATCCAAAAATTGTTGATAGGGGATTTTCAATCATATAACAGTTAGGAAGGGTGCAGATAGGTTACGGTTATAACGCAAAAGTTGCACATTAAAGATATTGCACTTTTCACAAGAAATGCTGAAGTACAAATTACTCTACTGTCACACCCATGCTTCTTGCGGTCCCCGCAATAATCTTCATAGCCCCCTCAACGTCGTTTGCATTAAGGTCTGGCATTTTTGCTTCTGCGATTTCTTTCAGCTGAGATTTGCTTAGTTTTCCAACCTTGGTCTTGTTTGGTTCTCCACTTCCTTTCTTTAATTTAGCTTTTTCGATGATCATTGCAGCAGCTGGTGGCTGCTTGAGCTCAAAATCAAAGCTACGGTCATCGTAGACTTTGATAACAATAGGAATCAGTTGACCCTGCTTGTCTGCTGTACGCTCGTTAAACTGTGTACAGAATGCATTAATATCAACACCAGCCTGTCCGAGAACAGGACCGAGTGGCGGAGCAGGATTAGCCTGTCCTCCACGTGCTTGTGCCTTTATAACTTTGGTAACTTCTTTTGCCATTGCCGAGGCAGTTTACGAAGGTGAGGGGCAGCGGTCAAATGGAAATCTCTTCTATTTCGTTAAATCCTCTATCAAATTGAATATGGCATTAGAAGAGCCTTCTGCAATGTGGAATTCGTACAGTCTTTCTCGAACACGCACGAATACTACCCTTTCTGGCAAAATTCCAGGATCAAAGAAGGTGAGAAGGTTTCTGGTAGGGTGATTTTCACGTCTTTGGGTCTCATCGAGCAAATCTTTCACTTCTGGGGTAAAAGCAGAGTGTAGCGCCTCTTTAAGGACAAGATAGTGCTTTTTAACGTTTGGAGAGCCTATCCAAGCTATTGCTCCTGCGCGATCTCCATCTATCAGCAGTGCCTTGGTGGTAACGGTATCGGTGTTTCCTTCTAATACCTTTGTAAGAACAAACCGCTCTCGAGTGTTGTCGAAGGTAAAGGAGTTTTTAACAAGTGCCTCCAGAACATCTGGGCCCGTAGCTTTACGTACGCCTCCTCCTGTTGCTGGAGGAGTATTTGGTGTCGGGCTTTTTGTTGGTGGCGGAGTAGTTGGCTGTGTGTCGATGGATATCACTTCTGCCTGTGCTTCTTTAGGCATACCTTCTATAAGAGTTGCGTCTGCAATAAATAACAGAAGCATGAGAGTGAGTACGCCTGCGGTGACCTTCATCTTTTCATTCATTGGATATGATTGTACATCGTTCTCTGGTATTATCCACCTCCCATGGCGATCAAGCGACAAAAACGAAAAGAACCGGCGGTTCAACCAACACAAGCGCCGAGTGAGAGTGACACGTTCGAAACAACGCTGCGTCCAAAACGTTTACACGAATACGTCGGACAGAGTTCTATTAAAGAGCATCTTATTGTGCATATAGAAGCTGCAAAAAAACGCAGTGAGCCATTGGGGCATGCAATATTGCATGGGCCTCCGGGTTTGGGTAAGACAACGCTCGCAAATATCATTGCGCGTGAGATGGGTTCACAAATGCGCGGTACGTCTGGGCCTGCAATCGAAAAACCAGGTGACCTTGCATCACTTCTGAGTAACTTAGAAGAGGGAGACGTATTATTTATTGATGAGATTCATCGCATGCGTCCTGCTATAGAAGAGGTTCTTTATAGTGCGATGGAAGACTTTGCACTCGACCTTGTTATTGGTAAAGGTCCTGCCGCACGGTCTATGCGCTTGGAGTTAAAGCCGTTTACTCTTGTAGGAGCGACGACAAAAGTTGGTTCGATTAGCGCACCACTGCGCGACCGCTTTACGCATAATTTTAAACTCAACTTTTATAACACGATCGAAATGGAACAGATCGTAGAACGCACAGCAGGAATTCTTGAAGTTCCTCTCGAAGAGGGGGCCGCGCATCTCGTAGCCAAGTCTTGTCGCAGTACCCCGCGTATTGCTAATCGCTTGGTGCGATCTATCAGGGACTTTGCTCAAGTAAGCAATGAGGATCGTGTGAGTAAAGATCGTGTAGAAACAACGCTTGGTAAATTAGGGATAGATGACAAGGGGCTCGATCACACCGATAGAGAAATCTTACGCACGATCATTGAGAAGTTTGCAGGAGGTCCTGTCGGACTTTCTACTCTCTGTGCTGCAACTGCAGAAGAGGCGGATACACTAGAAGATGTATATGAGCCGTTCCTTATGCAGTGCGGATATCTTCAACGAACGCCAAAAGGTCGTACAGTAACAGAGCTTGGATACAAATTGTTAGGCATTACTCTCCCAGAGGATGCACAGAGCAAACTCTTCCAGTAGACTGTCGTCCATGAGTCCACAAACATACGGAATAATTATCGGTGGAGTAATGCCAGGTATTATTTTTGGTCTGACCAATACACTTGTAAAGGCAAGTACTGAGAAGGGGATCTCTATTCCTTTTTATGTCATATGCACTGGAGCTGGAACACTTCTCATTGGTGCGATCATGTTAATGGTCATGAAAGATACGAAAGTCTCACTTGCTTCTGGAGGGTATGCGTTTACAGCAGGTGCACTCTGGGCTGCTGGCGTCTCTGGCATTCTCATCGCTCTACAAAATTACGACGCATCTATTAGCATTATCACGCCGCTGTTTAACATGAACACTCTTGTGACTGTAGCCCTCGGCTTGTGGTTATTTTCCGAATGGCAGACGGTTAAAGTTCCACAACTACTTCTTGGATCTTTGTTGATTGTGATTGGTGGTGCTGTAGTCGCTAAAGCGTAGCGACTGCTTCTCTAATTTGATTCTCGAAACGCGTCTGAGAAAACTCTTTTGCTCGTGCTTTGCAGGCATCTGATGAATACAAATTGTGATCAAAGTTTTGCAGTACAGCACTGAGTGATTCAGGAGTTTTCTCGTTAAAGAACACTCCAGTTTTTCCTTCGACAATTGTCTCGAGTGCACCTCCTCCTCTAAAGGCTACGACGGGTGTTCCGCAGGCCATCGCTTCTAGCGGAACCAGTCCGAAGTCTTCTTTTCCTGGGAAGATCACCGCGGTTGCATCTGCATACAAGTCTCCTAGTTCATCGCGTTCTCGGTATCCATAAAATTCAATCGTTGGCCCTGCTATTGCTTGTAGGGTTTTCTTGTGTGGACCTTCACCGACAATTTTGAGAGGAAGCTTGAGTGTGTTGCAGGCCTTGATTGCGATGTCGATGTTTTTATAAGAGACCAATGTGGAAACGATCAGAAAATATTTTGATACTTCTCTCTGTGCTCCACCAAAAGATTTTTGCATCCAGAAGTTATCTATCGGAGGGTAGATCACATCACTTTCTTTGCGCCAGTAGAGTTCTACTCTCCTCTGTACATCTTTGGAGGCGGCAAAGAGTTTATCTGCTCTTCCAGATGCCATTGCATCCCATGTTCTTAATGGATGGAATGTTTTTTGTAAGTGTCTTTTCTTTAGTGATCCAAATAATCCCATTGATGCTTTTTCGGTGACGTCGTGTGTTCTATCCCAAAGATATCTTGCAGGTGCGTGAATGTAGCTTAAATGCTTTGGATGTCCGTTAGTAATAATGCCATGGGCGAAGGCAGACGAGGTAGAAATCACGAGATCGTATTCTGAAAAATCTAAGGATTCGACCATCTTTGGAAAGTGTTTGAGGTAGAGATGATGGTTATATTTGAGGTTACTTGGGAGGAGAGAGTAGGGTAGTGGCGCCTTGGGAGTTCGTACTCGATCTTGGGGAAACCACTCTCCAAGCTTCTTTTCGTTATACAGCAAAGTGTAAATAGGAGCATCAGGATACATATCTGCGAGGATTAGCAGTACTCGCTCAGCACCGCCACGCATGGTGAGCAGCTCATGGACTAGGGCTATTTTCATAGGTAAAGCATAGCTATTTCTGTTTCACTTTGCTGCAAATTGCGTACAATAGCGTCGCGCAGAGCAGCCGGGTCGGTAGCTCAGTGCCTAGGCCAGCGTTGCTGGCCGTGATATAAGAAGGTACAGTGCTCGGACCTTATATCTGATCTTTCTACAGCATCTCTATATGGGTCGGTAGCTCAGTGGTAGAGCAGGAGACTTTTAATCTCTTGGCCGTGGGTTCGATCCCCACCCGACCCACCATTATTTTATGAAAGGAAACCTACGGTTCCTTGTGAGCTTCCGCTTCGCAGAGTTTTTTATGTTTAAAAACTCTTACCCCTCATTCTCTTCCATAAAAATCCAACTCCACTGAGATACAAAATATAGCTGAGCACTTCTATCAAGCTTGGGTTTCCGTTGTATCCAAATACACCTTTGAGTAGTCCTCCGAAGGTTCCTTTTTCATTGATGAGGTGATTTACGTCCCAGACATGTTCAATGAAAATTGGGATCAAGTACGCTTCTTGGAGTTCATGTACTCCGTGAGCAATAAGACCTGCAGCAAAGAACATCAGAAGTACTCCGGTAAATTGGAAGAATCGACTTAGAGAAAACCATGTCATCATTCCACGGAAGAGCAGCCATGCAGCTCCAACTGCCAAGACCATTCCTGCGATTGCCCCGAGGTGTGTTGTCGCATCTTCAGATTGCATGAATGCAGCTTGCAAGAAGATCACGGTCTCTATTCCTTCACGAAGGATAGATGTATACACCAGCAAGAACAGACTAATGAGTGCACCTGTTTCTAGGTGCAGGTGCATCTTTTTTTCGATGCCTTCCTTCATGTACTTTCCGTTCAGAGCTAGCCAAATAATCATCCATGTAATAAGACCACCAGCTACCAACATAGTTACTCCTTCGTAAATCTTTTCTGATCTTCCTTCGAAACCTCCAGCAAATTGCATGATGATAAATCCAGCAATGACAGAGGTAAGTATTCCTGCAGCAACTCCTGCCCAGATAATAGGATTGCGATCTCTATTTTGTGTCCTACTTAAAAACGCCAGCATGATGCCGACAATCAGAGAGGCCTCAAGTGTTTCGCGGAGAGTGATGAGAAGGGCTGCCATAGACTCGGCTATTGTAGGGGCATGTGTGTATGATGCAATCAATCATGATTGATTCTCATTGTCACCTAGCCGATCCAAAGTTTTCATCAGATCTTTCTGAAGTAATTGGTCGTGCACTTGCCAGTGGAATCGATCGGTTTGTCTCTATTGCAGATACACTCGAAGAAGGGGATAAGTGTTTAGAGCTTGCGGAAAATTATGATCAAATATTTTGTACAATGGGAGTGCATCCTCATGCGGCAAGTACGTGGGATACAGAAGTTGGGAAATCAAAAATAGTTGAAGCTTCTCAAAATCCGAAGATGGTTGCAGTCGGAGAGGTAGGTCTTGATTATCACTATATGAATTCTCCGAAAGAAGATCAGATCAGAGCTTTCAGGGATCAAATTCAGATCGCTAAAGCATTAGATCTTCCTCTTGTTGTTCATAACCGAGAGTCGATAGAGGATTTATTAGATATTATTAGAGAGCTTGAGCCACCAAGTCTTGTGTTACATTGTAATACAGAGAAGTGGGAGGATTGTAGCGAGCTTATCGATAGAGGATACCTATTCGGGTTTACAGGAATAGCAACGTATCCGAAGTCCGAAGATATTAGAAATACCATCAAAGAGTGCCCGATCGAGCAGATGATGATAGAAACAGATGCTCCGTATCTTTCTCCTGAAGGATACAGAGGAAAACGTTGCGAACCTGCGTTCGTCATCGAGGTGGCACAGCTGATTGCAGGCATCAAGCAAGTATCTCTGGAGGAAGTAGATCGCATAACAACAGAGAACACAGTGAAGTTTTATGGATTATAGATTGCACAAAACTATGAATGTGATTAGGATTTTGTCGCCCTGCGGATGTAGCTCAGTTGGCTAGAGCGTCTCCTTGCCATGGAGAAGGTCGCGAGTTCGAATCTCGTCATCCGCTCCAAATTCACTACAAGATATTGCGGATATACAGACAATGTTTTCTAATGGTACTAATTTGACTAGTTATCTTAACAATTCAAGCTCTAAGAGTCGAATAGAGTGCGAATTTCTGGTATAATCATTTGATGTATCCACAAAAACACACAGCACAAATAGTGGCACTTACCTTAGGACTCGCTGGGGTATTTGTGTTTCTTGGTGGGGAACGCATGTCAGTGTCAGCACAGAGTTCACCGGGGTACGTTGCGGTAACTTTTACCTCTCGGTCGTTTCCTTCTTTGCAGTTTTCTTCTGTGGACATTTCAGTAAACAATAGTTCTACCTCATTGCCCACAACGAGTTTTAGTTCGATCGCTCCACCGAGCACATCGTTCAGTTCGTTTTCGTTCTCACAAGAAAATAGTTCTGTCTCGTTTTCTCGGTTCTCCCGAAGCTCGTTTTCATTCTCTGCAACAACGTCATTCTCCTTTTCTTCGACACCTCCTAGTCCAGGGCCAACACCACAGCCGGGGCCAGCCCCAGGCCCTGCCCCTTCACCTGGGCCCATTCCTCAGCCAGGAGAACCAGGACCAGGACCAGCGCCCGCTCCAGGACCAGCTCCAGCACCCGCTCCAGCACCCGCTCCAGCTCCAGCTCCAGCTCCAGGACCCGCTCCAGCTCCAGCACCTAGTCCTGCTCCAGGACCATCTGGTGGAACCTTTGGTGGTGGAACCTTTGGTGGAGTGATTGGAGGAACAGGTCTACTTGGTGGTGCGGGAGTGGGAACAGTAAGCACCGGAGGCGGAGGCGGAGGATCTGGACCACGAAGGAGCGCAAGACCTGCCCCAAAGGGGACATGTACTCCAGATAGCGATCTCTCAAAAAAGCGTGCGTGTGTACCGCTTATTCAACCTCTTGGAAGACTCAATAGACTTGTCATCAAACCAGGGGCCGGAACATTTATCGATTACTTTAACCAGGCTGCGGACTTACTTCTTACTGTCGCTGTTGGTTTTGCTGTTCTGTGGATTCTTATTGGAAGCTACTTCGTTATGATGTCTGGTTCCAATGGGGGAATGCGGTCGACGGGGAAATCTATGATCACATGGGCTATGATAGGTTTGATAATTGTGAACTTTGCAGGATTCTTCCTACGCACCTTTAACAGCATCTTCTTTACGTAAGCTCTCATGGGAACTCTCTATTCATTCATCATCGCATATGTACCAGCTGCGTACGCAATAGGGCGTCCTTGTGACTATATCAATAACTGTGGAGTAGGATTTAACCCGCTCCCACGATTTGCCACTGTTGCAGCTGCTGCCTTACTCGAGATTGTTTCGGGTCTTGCGGTACTATTTGTTGTTATTGGTGGAGCGCTATTGGTGTTGAATTTTGGAAATGAATCTCAGTCAGAGAAAGGAAAAAAGGCAATTGTCTTCTCTCTTATAGGATGGGCTATTGCCCTTTCTTCTCAGGCGATAATTTCATTCTCTGTCGCACGTGCAGGAACGATCGATTACCTTGTTCCTCATCTTAGCATTATGCGTGTCATGGTTGGTTCTATGTTGTTTGTCTTTAATGTGGTCTTTGCTCTTATGATGCTTTTCTATGGATACAAATTAGTCTTCGCCCGTGGTCAGCAGAGTGAGTTGGATGCTGTAAAGAAGGCGCTTACGATGACTATCGCTGGTGCAATTGCTATTAATATTTCGTACGCACTCGTGCGTGCTACTGCTCAACTCGGATTCTAGTCATGATTTCATCTCTCCTCCTTTCTCTTGGCGTTATCGAAAAGGCGTACGCATCTCCGTACTTTGGGTACTACTGCAGTGCACTTGGAACGTATTGTGGAGACGGGCAAGGATTTATTATTCACATCGCTGTGAGAACCGCGAATGTTATTGTTATCCCTGTTGTCGGTGCCATTGCTGTTATCGCTATTCTTTGGGCCTCGCTTAAGATGATCTCCTCTGCAGGGGATGACCAAGGAAAAGAAGAAGCTAAGAAGATTATCCTCGGTGCTGTTACCGGTATTATTCTTGCTGTTACTGGAGTTGCTATCGTCAACTGGGTCTGCAGACTTGTAGAATTGGCAACAAATGGGTCAGGGTTGTGTGCGTAATGCGGGTTTTTGGTGCTATGCTACCCACATGTCCCGTCAGTACATCACTACGGCTATTGATTATCCTAATGCAGCCCCTCATATGGGCCATGTATTGGAAAAGGTACTTGCAGACGTCAGTGCTCGTTGGTTCCGCTTACGCGGCGATACGGTGCGATTTCAGATAGGTACAGATGAGCATGGAACCAAGATTCAGCGAACTGCAGAAGATGAGGGGATTAGCCCTAAAGATCTTGTCGATCGTAATGTTCCACTGTTTCAAGACCTCTATGAACGTCTACATATCAGTCATGATTATTTTATTCGTACATCAGACCAGTCGCAGCATTGGCCAACAGTTCAGGAGCTTTGGAAGCGTTTGGAGGCTGCGGGAATGCTAGAGAAGCGCAGTTACACAGGACTCTATTGCAGTGGCTGTGAACGGTTTATGACCAAACGTGATCTTGATGAGACAGGGAATTGCCCGAACCATAAAAAAGCTCCAGAAGAGGTAACAGAAGAGAACTACTTTTTCTTGATGAGTCGCGATACTGATAATCTCAAAAACTTATTGCAGAAAGAATGGGACGGAGAAAGTTACAGAATAATTCCTGAAAGCCGTGCCCAAGAAACACTCGCACTTATCGACCAAGGACTCGAAGATGTTTCGTTTTCTCGTCCGAAGTCATCGCTTACTTGGGGAGTGCCTGTTCCAGAAGATGAAGACCAGACCATGTACGTTTGGTGTGACGCTCTGACTAATTACATCTCAGGTCTTGGTTTGCTTACCAGCAAAGAAGACACGTCGTTTTGGAACGATGCCACGGTGACACATGTTATCGGTAAAGACATTGCACGGTTTCATGCACTGATCTGGCCGAGCATGTTAAAGGCTGCGGAGTTAAGAACTCCTGATCAACTCCTGATTCACGGATTTCTCACGAGCGAGGGAGAGAAGATGAGTAAGTCTACGGGGAATGTTGTTGTTCCAGATGACGTACTTAAAAAGTTTGATGGTAATCCAGATCCAATTCGATTTTATTTAAGTCATGAGATTCCAGTAGGAAACGATGGAGACTTCTCGTGGGATCGCTTTGAAAAACTCTATGATGCAAAGCTTCGCAATGCACTGGGGAACTTGCTCAACCGTGTATTGGTATTGATTCAAAAAGAAGGAGGGGCAATTACTATTCCAGATTCTGCAGAAGACGAAGGACACGCGAGTAGTGGCTGGAAGAAGTATGCAGAGTCTATGGATCAATTTGATCTGCACGCAGGCTTGCAGCAGGCAATGCACGTTGTCGACGCTCTCAATGGTGCAATAGACAGTACAAAGCCATGGGCTATGGAGGGAGAAGAGAAAGTAATTCTCCTCTCTCGTTTTGCGGAATCTCTCCGTCATGCAGCATTACTTCTACTGCCTTTTGTCCCAGATACAGCGAAACGCATGACTGAGCAGCTTGGAGTATCGTACGCAGATCGTATGCTGGATAAGGATTTCGTTATCACAGAGGAGATGCGGCAATTTGGAGGGCAAAAGGACTGGAAAAAGGTGGGAGAGCCTAGTATTCTTTTCGCGCCTCTTTCGTAACGAAAACGGAAAAGTCCTTAAAAGAGACTAACGACCGAAAGCAGTGGCGAGGGGCGATTTATTTCTTTTCAATCTTTATTATGTTTGATCCAATGTCTGATCTTGCAAGTGGAGGATCTATCACTGATGGTGATGATGATTCAACAGTTGCTTCTGATGATACTACGACAGCAGCACCAGCTGCTCGCGCACCACAGCAGAGATCTAGTGGTGGAAGCGGTGGTGGAAAGTTCGCAGATGAACTTCACTCTGTAGCGATTCACGCACGTCAGCGAACCTTTTACATCGATCTCAAGGAGAGTACGAATGGTAAGTTCTTCAAGGTATCCGAGAAGTCTCGCGGTGGCCAGAAGACTACTATCATGTTCGACTCAGAAGACCTCGAGCCATTTATTAAGGCTCTTGAGGAGATGAGAGAATTCGTTTAGTCGAAATACAAAAAGCGTTGAGCATGTCTCGGCGCTTTTTTTATATATCTAAATCATCTACGGGAATGATGTAACCGTTTACTCGTGGATTACTAATCATCATAAATAGAACAATCTTCGCAGCTTCTGCACGGGTAATAGATTGTCCTGGACGGAACGTCCTGTCTTCGTATCCTTCTACAAACTCATACGTCAGTGCATTGTTTACATGTGGTTCGAACCAGTCTCCTAAGCGTACGTCAGAAAATCGGCCAGAGAAGTCTGCGTCATCATAAGGTTCTAACTTACTTGCTTCGAAAATAATCTTGAGCGCCTCTGCTCTATTGATAGGGGAATCTGCTCTAAATGTTCCATCGGTATATCCTTCTATGATACCAAGGTCGTACGCGGTATAAATAATACGACGCTTAAGAGTGGCATCTTCTGTCTCTCGAGGACGCGGACCTCTGCGTACATCGGGGAAGCTAAATGTTCCACTGTCTACCGACTCATCTGGTGTAATACAGTTTCCTAGCAATACTATTTTTAAGAGTTCGTATCGGCTTATTTCTTGGTTTGGTCTAAACATCGCTCCTTGCTGCGTCCAGTATCCGGAGATAATGCGTGGACCTTCTTCGGTTGCCTTTGTTTGTTGTAATGCTGCTACGTAGGACTTACTCCAGTGATCTTCTAGGTCATGAAGCACTTCAGTTGGGCCTGCGTGAAACAGGCATGGATTTTCGAGTGGGTCGTCACCTAGCTCTACTTCTTTTCCATCAAGAATTCCATCTTGGTCGGTGTCGGGGTCGTACATATCAGTTCCTTCAATAAATTCTTCGAGGTTAGTAAGACCATCACCATCACTATCGAGTGATGCATCGGATCGCGTGTCTCTTTCGAGTTGATTCTCTATTTCATACGCATCGGGTAGTCCATCGTTATCACTATCTTGTCGGTAGTTTTCATCTAAAGGAAAAGGATCGTCTCTATCATTGATGCTATCGGAGTCTGTATCAGGGTTTGTTCTATCTGTTCCAATAATATCTTCTTGGATATTAGTTAACCCGTCATTATCCACGTCGTAGGTCATGTCATCACTTCTATCAAATGGGTTTCGACCTGCAGTAACTTCCGATCCATCTGCTTCACCTCCACCATCTGTGTCTGCGTTAAATGGATCTGTTTCTCCCGTATTTACGATGCCATCACCGTTCTTATCCTCCTCGGTATTTAGCAAACCATCTCCATCAACATCAGATTCATCAACTTGCGCGAAGCCAGAAATTGGCAATGCGATCAGCAGAAGTAGGACAAAAACTTTTTGATACATGGGAGGGTGACGCCAGTATACCTTTAGGCATGCCCTCTGTGCCATGCCTGTCCTGTCATTGGAGTTTTTCCGGGTGGTTGTAATCGAACAATGTGGAGATGAGTATCTTTGCATTGCACAGGAATAGACTCTTCAGTTTCTAATAATGATGTTTCTATAAGTTTTACATCTTGTCCTTCTAGATGCATACGAACACCGGGCCATGGAACCAATGCTCGCACATGTCTGTGAATTTCTTCTGCTGATTGTGATGCGGGATCTACTTCACCCATTGTTCGTTTGAGTTTGTGGCACATTGTTACACCTTCTTCATCTTGTGCTTTTTCTGAAAGGGGATTTTTCAGTGTCTCAATAAGCAGTGCAGCTCCAGCTGAAGCAAGGGCGTCATGAAGAGCTTCGATAGTGGTGCTTTGCTCTAGGGGCAGTACTACTTGTGAAAGTATAGGGCCTGCATCTAATTTTTTTACCATTCGCTGAATAGTTATTCCTGTTTGAGGGTCGGAAGCGAGTATCGCACTCTGCATTGGGCTTGCCCCTCTCCATCGAGGTAGAAGTGATGCATGAATATTTACCGGTGCAATCGATGGTGCATCGAGAATGTCTTGTTTGAGGATTTGGCCGTAGGCAACCACGACGAGAAAATCGCAATCGAAGGTTTCTAGAGAGAGGGCATTGATATCCTCTGGCTGCTGTACTGCAATTCCTGCAGCAATAGCAGCTTTAGCTACGGGCGTTGGTAATATTTCCTGCTTCCTTCCTACGGGCTTATCTGGCTGAGAAATAATCAATTTTACATCGAATGACTCGTCTGCAATGAGTGCGTTTAGGGAAGGAACCGCAAATTCAGGGGTTCCTGCAAAAATGATACTTATAGGAGTCTTGGACATTAGAAGGAGTATATCGGAAATTGGCTTGTAACTGTTAACAGTTCACAGTTAACTGTCTTGTATGGGAAAACGCCCTAAAATGCTGGCATCTGTGGTTCGGGAGGTTATTTCTCCTGTGCTTCATGAGTGTCCTAAGGCGTGCAAGATGGTATCGATTACTGAGGTGGAGGTATCCCAGGACTTCTCGTATGCCACGATTTATATTTCAGCTCTCGAAGAGCCAGAGCGAGCCGTGCAGTTTCTAGAGGCTCGACTACCGGCTCTTAAAAGTACTCTTGGAAAAATTCATCGTAATCGTGTTCCAGATCTTCGGTTTCGGATCGATCCACGCATCGATCGTGGTAATAAGGTTGATGAATTATTAAAGAAAGAAAACAACGACGTATAAAGCCTTCTTGCGTAGCAGTGCACATTTTCTGTCTGCAAAGTTCTCTCTTCATTTTGCAGTCACACATTACAAGAAGTTTTGCGCAATAGAGATCACTGAAGATTCTTGATGTAAGGAAGTATCATTGTCTCCTTATGTTGAATCTTGATGATATTCGCAAAAGCTCAGAACTCCTCTCGCGGGGGCAGCGATTGCTAGTCTTTTGTCATGCGAATCCTGATGGAGATGCCGTTGGTGCGCTGCTTGGCATGAGCTTTTTGCTTGAGGCTGCGTATCCAGAGAAGCCAGTGATTATTCTCTGTAAAGATGAACCGCCTGAGACACTGAAGTTTCTTCCAGGGACAGAGCGCATTACTCATGAGCCACGTATGCAAGAAGGTGATGTATTACTTTTCTTAGATTCTGCTGAACCAAAACTTACAGGATTGCATGAAAGCCACGCAGAACTTTTTGCCGACAATGTTCAGTCTATAAACATCGATCACCATCCAACGAATTCGAACTTCGCTCGTATCAATCTTATTGATCCGAATGCTGCATCCGCCTGTGAGATTGTCGCAATGATCGCAGATGTACTGGGTTGGGATATTACTTCTGATATTGCCACGTGTCTGCTTACAGGAGTGTACACAGACACAGGAGGCCTGCTACATAGCAATACTTCTGTGCAGGTATACAGAACGGTTGCACGCCTACTAAGGGCAGGTGCTGCGCAGCAAGAAATTGTGAAGCATGTTTTCCGCACGGCAAAACCTTCGACACTCAAGCTGTGGGGGAGAGTGCTCGAAAAGATCTCTATTACAGAGGAGGGTGGTGCTGTGTCTGCTGTTACTAAAGGAGACTTCGCAGCAACGGGTGCAGATTACAGCGAGCTGACAGGTGCTATCGATTACCTAAACGCAGTTCCTGGTATGCGCTTCTCTATGATTCTTTCCGAGCGAGATGGCCAAGTTAAGGGGTCGATTCGGACACTACGTGATGATGTGGATGTTGCAGAAATGGCAGGGAAGTTTGATGGTGGGGGGCACAAAAAAGCAGCCGGGTTTGCCTTACCGGGTAAGTTAAAATCAGAAGTACGCTGGAAGGTGGTCGAAGATGATTCCTAGAAGCTACTCTGGTTTCTTCTCGTTGCCTTCTTCTTTAGTAGGTTCTTCTTCTGGTTCAGGTTCAGGTTCAGGGATAGGCTCGTTAGCAGGATTATCGAGAATCTCTTCTTTAGAAGGTGTGGCTTGTGTGAGAGTCGCTGCTGGAGATTGCGTAGGGTCTTGAGAGGGTTCTGCTGCAGGAGTGTCTGCTCCTTCTTCTGTTATTTCATCTGCTAGGGCTTTCTCTGCTGCTTCTGTGACATCGTTTTCTCCTTTTTGCTCTGCTTCGACATTCTTTTTATCCTGTTCCTGCGCAGCCTCTTGCGCTGCTTTTTCAGCGTTTACTTCACCTGCACTATCGACACCCTTAGGGATAAGCTCTTCGCCAAGACGTTTCGCTTTCTCGTCTCGTTTTTTTGCTTCGCGAATAGCCAGCACTTCTTCTGGATTTGTTGTGATAATCAACTCTTCTTGTGGGCTTGCAACAATCTGAATTGCGACGTGTTTATTTCCTGCAAAGAAGAGACCCTGACCTACGTCGGAGTTGAGCAGTAGATACTTCTCACCATCGGTAAGGTAGAAAAGCTTCTGCAGATTATCTACAGCAGTAGGTGACTGCTTGAGGAGAATTTGCAGAGAGGCGTTGGTAATAATCGGTTTTCCAAAAGGGGAGTTCACGAAGTCTTCAACGTCCTGTGTAATGGTTGTAACTCCTAGGTAGTACTTACGAGCACGTTTGATAAGACCGTAGAGGAATCTGGCAGAGTCATCGTATTGCATAAGGTTCCATGCCTCATCTACAACAAGGAATCGGCGCTTGAGATCTGAACGAATACGGTTCCAGAGGAAGTTGAGAACAATGTACATCGCAATAGGACGTAGTTGATCTTCGAGGTCACGAATCTGGAACACGACCACCTGGTTTTCTAATTCTACATTTGTTGGTTGGTCGAAGAGTCCTGCGTAACTACCTTCAGTATATTTCTGAAGAGTCTTTGCCATGTTTTCTCCACCGTCGGTAGTCATGAGTACATCAACAAGGTGGTGCATAGTAGGTGGTTCTATATCACCAGCATTCTCTGTTGTCATATCAATACCTTTCAGTGCGTAGGTGTCCATGATAGCTTTGTCTAGGATACCGTCTTCAGACGGTGTGAGTGTCCCAAGCATAATCTTGAACAATCCATGTAGCGTGATTATTGCTGCACGTAATACTTCTCCTGCCTGCGCCTCTTCTCCACGAATGGCCTGCGGTAGATCGAACGGATTAATACGGAAGCTACTTTGAAGTGAGAGCGGAATAAATGTTCCACCTACGGTCTTACAAAGGTCGACATATTCATTTTCCGGGTCGATAACAAACACCTCAGTACCAAACATCATTGCTCTGAGAATCTCGAGTTTTACAGCGAAAGATTTACCAGCACCAGATGTCGCGAACACTGTTGCATTTGCATTCGGAAGATCGAATCGATCGAAGATAACGAGCGAATCATTGTGACGGTTGATACCGTAGAGAATTCCATGGTCATCGGTAAGATCCGAAGAACTAAACGGAAAGCTAGTCGCCAAAGGTGACGTGTTCATGTTTCGGTTGATCTCTAGTTCATCAATGGCAAGCGGGAGTGTCGAAAGCCAACCGTGCTCCATCTGGAAGAACGCAGGCTTGCTGAGCACGAGCTTTCCTCCAAGGAGAGACTCTACATCTGTTTGTAGCTTTTTTAGCTTCTGCTCATCGTCTGCGTAGACTGTGACGTACATTCCGAACTGATAGAGCTTTTCTCTTCCACGAGCCAAGAGGTCACGGAGTTCTTCTGCATCTTGGAGAGCAGCTTCTAGTGACGGATCACGAACAATTCCACGCTGTTCTAAGATACGAATACTTGAGCGCATTTCTGCAACCTTCTTTCGTAGCATCTTCATAATCGCCTTGTTATTACTTGGGTAGATGAAGTGCGTAATATCCATCTGAGCATCGAAGTTCACCGCTTGGCTCATCCAGTTGGGATAGATGTAGTTTGGCCAGTTGTAGACATAGAGCGTGCGAGCAAACTGATCGTTGAGCACGAGCTCCATTGGGTGCACTTCCATTCCGGCAGGTGCAATTAGATCAAGTGTCTTCTGGAGACCCTCTTCGTAGTAGCTAATTGCTTGCAACTCTTCTGAAGAGAGATTCCTTTTCTTTGCAGCCTTCAATGCATTTGTCGATTTCTTATGGAGACCCAAAAGATCATCGAACGCCTGCACAAGAAGTGAAGATGAGCTGGCCTTTGGTGGGGGAGTCTTCTGGTCCATAAAATCTAATAATTATAGCACAAATTGAGGTTTTGCTCAATATATTGAACATCACCGAATACAATAAAGCTCCTTTCAGCTGAGGGGCGATTCTCTAGAATTGACAAATTATACTACTAGTATAATTCGTACTTCTTTTGCAGAATGCTTGAACCTTTCTTTTTTCGCCAAGGCTTGCCTTCTTCGAGGATATTGAAGTCTACAATACCTGGTACATCTATTACACGCAGGCCAGCAATCAGAATTTCACGGTTGGCTTCTACTGCCTGAAGCCGTTTTACGATGACATCATGCAGTGTGTCAAAGCGCTTAATCATGTCATTAGTTTGGTCTTGAGTGGTCTTAATCTCAGCATGATCTGCATTGGCTACAGCTAGCTGTTGCTCAAGTTCTGAGGCCTGAGAGTAGTCTTGGTTTCTTAGTACCTCTCTTAATGAGCGTTCAAAATTTCGTGCGATATCTCTCTTTTCCTTCACTTCACCCTTCTGCTCTTTATTGAGAGAAGAAAGTTCTGTCATCTTTCTCTCAGCCAATATACCTACATTACGCAGTGATTGCGTATATGCATCAATTGCCTCTGAACGGTTAGAGCTACGGTTAAGTGCATCTACGACGTTCACTTGCAGTATATCGCCTACCTCTCGGAGAAGTGAAAAGTTTTCATCAGATGTACTGTTGCTACTTCCTTTCATAATTTCTCCTAGGGATTTCATACCTTCTAAAGCACCTTGCACAGGAAGGAATACTCCTTGTGATGTATAAATACCGCTAAAGATACCAAGAACTCCACTAGGACGATTGTTTTGTACAGATCGTTTAGAAAGTATATGCATTATTGAAACTGAAGTTTTTGCTCCACTTACATGCAACTCATTAGGTTCGCTGTCTCCACCACAAGCAGCCAGAAGGAGGCAGGGTAGTAGGGCAACAGCAATTGTTGTATTTCGCAGTATCATCATAATATTATAGTGTTTTTCGCGTTGAATAACAATAGAGTTCAGACTTTGAGTCTATGAGTACAAAATGTGCACCGTCTATAGGGTGGACGATTGTGCATACATTTTGTGTTCAAGACATGTACATAATCTGTATGCAAGATCAAATAATGTTTTCAAGTGGTAATGCACATCAAAAGTGCTAGAGTTACAGTAAATTCGTGAGTAGCAGATTTGAACACTCGACCAATTTAATTCATGTTTTCTTCCCTCTCTTCCACCGTCCAAAAAGCACTCGAGGCGGAGTGCGGTATTGCTGACATTGTGGTGAATTGGGAGAGGCCTCAGGAGGCTGAAAATGGGGACCTTGCAACGCCGATTGCGATGAAGGTTTCAAAAGAAGCTGGAAAGAATCCAAAAGAGATTGCACAAGTGTTAGTTACTGCCCTGCAAGGTGAGGAGGAAGTAGAGAAGGTGGAGATTGCAGGACCTGGTTATGTCAATATCTGGTTGACCCCGGCAGCCCTCGTGGCCGCACTGGGGTCTACCAGCCAAGCATGTACGGCAAAGGTAAAGAGTGGCGCTCCGGTTATTGTTGAATACTCACAGCCAAATATCGCAAAGCCTCTTGGGGCACATCACCTGCTTACAACACTTTTTGGGCAGGGGATTGCGAATATCTACGAACATCTAGGATACGAGACTATCAAATGGAACTATATGGGAGACTGGGGAACACAGTTCGGAAAGCTTTCCATCGCAGTAACAAAGTGGGGAGATGGTCGCATGGCTTCTGAATATTCTGTCGATGAGCTTTTGGAGTTATACGTAAAGTTTCACAATGAAGTAGAGAGCGATGACACTCTGGAAGATCAAGCTAGAGCTGAATTTAAAAAATTGGAAGACGGTGACGCCGAGCTTCGCGCATTTTGGGAAGATATTGTAAAGATTACGAAGTCTGCGCTTTCTGGTATTTATGATCAGCTTCACGTGTCATTCGATACAGATAAGAGCGAATCATTTTACGAAGACATGATGGAGCCCATTATTACAAAAGGAATTGCAGACGGTGTATTTACCGAAGGAGAAGGAGGATCGCTCATTGTTGAATTTCCAGAAGAAAGCAATATGCCTCCCTACCTTGTACGAAAAGGAGACGGAGCAACGCTCTATAGTACGCGAGACATTGCGCAGATGCAGTATCGCTTAGATGAGCTAAAACCTCAGGAGATTTTGATTGTTACAGATATCGCTCAGAAATTGCACTTCGAACAATTGGATGCGACATGTCAGCAACTTGGTTGGGATGTTTCTGGATTTACCAATGTCCTTGTTGGCCGCATGCGTTATGCAGATAAGTCGATGAGCACACGAAAAGGAAACGTACTTAAGCTAGAAGAGGTTCTTGCTGAAGCGGTAAAAAAAGCAGAAGAGAAAATCGCTGAGCATGGTGACCAGATTCAGTCTGATGATCCGGATGCGCTTGCAACAATGATGGGTATCGGCGCGGTGTCCTATGGAATTGTGAGTCAGAACAGAAAACAAGACATTGTTTTCGACTGGGATAAGATGCTTAGCTTCGAAGGAAATAGTGCTCCATATATTCAGTACACACATGCAAGAGCACGCAGCGTTGTTGCAAAGGCAGGGGAGACAGGTGAGCCAAAAAGCATTGATAGTCTTACCAAGAAAGAACGTGGACTACTTAACACTCTTCTTAAATTTGATGGAGTGCTTAACGAAGCAAAAGAGGCACGAATGCCACACATACTTGCAAATTATTTATTTGAACTCTGTCAGAGTTTTAACACGTTTTATAACGACGAGTCTATCCTCAAAGCGGATGAGCCTGTCAGAAACTTACGTGTTTATATTACTGACCTTACGGCCGACGTCTTAAAGGTAGGCGCTGGCCTTCTTACTATTTCTGTTCCAGACCGCATGTAATCATGGCTTACTATTCCTCCTCCCGACGCTCTTCTACTCCTCGACCCTTTGTTGGCTTTCTTCTGGTCGCTTCTTTCGGCATATTATTTGCTGGATGTGGTGGATCTGAACAAACCGAGATTCCTCAAGCAGAAGATTTCTCATTTACTGCTGATGATCTTGCTCGTGTAAAAGAACTTGTAGGAGATGGAAGCGGTGCATTTATTCCTCGTTTGGAGCTTGCCCCAGAACAAGAAGGTGTAAGCGGACCACCGGTGATAGATGTAGGATCTATCAATAAGTTTAACGCTATGCGTACAGCATCCGATGGGCAGCAGGATATGTTCCGTGTAACCAATGCATTCTTAAATGTACGATCTAACCCTAAGGTTACTGCAACACAAATCGGCAGACTTGATCGTAGTGAAGCTATCCAAGTATTGGAATTTGTTGATGCTGCTTGGGCGAAGGTGTTGCTGAATGGTGAAGAGGGATATGTTGCCTCTCGCTACATCGGCAAGCTTGTTTCCGAGACACAACTTGCAGAAGAGAAAAAGAAATATGAAGGTATGTACTATGTCGACTTTGGATTCCTTAACGTTCGTAAAGAGACAGATGCCAACAGTGAAAAACTTGGAGAGCTTGCAGGACAGAGCTTTGTTCGACCGCTTACGAAAGACGAAGTCTGGGCTCGTATTCCCTTTAACGATGGAGACGGATACGTTGCGTCGCAGTACCTGACACCATTCTTGCCAAACTTCTTAGTGCGCCAAGGGTCGTTTAATTTGCCGGTTGTACATTTCAAACTTGCAAGCGAAGGAATACTAGAGGCAATGCCAGAGCATATTACTGCCTTAAAAAATGGGGGATACACTATTTGGACGATGAGCGATTTTTATCAGTTGCTTCTCAAGCAAGAAGAGAAAGATGTTCGTCTTAATCCAAATACAGTTATCCTTGCAGTTTCTGATATTACAAAGGAAAACGTCAACGAGCTGAGTAGTGTTTTGCGCTCTGGTGGCATTGATGCGACACTATTTTTGGAGGGAAGAATGCTCAGTGGTGGGATAGATCAAAAACAACTTATGACGTTAATTGCCAACGGTCATGACTTGCAAACTGCAGGACATACCGGTGATGATTTACGTTCACTGACGAATGCGCAGGTAGAACTTGAGCTCTCTCAGAGCAAGCAGCTCCTTGAGCAGATTACGAAGAAGAAAGTAATTTCCGTTGCGTATCCACTCGGTGGAGTTAACGATCGTATTGCAAGAAAAGCAGGAGAGGTCGGATACTTGCTTGGACTTTCCCTTGCTCCTGATACGCGCTTCGAACGAACTCAACTTCTTAGAATGCCTAGCTTCGTGATAAAGGCATCCACTTCCTCTGACGATCTCCTCTCTTTGGTTTCGCAATAGCGGCCATGGGGATAGAACGTAACTCGCTAAAAAGGCGATCTCCGGATCGTCTTTTTGGTAGTCCTACTTAACTTGGAAGTTCTGCAGCTGCTGCAAGAGCCCGTCTGTACCTTGCTTTGTAGCCTCCATAGCTTGCTCTGCTGCGGTCTTTGCGATTCTCGCCATTACTTCGTCACCATGGTTGTAGAAGTACCATAGTCCTACGATAAATGCGATTCCAGGAATGATACCGATCAATCCTTTTATAAATCCTGCTCGCATGCGGAGCTTGTCTCTCCTGTCGATGTTTTGGAGGTGTTCAATGATCTGGTCGAGTTTGTCTTCGGATTTAGCCATAGGAGAGTTAGAACCCGCGACGCCACTTGCGGAATGTTTCGAAGGCGCGTGTAAGATAGTACCGTGAATTTACAGGAACGTCCATGCAGTGGGTAAGCTCTAGGAGCTCTCCTCCAAAGCCTCGCTTAAAGAGTGTTACCCCAGCGAACGGGTGTTTCTTAACGCCCTCTGGTGCTATTCCCCAAAAACTGTACATGTGATCTCCACGTTTGAGAGCGTCTTGAATTGCAGTCCACTGCAAAAGGTATGATGCAGGGATCTTGCGGTGCTTATGGGTGCTTGCTCCGTGGTGATAACTTGTTTCTCCGAGTGCGTGCATGTGAATAGAGGAGGCGATTACCTCTCCTTCGTAGTGCGCTTGGTACATCGTGCACTCTCCTCTTTTTAAGAAATGTTCTACTTGGGATTTAAAAAAGGTATTGGTATATGGGGTAAAGCTGTGACGTTTTCTTGTTTCTTCGTGGAGTTCGATGAATGTATCGAGGTCTTTAATAGGGTCTGAAGACTTCGTAATAGTGACACCGTCTTTCCCAGCTCTACGAATGAGGTTCCGTGTATTTTTTCGCATGTTCTTGAGGATTTCCTCCTCTGTCGTGTTTTGCAAATTGATGTACCAGATGTGTTCTGCAAGCAGGTGTAGTGGGGCAGGCTGTGATCCTGCAATTGGTTTGCTACCTGCCTTCCAAAATGGACTGAGACGAATAAAGCAGCAGTTATGTTCGCGTGCTTTTTCCTTGAGGGCATCTATGAGTTCAGAAGTTGATCGATCTCCATCTACTACAGGACCATAGGGGACTACTAAATGCTTTCCTCTTCTTGCATTAATAACAAGTGCTTGGCAGATACCAACGAGCTGGTCTCCTTCTCGCATTTCTAGGCGAATAGGTTCTTCTTTGATATCTCGATACACCTCTCCCATCGTCCAGCTTTGCATAAACGGACGGTACTTTTGATGAGAGAGAAAGGAATCCCACTGCGCCTGATCTTGAGCTTCTTGAATAGTCATTAGATAATTTTAGCAAGAATACCAATTAATTGATGCGCTTGCGACTGCTTCATTGTTGGATGTGTAGGGAGCGTCAGTATCTGACCTGAAAGTCGCTGCGCCTTTGGGCATGTTCCTGGAATGTAACCAGCTGCTTCTTGGTTTACTGCCCGAGGACAGACAGAGGCACCCGTCCATCCATCATCAAGATGAATATTGTGTCTCTTGAGTTTCATTCGTACTTGGTCTGCATCTGGCACAAGTATCGGAAATTTCTGCAGAGGCAAGTGTTCTTGGATTCCACTTGGGAAGTTCCAGCTGTGCTTTGCAGCTGCTGCTGCATAGATTTTAGATAGAGCTCTTCGGTGGTCGTTAATAGCTTGAAATCGTTTAAACTCCCATCGCACCAATGCACATAATGCAGCAGGCATTCGATGTACTTCTGTAGATTGGTATCCTTCTTTTTCTTTTTTTGTGATCACAGCTACGAGTGCTCCACACTTGGATGCGGCTACCAGAAGGCATTTTCCGACTATTAGTCCGTACAATGGTTTGGATACTGCATAGATAAATGGATAGAGCAGAAGACGTTTGATCGTAATAAAAGAAAGTTCAGATGCAGCCTCCTCTTCTTTTTTAAGAAGATCTGCAACACTAGTGTTTTTGGTAATAATCGCTCCACCACTTACCCCAGATGCAGCCTTGTCTCTTCCGAAGCTCAGCATCAGAAAGTCTCCATGCACTCCAATGCGCTTTGGTCCTGTGGTGTCAGGTAGTACATGTGCACAGTCTTCTATAAGAAGCAGCCCGTGTTTATCTGCAAGAGTTCTAAGCGATTGCATGTCGGCAACGATTCCAAAAGTATGCTGCACAATAATAACTTTTGTTCTTGAGTTAATCTTTCCTTCGAGAGCCTCTATATCGAGGTTGAGAGTATTGGGGTCCGCTTCACTAAATACTGGTGTAAACCCTGCTGCATGAATGGCATTGGGAAGCGCAATACAGGTGAATCCTTGAACAATAATTTCACTTCCTTGATCAATGGGTAAATTGCGAAGGAGAACAAGGAGTGCCTCTCGACCTGAAGAAAACAAGCTACACCGTGCTTCGAACCATTGTGCCAATGTCTCTCGTAACCAGTCACGCTCTTTCCCGTTCTTCCAATTCCAAAACAAGCAGAGTTGCTTAAGGCTTTGTAGTAGATACGCAACAGTAACATGCGGGCCGAATGTATGGTGGATAGGGGAGAGCATGATTTATGGTATCAGACGATCTATGTGCTTTTGGCTGACGCGTCCTACGCACAGTAGCAGATCACCTTCTTTAATTGCGGATACCTCTTTGCCAAACGTTTCTACAGAGCCGTTAAATCCTTCTGCAAATGCGTTCCTTCCGTGTTTACCAGTAAAAATAACACGATCAATAATACCGTTACTTGCTGTTCCTAACTCTCGGTGAATGCGATCTTCATCTCTTCCAAGTTCTATAAGACCTGGAGTAATAAGGATTTTTTGCCCCATAGGTTGAGACTTTGCCCACGCAAGACTTGCACGAAAGCTTGATGGACTTGCGTTATGCGTGTCGTCTAGAACGGTGATAGACCCGTGTTTGTGAACAGAGAAGGTATGATGTGGCGGTTCAAACGAGCGAAGTCTCGCAGCACTCGATGCTCTATCTAGCCCTAATTTTTCAGCGACAGCTATAGCGAGAAGAATATTGGTAACGTTATGTGTACCGTGGAGATTAAGAGAGAAGTGTTGTTGGTCTAGCTTGAAGCGAATGCCATCACCTGTTTCTTCTATATCAAATGCTTCGAGATCTGCATGCCCTCCTGTGCCTACAGATGTAATCGCACAGCGGCATTTGTCTTTCATACTTTCACAGAGACTGTTATCTCCATTGATAAATGCTTTTCCGTCTTCTGGGAGACTCTCGAGAAGCTCACCCTTTGCTTGGCATAAGCGTTCTTGTGATCCAAACAGGGCAATATGCTGGGAGCCAATAAAGGTAATTACTCCCATGGCAGGCTTTGTTACGCTGCACAGCTTCTTAATCTCTCCTGTTCTGTACGCACCCATTTCTACGATGATAACGAGTTCTTCATCACGGTCTCTAGAAGGAAGCTCTTTAAGTAGCCATTGCGAAACACCCATTTCTGAATTGACGTACGCAGGGGTGCACAGCACATTTCGATCTTTGAGTATGTGAGCAATAAGCTCTTTTGTAGTGGTTTTCCCTACAGATCCGGTAATACCGACAACGGTGGCTTGTGAAAATTGCGCTCTCAAATCAGAAGCCTTCTTCATAATACGATTCTTCATTGTTCTATCTATAGGAAGAAAGAGCGTCCAAGCGACTAAGACAGATACTGGCTGAAGAAGGGGAATACCAATGAGTAGCCAGTGATCAATGATCAATAGTCCATAGCTCATTCCTCCAGTAATAATGAGAGATACTGTAACTAGTATTCGCGCCTTCATCGTCCAGACAGGGTATCGCTGACGGCGAAGCCCTATAGAAGAAGCCGAGAATAGAGCCAGTCCTATTAAGGCTATATCGATATTTCTGAGTACAATTCCTAAGATGAGAATGGCTGGACGCACTATTCCTAGTAGCTGCTTTAGTATTCCGGCAGACCTCAGGTGCTCTCGCAATCTGTCAGTTCGCCACTCCTTTATCTGCCAAAGACTGGCAAAAGTGAGGAGAGGGGATGCGCTAGCCGCCAGTAAAAGGCCAAATATCAAAATTTGATCCATGCCATTATTCTAACGTTATTCCGCGAATTACCCAATATTTCCTCCTGTTTAGGTATCGGACAGTTGTTAAACTTAAGGAATTATGTTATAATAAACTAGTTTTCCCAAAACAAATATGAAAAAAATTACACATCCTTTACAGCAAGCAGCAGCTGTCTGCTCTCTCTTCGCCCTCGTGGTGATGGCCTCGTCTATGGTTTATAGCAATGGCCCACTTAAAGGTGCCGTAGGACCTGGTCCTTCTGAGGGTTATGATGGTCCATTTGTATGTCCAGATTCCTGTAACCCAGCATGTAGCGATTACGATATGAACACATGTAATGGTACTGGAGGTAGCGAAGGAGGATCGTCTGAAGACAATAACCCCCTTTGTCCTGATATCTGTAACCCATTATGTAGTGACTTCAGTGAATCGGGGTGTAATGGAGGAGGTTCTTCTTCAGAAGGCACTAACCCTCTTTGTCCTGATATCTGTAACCCATTATGTAGTGACTTCAGTGAATCGGGGTGTAATGGAGGAGGTTCTTCTTCAGAAGGAATGACAGATGCAGCTGAGTTTACTGCGCCAGCAGCACCAGCTGAGGATGTGTATTACTACGAAGAGCCAGCTCCAGAGTATGAGGAGTATTACTACGAGGAAGAAGTTCCTGCGTATGATGAATATTACTACGAGGAAGCAGCTCCATACATAGAGGAAGAGCCTTACTACGAAGAGGCAGCTCCAGCGTACGATGAATATTACTACGAGGAGGAAGCTCCAACGTATGATGAATACTATAACGAAGAAGAGTATATGCCAGCTGAATACGAGGGTGCCTTTCCAGAGGAGTACACGGGGGAGGAAACTTACCCTGCAGCTACAATTTCTGCTCCTATGCTGATTACCGATACAGTTATTGACGTTATTCGTAACTTTATGAGGCTCATTTATGGAGCATCAGCTCCACAGGCCGCTTTGCCTATTGCGTAAAGCAAAACTGACATTTGAGTACTAGCCGAGAATAATCCCTCGGCTTTTTTTATACATATTATTATCTGTTGCCGCCCTGAGACGTATGTGGTGGTATATATTGACAAACTTGTGTTTTTAGGTAAAATCTGGTGTACTATGAAGAAAGCTCCGTCTGAATCTCAGGGTCCTATCGCTGCTGCTGCTGGAGTAGCAGGAAGGCCTCATATAACTGGTTCGGCTACGCAATCGCTAGCTACGCGTGATACCACTCCTACTGGAGAGAGAGCTTTTATTGATGACACTGTAACTACTGGGATATACGTACACAGAGAGCAAATTGTTGCTCGTCTGCATGAGGTTGGGCTTTTAAAGCATCCTCAAGTAGTGGCTGCTATAGCTTCTGTTGAAGCAAAGGAAGCATCCGGCGAACTTAACGGAGAATTGCAGAAGCCAGAAGGTTTTGCACGAGCAGTATTCTTAGAGCTTACAGGTTCAAAGGCTGCAGCAAATACTGTTGTAACACAGCTTATCCATGATCCAGATGTTACCGAATATCCGTTTGGAGATAAGGGGGTAATTGTCGATCGGCATTACGGGAAAGGAGGAATGGCAGAAATTCTTGCAGTGTATTTCTATGGCGACCCTGATACAGGAAGTTACAAGGGGGTAGCAGCTGTAAAGGCTGCTAATGCCACAGATGTATCCAAAACCAAAGACCGTTTTGGTGTCGAAATGAAGCTAATGGCAAAGCACTCAAATGGAAATGAAAAAGGAAAAAGAGGGTACAGAACTATTTTTGCTGAGTACTATAAAGAAACAGGAGTGATACCTCTTATAAATCCTGATAGTACAACTATTGAAGAAAGGGATTATTATGCGATGGAGCTCTTGAAAGGACACTCATTGCAAGATGTTCTCGATGAAATACTTGAAGATGATGGTTTGCCCCTAGATCCACAGGTTGCGATAGACCTTTTGGTTACACTTCTTGTAAAGCTTAAAAACTTTAAAGGAGAAATGCACAGAGATATTAAGCCAGATAATATATTTGTCTTAGATGATGGTACCGTTCGTTTTCTTGATTGCGGACTTTCTCTCGAAGAGAGTAGTGAGAATGTAACAAGAATGACACAGACGACTGATGGCGCAATGGGAACACTAAGCTACATGGCTCCAGAACAGTTGGGTGGAGGAGGGAAGGGTGGAAAAATATTTGCATCAGATGTGTACTCTCTCGCAGCTTCCATCTATGAGCTTGTCACACGAGCGCTTCCTGTAGAAGGCGAAGGTGCTGTGGACTTTTACATGGCTCATGATAAAGGCCAAAAGCCATCGTTTATAGTGAATTCAAAAGTCAGTCACGCAAACCTTCCAGAACCAGTAGAAGGTGTAGAGCCAGAGCCATTGTTGCTAGATAATCTCAACCCAGCCCTTGCGGGAGCACTTCGTCAGATGCTTAATTTTAACCCAGAAGAGCGACTTGTTCCTGGTACAGATGCAGATCGATTCTTGAGAGATGATCCTCGATACAAAGATGGGAGACAGGATTTCCATATGACTGACAAGGAAGCAAAGGCCCAGCTTGAAAAATGGATTGATGAACTTCTTCCTGCTTCTTCATTTACGGTAGATGATATTGAAGATGGGAACCCAAGCATCTTCCAGTCAGCAGTATTACCTGAAAACAAGGAGCTCACTCCTGGGTTACAGCTAGGGTCTGATCTTACGCGACACGAAATGTACGGCATCTTAACGGGGCCAAGTTTGGCAACTCTCAAGGAGCTAGAGAAGTTTGAAGCAGAGAAGCTTGAAGCAGAGAAGCTTGAGGCAGAGCAATTGGCACAGAAAGTAGCTGTAGAAAAATCAGCGTACAGAAAAAAGGTTGCTGGTTGGACCGCTGGTATTACTGCAGGAGTTGCACTTTCTGTTGGAGCTTTGATGTATGGACTCAGCGGAAAGAAGTCTACAGACAATGTAGGCCCAGATACTCCTATTGGTGGACAAATTGATCCATCTAATACTGGTTCAGCTGAACATGTTGTAAAAGCCACTCCTCCAATTGACAACACCCCAGCAGAATTTAGAGATTATCCTGGTAATGAGAAGTTAGTATTTATTCCAGGATTTAGAGGATGGAGCATGGTAGAAGTTGGAAATGATTGCCTCCTTTTTTACCAAGAAGAATTTGAGGCAAAAATAGATAAAAAATGGGCTGAAGGAATCGAATCTGATGGTGTATTGAAATCTATAAAATTTAATCAATATCATGGCGATTCAGATGCTGGCTTATGGCAACCAAGTAATAATGGTGCAGATGTAACATTTGAAGGCTCTAATGGTACTTCAGGGTTCCGTTCGTTCATTGGTAGTTCTGAAAAGTATAGAACGGAGATAGGAAGTGAAGCAGATGGATCTAATAAGGAAACATACATGAATGGCGTGCGTATTGGTGACTATGTACTCTGTATTGTGGATGGAGAATCTGAGTCGACTCTGTATTACATTGGAAGAGATAAAAAAGATGTATCAAAAGTATTTCTAAATGCAAAAGAATGCGAGAAGTACTTGAGTACAATAGAACATGAGGGCAAATCACTTTATGAAGCTTTCAATAATCTTCATTTTGAAGTTGCTGCAGGCGAAAGGGATGAGAATAATATAAAAAAGCCGGGATATAATGTTCTTGGCCACCGTATTCTTAAGGGAACTGAGAAAGAGGAAGCTAATAAGGCTTTGTCAGGCAGTATTCAACAGTACTTCATGTCTAAAGAGAGCCCTGGTAGTCAGGCTATAGCCGAGCGTCAATAACATCTGCGATCGCAGCTGCACGATCTCTATGTACTCTGTGATGTATTCCTTTATAGGAATGAAGGGTAGCATTTGGAATTTCTGCCTCCATAATTTTGGCATCCCCGTAGGGAGTCATACCATCATCCGTACCCCAGAAAAGATCTGTTGGAACCGTAATTTCTTTCAGGAGCGGACGTAAATTTTCACGGGTAAAATTGATCATGGTTTTGCGCATGACTTCCGATGCCTTTTCGTAGTCATGGACTCGCACTAGCTTGTAGAGCAATTTCTTTCCTAGGGGTTCCAGCCGCTTAAATCCTGGAATGGAAAATAACACCTTTCCACCTTTCGCAAGTATCAAACCGATGACGCGTTTTGTATGCCGAGGATGATGAATGCCAGCAGCAGCACAGAGGAAAAGATGATCAGGTAGAGCAAGACCTGCATCCTGCAGTCTTCCTGTTACCATTTTGATTGCTATGCGCCCTCCAGCTGAATGTCCTAGTAGTAGATAATTAGATTCGATCCCGTTGTCCTTCATATGCTTAATGACCCAATTGGCATAGTCATCATTAGTTTTTGGTTTATTTGGTTCTGGCTCATCGCCAAATCCTGGGAGATCAGGTGCTACTATTTTGATGTCCGAATCTTTCAGTGCAGTGCGCAACTCTGTAAACGATTCTGTAGAGCCGCCCCATCCATGGAGACAAATAAGAGTGTACTTGCTCATTATTTTAGTCGGAGAAGTTTATTAATTTCACCTGCTACACGGTTTGGGTGGGGGACTTGGTCGATAATGGCATTAATATCTGAAGTGTCTGTGCCTCCAGTGTCGAGCCACAGGTTTCCGTAGCCGAGAACGGTTTGGAAAATTCCATGCTTTCTGGCTTCTACTCCTTGTATCTTATCGAGTGGAATTTGTCGCATCTCATCGACAGAGAACAATGCTTCTTTTATCCAGATGATACGCTTGGAAGTAATGATAATATCTTCCATGGCTTCGCTCAGAAGCTTATGGAAGAACCAGTGTAGTGAAAGATAGGTTAGTATCATTCCAAGAAATAGTAAGATCTGTGATAGGAGAGGTACAGAGCTGGACGTCAATGCAGCCGCAATAAGCATTGCACTGCTTGCCGCTATGACAATGCTAAACGCACAGGTTGGAGCAACGTACTTAATCCAGTGTGTGGAAAAGGCTCGCACCATTTCTTCATCCACTGGAGAGTGAAAACTTCCTGCCGGGCTGTGGAAATTTTCCTCCATGCTCATGTGAGTGCAGGGGTGAGAAAGAAGATAATAGACGAGCTAATTGCAACAATAAGAATACAGATGACATACAGCCAAATAATAATTGTACTCTGGAGCGTACAACTGGGCTTAACTCCAGGTTCGATTGTGTGGACGAGGTTTTCGTGTTTGTGAGAAATGCGCTTGTATTCATGGACGAATATCAGCATCACAATGAGTGAGAGGAGCTGAATGCCGATAAAGGCAAAGTTAACCATAGAGATACTATACCGCATTTCTTACTCCATTTAGTGTAATTCTCCCTAGATTTCCCTATGATAGCGGCGATGAATTTAAAGGATGATCTCTCAGCCGGCGAAAATCTTCCAGAGACATTTAATGTCGTTGTAGAGATCCCTAGTGGGTCTCAGAACAAGTATGAGTACGACGCAGAGCTTGGCACATTCAAGCTCGATCGTGTGCTCTTCTCCCCGATGCACTACCCAGGAGATTACGGGTTTGTTCCTCAAACACTCTTTACGGATGGAGACCCTATGGACGCCCTTGTCCTCGTGACATTTCCAACGTTGCCTGGAATGGTAATAGAAGTACGGACAATTGGTGTGCTTGAATTTGTGGATGACGGAGAAGAGGATCACAAGCTCCTTTGTGTTCCTGTAAATGATATTCGTTACAAAGAGATGAAGAGCATGGACGATATTGCAGAGCCGTATCTCAATGAAATCTCTCACTTCTTTAAGGTCTACAAAGAACTTGAAGGAAAGACCGTAGAAGTAAAAGGATGGCACGGATCAGACATAGCCAAGAAGATCCTGCTGGATTCTGTTGAAAGATATAAGCAAAAGTAGGCGTAAGAATTTTTAGAGTGGTGCCACGGGACAGAATTGAACTGTCGACCTCGGGCTTATGAGTCCCGCGCTCTAACCAACTGAGCTACCGTGGCATTTAGGTTATTAAGGTAATTATGCAGTAAATCTGCATGGGGTTGAAGTCTAAACCAAAGAAATAATTCCAATTCCGACGATCATCATAGATAGCTGAATAGCAGCACCTTTGAGACGTGTGTCTTTGTGGAGTTCTGGAATGAGGTCAGATCCTGCAATATACAAGAAATTTCCAGCTGCAAGTGGCAAGAGAATCATTTCTATGTTTGCAATTGATTGTGCAAGTACAAGAACTAATAGTACTCCGAAGAATGCAGTAAGAGCTGAAAAGAAGTTGAAGAGCAGAGCCTTGCCCTTAGACATTCCGCTGTGAATGAGGACAGCAAAGTCTCCGAGTTCTTGAGGGATTTCATGGAGAAGTACTGCGATAGTTGTAGAGATTCCTACAGGAATAGATACGAGGTAGGCGGTAGCAATCAAAATACCATCAAGGACGTTGTGGACCGCATCTCCTATAATGACCAGAGGTCCAACAGGGTGGATATGTGTTGCGCATTCTAAATCGTGACAGTGACGCCAGTGAATAAATTTTTCGATAATAAAGGAAGCAAGAATACCAACGAGCACCCAAATAAGATTTTCTGGACGTTCTTCTACGAACTCAGGAATGAGATGTAAAAATACGTTTCCCAGTAGTGCACCAGTAGAAAAGGATACGAGAACCATGAGCATCTTTTTCAAAAGAGCTGTCTTGAAAGATAAGAAGAATACTCCGATAAGAGAAGTAAGGCTTATGAGGAATACGCTGAGAAGCGTGTATTGGAGAGAGGTCATAGTTGCGACATTCTACTGTGAAAGCCTCCAGACAATCCAGACAACATCCTTTCTTTTCATACCTTCTGCAGGGTCGAGATCCTCGAAGAGGATATTGTTGATAGAAGCATGATCGATGAATTCTTGATACCACGGGCCATTTGAGGCATTTGTGGCTATATTGAGGGCTTTATAGGCCATTTTTAGCGCCTCAGCAGTATTCACAGTTTGCTCTGGGCGGAAGGTGCCATCTGGGTATCCTTCGACAATTCCAGCTCGCTTCCCAAGGGAGATATAGGGTGCATACCAGGCGGCTGAGTCGACATCGGAGAAATTGAGAGGGTCTGATTCTGGGATATCAGAGCCGAGGTCTTCTAAAATAATCTTAAGAAACTCCGCTCTGTTTACAGTGCGATCTGGCTGAAATGTCCCATCGGGATATCCTCCGATGACACCAGTGCTCTTGGCCCAAGCAATAGCCTCTGCATAAGGATGAGTATCTGACACATCTGCAAAGAGACTAGGGGTTGGGTTAGGGTTTGAGGTAGGCGGTGTGATTTTTACAGAATCCAGGAAGTCTTCGTAGAAGAAATGATCAGTTTCGAAATATTCTTCGTTGCGGGCTCGGTATCCAATTGAGTATGTAAACGTACCGACAGAAATCCATGTCTCCTCTCGTTGACCAGTCATTGTACTAAACCGAGCATTCCAAGCGTTGTAGCCTGCGACTTCTACTTCTTGTGTGTTACCCCAATAGAATTCTCGAAAACGCGATGGTGTGTTTTCGCGTGCAAATGTTTCGAGTTCAGTAGTTGAAAGTTGAGTTCCTGTATCCCATACATCGACTATGAGTTCGAGGAGGTAGTTCTTCCTCTGGCCGAGTGTATTGTCGTGCGGAAGAAGGCGTGCGTTTGCCCCACTAATTATTGGGTCTTTCCAAGACTCTGGGTAGGTAGTACGAATTCCATATTCTTCCCAAGAGAAAAATTGATTTCGCCAGCCTGCATCACTGTTGCTGCCAGTAGCTTCTGCACTCTCTCGAATAGAACGAAATGAGGGGCGCGCCAAAGCAGTATCTGAAAAGAAGAGAAGAAGAGCGAATAATAAGAGCGCATGTCGCATAGTTTTTTTAGTATAGCATTCAACTTTGACGTTGCACCACTTATGCATTCTGACGTACTATCTAGACGAATTTCTTTTCCCACGATTATTATGAAAAAATTTATCGCACTTATTGGCTCATTCGCCCTTCTTTCCGCTTGCTCGTTTACGATAACTACAGAGATGAACGACGATAAGCCTGATGACACTGTACCTGCTGAAGAAGTAGTCGAAGAGGGTGAAAGCCCTACAGAAGAGGTACCTACAGAAGAGGCACCTGAAGAAGAAGCTCCTACAGAAGAAGATGACGGAACTGTAGATGGTGCTACAAACGAAGATTCTGGTGGAGACGGAAATAACGCTACAGGTGGAGAAGCTGCATCAAGTGAAGAAGCAGCAAGTGAAGAGGCTTCTTCCGAGGCAGCAGCTGAGTAATGCGTACATCGCTTTTAATTCTGGCCCCCGTACTGCTTCTGACAGCTTGTGAGAGGCAGTATGAACAGAATCCAGACCCCAATCATACCCATGCGGACTTTGCAGTATGGGTAGAAGGGGAGAAGGTAGAGTTTAGTGACGCTAAGTATATGTCTGGTGTTTCTTGGGACGACAAGACGCATGACGAGGTGCATGAGTATCTCGATGAGTATCTACACCTTCACGATGAAGTTGGGCATGTGCTTCACCGGCACAAGCCAGGGCTTACGTTGGAGGCATTCTTCGATTCACTAGATTATTCATTTGCTACACAGTACACATGGCGCATGTTTGTAAACGAAGAGGAGATGGAATTTGATCTACAGTATATTTTTAAAGATATGGATGCAGTATTACTGACAACATCAGCAGGAAGTGCACAGGTGCTTTTTGAAGTAGAGCAGCTAACGGATGATGCTTGTCGTTACAGTAAAACCTGTCCATGGAGAGGGGATCCTCCAGCAGAAAACTGTATCGCAGATCCAGCTGTTCCGTGTGTCGTTCCGCTAGAAGATCTTTAGCTCACAACGAGGAAGAGATCTCTGTAGACAATGTAACTAATATAGAAAATGTAACCTGCAAGGAGTACACCTCCTTCGAATTTATTGAGGATGTAGTCTCGTTCCTGTCTCCACCAAAGAAGTATTCTGCGGTGGAATCCACCGTTGTGAATAAGAAAGAAGAGAAGTGCGGTGCACGCTACAACGACAAGGAGATCTACGTTAAGCGCAGGCTGGAATGGAAGCGGCTTAATGGCGGCAGAAATACCAAGGATCCAGAAGATATTGAAAATGTTTGATCCGACAATGTTTCCGATGGCGATGTCTGCTTTTCCTTTACGGGCTGCGACGATAGATGCGGCAAGTTCTGGGAGTGATGTACCGAGAGCAACTACAGTAAGACCTATAAGCGCTTCGGAAAGTCCGAGCATTGAGGCTATTGCTTTTGCTCCTTCTACAGCGAGGTTACCTCCTACTCCAAGACAGAGAAGTCCAATCGCAAACAGCATCCAAGCTTTGCCAAGAGACATCTTTGGTTTTGTGTGGCCATTTTCATTTACACCATTATTGCGTATACCAAAGGTGTAATAGATGAAGATGATGAAGAACCCGAGGAATGCCATTCCATCACTTCTACTGAGTTCTGACTGAGCATAACCATCGACAATCATGTCGTTGGCCATAATAAGAAGCGTAATAGAGGCAAGAAGCATAAACGGAATCTCTTTGAGCACTGTTGATTTCTGCACAGCAAGTGGAGTGATAAGTGCTGTTACTCCCAAGATAAGCATAGTATTTGAGATGTTTGATCCAACGATGTTACCAATAGCGATATCTGCACTCCCTTGGAAGGAGGCGATAATATTAACGATGAGCTCTGGTGCAGATGTTCCAAACGAAACAACCGTCAAACCAATCATTAGATCACTGAGTCCAAAACGTCTTGCAATAGATGATGCACCCTCTACAAGCCAGTCCGCACCCTTTATAAGCAGGATGAATCCTCCAACGAGATAGATGAGGGGCATAAGCATTAGGAGGAGTGTATAGGATAGTGAGTAAAAATTGCTAGTATTGCTGGATAGCACTACAACTAAAATGGTTTAATGCTCACACGATGTCCGACCAGAAAGATCCAGCACAGGCACAAGATGACGAAGGCGACGAGCTCGCCAAGATTAAAGAGCTTGCAGCACGTGCACAGGCAGACTTGCAAAATGCAAAAGCTCGCATGGAGAAAGAGGCTCAAGAAATCCGCGGATACGCTATGCAGGGGCTTATCGAAAAGCTTCTCCCTACTATTAGTAACTTCCAAAGAGCATTTGAGCATTTACCAGAAGATCTTGCAGATCACGATTGGATCAAGGGATTGCAGGCAACCGAGCAGCAGCTGATGTCAGACCTTACCGCTGTTGGGCTTAAGCAAATTGATTCACTCGGCAAACCGGTAGATCCACAGCAGCACGAAGTATTGCAGGCAGCTGCTGGAGAGAAAGACATCGTTGTAACCGTTATGGAAGAGGGATACATGCTCAACGAAAAAGTTATTCGACCTGCGAAAGTAGTTGTAGGAAACGGAGAGTAGATTATTTTTTGATGATCTCCTCTTTAAATGCGTCTCCTTTTTCTTCGAAGTCTTTAAACATTCCGTAACTTGGAGATGCTGGAGAGAGGAGGCAGATAGAACCTGCAGAAGTATTATCTTTTGCAGATGCAACGGCGTCTTTCATAGAAGAAGCTTCGTGTACTGTTGCAGTTGAATCGATTGATTCTTTTATTCTTGGGCCACTTTCTCCCATGACAATAACATTCTCAATTCCAGAGGCGGCTATGACTTCTCCGAGTTGTGCAAAGTCGTTTCCTCTATCTTGCCCACCAAGAATAATGGTTTTTACATTTGGTGTGAGCGCATGAATAGCGGCGATAGTAGACTCGGGTGTTGTAGAGATAGCATCATCTACCCAGTAGGTACCGTGATGCTTACCAAGGTCTTTAAGGCGATGTGGCAGTCCATCGAAATTTCTAACTGCTTCAATGATGATGTCGTCGCTAATGCCAATGTGACGAGCGACAGCTGCAGCTGCTGCGATATTAAAGAGGTTATGTGTACCAACGAGCTTTGTATCGATGATGGCAATAGGGGAGTCGTCTGCTGTATATGAGACCTTGGTTCCAACCGAAGCATCCGCGATCTCTTTGGCTCCTTCAGATTCTCCGTAGTAAAAGACGATATCTTCAGGTGCTTGAAACTTCGTGAGGTGCTTCTTGGCTTCTTTATACTCTTCTAACGATCCGTGATAATCCAAATGCTCAGGGAAGAATGATGTCACTACTGCAATTTTCGGACTAGACGATACTTGCATGAGTTGGTAACTAGAGAATTCTTGAACAAAAAATTTGTTCAATCCTCCTCCCTCTATATAGGCAATTGCAGCATCTCCTATATTCCCTACAAGCTGTACGTCCTTTCCAGCTTCAGTAAGAATTGCAGTAATAAGGCTGGATACAGTGCTCTTGCCCTTAGATCCTGTTACTCCGATTACTGTAGTTTGTGGATCTATGGAGTCTAGGAAGATTTGAGTCGAATTTGTAATGGGAAGATCAGGGTTTGTGATGAGATGAGGAGGAATTCCCGGTGCTTTAATCACTACGTCAAAACCATCAAGATTATCTAAATAATCAGGACCGTCTTTCATATCCCTGAGTTCAACAGTTGCCTTCGGTGCGAATGCTTTTAATGCTTCTTGCATCGCAACTCCTTCTCGGCCAAGAGCTCCGAGGATAGCGACAGACTTGCCGTTGAGGTCTCGTATGTTCATGTGTTCTCTTGGAACATTTGCATTACTGGAGTGTCATCAAATTCTCCTCGTTCTTTTATCATTTCAAATGCCTGCTTGGTTTCTTCTGATGTACCGACGCATTCAAATGGTTTAAATCCTTCTATGCCAAGGAGTGCTTTGAAGAGTGGAATAGTTGAGGCATCTTCAAAGATATTTTTTCCAAACATATCGACTACGACATCTTTTTTAATGTGCGCAGCCATCAGAGCAAAGACAAAAGTACATTTAGGACATGTGCCGCACCAGCGATCGTGTAAATACTCACCAGCGACCTTCCAGTTTTTATTGCAGCTCGTTGTGCAGGCAAAGTAGTGAGGCAGCTTTGCAAATTCTCCTGCAATTTCTAGTTCAGTGAGATCTCGAAGCTTGCTGAAGTATTTGAGGTGCTTATTTATATAACTTTTGATATATGCATCAAAGGCAGTTTCAAACTCTTCACCCTTACTCCATTGGTGATTAATCTGCTTACCGAGGTATTCAACGTTTCCTTCGCTCGCACTTTTCTCGTTACTCATAACAACTTCATCGAACCCATAGACTTCAGCAATGACTACTGCGAGACATGAGAGGTATGCAGTGATAGGAACGTGTCCATTGAGGGCTCCCTGTTCGTTCATCTCAAAAAGTTTGCGCGGTAGCTTTCTCTTTATAGTGATACAGGGGAGACCGGTTACACTTACAAGGTCATCGATCAGTGGATGTCCGCCCATACGCAGCAGTGTGATGTCTCGTCCCTCAGCTCGAAGCTTTTCTATGGTAACCGTAGAGTCTTTTCCTCCGCCAATTGGCACAAGCACTTTTCCAGTTGTTGGCCTATCAGACTGATGAAAGACGGGTGTACCTGGCTCGTGGACAGGGAAGTTGATCAGTCCTGTGAAATCTATTTCGTTTCTGTAGAAAAATTCCCCCAGTCCGTTTTCGTACACGCTGTTCCAGAAATTTGCCTGGTCTGTATTGAGGATTCCAGATCGCACTTCTATCTGCTTTGGGCAGCAGGTCTTATAGTAGCTGGCTCCTCCTGCAAGATGCAGGGCAAAGAGCGCCTGCTCTATGGCATTAAGCGCGATTCCTTCTGTAGGGATCTGGAGGATCTCCGTAAACTGAACTTCGTCGTCTAGGCTATAGACTAAGCGAATCTCACCCGTTTCTGGGTCAAATGTGTAGGAATCGAAGATGAAGGTATTGTAGGACTTCATAATTCAAAGGTGGTGCCGGAGGAGAGACTTGAACTCTCACGAGCGTGAGCTCACACGATTTTGAGTCGTGCGCGTCTACCAGTTCCGCCACTCCGGCACAGGCCTACTATACTACGGTTCAACCTCTCAGCAGAGCGTTTTTTACTGAATAGTGATGACTGCTTCAGCAGGGCTTGCGGTCTCCGCTCCTCCTGTAGGGTTTTTGATCCTAAACCTGAATGACTCACGTGGGTCGTCCTTTGTATCAGTAAGAATAGGGATAGAGATCCTTTTTTGTGATTCTCCTTCCTTAAAGGTCAAAGTCCCTGAAGTTTCTGTAAAGTCATCTCCTTCTTTAGCGAGTGAGCTTTCTGTCTCGTAGTCTATGGTGACTTCACCCTCACTTCCTCCTATGCGGTCGATGATAATCACTTGTGGACTTCCTTCAGATGCGTCTGGATAGCTATTGTCAGAAAGGCGGAACTTTCCTTTTCCAAATGTCGAGATTTCGTTATCAACAATTACGAGAGTCGAAGTGCTCAAAGACCCAAGTGTTGCATTGCCGGTTGGCAAGCTGAGCTTGAGATTTACCGTCTTGTTTCCATTATTGTTATTATTATCTTTAACGGTTACGGTTACGGTTTTGGAGGTTTCTCCGTCTGCAAAGCTAATGGTTCCTACATTTTGGTCGTAGTATGAGCTATCTGCAGTACCATCAGATGTTTCAAATTTTACAGTGGCTGTTCCAGATGTCCCCGAAGTACGGTCGATAGTAATAGTGATGCTGCCCATGTCTTCAGAAGCTTCATATTCTGAAGCAGAGAAGACAAACACTCCGTGAGAGTTGCTTGGGTCTACTGAAGATCCATCTCCTTCATCATTGTCTACAATGGTAAGTGTTGCGGTGTTTGGTGAGCCAAGCTGTCCGCCACCTCCTGGTGAGCTGAGCTTAACAAAGACTGTTTCATTTCCTTCTGACTCGTTATCATCGACTATTGGCACTTGGAATGATCCTGATGTTTTCCCATCGGCAAATGTTATGATTCCTTCAGAGAGATCGTAATCACTTCCGGCCTCTGCTGTTCCATTCTCTGTTGTGTATTTTACGGTTACGCTTCCTGCATTTCCTCCATACCGAATTACATTGATAGTAGCTGCATCTCTGTCTTCATCTACCTTAAAGCTTCCAGTGGTAAATCGGAATGATCCTGCATTATTTATAGTGGTGTCTTGTACAGAGGTCGAAGAGCTAGATGAAGTAGTTGTAGAACTAGAAGAGCTGACCACTCTTCTACTGCTTACACTCGATGAGCTGACAGTAATAGATTGTCCTGTAAGGTGCGCTTTTAGTCGTTGCATCATTACCGCAACCTGCCCTCTAGTTACGTAGTCTCCTGGTCCAAACCTTCCGTCATTGTATCCAGTGATAATTCCTGCGCTGTACATGTCTCCAACAGCACTGTCATAGTAGGTGCCACCTCCGACATCACCGAACACTGCAGATCCTAGTGTTGCTGCATTTGCAGAGGCAAATAGACCGAGAGAGAATCCGAATACTACTAGTGAAGTTGCGTTTGGACGTTTCATAGGAGAGTGGGAAATGTAGTTCTATTATAAAAAATATAAAACAAAAATCAATACTGCGTATACTTCTTGTATGCGCATTGCTTCTTTGTCACCGGCAGTTACAGAAATACTGTTTGCTCTAGAGCTACAAGACCTCATTGTATGCACAGATCAGTTTTCTAATTTTCCAGAAGAGGCTATAGATATTCCTCATCTTAAAGATCATATCGATATCAATCCTCAAAAACTGTATGAGCATGAAGCAGATCTTATTTTTACAGCTACCGTTATTCAGGAAAAGTTAGCAGATCGACTAAAGGCTGCAGACTTTAGTGTGGTGCATCATGATCCAAGAACAATAAATGCCATCTATGAAATGATACGAAACGTAGGAGTAATGCTTCATGTAGAAAGCAAAGCCGCCGCACTCGTACTCGAGATGCAACAAGGGTTTAACGATGTAAAAAAGAAATCCGGTCTTCTTCCTCGCAGACTCAAGGTCTATATAGAGGAGTGGCACAACCCACCGTTTGCCTCTGGTAATTGGGTGCCAGAAGTTGCACGCGTTGCTGGCATAGATCAGTTCCCGATAGAGCAAGGAGCCCTTAGCCCAGAGGTTACGCTTGCGCAGGTACAAGAGTGGGACCCAGACCTTATTGTGCTGAGCCCTTGTGGTGCAGGACTGCATACAGAAAAGGAGCTTATTACCGCGAGGCCCCAGTGGGATGCACTTCGTGCAGTACAAGAAAACCATGTTCGTGTGATTGATGATTCACTACTTAACAGGCCTGGCCCAAGACTTATAGAAGGTGCGCGTAGGTTGTACGGATGGGCGTTTGAATTTCAACACTAAAATTTCTTGCACTTGCGTTTAAGAAGTCGTACTTTAACCATGTCTTTCCCCTCCAACTCCCATGTCCACTATCTCTCTTACTCAACTCGATTCATACATCACTGCGAATGGTTTGTTGACGCATTATTTTTATGAGCAGAAATGGAATAACGGAGAATTAACTAAGGACGAGTTAGCCCTATACGCTAAGGAATACTTCCACTTGGCAAAAGCCGTTCCTGGTATTGTGTCTCGTGTAAAGTCTCGAGCGCAGGAACGTGGAATGACTGATCTTGTTGTTGAGATCGAAAAGAATATCAAAGAAGAGACAGAGCACATCGATCTCTGGAAAAAGTTTGCCTCTAGCTTAGGAGTAACAGAGGAGGAGATAGAATCTTACGAGCCACACAAGCTCACTAAAGAAGCAGTAAGCGAACTCGAAGAACTTGCAAACGGAGATCTTGAAGACGGTGTGACTGCAATGTACGCAATGGAGCTCACGCTTCCAGAAGTTTCCAAGACAAAGAAAGAAGGACTTTGCAAGCACTATGATATGCCAGAATCAAATACGGATGCTCATGTGTATTTCGATGAGCACCTTAACGAAGAAGAACACTTCTCTGTATGGAGAAAGATTCAAGTAGACCCTCTCCGCGCTATGCACATCACAAAGGCGTCTCTTCGCTCTCAGCACAAAGTGCTAGATGGTGTGTGTGAAGTATCGGGATTCTGCATTGCATGCAGCTAATTTCGTAATTTTTCTAACAGATAATTATTCATCTTTGTGAGATACTTAAGCACATGAGTACTTCCACTCCGTATACGCGCTTTCAAACCACACTGCATTCTGTCTTAAAAAAGATTAATCTAGAACGTGGAGACAATGCACTGTTTGATGAGCCACAGTTTTCTCATAAGAAAGATCTTACGATTACACGTGATGATGGATCAAAAGACACCTTTCATGCGTTCCGTATTCAGTATAACAATGCGCGAGGTCCATTTAAGGGTGGTATCCGCTTTCATGAACACGCGGATGAAGATGAGGTAAAAGCACTGGCAGCTCTTATGGCTATAAAGACTGCAGTCGTAAATATTCCTTTTGGAGGTGCAAAAGGTGGTGTGCAGGTAAATCCAAAGGAGCTATCTAAAAAGGAAGTACAACAGGTTGCGCGTGCGTATGTTCAAGAGTTTCAAGAGAATTTAGGACCAGATATTGATTGTCCAGCACCGGATGTAAATACGAATCCAGATATCATGGCATGGATGCGTGATGAGTACGAAAAGCTCACACGCTCTTATTCTCCTGCAATGATTACGGGTAAACCTTTGGAGTTTGGTGGTTCTAAGGGCCGAGACACCGCAACAGCAAGAGGAGGATTCTTTATCTTGCAAGAGATGGTAGACCGTCTCGCACTAGACCCTTCTGATATGCGTGTAGCAATTCAAGGGTTTGGAAATGCAGGTGCTCACATGGCGAAGTTCTTACATAATGAAGGATATATCGTTGTTGCTGTGTCTGACTCTCAGGGTGGTATTTATTCTCCTGAAGGGATAGACCCTGTACGTATTGCTAAGTACAAAGAAAAGACGGGAGCTGTAACAGGGGAGTACTGCGAAGGATCTGTTTGTGACATTGGACGCATGAAGATGGATGATGTCCAGAAGATTACGAACGCAGAGTTACTGGAACTTGATTGCGATATCCTGATTCCTGCTGCACTTGATAATGTTATTACTGAAGATAACGCGAAGCGTATTAAAGCACAGTATATTCTAGAGCTTGCGAACGGTCCGACTACTCCAGAGGCGGATGCTATCTTGGAAAAAAATGGTGTGCGTGTTATTCCAGATGTTTTGGCAAATGCAGGAGGTGTGACCGCGAGTTACTTTGAATGGTCTCAGGGAAGATCTGGCGAGCAGTGGACGGCAAAGATTGTTGATGAGCGACTCAAGAGAGTGATGCTCGAAGGATATAAAGCAGTGCGCCGCGAGGCACGCCGAGAAGATATGACCTACCGAGAAGCCGCCTTCGCCGTCGGTATCAAAAGAATGATGGCTGCGATGAAAGTGCGAGGCTGGATATAAACTGAATAATCAATTACCCTTACTCTCAATGAAAGATGTTGCAATTATTGGCCTTGGATGCGCAGGATATACCGCAGCGATTTACTCAGCTCGTTACAAACTCGACACTGTTATTATTGGTGATGTCGAAGGAGGAATGGGAATGAGTGCTGCAGAAGTAGGGAACTGGCCTGGAGAGATAGAAATTAAAGGACCAGACCTCATGCAGAAGTATAAAGATCATGCACTCAGCTTTGATAACGTAGAATTGGTATCTGGCAGAGTAGAGAAGGTGGAAGAAGGCTTTAAGCTTACGATGCAAAATGGAGATGTTATAGAGGCGAAGACTGTTGTCTTTGCAACAGGCTCAAACAAGAGACACCTCGGAATCCCTGGAGAAGAGGAGTTCTCTGGTAAAGGAGTAACGTACTGTGCAACCTGTGATGCATTCTTCTATCGCGATAAGACCGTTGCGGTCTTAGGTGGAGGAGATAGTGCTGTAGAAGGAGCAGCAATTGCAGCGCAAGTAGCCAAGAAGGTTTATCTCGTTCACCGTAGAGATGAGTTCCGTGCAGAGCCGTTTTGGATCGATAAAGTAAACGAAAAAGATAACATCGAATTTGTCCTCAATACGAATGCAGTAGAGGTGCTTGGAGAACAGAAGGTAACAGGCTTAAAGATTGATACTCCACATAATGGTTCTGACACCCTTGAAGTAGATGGGGTGTTTATCGAAGTAGGCTCTATTCCTGCGGTCGATCTTCCTCAGCAACTTGGCTGCGAACTTGATGATAGAGGTCACCTAAGAGTAGATGAGGGCATGCGAACAAGCGTAAATGGGGCATTTGCCGCAGGAGATGTAAGTAGTGGCTCCAATCACTTTGCTCAATTTGCTACAGCTGCTGGAGAAGGGTCTATTGCTGCAAATTCTGTATTTTCATATATTCAAGGAGGAAACTAGGCTTTTTCTTGCAGATTACCTAAATATCCGTATCCTAGTCGCACTATGCCAAGAGGAAAGAGAACAGTCTTCGCCGTATTTTGCTCCAAGTCGGGAAACCGTCTGGGGTCTATCCGTCTGCATAAGCAAGATAAGCAGGGAAAGGGCTGGAAAGAGCACGTAGAAGGTATGAAGAAATACTGTAAGAAATGTAAGTCTCGTGAGGTGGTTAAGTTCAAAGAGGAGAGGCATTCCAAGTAGGCGACGATACTGTATAGTACCTCTTGATGTCACAAGAGATTTATCGTAGTTGCGCTTCTATTGCAGTCTTTCGGCCTGCAGGAGATTCGTTTGAGATACTACTTGTCCATAAGCCTCGAAAGAAAGATGCCTGGCAGTTGCCGCAGGGTGGAGTAGAAGAAGGAGAGACTACGCCGCAAGCTGCTATTCGTGAGGTTCAAGAGGAGGCAGGGGTAACCACAGAGGTTATGGGAGTGAGCGACGAGGTGTATCAGTATGATTTTCCAGCAAGCTACAGAAGATTTCGTCCAGACAACGTAAAGGGTCAGCGTATCGAGTATGTGTTTGCGACAGTTAGTGCCGACACAAAGGTTCAGGTAGATAACGATGAAATAGACCAGTTCGTTTGGATAAGTAAGTCACAGATCTCTGAGTATATTAAGCGCAACGAGTATCTAAAGCTTCTCGAAAAACTGTATGATGACGGGGTTGCTCTTCTGTCTTAACTTATGCGTTTAACCTCTATTTCATTACAGCAGTTTCGCAGTTACTCAGAGCACCGTATGGAGTTTGGAGAGGAGAATGTTCATGTGCTTGTTGGTCCTAACGGAGTGGGTAAAACAAATATCCTTGAGGCTATTTCACTGCTTTCACTTACCAAGTCCTGCCAGAAGGCAGATGAAACAGACATCATGACGTGGGGAACAGAGTTCTATCGTATAAAAGCTCAAGCCCTGACTGATGGTGATGAAGAGAAGTCTCTCGAACTTGTTTCACAAGTTTCACCTCGCAAACAGAAGGCGTGTTTTATCAATGATGTGAAAGTTCCTATCAATCAAATGGTCGGGTCTCTTCCGACTGTTATTTTTCTTCCTCAAGATCTCGAGATCTTTACGGGTGCACCTGCTCGCCGTAGAGGATTTTTAGACCAGCTTCTGTGTCAGGTATCTCCTGAATATATGCAGGTACTGATGCAGTACGCCAAAGTAATCAAACAGCGAAACTCTCTCCTGCGCAAAATTGCTGAGGGGAGTGCTAGGCGTACAGACCTTGCTGTGTGGGATGAACGCACTGCAGAGACCGGAACTGTCGTTATGCTTCGTCGCCTTGAGCTTTGCGAGATGTTGCAGTGCACGTTTGGACAAGAGCTCGCTACCCTTGGTGAGAACTGGGAAGATGCGCAGATTATCTATGAGCGAAAAGGAGAGGCTCGGGACTTTGGTACGGCTAAGTCGGAGATGATGGATTTACTTTCACACTTTCAAAACAGAGACATTGTGTTGCAGTCTACGACTATTGGCCCACATAGAGATGACTGGAAGGTAATTGTTGATGGTAGAGATATTTCTACCTTCGCATCCCGCGGACAGCAGAGAACGGCAGTACTGGCTTTACTGTTTTTAGAAGTGTCGTATCTAGAACTGCAGCGTGGAGAGAAGCCCGTTATTTTGCTGGACGATGTTTTCTCTGAACTTGATGACCATCATCAGACATCATTACTTAAATCTTTCGAAGAGCATCAGGTAATTATTACCACTACGCACATACCAAGTGAAGTACACGGCGCGCGCATTTGGGAGATGAAGGAGCAGGAGCTTGTATTAAGCGATTAGAGAAGCCTGTTTTCCTTGGAATGCTCCGAAGGCTGCAAGAGCCAATGCATCTGCAGCATCATCTGGTTTTGGGATTTCTGGTAGGTTGAAGATCATTTTTACCATTTGTTGCATTTGCTTTTTGTCTGCGGTGCCATCTCCAGTAATACAACTTTTGAGCTCTGGTGGAGTAGGTTCTATGATTTGGACTTCATGGTTTGCCACTGCACCTAGGATCACACCACGAGCTTGTGCAACATCGAGGGCTGTTTTCTCGTTTACTGAGAAGTAGAGCTTTTCGATAACGGCGATATCTGGCTTATGTTCGGAAAGAAGATCATTCAAGTCTAGTCCGATTTCCTTGAGCCTCTGGGCAAGGGGAGTCTTCGCAGGAGTTTCTATAGTGAGATAGTCAATGACCTGTAGATCATGAGCTGAATTGGCTTCTATTAGCCCGATTCCTACTATTGCCAGTCCTGGGTCGATTCCAATAATTCTCATGGACGTCAGTGTACCGCAATCGCTTATTGCATTACTAAGTTTCCATTGTGTAATACTATGTTTCACCCTCGTCGGAAATGCGATATTTTGCTATAATAGAGAGATTTATAAACAAATTTGGAAACAAAAACCAATCGCCACAGGCACTTAGTCGCATTCCCAGTACTCGTTGCTGTACTTGCCTTTAGTATTGCCGATACACAGGTAGATATACCGGATGTACTTGGCTCGGTTTCACACATTTTTGGTAGTACTGAAGATGAGCGTTTTACTTTCGAATCTGGAATTCACGGTCTTGTGTATGCAGGAGGACAATTAGAAGAAGAGGGGGATCATCTCGTATTTACTAAAGGATCAGCCCTTATATCTTCTAAAGGAGTAACACATATAGAGTCTGACGGAATACGCATTACCACTATGAATGGAGCCGTTCACCTAACACGTGGCACGCGTTCTCTGGTTATTGCAGCTCTCACTTCACCTGCAGTTATAGAGTCCGGTGATCAGCGCATGGTAGTTCCTGTTGGAATGCAGTGGGAAATCAAAGAAGGAATGGCAACACTCAATGATGGATTTACATTATGGATGAAGTCTCGGCTTCCAATGCCACTTCCCGTAAGTTTCGTAGAACGAAAGATGGGAGATCTCTCTTTGGTAAAAGCTCCAGAAAGCGTACTGCCTGAATTGAGGCAGATGCTCCCTCTAGATATCCTTCCAGAGGAGCAGCTTCTTCTAGAAGTATCTGAAAGCCACAAAGAAAACTTACGCCATGAACATGTTCTTGGGGTTGTGCGCTCAGCAGTTGAATCTGTAGATGCTGATCGTTTTGAAGAGCTTCTTAATGTTCCTATTGTTACAGCTGCTCTTGCAACTGAGCGTGGAAAAGAGGTAAGCGCTACGCTTTTAAGTTCGATAGATCAGCAGCACACAGTACTTCGTATGCTTGTGTTGCAGCAGATCATAGACAATGAGACGGTATGGTTAGCGAGCTCATTCCATCCACAGTATCGTGATATAGCGTGGTCAATTTTTGAACCGGATGTTTCTGTTGAGTCTCACCTCAGTCGTACGTTCCTGTTACCGTTTAGCACATTTAGTGCAGATGACTTCTCAGACTTTGTATTTGAGCGCTTCGCAGTATCTCTTCGAGGAATGCTTGGGAAGGTTGGAGACTCTGATGCATTTGGTGAACACATTGTTCAGGCACACATGCCACTGATCGATCGCCTAGAAGAGCGAGGGTATCCACGTAGGGCAAAGCACTTAAGTCAGACACTACTTGAATTGATTGCAGATATAGAAAATCCGACAGAAGCAGTAGAGCAGGCAAGGGAGGCCCTTCTTTTACGAGATCGTATCAATATTGCTCCACTTCCTCCAAAGCGAGAGCCAACTTCTATCGAGGAAGATGTAGAGGAGAAAGAAGAGGTGCCAGAACCAGAGCCAGAACCAGTACCTGAGGTAACACTTAGTACACAGCAAGTAGAATCAAAGGCGTACCTGCTCTTAGAAGATGCTGGCGCACTCTTTACCGTAAACTCTGCTATCGCTGCGTACGAAGGAAACAAGGCACGTGTCATGGACGTTTTGTTTAGTACAGAGAGCGAAGATCGTGCTGTGAGTTTTACACTCGATGTTGTTACCCAGACCGTGTCAGATATTGAGATCAACGGAGATACCGACTTCCCGTACACGCCTTCATTCGAAGGATTCGTAAACTGGGTGCGGAAGTAGAGTTAGACTTCTTTATACCGAAAGCATGCTGTTTCGTGGTCGTTTACCATTCCTGTTGCCTGCATGAAGGCATAGATAATTGTAGAACCGACAAAGTTCATTCCTCGCTTCTTGAGGTCTTTTGATATCTGATCTGAAATCTCTGTAGAAGCAGGGAGTTCACTCATGCTCTTAAAACCATTGTCGATAGGAGTGCCCCCTACAAATCCCCAGATGTATGCATCAAAACTACCGAATTCTTTTTGAATCTCTAGATACACTTTTGCATTCCTTATAGCGGAATCAATCTTTAGTCGATTACGAATGATTCCTTCGTTGTTCAGTAGCTCTTCGATCTTAGGCTCTTTGTAAGCAGCTACTTTCTTCGGATCAAAATTATCAAAAGCTTGTTTATAGTTTTGCTGTTTTTTGAGCACTGTTGTCCAGCTTAAACCCGCTTGTGCACCTTCGAGAATAAGAAACTCAAAGAGTGTAGTGTCATTATGTTGAGGGACACCCCAAACAGTATCGTGATACTGCGCATCGATGGTTCCTTCCTTTGCCCAAGCACAACGGTGTTTACTCATAGAATGTATGTTAGGCTACTCTTCATGTATAACCATAGTATGAAAAAGAGATTTATTTTTGCGTTTGTCAGTATTGTTCTTCCTGTGCTTGTTGCACTTCTCTTAGGAGAAGCTTATATCCGCTATACAAACGAGTATGTAACACCAGAGATTCTTAGATCAAAGTCTCTTCAATATTCTCCCTCACTATTTACGAGGCATGTATTTGCAACCAAAGAGCAACATATAGAAGACAAAGGATGGTTTATTAATAATAGAGGCTATAGGGGTCGTGATTTCTCTCTTAAAAAAGATGAGGGAACCACAAGGGTAATAGTCTACGGAGGATCAGCAGTGTTTGACCAAGAGATGCCTAACGGAAAAGACTGGCCACATCGACTTGAATCATCCTTACAGGAAAAGGGCATAACGAACATAGAAGTTATCAACGCAGGAATTCCTGGACATGCTTCTTTTGACTCATTTGGTAGGCTCTTTGCAGAGGGGCATTTGCTCGATCCAGATTATGTCGTTTTGTATAATGGGTGGAATGATATGAAGTATTTTTCCGATGGAAGATCTCTCCTTAGAATATTCAAGCCGTATAACAAGAAGCTAGATCCTCGAATAGAATATCGAGGTGTACTAGATCAAGTATTACCAGAGACTTCGCAGCTCTATGTGTATCTACGTGGACCATATATCAATTGGAAGTTTCGTATAGGTAGTGAGGGTATAATCCCTACTGGCGAATCGGTTAATGTATTTGATAACCCCTGGCCACAACAATATAGAGTGAACGCTGAAATGTTTGTTGATCTTGCAAGAAATATTGATGCTGTCCCTATTCTTGTTACGCAAGCCAGACTTGTATCCCAAAAAAATACCGAAGAAGAAAAGGCATTAATTAAATATGATTATGTAAGAATGGATCACGAGACACTCGTGCAGGCTTTTGAAACTCTGGATGAAATCCTTAGAGAGGTAGCTTCTCATAAAGGCATTCCGATCGTCGAAGCTTCTAAAGAGATGAGTGGGAATAGTGAGTATTTCACAGATCATGTGCATTTTACCGAAGCTGGCTCTGCTGAGATAACATCAATAATCTCAGAATATTTGCATTCTCTGATTACGGAGTAAAGAGTGGTGATAGACCTCCCAATAGGTACTACCTATTTAGTATAACAGTAGAACTGGGGAAAAAGCTGAAGTATGCAGACTATGGGGCATATCAGAAGAGGTGTGAGACGGTGTATGTGAAGGAAGTGGATTAGCCACTATGCATATCTGGCTTGAGCCTTCTCTGCTTCAGTCACACCTGTACAAACCAGACCAGCAGGCAGCTGTTTAGAAAGTTTTTCAACTGTACTATCGCACAAAGTTACATACACTACTGGAATGGAACCAGATGCACTTTCACCCAACGAAGAGGCATCTACCACTGTACCCTCTACATCACCAACACCGTCCAGCTCCCTGATTACTCTATATACATTAACGAGTTCTGCTGTTTGCATTCCTGTGATTCTGGCTACTGGAAAATTATCAGCTGTATCCACATTCACCTCTGCAGGTGGTTGATAAATTGTGAGAACTGGCTGTACTGGCTGGCTGCCAGGATTCTTCATGCGGGAATGTGCTAACATAACAAAAGGAGGAAATAGTGTTTTGTTTGTATAGAATAACTATTTTTTTTATATGTGTCAATACACCATTAAATGGCTTCTAAAAGCCATAAATAGATGGTGGGCGATGGAAGACTTGAACTTCCGACCTCGACATTATCAGTGTCGCGCTCTAACCAACTGAGCTAATCGCCCTTATTTAACCTGCATAGGGTACGAAGAATTGCCTATCTGGTCAACAAAAAGAGGACCAGAAGGCCCTCTTTTACGTCTTTAAATGCTTAATTTAGCGTGTTTCTCCTCTGTTCGACGCTCTGGTCTGTGCTCGAATACACATGTATTTAGCAGTACTGCGTAGCTCTTCACACTTTGTACGAGCATTTTCATCACGATTATTGATGAGACGACGAGCATTTCCACCATTGCGGTTGTGTCGGCGGAGCCTTGCTAGGTTAGGGGTTCCAATACGGCGGATATCTGTTGCTGGTCGATTTTTAGAAGTATGTCTCATTTCACGGAGTGTGTGACCACGAGTGTAGCCGTTGCGAGAATTTCTGTAGCGAAGACGTTCCGTCTTGCTGTTTACGTACTTACAACGTGCAGCTTCACGTCCAGATGTGTCTTCACAGCGTGTTTCTGTAGAACGCAGTGTTCCACGAGCAGCCTCAGCTGTTGGTACTGTAGTTGCTAAAATTGATAGTGCGAACATCGCAGAAAAGATTTTTTTCATATCTAAAATTGGGAAGGTTGCTCGGAGTATACCACCTTCAGTTTATTATAGACAATTGGACTATTTATCGTAGATCTCTGTAACACTTAATCCCTTCTCTACGTTTTCGATAACTTGTGCAAGTAGAGGAGCGATCGGCAATATGGTAAGTCCTTCGAAGGCGTTTGCATCTGTAGGAATACTATTGGAAACAATGACTTCTTTGAACTTCGCGTCTTTAAGTCTTTCGATAGCAGGATAGGAAAATACAGGGTGCGTAGCAATTGCATAGACATCTGGGTTTGCACCAGCATCAATGAGTGCATCTTTGGCAGAGATTAAGCTTCCTGCAGTATCGATCATGTCATCAAAGAGGATGCATGTGCGTCCTTCTATGTCTCCAACAAGTTCGAGAATTTCTGCTTTTCCATGTTCAGGTCTTGTCTTATGCATTATGGCAAGATCTGCCCCAATACGATCTGCAAATTTCTTAGCACGCTTAGCTCCTCCTGCGTCAGGAGAAACAACAACAGGGTTATCGATCTTCTTTTGATTTATGTATTTAGCAAAAATTGCCTGAGCTTCGAGAGCATCTACAGGGATAGAGAAGAATCCTTGAATCTGATCGGAGTGCAAGTTGAGAGTGATGACATGGTCAGCACCTGCTTGTTCTAACAGATGAGCAATGAGCTTTGCAGAGATAGGTTCTCGATATTCTGCTACTCGGTCTTGCCTAGAGTAAGGGAAGAACGGAGCGATGACATGTACGCTTTTTGCAAAGGAAAGCTTGGCGGCTTGGCACATAAGAAAGAGTTCTACGAGGTCTTCGTTTACGTTCTGTGTAGCTGTCTGTACTATAAATACATCCTGTCCTCGTATAGATTCCTCATACTTTACGTATCGCTCTCCACAACTAAAGGTTTTGAGAGTTACATCACTCACAGTTTTCCCCAATAGCTTTGCGATTCCTTCTGCGAGTTCCCGATGAGAAGATCCTGCGAATAGGTGCATATTATCTCTATTATACCAGTTTATAGGGCTAAAATCCATATCCATGCTACAATTCATGCATGCACGTCCGATTCAGCACCTGCATAGGCACTCCCGTGCTAGAAGAGGGCGGCGATAACGCCCTAGGCGTTCTTTCGGGTATATTGATTCATCCAGATACTGGGAAGATAGAGGGGTTTTTGGTGCATGTTCAGGGGATGTCGGGCAAAGGAGATCTCTTCTGCAGCTCATCCGATATTGTCCGCTGGGGAACAAGAGTGTATTTGCGCAGTGCTTCTGTGCTTGCACCTCCAGAAGATCGCATTCGATTACAGACTCTGTTGCAAGATCCGCGAACCGTTCTTGGTCAGCGTATTCGTACAGAGACTGGTACCAGACTTGGTCGATGTAAAGACATTCAATTTAATACGGATGTCATGCATATAGAGTGGCTATTTCCTCGGAAGATCTTTCGATGGGGAATTGCTCTTCCCGTCTCAGACATTTTAGAGATTACTCCTGCAGCTATTGTTGTAAATGACCCTATAGCGAAGGCCCGTATAAGCAATAAGCAAAAAGAAGCAGTTGGTGCTTCTGTTTCAGAGATGGAGGCGGGGGTTGCGCTTCGCAAATAAAAAAATACCTCTGTTGCCAGAGGTATTTAGATACCTTTTTTAAGAGACCTAGATGTTGTCTCCAATATCCTGAACGAATCCAACAATTGCCTGAGCAAAGAGGATAACAACAAGACCAATAATAGCGTAGAAGATAGTCTTCTTCGCTTTGTCTTTTTCTTGCTCTTCTCCTTGTGAGACAACAAGACGGATACCAGCGATAACAACAACGATCACGGCGATAAGAGCCATGAAGCTGAGAATGATATCAAGAACGCTCAAGATACCAGTACGGATAGCATCCGTATCAGTAGCAGAAACACCACCGATATCAGGAACCGGTCCGAATAGATCTGCAGCGAAAGCCTTTGGTGCTGCAAGGAATGAAAGCGCAACATACGATGCGCGGAGTGAATAAGTATTAACTGTGTTCATCATAGGGGAGATCGGGAAATTTATACTATTGTTACTTATGGTACTGCCCTTACGCAAGGCAAGTTTAATGATATAGATGTAATGGAGCTTGACGAAATTACTCATCTGTACTCGCATCGCCACTCACAAAGCCTACTGCTATAAGAAGTAAGGCAGGGAGCGAAAACCATAAGTCTTGGTTGAGTATCATCACTTGCATGAGCCTACTCTTTTGCAAGAGGGCTGCTATCGTTTCGTTTTGTTCAATAGCAGGGTCTAGGATTGATACATCTGTAACAAATATAAAGAGAGATATCATAAGGAGTCCTGCAGTAGCAAAACCGAATATGGCAGTGAGTAGCACATTTACGGGGCCACCAGGGTCTTTACTGTAGTCAATCTCGATTCCACTGCGCACAGCTATAAAGATGATGAGAGCTATAAAGACAATGAGCTTCACTGCTGTGAGGATATCCGTATCGACATTGAGTCCCATGACACTGAGAAGAGGGCGAGAGTCTCCTGTAATACGGGTGATAATGTTCGCTATTCCCTCTACAGCCAAAATTGCGATGTACGTAGAGATGATGATCTTCACCGCTTCATGCTTTCCTATAATAAAGCTATAGGTAACTACCAGCCCAAAGAACACAATAATGAAGAGATCCCAAGTGGGCGTAATGGTCATAAAGAAGGGGGGTTACTCGTAATGGTATAACAAAATAGTGGATAGTGGAAAGTGGTTCATGGATAATGCAGCACATGAGACATGGATTTCTTCTTATAGACAAGCCAGAAGGCCCGACCAGCCATGACATTGTGGCGATGGTCCGTAAAGCGTTAAACGAGCGCAAAGTTGGTCACCTTGGCACATTAGACCCAGCAGCCGCTGGTCTTATGGTACTTGCGGTCGGTACTAAGGCACTTAAGGTTGTAGAACTCTATAATAGTTTGCCGAAGGAATATATCGCAGATATAGACTTCGGATCTGTTAGTGCAACGTACGATCGCGAAGGTCCGATAGAAGAATTCTCACGCATGCCTGGAGTGAATGACCCGACAGATCACGAAATAGTAGAAGCTATCCGCGATAGATTCTTAGGTCGCATTGATCAAGTTCCTCCAGCAGCATCAGCAGTGAAGGTTGGTGGTGAACGTGCGTATCGAAAAATGCGACAGGGGAAGGGGGTAGATTTACCGACTCGGTCTGTAGAAATCGAAACATGTGATTTGCTCTCGTATACATATCCTCACCTGCAGCTCCGCGTTGCTTGCGGAAGCGGAACGTATATTCGTAGTCTCGCAAATGATTTAGGAGTGAGCATGCGCATTGGTGGATACCTCACTGCACTCAAGCGCACGCGAGTGGGGGAATGGTCTCTCGATGATGCAGTAAAGACAGACACTGCAAAGTGGGCTGATGTCATGCCACTTAAAGAAGTGCTCAAAGACTTAGAGCGATTCGATCTATCTGACGATCAATTCGAAGATGTTTCTCATGGTCGTAAAATAGAAGGTACGTGCAAAAAAGATACCATTGCGTGGCATAAGGATCTTCCCGTGGCAATCCTCGAGGAAGCTGCTTCTGGTGAAATCAAGGCCAGAAAAGTGTTGTAAGTTTGGTGGGTCGGGTGGGGTTCGAACCCACGGCCAAGAGATTAAGAGTCTCCTGCTCTACCACTGAGCTACCGACCCACGGTAAGAGGATTTTACGGAAAAATGGCCGTAAAACAAGCCCTGTCTATTGAATTATTTATCTCTCAGCACCTTAGCAAGGGCTGCTTTTGCCTGTATAGATGTGGGATCGAAGGAAAGAGAGCGTCTGTAGTAGTTCTCTGCTTCTTCTAGGTTTCCTATTCCATGCTCCAGCACTCCATACATCTGTAGGATTTTTGGGTTCTCTGGTTTTTTGGCAAGGGCTGTATCTAGTAGCTCGCGGGACTTTGCCCTGTTGTCTTTTAGAATGTACGCGTACGAGAGATAGACATGGGAGTACGAGTGCGTTGCATTCATTTCTAATGCCTCTTCTAGCGCTGCGATACCACGATCTACTTCGCCAATTTTTACGAGTGTAAGCCCGAGGTGCGCGAGTGGGTTTGCGTAGTTGGGTTTTCTTTCTACGGCTTTTTGAAAGTGAGGGAGTGCCTCTTCATTCTTTTCTTCTCTTACATACGACATCCCCAAGAGAACCCTAGGAAGCAGAGACTCTGGATAGATCTTTACTGTGCGCTCGTGATACCTCTTTGGGTTTAACCACTCAATGGAATAATTTCGGGCCATCAATCCATAGGTTCCGATTACAAAGATTGTGGCTATAGAAATCGCAACTTGTTTCTTCTGTGAGCTTTCTTCGAGTAGCCAAGCGACTCCACAGGCAACGGCAAAGAATATTCCAATAGAAGGAATGTAGACATAGCGGTCTGATGCAAAGTAGATACTTCCTTCTATTCCTTTTACAGCATTTCCAAGATTAGGGAGAAGCGTAAGCGCAAACCACATCATGCAGAATGAAAATGTTTTTCCAAATGCGCGAGAGGCGATTGCAATAACCGCGACCGCAATAAGGATAAGAACAGGGAACAAGAAGTCTTGCTGAAGAAGTTCTATAGGAGTGATCTGCTCGTAGGCCAGTGACAGATCGGTAGGGATCAATATTTTTGCAAAGTAGAAATAGACTCCTTTGCAGGCGAGGAGTATCGATTCAAAATATCCAAGAACGAATATCGTGAGCTTTTTCCCCATCATTCCTACTCCTAAAAATAGCAGTGCAGGAATACCAAAGGCCCATAGGTGTAATTTAGAATCCGCATGTTCTTTTGATGGAAGCATGTCATCTATCAATAGAAGAACGAGTGGCAGCGAGACGGCGATAATCTTGCTCATCAATGCACAGACAAATAGTCCTAAGCTCCCATAGAGCGAATGTCGCGTGCCCAGAGTCTTAAAGCGGCAATACATCACCAGACTCCCTAAGAAGAAGAACGTGCTTAGTAGATCTTTCCTCGCACTTATCCACATGACGGTTTCTGTATTTATAGGATGGATGGCAAACAGCACGGCTGCAGTAAATGGTACGAACCACTTCTTGCTAAAGAATCGGATCAGGGCAAAAACAAGCAGTGCATTTAGCAGATGAAGTACGACATTGGTCGCATGAAAGACGGAAGGGTTTTCTCCGGCAAAGTGATACTCCAGTTGATAGCTCAGTAGAGTAAATGGAATATAGAGCTCCGGGTCGAACGTTGTAAAAATCTCTTTGAGGTTTGCGAGGTTTAGCTCCTGAACTTTGGGATTGTTGTATACGAGGAGGTTATCATCAATATTCATAAACTGCCCTTGAGGCGCGTTCATGTAGACCGCTATCGTTATCGCAATAATTGCAGTGATTTGTAACCAGATGCGAGGCATGGCGACAGGATAGCTATTCATTTCGCAAAAGTCTTGCAAGGGCTGCCTTTGGTCTCACGTCACCTGGCTTCGATGCTATCGATCTTTCGTAGAACGCTTTTGCTTCTGGGGTTCTTTGTTCTTTTTCAGCCAGTATTCCTAGCATGTAGAGTGCTTTGCTATCTTCAGGAAGTATCGAAAGCACTTGGTTGAGTAGTCCCTCAGCGATGACATATTCACCTAGCAGTGTGTGTCCAAACGCTAGGAAGGTGTAGGTGTATTCGTGATCAGTTTTCATTTCTTGGATCTTCTGTATCTCTGCAAGTCCCTCTTCTACCTTGCCCGTCTTCATAAGTGCAAGACCGAGATGTGCACGAGATACCGAGAATGTAGGTGAAAGATCTAACGCATTTTGAAAGTGATGCATGGCAACTTCCATATTCTCTTCCTCAAGTTCTTTCAGTCCAACTACCGTCTGTGCAACAGGAGTCTTTGGATAATGATCGATGACATATTGCATGTAGGCCTTTGGCGTTAGCCAGTACACGGAGTATTGATTCGCTTGGCACGCATACACGCAGAGCAATGCAGTGGCGATGGCTCCTACGATGTATGTTTGTAGTCCTTTGCTTCTGCGCAGAACGTAGGAAATTCCAAGACTCATTAAGAAGAAGATCCCGATGCAGGCGACGTAGACATATCTATCGGATGCATAAAAGATATCAGCTTTTCCTCCCTTAGATGCATTTGCAAGATTGGGAAGGACAGAGATGCCAAACCACATGATACCGAATGCAAACAGCTTTCCGAGACGCTTAGATTGAAGGAGGATAAATATCAGCACAAGCAATGCGATCAGTGGCAATATGAATTCAGGATTTGTAATTTCTATGGGAGTGTTTTGCTTATAGAACATAGAGAGCTGCAAGGGCATCAGCATTTGTTTGATATAAAACATCACACTCTTACAGGCAAGCAAAATAGACTGAGTGTAGGTAATGGAATACACACTTAAGAATTTTCGAATCATTGCAATGCCTAAGAAGGCGAGTGCGGGAATATAGAACGCCCACTTGCTGAGTTTTTCATGTGGCCTCTTCTTCATTGGAATCAAGTCATCAATGATAATCATCACTAGTGGCACCGTAACTACGAGCACCTTTGTAAAGAGTCCCAACATAAAGAGGACAAGGCTCGCGTAGAAGAATGTAGCTTTACCGGACACTCTATGACGACAGTACAGAAGAAGAGAGCTGAGTAAGAAGAACGCTGAAAGCAGATCTTTTCTACCACTTACCCACATGACTGCTTCCGTATTAATAGGATGAATGGCAAACAGCATTGCCGTGATGAGTGGGACCTCCCAACGCTTCGTCCAAAATCTGACGAGCAGTAAGACGAGTAAGGCATTGAGCATATGAATGACTACATTTGTTATGTGATACCCGGCAGGGGAGTCTTGAAAGAAGAGGTATTCAATCTGGTAACTCAGGAGTGTTAGTGGGATATAGAGCTCTGGGTCATACGTTGAAAAGGCGCTCTTGAGGTCGAACTCTTTAACGATAGGGTTTCCGTAGCTGAGTGACGCATCATCTACAGGCATGAACTGCGCGAAAGGCGCAAATTGATAGACAGCTACTGTGCTTACAGCAACCAATACTAGTTGGATCCAAAGACGCGGCATGCGCCTACTTTACACTACCCATGCAGTTTTTCTGTATGGTTCTCCAGTCAAATGGGAAGCGGTGTGTTTCCATAGAACGTACTAGAGCTCCAAACGAATGCCATGGTGTATTTTCTGTGTACAAGAATGCATTTCCTGCCTCTTGGACAGGGTTATAGTCTTCGAGAGCAGATGTGGTTGGTGCAATAGGAACGACTCCGTAGCTCAGTGCCTGAGGAAGTTCTTCGCTACCTGCAGGGTCTGATAAGAAAAGAGCCATATCGGCTGCTGCATACATTTTGCGAATGGCTACTTCTTCATTGGCGATAATAGCGATACGGTGTGGGTGTTCTTTAGCAAGCTTTGTAAACAGGTCACCATAGTGGCTGGATCCTTTTCCGAGGATCAGCAATTGAACATCTTGGCTCAAAAGTCCTGGCAACACCTCTTCGAGAAGTGCTCCTCCAAGAGCTTCACTCATACCAGCAGGAAGGCAAACTATAGGTCGTTTGGTCTCTGCAGGCCATCCGAGTTCTTCTTGTAGGCTCTGCTTATTCTTCCCCTTCTTTTCAAGGGAGGCTGCTGTATAGCGCTGCGCGATTTTTTGGTCTGTTGCTGGAGTCATAATGTATTTATGTTTCCTCTTATTATAGCGTAAATAGCGACTTTTTTGAAGGGAGCTGCGCTTGTCTTCCTTGTAAATTAGTGTGCGATATATAGGTTGTATTTAGGGCAAAACGTGGGCACTGTAGGGGGTAGTGAAACACCTCGTTCTCGTTGATGGCCACCACCTCATGTATAGGGCATATTGGGCCATTCCTCGTACCCTCAAAACGCGTGCAGGAGAGCAGGTAAATACCCCTTTTGGCATGGCTTCTATGCTCCTGGCGATTCTTGCCAAAGAGGAGCCAGACTCTATGGTGATCTGTTTTGATGAGGGAAGTAAGACCTTTCGACATGAAGAAAATGAGACCTATAAGGATGGGCGAGCTGAGACCCCTGATGATTTCTACATTCAGATTCCTCGGGTCATGGAGCTCATGACGGCATTTGGATTTGCTGTTGTCAGCAATCCACAGTACGAGGCAGACGACTTCTTAGCGAGTTATGCTACAGAGGGGAGCGACCAAGATATGAAAGTGACAGTGGTCACTGGGGATAAAGATGCTTTTCAGCTGGCTTCAGAAAATATCCGTGTTGCCATTCCTCATAAAGGATACAACCAAGCAGAATACCTGGGTCCCGATGAAGTATATGAAAAGCTGGGAGTTACCCCTGCTCAAGTTGCAGCATTTAAAGGACTGAGTGGAGATAGCTCGGATAACCTTAAGGGTGTTAGTGGCATCGGACCGAAAACTGCCTCTACTCTTATTCAAGAATTTGGATCATTACTAGAAATATATAATCACCTCGATGACATTCGTCCTGCTATTCGAGAAAAATTAGAGGCAGATAAAGAGCAAGCCTTTTTCTGTGAGCGCATGGCAGAGCTTGTGTGCGATCTGGATCTTCCAGCATCGATGGAAGACATCGAATTAAATGACCTCAGCCCCACGCCTTTGTTAGAATTTTTCACTGAACTAGAGTTTACGTTGCTCTCGAAGAGGTTTCTTCGAATGCTCGAGACGGACTATGGACAGGCGCATTTTTTAACTGAGGAGATTGCAATGCCGGCAGAAAGTAAAACACAGTTGTCATTGTTTGAATAAAGCTGCATACAATTCGTACTCATCTATTTTTTGGACCACTTTTTAGTAGTTTAAAAAGTTTGATCAGCCCTTATTACAAACAAAAAAACTGATTACATTTTTTATTCACAAAACACACCTATGTTCACCTTTGGTATTCAATAGGGTCTTGCTTTGTTTTCTCTGGAACGTAGACTTCGCGTTGTGCTCGTTGAAATTTTCACGTGCAAGCTTCTTCATTCCCCACCACTATGTCCAAAGAGAGAGTACTCGCCAGCCTTGATATCGGAAGTTCTAAGATCCGAACAGTGGTTGCTGTAGCTGATAGTGACGATTCACAGAGTACGCCGAATGTTATTGGTGTAGGACTTTCGCCTTCACTTGGAATGCGAAAAGGACATGTAATAGATGTAGAAGAACTTATTCATAATATTATTTCTTCATTAGAAGACGCAGAGCGTATGGCAGGTGTTCCTATTAACCATGTGTTTGTTGGAATGTCTGGCTCCCATATAGAGGCATTTGATAGCCGTGGTGTTATTGCCATCTCAGGAGCTGAGATCATGCTTGATGATGTGGCAAGAGTATTGGACGCAGCTCAGGCAGTTTCCATTCCTGCTAATAGAAGGATCCTCCACATAGAACCAAAGGCCTATTCTGTCGATGAACAAAAGGGAATCAAAAACCCTGTAGGCATGACAGGTATCCGCCTTGAGGTAGATGCTCACATTGTCACCGGTCACATTCAGCACGTTAAGAATATAGAGAAGTGTGTGGATCAAGCTGGAGTAGATATCGACGATCTTGTTCCTTCTACTATTGCTGCTGCTGAGGCAGTTCTGACAAAGCGTCAGAAAGAACTCGGTGTTGCGGTCATTGATGTTGGAGCAGGTTGCGTTAGCGTTGCCGTATTTGAGGAGGGGACTATTTTACATAGTGTATGTATTCCACTTGGAGGAGAGAGTGTCACAAACGATATTGCTATCGGACTGCGCACTTCTGTTGATACTGCTGAGAAAATCAAAATTGAATTTGGATCTGTTCTTCCAGAAGAAATTCCAGAGCGCGAAATGATTGATCTCTCAACTGTTTCCAAGGTAGATACTCAAACAGTATCGAAGAGATACATGGCAGAGATTATGCAGGCTCGATATTTCGAAATCTTCTCTCTTGTAAATGAGGAGCTTAAAAAGATTGGCCGAGCAGGAATGCTTCCTGCAGGTGCCCTCCTTACTGGAGCTGCCGTTAAAGCTCCTGGAGTATTAGATCTTTCCCGAGATATTCTTGGACTTCCTGTGCAAATGGGATTCCCTACAGATATCGGAGGAGTCATCGAAAAAGTTGATGACCCAGCGTACGCAACAGCACTCGGTGCTTTGGTGTGGGGTATGCATGAGGGCGAAGGCCCACAGCGCATCGGTGGTGTTCAGATGAAACGTGCCTTTTCTCAAGCAGGTTCTTGGTTCAAGAGTTTGCTTCCTTAGTAACTAGCGAGGCAGCCCCTCGCGCAATTTTCATTTTTCATTCTCCATTCCTATCATGTCAGATACACTTCGTTCCCTCTTCTCGGGCAGCAAGCCTGCCGGGTCGCAGCAAGGTGATGACGACAGCGCCGCTACAACTGGTGGTGCAGTCAGCTCTCGCGAAGTTCGCCCAGATGTTACCCCTGGTGCCGATATCCGTGTTCTTGGTGCCGGTGGCGGCGGATCCAATGCGATAAAACGCATGATGGATGCAAAGATCCAAGGCGTCGACTTCATTGCTGTTAATACAGATGTCCAAGCTCTTTATCACAACCCAGCTGCCAAAAAGCTAACGATTGGTCGTGGAGTTACTCGTGGCCTTGGTGCTGGAGCAAATCCAGATATCGGAAAAAAGGCTGCAGAAGAAAGCATGGAAGAGATCAAAAAGTCTCTCGAAGGATCTGATATGTTGTTTATTACAGCAGGTCTTGGTGGAGGTACTGGTTCTGGTAGTGCGCCTGTTATCGCTGAGATGGCACGCAGTATGGGAATCCTTACTGTGGGTGTTGTAACAAAACCATTTAACTTTGAAGGTCTTAAAAGAAAGAAGCAGGCAGAAGAAGCACTCGAGAACCTCAAAGGAAAAGTGGACACACTTATTACTATTCCTAACGATAAGATCTTGTCCCTCATCGACAAAACGACTCCTCTTACAGAGGCGTTCCAAGTAGTAGACGAGGTACTTCAGCATGCTATCGAAGGTATCTCTACGCTGATTACTGTTCATGGTCTTGTTAACGTGGACTTCGCTGATGTGAAATCTATTATGCAAGATGCTGGTACCGCTCTTATGGGTATCGGTTACGGAACAGGGGACAGCCGCGCTGCAGAAGCTGCTAGAGCTGCTGTGGATAGTCCACTACTTGAGCTTAGTATCTCTGGTGCCAAGGGTATCCTCTTTAACATCACTGGAGGAAACGACCTCTCTATGTACGAGGTAGATGAAGCAGCACGTATTATTACAGAGGCTGCCGACTCTGATGCGAATGTCATCTTCGGTGCAGTAATCGACGAGAACTCAACAGGTGAAGTAAAATGTACTGTTGTTGCTGCCGGGTTCGAAGAGCAGGAGACTATGGCGTATCCCGCTATTGGAAGTTCGACTGGAGAAAGCCTTACAAAGAAAACATTCGGAGTTCCAGATGCTCCATCAGCTTCACAGACTGAAGCACCTTCAGTACGTTCTGATGCAGCTGCTCCATCACTTATGGAGGCAAAGTCTACAAAGCTTGAGCTCAACGAAGACGAACTCGAAGTTCCTGCGTTTATGCGCAAACCAATCTCGAAGTAAATTTACTAAGCAAGAAAGGGCACTTCTGGTGGGAAGGGCTCTTTTTTAATATCTACATGTGTCCTGTACTCCCAAAGCCACCACGCGATACCGCAGCAAGCTCTTCTTCTTCTATCCACTCAGCCTGTTCTACTTTTACAAACATTCCCTGAGCAATGCGTTCGCCACGTTCTACGGTGACAGTTTCGTCGCTGATGTTTTGTACCTGTACAAGAATTTCATCATCTGGTCCGTGATAATCCTGGTCGATGACCCCAATACTGTGTGGGCACACCAGCGCCTTTTTGCGGGGCAGAGAACTCCGTGGAACGATAAGCAAGGCGTGACCCTCCGGGACTTGTACAATCACGTTACCGGGTACGAGAGCGATGCTCCCAGGTTCTATGCTGGTTGTCTCACGTGTGACAAAATCAAATCCAACAGCTCCACCAGATTCGTGCTTGGGGAGGGGGAGTGCGTGGTCGATTCTTTTAATACGGATCTGCATGTCGCTATCTTGCAGTAGATGTTCTGTAAGCGCAACTGCGGTTATATCGCGAGTGTGTCAGCTATTCCAGATGCAGTATCCGATCCAGTTGCACCTGGTCCTGTGACGTGATCTACATCATCGTAGTGAACAAAGGTCTTGTCATATATATCGGCAGAAAGCATATCTCTATTTCTAAACTGCTCTACAACTTTAACAGAACCCTTTACTTTACGATCCAGCCAACCATCACGCGTCGGCTTGTGTCTTCGCACATCTTCTTCAAAATACTGATCGAGCTTTTCTTGCATTTCAGCACGGAAGTTTCGCTTCGCTTCTTCTGTACCACTCTTTTGTAACTGATCATCGAGTTCGATAATCATTTGGATGTAGTAGTTCGCTTTTTGGAGATGGTTAAAACCACCCTGCGTGTTCATGGCAAAAATACTACGCACGCCATCGACACCGATTAGGTGCGCATCAGAAATATTACCGTAGAAATCATCATCTGCCTTTCCTGCATCGATAGAAGTATTCTTTTCAAGAATTGATCGACGGTAAGTAGAATATCTACTATCAAAAATTGATACGGTTTGGTCTCCATGGGTCACTACCTGTGCAGCCAACACTTGTGCAACAAGCTGGTCCAAAGTTAAGACCTTGGGGCCAAACTTTGCGGCAATTTCTGCATCTGTAGATCCGAACTTGCCTGCAATATCTTTTTCGATAACAGTGATGGCTTTTGCCAAGTCTCCGGCATATTCAAATTGATCAGGGTCATCACCTTTTTGCCATGCTTCAAGTTTACTGCGGTCAATCTTAAAGAATGTAGGTGTCCATGCAGGATGTTCGATACCGATGTTTCCCAATTGGTCGAGAATATCGATTGGAACAAATTTTCGTGCTTCCGGATTGTTACGCAAGTGACTGAGGAAGATCGTCGATATCCATGTTCCACTCTCTCCGATTTTTCCTTTTCTCATTGCAATTTCTAGTGCTGTATACACTGCCCAATAGTTGTAAGCTTTAAGCTCATCTTTTATGAATTGTGCAATTGGCTCGATGTCCGCCTTTGTTCCAATAAGGTTTTCCATGCGCTTTTTCTGCGACTCTTGACCACTGGAATCCTCCGATTGCATACGAATAAGGTTCTCTTTGTAGGACTCTGGGCTCCACCCATCTGGTACTGGAATCCTTACTCCAAAGAGAGTGCGAGCTCCAATATTTAAGTCATACAGCCAACCGCGTTCTGCCATGTATTCCATAGCACCATTGAATTTGTTTGCATTAAGTCGCAAGCCAGCAAGAGAACTCGCTGCAGCTGGGAATGTGGTGTTGTTTTGCTTCATGAGTTCTTTGTGTTGATTCTTCTCTTCTTCATTTTTTGATTCACGTGCAGTAGCAAGCTCGGTGTACACCTCGTTTCCGAGTGGCATGAACCGTAGTGCAGACCCAATTCCTGTAGCAAGACCGGCAGACACACGTTCGGCACGTTTGTCCCATGCAGACTTGAGACCTTCATAGTATTTATTTCCAGCTCTAATTACATCCATTATAGATATGAGTCGTATGCTCCCTAGAGCAGCTCGTGCATTGCTAATTATTCCAGCTTTATTGTCATCTTGATCAGATGACTCCTGTTCACTTTGTAGGTCTTCGATGAATGCCTCTAATTCACCTTCGGTGTCTGTTAGATATCCTTCAATAGCCTCAACATGTTCCAGGGCATCTGCAGTTGCATTTCCAAAATCTTGATCTGCAAATCCTTGGTTTATTTCTTCCTGTATTCTTCGGCGCTCATCTCTAGGCATAGACATCCATTCGTTTATTCCTATGTCGTGCTCTGGAGCTAGTTCAATCTCTATTTCTGTACCCCCTTCGATTTCGTTACCATTTACATCACGAACAAATCGTTGAACAGCATCTCTGTAATCTGCCGGAGCCAAAGATCCACGTTCCCATTGTTGCTGTTTTTCCAACAGTTGTGTAACTGCAGCAAGTTTGAACTCATGCCTCCGATTCAAGGAGCTAATATCTGAAATAACTTCTTTGACCTGTGGTTTGTCTTTGTAATTCTCAAATCGATTCATAACATCTCGGAGTCTTTCGAGAGCAGATTGCGCTCTGCTATTAACCGACTCAGGTGTATCCATGGTGTTTGCTACCTCTGCTTGTGTTCCTTCGGCTACTCCTTCGACAGGCTGCTCTTCTTGCTCGGGTGTTACTTCTTGGTTTGCTTCTGCATTTTCTTCTGCATTTTCTTCAGCGCCTTCAGCCCCTTCTACATTTTCTTCTTCAGGATCTGTGTTATTTCCTCCTCCATTTGCAACATACAGCAAACGGTTCTCCTGCAGGGCAGGGGAGAGCTTTTTTGCAAAACGCCAGTGCCAGATGTGTTCCAGCATGCTAGAGTTTACAGATACGAATAATAGTGTCAAGTACCTTTTCTCTTCGGTTGCTTAATTGTGGCAGCAAATGCGGTAGGAGGTCATGTAGTTTGTATGGATCCACTTCTCCTGTCTGGATTTTTACTGCGGTTCCGTTCGCTTTTTCGATATGCAGTTCGTAATACCCTGGGCATTTGAGAATCCAATACCCGTCGCATTCACTCCATTCGCTATAGCTATCGTTTAGTGCAAATCCACTTCTCCACATTTCTATAGTGCTGAGATCAAGTTCCTTCGTATGCATTTTCCAGTACATAACACTGAGCACGACAATGAGTACTGTAAATGTCCACGCAGAGGTCATAACACTGTAGGCGATACACATCGTAACAAAAAGCCCAGCGAGTATGTACCACAGGCGTGTTCGCTCGTGGTGCAAGTGTTCTGGTGCCTTCCATGTAAGAATTCTGTCTTCTTCGGGTGGTTTTGTATTCATAATGTGTGTTTTGTGTAATCGTTTAATTATAGCGGAAAAACGCCTTTTCGGGTATCGCACAGGGGTTGCGCTATCTTAGAAGTGTTCTGTAAGTATGTTTATGTGGAAATGGCTTATTTAAGCCCTAAACACTTAATATATATCAGAATAATTGACCTTTCAGTTCGTCTAACTAGAATAGCGTCTACACTATCGGAGGTTTGGGCAATTAGCTCAGTTGGTTAGAGCGTTGCATTGACATTGCAGAGGTCACTGGTTCGAATCCAGTATTGCCCACCATATGTTCTACTCAGCAGTAGAACTTAATTTTTCGCTTTGGTACCTCAAATAGTGCTTGTCTACTCTTTTATCGATCATCACAACCCTCCTCAAAAACCTGAGTCTCTTTTAGCATAGGTACATGCTTCAAAAATTCCTCGATATCTTTTATCCAAAACATTCTTTGCAGGGGATATCAGGTTGTTGGATTACGACAGAAGAGTGGACAGATATTTTGTTTAACATGTATCGCGAGCAGCAACCTTCATTGCAAGATCGTGGCCTCGGATCTATCGATACTATTTTGTCTGCTTGTAGTTATCATGATTCAATTTTATTGCAGCGAGCGTTATTCACATTTAAGTATAGAAAAGTTCCAGGGCTCTCATCGCGGCTTGCAGATTTTATTATTCGCGCAGGTAGAGATCAGATTACCCCCGGCATGGTTGTCACGAGTGTCCCTCTTCATTGGAGGAGACAGTTTGATCGTGGGTTCAATCAGTCCGCACTTCTAGCAAAACGCACAGCGAGTGTCTTAGATCTTCCGTATGAAAATATTTTACGTCGTGTTCGCGATACCGGTCATCAAGCGTGGCGTTCTCGTGACGAGAGGTTTACTTCTATGCACGATGCATTCGTAGTGGGCAAAAGAACTATTGCGCCAAAACATGTCGTGCTAATAGATGACATAGCAACGACAGGTGCAACATTGAATGCGTGTGCAAAAGCATTAAAAAATGCAGGAACAACTCGGGTTGATGCGTGGGTAATTGCACGCGGATAAAAAAAGTTCACTTCACTACACATTGTTACGAAGAAAAATTTTTTCCGCATGAGTGCAACACGAAGTGGGTGTGGAAAACTTTTCAGTTATCCACGAGCACTGTACTATCGCACTCCTTATGAACGTTGTTGTTTCCGCTTTGGCATTTTTTCTACTCTTGTCTGTACTCATTCTCATTCACGAGTGGGGACACTTTTCTGCAGCAAGATTCTTTAAAGTTGTAGTCGAAGAATTTGGCTTCGGACTGCCACCTAAAGCAAAGAAACTCTTTAAGAAAGGTGGGACAGAATTCACCATTAACTGGATACCTTTTGGAGGATTTGTTCGTCTAAAAGGAGAGAGTGCAATGACAGAAAAAGAGAGGCGAGCAAAAGGAAGTTTCGGTGCAGCACCTGTGTACGCACGCGTTATCATTTTGCTTGCGGGAGTATTTATGAACTTACTTCTTGCACTGATAATTTTTACGATCGGGTTTTCTGGAGCTAACTGGATTCCGACGTACACCACACTTGAACAAATGGAGGAGGCAGGAAAGAGTGGAGAGATTCACTTGGTAATGAGTGTCATGATTGACGATATTATTTCTGGAGGTGGTGCTGCAAAAATCGGTGTGCCACCGAAGAGTGTTCTTGTTTCTATAGACGGAGAAGAAATTTCTCATGTGTCTGAAGTGTCTGCAATGCAAGAAGGAAAAAGCAAAGTGGCTTACGGCATCGCAAGTTTTACAGAAGGAGTAGTAGGAGAAGACATTACAAATTATCAGGTCACATTGCGTGATGGAAAATCTGGAATTGTTATCGTTCCGTATCCTCTAGAACTTTCTGCCCCGAATAGAAATGTATTCAGCGCGTTTGGACTTGCGCTTCGCGAATCTAGTGTAATGATGACGCAAACAGTAATCGGAATTGGAAAGCTTGTTTCTTCAATTGTGAGCACGGGCAAAGTCCCAGAAGGCATTGCTGGAATTGTTGGAATTGCACAGCTTACTCACGGTGCAGTACAGGAAGGATTTATGCATTACCTACGTTTAGTAGCGCTTCTCAGTCTTAGTCTTGCAGCTCTTAATGTCTTGCCATTCCCTGCACTCGATGGAGGTCGATTGATCTTTGTTCTTGCAGAGTGGATTAGCCGCAGGCCTGTAAACCGTACATTCGAAGTAACGACGAATGCTATTGGTTTCGTATTCCTGTTACTTCTTATTCTTCTGATCACCTTTAATGACATCGTCCGTCTCTTCTAGCAGCGCAACTGCAACGGCTTCTTCTACAGAAAACCACAATGAATTGTGGCTGGAGACATTAAAGAAGCTCGAATCTAAATTGCAGCGTAGCGCCTTTATCACATGGTTTAGAGACACAACTATCTTAGGAAGAGAGGAGGGGAAAATCATTATCGGACTTCCTCTTGCGACGGTAATGAACTGGCACATCGAGCGTTACCAATCTCTCACCGTTGAGGCTCTTAAAGAAGTCGACAGTAAAATTTCACAGGTGGTATATAAAGTAGATGGGGGACTGAAGGACAATGCAGAACGCACAATAAATATCCTCGATCACTTCCCAGAACAGCGTAAACGTAAGCTTCCAGGAAAGCAGGAAGTACGCATGGCAGAAGGACTTACTAGTAAAGTGCTCAACCCGCGTTACCTTATAGAGAAGTTTGTTGTTGGTTCCAATAACAGATTGGCACAGGCCGCATGTAGTGCAGTTGCGAATAATCCTGGTGGAAAATATAACCCGCTCTTTTTGTATGGAGGAGTAGGACTTGGAAAGACGCACCTCTTACAAGGGACAGGTAATGCGATTTTACAAAAGAACCCAAGGGCAGTTGTGGTCTACACAACATCAGAAGACTTTACGAACCAAGTAGTCGAAGCCATTCGCATGCAAAAGATGGAGCAGCTACGCAAGCGTTACCGCCAAGTAGATGTGCTTATTGTTGATGATATTCAGTTCCTTGCAAAAAAAGAACGGACCCAAGAAGAGTTCTTCCACACGTTTAACACACTGTACGAAGCAGGAAAGCAGGTCATCATTTCTTCTGATAGGCCACCGGATGAGTTGCAGCTCGAAGACCGTCTTGTCTCTCGATTCGAACGTGGAATGATTGCGGATGTTTCTGAACCCGACTACGAAACGCGTCTCGCTATCTTGCAGGAGAAGGCACAGGATTATGAACTCTTTATCGATCAGTCGGTGTTACAGTTTATTGCAGAGCACACTACAAAGAACGTCCGAGAGCTAGAAGGAATTTTGATGCAAGCAGTTGCACAGTACGAACTAGAGCAGCGCATGCCAACCATCAAGTCTATCGCAGAAATTATGCGTAAATTAAATAAAGACCCGCATGTCCAGGAAGAAGAGGTTGGGTTTGAAGTCCCAGAGAAGAAGAGATCTACTTTGCAAGATGTTATGGAGCTTGTGAGTAAGTACTACAGTGTTTCTATTGATGATCTCGTCGGAAAATCTCGTGTACGTGAAGTGCTTATGCCGAGGCAGGTAGCGATGTACATTGGTAAGAAGTACCTCAGTATTAGCTTTGTGCGCCTTGGAGAGGCTTTCGGAAACCGCGATCATACAACAGTGATGAATGCCTGTGAGAAGATAGATCGTTGCTCTCAGAGCGATCATAACGTTCTTCGGGAGGTACATACCCTTACCACCGAGCTGGGGTTGAGATAAGAATTACGTATTCTCCATTCTCATTTCCCCATTTAGTTGCTACTCTTTTGCTGAACTATGAGTCCTGAACCTGTCATCGACGACCTCTACAAACTGCGTCACTCGCTAGCACACGTGCTTGCGCAAGCAGTATTGAAGCTTTGGCCGAATACGAAGATCACAATAGGGCCTCCTATCGATACAGGGTGTTACTATGATTTCTTGTTTGAAACACCTGTGACAGACGAGGAATTTAAGAAAATCGAAAAAGAAATGCGTTCTATTATTAATAAAGGACAGACGTTTGAATCCGAAATACTTTCTATTAAAGACGCAGTAAAGTTTTGGAAAGAAAAAGATCAGCAGTTTAAAGTTGAACTGATAGAAGACCTTGCCGCTAAAGGGGAAACAGAAGTAACGAACTATAAAAATCTTGATGCTGAGGGCAACGAAACATTTGTTGATCTCTGCAAAGGAGGACACGTAGAAAACCTTAAAGAGATTCCTGCTGATGGATTTAAGATCATGAGTCTGGCAGGGGCGTACTGGAGAGGAGACGAAACTAGAGATCAGCTCACTCGTATTTACGTTGCAGCTTTTCCATCTAAAAACGAACTCAAGGCATATCTCGAAATGCTCGAAGAGGCTAAGCGTCGTGACCACCGAAAGCTTGGTGTGCAGTTGGACCTCTTTACCTTTAGTGAGCTTGTTGGTCCTGGGCTTCCACTATGGACTCCAAAAGGAACATTACTACGTAACTTGCTTGATGGATTTGTTTGGGAGTTGCGAGAAGCGCGTGGTTACGATCGCGTGACGATTCCACATATTACTAAAAAAGAATTATACGAGACAAGTGGTCACTGGCAGAAGTTTGCTGATCAACTCTTTCATATCACAACGCGTGAAGGACATGAGTTTGCGATGAAACCGATGAACTGCCCGCATCACACACAGATTTACGCAAGTAAACCTCGTAGTTACAAAGATCTTCCTCAGCGATACGCAGAGACTACTACGTGTTACAGAGACGAGCAGACAGGGGAGTTGCATGGCCTCTCTCGTGTTCGAGCATTTTCTCAAGATGATGCGCACGTCTTCTGTCGTATGGAGCAAGTAAAAGAAGAGTTCCTCAAGATCTGGGATATTGTTGATACGTTCTATTCTACAGTTGGATTTAAAGACCTAGAAGTACGCCTATCTCTACATGATCCTGATAATTTCGATAAGTACTTAGGTACTCCAGAGCTTTGGAAAAAGGCAGAAGGATCTATTCGAGAACTTGCTACCGATCGCGGTATAGAATTTGTAGAAGACATTGGAGAGGCTGCTTTCTATGGACCTAAAGTAGACTTTATCACTAAGGATTCTATTGGTCGTGAATGGCAGGTCGCTACTATTCAATTAGATATCAATATGCCAGAAAGCTTTGATCTTACCTGTATCAATGAGAAGGGAGACAAAGAGCGTATCGTGATGATTCATGCTGCGATTATGGGCTCTATAGAGCGATTCTTCTCTATTTACCTGGAGCATGTAGCGGGAATGTTTCCACTATGGCTTGCTCCTGTACAAGTAGGGATCGTTCCTGTTGCAGATGTGCACGAAGACTACGCGAAATCTGTAGAGGCTCAGCTTAAAGAAGTTGGCATTCGCACAGAGTATTATGATTCTTCAGAGAGTCTCGGAAAGCGTGTCCGCGATGGAGAGAAGAGTAAGATTCCCTACCTCCTCGTTCTAGGTGATAAAGAGAAGGAAAGCGAAGGAGTAGCTGTTCGTAATGTTAAAACCAAAGAGCAGGTTGAAGTGCCTCTTAAAGAATTTATCGAAAAGACTGTAGAGGATAACAAAGAGAGAAAGCTCGATAGCGCTATAGGTTAACCGATTTTCTCTGCTAAAATACCTGCGATGTTTGAATCGTTTTCTATAGGCCCAGCCATTATTTGGACGCGTGTTATCTTCTTGCTTCTTGGTGTATGGCTTGCCTCCGAGTTCTTCTTGCGACTTGCAGGGGGAGCGAATCTTTCGTTGCAACACTTTAAAGAGAGAGCTCCACAATTTCTTCTCGCATTCATAGGGTTTGGAAGATTCTTTGCGATTATTTCTCAGTACAAAATATTCTTAAGAGACCCTGTTCGCATCTTTATCTTCTGGGACGGTACGTTTAGTTTTATGGGAGCAGCACTTGGTATTGGATTTGTGTTGTATTGGTATACGCGAACGCATCGATCTACGTATTTGCAATGGCTTGATGTTTTACTTCCTGCAGCGATATTCGGAAGTGCGTTTGATTGGTTTGGTAAGTTTGCCGCAGGGCAGGCATACGGAAAGCCTACAGACATGCCATGGGGTGTGACGTACGACACAATGGGAGTGCGATACACAGTCCCTATTCACCCAGTGCAGCTGTATTACGCGTTTACATTTCTTGCACTTACATTTCTACTGTTAGTGATTAGGAAGCAAGCTTCTCGTGCAGGATCCGAAACATTCTTTGGAATCTTTCTAGCGAGTATCGCAACATTCTTTTTTGAATATTTCCGCGGTGATTTTTCTATTCCCGTCTTCGCTACACGCATGGATTTCTTTGTATTGACGTTGCTCTTTGCAAGTCTTGGAATCTTTGCTGCAGTTGAGCTTAAGCTCACACAGAAGGCGCTTTTGTATTACGAAGCGGTGCTGATCGGTGTGTTTGGTGGATATATGATTGCGCGAAGATGGTTGCCATTTGCAACATTTGAAATGCGCTTTTCTCAATTCCTTGCAATACTTTCTTTCCTAGCCGTCGTCGTGTACGTTGTGGTCCACAGACGTAAGTACCCACATTTATAATGACTTTTCTTTCTACATTTCTTCAGCAGTTTGCTCAGCCGTGGCTGTTATTTTTAGCAGAAGATCCAGCACTGAGACTTTTGCAGTTTGGAATGCTTCTTGTTGGAGTAGTGGTGATATTCCTCGTGTTCTTCACGACACGTGACATCTTGCTACGCACACATTCGTTTTGGTACATGTTCCTATCTATTGTGCTTGTTGCTGCTTTGCCGGTAGTAGGATTCTTTTTGTATCTTCTTATTCGTCCTTCAAGAACTAATAAAGAGCGGGACACCGAAGAGTTGCTTACAGAAATCCTCGTAGAAGTACGTCAGTCTCAGCGTAGACAGCCTTCTGACAAGAAAGGGGGAGTTGTAAAAAAATCAAAGAAAAATGCCACACCTAAAGAGAATCTTTCGCTATAACTATACCGATGCTTAGTTACTTATTTTGGCCAAATCCACCGGTCCCATCCTATGACAGCCCCAAGGTTGTTATTGTACTTCTCGTATGTGTATTACTCATGTTTGGCTCATTTGCTATTAAAAGATGGCGCAACAGCCAGAGCAATGCGGTAACACGCAAGCTTTCACGTAGTTGGCAGAGTGCGAGTTTCTGGTTTGGAATTGTCGGTCTCTTTATGGCTGTGTGTAGGGTCGAAGGTATTAGTTATCTTTCTATGCGCTTTTGGTGGGTTGTATGGGGTGCCATTGTAGTGATCTACATTGGATTTCAAATTAAAATGTTCCGTTCACGTCACTACGAAATAGTTCCACAAGAAGCAAAAGAGCAAGACCCTAGAGAAAAATACTTGCCGAAGAAGAAAAAGTAAGAGGAGACTCTACGTATTGTCGTTACAGGATTCTTTCTGTACCCTATGTTCGATTAGATCTTCTTTTTGCTTCCCGAGTTTGCAATGCTCTCCCTTACCTATAAAGGTGTTTCTTGGCATGATGATCCCGCTCCAACAGAGCAGGTTCTTAAAGAGCTGCAAACAATGTACGGGTTTCACGATCTGGACATCGAGGATTGCTTAAGTGAACATGAAAGGCCGAAAGTAGAGGAATACGATAACTATTTGTTTTTAGTGTTCCACATTCCGTATCGCGCCAAGAAGACCGGTCGTATTATTAAAGAAGAAGTTAACATTTTCTTGGGACAAGACTTCTTTGTCACGCTACACCGTGGAAGGATTCCTATTTTAGATAAGCTCTGGAGTGACCTAGAAAATTCAGAAAAGATGCGAGAGGAGTATTTGCAGCATGGAACAGGATTTTTCTTGTACGAACTCATGCGACATTTCTTTGAGGATGTATTCCCACTTGTCGATAGTATTCGCAAAGAGCTCAATCGTATGGAGGAGGTATTGTTTGAAACAGACGAAGAAGTAGATCTCCTTAAAGACATCATGAACGTGAAGCGTAATATTATTGCCATGCGTTCTATTTTGCTTCCACAACGAACACTCATTGCTACTTTGGAGCACAAGAATAAGAAGTTTGTCCCAGACGAGCTGGCGTTATACTTTGATGATATTCTCGATGCAATTGAGAGGCAGTGGGCATTGCTTGATACTGCCAAAGAAATGATTGATGCATTGCAAGACACGCACGAGTCTTGGCTTTCACACAAAACAAATGCAGTGATCCAGGTGTTGACCATCTTTTCGGTCACTATGTTGCCGCTTACATTTATTACAGGATTGTATGGAATGAATGTTGGACTCCCATTTGGAGCGCACCCAAATGCGTTCTTTATTGTTTTGGGATTGATGGGAGGTATTTTGATTTCCATGCTTACGTATTTTGCTAAGAAGCACTGGCTCTAGGTGCTTGAGTAAGTCTGCTGTTCAACCTTCTTGACATTCTTTCGCGTACGAGCGACCATACTCCTCCTATGCCTTTAAAACATTTTACAGAGACATTTCTTGTAGTTGTACTCGGTGCAGTCATTGCACTGACAGGATTACTTACAGCAACACTGCCTAATCTCCCTGATGGAGCTTTGCCTTGGGCTGTTCTCTTTATTCTATCTGTTGTGTACCCACTATCTCTCTACTCACTATTCCAGCGCAGAAGAGCAGATAACACATTCCGTAACCTTCACTGGTTTCCAGCAGGAATGCTTCTTGTATGGCTCATGCTACAAGGCGCGGTGCTTGGAAGTACTGTTGAAGTAGAAAACATCGCAATGTATTCTTGGGGATGGACACTCGCACCTGTACTTCTAGGATTTGTTCTTTTGGTATTATTTTGCCTTAAGGTTATTCGTAGGCGTCTGCCACGACTTGTTTTCTTAGGATTGATCCTTATTCCTTTTGCTGCTGCTGCATTTTTGTCAGAGCAAGAAGGACAATGGGAACAAGAGCTCGCTTCTGTTATGTGGAGTGGAGATTTCTGGAAGGTAGACGAAACAGGATTCCTCGCAAGCTTTATAGATGAAGAAGGAAAAAATCTAGAAGAGTCTGACGATGAAATGGAAGAAGACTGGAGAGAGCGCCTTCGTATGCAAGAACGCCGTGAAGAACGTATCGCAAATCGTACAGATGAGGACACCGATGATGACATGAAGGAAGTAGTCTTACATGTCGATATGGATAGCTCTAGCTCTTCTGGACACGAATATAACAGCGTCTCTAGTAGGCCATCAGAACTTCCAGAGTCAGGATTTGGTTGGAGTGCGATTATTCTCATGCTTGTTGCTGGATATTGTGCGGCGCTTAATGAGAGTGCGAGAAGGCGTGTGTAGTGTTATCATGCGCGCATGACTTCTATTAAAAAGATTCACGCGAGGCAAATACTTGATTCTCGGGGAAACCCAACGCTCGAAGTAGATATAGAACTCGAAGACGGTACGTTCGGTAGAGCGGCTGTTCCTTCTGGGGCATCCACTGGAACCCATGAAGCTGTTGAGCTTCGTGATGGAGATAAATCTATGTATGGAGGAAAGTCTGTACTCAAAGCTGTAGGGAATGTTACAGGTCCTATTGCGAGTGCTCTTATTGGGAAAGAGGTTTCCGACCAACGCACGATCGACCAGATCATGTTGGATCTTGATGGAACACCCAATAAATCCAAGCTTGGTGCTAATGCAATTTTAGGAGTTTCTATGGCTGTGTGTAGGGCTCGAGCAGGAGTAGAGCACAAGCCTTTGTGGCAATCACTTGCTGATCAATTTGAAGTAAGTAATCCACATCTTCTGCCAATGCCAATGATGAATGTGATTAACGGAGGAAAGCACGCAGACTCTGGGTTAAGCTTTCAGGAATGTATGATTATCCCTACAGGACTCTCTTCTTTTACAGAAGCGATTCAAGCTGGAGCAGAAACATTTCACGCTCTTAAAAAGCTCTTAAAAGATGCAGGTTACACTGTATCAGTAGGAGACGAGGGTGGGTTTGCTCCACAAGTAAAGAATGCTGATGAAGCATTTGATTTCTTGATGAAAGCAATCGATGCAGCAGGTTACACTGGCAAGATGCAGATTGGTATCGATGCTGCTGCTTCAGAGTTTTGTAATGACGGTTCGTATGACCTTGATGGAAAAACTGTCAGTTCAGCAGAGCTCACAGCGTACTACGAGGAACTGTGTAAGAAGTATCCACTCGTCAGTATAGAAGATAGTCATAGCGAAGATGACTGGGATGGATTTGCAGATCTCACAGCGAAGCTAGGAGACGCAAAGCAGCTTGTTGGTGATGATCTTCTGGTAACGAATGTTGAGCGCATACAAAAGGCTATCGACGAAAAGACAGTGAACTCTGTACTCATCAAGCTTAATCAAATCGGAACTGTCTCTGAGACAGTGGATGCTATCAAGCTTACACAAGATACTGGTTGGACTGCGGTTGTTTCACATCGTAGTGGAGAAACAGAGGATACGTTTATAGCTCACCTTGCTGTGGGACTAAAGACTGGTCAGATTAAAACAGGATCACTCTCTCGTACAGATCGAGTCTGTAAATACAACCAGCTTCTACGCATAGAAGAGCAGCTGGGTTCTAAGGCTGAGTTTAATTCTCCTTTTTAATATGCAAAAATTATCGCTTATCTTCATAGGGTTACTGGTATCTCTACCAGTGCACGCTGCATTTATCGATTCAGTAAACCACGTTTACAGTGACTCTATCGATTTTGTGCAACAAGAGGGTATTGTTTCTGGGTATGCAGATGGAACGTACAAACCAGATGCCACCATCAACCGTGCTGAATTTACAAAAATTGTTATTGGTGCTCAGTTTGATGAGGGCGTTATTGATGACTGTCTTAGCGGTAGTACGACATTGTTTTCTGATGTTTCTTCTAGTGACTGGTTTGCGAAGTATGTGTGCAAAGCAAAGAAGCAAAATATAATATCAGGATATTCTGATGGAACGTTTAAGCCATCAGGAACAATTAATTTTGCAGAGGCTTCAAAGATTGTTAGCAAAGCGTTTCTTCTTCCAGGGGCAGACGACATTGCTACTGGTCAGTGGTGGGAGCCTTACGTAAATGCACTTAGGCTTCGCAATGCTATCCCTCATGCTGGCATGCAGCCAAATGACCTTGTTACTCGAGGACAGATGGCGCGCATTATTCATCGTGTACAGCAGCCAGTATTACCAAGTATCAACACCGTTATACCCTTAAGTTCCGTAGAGTATACAGACTACAAAGAGGGCGTTGTCGGCAACGGCAGGTCGTCTGTCTTATTTTTTCATGCAGCGTGGTGTCCGTACTGTATAAAAAATGATGAGAGGATTACGGAGTTCTTTGCAGATCCAGGACCATTATTTCCTGTGTATTCTGTCTATAAAGTAGATTACGACACGAACAAAGATCTTCGGTCGCAGTTTGGGGTCACTATGCAAGATACGTTTATCCTGATGGATGATGATGGAACAGAGTTGCAGAAGTTAACATCTCCTGATGAAAATGATTTGAGATACTTGCTAGAGGCACCTCCTACTGCTTATTAATGGTTATAGCGATTGTGGATCCACCACTGTTTAATAGGACCTAAAGAAATACTAGATAGTAGGTATCCCATTGTCGGAACAAATGCTGGCAGATACGCTCTTGTATGATCTCCGTCGGTAATAGTTAAGAATGCACACGCAGAAATATAGGTGATTACGGAAATAAGGAGTCTTCGAAACCAACTAGTTTCCCAGGCTTTATCTCCTTCTACACGGGTATTTCGATCAATCAGCGCTTGGATTTCTGGTGTTTGATTGTTCATAGTGCAAATAGTATATATCTACTTCATAAAAATCACCTATAGGACATTGCCAGAGGAGGGGAAGTATGACAATATCGGCTCTTATTGATCATTTTGACAGTATTGTCAAATATTAGTAAATATGTTATAATAATACGTTACCATGCCACTCAACAACGAACAGTTATCGGCAGCAACTAGCGCAATCCAAGGTGCTCAACGCATCATGGTTGTACCACATGCAAACGTAGACCCTGATGGACTGGGTTCCGCACTTGCCTGCCAGGCGTTATTTACACAGCTTGGAAAGGATGTGACAGTTATTTGCCCTGATTCAAAGCCAGATAGCCTCAGCTTTTTGCCGGGATTTGAGAAGCTTCAGGAGGGGATCGAGAGTTCTCAAAACTTTGTCATTACCATTAACTTAGATGGTGACGTAGAAGTTGATAAGCTTCGATACACCGTAGAAGATGGAAAGGTAAACATTATTGTTATGCCAAAAGCAGGTCGCATAAATCAGCAACAGGTAACGTTTGGAGATACAGGCCCGGGGTTTGATCTCATTGTTGCCGTAGATACTGCAGACCTTCCTCTTATGGGTAAGTTCTATACAGAGAATATTGATTTGTTTACCTCTGTACCGATTTTGAATATCGACCATCACATTAGTAATACAAACTATGGTCAATTACAGATGATAGATACGACAGCAGCCTCTGCAACAGAAGTGCTTTATGACTGGTTTACGCATGAGCCTTCGTACAAAGAAAAGATCACTCCTGATATGGCAACACTTCTTTTGACAGGTCTTATTACAGACACCAGAAGCTTTCAGAACCCGAATACAACTCCAAGAAGCTTAGAGGTTGCCGCAGAGCTTTTGGAGCGAGGAGCAAGACAGCAGGAGATTGTGCAGCATATCTATAAGACAAAACCATTGAGTACACTTAAAATTTGGGGACGTGCTCTTAATAAAATCCAGATGGATATTCCAGCAGGAATTGTGTGGTCTACCATATCAAAGGAGGACTTGGCTGAAATGGAGGCACATAGCAAAGAGAGTTCTGGAATTCTTGATGAGCTTATTTCGACAATTCCCGATGCAGATATTCATGTGCTCTTTACCGAGGTAGAAGAAGGAGGTCTAAAGGCGAGCATGCGTAGCTCACCTGCAGTCGATGTCAGTAGATTATCTGGAAAACTCTTTGGTGGTGGAGGGCATCCGCGTGCTGCAGGGTTCCGCATTAAAGACTTCGATAACTTTGACCTCGCCGTTATGGAGGCAGTGCAAAAGCTAAAGACAGGAATGCAAGAAGAGAAGAAGGCAGCGCAAGGACCTGTAGATACACAAGCAAAGATTCCTGAGGTTGCTCAGCCGCCTAAGGTCCAGCCAAAACCTGTTCAGAAACCTGCTGCACCTGGTAAGGATATTGTTAAAAAACTAGGGTCAGATACCGATACATCGGATTCTGGTGGGAAAGATATCATTGAAGGGGTAACGCAGTAGGCAGCAATTCGCCTTTGTTTGCTTGTTGCTAGCGGATTCTCTGATACACTCCGTTCGGCTTTCCTTTAAGAAATCTATGCGTCTCGTTCAAGTCGCCAAGGCTCTCGGCATGACTGGTCAACAGCTCCGTAAGGAGTTGGAAAACGTCGATTTCGGTGTAAAACCCACCGATAGAGAGATTCCTGACAATCTAGCTCAGGGAGTTGTTCGCTACGTTGCACGCAAACAGGGGCTTGATATTGATATGGAAGCCTTATTTGGACCTATGGATCTTTCGGATGAGTCACAAGACTCTTCCGAGAAAGAGGAAGTTGTAGAAGAGGAGAAAGTAGAAAAAGTAGAAAAACTAGAAAAAAAAGACGCAGAAGTGAATGTACTGAGAAAGCTTACTCTTGAAGGTGTCTCAAAGGATGCTATTAAGAAGCAGCAACTAAAGCTTGATAAGTCATCTGGAAAAAAACGAACTCCAGCAAAGAAGGCAGTAGATCAAAAACCAAAAGAAGAGGCGACTGTTCACCAAGAGCAGATCAAAAAGAAGGATGGTGTTGTTATGCTTCCAGATCAAATTACCGTGAAAGAGTTTGCGGAAAAGACGGGTATTCAGGTGCCAAAAGTTATTCAGGCTCTCATGAGTAATGGGGTGATGGCAAACATCACACAGAATATTGATTACGATACTGCTGCAGTTATTGCGGTAGACATGGGTGTTAATGTTCAAAAGGAAGAGTCCGCAGCGACTTCCGAAGCTCTATTTTCTCGTAACCTCGAAGATCTTCTAAAAGATGAGCCAGAAAACCTAGCTCCACGAGCACCAATTGTTGCGGTGATGGGACACGTAGATCACGGAAAAACATCTATCCTTGATGTTATCCGAGAGGCAGATGTTGTGAAGGGGGAGGCTGGAGGAATTACTCAGCACATCGGAGCGTATCAAATAGAACACAAATCTAAAGGGTCTGATGAAGTCCACAAGATCACCTTTATCGATACACCTGGTCACGAGGCGTTTACAGCGATGCGAGCGCGTGGTGCACAGGTAACGGACATCGTTGTGTTAGTTGTTGCTGCTGACGAAGGAGTGAAGCCAACGACTATCGAAGCTATCGATCATGCAAAAGATGCTGGCGTACAAATTCTCGTAGCCATCAACAAGATGGACAAAGAGGGTGCAGACCCAGAGCGTGTAAAAGGGGAGCTAGCAGGTCACGGATTACAGGCGGAAGACTGGGGAGGAAAGATACCAACAATACCGTGTAGCGCTCAGACCAAGATGGGTATCGAAGAGATCCTCGACACATTGGTTCTTATGGGAGAGGAGGCAGCTTACAAAGCAAATGTAAACCGTAGTGGAATTGCTACGGTGGTAGAAAGCCACTTAGACCAATCTCTTGGGCCGCTTGCGACTATGATTATTAACACAGGAACTCTTAAGGTAGGTGAGCCGTTTGTTTGTGGAGAAATCTACGGAAAGGTACGTACGATGGTAAACGAGCACGGTGAAAAGCTACAAGAAGTAGGTCCTTCTGGTGCCGTTCGTGTTTCTGGTCTTTCTGCTCTTGCCGAGGTTGGTGATATTTTGCAGGCAGTTCCAACAGAGCAGCGAGCTAAGCAATTGGTAGATGAACTAAAAGAAGAAGGTGCACTACGTAAGAAGCGTAGTTTTGCAGACCTTGTATCTCGGCTTTCTGAAGGAAAGCTTAAGCAGCTGAAGGTTGTACTTAAAGCTGATTCCCAAGGGTCATTGGATGCTATAGCTGAAGCAATTTCTAAAAAGACGACAGACGAGGTAACCGTAAAGGTCATTCACTCCGCTATTGGATCTGTTACAGAAACAGACGTTATGATGGCATCAGCGAGTGATGGTATCGTTGTTGCATTCCACGCACCAGTCCCAGCTCCGTCTATGCGGTCTGCAGATCACGAGGGAGTAAAGGTGCAAGAGTACGATGTGATCTACGCTCTTCTCGATGACATTGATGCGCTCTTGCAGGGTCTTGTTGTACCTGAAGAAGACGAGAAGATAATGGGACATCTTGAAGTGAAGGGAGTCTTTATGACGAAGAAGATGGAGCAAGTTATTGGAGGAAAGGTTACCGATGGAATATTAAAGCGCCTTACGTACCGTATACAGCGTGGCGGAGAAGAGGTGGGTACTGGACGCGTTACATCACTTAGAAAAGGCGACAGCGACATTAAAGAGGCAAAGGAAGGAACAGAGTGTGGTATGCGTACCGACAGTTCTGTCTTGATCGAAGAAGGTGATGTTCTTGAGGTGTTCCTTAAGGAGCTCAAGCGCAAAAAATAATTTACTCAGTAGGTGCAGCAGGTGGTGGTGCTTTATCAAGCATGTCACTCAATTCTTTATGTGCTGTCTCTGATTTTGAATTCGCTTCGGCAAGTGAGATCATAACCTTTTTGCTTTGCGGGTCTCTTACACCTTTCATCTTTCCAAGGACGTATGCAGAACCTGAAGGCTTTGGATCTCCAATAAATAGTCGAGCAATCTTATCGGGTACTCGCTTGCCCGTAAGGCGTTTACCACTTTTTGATTTAGGATCTGTAAGTTCATGTAGGTTTTCTTCGGTTATCCCTCCACGACCAGAGTAAAAATTTAATGTTTTAATAAGGTGGTTTCTCGGACCCGAAGGCAAGTTTAGTAGTTTTTTCATGCCATCTGCACCTACACGTCTAGAGAGATCTGCAAATTGGCTACTCGCCATAAATTGATTCTTCGGACCACCTTTCATGATGAACATTGCACCACCTGCAAGGAGAAGTGTTGTAAAGGATAGGTTCTTCTTTTGAGTATCTCTAATTACCCAGAATGAAAGAAGGGCACCTACTGCAAGTAATGCTGCAAATTTACCAGCTCCTTTTATGGCATTTGGGTCGCGACAGTACCTTTCTAGGCAGCGCAGATTTTCATCGTCATTTCCATGGTCCGTTACATATTTATGCTCTGCTGCTGGGGTTGTGAGTGTATTTTTTATGTAGGAAAGCTTATCTCTGTACGCTCGAAAAATTTCCTCTCGTTCTGGGTCTACTTTAGATCCTTCGGCACTAGTGATACGTAGTGGAGAAGTAAGCCATCGAATGTCTGTACCAATAGCTGCTCTTTCTAGTTCATATGTATCTCCTTGGGGTGTCACGTAGGAAGTTTTATCGGTGTATCTTTTTGTCTTTGCTATTGCTGCGAGATTATCACTTTTCTCATTTATAATTCTCATTGTTGTTTCGAGTCTTTTTTTTATAGCTTGCATACGTTTCAGTTCATCGGGACCAGAAATGGTAACGAGTTTTCCATCGATATAGATTTGAGCATCGGCCCCTTTGCGCATCATGATACTTCCTTTAATTTTTGGAAGGCTACTGAGGCCTGTTGTAGCTCCACGACCAGTGCCAGCTTCTGTAACACCAAAGGCAATTTTCATCCTGTCTTGCATCTGCGTTCGAGACCTCTTTTCATTTGCAATGTCACCCATGTGTTCAAAATTTCTACAGGCATTTCCATGACTCGTAGCATTTCCGGTAGTGTTGTAGTGATCTAAGCTGAGATTTCCACGGGTTGCATGTCGACGAGAACGTGCAGCACGTTCGCCAGCTGGAGGTGCACTACTAAGCTGTTCCGCACCACGCCGAGGTCTGATAGGTACTCTATTCATGGTTGTGCTGCCCTACGGAGTGGCTTTTTGGAATTCCGGAACCTTAGTTAAGATGATCTTCGCCACTTCACTATCGTTCAATCCTGAGATATCAATGTTTTCTTTTTTGAGAGAGGCATCAATTGCACTTCGACTTCCATTACCCCTTTGCCCTAAGTGCGCAGTAAGCTCTTGTTGATTGAACTTATTTCCAACTCCAAGCTTCGCTCGAATATCTGTCAAGATTCTTGTTTGAGCATTACTTGGACTATTAAGTACCTTACTAAATTCAGCAGTTGCAGTAGCGCCGCCCTTGCCACCTCCTGCTGCAGCCTTGAAGGCATCCTTACCACTCATACCACTGCTGAGACCTGAGTTCAGCCTTCCAATTGCATCATCAATACCAAGAATAGACATAGACTCCCCTCCACCTGTTGGAATGATCGGAACAGAGAGTGGAAGTTTGAGAGCAGTTTTTCCAATACTCGAACCAAAGGAGCGAATACCGGATGTAGCACTGGTGTAGATCGTATCGATAGACAGTGCTGCCCAAAATCCAAACCAAATAATGAAGAATGAAATCAGCAGCATGAGGATTCCCCACAATGTATTGACGTTTGTCAGTAGCGGCCCTGTATCCGCACAGAGAGGTCCGGCAATAGTAGGGCAGGAAACTTGTGTGATTTCTGTCAGGATTAAGAACCCTGCTGCAAATGGAACGGCAACTGCCGCAGGTAAGAATGCAGCTTTTATGTAGTGTTCAAAGATCTTCATGCTATCGAAGTTTTTCATTTTATCTCCTATCACAAATCCTAAGAACATAAATGGCATAAAGGCTATGGTGACCCACATGATGGGTATACGTATGAGGAATACTACAAACATCGCGGCCAATGGTAGAAACAGCATGGCCATTAGTACCAAGATAAACATGATGTGCATCAAAAAGAGTAGGTACTGTTTATACCGTTCAGTTTTTGTTCCTCCTGCTGCAGGAGTAGCACTGGGGTTTATTACTCGTGTTAGCTCACCAAGTTTTCCATAGTTTACGACAAGTCCATTGAGCATTCCGAATGCGGTATTAGTTTCCCCAACCCACGGATCTCTTTTGTAACAGACAATACCTTGTGCAATATAATCAGTTGGTAGTGGGTCGCAACCTTTAAAGTACTTTACATCGGTAATAATCGTACAATCTTCTGATGGTCCTCCTGGGATTTTTGGTGGCAATTTACAATCAACAGATCCACCAGCACTTAAGCCCGCAGGCAGCTGGTAAATAGTTGCAGTAAGTACGTTTGCCACATCGAGAATAACTCGAGGGAAAAACCAAGAGAAGTTTACAAGTACAACAGCAAGAATGAACTTTTTATACTTACTGTTTACTAGTTCTTTTTCTCCAGTAATAACTGTGTAGATTCCAGCGAATATCAACATAAATGCAAAAATGATATTCATGATATCTCGAGAATATTTCCAGATATCTCTCAATCCTTCGGTGGCGGTGAGTTCCAAAATAAATAGTGGATCGAGAAGGTATTGTAGGAAGTGAAAAATCATAAATGCCAGCACTTCCATAGCCGTCGCAATAATTACCGCAAGGTTCGCAGTCGAGGTAAATATGTTTGTTGATGGAGCTGGAGTACCACCTTGAGCTGCTACTGTTTCTATGATGAGTGACTGCCAACCATCAATGCTAAAACATAGCGTCAGCAAAGCAAAAGAGAGGAGTCCGGTGGTTAGTTTTTTGTTTTTGAGCATTCATATGATTTTACCAAATTTTGGGCTTTTTTACCACCCTAGGGGTGTTTACTAATAATGCTAATGTGTCTTTATAGTAGTTAATATTGAAGCTGGTTTTTCACCTGTCTCACCTTAGTTTTTATGGAACTTTGTCAGGAAAATATCTTAGAACACAAAAATGGATCATTTATGAGTATAAAATTTGATCACCAAATCAAATAATTTTAGGTATAAATGCAACTTTTGGGCTATGCAAAGCCATTAAACTTGTATAAGTACTGTACTCATAAGATTGAGTACTTTTCTTGCACTAACTACCTATTCATGAGTACCATTTGTGAACAAGGATGAATACCTTCTTCTTATTATGTCGTCTTCAATTTTGAAAGCACTATTTTCTTCTCAGACGAGAGTAAAACTTCTCTCAACATTCCTGCTACACCCAGAGCAGGAATTCTTTATCCGAGAATTGACTAGGCTATTGAATGAGCAGATTAACTCTATTAGAAGAGAACTTGAGAACCTTCGTCGTATAGGTCTTGTACGCGCTCGGCACAGAAACAGAAAGAAGTACTATAAGGTCGATGAAGACTTTCCTCTCTATGCAGAACTGAGAAGTATCTTTGCCAAAGAGATCCAGGCTGATAGCCCTGTAGTAGCAGGAATCAAGAAGCTTCCTAGTGTAGACCTTATTGTCCTTGCGGGCTCCTTTGTTGGAACAGAGAGCAAGGTAGACTTACTAGTAGTAGGAGATGTAAAAAAAGAGATGCTCGAAGCTCTACTATTGCAAGATCCATCTCTCAAAAACGTCAAATATTCAATATTTGCTCAGGGTGACTTCCTTTACAGATTAAGCCTCAAAGATAGGTTTATATCCGATATAATCAACGATCCTCGCCATTTGACTGTTCATAACCATATAGGAAAGCAGATAGACGAAGCGAAGAAGTAGATATTTAGCTTTACAGACCCCAATGGAGTCATTATGCTTTTTCGGAAATGACCTCTGTAGCCATAGCTGAAGCATCGGCCTCTTACGTTAAATCCCGCCCAGACGTGCGTCCAGGGTTCACTGTACGTGTTCATGAGCGTATTCAGGAGGGAGGAAAAGAGCGTGTTCAGGTATTTGAAGGATTGGTTATTTCTACTCACAATGGAGCAACTGCTGCAGACCGGACGTTTACTGTACGTCGTATCGCTTCTGGAGTAGGTGTAGAGAAGGTTTTCCCTCTCCACAGCCCAAAGATCGATAAAATCGAGGTTAAAAAGATCGCTCGTGTTCGCCGTGCCAAGCTCTTCTTCCTTCGTGGACGTCGCGGTAAGTCAGCACGTCTATCAGAGAGATTCACTACTGCTAACGAGTTTGAAATCGCAACTCCTGTTGAGCCTGAAGTAATAGAGGATATCGTAGAGGCACCAGTAGAGGAGGCTGCAGAGCCTGCTAAAGAAGAGGCTAAAGAGGAACCAAAAGAAGAAGCTAAGGCTGAGGAGGAAGCTCCAAAAGAAGAGGACAAGAAGGAGGAATAGTCGCTATACTATGCAGTATGAAGTGTTTGCTGGTTGGTAATTTTGGCGTGGGAAACCTAGGAGATGAAGCTCTTAAGGATTACTTCTTACAGGAGTTTTCTACAGTAGACTGGACGGTCGTTTCTGCTGATCCTCAAGGAGAAAAGGAGGTGGCGAGGCTGCCAGGAGGTGTTCGTTCTCTTTTAAAGCTCCAGTGGTTTAAGACGCTCTTTGCTTATCGCTCATGCGATGCAATAGTCTTCGGTGGAGGTTCTTTGTTTACGGATACCGAATCTGTATTTGCCTGCATTCTCTGGTGGTTTCATGCACAGCTTGGCTTTGCATTAGGTAAAGATGTTCATCTTGCTTTTCAAGGTGTTGGCCCCTTTAAGACACGACTAGGAAACCGATTGGCGAGAGAAGTATTTACCAAAGCTCGGTCCATTTCTGTGCGCGATTCTTTCTCGTATAACAGGGTAGGGGAGTGGGGCTTGAGTCAGAAATGTGTTCAAACATTTGATCCTGTATATTCGTTTATAGAAAGCCAAAATGTTGCAACTAGTACAAAAAAAGTATTCATAGTAATACCTCGAAAAAACTCAACTGACAAGTTTACCAAAAAGACACAGGAACTTGTTTCGTCAATGGCTCCAGAGGAAATTAGAATTATTTCTATGCAACCAGATAAGAAATCAGAAGTAGAATATTGTCAAAAGCTTGCATCTACATTTGATATTCCTTCTAGCGTACAAAAAGTAAGTACACTTAACGAACTTGTACAACAGATCAATTTAGGGAGTTTTGTCATCTCACAGAGATACCATGGTGCACTGGTCGCACTCGCGTTAAATACGCAGGTGACTATAATTCCTCAAAGAGATGAGGACAAGCTTTCATCTTTGTGTCAATTTGAAGGCGACATGCACAAGTTTATTCATGCAGGTGAGGCTTGCCTCCGTAATGCTTTAGAAAATTGAACGCGAGCGTTATAAATGGTATAATCAGACTACAATATGACAACAGACATTTATTTATCAGAGGCAGAGCAAAACACCTTTAATAGTTTTTCAGATTCTTTAAAAGAAGGATGGAATATTATTAGTGAGTCACTTACCTGCTACGAGTCTGAGCGCCAAATTGTTATGCGACACAGGATGGCAGATTTTACTGCGTTCCCACAGGTTGCTGCGATGCTCGATAGAATTGTAGAAGGAGAGCCGCTCGAACATTTTTCTCTCAGCACTATTCCAGACGAAGTTCAAAAAGAAATCTACTTTACGATGGGAGCCAGAGGTGTGAATGCATTTATTCAGACATTGCTTCCAGCTATTAAAACTGATGATGACGTTGTTGCTCTTGCAACACTAAGTGCTGCAAGGCATAAGCTTCTCGAAATAAATTCCTCTGCTACCCATTCATAGTAATGACTCAAGATAATATAGAAGCACCGGAGTTTGAATCGCCAAGAGTAGCGAAGGATTACCATAACCTAACAGAGGAACTAAGAGAAAAGGGTATGGATGTTTTGAGTGCGAAAGAAGGTTCAGTGGACCAAAGAAGGGATGCTATTAAGTACTTAAAAGATACGTACAACTTAAATGGAGAAGCAGAACGCATTATCTCTGACCTTGAGTTATTTCATCAGGAGGCAGAGGCGAAAAAAGAGTGGAGCACGTGGGATTACATTAAGTACCCATTTGCAAAGACATGGGAAGTAATGAAGGCTCACCCGTATCTTTCTACAGCAGCAATTATTGCTACCGCAGGAGCAGGTGCCTATTACACAGGAATGCTTACTCCAGTTATTGTCGCTACGAAGGAATGGTTAGTCTCACTTGGACTTGGAGGTGCTACTGAGGCAATTACAGAAACAGTAGAAGCAGGTGCAGAACTTACGAAAGATACTATTTCTGCTGCAAAAGATGGAGCCGGAGCATTAATGGATAAAGTTCCTGTTCCAGAGGTAATGCCAGATATTCCACCAGTCGTTCCACCAGCGCCTGTTCCAAATGTCGTTCCTAGTCTTGAAGAGGCAGATGCAATCCTTAAGGCTCTAGAGCAAAGTGGATAGAAGTAAAAAGCTAAAAAAATACACAAAAAATCAATGCCACAAGAAACACCAAAATCGGCCTCAGAAAATACAGATGCTCCAGTCTCGTATCCTTTTGTAGAGAAGTCAGAAGCAGTGCGAGAAGCACTAGGCATAGATGAAAAGGCTGATGCGTGGAAATCGATGATGTCTCTAATTGGAGAAGATATTCCAAAACCTGAAAGTGGGGTAGTCCACAGCCAAATTGTGAATAGAGAACTCGACCGTCGTTATAGACTCATCTCTACTAAGAGAGAAGTTGTCGCAAAGGCATTCTTGGCAGTAGTGGCAAAGGTTGATGCAGACAAGCCTCTGTCAGATATTGAGAAGCGTGCAATCCTTCGACATTTTGCACAATATATCGATGCAAAAAATATGTATGAGCACATGCTCAAAGGAACAGTCCCTTCGGGGTCTGAGGTTCCGGAATATTTAGCTCCATACATTCTTACAAAAGAAAATGTTCAATTTGCTATAAGAGCTGCGGAAGTAATGCTTCCTATGCAGTATGACATTAAAGAATCCGCCGGAATCTCAGAATCTCCAAGAACTCTTGCTCCCCTTTCATATCCTATTATGATGGACGCTGCTAAGGCGCAGATGAGTATGAGTGTTGTATCTAGTCTGTTAGATAGTAACAATATTCCTATTGCAGATCCTGAAGAGTACAAGAAAATGCTTAAAAGCCTTGGGTACAAGGTGATTGATGATCGGAGTGTTGAGGCTGCAAAACTCTTTGTTGGTTATCTTGGAAAACATATGCCGAAGATACAGCAACATGCAGATCTTTCCCCAACTGCAAAAGGATCTGTTGGTGCACTTACCGTTCCAGAAGCTTTGGAGTGTTGCGTAAATATGCCAGGGTTAGCAGAAATTACTAGTGAGATAGCGCTAAGAGCACCAGATCTCATCCGTAATGGAATCCCCGACCTTCGAGGATTTGCTAAAGAAATCTTTGAAAATAGTGACTCTTATCCAGAGCGTGTCGTGCAACTGGCTATGAAGCCTATTTCTGATTTGGGTGAAAAGCCTACACAGTCAGATCTGGAGGAGTATCAGAAAGATGTAAAAGCAGTTATGGGATTCTTCCTGAAGGGCAATTCAAAGTTTGAGGCAAAGCGAGCATCTGTACAGGGTCGCGAGCGATATATTCAAACGCTTAATGCTAAGCAGAAAGATATGGTAAATGCTCTCTGCGAAAAAGTGTGTAGCGAAGAGACACTTCAGAAACTTCTACGAGGGTCATTTATCCCTAAAGATAAGGAAGATCGCCCTTTTGATATCCAAAACAAGGCAGAGGAAAAGTTAAGAGAATTGATTATTGGGCAGCAGCTTACATTACGAGAGGCGTTTGAATTGCACTATCTGTTAAGCGCAGGAGATTCCGCAAGTGTTACTCTTGCCTATAAATCTGTCGCAATACTTGAGAGACATGGTCACTCTGCTATTGCACGAGAGTTGCAGTTTAGTATCTTTAGATCTGTGACAGATATGGCGTTGGCCGATGCGGATGACGTAACGAAGATGCTCGACCAGTATGATCTTACCGATGCTCAACAAAAAGAACTTCGCAATGTTCGTTTGTACTTAAAAGAATCTGGTATCGATGTCATGAATCGTGTGATGTCACAGATGTACATGTTTGTAAAATTCTATCCAGAAATTGCGTGGCCGCTTATTGCTCTTAACACAAGTGGAATTGCTGTTGGTGGAACTATTCTTCTACTTAAAGGATTACGTACAATAAATATTGCTGGATTTGAGAAGTTTGCGAATATGGGAGCAGAGGCAGCGCGTACGAAATACAATATTCCTAAAAGTGTTTCAGTTTCACGTATCGAAGCTTCTCAAAGTGAAATGAAAAACCTGCTTGGCTCATATAATCGTCTTGGCCTTCGGTTGCACATGCCATTTTCTGGAGTTAAATCTTTAAAAGATATGAAGCTACTTCTTCGCAGTGCAACTTCTGGTGAGCTAGGAGAGATTGCAACGGCAATGAAGCGAATGTATCCAAATGTAAACGACTTGGCATCAGAGCTTGCACAGATTTCAAATAACGAAGGAGATCTTCGTAGAGCACTAGGTAAGGCAGGCTTTAGTACTACAGAAGTAAGCTCTGCAGTTACCTATCTTGCAGAAAATGACATAAAAATTGGAGGAGGCTTTGGGCCAGAAACTCTCTCCGAAGAAGCCCAAGCTCAGAATACAGTTGATGTACTAAAAAATGACTTATCTGCTATAGATCAACGTATTGCAGATATTCGTGCAAAAATTTCTCCTTCCAAAGGAGCGCAGCGCGTTAAGTTACTTGATGCCTTGCAGACAGAGTACGAAGCACAGATTAGGAATATACAGCAGCAAATTAACACAGATCCAAACTTGGCAGAGCCATTGAGAAACAAGCTTGAATCTGCACAGACCATGGTCACCAAAATTACAGGATCTCTATCTTCACTGAAAAAGAGGATTGCCAAAAATGTAGAGTCTCAAGCAGAAAATGGACCTGCAGACCAAGTGGCTGACCCAGATGCCAAAGGAACCAAAGCAGGTGTTTCACCAGGGACGCCTACTGATGCTTTAGCTAATAAGTCAGGAATTGATCAGGTAATTGAAACCAAGCCGAAGCCAGGAGATAGCAAGGGCGATACCAAAGGAGGAGGGAAGTTCAAGAAATAGACCTAAATCTGGCGTTTTATGGCTTATTTCAGTAGGATCTCCATTGTATGGATATCCGAAATTTCTGCATCATCGCGCATATTGACCATGGGAAATCTACCCTAGCCGATAGGATGATTGAGAAAACTGGAACCTTGCAAAAGCGTGAGATGAAAGAGCAGTTACTCGATACGATGGATCTAGAGCGTGAACGCGGAATTACCATTAAGCTCCAGCCTGTACGTATGGAGTTTAACAATACGCAATTAAATCTAATTGATACTCCAGGGCACACGGATTTTCGTTACGAAGTAAGTAGATCTCTTGCAGCATGTGAAGGAGCCATTTTGCTCGTTGATGCTTCGCAAGGTATTCAGGCTCAGACGCTTGCGGTTTTATATATGGCAATGGAGAACGATCTTAAAATTATTCCTGTTCTCAATAAAATTGATTTACCTGCTGCAGATCCAGAGCGCGTATCCGATGAGGTGGTCAAACTTCTTGGATGTGATCGTGATGATATTTTAAGGATATCTGCAAAAAACGGAGAAGGTGTTGAAGATGTGCTACAAGCAGTGATCGACAGAGTGCCAACTCCTGCTTTTCATGATAATCCTGAAGTACCGAGAGCTCTTATCTTCGATGCGATTATGGATACGTATAGAGGAGCTGTCGCTTACGTCCGTGTTATGGAAGGTTCTATAAAGAAGGGACAGAAGATTCATCTTGTAGGAACGCAAATGGATTTCGAAGCACTAGATGTTGGGTTTTTCTCACCAGCATATATTTCTGATGACGAACTTAAAGAAGGTGAGATCGGATACATAGTCACGGGCGGAAAAGATGTAGCACACGTACGTACGGGAGATACGATCACGAGCAAATTAGGAGTAGATGCTCTTCCTGGTTATAAAGAAGTGCAGCCAATGGTTTATGCTGGTCTCTATCCGAGTGAGGCTGATGGATATCCTCAGTTACGTGAATCTCTAGAAAAATTAACAATGAACGATGCAGCACTCTCTTCAGAACCTGAACGAAACGCAGCACTAGGAAATGGATTTCGTTGTGGATTCTTGGGACTATTACACATGGATATTATTCAAGAGCGTCTTGAGCGAGAGTTTGATTGTGATTTGATTATCACTGCTCCCAGCGTGCGCTACGAAGTGCAGCTTTCTGTTAAAAGCCCTGCGGAGATTGTTCGATCGAGTTTGATAAAAGAAGATGAGCCAGATACAGCAATTATTTCTAACCCGGCTGATTTTCCAGATCCAGCTTATATAGAAGAGGTTCGAGAGCCATGGGTAAAATTGGAAGTAGTATGCCGTAGTGAAGATATTGGTGCAGTGCTTAAGCTTGTTACCGATCGTAGAGGTGTTCATCAATCTATGGAATACTTGGATGAAGAGCGTGTAGTTATTCATTTCGAAGTTCCGTTGCAGGGTATTGTTCTCGATTTCTTCGATAAGCTCAAATCTTCTACAGCAGGATATGCTTCTATGAGTTATGAGCCAATTGCATACAGAGCAGGGGATTTGGTGAAGTTACAGATTCTTCTATTGGGAGAGCCTGCAGATGCTTTAAGTACCATTGTTCATAGATCTGAAAGTAACACCGTAGGATCCGTCGTCTGCAAAAAGCTGAAAGAAGTGATTCCAAAGGCTCAGTATGTTATTCCTATTCAAGCGGCAATCGGAGCCAAAGTCGTTGCCCGTGAAACACTCTCTGCGTTTAGAAAAGATGTTACGGCAGGTTTATATGGAGGAGATATCTCTCGTAAGCAAAAGCAGCTCAAGAAGCAGAAAAAAGGAAAGAAGAGGCTCAAGCAGATGGGAAAAGTAACTCTCACGCAAGATGCGTTCCTGAGTGTACTTAAAAGAGACTAATACTGTTGTTCATTTTAACAACAGATATTATTCATCTTCAGTATCTTCTTCTGCAGCTTTGAGAATAGCTTTTTTGGCTGCAGCGACAAATGGCTCGAATACGGTTTGCAGGATACTCGCTGTTAGCGGCTGGAGTTTTTCGAATTCTGCAGATTTCTTTCTCGATTCAAAGAAGCGCTGTAATACAAATGTTGTTAATTGTAATACTGACCCATCAATATTTTTATTGTCGATCATGAGTTTCGTCAGGATTTGCTCAGGATTTTGTGCGAGCACCATTTGCATTCGTGTAATCCAGTCGATCAGAGCACGGTTAGTTTCTGGATCTATTTCTCCAGTTTTGATAACGGCCATACTTTCATCAACAGTTTCGTGCGCATCTTTTTCTGTTTGCTCTTTGAGATACTCTGAGACTTCTTTTTGGCTTTCCTCATCAATAAGCGAGATGATGGAAAGGATAAAAATACTTGGACAGTCGCGAGCGACTAACCGAGAGATGAGTGTAAAGAGATGTGAGTTTTTCGTATCGTTTAAGAACTTGAGGATTATTTGAGCGACCTTATCGTCTTTCTTTTTACTCTTTTTCTCTTCTTTCTTGGCTTGTGCCATGGCAGCACCTGCTGCTGCAAAGCGTGCCTTGGCATCTTCACTGAGTTCTTCCGAAACGCCACCTTGGCCTTCGTCTGGTAAGCCGATATCGAGTCCTCCAGTTTCTGACATGGGGCTATCCTATCGCAAAAAACTCCAAACCAGAAATAATTCTATGTGAGAAGGTTACGCTGCTACTGGCTCGATAAACACGAATGTTTCTTTCTGACGTTTTCCGTTGAACTTTAGAAGACGCTTTTGAGAGAATCGGACGATTCCAGCGCAGTCTGCGTGGAGAGTCCAATCCTTTCCTTGGTGAACGTTTTCTCCAGCTCTAAATTGGAGTCCTTTCTGACGGATAATGATCTCGCCAGCGTTTACCTTTTGGCCACCAAAGCGCTTAACCCCACGACGTTTCGCGTTCGAGTCTCTGCCGTTACTAGTGGAGCCACCGGCTTTTTTATGTGCCATATCGGGAGTATTTTAAGGATTCTTGCAGTATATGCAAGGAATACTGAGAAAAATTGGTTGCGGGGGCTGGATTTGAACCAGCGACCTCGAGGTTATGAGCCTCGCGAGCTACCAGGCTGCTCCACCCCGCGTTGCGCAAGCATTTAAGCAGTATTGCCCTTTCTACGCAAATATTAAAGCCCCATCTTTATCTCTTCAATCTTTTCTCTATGGAACAAATAGAGCTTCCAATGCTCTAAAGTGGGCATTTGACGGAGAAGTTCGTAATAGGCGGCTTCTTGCTGCTCGGTAGGGGCAATTTGCGGTTTATTGAGAATAAGAGGGTTATCTGGCGTTGTTGTGATGATCAGGGTTTTTTCTCCAGGGCGTACAAGATTGAGGTTTTCCTTGGCGTATTTATCCTTATATTGAGCACTCCTAAAGTGCTCTAGATCCTGATATCCCTGGTCTATTTGCATGCGTAATATCTTATTTTGCTTAGATATTCCCTCAAGGGTTTGCTCAAATAGTAGGTTTCTGTAAAAGGATAGTGCCAGTCCAAATGCCATAAATCCCACTACAGAAAGCCCAATGACGATCGTCAATTGTTTGGAAAGTGGTTCGAGATGTTGGTAGGACATTGCCGCAATAGTAGAGTATTCTGGTGCTCTATGAAAATCTACTGCTCAGGTATCGGTGGCATTGGGCTCTCTGCGTACGCAGCCCTTCAGAATGTGAGTGGTCATACAGTGCTTGGAAGCGACAAGAATTCTTCTGCGCTTACAGCAGATTTACAGTCACAAGGTATCGAGGTATTTGAAAATCAAGATGGTTCACATGTTCCAAGTGATGCAGATTTGTTTGTGTACTCAGAAGCTATCCCCGAGAGTGCTCCTGAACGCGTAAAAGCCGAGGAGCTTGGAGTAACACAGCTCAGTTATTTTGCGGCCCTTGGAGAGCTTAGCAAAGATCACACCGTAGTTGCGGTATGTGGAACGCATGGAAAGTCCACAACAACTTCTATGGCAGCGCAAGTTCTTATCGATGCAGGGAAAGACCCGACAGTTATTGTTGGAACAAAAGTTCCACAGCTTGATGGAAGGAATTGGCGAAAAGGGGACTCGGAAATCTTCTTACTTGAAGCATGCGAGTATCGAGGATCGTTCCTCAATCTTCACCCGGATATTATTTTAATGACGAATGTCGATGGAGATCACTTTGATGCGTTCGACAGTCTAGAAGATTATCAGAATGCTTATGGGGAATTTATCGATCGACTTCCAGAAGATGGAGTGGTTATTACGCATATGAATGATTCTGATTGTAAGCGCGTTGCAGGTTCTAATACGATTGATGCAGATCAATTGTCACTCCCAGAACTTTCTGTTCCAGGGTTGCATATGCAGCAGAATGCTCAACTTGTGTCAGCACTTGCAGATCATCTTGCTATCGATGCTGCTGATTCTTTAAAGAAATTTACAGGTACGTGGCGTCGATTTGAAATCAAAGGTGATACAGACCAAGGTGTCACTGTTATTGATGATTACGCTCATCATCCCGTAGAGATAGCGGCAACTATTGCTGCAGCACGGCAAAAGTATCCTGGTAGGCGACTTGTGTGTTTGTATCAGCCGCATACGCATGAGAGAACTATTCGCTTTTATAACGATTTCCTCATTGCATTTGATGCAGCGGATCTTGTTGTAACGACAGATGTCTACGATGCACGTCCAGATATAGAAGATGAGACAATTGATATAAAGCAGTTAACTCAAGATATCCATGCAGAGAGTATCTATGGAGGATCGCTTAGTGAAGCCAAAGAGAAACTCTGTTGTTCATTATTACAACAGAATGATGTCTTGGTTGTTATGGGTGCTGGAGATGTTACGCAAGTAGCAGCTGAGCTTATTGGCTAACCTTGCCGCGCGCTTCTTCAGTGTCTTCTATGTAGAGTTCGATTGCTTTAGCGATAATCTTTGCCATTTCTGCACGGTTAACTGGGTCATTAGATCGGAAGTCTCCTCCAGAATCTACGAGACCATCTGCAGCTGCTGTTTCGATAGCGTTTGCATATTTATCAGTAGGCTTTATGTCGCCAAATGTTTTTCCTTCTGCCCAGACAGTGCGCACGTTCATTGCTCGTAAAATTGTAGCAATTACTTCTCCGCGCGTTGCAGGCCTAGAAGGATCTACTCTGCGGTCTCTCCATACCTCCCACCATAGCTGCTCTGCAGATGCGAAATATCGTTCGAACCACTGATTTTTTGCTCTAGTGTTAATAACAGGAACACGGACTTTTTCTTCATCGATTCCACTAAACTCATGGGCCACCTTAGTAAGTTGTGCAACGGTTACATTATCTGTAGGACCAAATAAACCGTTGGGGTTTCCGGAGCGGTCTTGGTATCCACTAATAATTGCAGCTTTTGCAACTGTGTAGACATATGGCGCATACCATTCACTAATCTTTACATCTTCAAAGATGACAGTTCTTCCATCAATAGTTACTGTTACGAACTCCAGAGACTTCTCTTGCTGCTTACCAATATCAGTATCCTTGAGGTTGTCACAGACTATGTCTACAGAAAGAGTAATGCGGCTGTCCTTCTCTAGTCTGTCAGATTGAGCAGGCATTTTTGGACATCCTTCAATTTCTTCAAAGTATGCAGTCCACTGACCAGCAGGCCCATTGTATGACGTAGGTGTTTGTCCAACGTGTACAGTTTCATTTGGTCCTTTTAGGGTAAATGTTAATCCAGATGGTGTACTGTTTACTGCGATCTTTCCTGTTCGAGAATAGGTGTATGTTATTTTAATCAGATAGCGATCTAGTCCATCAAGAGGGATAGAGATTTGTGGACGTTCTACGGTCTCTACGAGTTGTCCATTGAGAAGAAGTTCTATGATCGCAGATGTTCCATCGGGTAATTGCGATGAGAATGTATACATTCCTCCCTCTAGTTCTTCGAATGAGAAATTCTGTTCCTCGCCTTCTGTCCGTACGTTTCCAGGCCTAACTAGTGTCCATGTTCCATAGACATCTCGGTCTTCTTCTGGCGGTATTTGCTGCAATGAAATACTTCCTATTCCCTCAAGCTCTTGAGCTTGTAGCTGAGAGATGGGGGCAAAAGTAAGTGCGAGGCTTGTAACAACTAAAGAGAAGAAGAGCTTTTTCATAGGTGGAGTTGAGAAGGTTTTGAGTGTCTATTTTGAGGCTTAGGCTTCTAAAGTGCAATACTCAAAATTGTGTTTTATGCTCAGAACCGACAAAGCAGCCTTTCGGCTGCTTGGACGGAACCCTTCCTATTTCTTAGGAAGTCTTTTTATACTGATTGCTTTCGACTGATTGTGAGGTTCGTAATAAGGGCAGCACCGATTAGGGCTGCAAGAGCGAAGAGTACATCGTACTTTCCTCCAGTTTGTGGCATGTATGCGATTCCAACTCCAGCTACAGAACTCCAAGCCTCTGGGTAGAGATCGAAGTCTGCTTCGTCACTGTAAGCGTGAGCCATAAAGACAATACGGTCACCAGCAACGAGGTGGTCTTTTGCACGAGCAGTAAAGGTTGTAGTCCAAGACTGACCAGCGAAGAGCTCTGGAACGTTCCATACGATTTCGTTTCCAGCAATGACACCACCGTCAGTAAGAGGCTGAACGATATCAACCATCTCTGGGTTATAACGGTCTACAACATCAATGTTGTGCAGTGTTCCACGAGTCATGTTAGAGATTGAAACGGTGTAACGAATGTGTCCACCAGCAACAACTTCTGACATAGAGCTTGTCTGAACAATGCGCTTTGCAGGCATATCAACGTGAGCGTTTGGAGCTACGTATGGAGTACGTGGTGTATCTGTACCGATACGCTCAGCCGTACGTCCTGCAAGAGGAATACGCTGTTCTCCACAAGTGAAGTCAGACCAGAAGATAAGACGGCTACCGTAGATAAGTTCACGCTGGATATCTTTTTGTACTTCACATGAAGGCTCGATATCGTAACGAACTTTGTACGTTACAGGAGGCATGTCAGCAAAGATCATTGGTGTAACACCTGTGAAGGTGCTTCCATCTGCAAGGCTTTCCATTGTGAAGAAAACATTTGCAGGATCTGAACGTACTTCTACGTTTCCTGTGTAGGTAAATTCAATGTTTAGGCGGTATGAAGAGTCATCAACAACTTCGAAGTCGATGGTGTTTCCTAATACCTCTTGGATTACTGTTCCACTACGAACGAGGGTCATCTTTGTAAATGATCCCGCTGGGTTTGTAATAGATACTGAGTAATCTCCTGCAGTAAGATCATTTAAGAGCTTAGTCTTAAGTGAGCTTCTGAAAGTAGCATCAGCAGGCATAGATACAATCCAGTGACCAAATTCCCCGACAGGGCTTGTCTGATCAATAAAGAGTGTACCTCCAGCTGCGTAAGCTTGGTCAGCTATTCCAACGCTCATGAGGAGAGCGATGCTTGCGAGCCCGGTGGATAAAGCTTTAAGAGTTCTCATAGGTGAGAAAGTAGACAGTTGTACCATGGCGAAAGGGGGTAAGGCCACGAAAATAGGAAGACTATTAAAACACCATAATTTATATATGTCAAGCATAGTCTACATCTACAGCCTGTCTTTTAGCCCGTTTTGCCAATTCTCGACCAAATCTTCTAGTTTCTGATCAATTAGTGACGTTTGGCCCTTTGAAATCTTCAAGGATGGGGTACTAGTGGTTTTACCTATCTGAACTGCCTCAATTCCTGCTTTCTGGGCATTAGACATAACAGAAGAGGCCTTTTGAGCATCTACTTCTACTAGGAACCCGTGAGACTCACTAAAGAGCAGTTTGTCGCTTCCTAGAGGGCTCTCTATGGCATCTAGATCCATTTCTAGTCCTATAGATCCACCTTGGCGCCTCTGAGGAAGAGTCATCTCAAAAGCGGCGAGAGCTAAGCCTCCTTCGGAGATATCGTGACACGATTTAATGTCTCCTGTGGCTATAAGATCAAGTACAAGCTGTAACATAGCATTGGTCTTTTTAAACTCTGGTTTTGGTACGTTTGCTCCTAGGACACTATCTCGGTCGGCTTCAGAAAGCTCTTCTAGCATCTGGTAGTACGCAGATCCTCCACATTCATCAAGACGTTCTCCTATCAGAATAACTGCTGAATCTGAAGATTTCAGCTGCATGGTAACTGCTTTTCTGGCATCAGGGAGTATTCCTGTACAAGAGACTATTGCCGTAGGGTCGATGGATGATCCATCTGGTTGTCCATTGTATAAGGAGACATTCCCAGAGATAACTGGAACAGGTTCGCCATCAAACTGAATAGATTTTCCTGCATCAGCAATTCCCTGTACTCCAGCCTCAAGTTCTGCGAGTTGCTCAGGGATTTCTGGATTTCCGTAGTTTAAGCAATCGGTCAGAGCTCTTGGTGTTCCTCCAACGGCAACAACGTTACACATCGACTCAACTGTTGCATTTACTCCTTGCCAGTACGGGTCGATGCGTCCGTATCGTCCGTTTCCATCTCCGGCGATTGCTACTCCTCTCCATTTTTCTTCTTCAGAAAGTTCCCACCCGGGGTGCGTTCCATCGAGTACATAACTTTCTAGATCTTGTAGCGGGGCTATTACACCTGCATCTGCTTCTCCCGCTTCTATAATTCCGTTTCCGATAACGTTTTTATCAAAGTGTAAGAAGGCAGGGGATTTAGAGGCATGGTTTGGATGACTGATCATTGCTTCGAACACCGCTTGTATCTTGTAGGTTGATCCTTGCACGCTTATGGTATCTGCATCACACGTTACTTCGGGTTCAGATCGTTCTTTTACCTGTAAGTCTGTTGGTCTTTTGTATTGAATTCCACAGGTGAGTGCCTCTGCAGATGCTTCACACACGACTTCTCCTTTATAGGTACAGGTGTACACACCGTCCGTTGTTACTTTTCCGACAAGGCTAGCTCTAGCATTTTCCATAACACTTGGCAGATCCCATGTCTCATTAAAGTGCGTGAGGATATGCTCGGTGAGATCTGGATGACAGGTGAAACAAAGCCTCTCCTGTGTTTCTGCACAGGCGATCACTTCTGCAGGAAGCCCTTGCAGCCCTACATGAACATTATCCAAATTAACCGTAGCACCAAACCCTTGGTCTACCACTTGTTCGACAGATGCACACACCACTCCACCAGCTCCTAAGTCTTTACAGCTGATCTTATCCAATTTACCTTCTGCCACTAGCCAGTCAAATAGTGCATAGAAAGAGGCAAGGAGATGCCTTTCTAGGAATGGGTTCGGCTCTTGGACAGCACCAGAGTTTTGCTCGCTCTTTTCTTCTTCCATAGAAGCTGAGGCAAAGGATGCTCCTCCGAAACCAGATCTATCGGTTGGTTTTCCTACGAGGATAATGTCGTAGCCAACTTCTCCTGCTTCCTTTGGACAGTAGCTATGAATAATTTCATCTTCTCTTACTATTCCGAGTGCGATGGCATTTACGAGACAGTTACTGTTATAGGAACTGTCGAACACCGTATCTCCTCCAAGGTTTGGAACCCCTAAAGGGTTTCCGTATCCACCAATTCCTCTGATGATTTCTTTAGCGATAGTCTTAGACTCTTTTGTTTCTAAGTCTCCGAGTCGCAACATATCCATACAACCTATTACGCGAGCTCCCATACAAACAACATCGCGGACGGTTCCTCCAACTCCTGTAGCGGCACCTTCAAACGGAACGATTTGACTTGGGTGGTTATGGGATTCGTGTGTCACAACAAATCCCCATCTCTTCCCGTCTTCTCCGTCGGTAATCGCTACGATTCCACTATCTTCAACGGGGCCGAGAATTATATGCTTACCTTCTGTAACAAAGTTTTTTAAAAACCTGCGAGAAGATTTGTAGCTACAGTGTTCGCTTCCTTGTATTCCCCAGATAACCGCTTCTGTAAGTGTTGGGTCTCTCCCAAGGAGTTCTACAATCTTCTTTCCTTCATCTACGGTAAGTCCTATTTGATATTCTTTTAAGAGCGCAGAAATTTCGTCGTCACTCGCGGTCGAGAACGGAAGTGTTTTGATGGTAGGGGATATACTCACGTATAGAGTATGCATCATCTTTGATGCCTTGAGAATCAAGTTTGGTTTGCATTTTAAAAAAGGCGGAGTGGGAGCCGCACTTTTTTCATGAGGAGGGACTTGTGCCTGTAATTCCTCATGAGTCGTTAGGTCCACCTAATACGGGAGCAACCCCGCGAAATCTGAACCTGGCTGCTGAGCTACTCACAGGTGTGAAAGCCCTTGAAACGACAGTACTTTTCCCACTCTGCCTCCTAGAGATACCCTGTGCATCTCTGCACCTGTGCTGCGGGCAAGCGCAGACAGGATACCTCTCAGCGTAGATCTGAAAGATGAGTGTACGTTAGCTATCCTTCACATGCTTTACAAACTTTTTTTAGGTTGAGTTGCTGGGCTGCATTCATGCTGTGCTGGTAGTAGAGGGTTTTGATTCCCTGCTTCCATGCTGTTATATAGAGCTCGTTGATCTCTTTTACAGGGGTATCTGGATGCACGATGATATTGAGCGACTGTCCTTGGTCGATAAACTCTTGCCTAGTGGAGGCTTGGTAGATTATTGCGAGTTGATCGAGTTCGGGGTAGGTCTTAAAGACTTCTTTCTCTTCTTCGGACAGGAAGTCTAAGTGCTGACAAGATCCGTCATGGTCTCGAATGTCTTTCCAGATATCATCGGTGTTCTGCCCCTTTTCTTCGAGAAGCTTTACAAGGAATGGGTTTTTGATTGTTGTTTTCATTTTCTGAATATCTTTGACGTAGCAGTTTGACCACACGGGTTCTATTCCTTGAGACACTTGTCCTAAAATAAATGCAGAGGATGTTGTCGGGGCTACTGCCATCAGCGTGGTGTTTCTTCTTCCGTATCCTTTAAGTACTTCTGGCTCTCCATATTTTTCTGCCATTTCTCCGGATGCTGCATACGCGCGCTCTTTGATCAATTTAAAAATATCGTGATTGAGTTTTGCAGCTTCTCTACTTTCGAACGTGATCATATTTTTCTGTAAGTAGGAGTGCCACCCAAGAACCCCGAGGCCGAGTGCTCTGTGATTTTTAGCAAAGTTGTATGCGCGCTCCATAAAGAGGAATGTTCTCTGATCATCTCTTTGATCTGAGTCTCGGTACGCTTCGAGTTTTTCAAGAAACTCAGAGACTACAGCGTCGAGGAAGTACGCAAGGGTTTGCACGGCGTCAGTATCTTTCCACTCGTCGTAGTGCAAAATGTTTATCGAAGAGAGGACACAGACAAACGAAGCATCTTCGGAACTTGGTAGCATGATCTCTGTGCAGAGATTGCTCGCTCGAATTTTCATGTCTTTCTCTTTATATACTTCTACGGTGTTGTTGTTTACGTTATCGGTAAAGAAGATGTACGGGTATCCTATTTCTCCACGCTTCTGAATTACTTTTGCCCAGAGAGCTCGTTTGTCGTCATCTCCGTCGATCATCTCTTTCATCCACTCGTCGCCGACACATACTCCGTGGGTGAGCTTTTGAATGGGGTTTCCCTCTGTTCCAATCTCTAGGAATTCATCTGCGTCTGGATGTTCTATAGGAAGGTACGGAGCAAATTGCCCACGACGTGTTGCTCCTTGGCTGACGATGTCGACCATTTTATCAAAGAGCTGCATAAAGTGTACTGCTCCAGATGATGCTCCATTATTTTTTATTTCAGATCCCCTGTGACGTAAATCGCCAAAGTAGCCAGATGTTCCACCTCCGAGCTTAGACATCATTCCTACTTCTGCCTCGGTAAACAAAATTTCTCCCATGTCATCTCCAATAAACGATCCGAAGCAACTAATAGGAAGGCCACGCTTTTTTCCAAAGTTCGACCACACCGGAGAGGCTAGTGAATAGTATCCTTTAGACATGTAGTCGTAGAACTTGTCAGCAAATCCATCTACACCATTTAGTTCCTGCGCTCTATCTGCTATTTCGCGAATACGTTCTTCTGGAGTTGTTCCTTCGACGAGGTATCCAAGTTCTAAAAATTTTCTACTATTTTCTGTAAGCCATTCCATAGGTGGTGGGGAGGGGGTGGGATTAAAATAAGTCAGCACTCGTGACGCTCTTGCTTCGTTTGTTGTAGTTCACAGACCTCTTTACAAAGAAGTCGCCGTGCTTGGTTCCAATGATTTCATCGTCAAACCAGTCAGACTGTGCGACGAGTGCGTTATCTGTTTCGAACACAGGTTCGATATCGATACTTTTAAGAGAGTTATTGAGTCGGTTTTTTATGAATTCAAGAATGACGTCTTTTGGGAGGAAGTCGAGTTCCCCTTGTTCGAAGATCCAGTCTATTATTTTACTTTCCGATTCGTATGCTTGCTTGCAAAGCGCTTGCACATTCTTGTTGTGCTCTTCGTTGAACCAGCTTGGGTTTTCCTTCTTGATGATATTAATAATTTCTATTCCAAAGTTTCCATGAATTTGCTCTTCTTTAGATGTTGCCTCTACAACGTTGGAAATTCCTTTGAGCGAGTCACGGTGCTTATTAAACGCCATGATAATAAGGAACTGAGAGAAGAGAGACACATGCTCTATAAAGAGAGAGAACAGCAGCATAGATTGTGCGTACTCTTCTTTGTCTTCACTCTGCGCATTTTTGAGGGCGAGCTCTAGATAGTGCACGCGCTCCATCATGACAGGGTTATCGATAATACCTTCAAACTCTTCGTTGAGTCCTAAGATCTCAAGCAAATGAGAATATGCATCGTGGTGCCTCACTTCACTCTCGGCGAATGTTGCTCCTACAGCTCCAATTTCTGGCTTCGGCATTTTGTTGTAGATGTTTCCCCAGAATGTTTTTACTGCAACTTCGATCTGAGAGATCGCCAGCATAGTGTTCTTAATAGCATTTCTTTCTGCGGCATTGATTCCTACCTTAAAATCTTGAATATCACTCGTGAAGTTAAATTCTGTATGGATCCAGTATGAGTGACGGATAGCATCTGTATATTCAAGAAGTTCTGAGTATTCATAGGGTTTTAAGCAAAGACGTTTTTTAAAGATATCACGCTTGCGGTCTGCAGCTCTGTTCGCTCTATACAAGATGTACACTTTCGCAACGTTATGGAAATTGCTACTCATCAAAGACTCTTCAACCGTGTCTTGGATGAGTTCGACATCGATGAATTTATTATCAGATGCAAGCTTGATGATGTTTAGCAAAACAGTGTGTACAACAATTGCAATATTACTTTGCATGTACGGTTCTAGTGTTTCTGTTTCGGTGAGTTCGAAGGTAGATCTAAATGCTGCCTCTATTGCATCAGCGATTCGTTTTTCATCGAAGGCAATTGCGCTTCCATTTCTTTTCTTCACGACGATTGATTTTTGAATAGCCGAGAGAACTGAGCCGTGATCTGTTTTGAATGCGGTAGACATATGCGTGGGGTTGAATAAGATTGAGTATGGATTATCTAGTGTCTGCATGCAAACCTCGACACAACATGTTGTGTATTTGAAGTTTTGCTCTTCATCTACACGTTTTAAAACTTTACAAAATATCGTGCCAAAGAAATTCATTATTTGTGGCAAGAAGGTTTTTGTTTGATATGCTACTTATATCAAAAAGATTCTCTCTCACTTTGGCCAAAATCGTATCCTCGGTGGAGCAGCCGTTTTGGCGGTTATGCAACTCGGTGCTTCTATTATGGGACTCGTCCGTGATAGAACTCTTGCGTCCACATTTCCAGGACTCGACACAGTAGATGTCTACATCGCTTCGTTTCGTCCTTCGGACCTCTGTTTTCAAATGATGATTATGGCAGGGTTCTCGGTAGCACTAGTTCCGATGCTTGCGGCCTACCATGCAGAGGATAAAAAGAAAGAGATGAGTGAGCTCTTAAACTCAGTAGTTTCGTTGGCTGCAGTGGTCTTTGGAATAGTTGCCATAGTGCTCTGTATATTTATGGATCAGCTCGCTCCGTATCTTGTTGGATTTACAGGAGCTTCATTAGATCTTTATATAGACTTCGCGCGTCTCGCACTTATTACGAACTTCCTCTTTGTCTTTGGAAATGCCTTTGGACAATACTTAATTACCGTTCAGCGGTACTGGGTCTATGGAGTTACTCCTATGCTTTATACGCTTGGGACAATTTTGGGAACGATCTATCTTACACCCGAGCACGGTGCTTACGGACCGATGTATGGAACACTTGGAGGAGCGGTGATCTATGTAGTGCTGCGCTTGTGCGCTGTTGGTAGCTTTAAGATTTCTCTTGGTCTGCATCCAGACTTAAAAGAATTACTGAGTTTGATGTGGCCACGTATGGCAGCTCTTGGAGCTCTGCAAGCACAGCTTCTTCTGTTTGATAAAGTAGCCTCTGGACTCGATGCAGGATCTGTTACGATAAATGCATACGCGAGGAACTTTCAGGCAGTTGCAGTAGGAGTAGCAGGGATAGCTCTTGCTCAGTCTGCATTCTCTTTACTCTCTCAGGCTGCTGCCAAAAAAGAAAAGAAGCGCTACTACATTTATCTGCGCAAAGGCATTCTCTTTATGTTGATAATGACAATCCCTGGTGCAGTTGCTCTGTATTTCCTTGCACCGGTTGCAGCAAGCCTCGTCAGTCTTACGCACGTGCTTCCAATCTTTTCGCTGTGCTTACTCTTTTACTGCATCTCGATTCCATTCGAAAGTATCAATCATTTATTGCTTCGCGCATTCTATGCCACTAAACATACAGTTACGCCTGCGATCTTTAGTGTTATTAATGGTCTCAGTGCTATCACCACTGCCTGGTATTTGGCTCCAAAGTTTGGCATTTACAGCCTTGCGATTGGTTTTGCTGTGGGGCAGGTGATTCAACTTATCGGGTTAAGCCTTATGCTGCCAAAAAGAGTTCGATCAGTAATGAATTCTTAGTAAAAACTGTTGTTCAAAATTACAACAGATTTAGTCAGTTACCTCAAAGGATGATGAGTTTTTAGGCTTTGCTACAGCAACTTCTACTTCTTCTACTTCTGCATTTTCTGGTCCTTTGTGGCACCAATCGAGGAATTTTTGTATTGCTTCTTCCTCTCCTTCAGCGAAAATCTTTACACTGTCACTTCTGCGTCTGCAGTTTCGTACCCAACCTTTTACACCAAGCTCATCTGCTTTTTCTTTTGTGGATACCCTAAAGAAGACTCCTTGGACGAGGCCGTTTACGCGAATCTGTTTGGCGATCATCAATTTGATTATACATCAACCTCTTCAATTGAATACATTTCTACGTAGAGCTGTAAATCATCTTTGTGCTTTCGCGGTATGTTTGAATTATCTAGGGCCAATTGAATTTCTGACCTAGCTGCAGCCATAGCTTCATCAACTTCGAACCCAGGTCCTGCCATTTTTCTTACAAAATCAATTCCCTTATCTATTCGATTAGCAAGCTCAACAGCAGTTTCCCACTTCGCATCTCCCATTGCAGGATTAGCCGGGCTCCATTGATGTCTAAATCGACTAAGTTCAGCACTAACCATATTGTTAGTGTCTACCTCTGGTAAATCTTCTCCTGGTCTAGGCATGTGCATAATTGGGAAGCTGCTTATTTCTTCTTTGCCTGTGTAAAGTCGAGCTCTACAGGTGTTTCTCGGTCGAAGATCAGCACATTAACAGAGATCTTTCCTTTGTTAATATCGACACCGTCAACTGCACCTTCGTAGTTCTTAAATGGTCCATCGACGATAACCACGAGGTCACCAACTTGGAAGTCTGATTTGAATTTAGCTTCTTGTTCTCCTACACGGCGTTCGATCACTCCGAATTCTTCTGGAGTAACAGGTACTGGAATGTTTCCAGATCCTACGAACCCTGTAACGTTTGGTGTGTTTCTAACTAAGTACCAACTTTCGTCGGTAACAATCATGTCCACAAGAACGTATCCTGGGAAGAGCTTCTTCTCTTCTTCGGTTGGTTCTCCTTTGCGGAAGGTGAGTTGTTTTTCTTTAGGAACTTGAATATCAAAGATGTAGTCACCCATACCAAAGCTTTCAATACGCTGCTCAAGAGCTTCTTTTACAGCATCTTCGTATCCTGAGTATGTGTGAACAACATACCAATTTCTTCCTGCGGACGGATCTTGCTTTCCCATAATGTATTTAGTAAGTGAGTGAGAGAAGGACTTTGACGACTTGGTTCAATGCGTAGTCGATTCCACCAAAGGATATGGCTACGGCTGTAGTAAATCCGATAGTGATAATAGAAAGACGGATTGCCTGCTGGCGGGTAGGCCAGCGAACGTGTCGTAGTTCGATTACTGCTTCGTTGATGTAGGTTCCAATATTCATAGATTTGCTTATTAAAAAACCCCTCAGAGGGGATTTACGTAACCATTATACACCCCAGGCTACCATACGCAAGGAATTTGGCAGTTTCCTTAGATGCCATAAATAGGGGATTCGAGGGCATGAAACTTACGCAAAGGGAGTGCTACTAGCCAAACTCGACCTAATATACTGTCTTCGAGGACGTAGGGAATCGCATCTCCTGATCCATCGCGGAAACTACGGCTATCCAGGCTTCCTTGGCGATTGTCTCCAAGTAGGAAATATCGGCCTTCTGGGACTGTATACGAGATATACTTATCGTTTCCAGAGCTCGGAGGAGCCTGAAACGTCTTTCCTGCATTTTTACTATTGAGATAGGTTTCGTCTATGGCAACCTGTTCTTGCGTACCCTCTGGGCGCACAAAGACAAATCCTCCCTCTATAACAATGTGGTCTCCTGGGATTCCGATTACCCGTTTTACATATGGTCTTTTTGGGTCATTAGGTGGCCGAAAGACGACTACGTCGCCTCTTTCTGGAGAGCCAGTGTGATAGGCAAGTTTATTGATGATGATGTACTGCTTATGCTCGAGTGTTGAGAGCATAGAGTTTCCTTCTACTTGAAATGGTGATACAAGGAATGTTCGGATGACCGCTACAACACCCACAATAATGACGATGTTTAGTAATACATCGAACAGGTGGAACCAGAGACCGTGTTGTTTGGCGGTTTTCATGTAGTTAGTATAGGACGAAAGTTCCCAATTTCCCAATTTCCCCTATACTCTTACTGTGCTCGTAGGTCAGAAACATTTTCACCGGCATGTCGACGATGATGAAGAGATCATCATGGTTGTTCACAAGCATTGGATTTTAGGATTGAAGTATCTCTTCTGGCCAATATTAGCATTAGGATTTTCTTGGGTGCTCTTTGCATTTGTACAAAATAAATTTATTTTTTATGTCGCAGCCCTCTCAAGTCTTGCAACGATGGTATGGGCATTGCGCAGTTTTTATGATTACTATCTTGATGCGTGGATTATTACGGACCAGGGAATTATCGATGTAGAATGGCACGGTTGGTTTCACCGCCAATCGACACGAGTTTTGTATAGTGATATTCAAGGAGTGAGTTATGAGATTCAGGGAGTACTCGGAACCATGATGCGTTTTGGAACTATCGGAGTAGAAAAAATATCTACGGGAAGTGTTCTGTCTATGGATAGTGTAAAAAATCCTCGCGCTATTGAAGCTATTATTTTACAGGCGATGGAAGGGTACTTGCACGGTAAAAACTTAACGGATGCAAAGCATGTTCAAGATATCTTGGCGCAGCTTGTTGCAAGGGAGGTAAACCTAGAACAGTTTGAATCTGATGAAGATGATGAAGACGAGTATGAAGACGACGATGACGACGACGATTATCTTGATGACGACGACGATGATGAAGATACTTAAATCTCTATTTTCACTTCTTCTTGGAAAGAAGAAAGTACCTCTTCATGCGAGGCCTCGCGTTCGCTCGCTGGTGAGTCATATCCAATCGATAGATGACCCTGCTAAAAAAGTACTTGAAGCAGATAAGGTATTGCATGAAGCGTTAAAATCGTTTGGATCTAATAAGTCGATGGGGGATTTGCTGAAGCGATATGGATCGAAATTGCCAAACGAGCAGCCCGTGTGGAAAGCACATAAGCTTCGCAATCGCATTGCGCATGAGCCTCAGGTGACTGTCTCTAAGCAAGAGGCAGAAATTGCCGTTTCAGCCCTACTAAAAGCCACGCGTTCTCTGTTATAATTTTCCTATGAAGCCCTCTCTAGTCATCTTTGGCCTTGGAAATCCTGGAGCTCAGTACGAGCGTACTCGGCATAATGCAGGGTATCTTGCCTTAGATGTTTTAAGTAAAGAGTTCGGCCAAGACGAATGGCAGGATAAGCAGAAATTTGATTCATTCATACAAGAGGCACGAGTTGGAGTTGCTCCTGTACTCCTGGTAAAACCAAAGACATTCATGAATCTCTCTGGTGACTCTGTACGAAAAGTAGTGGATTTTTACAAGCTCGATGCAGCAACGCAGATACTAGTTCTGTCTGATGATATTGATATTGCACCTGGAGAACTCAGGCTGCGCATGAAGGGAGGCCCAGGGACGCATAACGGACTTAAATCTATAGTCGATGGTTTCGGGGAAGACTTTCCTCGTATCCGTATAGGACTTGGAGGTGCTCCTGCCGGACAAGACTTAAGCAACTGGGTACTGAGTACATTTATGAAAGAGGAAATTGATACGCTGTCAGAAAGCTTTAAAGAGCTTCCAAAGATGATTGAGGAATTTGTATTAGGGGAAAGCTCGTAGTTTACTTTCTTCTTCGTCGGATCCAACTCAGTCCTCCAGCAGCTCCTGCTCCTATTACTGCTACAGCAGCAGGCCCGGTTTCACCCACTGGACCTCTTCTTGTTACGAGTGGTTGCAACTGTGCAAGCGGCAACTGGAAGGGGAGTTGTTGGTAGCTTGGATACTGAGGGAAGCCAAATTGCTGAGAGCCTGCAACTTGTGGAGACTGACTATAAGGAGAGCCTGGGAATTGCTGGAATTGTTGGAGTGCTGCAGGCTGCGAAGGATTGGTAAACTCTGCGGCGACTTGTGTAGGAGTGTTTTGCTCAAAAGCGATCTGCGTTGGTGTTGGTTGCTCTACTGATTCTTCTTTGCAGTACCTATCGCAACCATCTCCACTAAGGCGGTTTCCGTCGTCGCACACTTCTGCTGAATCTACTATTCCGTCACCACATGAGTATTGCTGGCAGTTAGGCCTACAGTTCGCATCTGGTGAAGTAGAGTTTCGTGCTCCGTCATCACAGCTTTCACCTGGGTCAATTTTTCCATCACCACAAGAACGAGAGGAGAGTAAGCAGTCTACGCAATCATATGGAAGTGTGCTGTCGTGTACTGCTTGTTCACACTGTTCTCCAAGTAATACTTGCACAACTCCATCACCACATATGCCTATTTCCATAAGACACGTAGAGCTGCAACCATCGTTATCGCGTCGGTTGCTATCATCACATTCCTCATTGCTTTCACGTAAACCATTTCCGCAGACAGATGCAGCGGCTACGAGAACTTCTTCTGTATCAACTTGGTTTTTTCGGACACCGTCGTCATCTACACCATCTCCATCATCATCGTTTGAAGAGCTGTCATCGTCATCATCATTTCCAATAGTTTTACCATCATCATCCTCAATTTGTATGCTTATTTGAGAGCTAGAAGCAGGTGTATCGTCATCATCATCTGTTACTAAGGTAATTTCTGGTAGACAGGCACTACTACATCCATCGCCATTGAGGGCGTTACCATCGTCACAGATTTCATTGAGATTGATGATTCCGTCTCCACAGATAGGATCAGCATTCATCGTTTCAGATGATGAGCTATAGGCGATTATAGTTTCTTTTGTACATTCAAATGTGCACCCATCTCCGTTCAATACATTTTCATCGTCACATTCTTCATCTGCTTCTAGTACTCCATTACCACAGGAAGGAAGAGGCTCGATGATACAGAATTTGCTACACCCATCAGCGTCCAATCGATTTCCATCATCGCACTGTTCAGGGAATTCTTGGAATCCATCACCACATTTCTGAAGAGGATCTTCACTTGATGCAGTGCTTGTAGTGACTTCTGATGTAAAGCTAATCCCAGAAGAGAAAGAGCCTTCGTCACCACCCTCAACACCTCCCTCTTCACCACCTTCATCATCTCCCCCTTCATCTTCATCTGGCTCAGGCTCAGGTTCTGGCTCAGGTTCTGGCTCAGGTTCTGGCTCCGGCTCTGGTTCTGGCTCCGGCTCTGGTTCTGGTTCTGGCTCTGGCTCCGGCTCTGGTTCTGGTTCCGGCTCCGGCTCTGGTTCCGGCTCTGGCTCAGGTTCTGGTTCCGGCTCAGGAGCTGCAGGACGCTCGTCACCGCTTCCTCCACCAGTAGTATTACTGCCGCCAGATCCACCACCAGCCGCTAGATCCTGACAGTAGGTTGTACATTTTGGGCCACGTTCTCCAGCAGACACTCTGCACACTTGGTTCTGCGGACACCCTGTTGGATTTGCATTTGGATTACAGGCTCCTTGGAACGGAGGTTTACACGCTTCTTGCTGGTTGTTTACCTTCTTTTCCTCTTTAGGAAGAGGGCAGTTATTTTCAACACAAGATCCTCTGCAGCACACTGCTTCTTCGTAAGAGATTTTATCGCCTTCATTAACACAGGATTCGTAGTCACCTCGGTCTCTTCTGCATTCATTAAAGCAGGTTAAGGTTTCCGCATCCGATCCATTGCGGCATTTGCAAACACAAGCAGCCCTACATCCTTCACGAGCGTATTCACGTTTATCAAATTCTTCTGTGCGTATGACGTAATCATCTACTATTTCTTTACATGCATTTAGACAAATGTCATCTAGTCCAGGACTGTTTGGATCGTCTGGGCATTCATCAATAACAGGAGCACACACATTTTTACCGCCTGCAACTCTTTTAACTTTGATCCCTCTATTTAAATTGCAGATACAACTTTTACAGATTCCTTCTTTGTCGAGCTTTGGTATTCCACCTGACTTTTTGCATTTATCAGCCCAAGCAGCTGCAGCATCGTCTGGACCTGCAGCAAGAAGGCTTGCCGCAAAGTTTGGTCCACCGAGTTCTATATCACCCTCTTCCATAATTCCGTTTTCGAGTACTGGCTCACTAGAAAAGTCTGAACATTCATCGTATTCACTTGTATCTTCAGGATTGTATGGAGACCTCTCTCCTGCCTTAGAACAATCTTCGCATTCCCAACATCCGACATCTGCTGCATCGGTGTTTCCATCGTTATCATTATCGCATCCATCATTACAGGCTTTGCAATCTGCTGGGCAATCTTCTGCACACTCATTTGCATCACAGATGCCATCTCCACAGTGTGGCATGACGGCTTCATCTCTACATGCGCTATCACAACCATCTCCATTAGTAGTATTTCCGTCATCACATTCTTCACTATAATTCGTGTCTACTATCCCGTCACCACATCGCATTTCGGTACAGTCGGGACGACATCCCATATTATTATAGTTATCTTCACCTATATCGCACTCTTCATCTCCGTGTATCATTCCATCTCCACATCTTGGTATTGTGCATATATTAGTACAGCCATCATTATCATTAGTATTCCCATCATCACATTCTTCTTTTGGGTGAATGATTGTATCTGAGAAATTTGGGTCGAGAATAGCAGGGTCGACTATTCCATCACCACATCGTCTTATCCTACAGGCATGTGCGTCACCTGGTGGCCGACAAAAGCTATCATCTGTCCATACTCCATCTGGGCTTCCAGTGTCACATTCTTCGTAGGAAGAGTTTGAGTGTCCGTCTCCACAACAATCACAAGAGGATCCATAGCTGTTACTACAGGCAACTGAGCAATTCATTTCCAGGGTTGCTAAGTTGCTTTCACAGAAAGGATCTCCATTGCAGTTCGCCCAGGCAGCAGGTGAGTTCAAGGCCATACAGCGATTTCCACAAGCTGTACAGCTTTCACTTGGGCATGCCTTGGCACTATTAGGAGGTCCGTTTTGATTTTGTACATCATTTACTACGCCTGTGTCACCTCCGCCAACTTGATTAGCTAAAGCACAATCGTCAGAACATGCTGCTTCATCTATGTTATTTGGTAATAAGCATTCAGGCATAGGACCCATGTTTTGACATGCAGCTGTGAACGAATCACAAACATAGCAATCAGCCATTGTGACAAGATATGCCTCTTTGCTTTTTATCTGTCCTTGTAAAGTAAGCCCCACAGCAAGTGCAAGAAGTGCAGTGAGTCCGAGCCAACGATACAGTTGCGGCATCATATCCAATGGAGTGTACCAAGAGCACCTCCTTATAAGGAAATTTGTTGAGTTGCGAAAAATAAAAAACCCCGTGGCGTACACGAGGCTTTTTTTGCGTTTAAACTCTTATTTAGAACAGGAATTTGCGTCCGAACATTCCTCCCATTCCGACTCCTGTCATCATTGTTGTAATCCAGATGACGAGTGGAAGGTTAGTTGTAGTTCCTGCGGCATCGTTATTTCCTGTAGTTGCTGCGATGCGCTGCTGTGGTACTACTGCAACAAGTGTTGAACTATCAGATCCAGTTTGTGGCTTACCACCCTCTTTGTAGAGGTAACTTTCGGACTGTGTAAGACTCTTGATGAATCCTCCAAGTCCAGTTACAGGAGGGGTAGGAACAATAATTACGTGATCATCTGTTCGTGTAATTGTTCCACTTCGAACTGTTGCCGTGTTGCGTACAGATGTACCGCGGGTTACTCCAGACTTGAGTCTTGCGTTGTAGCGAACGACAGTCGTAGAGTTTGCCTTCAAAGTTCCGAGGTTCCAGGTAAGTCGCCCACCTGCATCAGACCCTCCACCAGTATCAGTGATATTTACGTACTGCTCTGGGTAGTCATCTGTAAGTACCGCGTTGTCTACATCTTCTCCACCAGTGTTTCGGATAGTGATGGTGTACGATACCGAGCTTCCAGCTAGGGCTTCTGAGGTGTTTGCAGTCTTATCGATAGTAAGGTCTGGAGTACCGTTATCATCATCGTCATCATCACATCCTCTGTTACGTACTCTTGTTACCTCTGTATCTTCGTCACCGCCACTTACTGCTACACGGAGCCGTAGAGTGTCACCGTCTTTTCCACCGTTTTCTACCTTTACGCGGAGGCGGAGTGTTCGGTTAGAGTTGCGGTTTACCTTTACGTCATCCCATTCGACACGGTCACCACTCTTTTCTTTTCCACCATCGCTTGAGCTCTGGTAGTCGGTGTCGCTATCGAGAATGGCGATAACATCTACTTCTTCGTTAGAGTTAGAAGAGTTTGTGAGGCGGATTTCGTACTCGAGGTCGTCGTCGTGACAGATATCGATAGGGTCTGGATCATCGTTGATCGTGACACGAATGTCATCATCATTATCGTCATCGTCATCTTCCTCGTCGTCATCGTCATCGTCGTCATCGTCATCATCGTCGATACGAGTAGTATCTGTAGCTGATGGTCCGTCGGTAACCTTTACTTCGTTGAAGATTACATCGCCATCGTCTGTCTTATCGTCGATTTCGACCTTCATTTCAAAGCTTACTGTTTCTCCAGCGGAGATATCGAATAGCCATGTAACAGTGCTTCCATTTTTTGCTCCACCGTCACTTGCAGAGATGAAGTCCGTATCATCTGGAACCTTATCGGTAACTTCTACGTTTGTAGCGTCTACAGTAGAGATGTTTCGAATCTCCATCTTGTACGTAAGGTCTTCACCAGGCTCTGCAGTAGTTTTATTATCCGTCTTCGAGATGATAAATCGTGGAGTTCCAAGTGCGTTCTGCTGGTTCTTGAAGGTTACGGTTACACAGTTTCCTCCAGAGAGAACGTTTACCGTTCCGTCTGTAGGAGTAACGTTTTGCTGTGTCCAACCAGTTGGAACAACTTCTGTTACGGTGTGTGACCCTACAGGAACGTTGAGGAATCTTGCATTACCAGCGCTGTTATTTTGTACAGTCTGTGTTCCACCATCGAGTGTGAAGGTGAATTGTGTAACAGGTGTAAGGATAGATCCATCAGACTTGAACGTCTCTTTCTTGATATCGATACATCCTTCGGCAACTGGATCAGTGATAACCTTTGTTACATCATCGTCCTCTGGTCCACCAGTAATAATTACGTGGTTGTAGAGGAAGAACCCATCAGGAGCAGTGTTATCTACAGTGACTTTAACCTCGAGGTTAACAGTCTCACCTGCGTCGATATCAAGAGTCCACTTTACGAGTCCATTTGCAAACGATCCACTGTTTGAGCTTACGAATGTGACTTTCTCTGGAAGTGTATCGATAACTTCTACATTTGTAGCATCGGAGTTACTCGTATTCGTGATAGAGATATCGTACGTAAGTGTCTCTCCAGGTTTTACCGTAGAACGGTTATCGGTCTTAGCGATAGTAAACGAAGGAGTGCTAAGAACCTGTTGGTTCTTGAATACTGCTACTGCACAGTCAGATCCTTCTTGAACTTGGATTACTCCACCAGCAGGTGTTACTGAGAGGAGGTTCCATGTAGCAGGAGTGATTTCTGAAACTGTGTGTGTTCCAGGAGTTACGTTTGAGTAGAGAACACGTCCGTTTCCACTGTTTTGCTTTGGAGTGTTTCCGTCCAACATGAAGGTGAACTGTGGTACTGGAGTGATTTCATCACCGTCAGGTTCAAAGGTTTCTTTGATGATCTCGATACACCCGAGGATGATTTGGTCTATGACGATAGTAGTATCTGTCGCTGATGGACCTCCTGTGATCTCTACATTGTTGAAGAGTGTGCTTCCGTCTACAGCAGTTGCTGATACGTCACCATCAATAGTGAGTGTCTGGGAAGTGCTTGCAGGAAGGTTGATTACCCATGTCACTGTGTGTGAACCTGCGTTGTAGATTCCACCTGAGCTTGCGCTATCGAAGAGTACGTCTGTAGGAAGCGTATCGATGATCTCTACGTTTGTAGCGTTAGTAGTAGAGATATTACTTACAGTTATTTGGTACTGCGTGTCTTCTCCAGGCTCGATAGTTGCCTTGTTATCAGTCTTGTAGATAGAGAATGCAGGAGTGTCTACGACAACAGTCGTGTTGTCATATGCACAGTTGCTTCCACTGTAGATACACGCTTCGTTCGTGAGTACGTCTCCGTTTGAAGCAGTGCTCTTTACTGTACCGTTTACAGTGAGGAGTTCTGTATCGAAGGCGTCGATATCGATTACCCATGTCACAGTGTGTGAACCTGCGTTGTAGATTCCACCTGCACTTGCACTTCCGAAGGTGATATCACTAGGAAGGTCATCTACAACTGTAACGTTTTGTGCGTCAGAGCTTGAGACATTGCTTACGAGTATTTCGTAGTTTACAGATTCGTTAGGTTTTACCGTTGTGCGGTTATCCGTCTTAGAGATTTCGAGAACTGCATCACAGAGTACCTTTGTACTTACTGCGTTACTCCACTCTGGGTTAACACCTGGGTGGTGTGACCATACGTCTGCAATGTTCACGATGTTCTTATTACAGATGGCACTGCTTTCAACTCTGAATGTGAGTTCGAACTCTATAAAGTCTCCAGCTGCAAGATCGAATTCTCCACAGATTACTTCGTTCGTCTGTGTCTCCTCGTAACAACTTGCATCGTTAGCGCTTACGTATTCTAGGTGACCTGGGATTGGGTCGATCATACGGTTACGTGTTGTGTTGTATCCGAGGTTGTTTTCGACACGTACTGTGTAGGTGATAAGGTCACCCTTTGTAGTAGTACTAGGACCATCTTTGAAGATGTTGAGTGTCCCTGTTGCACAGATTACTGTTGTGTAGAATTCATCATCGTTGTTGTATGTTAGTGGGTCGAATGTGCTTGCCCATACTTCTGCAAAGTTTCTAATAGGTTTTGCACAGTGAGCGACGCTCGGTACATCGAATGCTACGTACACAGTGTCAGTGCTTCCTGAAGGAATGCTACTGATACTACAAGCAATGCTGTTTCCAGACTGTACACAGTTGTTGCTGGATTGGTTTGAGTTGTAGGTAAGGTCTGTACGGTTATTCGTATCCTGTATTTGAACATCTGGGATTAAGTCTGTGATAACAACGTTCTGCGCTGCATCTGGACCGTTGTTTGTTACGGTAAGCTCGTAGACAAGAGTGTCTCCTCGCATGATCTGACTGAGTCCAGTTTTTTGGATGCTGAGGTCTGCCTCTGGAACATCACAGATGATATCTACATCTTCTGAGTTTGAGAGTGCAGGACTTGCGTTATCTGCAGTAGCTTCTGCTTGGTTGTAGATAATAGAGTCACATACTGCGTACGGAGTTACTTCGAATGCCAATGTGTACTCGATGTATCCTCCAGCAGGAATATCCTGTGGTCCACATCGTACTTCGTCATTGATGTGGTCGATGCTACAAAGAGGAGAGCTAAGGTCTAGGCGAGGATTAAGAGCAGTTACCAAGCTGTCGAATATATCTACATTTATCGCGTCTGTTGTTGAGGTGTTGTCTACACGGATTGTGTAGAGGATAACGTCTCCAATATCTGCTTCTTGGCGGTTAGCAGTCTTTGTTACTTGGAGCTGAGCATCTGGACATTCAACAGTGATACTTTCAGTGTTGGTGTATCCGTCGATGTTGTTTCCAAGGAAGAGGATCTGAGCAATGTTGCTGATCTGTCCACAGATAGCATAGTTATTTACCGTGAAGTAGATATCGTATGTATCAGTCTGACCAACTGGGATTGGTTCATCTCCACACTTCACAGCGTTTCCTTGCATGAAACAGTCATCATCTGATGGGCTTCCATCGATGAAGGTAAGTCCTGCAGGGATCTGGTCGATAACCCAGAGTCCTGTAAGTTCTGCGTTACCAGTGTTCTCTAGAGAGATTGTGTAGTGGAATGTATCACCAATCTGAAGAGTTTGCTGACTTGCAGTCTTTGTTGCGATAAAGCTTGGATCTGGACAGTCAACAGTTGTACTTACTTGGTTAGTCGTTCCAGTAAGGTTATTGTTGAGGGTAAATATGAGGTCTGCAGTGTTGTAGATGTCTCCTCCACACGTTGCAGTGTTTACAATCGTAAATACTATTTCATATGAGTCGCTTGCTCCTGGAAGGATATCGTCATCTCCACACTTAACATCTCCACCCATCTGGAAACAACGTGCATCACTTGCGCTGTCTACGTATGCAAGTCCTGTTGGGACTGTATCAATAATCCATAGACCTGAGAGAATTGCATTTCCAGTGTTTGTAATATCTATGGTGTAGGTGACCTGTTCACCCTTCTGTGCAGTTGCCTTGTCTACAGATTTTACTGCTGTGAAGTCTGGGTTTAGACAGACAACATCGATACGTTCTGAGTTACTGCTTACAGGTACTGCGTTATCTGCATCTGCTGTTGCTTGGTTAAAGATAGGCAAGTTACATGGAGTGCTTTGGTTCGTCTCTACAGCGATGGTGTAGGTTTCGTCTTCGCCAGTATCAAGGTCGATAGGTCCACAAGTCACGATGTTTCCAACAATAGAACACTCAGGTGAACTAAGGCCTGGAAGGTATGTAAGACTTGAAGGAATCTCATCTGTCACGATTACATCGTGTGCACGTCCGAGTCCTTGGTTCTCTACGAAGAGTGAGTAGTGGAATGCTTCTCCGATACCTACACTTTGCTTGTTGGCAAATTTTTCTAGGTAAAGGCTTGGGTCAGGACAGTCACCAATTACAGTCTGCACTGAGTTACTGAGAGCACCTATGATATTCGTAGTGTCTACAGATGCGTAGTTCTCAATGGTCTCTCCGCAAAGTTCTTGTACGTCGACATCAAATGCGATGACGAATGTCTCTGTAAGACCGACAGGAATGTCATCTCCATCACATGTAACAACTCCAGCTGCGAATGAACAGTTGCTGTCGCTAGCAGGTGCAGGAAGGAAGATGAGGTGGTCGGCAATTTGATCTGTAACGACGACATCAGTAAGTGGAATTCCTCCAGTGTTTTCTACTTCGATGGTGTACTCAAGATTAGGAAGGTGTAGGTTTCCTGCGATAGTTGTCTTATCAACACTCTTTCGTACTTCGATACCTGCTGTAGGACAGCTACTAATCGTAGTTGTTACAGTGTTGGTTGTAGCGTCTGGTGTGTTATCTGAACTGATAACAGCACTGTTTGAGATGATCTCACTACAGTGAACATCTGTGTCTACGTCGAATACGAGAACGAATGTGGTATCTCCAGCAATCGAGATGAGAGCTTCATCACAGATGATATCTGTACCAACTTCGCTACATCGTGCATCAGATGCACCAGCAACGAACGTTAGCCCTGTAGGAATAGCATCGACTACTTGCACGTTTGCAAGGTCGACGTTTCCAGTGTTAATAGCTTCGACAGCGTAATCAATTCCTTGAACACCAGTTCCTCCACTGAGGTTAGAAGGGTCAACAATTTTGTTAACGCTGATACCTGCCTGAGGACAGTACACATCAAGTTCAACTTGGTTCGTCCATACAGTAGGTGCATTACTTGCGTATACATCTGCACGGTTTACGAGCTGATCATCTCCGCAAGGAGCGGTGTCTAGAACCTTAAAGACGATATCGATATCGCGGCTGTCTCCAGCTGCTAGGTCGAAGAGTCCACACTCTACGTTACCCCCGTTTGCACTACAGATTCCATCGCTAGAACCGTCAATGTACATAAGGTGAGCAGGGATAGGGTCTACTACGTTTACATCTATTGCATCGGTAATACTTGAGTTGTCTACTGAGATAGTAAAGGTTACGAAGTCGAGGTGTTCGACTACGGTCTTATCTGATGACTTCGTTGCTGTAATTACTGCATCAGGACAGTCGCTAACGATAGTCTGAACAGTGTTTGTCGTATCGCTTGCTGTTTGGTCGTTACTTACAGTTGCATCGTTGTAGATAGTTGTTCCACAGAGAGCAGAAGTATCTACTTCAACAACAATATTGAATGATGTTGATTGGCCAATAGGAAGGAGTGCTGCATCACACTCAACATTAGGTCCTGCTTGATCACAACGAGCATCAGATGATGCATCTACGTATACGGTTCCCACAGGGAACGCGTCTTCAACTTGTACATTTGTAAGATCTACCTGACCGTTATTCTCAACGATCACTTGGTACTCAAGGAACTTTTGTCCTGTTCCTCCGTTAAGAGTTGGTTGATCAACAGTCTTGCTAACATTCATATTTGCCTGAGGACAGCTTACGTACACAGTGTGGTCGTCCCAGTCGGTGTTTCCGTTACCATCTTGTACATCGACTTGGTTGTAGACGTTCTCGCTACAGTTATCGTTAATAGGTGCGATGAATGTAAGACTAAAGTCTACGTCTGCACCGGATGCAAGTGGGTTATCCAATGTACAGTACACGTGAGATACGTTTGTCGTACAAGAGATTGGACCGGTCTTGCTGGTGTATTGGAAAGGGGCTGGGGTTACTAGGGTTCCGAGAGGACCTGTCTTAAAGAAGTCTGTGATAAATACGTTTGTTGCAGTTGAGTTACCGTTATTTTTAATATTGAAGTCGTAGGTAACGTTTCCTCCTGCGGTTACGTTTCCAGGACCGGTCTTTGTAACATCAAGTTCAACAGTGTCACAGTGGACATCTGTACTTGTCTCGTTTGTAAGACCTCCAAGGTTTCCATTTCCAGTAAAGAGGATTTCTGCAGTGTTCTTGATATCATCTCCACATGGAGCGTAGTTGTTTACGGTAAATACCAATGTGTACGTATCAGATCCGCCAACAGGAATAGTCGTGTCTCCACAACGTACCTGGTTTCCACCTTGGAAACAGCGTGTATCTGTTCGTGGGTCTGTCTTTTCGAATGAAAGACCTGTAGGAATGGTATCAAATATCCATAGTCCTTCTAGGTCTACGTTTCCTGTGTTCGTGATAACAATGTCGTAGATAAGAGTATCTCCAATAGACACCTGTGTAGCACTGGCAGTCTTTACTGCAGTGAAACTTGGGTCTGGACAGATCACATCAAGATCTACTTGGTTACTCCATACCGTAGGAGCGTTGCTTGCGTATGCATCAGCACGGTTTGCGATGATCCCATCACATGGTGCTGTATCGAGTACCTTGAAGGTGATTTCAATGTCACGATCTGTTCCAGCATTTAAGTTGAAGAGTCCACACTCTATGTTTGCTCCTACTTGATCGCAGAGAGCATCACTAGAGCTGTCGATGTACATCAAGTGGCTAGGAACAGGATCTACTACGTTTACATCTGTTGCATCAGTTACACTGATGTTTTCAACGTTGATCGTAAAGGTCACAAATTCGTGGAAGCGTACTTCAGTTTTGTCTGCTGATTTTGTTGCTACGAGTTCTGCATCTGGGCAACGTACGGTGAGCCTGTGCTCGTCGTAGCCATCTCCATTTCCGTTTACAGGTCCGAGGTCTACGTATCCTCTGTTGCGTACTTCTTTTCCACACTGTGGTGTATTTTCTGGTACATAGAATGTAATAGAGAAATCTTCAGAATCACCAGCACCTATATCTCCCAAGGAGCAAGATACTTTGTAGTCATCTGGAGTACAGTTTGCACCACTGGCACTGATGTACTGGAAGGGAAGTGGCAAATTTAGAGGAAGACCGATGAAGTCGAAGAAGTAGTCAGCGACGTATACATTGATGGCATCTCCAGCACCGGTGTTTTCTACAGTGAAGTTATACGTAACGTTTTCTCCTGCAGTTGCGTATGCAGGACCAGTCTTCTCGATTTGAAGTTCTGGAATTGGGCAGAGAACGTCGGTGTATACGATGTTACTAATATCAATAGTTGATCCGTATGCACTACCTTGTTTTAAGTATGCAGAGTTCTCGATAGTGTTTACTCCACAGACTGCGTAGTTATTAACCGTGTACTTAAGAACGATGTCTGTATCGTCTCCAGCATCAAGATCGATTGCTCCACAGAATACCTGGTTTCCATTTTGGCTACAGCGACTATCAGATGCGCCGTCGTTGTAGGTAAGACCTGTAGGGATAGTATCTGAAATGTACAAGTCTGTAGCATCTCCAGCACCTGAGTTCTCTATTGTCAGTGTGTACATAAGAAGCTCGTTGGTTCCTTTGGTTACTTCTGTCTTGTTTACACTCTTTGTAATATCAAGATCTGGTTGAGGGCAGTTGATAGTCACCATGTGTTTATCCCAGTCGGATGCACTTGTACCTTGACCGTAGTTCAGGTGTGCATCTGCTTGGTTCATGATGGTTTCATCACAGTACTGATTGGCAGGTGTTCTAAACGTAAGTGTGAAAGTTTCTTCGTCTCCTGGATTCAAACTTCCAATGTCACACTCTACGCGGTGTTCACTGTTATCGTAGGTACAACTTGCACCACTAGCAGATAGATACTGGAATGGAGCAGGTTCCCATCGGTTTAAGAGGCTTGTTAGGAAGAAGTCGTATACTCGCACATTACTAGCAAGCACAGAGCCATCGTTTCTTACAGTGATCTCGTAAGTGACAGTGTCTCCTGCATTAACAGTCCCTGGTCCTGTCTTTGTGATATCAAGACTTGGGCAGTCTCCAATTTGGATCGTGCTCTGTGGGTACAGAGTTGTTTGGCCTGGAGCTGTTACCGTAGCTGTATTGGTAATAGATCCTCCGCAAGGAGCGTCGACAGTTACCTGGAAGTAGAGATCGATATCTTCTACTGCTCCAGGAGCTAGATCGTAATCACCACATGAAATAATCTCGTTTCCAGCATTGTAGGTACATGAACTTGGAATCTTTGCGAGCTTGAAGTGTAGCCCTGTAGGGACGTTGTCTGTAAATCTAACATCAGGAATAGTTGCATTTCCTGTGTTACGCAGACGAATAGTAAATCGTACCTGCTGACCAAAGTCTCTATTTTGGTGGTCTGCAATCTTTTCTGCGGTAAGAATCCCAACAGGACAAAGTACATCGGTATATACAGTGTTACTTGTATCGATTGTTGTTCCATATGTACCGTCTTGTTTGAGGTGCGCTGTGTTTGCAATCGTGTTATCTCCACAGTATGCAGAGTTATTAACGTTAAACTTTAGAGTGAAGTTAGTGTCATCACCAGCGTTTAGGTTAAACGGACCACAGAAAATCTGGTTTCCAGACTGGTTACAGCGTGAGTCGGAAGCCCCGTCGTTATAGGTAAGACCAGTAGGGATCGTATCGGTAATGTATAAGTTTGTTGCGTTTCCGTTTCCAGAGTTATCAACATTTAGTGTGTACGTAAGAGTTTCGTTACTCCCTCTTGTTACCTCAGACTTATCAACATTTTTCGTGATATCAAGATCTGGAACAGGACAGTCAACATCTGTTACTACCTCGTTACTTGTATCGATTGTTGTTCCGTAGGCACTATCTTGTTTAAGGTGGGCAGTGTTTCGAATGGTATCGTTTCCACAAACTGCGTAGTTATTCACGTTAAACTTTAGAGTGAAGTTAGTGTCATCACCTGCATTAAGATCAAATGCTCCACATACCACTTGGTTTCCAGATTGATCACAGCGACTATCAGATGCTCCGTCGTTGTAGGTAAGACCTGTAGGGATCGAATCTGTAATATAGAGGTTTGTAGCATCTCCGTTTCCAGAGTTGTCGACATTCACGGTGTAGGTAAGAGTTTCGTTACTCCCTCTGGTTACCTGAGACTTATCAACACTCTTTGTAATATCAAGATCAGGAACAGGACAGAGAACATCGACAGTAACTTGGTTACTAGTATCGATGATTCCACCGTTATAGCTGCTTGCTCTTAGGTAACCGGTATTTGTAATTGTACCGTTTCCACATGGAGCTGTGTTGCTGACGTTGTACTTTAGTTGAAATCTTGTATCGTCGCCTGCATTAAGATCAAATGCTCCACATACCACTTGGTTACCGCTTTGGCTACAACGGTTATCAGAAGCTCCGTCGTCATACGTAAGGCCTGCAGGAATTGCATCAGTTACGTAGAGATTTGTTGCATCTCCGTTACCACTGTTTTCTACTTCGAGTGTGAAGGTAATTTGCTCATTTGAGCCTCTCGTAACCTCTGTCTTATTAGAAGACTTTGTAATATTCAAATCTGGAGCAGGGCAGTTCAGCCGTGTGTTTACAGAGTTACTCGTTACTTGGTCTGCATTGTTTGCATTCGCTCTTGCTTGGTTTACGATATCGTTTCCACAACGACTATCGCTCGGCTGAATATTAGGATCAACTGTAAACTTTAGTATTACATCTTCAGTGTCTCCTTCGTCGATGGCCCCAAGATTACAAGTAACTGTAGTGCTGCTATTACTACAAATACCTGGTGTACTTGATACAAAGATCAATCCACTAGGAATGCTGTCTGTAACGACAACGTTATACGCAGTTCCTGTTCCGATGTTTTCTACGTCGATTCTGTAGTGCAAATTATCTCCTGGTTCTACAGGACCGCTACTCGGAGTGACGATGCGCTTTTCAATATCAAGTTCTGGGTCATCACAAATAGTAGGAGTCTCTATAAGGTTACTCCATGCAGGTGGAATACCTGTTGGATAGTTCGCATCATCGTTCCAGACATCTGCCTGGTTTTCGATAGTTGTACACTGTTGGACATTGCTTTTAACACGAAAGGTAATCTTCACGTTACGACTAGCGCCAACAGCAAGTGGTTGCTCAGCACAGATCACCTCGTCACCACGACCAGGACTGGCAGGTACAAAGCTACAACCGTTCGTTGCAGATACGTACTCAAGCTCTGGCGGAAGGGGATCGATAATACGAGCGTTGGCAGTTTTGTTATCGTCATTTCGAATGGTGATCTTGTATCGAATAGTATCACCAGGAGCGACAGGCTCACTTTCAGGTGCGTCATCACGTTCTTTCTCAATAAAGAATCCAGCTGCATATGCAGATTGGACCGGTGAAATCGGGATAGGAAATACCCCAGTTGTGAACTGTGTAACAACGAGACACAGCATGGTTATGCTGGCCCAGAAGCGCCGAATTTTTTGATTTTCCATATGCATATGCGGAAAAAAGGAGGTATTTATACATAACAAACAGGTATTTGTCAATACTAGGAAAAAGGGCTTCTAAGCTTGGAAAAGCCCTCCTAACATGGTAAATTTGTCTCCTATGAGCGTATTAGAACGTCTCATTGGCAGTAGTCGATATCAGCAACTTTTGGCGTGGTTTTTTCGCCCTATAGATGGCTCATCTATGGCTCTATTTCGCATGGGATACGGAGGGATTATGCTTTGGGAGGTAACCCGGTATTTTGACCATAACTGGATCAAATCGTACTACTCAGGCAAAGAATTCTACTTTACGTATCCGGGCTTCTCTTGGGTCGTTCCGTGGCCATCTTTGGAGCTTATGGAGGCGCACTTTATCCTTATAGGAGTGTTGTCTACGATGGTCTTTTTGGGCCTTTGTTACCGCGTCGCAGCTGCAGGATTGGCCGTTACCTTTAGTTATGTGTACTTGCTGGAGCAAGCGAGATACTTAAATCACTTCTACTTTGTCATTCTTGTAGCCGTAGCGATGATATTTATCCCAGCGAACCGTAGCTGGAGCGCCGATTCTTGGCTTAAAAAGCGGGTTTCGTGGTGGCCATTTCTCAAAAACTGCAGTCCCTACACAGACAACTGGGGCCTCTGGGCTATTCGTGCACAGTTCGGAATCACGTATTTCTATGGAGGACTGGCAAAGCTTAACGAGGATTGGCTCCGAGGGTACCCATTATCAGACTGGATCGCTGATGAAACCGATGTCATCTTTATAGGTCAGTGGGTTGCAGAGCGCTGGATGGGATTATTTTTGAGCTACGCAGGCCTTATTCTTGACCTTTTGTTCGTACCACTTCTTCTCTATAAGCCAACGCGATGGCTAGGATTTGTACTGGCTCTGGCCTTTAATTTTATGAATGATCAAATGTTCTCTATTGGGATATTCCCACTGTTCATGGTTATTGGGACATTTACTTTCTTTGAAGCCGATTGGCCTAAGCGGTTCTGGGACTTTTGCACAATAGAAGGTGGAAAACACGTTGAGGCATGTGGAAAACGTGCTTCCCTTCTAGCAAGCGAAAAAGCTAAACTGTTGCTTGCCCGCCCGAAGCTCCCAAGGAGCGAAGGAGGGTTCAAATTTACAACCAGCCTTCGCTCTTCCAGAGCTACGGACTGGCAGGCAGGACAGAGGCTTCTTGCAGGGTTTATGGTGGTGTTCTTCGCGTATCAATTTCTCTTTCCGTTTAGACATTTCCTCTATCCAGGCTCAGTGCACTGGACCGAAGAGGGGCATATGTACGCTTGGCATATGAAGCTGCGTAGTAAGAGAGGGCGTACAGAATTTACTATCAAAGATCCAGACTCCGGTCGTGCTTTTAAGATTGATCCTGACGACTACTTGAATAATAGGCAGGAGCGAAAAATGCGAACACGCCCGATGATGATCTTGCAGTTTTCTCATTGGCTAAGAGATAACTACCGAGAGCAGGGGATGAAGAACGTCGAGATCTATGTCGACTCATTCGCATCGCTTAACGGACGCGAAGAGCAAAGGCTTGTCGACCCTTCGTATGATCTTGCTCAAATTGAGTGGTCTGTGTGGCCAGCGGAGTGGATTGTTCCGCTTCACACAGAAAGGAAGTAGACAGTTACCTCAGACACAAACTAATCTTATGCATGTGCTGAACAATTTCTACGTATGAACGCAGGACACCTGTTTCGTAGTATTCAATCTCTTGTTCTTTGCAGAACTGCTTTACGATCTTTCGTGCCTTTCGCATATTGTGCCGAGGCAATGTTGGAAACAAGTGGTGTTCTATTTGATAGTTTAAGTGGCCGTAGTAGTAGTCGGTAATCATGCCGGGTTTAATATTTCTTGCTGTCAGAATCTGCTCGCGCATAAAGTCGACAGTCTCACCCTCGATAATAGGCATACCCTTATGGTTTGGTGCAAAGATAGAGGTGATGTATAAACTCCAAAGATGCTGATGGACAATAATAAAGAGGAGTCCCATCCACCACGTTTGCGTAGAGAAGATCAATACAAGATAGATCGTTGAATGCAAACTACTTAAGAAGAGATCGAGAATACAATCTGTTGGTTTGCGTTTACGCAGCACATATTTCCAGCTGGAGTAACGCAAACTGAATGCAGCGAGTAATTGAATCGGAAGGAAAAACCATCCTTGATGCTTAACGATAAAGCGACAGATACCTTTTTTGCGCATTGCTTGCGCTTCGGAGTAGGCAAGAATTGGGAGATCGATATCTGGATCTCCGTGGTCATGATTTGTATGTGCGTGGTGCGCGTTGTGTTTGTCTTTCCACCATGGATAACTCAGGCCAACAACAGTTCCGCAAATGTGTCCGAGGAGATTATTAATTTTTGTGGATTTGCATACTTGCATGTGACCAAAGTCATGTGTCAGTAAACCAAATCGGCCGTAGATGAGTGCGAGGAATACAGCATTGAGTAGGAGCACTCCTATGTGTTGTGATAGAAAAAATATACTGATGCTACAAAGCAGCAGCACAAGGTTGATAGCAAAAGAGATGACAGTTGGTTGTATAGATTTTTTGAGTAATCCTGCATCTACTATTCGCCTACGAAGTTCTGCAAATTCGGATGTGGTCATAAAATGTATTGTTTATGGCTGGGGCGGAGGGATTCGAACCCCCGAATGGTGGAACCAAAATCCACTGCCTTACCACTTGGCGACGCCCCATTACGGGCAATAGTATAGCAAAACTCTTTCTTGTGAACCGCCTTTCTGCAATATTGTGCAACTATGACAAATGCAGTTCCTATAGAACTAGTTATTGGCCTCGAAGATCCAGATCTTCCTATCGAGCTCTGCGATGAGGGGGAATTGATGGTTGCTCAAATAGATCAATCTCAGTTTGATGTGTTTAGAGGAAAGGTATTTCTTGTTTTTGGTCGTAGTGCTAATTCTGAGAATGAGGGCATGTATTTTCATCCAAATGATGGCGGGAGGATTAATTTCTCTCTTCCTCGAAAGGGTGGAGATACAGGAGAATCTACGTATGTACTTAGAGTGCGTGATCCGAAAGATAATTCAGAGAAGAAGTGGGATCCTGTGGTGTAGCATGGGTTTGCCCTGTACAATCTGGCCATGGATAAAGAAGCCAAGACATTTTTGTTCGATCTACTATCAACCCCAAGCCCGACAGGATTTGAGGTTGCAGGGCAGCGTGTCTGGGCAAAATACGTAAAGAAATATTCAGATACAGTCCAAAACGATGCCTATGGAAACACTTGGGCTACCGTGAAGGGGACTGATAAAGAGAAGAGTGTGATGCTTGAGGTGCATGCAGATGAAATTGGATACATCGTAAAATACATTTCTCCAGAAGGATTCCTCGCAGTTGATCGCATTGGTGGATCTGATGTCGCAACAGCGCGAGGTCGCTGGGTGACATTGTTTGGAGACAAGGGTGAGGTTCCTGGAATTATCGGGAACACTGCTATTCACATTCGTGATCGCAAAGGAGGAGAAGAGAAAACTCCAGATGTCCACGAGCTCTATGTAGACGTTGGTGCAAAAACTGACAAAGAAGTAGAGAAGATGGGTCTTCGTGTAGGACACCCAATGGTCTATAGTGATACGCTTCGTGAACTTGGAAAAGAATGTATCGCAGGACGCGCACTCGATAACCGCATTGGTGGATATATCGTCTCTCAAGTATTGCGCAATCTTTCTAAGTCCAAGAAGAAGCCTGTCTGGACTGTGCACGCGGTGAACGCTGTACAAGAAGAGATCGGAGGATACGGTGCCAAGATGATCACACACAGATTGCTCCCCGAGATCGCTGTAGTGTTTGATGTTACACACTCCACAGACACTCCAGGGATTCGCAAAGAACAACACAGCAAACTAGAAATGCGCAAAGGGCCTACCGTTACACACGGTGCCTGTAATCACCCTGCGGTTGTAAACCGCTTGATTGATACTGCAAAGAAAAAGAAGATCGCGATCCAACACGAAGCTGCAGGTCGCTACAGCGGAACAGATACGGACCAGATTTACCACGTACAAGAGGGGATCCCATCTGCACTTGTTTCTATCCCGCTTCGGTACATGCATTCGGTTGTAGAGATGGCAAACATTCAAGATGCAGATCACGCAGTAACGCTTCTTACAGAATTTGTTCTGTCTCTGACGGCGAAAGATGAGTTTGGTGTAAAACTGTAAAAATAAAACCGCCTCACACCAAGTGGGCGTGGGGCGGTCTTTGTTGTAGCAGACGTTTGATTAGTGTGCTGCGGCATCTCTGCGGCAGGCCTCGATGAGTCGGTTTCGGGATTGAATCAATGGCTTCAGCTTATCGTCCCAGGAAAGGGCAATTTCGCCGCTGCGAGTGAGGTGTTTCCGAGGTCGGCGGATTTCGAATGTCATAAGACTCGTTTCGATTACCGCTGGCTCAGTCGTGGTTGTCGACAGATGGTCGAAGATTTGTCCGATGGGCATAATGTGGCCCATTGGTGTACCCAAACTTCGAGCGATCGACTGTTCGGTTGGCGAGTAATCGCCGAGTTCTTCGAGTAGTTGCGCCAGTTCTGATGTTTCAGTACTGACTGGGGGGCTGGAAGCGGTCATCCGTAACTCCATAAATCAAAAGTGAGCAGACTAATACAGTTCGTCTGCGGGGAAACCTGGCGGCAACATTTGTCACCAGATCTCCCAGCGAGGCTTGTAATGGTACAAAAGAACAAAAGTTTGGATCATTGTAGGATTCATAGAGAAATAAGCAAGAAATTCACTGTTTGTACTTGCTGAAACCAAAGGGTTTCCGTAGAATTTCCCCGATTTGCCCATCTGGGCTCTATAATCTTATGTTCGCTATCGCAGACGTTGCCGGCTTTCAAGAGAAACTCGAAGAGGGAGTAAAGCTCTTTGTGCCTACTCTAAAGGCAGAAGAGGGCAAAACTGTGACATTCGACAAGGTATACCTCATTGCAAAGACAGATTCTGACGTTACAGTCGGAACTCCTACTGTAAAAGGTGCTTCTGTTGAGGCTAAGATCTTAAATCACGGAAGAGGAGACAAGATTCGCGTATTTAAGATGAAGCGTCGTAAGCGTTACCGCAGAACATACGGTCACCGTCAGGGATACACAGAGATCGAAGTAACTAAGATCAAGGCTTCTGGAGCTGCTAAGGCTGCAGCACCAAAGAAAGAGGATAAGGAAGCTAAATAGTAAAAATCTGTTGCATATTTCACGTTATGTGAACAGGTATCTTGTTGAATCTGCGTATTTAAAGGACAATACGTGGAGTTAATCTTTCTCTTACCCCTTAATTTTATGTCTTGTTGTAATATGAATGACCCAAAGACTGCAGCGAAGCTTGCTCTTCGTCTTGGCTTTGGACTCTCTCTTCTTCTCGTGGGAGTAGCCCACTATATGAACCTCGAAATGTTCATGGCGATGACGTCAGACGGTCTTGGGCCTCTTACGTTCCTCGGAACTATCTGGGCGTACGTACTTCCTGCTCTTCAGATTGTTGGAGGCGCACTATTCGCTGTAGGAATGTACTACGAAATTGCTGCTTGGAGTGCTGGTGTTGCTTTGGGTTCTATTCCTGTTGGAATGCTTTTAAAGCCTGTACTTTCCGGTGTTGCACTTCCTGATGTTATGCCAGCTGCGATCAACGCATTCATCTGGCTCATTATTTACGCACTTGTTGTAAAGATGTGTACTTGCTGTGGCTCTAGCTGCGGAACTAGTAGCGGAGGAGGACAACAGTCGTAGTAGAAAATAGCTGATACTAAAAAAGGGCTCATGTGAGCCCTTTTTAATTACTTAATTACCTTATCGATAAGTCCGTACTTGACGGCTGCTTCTGCACCCATAAAGTTGTCACGCTCTGTGTCGATACACACTTTGTCGTATGGCTGACCAGAGTGATCGGCGATCATTTCATTAAGAATCTTTTTAGTATTGATTATATGGTCTGCGTGAATAGCAATGTCGGTTGCCTGCCCCTGTGTTCCACCAAGTGGTTGGTGAATCATAATTTCGGAGTGCGGCAATGCGTATCGCTTTCCCTTAGCACCTCCAAGTAAGATAAGAGCTCCACCAGAAGCAGCCATACCAAGACAGACGGTTGAAACATCCGGCTTAATCAGTTGCATGGTGTCGTACATTGCAAGTGTAGAAGTTACCTGACCTCCAGGAGAGTTTACGTACATTGTAATATCTTTATCTGGGCTCTGTTTTTCCAAAAACAGTAACTGCGCAATAATCGAGTTTGCGATGGTATCTTCAATTCCTTGTCCTAAGAAGATAATGCGCTCTTCGAGAAGGCGTGAGTAGATATCGTAGGTGCGCTCACCGAATTGTGTTTTTTCTATAACGCTTGGAATTAGCGTGTTTTGTAGGGGTTCCATAGTGTCTGAGGTGGGATTGGATTTCTTTACTATCATACCGTATTTTCGGGGTCTGTGGCAGTGTGCATGAATCCCAGAATATGGTGATGTAATCATGCAAATTAGATTTTACATTTGGGTATTTCTCTTACTTAAGCCATAATCTCTCTAATGACACCTGACAAACATAGTTGGCAACCACTCATAAAAGATCACGCAAAAAAATCAACCAAACCTCTGATTGTGATTCTTGGGCCGACGGCTTCTGGAAAGACGAGTTTTTCTATAGAGGTAGCGAAGATGTTAGATGCAGAAATCATCAATGCTGATAGCAGGCAACTGTTTACCGGTATGGATATTGGTACGGCAAAGATTACCGAAGAAGAAAAACAGGGGGTTCCTCATCATTTAATAGATGTACTAGACCCCAAAGAGAAAGCAACATCTGCATGGTACAAACAAGTTGCGCAGGAGAAGATCGATCAATTACACAGCAAAGGAAAGATTCCGATGCTCGTAGGAGGGTCTATGCTCTATATTGCTGGTATCACTGATGGTTTAAGTTTTGATGAGACGATTCGAACTGAGCTACGTTCACCTGAGGCCGAGTGTAAGTATGATCTTTTGGTATTTGGCTTAGGAAAGGAAAGAAGTGAAACTGTTGTTAAAATTAACAACAGAACAGAGGGGTTATTTGCAGCAGGGTGGATTGATGAAGTGCAAGGACTACTTGATAAGGGATACACCAAAGATGACCCTGGCATGAAGGCCTGTGGTTATCGTGAGATTATGGAGTATTTAGAATCAGGTTCGGATCTTGAAGAACTTAAAAGTTCGATAGCAGCAAAGACACGCCAATATGCCAGAAGGCAGGTTACTTGGTGGCGTAATGACACAAGAATTCAATGGTTATAGTGAAAATGGCTTGCCAACCGAAGCAGATGTACACAAATTGAATTTGATCTGCCCACCTACGCCAAGGCTTCGGTGGACAACCTTCTGCGAAGGTTGGTGGAAAGGGGACACGCGTATTAACTGGCTTTAAGCATTTTGTGTCTCAACTTTAGTGTAGTCGATTGGCTTTGTATGGTTGTCGACAAAGTCAGGATCGTTCTCGTTGGCGATAGCGATGGCATTTGCCTCATCTGCGAGAGCAATCTTTGTAAGAACCTTCGGGAGCATTCCTCTTGCAGCACCTATTTTCTGAGATAGAAGTTCGTGCTCTGGAGTTCCTGCTTCAAGATCTGCACGGGCAGAAACCAATTCTTCGAGTTTACCTCCCTCGTCTTTAGCAAATGCTACGAGTTTTTCGTAACTTCCAAACTCTCTTGGCATTTCCGCCTTTTTCTTTTGAGAATCAAGCTCTGCCTCTTTCTTTGCAAGGTGGTGGAGCTCGTCTTTGTTGTCTTCATTTGGTGTGAGTTTTTCGATGTTTGCCATGGTACGGGTTAAGAGAAAATTAAAATTTGAATACGTCGTAGTGTTCCTCAATCGTCTGCTTACTCTGCCATAGTTGTTCTACCATGGTCTGAAGCTGAGGAGATTCTGCCGGAGTTTCTGCAGAAGTTATGAATTCCGCGATTAGTTGCAACTGATGTGAGACGTTTGCCAAGATGAGATCTGTTTTATCAGTCCAGCTTTCGTCGAGCGTTTCGTACACTTCCATATTGAGGAGTGACTTCGGCTGGTGAGGATCTATCTCTCCAGACTCGAGAAGTTTTGTAAGCGTCTTTAAAAAGTCTCTGTGTTCAGTACCAATACTTCCAGAAACAGGGGTACCTGCTTTTTTCTGATCTTCGTGAGTAAGATCTTTTGCGTTCGCCACTGCTTGAAAGAAATCAGCCATGTTTATCTTTAATTATACCGTAAATAGAGAAGTATGTAAAAAGGCTCTGTGCACTGTAAAAATGAGGGGATTCAGTAATTGCTAAATATTCAAATATATTGTATAATACTTAAGAAACAAACATGAATTCACCAGTAGCTTCGTTTAAGGCTTTTGCTCACGAGCATGATGATTTGCCCGCATTCCATGCTGCATTTCTTATCCTCGCATTCTTAACTGCAGGACTCTTAAATCTCGGAGCATTTGGACTACTAGTACTTGCACACATGACGCTTGATGTTGTGAAGTATCGCGAGCGACATAACTTTAGTTGGAAGCTTACGGCAGAAGGAGTGATTCGTGAGAGCTTGGTTGATGTCACACTACTTGCTGTTGGTCTCGTGTTCTCTGTGTACCTACATCACGGAGTAGGAATTGCGAGTGTGGCGGGACTTATGCGTGCAGAAGTGAGTGTGCTGCGGATGCTTGCGATGCTTGTGCCTAAATTAAAGATTCTGCATCACTTCCTAAAGATTGTTGCGCACTTGCACCACTACTTAGAACAGGTACATCCTAAACATAGAGCTGGGTGGTCTGGTTTGGACTTCCTTTGTTTCTACTTCCTCGGTCTCTGTGCGTTCTTGCTAATATTCGCCGCACCGTTGATGCATGTCGAATGGAGCCTTATCGGAGAGATCTTGGCTGAAGAGCTTATCCCTTGGAGGCTTTAAGCCGTAAAGCCTAAATCTTTTTCTATTTGCAGGGATTGCGCGTACCAGATGTCTCCTTCTTTAGTGTGCTTTCCATCTGTATAGCGAACACGAAAATCTTCGAATCTCTCTTCGAGTGTAACGACTTCATCCATTTTTACACATTTATCAGTATAGAATAGGAGTCGTTGTTCGATGGTTGGACGGTCAGGGGCCGGAGTCATAAGACCGTGTACTTCTACAATCGAGGCAAGTTCGCTGTAGCCTCGTTCACGAAGTAAAGCAGCACAAGCAGCCTCGTGTTCTTTGCCTTCATATTTCTTTTTGAATACTTCCCATTCAGGGGCTTCGGTGCTTTCGTCTGGGCCATGTCCTCCTCCGGGTACGAAATCAATAAAGCGCAACAAGTCATGGATGAGTGCCGCTATGGTCAGTGCTTGAGGACGCAAGATTACCCCTCGATCTTGTAGTTGCTTTGCTAGATCTAATGCATGTGTACGTACGGCGTCACAGTGTTGGCAGATACGGTCGGGGAGTGCGACTTCTTTTCTCCAAGCAACTATATCTTCCTCAGTAGGCAGAGGCATGTCATTAAACTCTACGGTGAGCTCTCGTCCTTCGTCTTTTTCTGTAAGCGTTACGAGGATATCGGGCTTAAGTGTAGATCGCTCTATCCATTCGATACATCTGACTCCTAAGTGGTCGTCACTGCTATGTAAGAACTCATCAGCTTTACCTGCTTCCAGTCTGTATAAATCAATATGGATTACTTCTCCTAAATCACTCTCGTATCTCTGCTCTAAAGCATAGGTTGGGCTCGTGATAGAGTCGGAAATTCCTAGTCCTTTTAGGAATCCTTGTATGAATGTCGTCTTTCCCGCTCCAAGCTCTCCATTGAACCCAATAGTGACATTTTGGCGATAGAGAGTAGATGCCAGAGAAACCCCCGCTTTACGCGTAAATTCTGCATCAGGAAGCCAAATAGAGCACGAATCGAGCATTGTCAAATTAGGTAAAAAGTGTTAAAATATATATGAAAACAAATATCTATGAAAGGGCTTAATACAAACAAAAACGTGGGATTCAAACACAACTCCTTGCACTCCAGCAAAGAGCCGCATCCGCTGTTTTATCTCAAACAGAGGGCGTCGTTTTGGGTAGCGTCTTTGTCGCTGTTTACGTTCTTGGTTGGAAATATGATGGGACAACATGGGTGGTATGGATTCTGGGCTTCTGTTTTAGGCCAAGAAGATCTTAGCGCGATTGCGTACGTGGGGACAGTAGCACCGCTCGAACATGTTGTTGATTATGGATGTTGGGCAGACTTTGGTGGAGACTACAAAGTGCACACATTCCGTCAGTCACCAGAGGATTGTCGAGGACCGCTGGCACAGTATTCAAGTCATGAAAGACATTCAGTGTATTCTATGCAGTACATGAGTAGCTACAGTGAAACGACAGAGGGTTCTGGTACACACTCTGGTATCGATGTCCGTGTGCCAACAGGAACTCCTGTGCAAGCTGTGATGACGGGTAGGGTATCGAAGGTAGGAAACCAGCCAAAGGGATTTGGTCGGTACGTTGTTCTCGAGCATCCAAACGTTCCAGATCCAGATGATCCTAATGGTGGAACTATTACACTCTTTAGTGAGTACGCTCACTTGAGTGCTCAGTACGTAGAGGTAGGAGACATCGTGCACAAAGGAGACAGCATCGCACTCTCTGGAAACACCGGGCAAAGCTCTGGTCCACACTTGCACTTCTCGCTTACAAAAGAAGATGCTCCATTCTACCCGTTCTATCCGAGTAACCAATCAGAAGGATATACTTACACGATAAACCCATTGCTCTACGTTCAGAGTAACTTCGATAGTGTCGCAACTCCTACAACTGTCGTTGCTCGTAGCCAGCGAAGGTCACGCAGAGCAGACAATCCTGCAGAGGTGGTCGCACCAAGGAGAGTTACAGTGTCTACATCTCGGTCTTCTGCACCTCGAGTCATTGCTGTTCCAGACCCTACTCCAGAAGAAAGTCACAAGACGGTTATTGCTCGACTCCAGAGCAGACGTGAGTCTCGTATCAGGCAGCGACTTGCCGTGCGAGAAACAAGACAGGCTGTCGCATTGCAGACTGGTCTTACGCGATCTGCATCTGACCCTGTCATCGCTCCTGCTCCTGTAGTCAGAGAAGTTGCTGCAGAAAAGACTGTGGTGACAAACCGCACAGGAAAAGTAGACTCAGTGGAGATCTCTCATGATGGTTCATTCTCTGCTCGTGGTTGGGAGAAGGTTCGTATTCGATTGGTCGATAGCGATGGGAATACTGTTATAAACCCTGAACTCGATCGTGACCTTGTACTTCGATCTGAGTTTGGTAATGCAAAATTCCACCCTAGTGTGATTTCTTCACTAGACTTTGAACAGGGAGAGATTACAGTGAACATGCGTCCAAGTGGAACGCGTGCTGTGGTAATCAAGGTATTACCGTTTAATATCATGTCTTCTGCTATGAAGTATGAGCGATAGTGAGAAAAAACAGGATCAGTTGCAGCTGCATAATCACACAGCAAATATTTACGCGCAGACTAGAGCAGTTGCGGCGGAGTCGACATCCGAGGCCATTGGGCAGTTGCAAGAGGCTATTGCTAATGTATCAGCCTCTACGTATCAAAAAATCTTTAATTCCATTGGCGGATATTCTGACCCAGAAGCTATTCGGCATCGTACAGATCAAATCGAGAGTGATCTACGAGATATTATTTCTGAAGAACAGATTCCTGTTGAGTGTGTCTATGTCAGCGACTTAAAGCAGGGTATGGAGGTGACTCTTGCGCAGCAATTTACTGTCTATTTTGATGTCTCTAAGAATGGGCATACAACTGCTCTATCAATGAAAAAAGGTTCTACGCTAAAGGTGTTATCTGATCCATATGGAGAAGTGCAAATACAAAATGGTGATTCTACTATCACTCTAGAGCGATCGCGGTTTCCAGAGTCTGGGTTACTTATAGAGAAGCAGGCTGAGTAATTATACTTTGCGGCTATAGATCCCGAGTCCAATCATTACGAGTAGCAAAACGCCAGCTGCAATGAGTTTTTCTGTGGATGATAAAAACAGGGCACTCACACCAAACAACGTTCCAAGCCCTGCAGTGAGTAGTATCACTTTGCGTTCGCTCCAGCCCTTGGAGAGTAGACGGTGATGGAGATGTTCATCTGTGGCATTACCGCGCATAGGGTTTACGCCTTTTGAAAGCCTTCTGATAATGACGAGGAAGACATCAATCAGCGGTACTCCCAATACAAGGAATGCCGTAGCAACTTTTCCTCCTGTATAGAGTGTGAGCACTCCGAGCATCAGCCCAAAGAACATTGCGCCTGTGTCTCCCATGAGCACTTTGTTTGGTGGAAAATCAAACAGTAGTCCAGCGAAGCTTATTCCTGCTAACACAAAAGCGATTAGTGCGAGTTCGGTTTGGCCAACACGCTCGCTGAGTGATAGAAGTCCAATGACTAAAAAGCCAATAGTGCTGAGAGTACTCACTTGTCCAGGGATTCCATCAAACCAGTTGAGTGCGTTCATGCAGAGCATGAGCCAGAAGATAGTGAAGATACCACTGAGCAGAGGGAGTGGGCCGAACAGACTAGAGGGAATATCGATGGTGTCGAGATTGATGAGCCCATCTGCTAGGAGAGGATTTGTCAGAGTGTAGACGCGACTACCTGTGGCAAAGATTAGGAATGCGACGAGTGCCTGCATGAAGAGTCTGAGCTTTGGATCGAGCCCTCTGCGGTCATCTATAAAACTGACTAGTGCTAGTATAAAGATTGAGCCGAAGATTCCTGCAGATTGAATAGTCCACGGAGCGAGGTATGCAAATATTACAAGGAAGGTGAGTACCGAAAGTATCCCTGTAGGGTAGGGGAGTTTCCTTCGCGTCATCCCATATTTTTCTGGATTATCGAGGAGTTTGAGTTTTACAAAATCCGTGAGAGCTACTCTGTGGAGCAGCGCACAAATTGTGAAGGCAATTGCTGGGATTATTACGAGGTTCATCAGTAGAATAATAGCATGACCAAACCAAGAACCAATCCAGACAGGGAACTCTTTGGCATCATTGGGACAGTAGAAGATGTCTCTTCAGAGAAGAAGTGGTGGAATGCCCAGTTTCTGGAGAAGGGAATAGATGCATTCATGGATAGCTATCCTTCGAAGGAAAAAGAGCTTCCAGAGCGCTTATCGGAGATGTTTCACTTCGATCGCAGAGGATACATAGTTGGAAAACCGCTACAGGAAGCCATAATTCCGCTTCTAGATGCTCTCGATACGTCAGCGGAAGGGGAGGGGAGGGTTGATTTCGTATCTAACGCTAGCGGCGTGATGACAGGATTTGCAGGCGCAGATCGAGATAAAATGTGGAAGATATGGATTGAGAAGGAGTAGGGGAGTTGTACTGTGTATATAGACCTGCACACTAGGGGTCACTTATCCTGACTCTGACTGTCTTTTGTCCCTAATTCCCAGTCCTGGGATAAGAGATTGTGTGCAGGTCTCTTTCAGACGCTTTGTAAAGTTTTCCACACTTGCATCTGAACACATTATCTCCACAATAAGCACATGGATTTACCAACACTTGACCAAGCAGATTTACAGGGAAAACGAGTCCTCATGAGGGCAGGGTTTGACGTACCAATAGAAGATGGCGCTGTGCATGACACCACACGTATCGATGCATTGGTACCAACCATGAAGCATATTTTAGATAGTGGTGCTTCCCTAGTGCTTATGGCCCATCAGGGTCGCCCGGTCGGAGAGCCCAATCCAGAGTTTACCCAGAAACCACTTGTACCGGTGCTCGAAAAGATACTCGGAGTAACCGTAAAGTTTGCAGAAAAATGTGACGGAGAAGATGCAAAAGAATTAGCTGCGACACTGCAACCCGGAGAAGTATTGCTTCTCGAAAATTTGCGTTTCGAAAAAGGGGAGAAGAGTGCAGATGAATCTGAGCGCGACGCCCTCGGAAAGGAGCTCGCTTCACTTGCGGATGTCTACGTGAACGATGCCTTCACTAACTGCCACCGAGACCATGCGTCGATGACGTCGGTACCCAAGTTTATAGGTGAAAAATATATGGGGTTTAATGTGCAGCAAGAGGTTGAAGGGCTTTCGAAAGTTACACAGAATCCAGAACATCCTGTGACACTGATTATCTCAGGACTCAAGATGGAGACCAAAGTCCCCGTCATCGAACAATTCCTAGATCAAGGTGATGACATCTTGGTAGGTGGAGGGGTGGCAAACACGATGCTCGTTGCCAGTGGTAAGGACGTTGCCAAAAGTAAGGTAGACCATGACTTCACAGAAAAAGGTGCTTTGATCCTCGAACAAGGGCTCAAAGAAGATAACGCTACGATTCACCTGCCTACAGATGGGACATGCTCGAATAGTCCTGATGGAGAAATCTCCGAAAGCTCTATTGGGAGTATCCCCGCAGATCACATCATGTTTGATATCGGGCCAGAAACCATGGAGAGTTACGCAGAGGTGATCGCAAACTCTAAGACGATAGTCTGGAACGGACCTATGGGAATGTATGAAGTAGAAGGATTCGCCGGAGGAACCAAGGCGCTTGCACAGGCTGTACGCGATGCGACTGCTGCTGGAGCGGTTTCTATTATCGGTGGAGGTGACACGCTCGATTTTCATGAGCGGTATGATTACTCGCTCGATGCCTACACATTCGTCTCCACAGCAGGAGGGGCGATGCTTGATTTTATCTCTGGTAAGCCGCTGCCTGCACTCGAAGCTCTGCGTTCGTAGCGCTTCGTGGTATTATCTAGTCTGTGACCCAAAAACCTTCCGTAACGGTTCTCTTTCCTGACCAAGGAGAATCACTGGCTTCATTTGAAAGACGCATCACAAAAACAAAGGGTGATATGCTCGTCGTTTTTTCAGATTTAGAGTTACCACTCACGAAAGAGAAGGAGGCACGCAAGCGTATGATGAGCGTCTGTAAGAAGTTTTCGACAAGGCTACGTATTGCATCGCGCAACACGGTAGTTATCCGTGCTGCAAGAGCCAAGGGAATTCGAGTGATCGAATCTGTTGCAGATTTGAAAAAGTTTTTACGGGATAGTGATCAACTCGACGATGCTCTACGAGAATTTCAACCACACATCTGGCGCCAGCAACTGCGGTCGCGTTTGCAGACTATGGGACTACTGTCTCTACCGAAGCTTCGTATCTGGGCGCTTATTGGCGTGAGTACGTTCTTGTTTGGATTTGTCGTATTCCGCCTACTGCCGTCTGCGACAGTGAAGGTATGGCCACGAGAAGAAACTATTTCCCAAACTGCAAACATCTTCTTGGCCCAGTCTGGTGCGATTGTGGATCTCCCAAAGCGTGTACGCGTTATGGAACTTCTTCCTATTGTTGTCCGAGTCGACCGTACAATTACATTTGATCAAATCAGCCGCCAGTTTATCGGGAAGAATTCTACAACGATGATGAAAGTAGTAAATCACTCCGATGAGACCTATTGGCTGAAGACAGGAACCCGAGTAAGAAACCAGGCAGGCATGACGTTTCGATTGAGAGATTCCATCAAAGTAGATCCTATAGATGAAGTACTTGTCGTAGCAGAAGCAGAGCCTGAGGACTTGTATGGAGAGATTGTAGGAGAACGCGGAAATGTGCCTGCGGACCTTAAGTGGTACTTACCTGGGCTTACAACGGACGAGCAGCAGCTGGTGTATGCCGTAAACATAGAACCTGGGAAGGGCGGAGAGAGTAAATATAATACGGTGCTTTCAGAGGACGATATACTTATAGGAAAAGAACAGCTCAAAACAGAGCTTCTTGCAGAGGCTAAACGTCTGGTAAATGAGCAGCGCGATGTAATAAATGCGGATAGCGACTTAACGTTTATCGAAATCTTGCACTACGACGAGCTGACCAAAGTAGAGTACTTAGACTTTGTCATGCCTGAGCAATTCATGGGACAGAAGGTAGGCTCTGTACCAATAGAAGGAAGTGTGATGTACACGATGTATGCGTATGACACACAAGAGGTATTAAACATGCTGAGCCGAGAACTCAAGACACACGTAGGAGAGGGTAAGAGGCTTTTGGAGACGACACTAGATCTCTCGCGTCTTGTTGCGCACGTTATCGACTACGAGAATGATTTCTCATGGATCAAACTGACAGTAGACCTCTCGGGAACAGTACAACACATCTTAGATCCGCTTTCTCCTACAGGGGCTGTGTTTGCAAAGAAAGTCCGGGAGAATGTCGTCGGAATCCATAAAGATGATGCAGAGCGCATCGTAAGTAACTATCCAGAAGTAAAACGAGGAGAGGTATCGGTGTGGCCGTTTTGGAACCGATACTTACCAACAATTGCGACGAGTATTATTATTGAACCTGTGATGGAATAGGGGTTTTTTGTAGCGTCTGCTAAAATTATCTGGATGTTTAGCATACTAAATTTTAAGCGGGGAATAATTTTGTTACTTATCATTTTGGTATGGGGCGTTATTTTCTATTCGAATCAAAGCAAAACCTTACCGTTGCTAGGGCAGAATAGTAATGAGTGTAACAATGACTCACACTGCATATTCGGTTGTATGCAGGGGGTTTGTAATCAAGGATCTTGTGATGGTTATGGCCCAAATGAGCTGCTTTGTGCACAAAGTGATTACTGTGACCTGACAGGAAATTGTTTACCCTGTATAAATTCAGGAGGACAGATTGAGCCAGCCGTCGCACACCTTTGTTCCGGCGCACAAAATACGGATCCTTGTTTAGGAGTAAATTGTAATGATAACAATGCTTGCACCTCTGATTCCTGTATAGCTGGCGCGTGCTTTAATGTAGTTATTGCTTCGGGTCGCTCAGATAGTTGTAGTAATAATACTGTGTGTTGCGGTGCAGGAGAGCAGTGTGGTGCGAATGATAAGTGCCAAGATATTTGTTCGGGGGATCTTGTGGACGACTTTGCAGGTGGGTGCGAGTGCCCGAGCGGAACTGTTCTTCAATCTGGACAGACTGATGTTTGCATAGGGTGTAATGGAGACGGAGATTGCGATGATAAAGACCCATGTACAACCGACTTCTGTTATCAGGACTCCTGTAATACAAAATCAGCATGCGAAAACATTCCAGGAATGAATGATTCTTCTTGTGAAGTGATACAGGGAAGCCCGGTGTGTAATGTGAATTGTGATGATGCAGCAATTGAATCTGGACAACAGATAGAGTGTGGAATTCGCAGCGTCGAACCGGGAGCAGGAACAACTGTGTGTTGTGCACCTGCTGCATGTCAGTCTACTTCGAGTGGAGAACCGTATTGCCGATCAGAAAATGGGGATGACGGTGGTAGCGGTAGTGGTGGAGATGGTGGTAGTACAACTGGAGGTGGAAATAACGGTGGAGGTGGAAACAATGGAGGCACAGATAATGGTGGCGATGGAGGCTCAGATGATGGTGGGGACGATGGCGGTGATGAGGATGAAGAGTGTGATTTAAGTGGTGGCACGTTTCCTCAATCTTGCTTGGATGAGTGTCAGATGTGCCTCGTTACCCTGATTAAGAGTGGGATCTCCTGTAACTTAGAAGCACCTTCTGAGCTATGTGTTCGTTATTGTGATGAATATTGCAGCGGGGAAAGTGGAGGGGATGACGGTGGCGATGATGACGACGATGGTGCAGGGTCAAGCACGTCATCAACATCTGTGGTTTCTTCAGCGTCGAGCTTTGACTTCTCGTTTTCGATAAATCTTAGTTCAGTTATTTCTTCTTCGTCTTCGAATACCTCTTCTTCATCTTCCGGTAATTCTTCTTCGTCCTCGTCCTCGGTCGCGTCTTCTTTTAGTTCATCGTCTTCATTGCCACAAGGTGTTTGTTGTATAGATAACCTCTGTGCTCTCGGAGCTTGTGAGAGTCCGTTTCAATCTCAGGCAGCGTGTGAATTGGTGTGTAACGACGATAGTTCCTCTGCAGCCTCTTCCAAATTCTCATTCTCCTTCTCGGTTGATACAGAGTCTAGTGAATCTTCTGTAGCATCGGATATGCAGTCATCTACACTCTCGTCTTCGTCTTTCTCCTTCTCGTTTGATACAGAGTCTAGTGAATCTTCTGTAGCATCGGATGCGCAGTCATCTTCTAGTGCTTCTCTTATTGCCTCAGAGAGTTCATCAGACCAAAGTTCCACAGAGAGTTCGTCGAGTTCTTCGAGTAGTTCACGTGTCATCTTTACATTGAGCTCATCAGATCAAAGCATATCGATTATGTTCCTTTCTTCTAGTTCAGCAGGGGACCCTACAATCATTCTTACAGATAACGATGACAGTGGTAACGGTAGAGGTAATGACGATGACGACAATGATAGTAGTGACAGTGATGATGACGGGCAGTCCATAGTTGCTGCAGATAAAGACAGCGATCAAGTACTTGTAGCCGCAGCGTCTATCTGTGGAAACGGTGTCTTAGAAGGTAGGGAGGAATGCGATGACAGTAATAGGAGAGATGAGGACGGTTGTAACTCTACTTGTCTGCTTGAGATTGGTATCTGTGGAGACGGTATCGTGCAGTCACTTCTCGGAGAACAGTGCGAGCAGTCAACGCACGATGCGTCACTAACGTACGGTTGTGCACGGTGTTTGTATCTGTCGATCTATTGTGGTGATGGCACCATTGATGCAGGAGAAGAATGCGATGATGGACCCCGTAACTCTACTTCTCCAGATGCGAAGTGCCGCCCAGATTGTCATGTCAGTAGTTGTGGTGATGCCATCGTAGATAGTGCAGAAACTTGTGACGATGGTAACCGCTTAAATGGAGATGGATGTAGTAGGTTCTGTACGAAAGAGACTTCTACAGTTGTTGCTGCGCAGCAGGGGAATGAAGCTTCTATAGAATTCCCTGCAGATGTGCAGGCTCAATTGCAGCACGACATCTTAGGGCAACAGTTCCAATACCCTGCTTTCCCTCCGCAGTATCAGTTCCCATTCCCAATGCAACAGCAACAAATGCAAATGCACATGCCAATAGCTCAGCTTCAGCCACTTATTCAATCTCGTGGTCCAGTAGGAGAAACGGGACCTGCTGCAGTAGCGGTTGCTGCTAGTGGAGTCGCTGCTGGGTTTGGATGGGTAAGACGAAGAAAGAGAACTATGAGCGACTAAGGATTTTTTCTGATAGTGCAACGACTTCTGTAATACGCTCTCGCACGATAGACGAAGCAGGAGTGTCGTGATCCAAATGATAGAGCGCTCCATGAAGTGTAATAACATGTTCACCATCAAATCTTCCAATTTGCAGAGCGTCTTCTCTAGGAGCAATTTCTGCTGCCTTCTCAATAACTGCACGGTCGAATACGATTGGAGTAGCTACTGCAGACTCAGGAGCATCTATTACTATGACATCTGCTGCCGGTGCTACGTCTGCTGGGGTAATCATGATTTCTTTTCTTCACGAATGTAAGCCGCACGCACGCACATTCCAATAGGATCATTTTTTTCAATAAGGTTTGCAATTTGCGTTCCTGTATATTCAGTTCCACTAAGTACAGCAGAGTAGGACCTACCTAATTGGCGATATGATTCTGCGACAGGATCAGGTATTTGGACCTGGCCAGTGGTGTCATTTATTCCAAATCTCATAGATCAGCATTCTAGTGAGGTTTTACCCGTATACAAGGAGAAAACGGCTCAGATCGCAAATACGCCCTGAGGTGCCAAATTCTTTATAGAACAGGCGATTGAAGGGGAGTGTAGTAGTTAGATAGAACAAAAAATGTGTTCAATCGTTCACCCACGGGGGTGGGGAAGGGGGCTCATTGTACCTGTGGACCAATACAGTGAAGTTTACGAGTGAGCGCTAGTTTTTGAAAATTTGAGAAATAGTGAAGAGAGGTTAAGTCGAGAGAAGTGGGCAAAGTAGTGTTCTATGTTTTTACCAATGTAAGCAAACTTTGCATTTGAAATTGCGATTAAATACTAAATTTTGTATTCAATTAACAAACTGTGATTGCTGGACAATGTCAATTGATAGTTAACATAAAATGCATTATGATAAGTAGTATAAATTGTGGATAACCTCTCCCCTGTAAGCAAACGGCAGACCAAAGCGGAAAGCGAACTTTCCAGCGCAATAGATCGTTACTTAGTGTTTCTAAAAGCAGAAGAAAACAAAAGTCCCCTTACGATAGATACCTACAGACAATCGTTGAACATGTTCATAGAGCTTGGAGGGGTAAACTCCCCTTCTGCTGTAACTAAAGCCACAATGAGGATGTATAAGTCTGCTTTACACAGCTATAGGACAAAATCTGATGGGGAACTCGCGATTCGTACAAAGAATCATCACTTAACTATAGTTCGTGCCTTCTTAAAGTACTTAATTACCGAGGAAGAGATGGATGTGTACCCTCCAGATCGTATAAAACGCTTTAAAGAGGATCCTCGTAAGGTCAAAGTATTGTTTAAAGAAGAGCTGGATAGGTTATTAGACGCTCCAGATACTAATACCAAGATTGGTAAGCGCGATAAAGCGATCTTAGAACTCTTCTTCTCTACAGGGCTTCGTCTTACAGAACTTCGGATGCTCGACATAGATGATATTAACTATAAGACTCTAGAAATTTCTGTTCGTGGTAAGCGCGGGAAGATTCGTGTGGTCTTCATCTCCGATAAAGCTGCAGAATGTCTTAAGAGGTACATGGAAATTAGATTAGATCATCTCACTCCCCTATTTATTCGAAATTTCGAGAAAGCAAACAAAGAATTGCCGCCAGGAGAAAACTTTCGCCTGTCGCGCATTTCTATTTATAACATTGTCAAAAAATATGCACGAGCAGCTGGCATCATGAGCAATCCTTCACCACACACGCTTCGGCACAGCTTTGCGACAGACTTGCTCCGAAACGGAGCAGACCTTCGGTCGGTACAAGAGATGCTGGGGCACAAGGACTTATCGACTACTCAAATATATACACACGTAACGAACCCTCAGCTTAAAGAAGTTCACAAGAAACATCATGGGAAGTAGTGTAGATCTCAATACCATCTGGGCCGCACTCTCTGTATTAGTAGGTATTTCGACGGTTACTCTCTATACCAAGAGTATTTTCTCTGGAGACACAAAGCCTCACGAGTTTACGTGGCTGATTTGGGCAATTACCCAAGGCACAGCTACGGCAATCCTTTGGCAAGCAGGTGGAGGGAAGGGTGCTATCTATTTAACAATAGGAACGGTAATTGTATTTGCGATATTTATCTTGCTGCTTTTTCGTGGCAGTCGAAATATCACAAACAGTGATGTGCTTGTACTAGCACTAGCGTTACTCGGGTTTGGAATTTGGTGGTTTTTGGAAAATCCCCTACTCGCAGTTATTCTCATGTCTTCTATCGATGTTTCTGGATATATTCCCACGTTTAGAAAATCTTATTCACTGCCTGATACCGAGACATCTGCATTTTGGTTTGCATTTGGAGCAACAAACATTCTCTCGATACTTGCTCTAGAAAACTATAATGCTCTTACGCTGACGTATCTTGTTTCTATCGCTGCGGCCAATATTTCCTTAGGCCTATTTCTTATTTGGAGGAGGCAAAGAACTCCATAAGAAGCATCATGGGAAGTAGTGACATATGCCTTCTAAGCACATTGAAACAGGGGCACCAATGGTGGTACCCCTTGTTCGCTCCCCTTTTTCGTCTATCTTCTCAGTACCAGAAGCACTGCTATGTAGAAGACAAAACTAAAGAAGGTGGATGCAGTAATTATTGCGACATTGAATGCCCAAAGGTCATTCATTTGGAAATGGATATACGATGCTCCGGCAGCAGCTATTCCCATGACCATGCAGGTAAACCATATTAGCTTTGAGCTATTTTTACCGAGGATTATTCCTCGCGCTTGATGAATCACTATCCACGTAGCGAGGGCAAAACCTACGATAAGCAGAGTGTTGATGACGAGCAACGGGTTGATTTCCTGATGCTCCATCGGTTGAAATATCACATGGCACCTCCTATAAGTTAAGGCGGAAAAAGAAATGAACGATGCCCTTAGTGTAGCATAAAAGTGGTGCTGTTGTTATTTTGAACAACAGAAAGATGAGTGGTACATAAAAACCCCCGGCTGCTGCTTTAAAAGCAACTGCCGAGGTGAGATCTTCGAAAAACAATTGATAATACTAATCTTGCTTCCAGGGTTCTTCGCCCTTAGGGAAAGCATTCGGGCCGAACGTGCACTTGAAAACGAGGTTTTCTGTGCCCGTATTCTCGACGGCGATACCCTCTGCTGCGATCGCGTTTTCAAATGGTGTGAACCACCTGTCGTACGTGATCTGGCCAAGTCGCGCCAACGGTTGGAATTTGACTTCCTGGCCGCCAACAATGCCTTCGCCTTGGAGCATATGGCAAATGCTCCACGAGGGGTGATGCAGGACATGCTTGCCCTTAGGAGGAATGACGATACGTTGCGTGCTTGCCATTTGCTCGCCGTAGATATCGCCGTAAATTACGGTCGCCACTTTTCCGTCACCATCGCTTGTCCGCTTCGTATCACGAACGGGTCGGCACTGGTGCTTGAGGACAAAGTCCGGATCGGTCACGAGGTCAAAGTCGGTCCTTTTGACCACTTCTTCCCAATTTCGCTCTTCGGGTTTGTAGTCATCCTCGCTGACGGCAGACCATGCGATCTCTGAGAGATCTCGACCACCACAATTGTCTTCCACCAGCAGGTGCTCGTCGTAACGAGCTTGAGGTTCCTGCGTGCAGTAGTTCGTCGGGGCGTGGTCGACTCCGTATGGCATTGCGAATCCACAACCGATTGGCATGAGGACGTGCGGTTGCAGTCGGCGAATCGCCATACTGTTCCCTACACCATACATCTCGAGTGCATCGAGTAACATCTCTGGTGTAACCCAAGGATAGTACCCAGCTGCAGTCGTATGGTAGCCCGGGGTCGGAGGGGTCTTGTTGTTCAGTGGGTCAAAATTGTAGTATTCCCACTTCACATTATGACGGTGATCCATCAGCACCCGATCGGGATCGAAATGCTTGTCGTAGATGGGTAACGTCACTTCATCAAAGCACTCCAGGGCGAGCTTCTGCGTCGCGAGGCCGATCATGAATGCCGGATTTTCCTGAATCAAATTCTGGAACGGCACCAGATCCCCGTCTGCATCGATGGCGTGAGCCACTCCCTCCATAAAGAAGGGTTTACCTTGATCTTCGGGGTTTCTGTTTCCTGTGACGACTTCGCCGCAGTTGAGGTACCATTCCTCGGAGATTCCTAGTGCCAATTCGGCTTCTGCAGCGCTCCCAACACTGGAGCTTTCGCCAAAAGGGTAAAAGTCATCCGGATGGAATGGCAAACGTTTGCCTGCTCCGTAGAACGTTCGGCCAACGGGACGGCGAACTGAAGGAAAGATTTTTGCACGGTTGCGTAACCCTTCCAAGGAAGTTCTCGCACTTCCGTCCACACGTTTCTGTGTGTGGCGCCAAAGGCTCTGTTTAGAAAATTTCTTAGCCATGTCTCCTGCACTCGCTTTCTGTAAAGTTCATCAACTGTCTGTGAAAGACCATTCCACCTCAGCTACAAGCTGAGAGGAAGAGTATTATTCACTAATTCGCGTATTTGTAAAGAATTATGGGAAGTAGTTGCTTTAATATATATTTGTGCCATAGTGTGCCTCTATCCCCTCTTATATTATGTTTAGAAACACTCAATTAGAACGGTTTGCAGATCAGATCTCTGATGAGCAGCAAAAGCAGAAATTCCAAGCAGTGGTTGCCGATATCCAATTTGATGAAAAGGGTTTGACCAGTGGTGTTTGTCTCGATAAGTTTGATGGAACAGGGTTAGAGCTATTGCGAGATGAATTTAATCAGAGACATATAGAATTTTTAGATCAGGCTGATTTAGATGCGTTGATCCAATAGAGTATGAGTGAAGAATTTCCAGTACATGTCTACTTTCCTGCTATACCAGGGCAAACGGCTGAAGAGGTAGCAAGGGAGCAGGTAGAGTATGCTGCTTTGCTCTCAGAGATATTTGCAAGTGAAGGTTTTGATGTAACGATAACTCCTGATGATGTCACTATTGGAACAAATGATGATCCTGATGCTGAGCCATGGATTCTAGAGTAGGCTCTCTATATGACCACCCTAGACCTCCCTCGACTTAAGTCTTCAGAACTCGGTTCTCTTGCGTGTATGTGCGCAACAGGAGTCTTACTTATAGCACTTCAGCTTCCAATAGGATGGGTAGCGATGGGTCTTGGAGTCGCCTTGCTTCTTCTTGCTTCACCGCATTTTCGTAAAGATATCTTACTCATCTACCTGTCACTCGCACTTCTTGGTATTACTCGTATCGATACCGACGTCGGGTACGGGCATATGGCCGCGATGGGCCTCACCCTGCTTCTGGCCGTCGCAATCCCCTACTTCGTCTCGCGCTACGTCTACAAAGACTATCTTGTCCGTTTTCGCTGGCACCATGGCCGTAACTGGTACAAAAAAGAAATCTTCTATGTGTTCTTTACGGTTGCAGTTTCTTATCTTCTACTCCCCTACTACCTCTCGAGCACTGGTGCATATCTCAACTGGTCGGTAGAACCGGGTCTCAGCTTCTTAACACGGCTGTTTATTGGCACGAATGCCTTAGGAATATGGGATGAGCTATTTTTCGTCAGTACTGTTCTGGGAATTTTGCGCAGGTTTTTGCCGTTTGGTTGGGCGAACATTGTCCAGTCTGTGTTGTTCACTTCGTTTTTATACGAGCTTGGGTTTACAGGATGGGGTCCGCTGGTCCTCTACCCCTTCGCCTTGCTACAAGGATATGTATTTCATAGAACAGAGTCTCTGCTCTATGTTATTACCATTCACCTCTCGCTAGATCTTGTATTATATCTAGCATTGATCCATGCTTACTATCCAGATTGGATTCCTTTGTTCCTCTAATGAAAACTCCCCTCCTCTGTCTTAGTCTTTTGCTCGTAGCCTGTGGATCATCTGTTCCAGAGGGTTGGGAAACATACGACAACACAGATGCAGGATTTTCTGTTTCGTATCCAGCAGATGTAGATTTTGATATTCGTGTAGATCTTATAGAAGGGCTGGATACTCCAATGGGATACAATGAACAGACAGCGAAAATTAATCGCCTAGCCCTCAGTAAAGGGAATTTCGGTGGCGGAGTCGACTTCGCGCTCCCCTCCTCTCAGATGGTTCGTTCTTTAGGATCTGTAAATGCGCAGGACTTTGGTGTGCTTTCACGGTTTGAAGTCTGTGACGTCGCCTTCGACCGCATCCTCTACTTTTTCCACAATGAACATCAGATCGTTCTCACTCTTCGCGGAGACAGAGATGCTCTTACAGAAGAATCCTCTGACTATCTTAAAACGTATGAGCCGGATTGTGGAGACTACCCCATGTGGCACCACGATAAACAAGATCTTTTCTATGCTCAGCTAAAGCTTGGGAGAGGTGGAGATAAAGCGCAGCTTTGGTACGACACGTTTGATGATATTGTTGAGACGGTGGAGTTGAGGTAGTGTCTCCTACAGGTTCTGTTGTTATTTTGAACAACAGGATAGGAATTGTGATAAAAATAAAACAAGTATGTTGTTGCTATTGACTCGATTAAATATATATTTAATAGTTGATGGCAACTAAATACCTGTCCGCAGCGCGAATCAAGCATTTAGAGCTTATACAAACAGTCATTTCACGAATGGCGCATAACTCTTTTCTCATTAAGGGATGGAGCATATCTATTGCGACAGCTCTTTTTGCCTTAGCAGCAAAAGATGGCAGTGCTAGATTTCCGTTAATTGCGGTAATTACAATTATTGCACTATGGTATTTAGATGCTTTTTATTTAAGGCAGGAAAAAATCTTTCGCAACTTCTACAATAAGGTCCTTTCTAGTAAGGATAATAGTATCGAGCTATTTTCTTTAGATGTCAGAGATTTTACAGCTGATGTCAAGAGTGTGCTAAAAATAATGGTAGCAGAATGCAACTTAGTATTTCATGGTGTAATTTTTATTTTATCTCTTATTATTTTCATTTTTTTATATGGCCCGTCGTGTTTTCTTTAGCTTTCATTATGAAAGAGACATTATCCGTGCAAGTCAGGTAAAAAACAGCTGGTTAACACAGGATCGTCAAGAGGCTGGATTTTGGAATGCTTCGCTTGAAGAGGAGGCGAAGATAAAAGGTGATGATGTAATTAAACGAATGATAGATGAAGGCCTGAAAAACACCTCTGTTACTATTGTTTTAATAGGAGCGGAGACTGCAAATCGACGTTGGGTTGAATATGAAATAAAGCAAACATGCGCGATGGGTCATGGATTAATAGGCGTTTATATTAATGGTTTAAAAAATTTTCAGAAACAAGTTGATCATAGGGGGCGTAACCCTCTTTCCCACCTTGGATATGATAATTACCAAGGCAGTGGGAGAAGGGTCAATTTAGACAAGATTTATCCTACATATGATTACGTTATTGATAATGGATATTCAAATTTAGGAAAGTGGATTGAGGAAGCAGCAACTGTAGCAACACGGTAGTTTATTACAATTTAATTCATGAGTACTGACACTAAAGAAGAGAAGCAGTTAGAGCTAGAAAAATGGGAAGAATGGTATGCCTTAACAAAGGAGGAATTAGAAAATACTGAGGTAAGATTTGATAAAATTGAAGCGAAAATGTCCAGGTACTCTGTTCTTATAACTTTTATTATTGGTATAGTTGCTATTAAATTGTTTAGCTTCATCGAATTCTGGAAATCTGCTGATTCATGTTTAGATTATTATTTTGTTGTTAGCTTTATTTCACTTGGAATCTCTGCATATATAGCACTTTTTCTATATATACTTTCTTTAGAATTTGAGACATTTTATAGAACTCCTGTTAATCCTGATTCTTTAATTTTTTTCAAGGAAAACGATTATATCAATGCTATTTGGGCTATGAGTGAGTCTAATATGAAGGCCATAAATAAAAACAAAGCTATAATTGAAAAAAAATTATTCATTGCTCATATGGCGTATCGTTTTACATTGGCAACAATTATATTGACTGCCTTTACTGTTTTTATGTATGCTTATACTAATGTCACGTAATAGAGATGATAATGGCTCTACCCAGAATCAGAATAACAATTCTGAAGGCCTTTCTAGTCAAGATGTAACACCAAATTTTAGTATTACTGGCCCTGCACCACAAAAACTAGAAAAGACATTTAACGAGAATGGTGCTCAAGTAAGAAGTAGTTAATATTAATCCTCATTCAATTATGTGAATGCTACCTGTTTTGCTTTAAAAAATAATAACAGCTACTCAAACCATGCCATTATCTTATCCCATATTGACTGTGGAACTTCCTTATCATCTTCTTCCATGCTCATATTTTCCAAGTCTTCAGATGCAGTATCCATTATAGTAATACATGAGTTACCAGATTCTCTGAAGCCCTCATTGCAAAGCCATATGTCTGTAGGGCTATCAACATAGTATGCGTTATCTGGTATTTTTACACATCGCTGCTTATTTATTGATTTTCCGAAACCCTCATCACATATGCATTCTCCCCCTTCTTTGTAGGAATTTGAAGGACACGCTGTTTTTTTAAGAGGCTTATGCCCTACTACAGTAGTTGTATTAACTTTGGCGCGCTGCTCTAAATCCCTTTTGCAACCGTCTTTTTTGGTATTAATTATGAAACCATAATTACAGATGCATTTAGTTTTGTTATTAGGATTAATGTGGGCATTGTTAGGACATGTATTAACAACGGGCTTAGCTGGTTCTAGTATGCACCCGTCTTTTGTACTATTAATAATATATCCTGCATTACATAGGCACTTTGTAGAATCTTGTGGATTTTGATAAGTGTTAATTGGGCAGGTATATGTGGGCACTTCAATTAAACATGCAGTCTTAGTACTGTTAATTTTATAGCCTTCATTGCAAAGACACTTTGTCGAGTCATACGGATTTTCATGTGAGTTAGATGGGCAGCCACTGTTTTCATTTTGTTTATTAAGAATTTCAAGCAGTAACCGCAGCTGCTCTTCGGTATACCCTCCTCCACTAGTTCTTGAATAAGAAGATCCAGGTATGCGATCAAATCGGTAATCTTCATGTCTACTGGAAGCACTAACATATGTCTCTTTTGCACAGGCCATGGCCATATAAGTATTTATATACGGTGACTTTGAAGAATTGGTTGTTAGGTATCCAATAAAATCAAGGTCATCATCTAGTAGAATTGGTGGATTACTTGCGTAGTCATTAAAAGCACTTTCAGAACTGTAGTCACTACCGTAATCTCCGTAATCATTCATAATAGAATCTGAACTATACTCATTACCGGCTCCATATTCATTTGCGATAGACTCGCTATTGTACTCATTGGATACAGCTCCAATAAATTCATATTCATCATCCCAAGAATCCCAACCAAATATTGAGGCACCTTCAACATCGTAACAGTCTAGTGAGTAAGCATTTGTAGTATTCGGCAACAATGCAATGACTAAGAGTAGCTTAATAATCATAAATGTAGAGTATACTAAACATTATGAATTGCATACGAATAATTATTGCTTTACTTCTCGTTTTTCCGGTTGTTGCAGATGCCCACCCTGGACGCACAGCTGGAGATGGTTGCCACTATTGCAGGACAAACTGTTCTTCATGGGGCGAAGTTCACGGAGCGCGTCATTGTCATGGTGGCGGAGGAGGTGGATACACGGCACCTACTACCCCAACTTGTCCGTACAATTCTTACCGAAGTGGTAGTAGTTGCTATTGCAATTCAGGATATGCTAAATCTTTAAGCGGAAGCAGTTGTATAAAAATACCGACTAATGCCCACAAAGGTAACGGCACTACAGACGTGTGGGAATGTGATACGGGTTTCGAGGAGATTGGAAATGGTTGCGTAAAAGAGGTAGTAAAAGTAGTTGAACCTGAACCCATTGTAGAAGAGGAGGAAAAAGTGGCGGAGAAGGAAGATACCGAGACGGATTTGAGTACTGTCCCACCAACCGAAGAAATGCAATTGATGACTCACTTGGCTAAAGAATTGGAAAAAGAGTTATCGCTTACCAAGCGAGAAAATAGAGAGTTAAAGAATTCGCAAGATTCTGATCCTGGAATACCATTCGCAACAGGAATAGCCGCTACTCTCGGAACTCAGTGGTGGTTGAAGAGAAGGAGACTAAAGAGCATTGGCTAGCCTCCATTAATTCCATTATAGATCCAAACTGCAGCATCGGTCCTTGTTAAGTTATTACCTGGGAAAAACATCCCATGAGATGTAATAATTCCAGCGCCAAGACCTTTGGCAACATAGTCATAAAACCAGCTCCCCTCCTCTACATCTGTAGGCATGTATTGTTCTGGCACTGGACCATCCGTCCCAGAGCTAATAATAATTTTTATCGCTTCTGCTCTATTTACAGAGTTTGCTGGTCGGAATGTGCCATCGGGGTATCCTTCGATCCATCCGAGCCTCTTAGCTGCGCATGCATATTCTGCAAACCATTCGTCTGTCACGTCAGGAAAGCAATCTGTTTCACCTTTTAGCTCATGTGAATGAAAACCAGATACAAGAATTTTTAGAAGTTCCGCCCTGTTTACTTCTCCATGTGGCTTATAGCTTCCATCGGGATATCCACTAATAACTTCTGAATTTTTTAGAAACATTACTTCTTTGTATCCGAAATCCTTAGAGTCTAAGTCTGAAAAAGTGGCACCATTATCAACTGCATTGTTTAGTGCGACAGTCGATGGTTGATTCATGAGGTCATTGTAGGGATCTATGTATCCTTCAGCTCCTGGAATACATGCTGTTTCTGATGCATTTTTGTGGTAACTAGGTTTGCATCTGCAACCTTTTACTCCTGTTGCTTCTCCCCCCTCTCCCAAAGCACCACTACATACGCCATTCGTGGCAATTTTCATTTTGCGTTTAGGATCAAATGGGTCACTTGCAGATCCATATGGATATTCTGGTTTCGGTGCTACATATGCAGCATTTTGTTGCTCTAGTTGAGGGGTATATCCAAATGTAGAATTGTTTGCATTCTCTAATCCGCTTTTGACAATTGAGACAGGTATGAATACACCATCAGTAGCCTTGCCTGTACTGTCTTCATGGGACGCAACTGCAATCCCAACTACTTTTCCATTTTGAACAACTGGTCCTCCAGAGTTTCCTCCATGAATTAATGCATCTGTAAGCAGCCATGGCCCTCTGTATTCTTTCAGCCCGACTTTTGCTGGCCACTCACTTATAACAACACCATCATGTCGAATCATTTCGAAGGAATCGTAGAAGCTATCTCCTAATGCAGGGTAACCGTATATATTTATAGGACTGTCGATATCAGGGTCTTCATCTGCGAAGTACACACTAGTATGGGGACACTCAATATAGACTCTAATATATGCGACATCGTCTTCCAGGTTCAGCTTAATATCTGAGCGAGTAATGTCTTTATAGCAATTAGGGTTATATTCACCGTCAACATCAGTTATGAAAATACGATAATAGCGAGCGTATCCGTCAATAACATGAATATTGGTTATAACTATTCCATCATCTACGTAAAACCCCGTTCCCCTTCCGAGTATATCTCCCTGTGCATCATAGCTAATAATTAATACAGTGGCATGCTTTGTATTTAAGTGAAACAGCTGAGCGTTAGCTGTTGGGATGTAAATAAGAACTGCTGCCAGTAGACCTAGAATAATACTTCTCATACTAGGTATGGTATTGTAAACATTCTTAACAGCCTAGGATTTCTGTTGTAAAAAATAACAACAACCCCCCCCATTTGCAAAAAGCGACGCGGAGTTCTATCTTGGTGGTATGGAAGAATACGAACTACAACCTGTTAGCTGTGAGGAAAATGATCGCCTTGCACAAAAGCTATCCAGGTGGCTCCAGGCAGGTACAGAGGCACTAAACAAGCGGCTTACAGAGGCTGCTGAACTTAAGTACACTGTTTCGTATGTAACAGTGAACACTCTTATTTTTTTTCAGCAAGCCGAAGAGTTTTAGTGATTGGCTTGCGCAATGGTACTCTCTTGATGGAATATGACGTCCCTGAAACAATACTGGCCCTTGGCACTCATGCTTCTTTTTGTTGCAGTAATAATTGGTAAAGAAAGTGGGATGCCATTTTTGAGCCAACTTACAACAGGGAACAGTTGTGGAAATTTTGTTCAAGAGTCAGGTGAAGAGTGTGATTTAGGCTCTCTAAATGGACAAAACTCTGGGTGTACAATTTCTTGTATAAAAGAATGTTTTATCTGTGAACCAGGGATGATGCCATGCAATGTGCAATACGGTGCAGACATCTGTGATCTTTCTGGTTATTCATATACCTCAATGGAGGAATGCGAAATAAGTCCCATTTGTGGAGCTGATCCTTCTTTTGGTGGATCTAATGCAGGTCCAATAGGATCTGGAGGTGGAACGGCAACTGCTGGAGGGGTTCCTGATTGTGGAAACGGCATAAAAGAACAAGGAGAGATGTGTGATGATGGAAATGCAATAAACACTGATGGCTGTACAGATAATTGCGAAATTGGATGTTTGCGTTGTGTATCTGTAAATTCTGCTCCAGAGTGTGTCGCAAAAATAGGTTCGTTTTGTACTGATCAGAATGCATTTCTTACATCAACTGCATATTTTACCAATCAGTCTTGTGAGCAAGAGTGCAACCCTCCTCCAGTTCCAAGGTGTGGAGATGGTATTGAGAACCAATCGAGTGAAGAATGTGATGATGGCAACACGGTAGATGGTGATAAGTGCTCTAGTGATTGCAAAGTGGAATGTTATAAATGCTTAGGCGTCGACACGACCTGTACGGTTACTGATGCGTGTGCTCCAGGGCAGGGCACAGTCTATGATTATGCTGAAAAGGATACCTGCGATATAGCATGCGCTAATCCTGTATGCGGTAATGGAGTTACAGAAGGAAATGAAGAATGTGATGATGGGAACCCAATAAATTCTGATGCATGTAGTAACGATTGCAAAGCCCAGTGTTGGGTTTGCAATGGTTCAACTGGACAATGTTCATTACCTACTACTGGTAATTGCGCAAATTCCTATAGCACTGCAGCAATATGCAATGCTCAATGTGCATGCTCCTCTCCGACAGATGTTGACTGTAATTGTAAGGATCCAAATATGGTAATTTGTGGAATAGGAGAGCCAGCCTCAGAAGATATCTGCAATATTGTCCATCGTTCTGCTTGCAATGCTAATGACCCTGAATCTGGAATAATTTGCTGTGCTAGTGGAGCATGTCAGACTGCTCAGCCATCTGGAAAAAAATTCTGTGCAGGTCCATCTGCAGCTTGTACTTCTGATGGAGATTGTGCAGGAAAATGTGAAACCATGTGTCTGAATACAGGATTCATGCTTTGGTGTTCGTGCAACTCGGGATTTTGCACAGACAGTATTGCTCCAATTACACAGTGTAGTGACCCAATTGGTGGAGGTGCACAAGGAGGAGATTCTGGTGGTAACAGTGGAGGAAATAATGGCGGGAACAATGGTGGAGATAATGGTGGAAACAATGGTGGAAATAACGGCAGCCCTGGTCCTGGCCCAGGACCCGCTCCTGCACCAAGTCCTGGTCCTGGTAATCCGGGAAGTCCAGGTAGTCCAGGTAGCCCAGGTTCTCCTGGCTCCCCTGGTGATAGTGGAGAAAGTTCGTCATCATCATTTATTACCTTCGGTGGCCCTGGTCCTGGAAATACTGGTGGGCAGCAAGGTGGAGATCAGGGTGGAGATCAGGGTGGAGGGCCTGGCCCAGGTTCCCCTGGTCCTGGTACGCACCTCGCTTGTGTACGTGACAGTTGTGAAATAGTTTCTGGTGGTGGAGATGATGAGTGCGATGTATTCCTTGGATGCTCAGAAGGAGAACACATGGAATGCAGAGGTAATGCGTGTGCTGTTGTTTCTGGTGATGGAGACAATGAATGCTCTAATAATATTGCCTGTAGTACACATACGGAATGCGATGGTAACCGCTGTAAGCTTGTATTGGAGCCTGGAAAGAATGAATGCAATACCCCATTTGATTGTATCAATCGCAGTTCTGCAAGTTCAGTTTCGTTTAGCCAAACATCTTCCTCTGGTGCTTCCGACGGATCAGACGGATCAGATGGATCAGATGGTTCAGACGGATCAGACGGATCAGACGGCTCCGACGGCTCCGACGGCTCTGACGGCTCCGATGGCTCCGATGGTTCCGATGGTTCCGACGGCTCTAATGCATCGGGAGCGTCTTCCTCGAAACCTCCTACTCACTTAGAATGCGAAGATAAGCAGTGCGTTTCAAAACCAGGCGCTGGTAAAGATGAGTGCCACTTCGCACGTCATTGCGAAGGTAAGAAGCACTTGGAGTGTAAAGATAAACAGTGTGTAGTCGTCGATGGTCCTGGACGAAGTTTGTGTCTTGTCGATGGTGATTGCACACGCGATCACCACAATGAGTGCAATGACTTGCAGTGTGTTCATGTCACACAACCTGGACGTGATTTGTGCGATAAGAGTAGTGATTGTATTCCATCACATCTTGTCTGTCGCGATCTTCAATGTGTTTCCGTAGAAGGTGCTGGTGACGACAAATGCCAAGAGGCATCTGACTGCCGAGTTCCTGGTAGTTCTACTCCTGCTTCAAGTACACGTTCTTCCACTCCTCCAGAAACACATCTTGATTGCTTCTTAGAGCAATGTATTACAGTAAATGGTCCTGGAATGAATCATTGCACTACGGATGCGCATTGTAAAACCAGGAACCACCTCGCATGTTTCAACAACCAGTGCACTGTTATCTTTAGTGCTGGTAGAGATACCTGTGATTCACAAGAGGATTGTGAGAAAGAAGGACATTTAGAATGTGATGTACTTCAGAGATGTGTAGTTGTAATAGGTCCTGGGTCGGATATGTGTGGTTCTGATAGCGATTGTACGGACCCAACTCATCTAAAGTGTTTCGATCAACAGTGTATACAATTACGCGGTCCTGGTATCGATAACTGTACTCTGGGTGGCGACGAGTGCTTACAACAGCACTTAGAGTGTAATGATCTTAGGATGTGCGTTGTCGTCTCTGGAATTGGAGAAGATGAGTGCGATTCACCATTTGATTGTAACAACCGATTTTCATCATCTTTCTCTTCTCAGTCCTCTTTTTCTTCGCAAGTTCCTATACACCTTATTTGTGAAGATCAGCAGTGCATTGTTACGACTGGTATTGGTGATGATGAGTGTTCTGATGCAGATGATTGCAGAGGAGATAGTCACCTGGAGTGTCTCGACCTGCAATGTATTTCTGTAGAAGGAGCTGGAGAGGATACATGTGCAGAAGATCCAGATTGCGAACGTCCTGCTCACTTAGATTGTGAACAGGACCAATGCATTGTTGTTGGCGGCCCTGGTATGGATCTGTGTACAAACACAGAAGACTGCGAAGAGTCCCATCTTGCATGTGAAGACTTCCAATGCATAGTGTCGGAAGGTGACGAAGAAGATAGTTGTAGCACACCAGCGGATTGCTTCTTTGCAAATTCTTCTACACGGTCTCTCTTCCCGAGCCCTCCGACATTTACCTCTTCGATTGCCTCTAGTGCCATCAGTCTAATAATTCTTACAGATTCCTCTTCTTCGAGTTTCGAGTCATTCTCTTCAGGAGTTTCTTGTAATGGAGCATCGGATTGCCCAGGAGGTTCTGTGTGTGATCAAGGACAATGCAGAACAGGATGTACAGATGCAGCGTCTTGTGCCATTGGTAGCTGTAATAAGCGTGGCGATTGCGAAACATGCCTCGATAACAGAGAGTGCAGCGGTAACCGCTGCGTGCGCAACGGGTGTCAGGATTGTCGCTCTACATCAGATTGTCCGAGTGGACTTCAATGTGACAACGGTGACTGTATTCGATTTATCGACCCGAACGTAAATTGCGGAAACGGTATCGAAAATATCGGTGAAGAATGTGATGACGGCAACCGCAATTCAGGAGATGGTTGCAGCAGTGAATGCTTTATCGAGTCTACATTGGTAGCTTCTGCAAGCATCTGTGGAAATGGAACCTTAGAAGAGTTAGAAGAATGTGATGACGGCAACCGCAGGGATGACGATGGCTGCAGCTCTACTTGTCTTCTTGAGATTGGAATTTGCGGAGACGGAGTCGTGCAGACTCTATTGGGAGAACAGTGTGAATCTTCAGTGCATAATCCAGCTCTTGCTTACCTCTGTAAAAATTGTCGCTTCCTCTCACTGAGTTGCGGAGATGGAAAAGTAGACGACGGAGAAGATTGTGATGACGGACCAAGAAATTCTAGTAATCCAAATGCTACCTGCAGGCCAGACTGCTCCTCTGCTCGTTGTGGAGATGGTGCACTAGACTCTGCTGAACTCTGTGATGACGGCAATCGCTTAAATGGTGATGGATGTGATCGTTATTGCAAAACTGAGTCTACTACTGTGATAGCTTCTGATACTACTTCTGATGTTGATGGTACAGCTCTGCCTTCTCAGGTGCTTAGCTCCTATCAGTTGCAACAGCAACAATACGGGTTCCCGCAGTTCCCAAATTTCCAACAAATCCCGTATCAACTTCCTATGGCTCAGCTCCAGCCACTTATTCAAACGCAAGCTCCAATTGGAGATACCGGACCTGCAAGTGTGGCTGTAATTGGAGCAGGGGCAGCTGCTGGTTGGTCATGGATGCGGAGGAAGAAGCGATAACACGTGAACACTATGAAGCGCATATTCATCTTATCGGTACTTCTTACTTCCTGTTCGTGGCAGAGCGCTACTCCTCCAGAGGAAATCGCAGTACCTGAAAAGATTGAGCAGGCCATAGAAACCTTTCCTTCAGAAATCAGCATCCCCTACTTCGCGAAGATGCGACTTGAAGGAACAGAATTTACGTTGGGTGATGCGCTAGCAAAAAATTCTTCATATACGCGCTACAGCATTACGTATAAAAGTAACGGCCTACTGATTAGTGGAATCTTAAATATCCCTACAGGTGACGGTCCGTTTCCTCTGTTTGTGTTAAATCACGGATACATAAATCCAGATGTCTATACCAATGGTCGAGGGTTAAAGAGAGAGCAGGATTATTTAGCAAAACAAGGATATGCAGTGTTGCACTCAGATTACCGAGGACACGCATTCTCAGATCCATCCCCCCTGCCTGATGATCATGCAATCTACGATGCAGGACTTGAGTACAGTATGGATGTGCTCAATGGAATTCGTGCTTTGCAAACTGCAGACTTTCCGCAGATTGATACAGAGAATATCTCGATGCTTGGACACTCTCTTGGTGGAGGTGTGACGATGAACATCGCTGTTGCATATCCAGACGTTGTTGATCGGATAATTCTCTACGCACCTGTACATACAGACGCATGGGAAAATTTTCATCGTTGGAGAGATAAGCGAGAAGAAGGAACATTAACTACAGATACTATAGGTACGCGTGCGTCAGATCCTCAGTTTTGGGATGCAATTTCGTCGCTCGCCTATCTCGAAAATCTCACTGCTCCTGTACTGCTTTTTCAGGGGACAAACGATAGCGATGTCCCCAAAGAGTGGTCTGATTTCTTAGCGGCTAAACTTGAATCTCTCGGTAAAGATATTACGTACGTTATATATGAAGGAGAGAAGCACGAGTTTATCCCAAAGTGGAATGACTTTATGAAACAGGCCGTTAATTTTTAACGAGCCTCGTCGCACTTGCCTGAGCGGTTGGCATGACGAGCATGTAGTCGATATTTACGTGTACAGGCCTAGAAACTGCAAACGCTATACAGTCGGCGATATCTTCTGGTTGTAGTGGCGCGTAGCCCTTGTAGACAGATTCGGCTACTGCGGTATCCCCCTTGAATCTCGTATTAGAAAAATCTGTTTCGACAGCTCCCGGGGCGATGTCTGTAACGCGTACTCCAGTTCCCGCAAGGTCTATGCGTAAATTTCTACTGATCATTTTTACAAATGCCTTAGAGGCACAGTACACAGACCCTCCTTCGTAGGCTTCTACCCCTGCAATTGAACTGAGGTTTACTATGTGACCTTTGTGCTTTTTAAGGTGTGGCATCGCAAGCTGTGCGACTTTGAGAAATCCTTTGATGTTGGTATCGATCATTCCTTCAAAATCTTTAAAGTCGTAGTCTTCAAAGCTTGCCTTTCCGAGTGCTAGGCCTGCGTTATTTATCACGATATCAATATCGAGACTACTCACCTCTCCGTAAAATTTCTCGATAGCATCCATGTCTTGCAAATCTACGGCGAATTTTTTTACGTCGATGTCTGCTGACTCTTGAATAGATTTTTTAGCTGCCAAAAGCTTCTCCTCGTTTCTTGCGACGAGGATCAAATTTCTCTTCTGAGCAGCGAGAGCTTTTGCAGTCGCAAGTCCTATTCCACTACTTCCGCCGGTGATGATGCTATAGCTGTTTGTGGTATCTCCATAGTCTTCTTCTTGATGTCTGATGTCAACTGAACGATTACTGGGTCTTGCTTCTCGTGAATTTTACATTTTCCATCAACTCCCCCTGCACACATTTCTTCATGTGAGAATTGAATGCAATCTAAAGGTCGTCCGCGGTCACTCATAATAGTTTTACCATACCTCTTAATTATAGTGTTGCAACCCCTCCGCCATCTCCTCCAGATCCCCCACTTCCACTAAAAGCAGGTTCACGCGTATCATCTGCATCTTCAAGTATTTCTATAGCAGCCCCTGCAGGTCCTCCTGGGGTGTAACATACATAGTCAGAGACGCCAAAAGCATTGTGATTTCCTGGTACTTTATAAGACCACCCTAATGAATTTTTGTGATACTTCAAATCATCACTGTCTGCATATTGATTTTCTATTCTTTGGTTATTTGCAAACTCGATAGCTGATGTTTGGTGTGTTTTTCCATAACCACATTCTCCCTGCGCTACAGCAAATGCCGCATGATTGAACGCATCTTCTGTATTGTAGTGACTATTTTCGTATCCGCGCGTCATGTTTGTGTGGTGGATCACCATCATTTCTTCTCTCGTAAAAGGATTCCCCTTGCTTTGGACTTCGTTAGACCATCCTCCAATATCAATAAATTTTTCTCCGCCAAGACTCTTGATGAGCTTTGCTGCTTTTTGGGATTCATTTAGGCTTACATCAGCAAATAGGAGAACAAGAGATATTTCTGCTCCTTGGTCTTCTAAGTCTAGCTTTGTTCTACAGATCGATTGCCAGTAATTTACCTGGGCAGTGACAATATTGTTTTCCATGGCTCCTCTGTCTGCAGGCCACTTGCCTTCACCAAATAGATACTGTCGAAGCCCTTTCCATCGGCCGTCACAGCGGAGCCACGTCTGAATTTCCTGCTTGAGTTGCTCAGATGAGATAATAATACCCTCAGATCTAAGCCATACTTGTATGTCATTAATATTCCTATTGGGCTCCGTAAAAATCCAATTGGTTACTTCCTGATCTTCTGCAAGTGTTGAGAGAAGACTCATTTCAAATGCCTCTGCCTTAGAAAGCTTTCCACCTCCTGCTCTCCATGTATCGCGGTTATAGAATATTGCTTTTGGTTCACGAGCTCTTGCACTTAAAAATTCTAGAGGCTCTTCCCATCCGGCAGTAGACTCTGCTTCCCCTTTCATTATTCGTGTTACTGCTAATTTTTTACGCTCTAATTGCTGACTCTCCAGTTGGTCACTTTTAATTTTTTGTACTCCTCCATCATGTCTCGATTGTTCCTCGAGATCAAGTTGCCCTTTATAAAGCGTATCTTTTAATTTTCCTCCTTCTTCTGCGCGTTCCTTCCAAGTAGAATGAGTAGTAAATTTGGAGATATATGGACCAAGATGACTTACTTGTTGACCGAGGCTGCAGAACACCTCTTCTACGTATTCTTGCGCACTTGAGTCCTGAGAAGTGAGATAATACTCTTGCATGCAGTACACCAAGATACTTATTTGTTGTTCTAGGAATCTTCTGTGTAGATTTACGCTAGGGTCTGTTCCTCCTCTTGAGTCTACTTCACTCTGTAGCATAATAAGCCTTGTCAGTTCATGGACAAAGTATTCAGATGCTCCCTCGTGATCTTGTGTATTCAGTGCTTTTGCAGCATCTTTATGGATTTCATGTGCATAGCAGTTTGCGTGCAGTATCATCTGTTTTCTATCATCCAGCGTTAATTCTGAGGAAGGGTTAGACATATCCTCAAGGAACCAACGAAAAAGACGCGGGTCACCCTCATTCTCAAAGCAGTCAACACTATGTTTTCCTGCAGCTTTTACGATTGCTCCGGTTCCTTCTTGCCAGTTGGCCCAAATCGACTCTACAACTAGAGTAGGATCTGAGTATCCATGCTTGTATTGGTCTTTTTGTAGGTAGTCTATTGTAGGGGCAGGTAACCTCATCATGAGTTCATCGTCCCCCGCCTTTACAGCTAGAGGATTAACTGCCTCGTAAAATGTACGCCGAAATTCATCTGCACCTAGTGCCATTTCGTTTCCATTAAGCATGAGGTCACTAAATACCGTTTGGTCGTACTCTTTATCGTTTTCAAAAAGAATCTGTGTGAGCTTGGGCAGATTTTCGCTCTCTGCTGTTTCTAGTTCAATCATGGTCATTCCTATTCCTAGCGTTAGCTGCTCTCGTCTTGCGTCCGACAGGCGATTGTCATTGAAGAATCTATTAAAACCACCTCTGTCATTGCTTCTTACAATATTCTCCAATGTTCCTAGAGGGTCTTCTTGTTCAAGAATATCTTCATATGTTGGTAATTCAGCATGCGAGTCACCAGTAAGCATCATGCAGACTTCTATGTAGATAGCATTAAGTATAGGTTGAATATCACTCTTAAATAGATGCTGCTCGTGTGCTGCTTTTTCTAGTCTCAAGAGACCTCTTGTCATGACACTTATCTTTTCATCGTTGGTTGCAGTCAATTCCATTGAAAGCACCATATGCCTTAATAGCTTATTGTCAAGGGTCTGAATGTGTTTTACCTACTTAGGATTCGCTCTTTTACGTTCAACTTCTGTCAAAAGCTTTTTACGAAGTCGAATGCTTTCTGGTGTCACTTCTACGAGCTCATCGTCTCCAATGTATTCGAGTGCCTGTTCCAATGTCATTGGTTGTACTGGAGTGAGGTTCATGGCTTCATCTGTTCCAGATGCTCGTACGTTTGTCAGTTTTTTGTTCTTGTTCGGGTTTACCATCATGTCATCGGCTTTAGCACTTTCTCCGATAATCATTCCTTCGTATACAGGAGTCTGTGCACCAATAAATAGTCGTCCACGCTCCTGAAGATTCCACAGAGAGAATGCCATGGTTTCGCCTGGAGTCATACTGATCATACTTCCTCGAGTGCGGCCTGGAATTTGCCCCTTCTCTTTTTCAAATTTTAGGAACGAGTGATTAAGAATTCCCTCTCCTTTTGTTTCGATAATAAAGTCTCCTCTAAATCCAAGTAGTCCGCGTGTAGGGACTAAGAATTCAATGCGACACTGTCCTTCTTCTGTCTTCATGTCCTGCATTTCTCCTTTGCGCAGAGAGAGCATATTAATTACTGTCCCAGAGAATTCCTCTGGCACATCGATAATCACATGTTCGATAGGTTCACATACAGATCCATCAATTTCTTGGAAGATTACTTCTGGACGAGAAACCTGTATCTCAAATCCTTCGCGACGCATAGATTCTATCAACACAGAAAGGTGAAGCTCTCCTCTTCCTGCTACTCGGAAACTATCAGTCCCTTCAATAGGTTCTACGTGCAAACCAACGTTCGTCTCTTTTTCACGGTCTAGTCGTGCGCGGATCTGTCGAGTAGTAAGTTGTGATCCTTCTTTTCCTGCAAACGGCGAATTGTTTACGAGGAATGACATGCTGATTGTAGGCGGATCAATAGAAATAGCTGGTAGAGGGTCTGTTACCTCTTTTGCGCATACTGTTTCTCCTACGTAAATATCATCGATACCAGCTACTGTCACAATTTCTCCTGCGACTGCCTCTTGTACCTCTTTCTTATTTAATCCTTCTGCGATAAAGATCTTCGTAATTTTTCCGTTTCGTGCAGACCCATCAGGTTTGAGCACAGATACTTGCTGTCCGACTTTCATTGTTCCTTCGTAGATACGTCCGATACCCATGCGTCCGACGTAGTCATCGTATGCAAGACTACTTGGTTGCATGCGCAGAGGCGCCTCTGTGTCGGAGTCTGCTACTTTTACGTGCTCCATAATCAGGTCAAATAGTGGATCAAGATTAGTCCCCTTCTCTCCTTCCAATTCTTTCTGTGCGATTCCTTCGCGGGCAATAGCAAAGATGTACGGGAAGTCGAGCTGCTCGTTTGAAGCACCAAGTGTTCCAAAGAGGTCGAATACCATATCGACAACTTCCATACCACGCTGGGCAGGCTTATCAATCTTATTGATGACGACGATAGGCTTCAGACCTAATTCTAGTGATTTCTTTAGCACGAACTTGGTCTGTGGCATTGGTCCTTCTTGTGCATCTACGAGAAGAACAACGCTGTCCACCATTCGAAGGATTCGCTCCACCTCGCTTCCGAAATCTGCGTGTCCTGGAGTGTCTACGATGTTAATTTTACAGTCCTTATAGTAAATAGCGGTGTTTTTGGCGTAAATCGTAATTCCACGCTCTCGTTCTTGGTCATTGCTGTCCATTGCGAGCTCTTTTACCTCTTCATGTTCGGTGTATGCCCCTCCTTGATCAAGGAGGGCATCAACCAAAGTGGTCTTTCCGTGGTCTACGTGCGCGATAATGGCGATATTTCGGATATCCATAAGAGTTTCCGCAAGAGAGTACCAGAAATTGCATTTAAAGCTACTATTTACCCTTCAAACATCTCCATATATTGCTCATATCCTTCATTTACGAGGTTTTCTTTAGGAACGAACTTGAGGGCAGCGGAGTTAATGCAGTAGCGAAGTCCGGTTGGTTCTGGGCCATCTTTGAAGACATGTCCAAGGTGACTATTGGCATCACGACTGCGAAGTTCTGTTCTAGGGATAACGAGTAAGAAGTCTTTTTTGCTTACCACGTTTTCTGGAGAGATCGTATCCCAAAAGCTCGGCCATCCAGTGCCTGACTTAAATTTCTCTTTAGAACTAAAGAGCGGTTCTCCAGAAACAATATCGACGTAAATCCCCTCTTTCTTATTATCCCAGTACTCATTTTCGAACGGAGGCTCAGTGCCGTTTTTCTGTGTTACCTTATATTGCAACTCGGTGAGCTTTTCTTGGAGTTCGTCATCTGTTGGCATAGTAAGAGGGGCAAAGCTACTAGTAGAAGGAATATCAGCTGCAGGACCTGTCATACAACCTACAAGGAGAATTGTGCTTAGAAATAGAAGTTTTCTGATCATATATACCATTATACCATGCTACACTTCCCGCCTATGAAAAAGTCACTCCTCCTTTTAGCTCTACTCCTTACAGCGTGTTCTTCTTCTGTCGAAGAAGAAACTTCTGACGATCTTACCTATGAAGACTGCCGAACAGCTGGTGGAGAAGTGTTTTTCCATGAGCCACACGAGTGTCATCTCTTTGATGATATATATTATGACGATAAGCCAACAGCGAAGTTTGTCGATTATGGACCTGCAACTGGATACTACGCATCACCTGTTGGTGGAGGACCGTACCAAGCCATAGTACTTATTCATGGTCAGTCAGGTTTGCAAAAAGATATTTGGGCTCAAGCGCGAGGTCTTGCAAAAGAAGGCAACGTAGTACTGGCTGTAGATTTATACAAAGGAGAAAAAACGACAACCCAAGAGCGAGAGCAAGAAATGGCAGCCGCTGTACGTGAAGACTTGGACTCAGCATTCGATAATATCGAAGCTGCAGCGAAGTGGCTCTCTTTACAATATAACGTAGAGAAGGAATCTGTACGTTTCCTTGGTGAAAGTTTTGGAGATGAGTGGGACCAAAGATTGGAGCAACTAAAATAGCAGCGCTCCCCTCTGGTTTAGAGTGGAAGCACTGCACGAGAGTTTCTCGTAGGCCACTAGTATTTTTTCTTGCTCCAACTTTCTTTCATTTTAGCTTTCACTTCTTCGTGGATATCTGCCCATTCTTCCTCAGAGAATTCGACACCGTGCTCACCAAGTACTTCTTGTACTTGCATTTGGTGACCTTGCATTGCTTTGCCCTTGTGGCCAAATCTTTTACTGCATCCACCAGAGACTACGGCTCCAACAATACCAATGGCTACTAGCCAGATGCTTAACTTTTTAAGCTGAGGACCCTTTAGGTATTTAACAGCCCAGAATACAAAGAGGACGATTCCGACAACGGTGATCGGACAGAAGATAAAACTTAATTTAGAAACGAACATGTACGGGTGCATGAAATGTGGGGGAAAATTCTTTAGGACTATACACTATTTCTGCAGTATTCATCTATACTGTGGTCATGTCCGACTACACCTGCACACTCGACAAACTCTTCTCGCTTTTTGTACTTGCAACAATAGTGCTTCTTGCAGGCT
>Ga0209362_1000008_pt1 | contig 241918 bp, 368 predicted proteins | sample SaaInlV_165m_DNA_FD_184680 | JGI IMG/M metagenome (GOLD analysis project Ga0209362, IMG submission 184680) | Marine microbial communities from expanding oxygen minimum zones in the Saanich Inlet - Saanich Inlet SI037_S3LV_110m_DNA (SPAdes)... | ecosystem: Environmental > Aquatic > Marine >... | reverse complement strand
ATCTCCCTCTTTCTTCTTATCAGCATCACCCGACTCTTCAGCATCACCCGACTCTTCAGCATCACCCGACTCTTCAGCATCACCCGACTCTTCAACGATGTCTAATTTATCATCATCATTTATTTCATCATTCAACTCATCATCGAATTCTTCATCTTTCTTTTTAATCATAGATTTTTTTCATTTTTATTGATCGATAAATTGATCATTTTCAAGAGTCAAATATGTCGAATTCAAATTCAACCTTATCTGTGATTTTAAGAAATCACCATCTCTTTGTTTTAATAACTTAAACCTATAAAGGTTTTGTCTTTTCATTTCTTCCGTTCTGATAATAGCGAAGAATGTATCAGCAGTTTCGGCTATCGCCTTAGACTCAGGAACACTCTCTAATGTTATATCAGATGATCCCCAAGCATCTTTAGCTACTTGAACACCGGTGATAACAGGACACATATATTTAGCTCCCAGTGCTCTCAGACCCTCGGCTAATTGTTTACCTTTAGAGTATAAGTTATCAGATCCGATTCCTTTAATAGGAGCAATTAATGTTATATAATCAACAACTATCATGTCTATCTTAATACCTTTCTTTTCTTTCAATCTTTGAATATAGTTATCAAAGTCTGAAATGTTCGCGGTACCAGCAGCCCAAAATTTAGTATAAATTTTACCGACACTCTTTTCAAAAATATCACCAACCCCCTCAGTTTGACTCAAAGCCGCTATTTTCTTTTTAATTAAATCAGTATCCTTTGATACATTATCATAATCATTGATAGGAATCTTCAATCTCATAGCACCAAGTCTCTTCATAACTTTTCGCTCACTCATTTCCATAGTTATATATAGGACGTTAGAACCCATATTAGCGGAATGAACAGCAAAATTTTGCATCCATAGTGATTTACCACCATTAGTTTCAGCCATTATCACATTTAGTGTTTGAATGTCCCATCCACCACCAAGCATATGATCAATTGTCTCAAATCCACATTTAACTTTAAATTTGGAAGAATCTTGTATGTGATTTTCAGCATCATCAAAATCGGATCCTAAATCATCATCTTGAATAAAATTTAAACTTGACATATCATCAACTATACATTTTATTCTATTTGCTGCTTCAATCGCTTTATCAAAATCAGATATATTATCAAGACCTCTTGTCTCATCTATTATATCAACAGTACCAGTTTTCAACCTATTAGAAAGTACCCAACCATTAAAATTAGGTTCGATGAAATTCTTCTCATCATATTCTTTAAGATCTACTTTTAGTATTGATTTTAAAATATCTTTCGTGATATTACCTTCTTTATCTTCTAAAGAAACCATATCTAATATTTGTCTTGGGCTTGGAATGTCAGGGTCTTTACCACTTAACATATAATTTCTAATTACCCCATAAACAAATTGGATTTCTGAATTCCTAAAGAAGAACGGTTTTACGATCTCGAAAAACTTCTTGTTGCTTACAACGTAATTAAAATATACTTTCTCTAATTGAGGTGTAGTCATTAAATATCTTTTATTTTAATATTATATTAAATGAACTAACTAAGTTTATAATAATCCAGTATCTTAAATTAAGTTCTCATCGTTTATAGGTTCAATATCATCAAACATATCATCGATATCGGATCCATAAAGATTAAATTTTTGGATTTTTGGTGTGTCGAGTTCATCAAGGACATCACCTTTTTCTATTTTGAATTTTCCTTTAATCTTATTAATTATATAATTTATGCCATGTTTAGCAACTAATGTACCTATACCAGCAGCAAGGCCTATAAGATTTTGAATAACTGTTTCAGGAGTAAGTTCATACTTACCAATTAAATACAATATACCATTCATAACAGGAATCATTAAAGCTGTATAAGTAAACATATCAATAACACCTCCAACAAGAGCTCCTAAATGTTTTCCAATAACCGAAAATATATTAGTCACAGATTCAAAAGATTTGATAACCAATTTAACAAGGCCGTTTCCAATACCTCTCATCTTCAATTCTTCTAACATAGATTTAGAATCTTTTGTTAATAAAGCTTCTTCCTCATAATTTTTAAATTTCTTTTCTTCTAAATAAATTATAGTCAATGAACATATAGTGAGTAATACAGAAATTTCAAGAGTGACCTCGGTTGATATATTCATATTACCCATCATTGATTGAACAACGGGTATGAAAGCACCGATACCAGCACCAAATGTACCGATAAGACCACCGTGTAATTTTAAATCGTTTTTAAATTTTTTCCAATGTGTTTTCCAATCACCATCATCATCCAACTCATCATTCTCTTTTATCATCGTTTGGAATGAGTCAACAAACTCAAAGGCCATGTCATCGAAACTCACATATTCACCATATCTCTTTATACTATTCATATTAATATATATTAAAAACCACCTAGAAAAAAGGTGAAATAAAATGTTTTTTTTTAAAAACATTAACAAAAGAAGATAAATCAAGAAATTACATTATATAATTTAATATATAAGTTATAAAAAATATTAACATATATGAAATACCTAAAGAAATTTGAAAACTACGATCCTAGAGATCTTGGTAGATTTAATAATGAAGATGATATCAATCCGGAAGAAGAAAATACAGATTTAATCGATGATGTTGAAGGTATTGAAGATTTTGAAGGACAGTTAGGTTCCGTATCAGATGAAGAAGAAGAAGATTTAGAAGAAAAAGAAAACCAAAGAAAAATAAGACTCTGGGGTGACGAAGAATCACAAGTAGTTGAGAAAAAAGGCATGAACGCTGGGTTAAAAGCTTACTTAGATAAACAAAAAGGTAAGAAAAAAGAAGGTAAAGATGTTGATAAGGATGATAAGAAAGATGTTAAAGGTAAGAAAGATACTAAAGATAAGAAGGAAGATAAGAAGGAAGATAAAGTAGATACCAAAGGATTAACTGCGGGTCAAAAGAAACTTCCAGCTGGATTACAAAAAGCAATCTTAGCTAAAAAGAAAAAGAAATAATGATTAAGAATTGGTTAAAATTTAACGAAAGTGTAGAATCTAAAGAAATTGACATGGCTAAATCCTTCTTACAAAACAATGATTTAGAAGTTAAAGATATCAACTCAGGTAATGAGGGTCATGATTTAGGTAAAAAGTTCAAGGGTGTAAGTGATCCTGGGTCAGATAAAACAGCATTCATTTGGAATGGAGATGGATGGAAAAATGATGGTAAAGAAGCTTTTTATGTATATATGCCTTTTGATGAGGAAATTCTCAAAGAAATGAAAGAGAAATTTCCAGTACTTAGTGTAGGTGGTAGAAATGGTACTTATTATGAAGTAACAATAGAAAAGAAATAATTAACAGATATATAAAACAAAAAAGAGACTCAATCGAGTCTCTTTTTTTAGGCTTCTATTTTTATATTAATACGTTTGACCGCACTTTGTACCCATTGTGGTAAGAAGTGTGAACTATGTTTAATAACATCACCAAAAGAACCATCGATTATAATCGTATCACAGTAGTCAGTATTTGACCTAACTGCTCTACCACTCATCTGTATTATACCAGAAACCGTCTTCCAAGCATACCAATCCGGGTTATTACTTTGTCTCAATTTATTCTTCTGAGAAGCTAAACTAGGATAAGGAACCTTAGCGATTATTTGAAATCTAGCTCTTTCATCATCAAACGAAACACCAGTACCCATACTTGGACTAACAATAACTGTTGGTTCATCACTCTCAAAATGCATCTTTAGAACTTCATCTTTATTGGATGAATCATGGTAAACCAATCTTGGATCCTTTATTGATTTCTGTATCCAATTAGCTAATTCAAATGAATTGGTGTGTATAATACCTTTCTTACCCTCATACTTACTCAATAACTTCTTAATATATGGAATATATCTTTTGAATGTTTCCTCTTTACTCTTATATGACATCTTACCAAGAGGCATATAATATAGTGGTCTATTCTTTAATGGAAATGGAGACTCAATTGAGTAATAAGCTGCTTTCTTAATATCTAAACCATTCAACTGACAGAATAAATTCTTATCCAAAATAGTACCAGACATAAGAAAAACCATATCATAATTACTAAATACATACTTATCTAAGTAGTCATAAGCCCAAATAGGCTCTAATGATAACTCTTTTTGCCTTAACTTTTCATTATATCTAGATTCAAGCACCCAGTTATTTGGATTCTCCTTGAACTCTTTTAAGAAAAGTTCTATCTTGACTTGATACTGTCTCAAATCATTAACTAATTGCATTACCTTAACATCCGAATTTTTAGATTTAAATAACTTACTTAATTTAAGATCTCTCTTATCTTCTCGAACATTTCTACTCTTAGAACCAATTCCCTTTTCCATACTCTCAACAGTTGATAGTATCTCACTATTTAATATTCTAAGATATGAAACATACTGTTCTATGTTACGAACAGCTTTTAATTTCTTAATAAGATTCTTTTCGTCACTAAACATAAATTTCTTAATTATACCCTCTGTCATTCTAATAGAAACAAAATCAGACATAACATCATCAAAATCATGAGCTTCATCGACCACCAATACCCTAGCCCCTCTATTCTCCATCATCTTAGGATTATACATAGCGTATAATATATAAAGATAGAAATTTGTCAATGAAATACCCCCAGCCATATAAGATTCTCTAGAATTTGAATATGGACAAGAATCACAAGTAGTCTTATTAAGTTTATTAAACTCAGCACCTTGAGCACAAGAACAAGAGTATTGCTCACACTCATAATTATCTTTACCCTTTAAATCGGATATTGATTTATAAGTATCAGCATATTGATCTTGTAATATTTTACTGTTAGTTATAATATCAACTCTAGCTGTTCGGTTAACATTTTTTCGATACCATTCTGATATCATCAAAGCTAAGTGACTTTTACCGGTCCCAACTGGTAAATTAAGTAGAAAGAATTTCTTTAGAGGATCAGCATTGAATTGACCATCAATAAATTCTAAAGCTTCTTGTTGTTCTTTTCTAGGTTTGTATTTGGATAAATCTTTTTTTAGAGACATAGAATAATTTATTTTATAAAAATTATATCTTTTTTTAGACTTTAGTTGTAAAATGTACTTTTTTAAGAAGTAATATAAATATATAAGAAAACACCTAAATATTTTATGATACCGCACTTTTATGACGAATTCGGAACTTACACAACAAAAGAAGACATTGAAATATATATCGAAAATTTGATTGGTCTAGGAGAGACTGATGATAAAATCGTTTATAATAAATGTATATTTATGTTTGGTGATATGCTTTCGGATATAATTAACGAAGTTCTTTATGAGGATTAACAGATTTGAAGAATATGATACCTTATATGTATTTGATTTTGATGATACATTAGTAGAGACTCCTAGTTTTGAGGAACTAGCTCTAAAATACTTAAAGGAGAGTTATTCAGTCAAAGACCTATTAGATATTTCTATTAGAAGATCAGGTTGTAAAATCGAAGATTTAAAATGGGAAAATGGTCGCATATATCTTGACGACCCAACATATAGATATAAAGAATTTGGAAACTGGGTTAGAAAAAAATCTAGATTATATCTAGTAACTCCAAATATATTTTCACAAACAGATGAGAGTTTACCAACAGAATTAAAACCACTAATTGACCTATATAATAAGGTGGATAATAAATGTATAGTAACAGCTAGACCAGAAGTAATAAAAGAAAAGTTAATATCCGTTTTATCAAAGTTAGGAATTGAATATCCAAAATATGGATTACATATGTTACCAACCAGAATAAAAAATGCGGGTGAGTGGAAAGGTCACAAAATAGTTGAACTTGTTAAAGAAACTGGTGTTAATAAAGTTATATTCTATGATGATAATTCAAAATTTTTAAGAAAAGCAACTAAGGTTATAAAAGAAAGACTTCCAAATTTAAATTGGGAACCTATTAAGGTCAAGTAATTAATTATATCTCTCCTTCTAATTCAGCTATTTGATCAAGAATATCTTTACGTTCTTCTTTCTTAACCATCATTATTTTCTTATTCTTCTTTCTATCACCATAAACATCCTCCAACATCCTAAGTGTAGGTGATAATCTTTTTTCAAAAACACTACCGTTTACACAGACGACCATATTATCTTCAATCGGTCTACCATTAGCACACTTAGCCTTATCCTCTTTATCTTGGATACCCACAAAGTTCTCTGGTGATATATAAAATTGCCTTTGTGTAGTTGGATACAAGGAAGCAAAATCGTAACACACAACCCACTCATTCATACCCACGACAGGATCCTTAACCCATCCGCCGGCGATTGTGGATTCAGCATCACCCTTTTCTTCTTTGAATAATACTATGTTATCCATTTCACGAAATCTGTTTCTCAAAACGCCTTCTGTAATAGCTAATGAACCAAGAGCATTATTCATTTGAGAAACAACATCAACTATTCTGATTTTAGACAATGAAGAAATCGCATAAATAATAGAGATATAATTTCTTGAATCATGTATTTTTTGTACCAATACAGAATCGACAGCATTATAATACATAAATGTTTCAAAGTCATCCTCATATAGCTTCTGTAACGACCCAGTGTATTTAATCTTTTCAACACCAACTAATTTACTCGAAACGAAATCTAAAGATGATGATTCCTTTACTTTAATAGATGTATCACATATCTCATACAACTGCATATAATCAAAAATCATCCTATGAGCAGGAACTTCATATTCAGTACCCCATTTCTTATTTAATCTTTTTGTTAAAGATGAAACATTTGGATTTATGGTATATTCTTTACCATTTACCCATTTTGATATCTTTTTACAACGGTTAACTAAATACAACCAATCATATTTAAGGAAATTCCAACCAGTTAGTAGTGGCATCTTAGGAACCATCTTATGAAAGAAAGCATATAACATATCAAACTCATCTTCATATTTGACATACTTAAATTTATACTCTACACCACCAACATCTTTGAAATATTCATTGGTATTTGTTATTATTCTTTCCTGCATATCTTCCGGCATATCCTTTAATCCCAATAGAATGATTTTATCATCATAAACTATCGATATAGATAATACTCTAGTACAAGCTCCCTCCTTTATAAGGATATTATTACCATCAGCATCCTCCTTATAAATATCAGCAGCTTCTGGAAAGCCATCAACAATTTCTGTCTCAATATCAATAAAGTATATTTTAGGTAAATTAAATTCGAATATTTCTTCTCTCTCACTCTCTGGTAAACCATCTAAGAATTCATAAACAGCATATCTATCTGGGTGATTAACCTCTATTTGCTTAACATTCTTACCATCCCAAGATTTAAACTTTGGATGCTTTTGCTTATCAGTATCTTCACAAGAAACATATTTCATTGGATTATCCCAATTATAATATTTTAATTTTATATCGCCCGTCTTATCAACGTAACTTACTACTAATTTTTTACTATGTGTTAAATATTGAGTTTCGACTAACATATTCTTATTTTAATTTATTATAGATAATTTATAGAGAAAAGTTATGAAATGTTTTGTTTATCGAAATAATATGTGTATATTTATTAGACAATATATAAAGTAATTATATTAAAAATAACTTACTAAAAATTAGGTTAATTGATATATTATTCGTATATTGTAGTATATCAATTAAGATATTCATTAAAACCACTATTATGAAAGCTAACAAAATTTACTTACTAAAATTCACGAAACTTGTCGATATTGAGGATGTAAAACACCCAATATATAATGACTTTACTAATTGTTTAAATCCTGAGGATGTAAAATATGTAGGATTCACAGAAAATGATGATGTCTTTATTAGACTAAATGATTATAAAGTTGATACATTTGCTAATATTTTCACAAAATACGGATTTGAATTTGATGTTCTTGATGTAACTGATTCGGTTATTAAGGGTAAGACACAAAAAAAATATCCAGAAGTAGAGAAATTAACACCTTACCTATTTGAAGATTTTCGAGTAGAAACGACTTCGATTGATGATATACTTGATAAGATTAATGAAACTGGTATGGACTCACTAGATAAAATTGATAAAAATATTTTATCATCAACAGCATCATAAAAAAGGCATAAAAAAAGGGACTCAAAAGTCCCTTTTTTTATTTATTTAACTCCTTATGAATTATGGTCTATTAAATCCACTATCTTTTCTATTAGCAGCTGCTGGTTTTACAAACACATCTACAAATCCAGTAACACCATCGTCATAAACAACGTACATTCTACTCGAATTAGCGGATGCTTGACCGGGTGATCTGTCTTTTCTACCACCTCTTTGGATTCTTAATCCACCTTTATAGTTATTTTCACTAGCTTCTTTTTCTAAACGTTCTCTGTTAAACGAATAACCCTTTGGATTTTTATTTGCAGCTTCTTCAGCATCATCTAAAGCTTTATTGAAAGCTACCATAGCCTTATCTCTATCATCACTACTGTCATGACCAGTAAAGAACTTTCTTATTCCTTCTTCCTCTTCATTTACTGGAGAGTAATTTTCAAACGTCTTTAAATATTTCATATTAAAATATAATTTTTTATACTGTATATATTATATCCAAAAACTCGTTTCCTTGATATTTCGGGATATAATTAATTAAAGTATATATAAAGTATGAAATACACTTTTATTAAAAATCACAATCAAAATAATCCAACATAATACCACTTCTATCATTAGTAAATGTTAAATCATTTCTTTTCACTAATTGATACTCATAATGATAACCAGTCTTAAATAATGTTCTTATAAAAGGTAAATCATCATTGAAGTTAATCATTTTAGTATCTATCATCAAACAAAGTATTCTTTTATCATCTTCTGGGTTATAATTTGTCATTTCATCACCTTGGTCTTTATTAACACCTTCTTTACCATAAGCAGCAAATTTAGTTTTTAACTTCTCACCCGTATGTACCCATTCTATTGTGATATCATCACCAACTTTAACATTAGGATCTTCCTCACTTAAATAAAGTCTAATCCAAAAAAATATCTTTTGTTCTTCAATTACCTTAGTAGAAGATTCATTATCCACCTCATCTGATAATTCATCAGTATCCATATCTTTAACCTGTTCAACAAGTTTTTCTAAATATTCATATTGTTTTGCTAAATTACTCATTTATATTTTTAATTTTAATTTTTAAACCCATCTATTAATAATAAATTAGTTTGATAAAGGTGCTTTTATAACACCAGATGATTCATAATTAATAATCTTGATATTATCAAAATATAAATTATCTATCGAAATGTTATTTAATTCTATTTTACACAAACCAAATGTTTCTCTTGTTAATTGTTGTTTTACTTGATCAACATGGTTAGTATATATATGACAATCACCACCAGAAAACTTTAATTGATTTGGAACCATATTAACCTCTCTAGCTAAAAGGTGTAATAATATACCATATGATGCTATATTAAATGGTAATCCTAAAAATGAATCCACTGATCTTTGATTCCATTTAAGACTCAATTTTTTTCTAGGTACTTCTCTATCATCTAACATATCATCAGTCATATCCTGTGAATATATTAAAGACTTATTTATTGACGAACACCACCATTCCCTTCTTTCATCGTGTGTCATTTTATTAGTATAACACTGAAACCCATAATGACAAGGTGGTAAAACCATCTTATCAAGCTCTCCAGGATTCCAAGCACTGACCATAAGCCTTCTAGAATCTGGATTATTTTTAAGGTCTCTTATTAAATCGGCTATTTGGTCTACCTGAGGAACGTCCTTCCAACTAGAAGGAGAATTATGTTCCCAACCATTAACAACTTTCTTATAACCTTTCCAGTTTCTCCATTGTTTACCATAAACAGGGCCTAAATCTCCCCATTTCTTAGCAAATTCACCATCAGATTTAACCCTATCAATAAAATCAATCATAGTATCTGGCCAATCACCCTTAAATTCACTAGAATTCTTCATATAATTCTTAAAGGCATCACCATTCCAAATATTAACACCATTATCGACAAGATATTTTATATTTGTATCACCTCTCAAAAACCATATTAGCTCGTGTATTACAGCTTTTGTAAAAACTTTCTTAGAAGTTAATAACGGAAAACCCTCTGACATATCAAATGTCATTGAATAATCAAATATTGAAATGGTTCCGGTTCCGGTTCTATCTTCTTTTAATTCACCATTTTCAAGTATATATTTTAGAAAATCTATATACTGTTTATCCACACTATTTTTCATTTAATAAGTATTTTAGTTTTGTTTCTCTTATTGATTGTAATAAATATCCATTTCTATCTATAATAGAATTATTATACTCAATTGTTGTCTTAGTCAATTTAAATATTTCACTTTTTTCAACAAACTTATTCAGTTTGGATCCCCAGTCCTTGAAACAAATTGATATAATAACCTTTTTACTATCAGAAACCTCAGATATACACTCAGAAGATAAATATCCAATATCATCAATTAAAATAACATCAATATCATCAATATTATTTACCATCTTAAATAACCTAACATCATTCTTATTCACAAGGTTTATAACATCATTATCAATAGGGTTTGATATACCAGACCCATCACCATCAATAAGGCATACCGAATACCCACATTTATTTAATGTGTTTGCTATTTGATACAAATAAGTAGATTTTCCTACATTGGTATCACCAATAATTATATTTCTTAGATTATTAACCACATAGATTATAGTGGTATTATTATTTTAGTTTACAATCTCAAATATTGTTTAATATATTTAGAGTGTTCTAATTGTGTGTTAGTAGCTAATCCCATAGTAATGTGGAAACCGAAATAAGGATCACCCAATCCCATAACACTTCTTATATTTATAGCATCATCAGAATAAGCCTTTATCCACCAGTGACCTTTATCATTAGAACGTATATTTGTTGGATCGTATTGAATTGTTATTTCAGTACCATCAAACATTTTCTTAGCTTGTTTGTATATTACATCATCAACAATATCGTTAATAATAGTAAAGTGGGTTCCTCGAAGTGGTTTATTCAAGACTAGTCCAAATCTTTTTTTTAAAAACCAAGAATAGTAAGACCAAGTATCATCCTTGAACTCGATCATAACGACTTTCTTCCAGGAAGACTGCTTAGAGTGCTTCTTAGTTTTATCGATTGGATCGAATACTATTTTACCTTTTATTTCAAACATACAACAAATATAGTTATTATATTTAATATATACAAAAAAGCAGAAGTTTATAAGTATGGATTTTATAGCAATAACAATAACAAACTTAATCTGGATACTTTATTCTATGTCGGAAGGTTTACGGGAAGGTTTTTTTGAACATATCAAGAGTAAAAATAAAAGGAGTTCTGAATTTTGTGCTAAAAAAATATTCAATATTCAAAGATTTTTAGTGTTATTAACGACTGGGACATTATTAACATATACAATTGGATGGGTATCAATACCATTTATAATAGCACAAATTTTTATGTTCAAGTATTTTCATAGAATAATATTTGAACAAACAATTAAAAAATTGGATAAAAATTCAATAACAGAGACACATGTGCATTTACCACCTTCAGAACAAGATAAAAAGAAAACACCAATGGTTTTATTTGGTGTTTCTTTACAAGTGTTCATATATATATTTTTAATTTAATTATGAAAAAGAAAGCAAATAAAGGAAAATCGATACTAAGAGAGAGGTTTATAATAGGCTTTTGTAAAAAGAATGGTTGGAATTATAATGAGTTAACAACTGGACAGATGTTAATAATAGCAAATAAACCAGAATATAAAACCCCTAAATTATGATTAAAAAATGGTCAGAATATATAACTGAGTCTTTTGAAAAGGTTTCTCATACAGAGGATGATATTTATAAATATACATTAGATTTATTAGAAGATAAAATTAATGATTTATTTTTTGATATACACGGAGAATTTGATACAGTATCAGGAGATATAACACCAGGACAATCATTTGAATTGGGTGACCTTCAAGAGAAAATGGCTAAGTTAATATCTAAACAAGTTCATCAAAATCTAGGAAAAGATTTCAAAAAAATAAGATCAAGTGAAATTGATGTTAATGAATTAAAAGAACTTTCTGATGAAAGAGATTCTGTTAAGGACGGTGATGAAGTTATCGCTGTTTATTTTGATGGTGGTTATTCAATTTATAAGTTCAAAGTTTTTACTGATGATGTTGCTAATAGAGGATTAGGAGGTGATGATGTGGATGAAGGAAATTGGTATGAACTAGAAGATGCCTACCTCGTTGTAAAGGCAGACACCTATAATGATTTTGTAAGTCCAGATAAAAGAATCTGATTACATCACAATACTTCTATATTTTTTAACACTAGCACTTAATTGACTTTTAGGAACAGATCCTAATTCCGGCATCAAATCAATTAACTCAATTCTATCACCAACAACTTCTATATCATCATTAATTTTAACTCTTAATTTATGGCCATTCCATAAAATATCAGTAAATCCAGGATAAGAACCACTCACATATAACCAATTGCGTATTTCAGCTTTTTCGGATTCTATATGATTAATAGATATATACATTTTCTTCACATCTTCTTTACTCTTAAAGTATGAATAGAACTCTGTTGAGAATTTACCATCTTCTTCATACTCATGTAAATCATCATCATCATCATCAAAATCAGATATTGGATCTCTTTTAATTGGAAGTGTTTCCCAATCAATTTCACAAACAGCTTTACTTAATTTCTTCAAGAAATCCAAATCTTGGATTTCATCACCACCATGTTCATTATAATAACCAACAGATATATTAGTACACTCCGGTACAAAATCCATAAAGTTAATTGAGTCTGTTAGAACTCCAGTATCATCAGGTGAGAAATTAAATTTACCAACATTATTTAATCTAAGTGAAAGTTCAGTTGCGAATTCATCAGACGCACATCTACCATACAATTGTTCTGTAATAACAGAAGTAGTACCTCTTCTATCAAAAGATACACATTTTGTAATGTATTCAGAGAATTCAGTTTTTAACCAAGTTCCGGAAAGTGCGTTTGAACCAATACACCCAACTTCCTCTCCAATAAAGAAGTAATAAAGTCCAGGTACTTTTTTTTCGATAAGTGATAAGATAATAACCATTCCGGCTTTATCATCAGCTCCTAAAATTGTAGTCCCATCAGTACCAACAAACTTACCACGAAATACATGATTAACTCTTTCTTGTTCAGCACAAGCCGTATCAAGGTGACAAGTAAACATAGTAGATGGTTTATCACCAATCTTCAAATAGAAATTACCATGCTCATCTTCTGTATATCCCTTCGGTAAGAATTTTTTTAATTGATTTTCGGTTCCATATGGATATGTAAACTTTGTTAGTTTAATAAATTTTCGTCTAGTTCTCATATATATTTAGTTTATATTTAATAACAAATATAGGGCTAATTATCAGTTCCACCAAATATATCATTGATTTTCTTATCTCTTCTATAAGATTTTATTAAAGATTCTAAAGTTGATGTCCATTTATTTATATTATCAGTTATAAATAATTCATTTTTACCAACCGTTTTATACTCTCTTCTAAGATGATAGTCTGTAACATCATCAGTAGATTTATAGTGATATTCTTTAGCTATTATCAAATGGTCTAATCCCAATTTATCAATTTCTTTTTTCCAAATAGATATCTCAATAGGTGTTAAATGCCAAAAATCCAAAACCAACAAATCAACCCTAAATAAATTGCCTTCATTTTCTATAATATCAACAAACTCAACAAAGTTATTAAAGTGTAATTGATTATCCAAATAATATTTTATTGTATTTGTTTGTGTTGATTTATCAATGTCACTATTTTTAGGTGGAGTTAATAGCAAATAATTTCTGCCTGATAATTCTAAAAAATTAACAATATCTTTAATACCATCAGAGATGCTATTATCACCAGTAAAATAATTACATTTTTTTATTTCTATCATGTAAATTCTTTTTTCTCACATCTACCAAAAATCCGTGTTTATGTAGAAATTTTCTACCTATCAAACAAGGAAACTTCATTTTTTTTCTATCACTCAGTGATACGAAAACATCATAGGTAAGTTTACCCAGATGCATCTTCAATTTTATAGAATATCTTTTTTGATTTTTACCAAAAGAACTCTTAACACTAATAATATTAAAATCATCATATATGAATTTATTAGATTCATCACCAACCCAGAAGTATAATTTACCATCCACTTCGTTGATATCCTCAACGTGTAAAGAAACGCTATAAGCACCAGTGTCTATTTTAGAATCCACTTTTATATTTAGTTCAGGAAAAAATATTTTTTCAAATCTTCCTACTTTTTTATCCATAATATAAGATTTAAAGTATTATAGAATAATATTTATATAATGTTTAGTTAAGAACTATAAAACAAAAGCTATAAGTGTTTATATAAATAAAAAATAACTTTTTTAATGCAACAATCATACAAATTCACGTTTATAATAGGATATAGACACACAATAGATAGGTTAAACAACCTAAGAAGAACACTGGATTGGGCTAACTCCTTTTCAGGATCAGAAATTATTCTTGTAGAACAAGATAAACACTCAAAAATATCACACTTAAATTTAAGATGTAAGCATATTTTCATAAAATCAAAAATGCCTTATAATAGGTCTTGGGCATTTAATATAGGATTAAAACACTCCAACTCAAACATAATTGTTTGTGGTGATTCTGATTTAGTTATGAATCCAAAAGATTTCATAAAGGGTCTCCAGGCATTAACAGAATATGATATGGTTAGTCCATATCATTCCGTGGTTGATCTAAATCCACAGGAGTCCAATCTACCTTTGGAACAGGTTGTTAATATTAATAGACCTGGTAGAGGTGAGACAGATAACCAAAAAATAAATATTTCAGGAGGTATAGCAATTTTCAGACGAGATTCTTTATTAAGAATTGGTGGGTGGAACGAAGACTTTATAGGCTGGGGTGGTGAAGATGATTATCAAACAATGAAAGTTAAACACTTCTTGAAACACACCGAATTAAAAGCTAGATGTTATCACCTATACCATGAAAGAGTGGCTCCTGATAATAGATATTACCAAAGAACTTTACAATTATTAGAAAAAACTTCCAAGATGAGTAAAGAAGAAATACAAAAGATAACAAACGCATCTATACCAAAAATAGGAATGAAAAACAAATATGAGCACCTTGCTGTCTAATATAAAATTGATATGTAATTACACAGAAAATAATAAACCCTCTTTACCCAAGGGTGTTATTTATTATACGGATACTTTATCATCTGATGATGAGTGGATAATGAATGAACTCAAAAGAAGACATAGACAATCATCTATAAATTCTGTTCTTGCTGAAAAACAAGAAGAATATGATGATATGGATTGGTTACCGCAAGGTATTTATGATGGGTTGGATACAATTGGAACATTCTCAACAAGAATGATGTCGCAAAATGTAACTGCTAAAAAATTCATAAGTGAAGCATTATTATATAATGATATTATATCAACATTGGATACTTTAACAAGTAAACCAATGAAAAAATGTAAATTTTACACAGACGTAACTCTTAAATTAAAAAATGATAAATTTTTAACAACAAATGAACAATCAGATGCTGATTCCAGAAGAATAATCACAAAGATGACATTTATTAGTAATGTTTTATCTATGAAAAGTAACTTAGGTCCCGCTACCGCATTTATTATAGGAGATAATATAGTAGAATACTTATTATCAACATCATATAATTTTAATTTATCAAATAATTATGATGACATCATAGGTAATATAAATGGGGCTCAAGTAATACACTCAAGTAAAATAAATCCAAGTAAAGTAATCGGAGTAAGACCAAAAGGTGAGAGATGTACAGGATTAAATGTTGTTAACAATGTTAATAACGGAGATAATTATCAAACTTATTTTATAAAAGAAACACCAACATTCGAGAATCGAATTGTTTGGTTTGAGATTAGTTAGTAGTAGCTACTCTAATCTTATCATACTTTATCATAAGCTTATATAGCTTATGGTATTCTTCTGATGGATTAATAACTTCCTTTTCATACCACTTATTATTATTCATATATTCAACTAACATACCAACAGAAAAATCTTCTTTATTCTTAGGTTTCCAATATCTAACTTGTTCAACAAAAGAGAACGATATACCATCATATAAATATGAAATGTTATCTGAGTCTGTATTATACAATACGATACCTAAGGGCTTCTCTGAGCCGTCTTTGAACACTTTCTTAGCACCGGTCTCACCAAAGTATTTAACTATACCACAATCCTCTCTAAAATGGTTAAGTAAAAAAATCAAATCTTTTCTTAACTCATCATTATCAACACCAAAAGCCATCAATGAATCCTCATATTGACCTTGATAATAACCCTTTATCGGTATAATTTGATAATTTTTAGCATACAAAATTGACATAATATCATCAATCTTTTCAGATGATATCACAATATATGATATTTTGGGGTTAGTTAAATCAATCACAAAGGTATATATTAACTATTTTAGTTCACTATCATTGACTATGTATATTTTAAGAAGTTCTTCAGGGTTTAATCTCTTAACTTCAGAAAAATACTCAATAGCTATTGATAATGATTCAAAAACTGATTTACTTATAACCTCTTTTGATAATTTTGATTTTAAATAGTAAGTTTTCATATTGTATATATTATTTTGTTAAATTGAATTCATTTTCAAGTTCTTGTTCAAAGATATCATCAATAATGTCTTTATATTTTTTAGGAAAAACAATACTATCATGTACCGTTATCATTTTTATTTCTGGGTATAATACAATTATACGTCTTATTATTCGATTGAATATAAGATTCGACTCTGCTTTTTGTAAATCATAAGCCATCGTTTTATAATTACCATTATCCTTTTTATATAATTTTATAAAATTGTGTATAGTCGGGAAAGCCTTTCTAAATCCAATATCAGCCTTACTAGTAATGTTTCTACCAAAAAGAACTTTGTATGTTAATTCCTTAGCATCGTTTCTATTTTTAATACCCAATACATTCATCATGTATTGGTAGTAATTACCACTAAGTGTTAGTTCTCTAAATAATTCAAACTCTTCCTCCTTGACCCACTTAGTATCACTATCTTTTATTAATTTAGATAGGAATAATGGTTGGCTATTTTTAATATCTATCTCACAAGTTTCCTCACCATCTATCAATAAACAATTCTTTCTAATGAATGATCTAAGTATTGTGAAATTGGTGTGCATTCTACCATAGCTATCAAAGTGATAAAATATATGCTTATCATTAACACACTCAACAGAATAAACATTTCTATTATAGACATCATATTTTTCATCTTTTAATGCATCCAGGAAAAATATAGCTCTATCGAATTGAATCTCAACGGAAAAAAGGTCAGATATTAATTTCTCTCGGATATCTTTACCTATCAAATAATCATCATTATCAGAGAAGTCAATGCTATCCATTACTTTCTTTTTATATTTCTTCAATAAGACTTTATCTTTGTTTCTATATCTTCTTTGAATCTTTGATTTGATGATTTTAGCATTTAGTGAATATTTACGAGAAGATACACCTTTCCTATAATTAGAAACCATACTTATTATCTTGGTCTCAATTAGATAATTGATATAATAATTATAAAGATATCCATACTTATCTTTCAATATAGTTGCATTTATAACAAATTTATTCTCTTTCTTGAAATAATATTTTAATACCATATTATGTATGATATCGATCAAGTAAGCTGTTTTTAACTTTTCATTTTTATAATTTATGTATTTTTCTGATTCTAAGTATTCTAAAACGGATGGTAAGTATTGTAATAGGAAAGTTTTCTTGTTTAGCTTTTCAACTATATTTTTGGAAGAATCCGTACTGGATAATTTTTTTGATACCTTCATATTCTTTATAGGCGGATTATTTATCATGTTTTGTTATATTAAAAATATTATTAATCGAATCTTTTCTTGTTGTTCTTCTATTATCCATACTAAAAGGATCTAAACCACTATAATAGTGTATATCCTTAGCCATTTCACGAGTATATTTACATTTTAGTTCGCGTACTTCGGCCTTTACCTCGACAGAGGTCATTTTAATATCAATCATTATTTAAATGGAATTTTACCTGGATCAATTGGGAATTTACCACCCTTACCTTTTTTCTTCTTCTTGTTCTGACCACCAGTCTTAGAAAACTCTGAGTAAACATCTGGATAAACTTCACCCTCTCCATCAGTATCATATTGAATATCAAAGAAGTCACCGAAATCTAGTAGACCAGATCTACCTAATTCAATTTCATGTAGTTTTCCTAAATAAGTATCGATATAATCATCGATATCAACTACAAATTTATTAAATAACTTAACTGTATTCTCAGTGAATATACCAATTGGTTTCTTTCTTTTCTTGTTGAAAGATCCAAGAATAACCTTAAAAATATATTCTAATTTATCACTCTCTTTTATATAATCCTTTGTTAATTTATTACTAATCAATTCAATATTTATCTTAAATTTATCCTTATCAAAGAATTCAGGAACAACAAAGTCAAAGTCAAGTAAATCTTGTTTGACCTCCGATATATAAACATTGAATATTTTAGAAACTAAATATATGTAAACTTCATCTTTTCTATCACCTTTCAATTTAATATCTTCTAAATTAATAGATTGAGAAAAATTCAAGAAATTAATTAATATTAATGTATAAATCTCAACAAAGTCTGTATGATTATCATCACTCAACCTTTTATATAAAGGATTTAATAACTGAAATGAAATATCCTTTGTTTTACTCTTAATAATAAGTTTCTCAACATTATTTTGGAATTCATTATCCATTAAGAAAGAGTTATTAACTGATGGGTTTAATATTCCATAAAAGAAGAATGCAAATGACTTTTCACCAAAAATATACTCTAAATCATCCTCACTAGTATTAATAAAATACTTTATCGCTTCTTTCATACTTTCGGTCAAAGTACCTTGATATATAACCGGCACCACATCAACATTAAATAATCTAGAATACTCATCTAACTCTTCAATAGTAAATTCATATTTTCTAGACTTAGAAATAGCTGTAAGAACAAGATTATTCTTAGGAACTCTATTATACTCTATATTAGCAGGTTGCTCATCAGGAAAATACTCGAAACAAAACCACCATTTTTTATTTAAAAGGCTTTTTGTTCTATCATCTAATGAATTTAAATAATTGATAGCCGGATTATAATAATTTTGCATTGCTAAGTCAATTAGATTTATTGACTCATTTGATATAGATTTAGGTTTGATATTAAAATGCTTACCATCCCAATTAACCCATATTTTACTTCCCTGTATATCTTCAAGGACAATTATCTCATCGATGAATATATCATTTAATATTTCTTCATCATTTAACCCGTTTAATGTTACTAACTTGCTCATAAATTTTGATTTCTGTTTTTTATCAAAATGTATATATAAATTAAATTAATTAGTTTGTAAAAAATCCAATATTATATCTATATTTTCTTTTGTAAATCCATCTAACGGAGATCCACCAAATTTAAGGTACTCACCATAAATATCATTATATTCATCTATTGTATATATCTTAGAATCCATCTCTGAATAAATAACATTTGTGTCATGTGAATTTATGGTTTTATTCTGTAACCCCGTCTCACCATAAGCAGGACCAATAGGACCAACCAATTCAGTACCAGATATTTCTTCATTAAATTGTTTAAATTTCTTTATCATTTCGTAGCTTCTATTTTTTCATAATATTCGTCTTGTTCTTGTAATGAATACTCTTTTTTTATATTATTATAAATAATATTATATAAAAATCTATCATGTAATTGATGTGTCTCATTTCTCATAATAACATCACATGTAACAGAATCGACATTATTCTCAATACTAAGTATCTCAAGTCCAATTTTACCATCCCTATCATGTAAATCACAAATGACTTTCTTACCTCTTTCTAATATTTCTTTAACCTTTCTAGAAGTTGCATTTTTAGACAAGAACATCAAATCCTTAGCAACCTCTTCGGTAGTACGATTATATAAATCCAAAAATTTCTTTTCTTTAGTAGAAATTTTTATTTTCTTGTATATTTTTTCTAAAATTCTATTCATCTCGATTTCTTTTAAAGATTTGCGTAATACGTAGTAATTAACTAACTTTTTAAATCCCATAATAATGTATTATTTGTACATGTATATATTAAGAAGACGTATCCAGTTTTTATATATACTTTGGAAATAAAAGTTTTTTATGGATAAGCAATTATTAAAAGCATTAGACAATTTATCAGTTTCATTAGAAATGATAGCGGCAGCTCTCGATAGTAAGAAAGATGGTGCTTCTGCAACAGGCGCTGCATTAAAAGGAGGTGATTTTGGTAAGAAATTAGAAGCCATAAACGTAGGTATACAATCAATTAAAACTGATACTCAAGAAATTTTAACCAATCAGAAAACAATAATAGCTCTTTCCAAAGAGAAATCTAAGGATGTTATTGAGGAAAGTGGTACTGATAAGAAGAAAGAAAGTAGTATTAAAAAAGGTGTTGGTACTATATTACTAATAGCAGTAGCTGTTTTAGCAATAGGATTAGCGTTGAAATTAGTCGGACCGGTTGATGTTTTATCAGCTATTGGTTTAGGATTAGCTATGGTAGCAATAGGATTCGCGTTTGCTCAAGTGGCGGAAGCGACCAAAGGATCCTCATTAAAAGATATAGCTCTGGCTTCTTTAGCTATGGTATTTATGTCAATAGCAGTAGCTCTTTCATCTTACGCATTATCAATGATAAGGCCTATATCATTTATGCAAGCAATAACCGCTGTTTTTGTAGCTGGTGTATTTTCGGTAATTGCATTTGGTATTAGAAAATTATTAGGAGCATTTAAGGGTCTATCAATGGCCAGTATAGTGAAATCTGTTCTTTTCTTACCATTGATTTTACCAGCTATCGCATTAGGTATTGCTCTCGCATCATACGCATTAGGATTAGTACAACCAATAGGATTCTCACAAGTAATAGCATCTATATTCATAGCGGCAATATTCGCAGTAGTATCATATGGTATTAGAAATATGTTACAAGCATTTAAGGGAATGGGTACCAAAGATTTAATACAAGCATCTATTTTCTTACCATTAATTCTACCAGCTATCGCACTAGGTATAGCAGGAGCATCATACGCACTCTCTTTAGTACAACCAGTGGGTCTTATGCAATGGTTTACATCAGTACTTATAGCAATATTATTTGTTGTTTTATCATTTGGGATGGTAAAAATAGTTAAAGCAATGAATAAAATGGAATGGTCATCACTCCCTAAAATACCAATATTCTTTACATTGATATCAATAGCGATTATGGTATCATCACACATTTTAGCATTAACCGCTGATATAAGTTGGGGACTAATACTTAAAATAGCAGCAATTGGTGTATTAATGGCCGGTCTTACTATTGCATTAGTCGGACCAATGAAGGTATTAAGTAAGATGGGTGTTGTTGATCTATTAAAAGGTGGATTAGCAATTTTGATTATAGCGGTAGCAGTAATGGTAACATCACACATTTTAGCATTAGGTAATTATGATACATATCCAGGTTTAGATTGGATAATCGGAGTAGGTTTAAGTATGGTAGCGATGGGTGTCGCTGCTGTACTCTTAGGATCGTTTGTATTTGGTCCACAAGCACTAGTATTTTTAGCTGGTTTAGTTGCTATACTAGTTGTAGCACTTGCTATTGTAGCATTGGATTACATTCAAGCATTAGGTACTTATGAAACCTACCCAGGTATAGAGTGGTTAGCCGGAGTGGCCTTAGCTATGACAGTTATGGCTACCGCCGCTATACTCTTGGGTCTGATGGTATTTGGTCCACAAGCACTAATATTTTTAGCTGGTTTAGGTGCTATACTAGTTGTAGCTGCTACTATAGCAAAAGTATCAGATATTCTATCCAAGGGTAAATATGATAATGCAGGTATGTTAGAATGGGCAACAGCTACAGCATTATTATATTTAACATTTACACCAATTATAATGGCATTGGGTGTCATGAGTGTAGCGGGTGCTATTATTTCATTCTTCGGAGGAGATGATCCATTTTTAGTAGCACAGGGTATGATGTTGACGATAGCAGATACAATAGTAGCCGTATCACATACTCTTTATAAGGGAAATTATAAAGGTGGTCCAACAAAAGAGTGGGCAGAAGGAATATCGATAGCATTAGGAGCATTTATGCCTATTTATAAAATGATGCAGATGAATTCTATAATGTCAATACTTGGTGGTAGTGGTGTAGGTCCTGATGATTTTACGAATGCTATCACAACGGTTTCTGATGGTATTATATCAGCCGCTGATAAATTTTCCGGAGCGAGTGACCAATTCAAGGATGGACCATCAAAACGTTGGGCCGAAGGGGTTGGAACAGCAATTGGCGCATTCGCACCAGTATATGAGGTTTTGAACAATCAAGGAGGGTGGTCCAATGGACCATCAGTAGCTGATATGGAAAGAGCTATCCGATCTATATCTTATGCTATTATAGATGCAGCGGGTATATTCGCAGAAAATAAAGCAGCATTTAAGAAAAACTATCCAAAAAAACGTTGGGGAGAAGGTGTTGGAGCAGCAATTAACTCATTTGCACCAGTATTTGAAGCTATGAACAATACGAGCTGGTATTCTTCGTCTGTTACGACAATAAAGGCAATGAGTTACGGAATTCGATCGGTTTCAAGGGCGATAGTTGATGCGGGTTGGATATTTTATGACACTATCCCAGAAATATGGAAAAAGGACAATGTTCCTGGTAAAGGTTGGGGTAAAGGTGTTGCAGAAGCAATTGGATCGTTCTCGGAAGTCTTTAATCTGATGATGACAAATGGTGGTGGATGGACTGGACCAAGCCAAGAGGAAGTAGCACAATCACTAGGATCTGGGATAAGAATCATAGCTAGATCTATAAGGAGTGCTGGAGAAACACTAGGGAGTGTTGGGAAAGAATATTGGCAAAATCATCCTGATGAAGCATGGGGTATCGGTATTCGAAAGGCGATAAATTCCTTTTTAGATATATTTTATGATTTAACTATGGCTGGATACAGCGAATACAGTTTTTCTGTGAACTCCTCAATGTTGGAGGGTGGTGTTCAATCAATGGCAAACACAGCCCGTATTCTTTTTGATAATAAAAGATATTTTGCAGTTAAACTAGATCCAAAATTTATACCAAATATAGCTACGAATGTAATGGGATTCGCAAAGTTGGGAAAATGGCTTGATGATATGTTAGTAACTACTTCAACAAAAACTACAAGTAGTAAATCAGGAGGATTTGCTGGTTTCGGTGCTAAGACGAGTACGAAAACGGAAGTGGTTAGAACTGAAAAAGATATGGGTATTATTGATAGAGTAGCACAAGCTATGGCAAACACAGCTTATATTTTTTATAAAAATAAAAAATATTTTGATGTTAAAATAGACCCTCTCTTTATAAAGAAATTAAGCAGAAATATAATAGACTATACTAGATTAGCTGAGTATTTAACAAGAGTCGAAGAAAAAGAAGGATCCTTCTTGGGTAGTGTTGCTGGCGCATTTGGATTTGGAGAGGATCCAATAATGAGAATTGCAGGTGGTATGGTTGTATTAGCGGATTCATATGATATATTAACCACCTCTTTTGAGAAATTTGGAATTGCTTTAGAAGCAATCAACATGGAAAAGCTAAAGGAAGTTAAATCTCTTCAAACTGATCAATTAGCAAATGATTTAAGTCAAATAAAAAGTGAGAATGATGGTGGATGGCACCCAATGGATGACCTCGGTAAATTTACCGGATTATGGGGTGGAGAAGATAAACCAGAATCAGTTGGTAAAAAGAATGTTAAGTTACCTAATCTTACAGATAAAACTAAGTATGGTTTAGAAGGTAGATCAATACCACAACAACTGGATTTATTAATAGGATTATTGACAAATATTGACAAATCAACAAACACAATAGATGAATTTATACAAGATGCGAGTGATGGAAAGATTCAGAATGTAGAGGAATTAAACTAATTTTTAAAATTAATGATTCACATAAACAAAAACATTATTAATGATATAACATTTATGAATAAGAATATATCACTCTTTAAAAAGATCAAACTCTTTAGATCTTATAAAAAGATTTTAAAGGAAATACAATTTGAACTAGAGCCAAAATTCAATGTTAGAATTGATAGTGCTAAGAGAATTTACACAGTACTTAACGTACCAGAAGATTTAATAGGGGAAAATTTTTCACTTAAAAAGGCAGATATAGATAAAATATCAGAAACCTACATAAAAGAATATACATCAGAATTATCAAAGTATTTATCTTCAAAAGGACTACTAGAACTTTATGATGTTTATAAGATTGATAAAGTTGATAAATACTCATACTTAATTGTTGTTGGATTTTCAATTTTTAAGTCAGATAAGTATTACAATAACTTATATTATAAAGTAATACCAACTGCTGTCGTTTTATCAACGATATTACTATTTTTATTTATATAAATAGTAAACTTTTCATATATACACCTTATAATATAAAAACAAAAACATTAAACAATGGATAGATTTTACGAACTGTCGGAAGACACAATAAGCGACTTTTATGAGATTTTCAATAAAAAGTCATTCCCTGTATCAATGAAATTTCAATTTCAAGGAGACCAGAAACAAAAAGCAATCATCAACGTGAGTAAAATACCAGATAAGTATGTAGCAATCATGGATAAGGAATTATTGATTTCAATCAATGAAGATTTATTAACTGCTTATGATGATGAATCAATAACAATTTTATTCGAACAAGAAATTGATAAAATTAATATTAACATCGATTCTGGTAAAATTAAATTAGTTAGAACAGACCTTAATACATTCTCTGGATTAGTAAACAAATATGGTGTGGAAAAAGTAGCAAGAGCTAATAAAGTTGAGGAATTGTATCAAGAGCAACAAAAGGATGCTAAAAGTGACGAAGAATTTATAGTTTAATATGGAAAACAAGATAAAACAAGGTGAAAACCTAGGATATAACTACATCAAAGCTTTAAGAAAAAAGTATGAAGCAGAAATGGAAGAAGCAAGAGCTAACCTTTCACTATATGTAAACAACTTAGTAGCTATAGGTGAACATTCTGATTTAATGGATGAACATGATAAATGGATTGAAAAATATACAAACTCAAAAGATAAATTAGAATCATTAAATTCAATATTTGACGAAACAATTTACACAGAAAGAGTATAATAAATATAGATAAAAAATAAATTAATTAATATGACACAAATCGAAACAAATGTTATCAAACCAGATGTTACTTTCATGGAAAATGAAATAGAACAACTGTTATTAACACCTGAAAATGAATCAGCTCTTGATTCTAAAATAGAAGAAATCAATGATTATATGATAAATAATCATGGTGAAGGTAAATCCGCTGAAGAAAAAGATGAACTTTATAAAAATTCACAAATGCTTTGGAAAGAATTGTCGGTTGTTATGACAAATGCGAAATATAATTTTCACCTAAACAGAAAACAATATAAATTCTTAACTGATTTAATTCTTAAGCATTTAGAATATGATACAAATACTGTATTCTTTGCTATCGAACTAACAGAATTATTAGGTGGTATGAAAGAAGCTAAATACACAAATGATACAGACCTAGTATCTTTTCCTGTAAACGCAACTGAGATAACATATATCTATCACTTAATATCAGAGCATAAAGTAAAAGGACTTACAAACGCAGCTTATTACTTCGCACAAGTTCTACGTAGAATTGGAGCAATCAGTAAAGTATTTAATTACTATGATGCTACAGCTAAGAATCTTTCAACTCAAATACAAGACTGGGTACTTTCTTTTGAAGAGGGTGTTAATATCGCACCACCAGTAGCTAAAGAGGTTGAATCGGAAGTTGTTGAAGCAAACGTTGTTGAACCAAACAACTAAATAATAGAATAAACAATAAATAAAAACCCCATCATTTTTATGATGGGGTTTTTTTATGATGTTTAGTTTTACTAAAAACCGTATATGTCTGGAAACGTGTACCATTAAATTAATCGAGCGTTAGGTAAAATATTCAACTTTTGATGAGCTATTATTTTGGATTCGAAACACTACGGCGAAATATTTGGAATTCCTCCACGGCCGGGTGGTGGTAGTACTGGTGGCTCACCATGTGGGTTTCCATGCCCACCATGGAAAGGAATTGCTGGTTGTTCTCCATAAACTGGTGGTATTGGCTCAAAAGGACCAATTGGATCAATAGGATTATATGGTTCTGTTAAATCTTTCAATCCTCTAATTTCATAATTTTTTTTATCACTATAAACACTACCATATCCATTATCTGATGTAACTTCAATGACTATAAACGGGTCAATATTTGAATCAATAATGAAATTAAATGGTAACAAATCATCACCAGATCTAAATTCATTTATAGTCTGTACAGGATCATAATCAAGTTGCCTCCACTCAGTAACATCTAACCAATTTCCTGGATCTAAATTAGGACTGATGATTGATTGTGTATTACCTAAACCACTATAAACATAAAAATCTCTTCTATATTGAACTATATTAGTTAATTGGTAACCATCAGTAGCATTCCACTCAGTAGCATTTTCATATTTTCTAGGATTTTTAACCTTATTGTTATCAATAACAGACTCATATAATTTATCATAATAAGTAACCTTATCACCGGTAATATAAGTTTTAAAAGGAGCCCATTCTTTATAAGTTTTATAAGTTCTTATTTTAATATTAAAATAATCAGGAAGAACCAAATTAGAACCATTAAAAGTTTTAGGCTTTTCTAATAATGTCTCCGATGGTGTAATCTCAGCACCAACTCCAGGTATTATTGAATAAAAATCAAGAACACAATCATAAACAGTAGATCCACTATTAACAGGAGATAAATAAGACTCATTTAATTTAAATGTTATCGGTGTCATTTCTTGATTTATATTAAATATTCTAACATCATGTACCTTGTGTACTATATAAGTACCATTATTTATATAAGATTTACCTGTTATATCCATTATCTTATGTGTCAATGGGATAATATTATTCTTAAGCCAAAATTTCAATCCTTGTAATTTTATAATAATTTCATCAATACTATAACTGAGTACATTATTACCCTCTTTATCTGTTATAAAATATGTTAAATTAAATAAATTTGTACCATCAAATTTATTATTCGGCATTGTGTGTTTTATGAAGTCATTTTCTTCCCAACCATCAACACTATTATCAAATATATCAGGTATTTCAACCTTAAACAACTTAGAGAAATTCTCGGAAGCTGGATCAACATTTTTATAATATTCATTCAATTGTAAATCATTATAACCAAAGTAATTAATCGCATTTATAATAGACTTATAAGCTCCGATATAAGGATATATCAAATGTTTCATCATCAACATCTCCTTTCTCTTCTTATTGAGATAAGGCCAGTCTATACCACCCTCTAATATATCATACTCCTTGAATATAAAAACTTCATTTGGACCAATTAATTTACCAACATTACCCAATTCTACTTTAAATCGAATATCTTCCTCCTCTGTCTCAGCATAGGTTGTGAACCTACCTATTTCTCTATCAACAACCTTTATACTTAAATCTAAATAAGTATTAGTACCGACAAATGGATAATCCGATATAACAGTATTTTCATACTCTATGAAGTCATAAGATAGATTAAAGAAATCCACAACTAACGTCTTGGTATAAACCTCCCTAACCTTCAAAAGAATACCATTATTACCAGATATATACTGATTTTCATCATTCATAGTATCCTTTAAATAAACAACAATATGTTGACCAGGTTTTAATCCCTTTTTAGTAAATGTTTCAATTGATGATTCTAATATTGTTAATTGACCTCTTTTATTCTCATTATTAATATCCAAAGTTTCAAGTGTAATACTATTCACAGTATCCGATATAATATCGAAATAAATTTCTTCTTTCTTATACAATTGCAATACAGATCTTAAAGCACCTGGATTTTCAGATTTGAATCCCAAAAATAATTGCAAAGGTTCTACATCAGTTGAAATATCATCCTCATCATCAACATAACTTAATGTTTGTTCGACCTTATCGAATATAGTTTGTTGGTATTGTGACAAAGATACCTTACTAATATCACTATTTGGATATTTATTAAGAACTACTTCTGTTAAAGGTCTTTCACCAATATAAGAATATGATCCAGTTGTGGTTCTATCTAATTGAATACCACTAAAATCATATAAGAAGAATTGAGGAACATTATCAGAAAGCCACCTCCAATAATACTTAACAGAGACATCACCCTCAAAATTTTCTCTCGGTCTTCTCATATAATCTCTGGTTTTTAACCAAATACTTTCTCTTTGTTCATAATCTGGATCCAAAGTACCGTATTGATTATCCTCAATTGTATCATATGTTGGTGGTAATAAATTTATAACACCACCAAGCTCAACATCAAGCTCAACGACTGAGTTTATAGATGGCTGTATTGCCCATATAGATTTTCTTTCAGGATTATAAACTAATTTTGTCGTCTGTGCGCTCACAGGAGCGGTATATTTAACAGTACCATCAACACCATCCAAAACCAGTATATTATCATATGTTTGTGATGATAAATAAACATCACCATCAAATTGATTTATCATTAAATACCCATAATTAGAAACACCGGTTTGTAAATAAAAATCAGTATCTAAATTCATTCTAGTAAAATTTGTAGATGAATCGGATACGTTCATCTCACCAGTTATATTATTAAATATAACATCATTGAATGCTTGTGATGGTAAAGCAATCGATTGTGTAGCGCCATTATCTATTTTCCATAAACTAGCAGATCCATAAACATATATACCCTCATTAACCGGTTCATAAAAAATCGAATGTGTTAATCCAGTAACACCATAACTCGTCTGAAATGTTCTTGTTAAACCATCTATTCTAACTACCAAATCAGCATTAGTTGTAATATACATATCACCTTCAAAATCATTAAATACCATTTTTCCCGTCTTAGTATCTAATGGTGATGGTGTTGTCAGATTATGATTTGGTATATTAGTTAAATTATTATATTCCCAAATATCAATATATGGTATATTATCATATGTAACATAAACATCACCATTTATTGGATTCATCCCGATATCAAAAGCGTCATTAGATAAAGAAATTGTGTTAATCAAGGTATTAATAAGAGGATCAACAACATAAATACTGTTTTTAGATAAACAGTAAAGATAATTATTTATAGGGTTAAATTCAACCTCTATACTTTGTGTATTACCTGGTAAAGCAACTGTTGTTATATATTGTCCTATATAAGCATCTATAACAACTAATTCATCTCCATAAGCATACATAGAATTAGATAACTGAACATATTTAATATCAACTAATCCGGTAGTCCCAGAGAAAGAATTTAAATCATATTCATTAACCACATATTCATTCAGATTATATGATAAAGAGAACATATTCAAATCGAAGGAGCTCATTGGTAATCCTGGAGAAGCACCATCATCACCTCCGCCAAACGCACCACCCTCAGATTGAGTTGGTACAATTATTGGCTGGCAACCAGTTTGGCCAAAACCATAATCAAATGCTAATGTAACAAAAGCTGATGAATTACAAATACTATCGGTTAATCCCCAAAAAGGTCCTTGATAACTCAAATTCAGCACCTGTGGGTCTAAAAATTGTATATTAAAATCTTGATTAACATATGGATGGTATGTATTGTTTATAGCAAATACCATACCCGTAGCGAACCCAGAATCCTCAAATGATGTTAATGATGTATCAGGTAGTAAAACCTCATTAGAAGCTATTAACATACCATGATTACCTAATATCTTTTCTGTTATTATATAATCTTGTAAACCCGGTATATTTAATTTACCAGTAGTTATTGTATAATCTAGTCTTCTACCCAAATGCTTAATATCAAATTTCAATAAATTATTAATATTTGTTACGAAAATCTCGAAGCTGACTAATATCTCAGAATGTTTTTCCATCCAAGCTGATAAAGTAGATGGGATATCCGGAAGTAATCCACTATAAATTGTTTGTTGTGAATATGATTCATCATTTATTATGATATTTAAAAATGGTCCCATGTCATCGAACAAAACTCTAGAGTGTTCTATATGATAATTTGCTGTTATACCAACCTCAACATTATTTATATCAAGTGGAACATTAGGATATTCTGTTCTCAAAACAATTGAATTATAAAATACAGAAGTATAATTACCTACATATTTTAATTCAGCTATTATACCTAATGATAATAATCTTAAATACCACCGTGATAACCAAGATCTTAAAGTTCTATCTATTGTTCTTTCCATATCAATGATTGATCCGGTATAAATAAAGGCAACTTCTTCATCATATATCATTTTATTGACCTCGACCAGTATACCAAATTCATCAATATCAGTAAAAACAATATTATATTTGAAATTCTCAGATATATCATAATTTAATTCATAATTTAATTCTTCTTCAACCTCAACCAATCTCTCAGAAGTTTTTAATTCAGAGCCGATGGAATAGGTAGCACCTATTTCACTATGATAAAAGTTAACTTTAGCATAATCACTAGGATAAATTAAATCAGATTTTAATGTATTATTTTTATAAAATAAATCAATATTAAATATTTTAAGATCTTCTTTATATTTATCAGCAGCAGACGCTAATGTAACAGCAGCTGAACTAGTCCAACCAGTATAAAAATAATATCTATCTGTTGTTAAATATATCTGAGCAGATAATAAAGATTCTGCAACCGTGGACTGTTCAACTTTAACATAAGTTGGGTTAGACCAATAATTAGTATTTAAAGGTGTTACAAAGGATGTTGTTTGTGATGCAAAGCTTTGTGTATAACCTTTTACACATTCATATATTCTATTATTGAATAAAACTTGAGACTGTGTAGCATAATATGTTAATTGTGTGTTACCAGCAAATGTTGGTATATTAGAAACTCTTAAAAAATTTTGATTATCAACAGATCCTATAATTTTGAATTCCGTACCAGATTTTAGTATATGTGGGTAATTAAAAACGTTATTTATATAGATTCTACTATCAGTAGTTATACTTAACCCTCCTTCATACACCTTAGGTATATCAGTTTTTGTTATAACTTCTATTATAAAATTTGAATCATCGGGTAAATTAGAATTGTTTGTTGAGAATTCAAAATGAACTTGATCTGTAACATCTATATTCTCAACAGAGACTACCGAATCATTAAATTCAGTATTAACTAAATTTAATTTCTTACCAACATAATATTCATCATAAAAATCCGGCTCTGACCAATCAGATAAATTATTATCATAAGAAGAATCTATATAATTATAAACACCAACAGCATTAATTCCCGTTATCGTTTTATTATCATAACTATTCACATCAATATATGATGAATAGTAAGTACTTTCAAATGTAGCATTATCCATCTGCCCAATAATCATAATAGCATTTTTCTTACTACTAACAACAGCATATGTTTGGTTAATATTATTAAACTCAAATAAAGGACTATTAAACTTGATAAGTGTTCCTGTTGGGAATTTTGATTCAAAGTCAATACCATATATCCATTTAGAGTAGAAAGAGGGATCGTTATTAACCGGTTCGATATTTATTATATCTTGGTCATCATACTTAGCACCATATAGGTTTAAACCATATTCATTAAATAATTGAAACTTTTTAGTTGTTAATTCACCAGGTAATTCAAACTCAAAAGATGGTATATTTTCCATAGTATAAAGACCATAAGTCTTAAACGTATCTGTTGAATTTTCGTGAAAGAGCATATCTCCTTCGAATCTATCATTAGATTCACTATAATTAAAGTTTAAGTAGTCTCCTTCTTTATTGAAAAATACAAGATTCTTATGATTTGACATCTATTTACATTCCGGTTTTGTTTATATATTAATTTTACATTTCTTGATAGAGAAAATTAATATATATGTAATGATAAGAATCGATAGCTATATGGAATTTATAAACGAAGAATTCTTTAGAAAGATATTTAATAAGAAAAAAACAAATAAGTCATCTAAAAAATCAAGATTAGATACTTGTTTATTTAACATTTTAGAATTCTTAAAAGATAATGATATTAATGATTGGAATGATTTTATGGGAATGTCACAATTTGATAGAGAAATTGTTGATAAAATAATTGACCATGAAATAAAAAACTTCGATGAATTAAAGGAAATTAAATTTCTAATAAAATTAGAATTGGCAGATACTCAACAATTAAGAGAGTTTCTAACTGAATATGAAGATAAAGAAGAGTATGAAAAATGTGCTCAGATAATTAAAAAAATAAGTAGTAAATAATGAAACACTTAAAGAAATTTAACGAAAGTGAAGAGTTTAATTGGGATGATGTTCTAAAAAAACAAAGATCTGGAGATAAATGGGAAGAACTTGAAAAGGATATAATCTCAATTGCTGAAAAATATGAAGGTGACTTCGGAGTTGACTCTTATGGAGTTGTTGATGCTATGTACCAAGTACTGGAAGGAATGTACCAAAAGAAATAATTAAAACTATGAAAAAGATTAAAAGGTTTAATGAAGCCAAAAAAGAAGAAGAAACACAAGAAATTACATTTGATGCTAAAGAACTAGTTGATAAAGATGTTGAACCTGGATTCACAACATCTGTTGAGGACCAAGAAAAGGTTGATAAGGCATTTAAAAAAGAAATGGATAAGATTGTTAAGTTTGAAAACTTCATAACGATTAACATCGATAATATTGAGAATATTGAGAATATTGATATGGAGAATGAATTAGAAGAAGAAAGTGATGAAACTTTATCAGGAGATTGTGCTTGTTGTGATAATTGCACCGGAGAAGCTGGCTGTGAATGTGGATGCCCCGGATGCGAATGTGTTGAGAGTGATGGTGTTGGTGTTATTAACTTCTCTGAATTTACAAGTGATGGTGAAAATGAAGTAGAAGAATGATACACAAATTTAATCAATATAAAGAAATATCAGAGAATCTAAAATACCATTTAGATAGTTCTAAACCTATAACTGAAAATGTTTTTAGACCTGGTTCAGATGCTTTTTATGAAGTAATAAAAGAAGCTAGAAAGTTATTCGATTCTAATACTGTTGAATTGTGTGATATAGATAATGAATTATTCGAATCAACAGATATTGGTAGGTTCGGAGTGTTTAATAATGAATTAGTACCACTTGATTTACCAATAGAAAATATTCAAGAATTAAATGAAGCAGAGTATAAGGGTAAAGAAGTTAAATTAAATTATCCTAAAAGAGGCGGGACTAAGAAATATCACGTTTATGTTAAAAACCCAAAGACTGGTAATGTTAAAAAACTTGCCTTTGGAGATGTACATGGTGGACTAACAGCTAAAGTTAGTAACCCAGATGCTAGAAAGAGCTTCGCGGCTAGACATAAATGCTCAACCAAAAAGGATAGAACAACTGCTGGATATTGGGCTTGTCGTCTCACGAAATACGGACATCTTTGGAATGGGCGAACCTACCCTGGGTATTGGTAAAATATTAGTATTTATAATAAATGAAACACTTAGAAACATATAAAATATTCGAAATCGCTAAAATCAAAGAAATTACTTGTGATAACTGTGATTGGAATTGGGAAATTGAAATAAATGATGATAGAAAATATTTATGTCACCAATGTGGATATGATAATGAATTAAAAGAATTTGATATGAAAGCTTTGAAAGAATGGCAAAATGAAAACCCAGACGTTGTATTACCATTTATTGAAGAACAGTTATCAGAGAATACATTTATCAGAGAATTTAAACAAGAAACTGATTCAGGTGAATTTATTTGGCATCGTGATAGAGAAGATAGAATTATAGAGTCTATAAATGAAACTGATTGGATGATTCAAATCGATAATCAACTTCCAAAAGTAATTGAGGGTATTGTAGAAATACCTATGGGTGTTTATCATAGACTAATAAAAGGAAATGGTAACTTAAAGATTAAATTAATTAAGAAATAACCTTATTGATTCTATATTCTCTTTTTTCTGATTTACCATGTGGCTCAACTAATACCTCACCATCATAAATTGAAAAATCCCACTTAGTTCCATCTTTTTGATCAACAAGTATTAATTTATCAATAGTTGTGTATCCATCTGGATCAACCACAATAGCATTTTTATTAGAAGCCGAATTCACCTGGAATGTATTATTAATCTGTTGAGCCATCTAATAAAGAATTTATTTTTATATCACGCTGTAATTGTTTATATTGCTTATAAGAACTACTTGATTCATTACCATCTAAAACAAATATAACCTTAGAGTCTGCTATTTTAAAAGCCACATCATAACTTATCATCATCTTAGGTGCAAATGTGGCCGCTGATGTAACAGTTTGATTTATATTCTCTATATTAATCTCACAAGAATCAAATAAGCAAATTCTATTATCATCAAATTTCATAAAAGGATCTATATAAACATCATATTTAATCAAAGACCCAAATAAATATGGTAAACCTTGAGATTCTACAACCGATGCACTTGGTTTAAAGTTAAATAATGAACTATCACCTATTGAATTAGCCATAGAAGTATTCGTAACTAAATACTTATATTTTTTATCTATACAATCAATAGATAAAAAATCAATAATATCATTAACAGATTGGTGAGTATTAACAGTTTTAGAAATATCTATATAATCAAATTTTGAAGTATTGAATAATTCTTTCAAAATTGTTTTATAAATACTTTGATTCATCTCAATCCTAATAAGACTTATCATCTCAGCATCAGTATCAACACCAAACCCATCCAATTCCATCGGAATTGATAAACTAAATGTATTAGTAGTGAAATTTTTTAGATTATTATTAATAGATAAATATGGTTGAATTGAAAAAATATCATCCTTAACACTCTCGAAAATATCAACAATCTTAAAGTTCACATTCGACATCCTTATTAGTGATTTTTTCTCCCGTTTCTGGATTATAATTCATAATAAGCATCTCAACACCTTTAGCTTGTACCTTTTTATTATCCGAATTGTTACCACCATGAGCAGAACTTCTAAATACTTCTTTCTCAACCCAGTTATATTGGTCTCTTGGTAATAATTCTTCTAATAAAGGAAAGTAATAATAAGATAATGACCATCTACAATCAGTCTTTTTAAGCATTTCTAATAACCTTCTATGTGATTCGGGTCCAAAGACACCTTCATCATCACATCCATACCAGAATAGTCTCCTAGCATCATCCATTCCTTTAGCCTCGTCAAATCTAGCGTAAGGTGGGTCTAAGTAAAGAAATGTATCTACTGAATCATATTTGTTTATCAATTCCTCAAAATCAATATTATAGAACTCAGTAATTGATTCCAATTTCTCTGTGTACTTACCCTTCTTTAGTTTATTAACAAGTGCTTCTATTTTAAGTTTGCCATTATTCTTCTTATAACCATTAAACCCTGCTCCTCTTGGATAAACTGAATTATGAGCTGATGTAATTAAGAAAGCATACATAGCAGCTTTTTCATAATCCCCAATCTCAAAATCCATATCATCTAAGAAATCATTCTTTTGAAATGTCTTATAAATAGCTTTATAAAAATCCCAATTTTTTATTGGATCCGTTTCTGTTGTGTGTAATAAACCACTCTTTAGATTATCTATATGTATCAACATTTCTGTTGGATTTTGACAACACTTATATAAGTTCACCTGGTGGCGGTTCTTATCATTATAAACAACTGTATCGAATTTAAGATTTGGGTCATCCATATACGTTCCCATTGCACCTGAGAATGGTTCTACATAAGTTTTGATACCATCTTTTGGTATTCTTGTGTTGATGAACTGATGGAAGACCTTTGAGGACTTGCCACCAAAATAGCTAATAACAGACATTTTTATTGGTTTTATATTTTTTAGAAATTATTTTCTATATTTTTTCTTACTTTTAGTTATAGAAGCAATCTTATCAAAAGTTTCCCTTTTTTATTCAAATAAACAGACCAACTCTCTTCTCACCTCTCAACTCTCTTCTTACTTCCATAAGAATTTTACCAAGATGGTTTTTACCCTTTCCATTACAAACTCCCCAAAAAGTATCTTTATGAAAATTACCCTCGATTAGTTCATCGTCACCAGTTGATAATAATAATTCTCGAAGAGTTGAGTTGTTATTAAATTTTTCTCTAACACCCCAGTTCATAAATTCAATCTTCTTAACTTCCCAATCTTTACGAACCTTTATTTTCTGTCCTAACTTTTTAGCAATAGCAGCACTTGGTATTGTCGCTATCATTTCTCTGAAATCACCAGCGGTATAATATCTACCATTAATAAATTGTTCATCCGTCACTTTCATAGCAACATAATAATGTTCATTTGATGGATATGATATACCTTGGTGTTCTACCACACACGGATAGAAGTTTGATAGAAATCTCCAGCGACCTTCGAATTTATTAATCATAACTATTATATTTAAAATAATAGATTAGTTTATCAAAAACAATACGTCATAGTTCTATAGCATTAAAAAACCTCACTCCCATGTAGGAAGTGAGGTTAAAAAATCCAATTGAAAGTATTCAATCGGCTCTTGTGGAGATGACGATGTACTGCCCATCGTGTCTTCCTCAGTTAACAATAATTATTCATTTACAGGCTTAGAAAGTTTTTCTAAACTTTCAAACTAGATAATTTTTTTGAAAAGACTTCTAAAAATTATCAAATAACGGTCTTACCTTTTTAACTGTGTAAATCAGTTGTTAAATTTTCAAGAGTTTCCTCTATTAAGCTTCAACTAACTCCCCTACGTTAAGTAGGTTGTTTTGTAGAGCAAATACTAAATCTTCTTTGCTTGCTACTTCTGTTACGTTTCCGTTTACTGTTTTGTTATTTAATTTATTAATCGGGTATTTAACAATCCGATACCTGCATAACTACCTTTACTCTGCGAATCTATTCTATGACACCCCCAAGTGTTTGTAATTAATGTATATATAATATACTAAAATATTTAAAAGTTGTTAAAATGGATTGTTTATAGTTAAAATGGAACACGATCATCGTTCAAACCTTCATCATAAAAGAAGTTAAAGGTTAACATTGGTTTACCTTTTCTAGTTTCCCACATCTCAAACTCACAATCATATTGTGGTAATACATCCTTCTTCAATTTATTAGCCACATCTAAAACATTAATAACATCTTTTAATCTTTCCTTTCTATTCATAACACAATATATCATAATATCTAAGTTCTTATGTTCTATTTCAACCTCAATACCATTGTTCTTAAACATTGTTCTTAACAAGTAAAGTAAATGTTGAACATCATCTCTATCATCATTATCATCCTCACTAGATCTAGACTCACCACCATTAAGATACTGGTAACCCTCATCATCATAATCCGACCGATCAGACCATCTATCACTTGGATCACCCCAAGGATCGTTAATATCATCATTAAGATATGAGTTCTCATCCTCTCTTATATTTTCCTTTTCTAGGAACTTCTTATAATTCTTAATATTCTTCATATTATGTTAATTCTATTTTAAGATATGTTTCAGTAAAAATACACATACTATCTACTTTATGTTTATCAAGTAAGTTTTGTACAATATTCAAAGTATCATAAACAGTTACTAGATTAGTATCATCTAAATCTATTCTTATATATATTTTATCCTCAAACCCAACCATCTTCACCTCTAATTCAAATACTGCATTTTTTATAACATCAATTAAAGATTTGTGCTTCTGCACTAAATCAAGGTTCAAACCTACTTTTCTAGCAACTGGTAATCCAGCCCAATCAACATTAATAGAAGTTTTACACAACTGTATTAAAAATGTCATGTTTTGTTCTTCTCTACCTGTGTGTTCATTTAAATAACCAACAGATAAATTAGTACACTCAGGAATAATATCCATAAATGAAGCAGAATCAGTATAAACGCCACCATTATCCAATGAAAGGTTAAGTCCTTGTTTATTGTACTCTTTACAAAGTCCTGTACCAAAAGCATCAGAACAACAACGACCACCCATTTGATGTGTTATAACAGAAATTGTTCTTCTTCTATCAAAAGAAATACATTTCTTAACATTTTTTAGGAAATCAAATTTATCATAAACATCAGCTAATTGATTAGAACCAATACCACCTCTTTCTTCACCAATAAAGAAATAATAAATACCTGGGATATTATGAACCATCATATACATCATAACAGTAACTCCAGACTTATCATCAGCCCCTAATATTGTACTACCATCAGTATAGATTATCTCATCCCCATCTACCTCTTTAGTGAATAGGTTAGTAGGAACTGGACTTCTATCAGCCGTATCAAGGTGAGAACTAAACATTGTAGTATCATCACCAGGAATCACTTTATAATAATTACCAAATTCATCTTTATCTAAGTCTTTTGGTAAGTATTTCATAACTTTCTCCTCATGTGGGTGTGGGTATGTTTCTGTAACAAGTGATAAGAATGTAGACCTAGGGTCTTTTGGATTATAACTAAACTCAGGTATTTCAACTTTTTTACCAGATTGTTCAGCCTTACCACCATTCTTCACTCTATTGAAAGCATGAGCAAATTTTGTTATCTCATCACTACTAAATAGATTAGAAAAGTAATATCTAATGAATTTACCAATTTTCATTATATTTTTCTTACCACCAATAACAACAGTGAAATTAAAATCTGATGATTTATCTGTACCACAATCAACATTTGTTATATTAAGGCCATTATGATATTTTGCAGTTGGATCATTCATCCAAAGAAGTTCAAAAGCTAGATAACTATTATTATCCTCCATACTTTTAAGTATCTTTAGTAATTTATCCGAAAATTTTACTCTTTTAGTTTCTCCTGCCATTATAAAAATTTATTTTATTAATCTTATATATTAAATATCAAACTACGATTTCGTAGGCATTGATATAATCAACTCTTACTTGACCCTCATTCATACCACTTTCTTTCTTAACAAATTTTCTTTGGCAATAAACAACAGTTACATTATCTTCTTTACTAGCTTTACTATTCTTTTTAGCTAATTCAGCAACATATCTTAGTATTTCTTGAGTTGGTAAGTTTTCTCTAACTCTTATAATAACATGACTCCCAGGAACACCCTTAGCGTGCATCCAGATGTCTTTATCATCAGCAACGTTAAATGTTAAGTGGTCGTTAGATTTGGAGTCTCTACCTATATGAATAAAGAATCCTTCTACTTCAACTTTCTTAATATTAGGGAACTTAGTCTTCTTAGACTCAAAGAAATAATTATACTTTTTAATCATAGTGTATATATAAATTATTTAAAAAGAAAAAAGACCCACAAGGAGTCTTTTTTCGGTATTTTCAATTTAACTATTTAGTTAAGAAGTGTATTCACATCTGTAACTTCGATAGTCATAAATTGTTTTTGTGGGAACCAACCAACTTCTGTTACAGCGTATCTAGATCTTAGTAACATTCTAGGAGCGAAAGTCGCTTCAGAAATTACAGATATAGACTGAGCCATTAAGTAAGGTACAAAAATAATACCTGGTTGATCTGGATTGTTCTTTCTACCAAGAGCAATTCTATTGTCGTTATATCTCATATATGGATCAACATATATTGAAATATCTCCAATTGAACCTACTGGGTATAATTGACCTTGACCATTGATTTTTGATTTCACTGGGTTAATTGTATAACCAGAGATATCAGAAAGTGCTGCTGCTAATCCCCCATTTGTAATAAGGTATTGAGCTGGACCAACACGTCCCTCTGTAGCGATGTAGTTAGAAGCGTGAGCTATCTTAGTTACAAGCTTTCTTTGAACAGCGTGTGTAGTTTCACCACCAACGTTTCCATTACCAGCAGCAACAGTTGCATAAGCTGTGTTTAAGTCAAAGATTGTTTGTCCCGCTAATGGTGCCGGTGCTGTTCCAACATAAGCTGGTGCAGATAATCTGTTAAGTGAACCCATTTCAAATATCTTAGCAACAATTTGCTTAGAGATTGTTTGAGATAATTCATTAACAAGAATTGACTCCATTTTTTGAACGATATCCATACCAGTGTTAGCTTTGATATCTTCAATTTCAGTTCTTCTAAGAGCTGAAGATACTTCAATAGTACCTACGGCAACTGTTTTAGAACTAATTTTTGGTCCGATGATACCAGAGTATCTTTTATCGTCCATTTCTCTATCCATTGGATAGTTACCAGCAGGGCCAGTAGCATCCGACATCCAGTTTGCAGAGAAACCAGGAATGTGATCTTCAAGAGCTGATACTAATTCAATAGTAGGCTCATCAGTTAAAGTAACATCTCCTAAATCAGTAATTTGAGAAGCCATTGACATTGTAGGACTAAATGTGTTTCTAGTCGGGTCAAATCCCCAGTTTGCTTGAGCTGAACCAACATCTGTGTGAGATGTATTCATCTGTCTGTAAGCTCTGAACATTGGATAACCATCAATTCTAGAGAATCCTAAAAATTCAACTTTTCCTTCTTTTGAAGGTGTTGGTTCTACAACTACATCTGAACCATCTGTGATATCATTCCACATTCTACCAGTTAAACCACCAACTGTTTCAGTGATTGTATTCGTAGCTAATTGAGCTCTTAATCCAGCGATAACTGCTGTCATACCACCAGCACCAGTAGTTAAAAATGTAGCGTTTGGTGCAATCTTAAAGACTTGTGGTCTTTCGTCTGAATCTCCTAAATGAGCATCATCATATCTAAAGTCGATATATAATAAATCAATTTTTGGACCTGGAGAAGGTTTAACAGCTACTAAATCTAAACCGATTGTTTGAGCTGCTATTTTCATCGCTACCGGTAAAAGGTTTTGACCAACATCACCTGAACCAGTTGAGTCAGCGTAATTGCCAATTGTGTTACCAGCTAATGAATTAGGTTGTGCAGCTACTACAGCTCCCATACCCGATACGTTTGAAGCGTTTGCGTAAGCGTTTTCATTGATTGAGTGAAATTCAGCATATTCTGACATCCAATCCAATCTATCTTCACCAGCAACTCCCATGTTCTCTAATACTGGAGACCATTTCTTCATAGCTTTTTGTTTGTCTATTCTAATGTGTGACATAATTTTCTTTTTTTATTTTTTTTAATTAATGTATATATAAACCCACAAATTCTTGATTTTTACCAAGGTGGATTCTTTACAGACATTAAATATTTTTGAATCTTTCCATTATCGCTTGAACATCATTATCTGAAAGTTTATCTTCTTGGATAAGGCTTTCATGTGATACAAGTTTCTTTGTTACAGACTCATTTGTCTTTAGCTTTCTAGTTGACCAAAAATGTTCAACTTGTGCCTCAGTAGTTAAAACGTCTTCTGGATATAATCTAGCTTGTGACAAGATAGATTTCTTAGAAGTGTCGTTTAATTGTTCCCAGATTGGCTTTGTGTTTTCAGGCATCAATCTGATTATTCTCTCTTCAAGAGATTCGTTCTTAGTTGATAGTGCTTCAGATATCAATAACAAAACATCTTTTTGAGTAAAGTAGTCTCTTTCGTTTATATGGACTTTAACTGACTCTTGTTCGTCATTTGACAAAGCGTAAAAGCTGTCAACTTGTGATTTAGACATGAACTTCAAGAAATTCACATCTGTTGTTTCAGAAACTTTTCGTTTTTTAGCTTCTTCAATTAGTTTATCAATAGATTCAGATAATTCAGAATCACTATCACCGTTTACCATATCATGGCTTTCAGTTTTATCTTCTTTGTTTTCTTCATCTTTATTTTCTTCATCTTTGTTTTCTTCTGTTGCGTAATCATCTGTATTCTCAACAGATTCTTCAACACCATTTTCTTCATCATTATTATCTAATGATACTTCAAGATTACAATTTTCTTCATCTTTGTTTTCTTCATCATCAAAAGCTTCAAAACCAGCATCGTCTAGAGATGGGAAGCTTTCAGATCCTTCAACAGATTCAAATAATTTATCTCCGTTTAATCTCTCAACTATCAATCCTTGATAATTAATTGATTTGTCAAGATTCTCTGCTACATACTCAGAATAAGCGATGTTATCATCTAAATGTTCTGCGATATACTCAGAGTAAGCAATGTTACCTTCAACATGCTCAGATAAGTATTCAGAATAAGCGATATTATTATCAACGTTTTCTGCGATATACTCAGAGTAAGCAATGTTTTTGTCTAAATTCTCAGCGATATACTCAGAATAAGCGATGTTTTTGTCTAAATTCTCAGCGATATATTCAGAATAAGCAATGTTCTTATCTAAACTCTCAGCTAAATACTCAGAATATGAAATGTTTTTATCAACATTCTCAGCTAAATACTCAGCATAAGATATGTTCTTGTCTAAATTCTCAGCTAAATACTCAGAATAATCAATGTTCTTATCTAAGTTTTCACCTAAATACTCAGCGTAATTAATAGATTTCTCTAAGTTTTCTGCTAAATAATCATTATGTTTAACTAATTTCTCAGTTGTCTTCTTTAATGATTTATTCTCATTAACTACTATTTGTACCTTTTCTGATAAATAATCAAGATACTTAGCTACTTTTGAATTAGAGTTGTTTAACTCTTCATAATACTCTAATAATTGTTCCAATTTCTTTGGAGCTACATTACCTTTAGTAATGGCTGTATTAACTGTCTTCTTAGTTGATGCTAATTCGTTAACTAAGTAGTTAGAGTAGTCAGTCAATTGTTTTTTTGTTACAAACTCATTTTTGTTCATATTGAATAACTCATTTATTTTTGACTCATCGGACATTTCATATATCCTAAAGTTAGATTTTTCGTCATTATATCCCAATGACTCATTAAGTACCTTAACATCCATTTTAGCTGACGCAAATCCTGGGTCAGCAACAATGTCATAAGTAAATAATTTTTTAAGGGAAACTGAACCATCAGATTCAGTAATACCAGCAGCTCTTGAAGAAACGAATACAGGACACCCGTCATCGACAAGTGCTTTTGCTTCCTTACCCCAGTAAGTACTTAGTAATTTAATCTCTCCCGCTACGATATTTTTCTCTTGGATATAACTTGCCTTTGTGATAATATGCGAGGCTCTTGAGAGTGATGTGTCAAAAACGTCTGGATGATCGAATTCACCATAAACAGCACCTAAGCCACTTATACGTTCATTCATTTCATTCAATGCTGGTAAAAATTTATCAGCCGAATAAATACGTTCATTTCTGTTCTTGACACCGAATTCGGTGAATGTACCACCTAATGTGTACCCCTTATTAGCAGAGTTACTCTCTCTAATAAGTTGGTTTTGTGAATTTTCTACTATTAAAACCGGTTTCATGTAAAATAATTATTTTTTGCTTCTTAGTATATATTGACAATGTAAATTCTAAAAATAACAAAGGTGGATTCTTTACAGAGGCTCTATAATCTTTTATTAAAGAAGGTTTGGTGAGTACGGGAAGAGGACAACACATATTTAATAAATAATTAAAATTTTGAGGTTTTTTATGATAATAACTAGAGAGATAAAAGTTAAAATAAGCGAAGCAAACTATTCATACTATGAAAATCTAGGATATAGTGATGTTACAATTGGTGAATTATTAATAATACCAGTTGAATTACTATCCAAAGGATCCCACTATAAAATAAAGTGTAAGTGTGATAAATGTGGAATCGAAAAGGATGTAATATTCAAGAACTATATTAAATATGATAATAACTGGGGTGAATACTCTTGTAGAAAATGCTCAGAATCAAAAAGGAAAAAATCATTAAGAGAAAATTACGGTGTTGACTATCCAATACAAAACAATAAAATATTGAAAAAAATGAAAAAAACACTTATAGATAAGTACGGTGTTGACAACATATCCAAACGCGATAATAAACAAAACGATATTTCCTAATAAAAGGAATATGAATAATAATATAAAAGAAGGAGAACGTTACGAAGGTCAAATAGAGTTCTCAACAAACAGACACGCAACAATCACAATAAACGATAAATCAATTTTCATTTATAAGAAGAATACTAAAAATGCTTTACACTTAGATAAAGTAATTGTAGAAGTATTTAGGGGTGATAGGAAATTAGAAGCTAAAGTAATTAACACAATATCAAGGAATAAGAAAGAATTCGTTGGTAAGGTACATATTAATGGTAAATCAACATTTGTTATAGCAGATAATAAAAGAATACCAGTTGATTTCTATATCAAGGGTGGATTAAAATCGGAAGATAACCAAAAGGTTATAGTCGAACTCACAAAGTGGGTAGATAGTAAATCCCCACAAGCTAAGATAACTAAGATATTAGGAGATGTTGGTGATAATAACGCTGAGATGAATTCGATAATGTATGAATATGGATTACCAGTTGATTTTCCACAAGATGTTATAAACGAATCAGAACTCACACCAGAAGTAATAACCGAAAAGGAAATAAAATCTCGTAGAGATATGAGAGATACAACAACAATAACAATCGACCCAGTAGATGCTCGTGATTTTGATGACGCATTATCACTTAAAGTAATGAATGATAATAGATTTGAAGTAGGAGTACATATTGCTGATGTTGGACACTATGTTAAACCTGGTACTAAATTAGATGATGAAGCTTATGAAAGAGCAACATCTGTGTATCTAGTTGATAGATGTGTATCTATGTTACCAGAAAGACTTAGTAATGGAATATGTTCATTAAAACCTAATGAAGATAGGTTAGCATTTTCAGTTGTATTTACACTAGACTCGGATGGTAAAATTGTTAAAGAATGGCACGGTAAAACAGTCATACATTCTGATATGAGATTTGCTTATGAGGATGCTCAAGAGATAATCGAGGGTAATGATGAAAAATACACAGGTGATGGTAGTGTTTATCCATTGATGATTAATCATCTAAACACATTAGCTAAGAAAATAAGAAAGAAAAGAATTAAAGACGGTTCATTAGAGATGGGTGGTGTGGAAGTTCGATTCGAATTAGCAGAGGATAATAAGAAACCAATTGGTGTTTATTTCAAAGAACAGAAAGAAGCTAATAAATTAATTGAAGAATTTATGTTACTAGCTAATAAATCTGTTGCTAAACTATTATCAAGTAATTCGAGAACTAATGTATTTAGAGTACATGATACTCCTAATATGGAGAAGTTAACAGCATTATCAAATGTGTGTAAGACTTTTGGTCACGAATTCAAAATAGAAGGCGAATCTGAAGATCTTAAAAAATCTATAAACAAGTTATTACAAGATGTTAAAGGAACACCAGAAGAAAATATGTTAAGTACGGTTGTAACTAGATGTATGTCTAAAGCAACATACACAATACAAAACATAGGACATTATGGATTAGGATTCACACACTATTCACACTTCACAAGTCCAATACGTAGGTATCCGGATTTAATGACACATAGAATGTTACTTGATTTCTTACATAATAAGAAACAAGGAAACCCTACTAAAGTTGAAGATGAGGCTAAATGGTGTTCAAGTAGAGAATTGATAGCATCCAGAGCCCAAAGAGATTCTATAAAATACAAACAAGCCGAATATCTTTTAGATAAAATTGGGAAAGTATTCACTGGGATAGTTTCTGGTGTAACTGATTGGGGATTATATGTTGAATTAACAGAAAGTAAATGTGAGGGTATGATAAGATACCAATCTTTAGAAGGTAATTATAATATAGACACACAAAACTATCAAATCTTTAATGATGTTGGGGATAGAATCAGATTAGGTGATGAGATAACTATCATAGTTAATGGTGTTGATTTAGAAAAGAAACAAATAGATTTCATAAAAATGTAATGGATGATTTACTAGAATATAATGTTGTTTTAGGAAATGATGTTGAGTTAAATAACTATGATCGATTACTAACTAAATTTCCACAATGGATACAATATAAACGTGAGATAAAACTTAATGTTTTATTAAACGAAGGTAAAAGGATTGGATTTGACGTAACCGAAATATCAAAAATAAATAGTCCGGTATATGGTAGTTTAGGAAAACCAGAATATTCTGATATATTATTAAAAAGTATATCATTTTTTGTTAGGTCAATGTCTTTTATCATAACGAATAATAAAGTGGATGAGTTAAAAATAGTATTAAAAGTTCTAGATACACCAAAAGGTAAAGAATTAAAAAACATATTAGAATCGGGGTGTTTACTAGAAGTTAAACAAATGAAACTTCCAAGTTGTAATAGCGTAACACAATTTTACTTTGATATACCCGACCCAAAAACTGCGGCATAAAAAAACCTCTTAATTAATTTTAAGAGGTTTCCTTTTTTAAATATCTTTTAGAATTCAAATTCTCCACCGTCATCTCCACCAGCATCTCCACCAGCATCTCCACCATCATCTCCACCACCAGCATCATCTACACCACCAACATCACCAGATTCACCAAAGTCGCCTCCATCATCTCCGCCTTCAGCGCCTTCTTCACCAGAACCAACACCTTCACCAGCATCACGAGCCCAATACCTGTCATTCTCAGCTTTCTCCTCTGGAGTAAGCTTGAATATATTATCCATTATCCACTCAATGTGAAAATAAGGTTTTTCATCTGTTCTCATAACACCTAATAAAGTTCCAACTATTTCTGATTTCTTAGCTAAGTTATTTATCTTCTTCCAATCTTCAAATATTTGATTAGTATAGAAGTCAATATCAACTCTATTAGTAAATACCTCATCCTCTGTTAATTCAGGAAACTCAATTAACATTTGTAATTTAAGTGGCTTAACAATAAGTTCTTTAAAGTTAGCTCTTAATCTACTAATAAAATTGTGAAATTTAATCTCATCTCTAGTCATCTCAGAAGCGTCACCAAAAAGGTTACCACCACCATTTTCACCTTCGAATCTAGATATAGGTATCTTAGAAGCTCTTTTAAGAGACTTATAAAACCAAGATAACATAGTTTCATCATTCAAATCATGACCTTCTGGTGAAACCATCTCCATATTAGGAGTACCAGCATCTCCCTCAGGAAACCATATTTGTTTATTGTAAGGTAAGTGCTTAGCACCATTGATAGTAAGTGTTCCTAGACTATCATCCCACTCAACTTCTTCTGAATAATCATGTATTAACTGACCTATTTGTTCTTCTGCTCTTTGTCTAGACAATCCTTTAATAGGAATTGTAAATTTTTGATAAAGAGTAGCGTTTATAACATTGAACATTATTCTAGTTTGTTCTAATATTTTTAATTGATTATATGGTTTTATCAAACCTTCAACATAAGAAGTTTCTGAATAATCATTCTGTGTTGAATATGATATATAAACTATTTGTGAATCTAAAAATATTCTCCTTAATTGTGGATCCTCTGGAAATTGTATCCATAAGTGTCCAATAGCTGGTTCATAAGCAGGTACTAAAGTTTCTGGTCTCATTCTATTGAAACCAACAATATTCTTTTTCTTATCATCATATATAATCTCAATAGCTATATAACCATCAATAAGGAAATCTCTCATCATATCCCAAGCACTAATACCATCAGAAAATCCATACTTATTGTATATTTTTTCGAAATATTCTTGATACTTATCTCTTACTTCTTGTGGATATTCATTTGATAGTGATTTAGGTGAGCAAAAGGCAACATCATCATTAAAAACAATAGACTCATCCGATATAGTACTCACAAAATCTCTTATTTCATCCTTAATAGAATACTCTCTAAGTATTCTTCTCTTATCACCATATGCTTTATCTAGATAAGGTATTGACTTTCTATTCAAAACAGAAGCCACAGCTCTCTGACTAAAGAAATCATACATCGAATTACCTCTAGCTGAATATGGATCCTCATTTATACCGATACCAACTTGATTTCTGATGATCATATCATCATAGTTCATACCATAATTTGAAAGGTTTCTTAGAATACGACTAAATAGTCCTTTATTCTCAACTGCTGAATTACTAGCAGCGAAGTTAGAATCTGCTCCTGCTGCTCCGTTAAAGTTATTATATGATGGCATATATTAAAATAATTTAAAAATTTAAGTTATATATTAATTTTAACACCTACCTCCTGTAACAAAAAAACACGAGCTAAGACTCGTGTTTTATTATTTCATTTATTTTTTTCTGGTTTTTCTTGACATTCTCCACTATATCTGGATCAAAGAAATCATTACATGATTTTCCAGCTCTAGGTTTAAATAATTTATTCAATTTATTCAACGATTTAATATAATCATCAGAATCAGGACCATATAATCTATCCGAAATATCCTGTAAAATCATCTTATCAACCTTATTAGTAATTGGCTTTTTCATATTTTCTCTTTGCCTCTGTAAGTTAGCAATATCAGACTCACTTGGTCTTTCTATTGTATATTTAATACCCATAGGTTTTACATCACCACTAAGTTCTTTTTTACTTTTTCTGAAAATTCTCATTATTATTATTTTTTAAGTCCATGTGTTAGAACCTCCCGGTCCATACTTCTTCATATTATTTCGTATTCTAGAAACGTGGTTTCTAAGAACACCATACTTCTCCGATATATCATTATTTATATCAAAGAATTCATCTATACTAGCCATCATCATTTCTTTATGTCTCTCATCCCTATTAGCTATCTTAGCATCCCATATTTGTATTAACTTCTTAGGGTCATAAATATTTTTAGGATGTTGTGAATATAAAAATCTTGGTAATAGGTCTAATTCTATTTTATGTACTAATTTAACTCTTGAAGCATCATACTCCACCATAGCATATTCAAAACCCAAATCTCTTAATTTATCATAAACACCTTTATAATCAACTTTTAATAAAGCATCATTCTCAAAGTCTTGTTCACTAACATACTGATCAAATAACAATGTTCTAACCTCAATAGGTATAAAGTTAAAGTTGATAGCAAATATAATAATTTTATTTGAGAATTTCTTATAATCAGATACAAAAACTGGAGAAAATTGCATCCAACTAGAGGTATCTAAATAGTGTATAAAATAAAACCCTCCAGGTTGTATATCAGTAACAGAAACTCCTAGAACCTCCTTAGTAGATTCTTGATATTTATTATAAAAAAATAAAGAATTATTTTTGAAGTTATCCGGAATGCCATTACCATTAACCAATAAATTTATTTTAACTCTTTCTGCTAATTCACCCATCAAGACATTTTTCTTTTATATATAAAAAAAATTATAATCATAATGTTAAACTCGAAACCAAATAATTCTAAATATCATGGTGGTAATTATATACCAAAAAATAAAGATAAAGTGATAAAGTTAAATGCTGAACGTGGACTTTATTATAGGAGTTCTTGGGAAAAGAAAATAATGTTTTGGTTAGATAATAATGATCAAGTAACAATGTGGGGAGCCGAATGTTTAAATATACCTTACCAAATGACACATTTTGAAAATGGAGATGCTAAAGTTAAAAAACATACGTATTATGTAGATTTCTATTATGAAATGAGGGTAAATGGTGTACTAAAACAAGTAGTTGTTGAAGTAAAACCTAAAAAGGAATATAATATGGTAATCGCTCTTAATGCTGGTAAACTTAGTGTTCCTGAAAAAGGAACTAAAAAGTTGAAAAACTTCGAGTATGACTTAAAAATGGCATATAAGAACAAGAATAAATGGGAAACTATGATAAATTGGTGTAATAAAAAGGGTTATGAATTTATTATAATAACAGAAGATCATTTGAAAATGTTTAGTTAAAAAATTTACTCATATTATTTTTAATATATACTTAATAAGTAAAAATAATATTATTATGATAACAAGAGTAGCTCCGTCACCAACAGGACAATTCCACTTAGGAACTTTAAGAACAGCATTGCTAAACTATTTAATGGCTAAAGCTAACAATGGTACTTTCATACTACGTATTGATGACACCGATCAAGAAAGAAATAAACCAGAATGGATAGATTATATCTATGATCAAATGAATAAATTTGGTTTGGATAGTGATATAACATTTAGACAATCAGAAAGATTAGACAGATATAAAGAAGTTGCTGAGAAAATCGGAACGAAAACTGAAAAGGGTTATGTGTTAGATATGGGTGGTTATGAAATGGTTATACTTAGAAATAATGGATTCCCAACCTATAACTTCTCTTCTATATTAGATGATTATGATTATGACGTAACAAATATAGTAAGAGGTGTAGATCATATTTCTAATGAAATAAAACAAAGAATAATATGGAATAAAATTTGTGAGGTTGAGTCTGATAAACAATTTCCAGAAATAACACATGCTGGTCTTTTATTCGAAGGTAATAAAAAACTATCGAAAAGAACTGGTAATGGAACAACAGAGGATTACAAAGAATATAGTAAAGAAGTTTTATTAAATTGGTTAGTAAAATTTGGATGGTCGCATCCGGATCCAAATTTTGACAAAAAACATAAAACATTAAGTATGGATGAAATGATAAACCTTTTTAATGAGGGTAGTATTTCGAATAAAAATTGTAAAATTGATAAAAACAAACTATTATTTTTAAATAAAAAATGGAAAGGTAGATTACCAAGAATTAAGAATTTTAAAAACTTTGATGTATCAGAATCTATTAATATTGAAAAATGGTACGAATTTCAAAACAACCAATGAAAAAAAATTGTAATTAGTGTGGATATAGAAAAAATTGGGTATATATCATTATAGATCCTGAAAATATTTTTATTAAAATGGTAAGTGGGAAATTTCAAAAATCCCAAAACAAATAATACATAGAATAGTTCTGGTTGATTAGTAAAGAAACCAATTGGTACCCATATCCAATATGAAATTTTAGTAAAATAATATATAATATCCAATCTTGACATACCAATTATATCTCTTTCTCTAAATCTCTTATCTAATTGCTTATTCTTAAGCATATGATAAACATTCATAAAAATGAATAAAATAGGTAATATGTAAAATACATTAATCATGATTTATTATAATTTCTTCCATTTTTATTAGATTATTTAACTCATTTTCAAATAATCTAACATTTTTATCTTCATTGATAATATCAAATAAACCATCATCAATAAAAGCCTCTATTGGATCACCAACAATTCTTTCATAGGTATCAGGAACATCACCACTTCTATCTTCATAAGAATCCTTTACATATTTTTTTTGATTATTTAAATCAATGTGTAAAGAGCAACCATCAGGCCGTGATCCTTGACCCCTCTCTGATTCTTCCCATATTTGTAAAATAACTTTATTCATAATTATATTTTATATATGTTTTTTTATATTAAAAAGTAAACAAAGTTTAAAAAAAAAGTAAAAATAAAAATAAAAACAAAAACAAAAACTATTTTTATGCAAAATATTAAATTAGAGTATATATGGTTGGATGGGTCAAATCCACAACAACTAAGAAGTAAAACAAAAGTAATTAAAACAAAGGATTCCTTAAAAGTGGAAGACTACTCAATGTGGTCATTTGATGGAAGTTCAACAAAACAAGCAGAAGCGGGAAAGGGGAAGAATACAGATTGTTTACTAAATCCAGTTTTCATAACTAAGGACCCATTTAGAGGTGACCAAAACAAATTAGTTTTTTGTGAGGTATTAAACCCAGATGGTACACAACACGAAAGTAATCACAGAAACAAACTACAAGAAAAAATCGAAGAACTAGGTATAGACGAAACAATCGAAAAGGATGAATTACCTTGGTTTGGATGGGAACAAGAATACACTTTAACGAAGAAAGATAGAAATCCATTTGGAACGAATGGAGCACTACCATTAGGATTCGAAAAAGGTGAACCAAGACAACAAGGAGATTATTATTGTGGTATAGGATCTGATAGTGTTGTTGGTAGAGGTATAGTTGAAGATCATATGAATATGTGTATAGAAATTGATTTAGACATCTCAGGAGTAAATGCGGAAGTTATGTTAGGCCAATGGGAATATCAAATTGGACCAGTGAAACCACTAAATGGATGTGACCAAATGTGGGTATCTAGATACTTATTAGAAAGGGTAGCTGAAAAATACAATGTTATTGTATCATTACACCCAAAGCCAATGACTGGTGATTGGAATGGATCAGGGTGTCACGTTAACTTCTCAACAAAGGAAATGAGAGAAGAAGGTGGATTATCTTTAATAGATGAAGCTGTTATGAAATTAAAAGAAACTCACAAAGAGCACATGGCAGTATATGGATTAGAGAATGATAAGAGAATGACAGGAGAACATGAAACTTCAACTATACACGAATTTACACACGGTTACAGTACGAGAGACACAAGTATTAGAATACCAGCACAATCAATTGTTGATAAGAAAGGGTATTTTGAAGATAGAAGACCAGCTTCTAATTGTGACCCATACCAAGTTACTGAAAGAATGTTAGAGACGATATTTAGTGAAGTACCAGTTTCAGTATAAATATAATTTATATTAAATAAAAAAACCCACTCATTTATTTGAGTGGGTTTTTTAGTATCTTATTTATTTTCTGTTTTCTTATTTGGTTTCTCTCAAATTCGGAGATCCGACCAAACATGTGAATACCTTTGATGACTTATTACAAAGAGTGAATACCTTGACCATCATTAGAACCCTCTATTGAGATTAATTTTATTTTGTGTTCGTTATCACCTTTTTTCTTATAAAGTTCATTATAACCCTTGGCAATACCTCTCTTGAAGACTTCTGTAAAGTATGCGAAGGCATTAACCGATTTTTCCTCATTGAAGTTGAACCAGTTTTGGAACATATCCAACAACCCACTTTGATAACAATCCATTTTGTCGTCATTTGAGTAGTATCTCATTTTTTTGATTGTTTTTTTAGCTAGAAGTTCTAACATTTTTTCAGCCGATCTGGTTAATCTTCCTTGGGCTTTTGATACGATAATCTCTACATATAAATCTTTATTATTTAAGTACATTTAATTAGCATTTATTTTTTTATAGAACTCTATTTGTTCTTTCATGCTTTCATGTTATAGGACTAAATCATGAAAAGTTTATATAAACAAAAAATCCTCAAATTTCTTTGAGGATTTTTTAATATTTATTTTTTATAATTAAAGTTTAGTTACTTCTTTGAATTGTACTTCTTTAATACCCAATAATTCACCATCAAGATTTACTTTTCTTTTCTCTAGGTTATTAAGAGCTGTTGATAAAACTTCCGATTCACCAATCATTTGTATAGAACCTTTAACCTTTTCAATATTGAAATTGACATCCTCTAATTTAAGAGTGATTTCTCTTTCTTTATCTTCAAGCTTTCTCTTAATGATTAACTCACCATCTAATTTATTTTCATAAAAATATGTCAAATCATAATTAAGTTCATTTCTTACTTCATTAACAAGTTCGATAGCTGATTCATACTTAAAGAATGAATTACCATATCTCTCATCACATCTATATAAGAAAGTAGTGTTTTTATAATTGAATGCAAAACACTCTAAATAAGGGTTGATTAAGTTATTAATCTTTTTAACAACATCCAATTCAACAAATTTATCCATATTATGAGATACCTCAAGTAAAATAGGGTAAAAGTTTTTGTTAACAATAGGAACAATTGGAGATGAGAAAAGACTTTCTAATGTAGTTTCTTCATTTAATTCATCTTCATTAATAAAGATACCACCTTTTTTACTAACAGAAAGACCAATTGTTAGATATTCAGATATTCTGAAATTAACTCTATCTTCACTGATAGTAGCATATTTCATAGCTGATTCAATCATTCTAAGACTTTTTAAGTCTTCTTCATTTTTAACATGGTTTTCTAAAAGTGTTTTTTCAATAACATTTTCTGTAAGTAAGAACCAAGAATCTTTAATTAAAGCGATGTGACCATCTTCAACAGATTCAACAATAGTGAATACTGACTCACCAGAACCACCACTCAATAGGTTATTTCTTTTCTCCGGAGACTTTGTTAAGTTATGAACAAATACTTTAATTTCTGGAACCCAGTCATAAATAGCTAATTCATTCAAAACCTTAGACATTCTATCTTCATCAGATTCTAAATTGATTGTTTGTAAAAGAACATTAATTGGTTGTCTATAAAGCTCTCCTTGGTTTTGGGTATTAAGAACATTATATAAACTTTTTAATTCATATATTAGTTCGTGATTTGACATATCATCGTTTAAACTCTCCAATAGACCCTTCACAGCGCTATCATACGTGAAAGATCTTAATTTCTCATTAAGAGAATTAATTATTGCTTTCTCGGCATGCTCATTACAAGCATTCATATGCCCCTCTACAATAAGTGCAACGTCTTCTTGATCAAGTGAAAGATTTTTCTTGAAGTTAAACAACTCGAGTTTAAGATTCTTCATACTTTAAAATATTATTTTTTTTTCTACTTATTATTATATATTAATAGTAAAAAGTCATTTTTTACCATTTTTATATATTCCTTTAACAGATCGTAAAATATTTACGGAGTGTAAGGATTTCCTGATGATCCATTATTAGGATCTTGTGAATTTGGGTTATTTATTGGTATACTAGATTTTTGTCTAGCTCTTAGTATATTATTAAACCATCTAGTTCTTTTAGGTGTGATATAATAATCAGGATCACCGGAACCATTAGGATTTTGAATGTATGTATAATTACCAGTAGCACCATATGGTGTAGTACCAGTATTAATATTAGGATCTAGACCACCAATATAATCATAAGGAGAATTCGGTACGTTATTAGTACCACCTCCGGGCGCGAACGGTCCAGGAGAATTCGATGGGTTATCAGTACCAAATCCCTCCGAAAACCCATCTACTATTGTATGACCATTTAAATCAGTCATACCATCACCATAATTCCTAGGATAACCCACACCATTATATCTATCTTTTCTAAAAGCTGGATAATATGTTTGTACCTCAAATGAGACCTTCATCTTAATATTATTATCAGAAGACATATTTTTTTCACGTGCCATTTCTATTGAATTACCATCTGGCATTAATATAACAGCATCTATATTCATAAAGTTATGCTCAAAATACATAAATTTATATAACCATAAAGTATCCATTATTGCCTGACTACACTTGAACGTATCTACTTCACTAGAAAGTAATATTTCCAAATCATAACTAACAGTAATAGGAACTGCTCTAACTTTAGCTAAAATCTTTCTTATCTCAACCTCATTCTCGACAACCATTCTCAACCAAACATTAGGATTGGAGAATTCATCAGAATTAATATTAAATCCAGTCATTGTTATGTGACCCCTTGGTATAATATCGGTGTTTAATTCAACAAATCTATTTTCAGAAACCACATCATCCTGAAATGTATCCAATAAAAACCTCTCATCACCCGTCAATGAGTAATAAAAAGGTACTTTTACATAAACATCCCCAGAAGAAAATCTATTAACCCAATTAACTTGACCTTCTAAGGTATCAAGAACACAAACTGTTAAATCTCGGAAGAAAACATCCTCCATATTAAATCTTTCACCTATCATAGATGTATATATAAAAACTAAATCTTCTCCAAAACTTATCACAAAATATCAATATACATGTTATGAGCGTAAAAAAATTATTATTATGGGAAAGATGGCGTCCAAAGACTATGGATGATGTGATTCTATTACCTAGAATCAGAAAGCATTTTGAAAACGGAATTGATGGAAATTATATTTTTCATGGAAATTATGGAACTGGCAAAACCAGCTTAGCTAGAATACTCATTGGTAAATACACCAAGGATAAACCATTCCTAGAAATAAATAGTTCTATCGAGACATCAATTGATTTACTTAGAAATGAAATTGATGATTTTTGTAAGTTTTCACCTATGATGGAAACAGAATCAGATTATAAATATATATTTTTTGATGAGTTTGAAAGAACATCCGCTCAGTTTCAAGATGGGTTTAAAGCATTTATAGAAAAGTATAGTAAAAATGTTAGGTTTATAATAACAACCAATCACTTAAATAAGATAGATGGTGGTATTAAATCCAGAATACCTAGATTAAACTTCGATTGTGAGAATTTAGAAGAAGAAAAGTTTCTAAAACAAGCAATATACAAGAGAATTAATAATACTGTATTACCAACAGAAGAAGAAGAAATATCAAAGGAAAGTTTAGTTACTATTATCAATAAGAAGTTCCCAGATTTCAGAGAAATAATGGTTGATCTTGAAACACACATAAAAACTGGAGAATCGACATCATCATCTAATGTTTCTAATAAGGTTAGGTTAGATTTATACAAGACTATATATGACACATCAATGGATTACGAAAAAATCTATCATTTCTTAATGAATATGTTCGGTCCTGAGAAAATAGATGGTATGATTAAAGTATTAGGAACACCATTTATAAAATGGTCTATGGAACAAGGTAAAAATGTTGATAAGTTATTCGAGTGTAATTATATAATATCAGATTATTCGTCAAAATTAGAGACTAACACAGATCCTATTGTTTTAGGGATGACTATAATTGGTAAGTTAAGAGATATATTGAACTAATCTTCATCAGGATATCTTTCATAAAACTCAAATTTAATTCGGTCTTTACTACCAACATATTCCATATGTTTTAAGTTTACAAATTCTTTAACCCTATTTAATACTTCATCGAAATCGATATTTAACAAAACATCAACCTGTTTTAGTAAAACGACACATCGGTTGTCAGATTTATCACCAGTTTTATATATCATTGCTTTATTATCATCAACATATTCAGAGAATATATCTTTCAAGTTATCAATAACATCAACAGTACTATTATTTAAATGATATTCACATTCATTATAAATATCCTGTAACTTACTTGCGCTCCTCTCAGAATTACCTCTTGATATCTCATCAACTAAAAGTGTTATAGCCTCTAAACTTATACGATCACCATTATTCAATGAATCTTCTATCATATCAGCAATTACATCACTACTCTCAAATCCCAATTCCTCTAATTGTGTAACCAAACCATCATCATATATACTACTATAATCAGATAAAACCTTTATAAAAATATCTCTATTAACAGATACAGTTCCTCTATAAGATTCAAAAAATTTCAGATATTTCATATGAGTATATATAAAAATTAATATATAAACACATGGCAGATATTAATTTTATAGACTTCTACATAGGTTACCCTGGTCACCCAAGATTCACCGATAAAGAAATGATTGAGGATGATGTGATTAGGGTGATCGTACAAAAATACGAAATGGTCATTTTCACTAATAAAGGTGATTTATTAGGTGATCCAAACTTCGGAGCAGATTTACCAGCTCTATTATATGAAACAAGATTATCAGCAGAAGCTATCGAAGGAGATATTAGAGCACAAATATCAGATTATATAGAGGAAATAGATGGTATAGACTATGGGCTAACAGTTGAGTTTTTCGAAGATCCAGATAGACACCAAGAGTATATGGTTATAACATTCAATCTCAAAGACTATGAGGTTTATGCTTCAGTAATTTAGATAGGACAATGATTTGCTGAGTAGATATACTTATAATCTCTTTTAATATTAACACCAAGACTTTCAGCAGATGTAATAATATCCTCCAAACATTCAGAATCAGAACCACCAACAATAATAACACTCTTACCCCTTAATTCAACAAGATGTTTATATAATTTAATAGGAACTTGGAACCATTTATGATTATTACCAATATAAACTATAATAGTTCCCTCTTTTGTTCGGAAAAAGTCACCTTTTTTTAATTGTTTATTATCCTCTTTATCACTAATCTCTTTATAAACTTCCTTATCTAGAATTTTTTTATAAAAATCAGCATCTACATCATAATTATATCTCTTTTCGATTAACTCACTTTGGTTAGGAAAATGGTATAAATCATCATGTATTGGAATTTCAGGATTTTTATCATATAAGTAGTCTTTATCAACAATTTTACCATCTGTATGGTTATCCCAGATTTGATAAACATTGACAAATTCATTACAATACTTTTTTAATTTATTTATGTACATCTCAGAAAAGAATTTCTTAAATGATTTTTGAACATCAACAATTATAAGTGTTGTATCAGTATTATAATTCTCATATGCCTTTAGGTATCTCATTGTAAGTATATATTAAATAAAAAACCCATCAAAGTTTATTTGATGGGTTTCATTTTTTAATATTTTCTATAAATTAAAGTGGAAGTTCTTCTTCGTCCTCTTCTTCATCTTCGTCTTGTGCTTGACCTTGTACTTGACCTTGTGTTTGACCATCTTGAGCCTGTACTTGACCATCTTGAGCCTGTACTTGACCATCTTGTACTTGTGTTTGACCATCTGCTTGAACTTGTACTTGACCATCTTGAGCCTGTACTTGAGCATCTGCTTGTGGCTCTTCAAACTCACCTTGTGGTTGTGTTTGTTGTGCTTCTGGTTGAACCTGAGGTTGCATTTGAGCTTGTGGTTGTGCTTCTGGTTGAGCTTGCTGAACTTGTGTTTCTTCTTGACCACCCATCAAAGCTCCACCTGGAATCTTCTCTATATCAAGATTGTTCATATTAATATATTTAACAATTTCCTCAGCGATGTCAACATCACCAAAAAATTGTCTTAGGTTCTTACCAGTAGTTTCTTTAACTTTCTTAACATAAGAGTTAATCAAAGATTGAGGAATATCAATCATTGTCTTTACTTTATAAATATCATTAACTTGTAGAACAGCTTCTTTGATAATTTCAGATCTGTTCTTTACAATACGATATTTTTCATACGTTCTAATATGCTTCATATTTAATAGAATTTTTTTATAAGTTATATATTAAGTATTAAAAGCCGTTTTTTACAACTTAATTATGGTAATAATATAGATATTATTAAACCAACAATAGCGAGACCTCCGAGACCTCCTCCTATTATCATCTTAGTTTTCATCTCACGTATCTGTTTATCTTTCAAATCTATCTGATCCTTTAGATTTATCAATTGATCATTAAACATAACCTCCCTTAACTGATACTCAGTTACTTGTTTTTGTAAAGTTTCGATTGTGGTGTCCTTAGTATCAATACTAGTGTTTAATTGTTCTATTAAAACTTTTTGTTCTGATATCAAAATATTCTTATCATTAACCGCCTTAACACAAACCGAATCATAACTACCAATCTGGACATTTAACTGCTCAAATAGTTGTAATAAATCAGAATTATTATCAAGCTTTTGAGCTTGTTCTATTGTCATAACAACAACACTTTGACCCAAAGAATCTAATTCATATCTAGGATATTCTATTTCTTGTGAAAGTACATTAATAGAAATTAATAACCCAACCAACAATGTTAATAAACTTTTCATTATTTCGTTTTATTTTTTATAGAATTAAGTAAATCGTCTCCTGTTCTATTTGGTGGATTTTTCTTTAATTCTTCTATCTTCTTTCTAGTATCCGCTAATTCTCTTTTTATCCTACTAAGGTTATCAGCGCTTTCGGTAGCTTTATCCTCAGCTTCTCTAATATTAAATTCTAGTAATGCAATTTTTTCACCATTTAGACTATCAACTAACATCAAAGAATCTATAATAAAGGAATTATCTTCTAACCTTTTATTAGATTCTTGTTTCTTTAATTCAATCTCATCATACCTTTCCTGTAATTGGTCTAATTTTTCACCAATCTCACCATCAGTACTAAAGTACCACTTATACCCAAATATAAGTGTAAACCCTAGAAGTATTAATATGAGAATTGACTTAATATCTAACTTCATAAAACTTTTTTATTTTGGTGTATATATAAATTAACAAATTATCTCCTTGTATTATTTGAAAAATTCAAGGATTTTACTTATATTTGTATTAAATATATAACAACATGACAAAATAAATATATAACAACATGACAAAAACATTATACTGTTTCGATTTTGATGGTACATTAGTACACTCACCAATGCCGACTGAAGGTAAAGATATTTGGTTGAAAAAGACCGAGATGACATGGCCATATGTTGGATGGTGGGGTAAATCGGAATCTTTGGATAATGATGTTTTCGAAGTTGATAAAAATGAATGGGTATATCAAAGATATCTTGAAGCAGTATCAGATGAGGATAACTACATAATAATGGCAACTGGTAGATTAGAAAAATCACCAGGAATGAGAGGAAATGTTGAAAAAATTCTAAATAAACACAATTTATCATTTGATGAAATTCACTTAAATGATGGTGGAGATACATTCAAATTCAAAACCAAACTTTTCGAAAAATTAATTGAAAAAACAAACTGTGATAATTTCATCATGTATGATGATAGACACGAACACCTTGTAAAGTTCAGAGAATGGGCTAGTGAACAAGATTGTGAGGTAACAGTTGTTGATATAGTAAATAAGATAACAAATACATATTAATATATACAAAAAGGAAATAATAAAAATGGCAACTATTACAAAGAAAAAAAGTGAGACTAAGGTAGATGAAATACTTTCTAAACCATTTAGACTTGATTTACATAACGATGATCACAATTCATTTGATTGGGTAATCACTTGTTTAATGAAGGTTTGTGACCATGAACAAGAACAAGCTAATCAATGTGCTCATCTTGTACACTTCAAAGGAATCTGTGATGTAAAGTACGGAGACTTAGAAACTATTTCAACAATGAAAGATAAATTGGAAAGTGCTGGGTTATCAGTAACTATGGAAGTAAATTAGTATTTTTATTGACCAAACCAAGTACCAATGTTATTATCTAATCCAGTATTCTTATTACGATTTTGGAAATTTCTTCTAACCTTTAGTACTTGTCCATAATCCACACCCTCAACATAATCAAAGTTTTTCAAGCACCCATTTATATAAGACATAAGATCTCTATCTGTAAATTTACTCGACCATTCCTCAACCATTTCACGAAATTCACTCTTTTTAAATATAGATGTTGAGTTAACAATAGTCATAACGCAATCATCATGACCTACATCAGCAGCATATCTGGTATTACCAGCAGTTGTTGTGTGTTTAACAAAGGTTGTTATCTCTCTAATTGTTTCCTCATTATTAATTGAGAATCCCTTAGATATCATTAAGTCTTGATAATCCTTAACCAATAAATTTTTATTTTCTCCAACTTTTAACCCAACCTTCTCTTCGTTAGCATCAGCTCTATGTTTATATCTAACAAAAATAGAAGAACCATAATCATTATTACCCTCAAAAACATGTGGTAGCTCAGCTAATAATGTATTGCCATAATTATTTAATTCTAAAACAACTTTAACATTATCTGGATTAAAATACTCAAAGGCAATAAGATATAAAATCTCAGCCAATTGCTTAACAGATACTAAATTACTCCTATATATACCTATTTGTTCTAATTTAAAGAAATCAACAATTGATGTATATGCTGCCTTTTGGTTATCTATGACTTCCTTTGTCTTATTATTAACTCTGAATATATTTATTATTGAATAATCTTGTCCTAAACCCTCGGCGATATCCACAGATAATACAATTTTATAATCCTTTCTCATTAATGGTAGGTAAACATCATCATCAACCCATCTTAATTCATTATAACTAAATCTAAGTTTTTCAAATTCTGAAATTTCCTCATGAATATAATTTTTCTTAGACTTTAATAAATCATCTATAATAGACTCATTTAATAGAGATTTACTAGCATTGATAAATCTCAAACCGTACTCTTGGTTAAAAGCATCTTCTCCACCAATATCCTTAATAGCTTCTTCTTTCCAAGTTGTTAACTCAGCAACAGAAAATAAAGGAATCTCCTCGTCCTTTGAATTTACTATCATCAATGATCTAATATCATCATCAGAGCATTTATCATTATTAAGTACACTTATAATATTTTTTTGTAAATCAATATTATAAGACATATCAACTTTAGTAATATCACCAAGGTTTTCTTGAAGAAATTTTAAAATATATTCCTTATCAATACCCTGTTCATATAATTTATGATCATTCAATCTAACATAAGTAACAAACCTACCCGGTACTTGATACCAATAAACCCTATGAGCTTTAAAGTTATTCCTTCTAGGATCACCATCTGGTCTCTCACCATCAGTAAGTAATTTATGGAATAAGTTCATACCATTGGGTGTTGATGTTATTATAATCTTAGAATTCTTAATTGCTGATACAGTTGGAAATACAGCCGTGTAGTATGGTTCTATAATATTGGATGGTATATGAGCAAACTCATCAAGATATAAAACATCAATAGTAAAACCAATCGCAGGTGTCTTTGTTCTAGCAGATGTCTTTATCCTACACCCATTCTCAAATGTTAATGATTTCTGGTTCCAGGTTTTTATACCAGGCTTTAGAAAGAAAGGTAATAAAGTATAAATAGATTTCATCTTATCAACAATCTCAACCGCAGTATCACCTTTATTCGCAACTATCATCACATTCTTATCATTATTAAATAAAATTGTATGTAACATAAAAATAGAGGATGATATAGTCTTACCGACCTGCCTGGATGCCATTAATATATTAAATCTATTATTAACAAAATTATCCATCATATCTTTTTGATAATCTCGAAGTTTTATATTACCTACACTACCGTCCTCTGTTTTAACCTTACAATATTTTTCAGTGAAATAGTGAACATCCAAAGCACATCTAATATACTCTTGTTGTTCAGTAGTAGTCATCTTAAAAGTAACACCAGCTCTTCTTAAACCAACTTCACTTTTTAGCCAAGGGTTCTGGTATCTCTTAACAACAACACCATCATTTATTTTATCAGTAGCATCATCAACCAGAATGGTTGTGAATATCATTTGTCTCTGTACTTGTTCCTTAGCCATAAAGAAAGCATATTTTTTTTATATATATTGTAAAAAACCACCTCTATGTCTAAAAGTGAGAATGAAAGAAATAGATTACAAGATGAATTTGACCAAATTCAGTCAGAAAGTAATGATTTCAATTTTGATATATCTGACCACTTAGCTAAACCCGAGGACTTACCAGATCTAGGAGAAATAGAGATATATGATTACGATTCAGATTTAAGTGTTTCATCACAACAATCAATGGAAGTCTTAGAGTCACTTGTAGATTTATATCTAAGTGATGTACCACAATTAAAAGAACACTCATACATAAAAACAAAAATGAGGGAAGATGCTTTAGTTTATGCCGAGGCTATATTTCTTTCTAAAATGACTCGTAAAAACTTCTTAAATCAACTAAGGCAGGTAGATAACGGTGATAACTCAGCTAGAATGCACGAAGTTGTCAATCAAACAATTGGTCAGATAAGAGAAAATTCTAAATTTCTATCAACACAAAGAACAGATCTTGAAAAATTCTACAAAACACTAAGAAGCGATTTAGGCTTGAATGATATTGAAAGTCCAGATGTTCTTAAATCACAAGTCGCTCACGCTGCCGATGAAGGAGTAAAGGATGAAGGTGGTGAAGTAATGGATAATAGAAAATTGAATGATTTAATTAAAAGGGCGATGACCGGTAAAGAAGAAGATAAGAAAAAGAAATAATTAATCTCTTTTGTAGATAAAACTCTCGAAAGTTTTCTTTATATTACTCCATTCTATTAAAACCTCCTTGGTTATAAAAGGATTTACTTTATTATTTGTTACTTTATTAACAATAATTATTTTATCATCCTCTTTAACAACATCTTTTATGTTAGATTTTATTGAATCTTCTGTGTTTGAAACAATGAAATCGAATGTTTTGTTACAATCATTAGCCAATGAAATCACACTAGAGTCATCATCATAAAAATAAACTCTATCATATTGTGTTATTTCCTCATCGATAAATTTATCACTCTCGCTTCTATAACCAATCAAGTGTTGTAATAGTAACTTAACTTTAGTATGTGATATATTATCTTTATCTCTATTATAGAATGTTTCTGATAAATAATAGAAATCCTTAATAACCAAACCAAAATCAGCCATTTTTTCTATTAACGTATCAACTACTTTTTTATAATTCTTTTCTGTGTTCTTTGAACAAATAATATAAATATCATCCTTAGTATTTTTCAATTGTTGAAAGTGTTCAACCAGTACCTTAAATTCTAAGTGATCTATAACTAACGGGTTCATAAATTCTTGCATCGAAAATGATAAATCTGTTATATCACATTTTAAATTTTTACACCTAACCTTTAGGTTATTCATTAAATCTTCTGGTAACCAATATGATTTTCCTCCTATATTAAGGTTTTGTTTATATTTCTTATAAATGCCCCTTTTTATGAGTTTAAATTCATGTTTTGAAATTTTAATAACAGGAATATCTGGTTTTATCTTAGATATAACCCAAACCTTACTATTAACATCAACTAATACATCTATATCGAAAAAATGAGCACCCATATTATAATTTAAAATTTGTTACTTTATAGCTCATCTCATGAGGTTTTCCATCATCCCGAGGCCCTTCATATTCTTTATCCGTCCAAGTAACACCACCACTCAATTCACTATCAAAACTTTCACACTTTTTACACTGACTTGGTGATAATTTCTTACCATCAATATCTTGTATATCAATATCGTTATAGATAAAATGTGCTTTACACCAAGGGTTTCTACATACACTTTTATATTCCATATTGTATATATAAAAAAAGAAAACCCATCAAATTGATGGGTTTTTATATTATTTCACAAAATCTTTACCAATAGCAAAGTCATACAAGACAGGCAAATTCAAATATCTAATAAAACCATCTCTAATATCTCCCATCGTATTAGCCTTTTTAACAATATTTATAATCAAAAATCCAAATTCTTCCTGAAAGTCTAAATAACAATCACACCAAGGTCTATTATAATGTTCTAAACTTCTCCACTCCTTATAACCACCTGTTAACCAAAACAAACTTTTCTCAGGTGTTAGCTCCTCAATTTCAACATCAATAATATCGGTTTCCCAAACTGGGTGATTATAACCAAAATCTCTCATAAGAATAACCGCCGCTTCAGCGACATCAGTTGTTACTTCTTTACCAATTTCAAAAAACCACCCACCACTATCTTTATTAATCACAACTTTATCATTAACATAAGTCATTTCTGATAATTCTTTAAGTAAATCTTTTTTTCTTCTCATAATACTAAACATTATTTTTTGATAAATTTATTCCACTTTCCCAATTGCCCTTAAAATATCCATCCTCCCAGATACCATTTTTCCAATTGCCGTAGAAACCTCCATTTTTGAATATACCATATTCCCAATCACCAACCATATAAATACCTTCGTGCCATATAAGAGTGTTATTCTCTATTTCTAAAATAGCACCATCAGTCTCGGAGTCTATTAACCAATAGAATCCTTCTTCTTTAATAATTTTAATGATTTGATTGTATTCTGTATAAGTCTTACCGTTATACTTTAGTTCTTGAAAATTCATAATTTAATAATTATTTACATCTTTATATATTCGACATTTTTTATAGAAAATTATACCGCCCTCTTTTTTTTAATAAAATCGACTATGTAAATAAAAAAAATTATTTAAAATTAAAAAACCGGGAAATATCCCGGTTTTTTAATATATTAACTATTTCCTGTTTTTTTCCTTATTTTGAAAGGTTATCAAGGTAATATTTCTCTTTTTTACTCAAAGAATCAATTCCATACTTTGTGATTTTTTCTAAAACTGAATCTAATTCGAACTGAATTGGCTCATCAGTTAATTCGAAAGAATCCATAAATAATAATCCAAGTTTGAAAGATTCCATAAAGATTATGTTTCCTTTATCTTTCTTAGTTGTGAATGCTATAACTTCAATACCTTTTAAGTAAATTTTAGCGAATCCCTTTTTCTTATTGTTTAAAACAATATCATAAGATAAGTTTAATTCATTAGAAACTTCTTTAAGTTTCTCGTTGTTGAATTTAGTAAGGTCGATGCAAATTATGTTGTTTTTCATAGTGGTTTGTTTTATTTAATGATTATAATACAATATAAGGATAATATACCAAGTAACCTAATTTTTTATTACTTTTCTTTATTATTAATTCATTATTATTGTTTCTATACACAATATAGTAATTATATATTGATAAACCTAATTTTTATAGATAAATATCAATAAAAATAAAAATAGAGTATGTAGAAATAATATATAATAAAAAATAATACTCTTTTATGAAGTATCTATCAAGTAGAACTGAATACTTAAAGTCAGCAAAATATAAAGTCGTTAACGAAGCTGTTGTTTCAGGAGCAGGACCATTCGCCAATGATATAGCATGGGGAGACTCATTATTAGGAAGAATGTTACACTCATTTGCTAGAAAGGCTCAAATAGGAATAGATTTAGTTAGAATAGACTCTGTTATTAAAAGACTAAAAACACAATTTGATTATTTAGTAGATACTGCTAAATTAAACGGAGCTGAGATTGATGAAGCAACAAATAAAGAAATTGATATGTTGTCTATTTCTATTTTAATAGGGAAATTAATAAAAGCAATAAAAGAACCTGAAGCGGAAGGTAAAAATCATTTAGATGAAATAATAAGAGTTACAACTGAAACTATTTATGCAATAACAGAAGTGGTATTATACTCTGATGAAAGTGAAGGTGATAGACAAGAAGTTTTAGAAAAGTTAACTGAATTTTTAGCAGAACTTAAAGAAATGGAGGAAACTGATGATGAGGAAACTGATGATGAGGAAACTGATGATGAGGAAACTGATGGTGAGGAAACTGATGGTGAAAAAATACCTTATCAACTTTATATGGCAAATATAAAATCCATATCTAGTATATTAGAGTCTTTTAAGAAGATTAAATCAGTAAGGTCATTACCAGCTCCAAAAGAAGTTGAAGAACCCGAACAGGTTCATTTTGAATGGGGAGTTAAAGGTGAAGATCTTTATCAGAAAAAACTAGCTGAGTTGCTAAAAAGTCAAAAAGCTCTTGGTAAGGGAGCTAATCTTAAACCAGGAGAACATACTAGAAAGAAATTTAAACAGGAAGTTGCTTACAAAATTTGGTCAGAAAAAGGAAATTCTGGTACTATGGAGGATTTCAAAAAATCCAAAGAAGGAGAAAGTTTTCTAAAATCTGTTGCTAAAGCTGAAACATGGAATAAAGTACCAGATACCGAATTATATGCCGAGTCTATGAACGATAGTTTTAGAAAATTCTCACTAAATGAGGGAACTGATGATAAAAAGCAAGATAATATACCTATTCTAAATGCTACAAAGGCATTATTTAATTTTATGAATGAAGATCCTAATAATCTAGTAGAATTACAAGGATTGATATCAAGTTATGATAAAATGTCTGATGACAATAAAAATAAATTATCAGCTGGTAACGCGGAAATGATGCAAAAATATGCTTCTGTTAAAAACCTATATGATCATATTAAGAAAACATCAGTATCAGAAAATTTAGATAGTTTATTATCCGGTAGTGAGGCACTTGGTAATCATATTAAAAATTTATATAGTGTTTCAAAATCAGGAGATTTAACCGAAATTGATGAATGGGGGAAAGATATAGATGGTGCATTGAAAAATTCAATAAAATCATTTAATGAAACAATGAGTGCTATTTTAGAACAGGAGCCAGAGGTTACAGAAAATGAAAAACCAGAGGATAAGGTAGAGAAAAACGAAGGTAAGTTATTAAGATATAAAAGTTTCAGAAAAATATTTGAAGCGGAAGGTGAAGATGTGGTTGATGATACAACAAAAGATAAACCATCTGGAGATGTTTCAAAAGAGGATCAATCTATCGAAAAAGAGAATAGATATGATTTATCCATACCATGGAATAAATTTTTCAGTGAAGAATATTTGAGAAAATGGTCTGTTACCGAACAAGATGCTAAAAATCTGGAACAGAGGTTGGTAAAAATGGAGAAAGAGGGTACTACATATAAAATAAACGGTATTGATCCTATACTAGAAATTGTTAAGATATTTAACAGAGCTTATAAATTACACACATCACAGACAATACCAACGGGTAGAAGTGGTGGTAAAGTATCTAATAAAAAATTCAGAGAGTATGAGTATATAGGTAGTGGATCTCCTGAGGTTAATACTGAATCAAGTGGATTTAAAGTTGGAATGGGCCCTTATAGAAACATAAGAATATTCACCAAATGGGAAGATGCTGTTCTTGATATAATAAAGGATTCAAAATATACAGTTTTATTCGATGAATCGACTATTATACAAGTTGGTAAAGCAGATGATAGGGTAAATGTTTCACCAACATCAATTAGTGATAAAGGTAAGAAAAGTGGTAGAGTAGAAGGTGGTGGTAAAGTACTACTCAAATTTATGAACGATATGTTAGACGGAGATACTTTATACAGGTCCTCGGGTGGAAAAGGTGGTGGCGCACAACATAAATTTATCAGCAAATACTTCAAAGTTGATGTTGATTCAAATAAATTAGATTATACGGGTGGAAAAGAGGTTGAAGGAAATGCTGAAGTTGCTGATGAAACAAAAGGTAATATAATAGCTGAGTTCAAAAAGTCTAAAGAGGTAAATGATAAACCTGGTTGTATTTTTAACCTAAATAATTCATATTTTATGATAGTAATAGCAGGTGATAGTGATTTTACTTATTTGAAATATTCAAAAACATTTGGATACATCAGTAAATATATTAAAGGTGAAAATGTTAAGGGTATGAAAGGTGACTTATCATCATCATTAAATGATAATGACTCTACTATACATTATGCTAGAATATCTAATAAATTATTCGATGCTAAAGGTGGTCTCTTAAAAGAAGGTATCAATTTAAAATTGAAATCTATTAATTTAACTACTCTTAAAGAACGTTCCTCAGAACTGAAAACAGAAGAAGTTGACTTAGGCAAGATAGAAGATTTATACACATTTTATGTAAAAGAAGGTGAAGGTTCCGGTGAACAATACTTACTACCAACATCAGCAACACAAAATGCTTATGGTGATATATCAGTTGATAAAGCAAAAGGTTATTTAGAAAAATGAAATATCTAAAAAAGTATAAATTATTTCTAGAAGCTGATGAATTTGAGATAGGAGATACTGATACTCCAGACGTTGTTATGTCTAAAGAGAAGATGAATACTATTATGTCTAATATGAAAGACTATAAGACTAAGAAATCACAAATCGATGCATTATATTCTAAAGAAGGCGCTGATATCAAACCAGAGCTAGAAAAGATACTAGGTGAGACAGATGTTCAGAGCGGAAAGGATAGAAATCCCTTTCTAGTAGAATATGCACACTTAGCTAAGTTAGAAAAGGATATAAATAAATCACAAGATGATAATTCAAATGATAAAATAAAATTAGATGATTTACAACAATCTCTTGGTTTATCAGAGGATAGTGAAACAAAAAAAGCTGTTGAATTCAAAATAAGTGATATTAAAAATAGAATGTCCGAAAGATCCAGCAAAATAAGTGAAATACAACAAGATTTAGTAGGAAAAGAAAAAGACCACAAAGAAAAAATGGTTAAAATGGAGCAAGATATGAGGGATCATGTAAAAAATCTCTCATCTCAAGAGCAAAAATAGAAAAAATACCATTTTTTACTTTTTATATATATACTAAATCAAAAAATTAAAGATAATACTATGGCAATTCAAATTGGAAAATACAAAAGACCAGGAATCTTCATCGAAGAATTTGACGCGTCTGTAATCAGCAGTCCAACTGTTGAAGGGATTACCAATCTTGTGATGGGTGTATCCAGAAAAGGACCTGTTAACACACCGATTAGACTAACTAATATAACAGATTTAGAAGCTATCTTTGGACAATTAGATCGTAATTTAGAAAGAAAAGGTTCTTTCTTCCACAGAACGATTGCTAAAATGTTAGAGACTGCTCCTATATATGCTATGAACTTGTTATTAACAGATGATAACTTAGATGTGATTGAATATAAATCACTATCTGCTTCTGCTGAATACAAGAATGATATAAAGAGAGAAGGACCTTATAGAAGAATGTTTGATACAACAGGTTTCTGGAAAAGAGATACCGAATCATTTATCAACTTAACAAAAAATAACACAGGATATACTGAAAGAGCATTTAATCTTACTAATTTATCGGATAAGCCTATAACTACTTTTGTGTTCAAATCTCAACTAAATGGTTTTGATAGAACATTACTAGAATGGTATGGTTCTGTTGAGAAAATGCCAACTTATGTAAATGCTAATGATTTTGCATCAGATTACTTAATTGATGTTGTTGTTATTGCTGGAGACTGGTCAAACTATCAAGAATTAGCAGTTGATCCAAGATGGAGTGAATATTTCAACGCTTCTGGTTTAGTAAAAGACCAAGTTAGTAATTTTGCTAATGATAGAAATGTCACTTTACTTTCTTATTACGAAGGTTTATCTTTAATACCTTATTTCAGAGACTTAAACGGAAGAAATATATTTATTGAAACATCAATAAACAGAGATACAGATTCAACTGGGCTATTTTGTTCATTTAACAATGATTTAGTTGAACAAGATTATTATACAGGATTACTTGATTTATTAGGTAATACATTAGTTGGTGTTAACGAAACTGATATTGAATTCTTATCATATAAGGAAACAATCGCAGAATCAGTGGTGATGACAAATACACCTCTTGATTTACCAGGTAACGTAACTGCTATGTTAGGAACATATTCAGCATACGGAAGTCAAGCATCACATGCATTTGATGGTCCGATAAATGGTTCTATTGGACCATTATCAAGTGGAATATTGGAGAATGGTAATAATAGAACTGGATTTTTCGGTGAAGGGTCTGTTTATAATGTTACTAGATCTACACCAATAACAGGATCATCAGCATCTTTAGTAATAGAGTATGTTACTGGAACAAACGCATTCGCAGTAATAGGTGATACTCATATTCCGGTATCAGGAACTACATCACTTACTATAAGTGCTAGTGATTATACATATACAAGCTCAACAGCATCTTATACATCAACATTTGTATTAGACGCTACTGGTGAGGTTGTATTAGTAAATAGCTTAACTCCTAATGTTAACCCATCGGTTAACACAAGTGATATTATACTTGGGTATATAGATTTTACTGTCTATCAAGGTTCAATTGATAGCGTAACAGCCATATCGAGTGGAGTAACTGATGTAACAGTTGGTGATAGCGGGACATTCGATTACCTTGATTTTAGATTAGGTACCGATTATTCAATAACTGATTTAGGAAGTGGTTCATTAAAAATTGAATTTTTAGGAACTAATACAAAATCAGATGTTAAAAACTACGAACAATATAGAAGATTCAAAATGTATAACAGATTGGTTAATCTGATTGATAGTCCTAATAAAAATAAAATGACTATGTTATTGGATAATTCAATGACTAAAGTTAGTTTGGGATTAATGACTATAACTGATATTGTTACTTCTACATTAGAAAATAAATCATTCACATTAAATACTGGATTAACAACAGTTGAATTAGTAAATGTAATAACTGATGGTTTATTAGTATTCTATACAGAAGATAATGAGTTTATATTAGGTACTGACGAAGTAACAACAACTGATTTAGTCTCGACACCAGCTTCTGGGGTAGTAGCTAAATACTCTAACCTTTATGGTAAATACTATGATGGTGTTATTAACACAAAAGATTTCTTTTATGATAATAGACTTTATGTTGATAATAGTGCGAGTGCTACTAATGTTCTTGGAACAACAGTTGATATATCATTTATCGATGGTGAAAATGCTACATCAGCTACTTCATCATACGCTGGATATGATTATATCGTATTTGATTCAAGTGTCGCGTCCTTCTCTGATGAAATTGATTTACAAACATTTGAGCAATTATTGTTCCCTACTTCGAAAGTAAATAAAGGAACATTTACAATAGTAGGAAACTCAGTAGAGCCAGGAGATACTCCAAATGAATTGGCTGTAAAATTAGGATATGGTATTCTAGGCGGTACATTCTACGCTTATCAAGTAACTGAGGAAGTAGAGACTGAAACTTTATTCTCACAGAGTATAGTTTATAACTATTCTTCTAGAAGACACTACCTTAAATTATATCTTGATAACGATGGCGTATTGAATGTTCAATTTATGGATGAGTTATTACTAGCAACTGAAGCAGTTGATATACAAGCTAATAACACATTTTATATACAATCAGGTAAAACAAACTTCAAACAAACAGTTGAAGTAGAATTACCTACTGGATATATTCAAATACCAAATAAGATATTAATAGATGGTTCTAGATACACCGAAATAAAAGTTGGTGATTTCTTAGAAGCTTATTATGACCCTACAACTCTTGCAGTTGGTGAAGTACCAAGAAGATTAACAAGAATTCTTAGTAAGAGACAATATGTAGGTGATGCTAGTTTAACTGAAATATCTTGTGATTCTAGAATAGCTACTTATGTTTTTAATGGTGATGTACAAACAATGAGATATGTATCAGTTGACCAATATGCGACAACATACAAAGCTATCACTATGAAAGGATTCAAGGTTAGACAAGCTTCTTTACCTGATGGAACAGAAGATAAACAAAATCAAGTACTTAACTTAGTAGCTAAAGGAACTCCAATGTTCAAAGCTTTAATTAACAAAGAAGCATTAGACTTTAGATATTTAATTGACTCATTTGGATTAGGATTAACCGAAAGATCAAAACAACAATTAGTTGATATATGTGGTGATAGATTAGATGCCTTTGGTTTCTTAAATATGCCATCACTTAGATCGTTCAAAAATTCATCTTCTCCATCATTTGTTAATTCAGAAGGTACATTACAAGTTAAATATGTAGCAAGTGGAGGTGACCCAGAAAGTAACCCAGCATTCCTTTACTCATTCGGTGATGGAGCAGGTACAACTACTGTTGGTTATTTCACACCTTATGTTACGGTGAATGATAATGGTAGACCATTAGAATTCCCACCTGCATCCTTTGTAGCAACAACTTATATGAGAAAGCATATTTCTAATATAACATCTGTTACTCCTTGGACAATAGCAGCTGGTGTAACAAATGGTAAGATTACTAACACTTCTGGTATAGAAATGGACTTCACACAAGAAGACATCGAATACTTGAATCAAGCTCAAATGAATCCAATTGTATTCAAGAGAAATAGAGGTTACCAAATTGAAACTGAGAATACAGCTCAAACTCTTTATAAATCAGCTCTTTCTTACATACACGTAAGAGAAGTACTTATTGAACTTGAAAGAGAATTATCAAGAATGTTATTAGACTACCAATGGAAGTTTAACACTCCTGATGTAAGAGCAGAAATTAAACTTAGAGCAGATGTTATTTGTGAAACTTATGTAAGTAAGAATGGTTTATACAACTTCTTTAACAAAATGGATGAAGAGAATAACACATCTGAAATTATTGATAACCAAATTGGTGTTATTGATACTTATGTAGAACCAATCAAAGGTATGGGTATAATTGTTAACAACATTACTATACTTAGAACAGGAGCTATTAACGCGGGTGGGTTTCAAAACTCATAAAAATATCAAAATAAATTAAAAAACCCTCGAATTTCGAGGGTTTTTTCATTTTAAACTAAACAAAGTGTATATTATTATTTATAATAGAGGAAGAGTTATATAGAATATATAATTAAAAAATAAAGATAATTTTATGTCAGATAAAAAACAAGATAAGATGTCCGAAGAGGACTACTTAAAAAGACACTTAACAGACTTGGAAGTTGGTAAAGAGGCAGCGTCAGCTAGTACTGACACACCATTTATTTCAGAAAATAAATCAGGATCAAGAGTTGATGATTTACAATACTTTAATTTTGATGTTAAAGAATTACCTTGTGGTGAGTTTTACCCAACAGGTACTCTTTTTATGGTAAGACCAGCTCAAGTTAGAGAAATACAAGCATACTCAATGGTTGATGATAATAACTTCTATGATATTGTTGAGAAGATGAATGATATGTTACAATCATGTGTTAGGATTAAATACACAGATGGTAAGGTAGGATCTTATTTAGAAATTAAAGACCAAGATAGATTATATCTTGTATTCTTAATAAGAGAATTAACATTTCAACAAGGAAATAGCTTAGCTATACCAGCAAGATGTGGATGTGGTAGTGAATTTCAGGTTGAATTGAAAAGAGATAGTTTTAATTATCACGAAGTTGATGAGAACTTATCTAAGTTCTTAAATCTATCAACAAAAACATACCAGTTCAAAACAGTTAATGGTAAAGACTATGAAATTTCACCACCTAATATTGGTTTACAAAAAGCTTTTACTGATTATATCATAAAAGAAAATAATGAAAAGAAAACTCCTAATCTAGCTTTCTTGAAGATAATACCATTTATGTTAGCTGGTAGAACTAGCATATCATATGATGGTATAAAATCTAAACTTGTAGATTTTGAAGATATGGATGATATTTCATTTCAATTCTTAAACGCAGCAATTGGTAAAATGACATTTGGAATAAAGGAACTTAAAAAATCATGTGGTGAGTGTGGAATGGAGGTCCTCACAGATATGACGTTTCCCAACGGAGCCTCAGGTATTTTCGTTATTCATGATGCCTTTGAAGCATATCTTAAAGAATAAGTTATTATTACAGAAACATTTCCATACACAAGAATTAGCTATGGACAATTGGCCTTATTGGTTATTTGAAGAAAATGTTAAGTTAGTAAATGAAATTCTTGAAGAAGAAGATTCTAATCAGAAGAAACAAGAAGATGGACAACAAGGAAACTTCGATGCAAATTCTATGATGAAAAGTGCTTCTGATATGACAAAAAACATGAAAATGCCGAAATTATAAATACTAGGCGACCTATTGGGGATAGACAATAATAAAAAAACCCACTCAAATTTTGAGTGGGTTTTTTTATTATTCTTATTAATCTTAATTTTAATATCCTGTTACTAAAGGAGGATTAATTGTAAAGTTTTGATCTATATACTCATCAATAAAGTAATCATAAACAAAATCTGCTGATGCTTCAGTTAATATATTATTAGATGACCAATCGAGTGAATATCCACCTAATTTTGTTATCTGACAATTCTGAAATGTTACTCTTCTTAAAACAACACCTTTCTTATCATGCTGATTAACTATAATAGTACCAATCATATCACTTTTATAGTGTAATGCACCATTTTGTGAATTAAACATTAAATCGTACCAAGATTTCATAGTGTTCCAAGTCTCCATAGAACCTTGTTGATTTACGTTAACTTGAATCGGTATAGCTATAGTACCACTAGTTTTAGTTGGTGTAGTTATAAACTCTCTAGTTGAGTATTTAAATCTTTGTTGTACAGTACTAGAATCAAACTCTGTTAAGTTTAAATCAACCTTAGTTGCGTTTTGTAGCAATAAAATTGGGTCTCTTCCCTGTGCTTGTAAAATAACTGGTAAAATAAAAGTTATTTCAAAAAGGTTTAAATATACAACCTCATCCGGTAAGGTTCCTGGTCCACCTGGTGATCCTGAATTTATTACTTGTGTAAAGTGTGGTAATCCCATTATCTTTTTATTATTTTTTAATTAATTTGTTTTGGTTAAATTATAATTTATATATTATAATCTCTCCTTTCTCTATTAGTATATATAAATTACCAAAAATCATTTTTTGATAAAAAACTTTTTAAGTCCAAAATTCTATCCTTTATATTAACAATACCATTATTAATATCTTTCAATAACCTATGGTGACCGTCCAATATCATCCAACATCCAATATAGAAAGATTCAAAAGTCTTAATATATTTCATAAACTATATATTAAATATTCATATAATTAAAAAAGAAATGTTTTTATATGAGAGTATTCATGATAACAGATACACACTTTGGTATCTATCTTAATAATTTAGATAAGTGGTTAAATATGATGGAATCAACGTTTTATGATTTTGTTATACCTTATCTAAAAGAAAATGCTAAAGAAGGTGATGTACTAATACATTTAGGTGATCTATTTGATAATAGAAATAGTTTACCTATTATTGTTATTAACAAAGTAGAGAAAATTCTTAAAGAAATGTCTGATATATTACCATTACATATAATGGTGGGTAACCACGATTTATGGAATAAAGGTAGTAATGAAGTTAATTCAGTTAGATTATTCGGATATATGAATAAAGATATTCAAGTGTATGAAGAAACAACAACATTAGAATTGGGAGGTCAAAAACTCGTTCTAATGCCTTGGATTGAAAGACGAAGAGATATGATTGATCAAATAAGTATAAGTCCTGGAGACTACTTATTGTGTCACTCAGACTTAAATGGGTGTCAGATGCACCTAAATTCAATAGCTCATAGAAATGGTGATAAGATTGATGTTGAAGAATTCAAAGGATATAAGAATGTTTTCTCTGGACACATACATATAAGACAAGAAAATAAAAACTTTATGTTTATTGGTAGTTTATATCAAATGGATAGAAATGACTATGGTGACCAAAAAGGCATAACAATGTTGGATTTAGATACTGATGAAATTTCATTTATACACAACACTTATTCACCTAGTTTTAAGAAAGTTCGTGTAGAAAATGAGGATGATGTTGAGAGTCTTGATGAGATAAAAAACACCAAAGATTATGTTGATATAGCTATATCAAATTCATTACTTATGAGTAATAGAAAATTGAGAAGAAAATTGGAAGTTATATTAGAAAGTAGTAATTTCGCATCTGTTGAGTATATAGATGATGTTTCATTAATAACAGAAAAAAGTGAGGATGATATCATAGAATTGGATGAAGAGACTTTAGATATATCTATACAACTAGACTACGAAGACTATGTAAAAGAGTACATACTTAAACAAACCTATGATAATGGTAAGTTCAAGGATGGTATATTAAACGAGTATGATGAAGTAATTAAAATTTATAAAGAAAACTACACTAATAAAAAAGACGATGTTTAAGATAATAGATAATAACAAAATTTATAATAGAATTATATCAGGTAAACCTTATGATAAGGACTTAAAGCCTTATTCAGAAGTTTTATTAGAAAGAGTTCTAATTTCATTTGAGAATGATGAAGAATATGAAAAGTGTATTGTTGTGAAAAATCTATCAGATAGTAGGTTACATGATGAGGGTTTTAACCTTTAGGTGTTATCTTAATATCTGCTTTTGTACCGCCATAACCATAACTACCAGCTCCAATAATTACAATTCTAATATCAAAACCAGACATATCAATTTGTCTAGTAAAGTATTTGAATTTCCTACTAGTATATTGAGAAACCTCAATATTTATAGAGGGTTCCTCTTTATTTAATTTCAGTAACATACTATAATAAAAATCTGTTGTACCAGAATTAGATCTAGTTCTTAATACATTATAAACCTTTTCTAGTTCAAATAATTTATTATCAGTTACCTCACCAGTAACAAACATTATACTAACACCATAACTACCATACTTAGTGTTATAAAAATGTATTAATATTTTATCATTCTCTAACCTATTTCTCAAAGAAATTAACTCATCGAAAAAATCCCATATTCTATTATCAGACATAATATCGGTTCGGTATCCAAAACCAGGTGTTTTTTCATAGTCATTAAATGAAAATCCAACACTAATGTATTCACTACCATAAAATTTACCCTCTGTTATTGTTCTTTTATCACCAATATCACAAGACACACCCAAATCCCTAATAGGTACTAACAATTCATTCAATTCATCTTTAGAATATGAATCAGACTCCGTAATATAGTTATAAAATTTCTCTAGATGTTTCATTTATTCTTTAACTTTTTATCCAACATCTTAGCGATATTAGACCCGATAAAAAAGTGAACATTTGACAAAGAATCTGTTTCAAGTGTTTCTATATCATCCATAAACCTAAATTGGAATTTATAGGAGTCAATTTCATTCTCTTCTTCATCTCGATCTACCTTACTAATAGATAATCCCATATCATAGTTATTATTAATATTGACTTTGAAATCAAACGTTGTTTTATCACACGGAGTAGTCTTAAATTTTGGTTGATACACCACATCAAAAATAGAATAATCTGTTATCTTGTGTCTTCTCATGTAGTAATTTAAGAACATAGCAGGTGCCTCAATGAAGTCAGAAAGTATTTGTAAGTCCTCTCCAAAATCTTTAGATTCTATAATATTAGTTATCTTATCTTTCAAGTCAATAATATTTTTGAAATCTAATTTATGATAAACACAATTAACATCATATAAATAAATAAAAGAATCCTCTACGGTTTTTCTTTTTTCTAAATCAACTTTAAATATAAACTTTGTGTGTATGATAGTAGTATCTTCCGTTACTAAACCATGTATAGATATAACCAATTTAAGAAAATCACCTTCTTCGGGTGACTCATAAATAGATTCAACAGAGTTAACAACACCCTTTTCCTCATCAAATACTTCTTTAAGCAATTCTTCTATTTCTGAAATTCTAGCCATAATTTAATTAAATTGATTATCATAAGATTTTCTCTTTAGAACAAGAACTTTTCCAATATATCCATTTCTTCTAAGTAACTTAAATACTAAATTACCAGTAGAGAATTCACCACCTTGTGTAGCTAATCCACTCTTACGATAATTCTTAATCTTATCCCAAACTTTCTTTACCTTCTTTTGAAATTCTTCATATTTATCTTCATCGATATCTCCCTCTAAATCATCAACCATCATCATAGCTGATTTAGCCTTTTCTTTGATTAATTCTTCATTTGGTTCGAAATCTTTTTTACTCGGCTTTACATTCCATTCATCATTCATAACTGAATAAATCCCAGATGCTTTATGTATTTCTTTTATACCTTGTATATAAACTTCAACCTCATATCCTCCAATCTCAATATCATGTAATCCGTTCCATATGTTCTTAACACTATCCGCATATTTCTTAACCAATTCTTCATCATCATTAACATCCTTGAAATCAATTAATATATGTATATCATAATCAGAGTATTTTTCCGACCAATTATAATTAGCCAAAGATCCAGTTAGTATAATGTCTTGAACATCAGCCTTTAAATCTGTACCATCGTAAAAATCTTGAGCAATTTGAAGTAATTGTTCTCTTACCTCAGGTATCATCTCTTCATTTTCCCAAACTTTTGGGTTTAATTCATCTTTAATATAGAAAGATTTAACAGGTTCTAAATCAGACTGGACAAATTCTAAATATTTAGTAAGTTTCATAAAGTATATATTAAATATAAAAACAGAACGCTAGACTTTTCTGTTTATAAATTATATGGATGGTTGTGTATTTTAAAAATCTTCTTTCCAAACAACTCCTGCTGAAATCTTTTTGTTTTGAGCGGTAGTAACCAAAGCAGTAGTAACAGTGTAATGGCTACCAGGTCGCATTCTTATACCTAAATTACTTATATCAACAGAGGTCCCACCATCTTTTGCGACAGAACCTACCCATAGTACTCTACCTCCACTTATTGCAGTTGCGGTAATATCAGTAGATACAACAGATGTTCCAGTTGATATATCATTAGGTGTTCCCGCTCCAGTCAAAGAACCATCCTCTATTATTTTAACTACACCAGGCTCACCTGAACCACTTGCAATACTAATACTTTGTAATAAACAAGATACTTTATTCGTTTTACTTGCGAAGGTAGCATTGTTATATAGTGTAAACATTAGTACGTCAGTTGTATTATTAGTATCTTCTATGTTTGTGAATCCATTAACAGGACCAGTTGGTAAGTTATTTCCTTCCACGAAACTTGACATATCAGCAACTTTCATTACATAATTGTTGGCATCTGATGTTCCTACTTTGAAAACTTCTGCTCTTAATGCAAAAGTTGGATTGTAGGCGGATGGAGCATCCAATATATTTGCAAGATGCAATACGTGAACTAATATCATTCTTCCTGTTACATCGCTTTCAATAGAAAAGTTAATACAACCAAACCCGCTTCCATAACTAATTTGGTAAACATTACCTAGTGTTGGGTCTAATAACATTCCTGATGGATTATCCACACTTCCTGTGCCGTCCATCACATCATTATTCCATAAGGTCTGTACTACGTTAGTCTGGTTAGCAGGAGGTGTATCAACTGCTCCGTTTGTTCTATACGATATATTCATAACTGAACCTATTAGAGCAAAACCATATCCATCATTTGCATCTCCTACTCCCATTCCTTGAATGCTTGTTGGTCCATTTGATGAGTTTGTAAACAAGACTGAAAATCTTGCTAACGATCCTTGTCCTGCTCTAAATGTAATAGTTTCTTTACTTTCTAATGCTGCTGATTCTACTGCGGTTTGATCTACGCTTGTAGAAAGAACAGCCATATTATCACCTTGTGTAACTGTTCCACTTCCTCCTAAAATAGTAGTTACTATATCTGCATTAATATTATATGGAAAACTTAATTGAGATACTGGAGTAAGTTGTGCTACTTGAACTTCATCATAAGAGGTATTAGGATTTGTAACGTTTACTTCTAAATGACCTTTAGTATCTATTGGGACATTTTCAAAATTACCTGCATCATTCTGACCAACTATAACTGACTTAGTTACATTAGAAAGAGTGCCATCTTTAATTGGTAAATTAACAGGTAATGCTATTGTTTGTTGTGGTGATGTTTCATTCTTAATACTCATGACAAATGAACTTTGAGGGGTGGATCCGTTGATATACTGAACTCTAAAATATTTAGTTGAAGCTGGTATCATATACACAAGTCCTTGTGGATTTGATGCTGTTAAATATGTAAAACTTATTACTCTTTCATCAGTAACACCATCACTCGAATGTATAATTTTAAGTCCATCTGCGGCTGAATCTTGATCCGATTTCATAAAAATAGAAGTTGAAGCATAACCACTAGTGTCGGTGAATGTTCCGCTAAATGTTGCTCCTGCACCAAGAGGTGCAACTGATGAATTTACATCACTTATTCCTCCGCTTGGAGTATTTGTAAAAACAGCATTTGGGTCTTGTCCTACTGTTATACTTCTATTTAGGGTAGTAACCATCGCGGGGGCAATAAAAGCGCCCGTTGTTAATAACTGAGGAGATATTGCAGTTGTTAAAAGCTTAGTAGTATAATAAAAATCTGTTTGTGTTACTCCACCGTTATTTGTAAACTCATATTTTATAAAGTTCGCAAAAGCAGGTGCGGCAAAGAATTGATAACCCCCACTTGCAGTATAAGGAATTGATATAGTTCTAACAACATCTGTAAAAGCTGAATCTTCACAAAATGAAATATCAATATTACCATCGTGAGAGGCTAATATCTCTGTTTGAACTTGTGAACAACCATTTACATCTCCATCCCAATCTACATCAGATGAAGTGTAAGTCGCTCCATTTGCTAAAAGTGCGGTAGTTTTAAATGCAGTTACTTCTGCTTCTAATGGTGGTGTATAACTCATGTCTTATATATTTATTTTTATTCTTCTTGTTTATATGATGATCCAATTTGCACCATCTGATTGTACTGTTCTACTTGTATATTGAGTTGACAAAGTAATAGTTGTGGAACCGTTTATTGTCTCACCACTATTACCTTTTAATGTTATTATCCCTGTACCACTGTTTACGAGTGTATAGGTTACGCCTTGAATACCTACTGATGTTGGTAAGTTTACTATAAATGTACCAGCAGTAGCGTTAATAGTTTCTTGTGCTGTTGAAAAAGTATCACCTGAACTCACATTTCTTAATGTAAAAGATACTGTTGCTCCGCCTCCTCCTGCTGGAACAGACCAAGTATTATCACCTCGTAAGAATGTAGTAGAATCCGGTGTACCAGTAGCAGATAATGTAGAAGTGATATCAGGAACATTTACTGTACCTACATTTTGTAAGCTTACAAATGTGCTACTTCCTACCGTTAAGCTTTTAAGAGCAACATTCCAAACATTATCTCCTCCTAAAAAAGTAGTAGTGTCAGATGTACCACTAGCTGAAAGCATTGGTATATCTACGGATCCTGCTGCAATAGTCAATGCGGTATCTCCTGTAACATCACCAGTATGAGTAGCATTAGTTACTTTAGCTGTGTTCGCTGCTACATCAGTAGCTATATCTATACCATTTATTATACCAGATGTTACTAAATTACCATTTATCGAAAAGGTACCTTGATCCCAATTTAAATTATTATAATCTTCACTAACTACACTATTAGTACCTAAGAAAAGTACTGAACCTTGTGAAGCACCTTTTATTTGTTTAATATTCTGTTGAGCCATTTAATGGATTTAATATTTTTATCTAGTCTTATATATTAAAACAGGATACTCTATTTTAAAAATGTACATAAAAAAAGGAGTGAATTTCTTCACTCCTTTTTGATTAATTAATTATTAATTATTATGTTTCGTAAGAAAGAGAAATTGTATCAGTAGTTGTTAAGTTAAATCCAGCAATTGCCCCATTCCAATAAAGAACATCAGTAGCAACTATAAGACTTATTGCTCTAGTTGTTGTATTACCAGAATCTCTAAAGTAACAATCTTTGGTTGTGTTATTATCACCCAAGTTTTGTAATTGTCCATTAACAAATACTTGTACTCTTGAATATTTAGATGGTGGGTTCGCGATAGCAATTTGTGTACTAACATTATCAGTGTTTGGTGTAGTTAATACAGAAGTTTCATTCATTTGATTATAAACTGGTTGAGCTGTTGTACCAATTGCTTCTAATTGACCACTTGCATTAACTGTTATAGTTGTACCATCAGTTTCAACTTGTAAAGTGCTGTTGTTATCAACAATAACTCCTGAGAATGTTAAACCACCTTGTGCGGTAATATCAGCATCCATCTGTAAGAATCCAGAATTACCACCTCCACTTAAACCAGATCCGGCTGTAACTCCCGTAATATCTCCTTGTGCAGAAGCAACTAATTCACCATCTATAATTGTTATTGTACTATTATCAACAGATACTTCAATTTGGCCACTAGAGAATGTTAAACCTCCATTAGATAATAAGTCAGCTTCAACAACATCAGAATTGATTGTTAAACCATTTCCAGTATTTACGTCAAGAACTACACCATTTGCAGTTAAACCATTTCCTTGTAAGTTAGTATTTATTATCGTATAATTAAAGTTAGCCTCATCAACTACTATATCATCACTAGAGAATGTTAAACCACCATCAACTCCAAGATTAACATCTAAAGTAACAAATCCAGAATCACCTCCTCCACTTAAACCAGCACCAGCAGTAACTCCTTGTATATCACCCAATGTAGTAGCGACTAATTCACCATTTACAATTTGAATTGTTGTATTATCAACATCAACATTAATAACTCCACCCGATTGTGTTAAACCATTACCAGTGATTGAAACAAAATCAATTGCCACATCATCAACATTTACTGTAATACCAGTTCCTTGACCAACATTAATAACACCGGCACTTGCTGTTAATCCAGCACCTTGTGTTGATTCAGCAATTTCTGTTAAATCAGCAGATAGTGCATTACCAGTTTTTGTTAATCCTGTACCAGCTTCTTGTATAAATGCTGATTCTGATCCAGAAACACCACCAACAAAATACCCAGTTGATTCTTCGTGTAAAAATGTAGAATATGTACCATCACCTAAGTTAATTTCGATACCTGAATAAGGTACTGCTGATGGAGAACCACTATAAGTAGCGTTCAATGTAATAGTATTATCAACTACATAAAGATTTTCTGTATTTACATAAGTTGCTGTTCCAGCAATTGTTAAGTTTCCTGATACGATAACCGAATCAGCAAATGTTCTATCTCCTGTAATAGTATTTTTTAATCTAATAACATCAGTTACTATCTCCATAGAGTCAGCATTAACATTAACATCTAAAGTAACAACTCCTTGAGTACCACCTCCACTTAAACCAGCACCAGCAGTAACTTCATCGATATCTGATCCAGTAACTATTGAAATAGCATCATCAACATATTCTTTATCAACTAAAGAACGATCAGTATAGTTAGATGAGTAATCAGCTTGATACTTTAAACCTGTTAGATTTAAAGTATCACCTACTAACATCTGAGTTGCCAATATGTTAATTGATGATTGTCCTCCAGGTGCATCTACGCCTAAAGTACCTTGTTCTTTATTTATATTTAAAAATCCTAAATTACTACTATCACTCGCGCCGATGATATAAACTGAGTCTGCTTCCACTTGTAAATCATCAACTCTATTAGTCGAAGGTTCCGAAATACCATTATCAATATCAGAACCAATAGAAAGTGTACTAAATGTACCAGATTTATCCGCTAGGTTCTGATTTTTCATCAAAGTGTATGAATCAGCCACATTTGTTATATCTAAAACATTACCATCAGTATCTATTGTTGTTGTCTTATCTAATGTACCACCTAATTCAACATCATCGCCATCTAAATTTAAACCATTAGAAACATTAACAGATAATGAAACCGCTCCTGACGAACCACCACCAGTTAATCCGGCTCCAGCAGTAACTGCTGATATGTCTCCTGCGTTAAGAACCCAATCAAATCCTGTTCCGTTTGATAGTAAAGAATAACCAGCAGTTGCTCCACCACTAGCATCAAGTTTAACAGTTCCTAACGAACCATCAACTACTTCAGCAGTAATATCGGACCCAGGTGTTACTGAGAATGTGACTGTTATACCATCCACAAAATTCGCATCTGTAAAGATAGCTGTTTCTGAAGCGGATGTAAAATCATTTACTTGAGATGCCGTTATATCAATCGTAACATCACTCGCTGATGTTAATCTACCTTGTTGATCTACTGTAAATGTTGGTATTGTATCATCAGCACCATAAGTAGTAGGAGTAACGGATGTATCTTCAAGAAAAACTTCTGTTGATGATGCTGATAATCCTGTTCCAGATCCAACATTTAATGTGTTACCGGTTTTTGTTAATCCAGATCCAGCTTGTACAACACCAGCAGATGAGAATTGAGTCCAAATAATTGGAGTTGTTCCTATTGTAGCTGTGCTATTAGGAGAGGAAACAACCCATCCTGTATCAGCATATAAACTACCTTCCGTAACGAATGAATATTCACCACCATCAACCTCTTGAGATGGAGAACCATCAAAGTCAGTAGATCTTGTAAGTACTGTCAAACTAGTAACATCATAAATACCATTCACAAATGTGTCTGTGTTAGAATTTATAATAACTCTTGTTAGTGGTGAGGTTACAGATAGTGTAACACCATCAAAATCAAGACTATTAACGTTTGTAAATGTTAATGTAGCTCCAACTCCAGAAGCACCATTATTATATACATATCCTGTCTCTGATGCAACGTCATCCTCATAAATAGCAGTAGAAGATTCTTTTGGATTTAATCCAGATGAAACAGAATCAACATAATTTTTATTAACAACATCTAATCCATCTAAAATATTATCATCGGATGTTCTTAAAAAAGCACCCGTAGAAAAACTCATTGTTGCAGAAGTGAAAGTAACTAAACCACTGGATCCATTTAATTTATCTAATGAGAGTGAGTTATCTCTCATTTGCTTACCATCTAATAATGCCATTCTTCATTTTTAATTTTTCTTAGATTATATATTAAATATGAAACTTAATTATATATCTATGTTTTGTTTATTCTCAATTTATTCTTGATAAAATAATGAAATCCTCCAAGTAGTGAATAAATCCATTCCAACTACAACTCCATTCCAATATAATTCGTCACCTATCTGTACATTATTAGGTGAAGTTGATGTTTTAGCAGTTGTTCCACCATCATCACTAAAATAACATGGAACGCTAGAAGTTGTACCAAAACCAACTTGAAATTCTTGACCATTTATAAAAACACCAACATAAGAATTTACAAGAGGTGTATTTGATATAACCAATCCAGTAGGTGAACCGTCACCACTAGTATTAGTACTCATTACATAACTTTTATCAGAATACGATAAAGCTCCTCCTCCTCCGCCTTTCCAGTTAAATAATCCTGATTCATCAACAGATAATACATATCCAGCAGTTGCTCCACCGGAAGATCCAGTGTTTAAGTGTGAAGCCGTTAGTGAATCATTTTTAATGAAAGCTGATACCGAGGGACCAAGTGGTGCTACAAAAATATCAAAATCTATCGTGTCTGTATCAGAATATGATGTTACTGATGGGGTTGATCCAGTTCCAGAGTCAAAACTAATAAATGATAAGGATCCAAAATTGGAAAAAGTTCCAGTGTTAATAAGTGAACCATTAGCGATAACAACTTGTCCGTAATTTTCCATCCAACCATCAATGGTTAAATCTCCATAAACCCAATATTGATAATATTGAGGAACAACTATATAATCAGTAGGTTCTATATAATATTTAACATTAAATAAATCATCATTTGAAGGTTTGTTTAATTGAAAATATGTACCATCATAAACTAAACTATAAACAATGTCTGTTTTTATATCAAATGGGTTTAAGTTTATAACACCACCCGATGTTGATTTTTTTATTAAAACATTACCCAATCCATTTACATCCAATGAAGCTGTTACTCCGGAATTAACTGTATCAAATTTGGTAAGGAATAACATATCTTTTATATATCCTGAAAATTCAGGATCAGATGTTGTTGAATAACTAAACCCTCCGGTGAAATTAGCATCTATTGATCTAACTTGTCCTAATTTTTCCTTTTCCCAAGTTCCATTCGGATAATTATTTAATCCACCATCCGTTTCATATTTATAAATGGAATTATCTTCATCATCTACCCTAACAGACATACCCTCAGTTGGATATGTGATATCCCAAGACATTAAAGCTGAATTCCACTCAGCTACAAATCCAGGAGATATAACTGACCAATTAGTACCAGAAACGACATCGGTGGGTTTAGTACCTACTAAATATCTATCACCACTTGTTGGTGACCCGGGCCCTATCGTTGGCTCAGTTAACAAAACTGAAAACACAGAATCAACCCATTCGCTTCCACCACCTCCACCAGATCCACTAAATTCAATCCAATTAGAGTTGTTCATTATATCAGTATCCGCATAATTATACTCTAATTGATATGTTTTTTTATCATTGATAATGTAACACATCATACCCCATTCTCTTCTCTCAAATATAGTATCATCTCTATCACCACTTGATACCACTGTATGTAATCCACCTTTTATCTCACTAGAAAAAGCTGACGCAATTGGATCTAATGAATCATTGGGTCTGATTGCTGATGAAACTAATGTACCTATGTTTTGTGCCATATTCTATATATTTAACTTATTATTATATTTAATGGTGAGTTTTGTAATGTATTACTAACCCACACTTCATAATTTGTGCCACTAAATCCATTTGAGTTTACAAAAGCTGACGCGGTCCTAACTCTCGTAAATGCCGTATTAGGCAATCCATTAACACTAAATGATGGTATCAACGCACCACTCACATTACTAGGCCAAGCAAATATTAAATATTTACCATCACCATCTATTCCCGTATATGTTTTATTTTTACTAATTGCTAATTCACTACCTAACATAGACCCATTTGCATTTGCTCCAGTCAATGACTTTATAGCAGTATCGGTACAAAGTGATGCTACTATTGACTGTGATCCTGGATTTGTAGTTAGATTTGGATTATCAATAGAAGCAAGGTCAATATATCCCCAAAATATTCTATTTTTCCATGTTAATGTATAATTTGAATTTGTAGTAGATGTACCATCATAAGCAGACATAGCAAATACATTAGTTTCAGTAACTCCGGGTGTTAAGCTATGTGTACCAGTTGAATCTGTTTTTGTACCAACTTGTGAATTACCGGTGGGTATTTGAGCAACACCATCAACAGTTATAACTGTAATTGGATCACTATTTTTCACAACAGACCAATTCAATGTTACCGCTAAAGGTGTACCAAATTCTCTTGATAAAGATGATGGTGAAAATCCAGAACTTGGTCCAACATATGGATAAAGTAATTGATCCCACATATCTTGCATATTAGTTGGTGTCGGAAACGAAGTTCCTGATGGTATACCACCAACTGTAATTGGTGTAGATTCTGTATTTTGGAAAAAAGAAGATGCCGAACCCGCAGAAGCTGCTATTACCTCAACAGTATCAATTCTATCCCATAAAGTGTAAACAGAATCTCTAATATTCTTAGCTACTATTAAGTTAGCCGTATTATCAGGCATACGAATAAGTAAATCATCCAAATCAGACCAACTCTCAGCCGAAGCGCTACCTCCATAAGGAGGACCTCCACCAGGAGGACTATATGTACCAGTGACAGACATAAAATACTAATTTCTTTCTTTTATATATTAAATTTTAAATCTATTAATGGTATATTAAGATAAATATAAATACGAAATTATAGTTAAAGTGGTATCATGATGTTACATGTTTTACATAGACCATAGTAAAAATCCATTTAATTCACCATCAAACTGACATTCTTCACCTAAACAATCAGTAATAACCTTTGTTGAAAATTCTTTATTAAAAATTGAATTCATTTTATCTTCAAAATTTTCTTTTTTAATCAAATCAGAAAGATCAATAGAAATTGAATCAGTTAATTCAACTTTATTTTTAGACAATTCATCAAATAAATGGTCTATCATATTACTTACTATTAAATCAATATCCTCTTTTGAATAAATGACAATATTGGAACCATCATTTCCCCAAGAAGAAATTTTAAATAAATGTTTATCAGAATCAACAACATCTATTTCACCTAAATTAGTATCGTGATAATCAGCTATTATTTTTTCCATTTTAATATCAGCCTTCTCAATACCTTTATAAAGACATTGTTTTAATGATTGTATTTTAAATTCAGCAGATTCTAAGAACTTGTGATTCTCAAATGTAAGAACACCATCAGACTCCATACTGAACCTATCATCAATTATATCAGTTAGTATAGTACCAGCACCTTTAATATCACCTAATTTATTTCTTTCTAGAAATCTATTAAACCTACTAGAACCAGGAGAAAGATACTTTTTCAATTTAGCAGGACGTATTTTCCACTTATCGATATACTCATCAACAAGCTCATTCATTATTTGATAATACTTATTAGCATCTTCTCTGTTATTAATTGACATACTTTTTCTTCTCTTTTGCTTTTAATGATAATAAATTAACAAATTTATCTTTACTATCTTCCCTCTCACTTCTCAAATCTTCTACTTCATCATCCTCTAACCTTGACTCAACCATATCATAGTAACCATCTTCATCCAATTCTTTAATGTTACCCGTATCACAAAATCTACACTTAACACAAGGATCATTAAATGATTCCCAAAGAGCATTACAAACATTGCAATTATAATACATTGTTAAGTCTGATTTAGATGATATTGGTAAAGTATTACTAAAATCGAAAGATTCGTATTTTTTAATATGATTCATAACACTATATATAAAAAACAAAAATTATAATTTAACTATAAACATAATATGAACATATCATGCCAAGATAATCTTGATTTACTAAAAACATTAGATGACAACTCAATAGATTTGATATACGTAGATATCTTATATGGGACTGGTAGGAAATTCAAAGACTACCAAGACTTAAAACCCATAAAATCTGATATAGAAGAACACTATATACCTAGATTAAAGGAGATGCACCGCGTATTAAAGGATACAGGAACCATATACCTACAAATGGATACTAAAATCAATCACTGGATACGTTGTATAATGGAAGACATATTCGGGTATGATAATATGAGAAACGAAATCATATGGAATTACAATACAGCTCCCAGAAAGAAATTAGATTTTGGAAAAAGACATGATATAATATACCGATTCACTAAAAGTAACAATTATAAGTTCAACCCAATCAGAGAACCTTATGCTAAAAGTGCACCAAGAGGTTATGCTAAAGAAAAGTACTATCACAAAGACGGTAAAGTAATTGGTGATGTATGGAAAATGAATATTCTAGGACAAAACGATAAGAAGGAGCGAGTTGGATATGATACACAGAAACCGAAAGAACTTATTGATAGAATAATAAGAGCTTCGTCAGATGAAGGTGATTTGGTAGCTGATTTTTACCTAGGAAGCGGTACATGTGCTGTTGTTTGTAAGGAGCTAAAGAGGGATTTCATTGGATGTGATATAAATCAGAAAGCTATTGACTTAACTAAAAAAAGATTAGAGTAGTTTTATATATACTCTAATGAAACACTTACTCACTAGAAAAATATTCGAGAATCAAGAAGAATTAAATAATCAAGACACTCTACTAAAGTTAGATGACAATGCTGATATTGAGTTAGTAGAGAAAATACAATCACTTATTTCAAGTGGTTCTATCTTAGAAATTTCTTGTGGTAACGGGGCTGATGCTTTAGAACTCTTAAAAAGAGGATATGTAGTATTCGGAACAGAAAACAATCAACAATATGTAGACCACGTTAATCAGAAGATTAACTGTGTTAAACACGACACCAAAAACAAATTCCCATTTCCTGATAATTCATTTGATTTAGTTTATTCTAGATTAGGACTTCACTATTTCAGTGAGTCAGAATTACAAAGTATATTCAAAGACATTAGTAGAATCACAAAAGAGTATTTAGTATTTACTGTTAAGTTAGTAAATGATATACAAACAGGTAAAACAATATTTAATAAAGAAACTTGGGAAGATTTAGTATCAAATGAATTTGAGATAGTTTCATCTGAGATAAAGGAAGGAATTCTTTATGATAATCAATCAAAATGGTTAGAAATAGTTGCTAAGACATGAAATATCTAAGAAAATTTAACGAAAGTAATGATATAAAATCAGATGTTTATGATATACTACTAAAAAAATACAAGTGGTCGTGATCCTGAGTGGGAAGATATTTATTTCATCAACTCATCCTTTTTAGCTAAAGGTTAATTTTAATATATAAGACATGAATTTAAGACAAGTAAGAGCATATTACAACACAAAACCAGTTGAGTTTATTATTAAAGAAAAATATGACTTGATTGAAAATCAAGAGTTTGTTCCTAGATTTTCATTAAAGAATGTTAGAGATATAGCAAATATTCCTATTAACGAACCAGTTAAATATTCGGATGAATTAATGATTAAAGCTATTAAATATGGTATGATATTCTTACTTAACTACAAAGGAGAAAAGGATTCTCATTTTGCTGGCCATGAAAGAGTTATATATCCAATGGTATTAGGTAGGTCATCAAAAGGTAAGACTTTACTTAGAGGATGGCACTTAAATGGTTGGTCAGTATCACAAAAAAGACACATTAATAAGATATGGAGACTTTTTAGAACTGATAGAGTATTGTCAATGACATTTACTGGTTCATTTTATAGACTTCCACCAAACGGATACAATATGAATGATAAAGGAATGAGAGGTGGTATGATAGCACGTGCTGATTTCAATGAAATAAGAAGAAACCAACAAAACCTTGTTAAACAAGATAAGATTCAAAGTAGAGAAGAGGTTACTATTGGAGATGAAAATAGAAAATTCGCTATAATTAAAGTTAAAGATGCTGACAGTCAAGTAGATTTAACAAACCCAATGGAAAATGCTTATATCAATAATATTAAGGATATGGTTGGGTTAAGAATGTCTTTTCTTAAAAGTATTTATGGTAATAAATATATTGCTATTTTAGGAGCACTTGGTCAACCAGGAAATACAGTTAAAGTTTTAACAGACAAAGGTACACAATTAGGAGTTTATAAAGTATTAGACTCTATAACAGGAGATGTATTAAAAAATATTAAAAGAGTTAAAGGCAATTCACTATATGACCTTTATCTATTTGACGAAAAAGTATAATAATATGATTTATAATTTCAAAAAGTTTAACGAAGAATTAAAAATGTCTGATTTGGATGAAAATACATTATCACAGATAAATGATAATTTATTATTTAGATTAAAAGAATATAGAACTTCTATACTTTTGAACATGGATAAGAAAATAGATTCAAGAACAATACTAAGAGAATTAAACAAAGAATTCACCAAAGAATTCATGGATGATTTAGGATTAGAAGATTTTCTTAACGAAGTTAATAACATTTTATCTTTAGAAGAAGTTACTAAAAGAATGATAAGAGATCATTTCAAAAAGTTATATGACAAAATAAATAAAAAAGCATAAAAAACCACTCAAAATCTGAGTGGGTTTTTACTTTATTTTAGTTTTAAACTAAATCAACTTCATCTATTAATGTATAAGTAAATTTATTACCAGTGTGTGCTTTGAAATTATCACAAACATCCATCACAAACTCTTTATGTTCCCAATTAGAGAAAACTTGACAACCAGCAGACCATTTACCAATTTGTTTAGAAGGGTACTTTCTACCAGAACCATGAATATTTATACCAAATAAACCATTTTGTGTATTAGACTCATTCAAGTCATAATTATTATCTTTATCATTATCTCTATAAACTGTTATCTTACCAGTTTGTCTTAATGCTCTATGACTAGGCTTTATGTGTTGTCCACGAGACCAACAATCTTCCCATTGACCAGGTTTAAGAACAGCTGATCCCATTTTATTCATAGGGTGGTTTAACCAATAAACCCCAGGGTTAGTTGTATTCGGAAATATTTTTAAATCTTCTTTTCCCTTCTTAGATTCATATTGAGAAATAGCATAATCAGTATTTTTACCACTAACACCATCCTCCGATAATTTTCTACCATTGGCTCCTATAAATCCCCAATTATTTAAAAAAGATTGTTTTTGTTTTAATGATAAAGTAGAAGGCATTTCTGGGATAGAATAAACCATACAGAAGAAATCATTAAACGAATCTGGTATATCTAATGTGGTTCTCACTCCTATCATATTAGGTCTATCTGTATACCATTTATATCCTTTGTTTTTCATAACCCTTTTAAGGTTTCCTATTGTTATACTCATAAGATACTTTTATTTTTAGTATATATAATAAACAAAATACCCATTTTTAGATAAAATTCGATACATATGCAAGAACCAACAGAGTTAGAAATTAATGAATACCTTGATTACCTAACATCACATATAATTATAATTTCTGATTATATAAAAAATAATAATATTAATAAGAAGAATATTATCAATCAACATCTAGATGAGATGGGAGAATCATTAATATCAGTATTAAATATTATCAATAATAATGGTCACTCATCAAATGATATATATGAGGGTATCGATAATTCAACAATTAAAATCATAAGAGATTTCAAAATCTCAAAGATTATGGATGAAATAAATAAATAAATTTTGAAAAATATTTAAATCAAAACATAGATAAAGACATAAAAGGTATGATTAACAAATGAAAAAAATATTTAAGTATGAACCCATATAACCAAGAAGAATTAGAGAGAATCAAAAAAGCAAAGGAGACTAATGATAAATTAGAAGACTTCTTTAATGACAAAAGAACAGATTGGAATAAAAATGTGGAACCATTATTTCAAGTACTTTCTTTGGATTTAAGTATTCCCTCAAATGCTAAACCATTACTTGATGCTCAAGCTAACGCTCTCACACACAGACAACAAATTAACGAACAAATTAACTTCTTTTTAAATAAACGTAGTAGAGAAACGACTAAGATAAAGAAACTTAGACAAGATAAATTTGTTTTTTATGCAACGGGTTTTGGTATGAAAACCAATTTAGGAGAAAAGGGTATTTTAATAGACGGTCACCTAGCCGAGAATGATAGATGTATGGAATTAATAGAATCATATATAGAATTTTTAAGAGACACCGTAAGAAATCTTGAAAGCTTTTCATATTCAATAAAGAATATGATTGAATTAATGAACTATTTAGGTCGTAGTTAATATTTTATAAAAAACAAATTAAAAATGAAGTATCCTAGATTTATATCAAAAGAAGATTGGTGTATAAAGACTGATTTTATGGGCCTTTCAAAGGAAAAGGTCATTTATGAAAAAGGTCATATATTTGAACCAAACGAAAATGGTACATATGAGGTTCTAGATCCTTATGGTGCTTATCAACAGATTGATGAAAAGACAATGAAAGAATTTAAGACTTCTTTTGAAAGTGATGAGAATTTCTTTGAAATTTTAAAGGAAGATGAAGACTTCGATATAATAATCGAAGAAATTCCAGATGATGATGATGTACTTGTTAGAAATTGGAGAATTCAATTAGATGTTAAAACTACGAGAAAGAAGTTAAAGGAAGTTGAAAGAATAATTAACGAACACGTTAAACCTATCTTAAATACTTAAAACCATATGTATATCCTTTTCAATATTAATTAACCCACCACTTATGGATTTTGCCTGATTGGTGAAATCAACAGTATCACCAACTATTTTTTTAACTATCAAATTATCGATGTCAAATTCATATCTAATAGATAAATCATCTTTAGTGAAATTAACTATTAATTGATGATCATTTTTATTCTCCCATTCATATACTATGTTCTGGCCATCAGAAACACCATTTATAAGTGTTCTTATCTCTTGCATTTTAATATCGATAACATTATCCGAGTTCTCTATGAATTCTCTAATAAATTGATTCCATTTTTTTACCATAACATATATATTAAAATAACTAAACAAAAAAAGATTTACATGATATACTTAGTAATAATATTTCTACGAAATGGCGAATAAAGTAAAATTTAAAATAAACGGAGACACATTTAATACATTTGTTTCTAAATTAAGTGATTTATCAACTATTGATGATAGTGTTAGGTTGAAAATAGATAATGATGATGTATTAATGTATTCTATCTTAGGTAAGAATATATTACTCGCCTTCAAAAACTATTTAATACCAACAGATGAATTTCTCATAAAAAACGATGACCTAGATTATCAATTAGATTTAGTCATACCTAATATCAAGAAATTTGTTAAGAACCTTGGTATGATCAAGGATCCGGATAAAGTAACAATAGAATTTAATTATAAACCATCAGCCGATGATAGAGACATTTATCAAGTAAGATATTTCCAAGTATCTTGTGGTCGATTTAAGATTAATTGGGTTGGTGGAGAACACAATAATGAAACTAGAGAAATCAATAAAGAAATGTTAGCTAAGAACTTAAATCTAAAAAATAGTAAATGGTCATTCGCTCTTACGAAAGATGATTTCACTGATATTAAAAAACTTTCAAGTATTAACTCAGAGAGAATTATAAATATTGGTATCGATAAAGGTATTGTTAACTTCTCTGAAAAATCAGCTTGGGATTTAGAAGTCGATAACTTAGAAGATGATAGAAGTTCTAACCTTATTTTTAATAAAAGGTTTTTAAATTGCATAAACGCTGAGAGAGAAAAAATCACATTCAGTATATTCGAAACCTTTATGTTAGTTAAAGATGAAGAATCTAATTTGATGCTTAGCTTCGAACAAGATTTTGAAGAGGATGATATTTAATCAAATAATTTTAATCTAATATGATAAATTTATACTTACCATTTTACGGAATTGAACTTAAATGTGATAACTCAGACCATATTGAGGTACTTGGTAAAAGATTCGTCTCGGTACACCACAAAAGAACTGGATTAGATAACAAATTGTTCACTTTTTACTTAGATGAAAGAGACAATACAATTGATATCCATACATCCACTGAAATGAGTAAGAAATTAGAAGAAAAATTTAATGAGTTTAAAAACTCAAATATAAATTATGGGAATATAGGAAGTGGTAGTGAATATGAGTATGATGGAACAGAAAATATTTTACTAAAAGACTTTTTCGAATATCTTAAATCAGAAAACAGAGAATCAATAATAAATCAATCAATATAAATCAATAACAAAAAATATGAAGAAATTACTATTTTTATTTTTATTAGCAACATCAACATCGTATTCACAGGATACTCTAAAGGTTGACACATCAATGGTGCAAATTGAAGAAGTTACTATACAAGGAATTAGAGCTGGATCTAAAACACCAGTCACTCAGAAAACAATCAGTAAAGATGATATAGATGTTATGTATCATACACAAGAATTACCGTTGTTATTAAACACAACACCAAGTGTAACATCATCAACAGATGGCGGTCACAATATGGGATATACTTACTTTAGATTGAGAGGTATTGACCAAACTAGAATTAATATGACACTCGATGGGGTTCCTCTTAATGAACCAGAGGACCAAGGTGTATATTTCTCAAATTACCCAGATTTTACAAACTCAATTAGGTCAATGCAGATACAACGTGGTGTTGGTACATCAACAAACGGTGTTTCCTCATATGCTGGTTCTATTAATTTTGAATCACCAACGGGATTAAAGAAAGGAACAGAAGGACAAATTGGATATGGATCATTTAATACTTATAGAGTTAGTATTGAAAACTCAACAGGATTACTAAAAAATAAAACAGCCTTTTATACTAGATATTCAAATTACGCGAGTGATGGATACAAATATAACTCAGGTGGTGAAGGACAATCATTCTTTTTAAGTGGTGGTTATTATGGAGAAAAGGATTTTGTTAAAATAACAGCATTCAATGGACACACAACTAATGAAATGGCTTGGTTCGCAGTTTCAGAAGATGATATAAAATCAGAACCAAGAACTAACTATAATACTACTAGAGAAAATGACGACTTTACACAAAGTATGGTTATCTTAAAACACAAACACTTTTTTAACAAGTCAAATTTAACGACTACCGCTTTCTATAATAGATTAGATGGAGATTGGGGATTAGATTTACTACCACTTGGTGGAGGGGATGATGTTCTTAACTTCAATTTAGGTTCTAACTTCTATGGATTAACCTCTAACTATAACTTAACTGGTAATAAATATAGATTGAATATTGGTGTTAGTGGTAATATGTATGATAGACGACATGCTATGACTGTATTAGCAAACACAGATGAACTATATTCTAATAAAGGACTTAAAAACGAAGTATCATCATTTGTTAAATTCGGATATGATATAAAGAAGTTTACTCTTTTCGGAGATGCTCAAGTTAGATACGTTGATTTCAAGTATCAAGGTACTATGGATATGGCACCATTTGAATGGACATTCTTCAACCCAAAAGGTGGTATAATGTTCACGAAATGTAAACACTATAACTTCTATGCTTCTGTTGGTCAATCACAAAGAGAACCAACAAGAAATGATATTTTTATGGGAGAAGATGATCCTATTAGTTACATAGATGTTAAACCAGAATCGGTTGTTGATTATGAATTAGGTACTAATATAACATTAGATAACTTTAAGTTACAAGGTAATCTATACTATATGGATTTCAAAAATGAAATAACATTATTAGGAGCAATTGGTTCAAATGGTTTACCGTTAATGACTAATGTTGAAAACTCTTTTAGAAGTGGTATTGAATTAGATATGACTTTAAGTTTATTTAGTAAAAAGAAAATTAACTTATTATTAGTTAATACATCATCATACTCTTATAACAGAATTAATGATGATGGGAAAGAATTTAGTCCATTATACACACCTAATTTGATAATTAACCAAGGTGTGGTGATTAAAGATTCAAAAGATAGAATAAGAGTTGGATTTGATGTGAAGTACCACTCAGAGTCTTATATTGATATGGAGAACACACTCACAACACCAGATTTTGTGGTATTAAATGCTCAAGTTGATTATAAATTCTATAAACAACACAGTTTAAGTATTAGAGTAAATAACATAACTAATGAAAGTTATTACACTAATGGATACGCAGTTGGTACAGATAGACACTTCTTTGTTAATCCACCATTCAACTTCTTCGCTACAATTAAATTTAAGATTTAATGGATATTATTGAGGCAGTAGCTGTTTTATTCACGTTACTAGCTGTTATTCTAACAGTAAAAGATAACATATTATGTTGGCCATTTGGTATCGTAGGAGTTATCTTTTACTCTGTTATCTTTTACAACCATAACTTACTTGGTGATTTAGTTTTACAAGGTGTATTTCTAGTCCAATCTATACTAGGTTGGATAAACTGGAGCAAACCAAAAGAAGAATTGGCTATTAGTTGGTTAAATAAAAAGCAATTAGGATATCTAACAACCAGCACCATTATTCTATACATGACCACGTTTTGTATAACAAGTGAATATGGTGGTAATATGCCATTTCTAGACTCTGCTGTAATGACATTGGGTGTTATGGCTACATTCCTATTAGTGAAGAAGAAAATAGAAGCTTGGATTCTTTGGATTATAAATGACATTCTATTAATAGTATTATTCTCATCAAATGGCTTAGACGTATCATCATATGTATATGGTTTATTCTTAATATTAGCATCAATTGGATTATGGAAATGGATAAAAAGTACAAAAGTAGTTTAGTATTGGGTAAATTCTACGGATTACACACCGGGCACCTTTATTTAATAGACACCGCTTTGGAAAATTCGGAAGTTGTTCATGTTTTAGCTTGTCATAATCCTACACAAACAATCCCTGGTAAATTAAGAGTAAAATCTTTACGAGAAATATATGAAAGTAACCCAAATGTCATAATACACTCTGTTGATGATAGTGAGATGCCACAATATGAACACGAATGTAAATCACTTGATGAATTTTATTCTTATTGGGTTCCATTTGTTTATAAATTTGTTGGTAAATTAGATTGTGTATTCACTTCTGAGAATTACGGTGATGATTTTGCTAAATATTTGGGTATAAAACACTATCTAGTTGATAAAGAAAGAAAGAAATTTCCTATATCAGGAACTAAAGTAAGAACTAACCCCTTTGATAGTTGGGAATTTATACCGGATGAAATAAAACCCTACTTCGTTAAGAGAATTGTTATTATGGGGCCGGAATCTGTTGGGAAATCAACAATGAGTGAAAATTTAGCTAAATACTATAACACAAATTTTGTTGAGGAATATGGCAGAACTGTATTTGAAAGAAATGGTAATAAAATAGGAATAGAAGACTTTATCCCAATATCTGTTGGTCGACAAGAATTGGAAAATCAAAAAATAAAGACATCCAATAAATTATTATTCTGTGATACAGAGGATATAACAACATACCTCTTCTCAAAAATGTATTTTCCAAATGGTTATAAAAGTATTGAAAACATATTACTAGATAAAGTATATAAAAATAGTAATTATGATTTATACTTACTATTGAAACCTGATTGTGATGGTGTTCAAGACGGAACACGACAGTTTTTAGAAGAAAGGATGGAACATTATAATGTTATTAAATCAGAATTGGAAAAGTACAATTGTAATTATATAGAAGTGGGTGGTAATTGGAGAGATAGATTAAGCAAATCTATTGAAATTGTAAATTCACAATTTAATATATAACTAAAATAAGAATTCACAATGGACCAACAATTAGAACTTTTAGCAAAACTTTTACAATTCTACAAAGGTAGATATGAAGGTACTAACCTTGAATCAAAATTTAATGATGCTTGTGAAGATTTAATAAACACAGGCGATTTGAAAAGATCTGTTTATATAAAGTTTTGTATCGAAAATGATATCGAGCCACGAATTAATAAAAAAGTAACACCAACACCAAAATCATCAATTTCGAGATTTCGAAACGATGATTCATCATATTCAAGATCATCTTGTTAATAAATAAATAATGTTAGAATCAATCGAATTATTCGGGAAAGAAATTAAGCTAATAACTCATAATTGTGCCTTATTTGGAGAGGAGGAGGGAAACGCCATTGAAGAACCTTATATAAATCTTTATGTTAGAACTAAATTCTGTAACGCTAAGTGCTCATTCTGTACATATCACTCAGACGCATCCAAATGGAACGGTAAAAAATATAAAGAAGTCTTACAACATATATCAGATAGAATTAAGATTAGAAAAATAGCCATTTCTGGTGGAGAACCAACTTTATATTGGGATAATTTTCTGGAAATGTCCAATGTTGGTGTGGAATATGCACCTGATTGTGAATTATCACTGAATACAGACGGATTTAGATGGGAGAAGTTATTTAACGACCCTATTGCTAAAAGATATGATTATATACAACTTAGTCGTCACCACTATGATGATAAGATTAATGATGAGATATTCAAATGCAAAACTCCTACATCAGAAGAGATAAAGGCTATAAGCCATTTACAAACACATCCACACCAAGTACAATTCAGATGTAACTTAATAAAGAATTATATAGATACACCAGAAGAAGTATTTAAATATTTAGAATGGGCAAACTCTGTTGAGATAAATGATATTGGTTTAGTATCTTTAATGCCTATCAATGAATACTCAAAAGAGAATTATATTTATTTTCACATAAAGGAATTAATAGGTGATAACTTTTTTTTAACCAAGTCTTGGAAAAGAACGGGTGGTGGATGTGAGTGTTTTAATTATGTCTATACTCCACCAGAAGAAGACTTTAGAAGACCAATGAAAGTTTATCACAAAAATACATTTAAGCCTTCTGAGATAACGGAAACAATTGTGTTTGATGGTCAAAATGTTCGTTTGGGGTTTGATGGACCAATTATCTATTAATGAATCCAACTAAATTCGATTCATATTAATCTACTGGATTGTTTCCATAAGGAGTAACACTAATAACCTTACAAACATTATCATCTTTAACTGCTACGATAGAATCGTTTCCTAAGTTAGCAATCTCCATTTCAGATTTATCTAAGTCAATATTAGAAGAATCACAAGTAACCGTAATTAAATATAACTCAGAACTTTCTTTCTTATCTAATATAGAAGGGTCGATATCACCTTTATCACATACATAATACTCACCAGGTGAAGAAAGATCAACAACCGGATGAGAAGTGAGTCTATAAAGAGTAACCTCACCAGTTAATGTAGATGCTTTGCTACCAGTCTCAACAGGAGTTTCCATCAACTCTTCTGATTCATTAATTTTGAAACTATTAAACTTCTTTAACCTCATTTGATACTGTTATTTTTATTATATATTAAATTTAAAATATAATATATCTGATTAATCAAATAGTGATAGGTTACTACTATTTCCATTACTATAATCAATATAAGATAAATAAAAAATCAATCATATCTAAAATAAAAGAAACCTGTTTAGAGAGATATGGAGTTGATAATGTATCAAAGGTTGATATTGTAAAATTAAAATCAAAACAAACAAAGGTTAAAAGAGGTACAGAGCTAATGGCAGATCCTATATTGTTTATTATTATACCTGGTGAATTATTACCACAATGGGAATTATATAAACGTGAATGTAGAAGATTATGAAAATTGGATAGGTATCGACTATTATGATGGTGAGAATATAAGTGGTTATCAATCAGCATAACAAATACCATATAGGCGTATAGTTCTGTTATCTGACCAAATTGCGCCTGACTAAAGTGTAACATCATATCCACACATATTAAAATATTTTATGTTACGTGGTCCGATTTTTACTGAAACTTTTTCTTCCTTTATCATATACTTTAAGAGGTTTATTTATATATCAAAATGTATAAGTACCCTTTATAACAAATTTATTAAATATGACAAAAACCGAAAAAATAAAAAAAATCGAGTCATTAAAAATTAAAGCGAGCGAGTTGAAAAAGGAAGTAGATTACTACAATGCCCTTCAACTCGCTCTTTAATCACCCCCGCTTTATTTTAAGTGGGGGTAAATGACTAAAACTTGTATTGAATGGTTCTTATGGAGCCTTCGCAACACCATACTTCATACTTTATAACAACCACGTTGCAGGTACTATAACAGCAGAGGGTAGAGAATTGACTAGAAAGATGGATGATGATAACCAAGATTATTGGTATAATCAATGGCATCTTGATACTGAGCTACACAAACAATTAAATATAAAAGATATCACACCAATTGATACGAAAGAGGATGTTAGTATCTATGGTGATACCGATTCAATTTTTGTTTCATTCAAACCTTGTATGGACCATTGTACTTGGAGAGATCAAGTATTTAACGATGAATATCTATCTTCAATTGATAAGAAATTTATTATACTATCAAGAGATTTGATAGAAACAGATAATCCAAATTATTTGGGTATGTCAAAAGATATCACGGAATTTACAGAACTTCTGAAAGAAGATTATGGGTTAGTTTTAATAGATGGTAACTTCGTGAAAGATAGGAAGTTAAATAAGATGATAGATGATGGAGTTTTAACAAATGATATTATCTGGAACTGGTCTACTGAGGTTGATTTTATATTAGGAGTTGACCAAATAAAATATGAGGGTTACTTCAAAGATTGTTTAGATAAACACGCAGAATCATATGGTGTTGAAAACAAAGAAGATTTTGAACTTGAAAGAATATCAGAATCAATTATAAATATTGCTAAGAAAAAATACATACAACATATTTTATATGAGGATGGTATTCCATATGATAGATTGAAATATATTTATCCTAAAGGAGTTGAACTTGTTAGGTCATCCACACCAGCCTTTGCTCGTGATAAGATTGTTGGGATAGTAGAGTATTTATTTGAGAATCCCGATACATTCAATATAAAGGATTTACTTAAATTGGTAAAAGGTCTTAGAAAGGAATTTGAATTGGCTGATGTTGATGATATCGCAATGCAATCATCTTGTAATAAATATGATGAGAAAGTTTTAAATGATAAAACATTACCATTACAATTTATAAGTGGAGCTCACTTTGCTGTTAAAGCGGCCGCTTATCATAATTACTTATTGAACAATGATAAGAAATTACAAGATAAGTATGAATTTATGAAATCTGGTACAAAGATTAAATATTATATCTGTAAAGATAAATCAGTTAATTCCACATTTGCTTATGCTAGAGGGTCTTACCCGATTGAATTTGCTCCTGAGATAGATTATGATATACAATTTGAGAAATCAATACTATCACCAATTAATTCTATTATTGAACCATTAGGTATGCCAGAAATAACAAGAAGATTGAGTGTGGTAATGGATATATTCGGTGGATTTAAATAAGTAGATTAGATTTACTTGAAATAAAAGTATTACCTTTTATTTTAACTGGATTAGAGGGTGTATTTCTTAATTTAATACAATTCTTACCATCACATAGTATCAAGTAGTTTGTATTCAATGATAAAGATCCTTCTGTCTTTATGAAAATTTTATCACCAATATACTTATAATCAGTAAATGGCTTTACTTGAACAGTAAAACTTCTACCATTGGATAAGAATTTGAAATCAACACCGTTTATATCTTCATCAACAGAAGGGTTTTGTATAGTAATCTCGATATCTTTTTCTTTAGAATACTTTAAAAAGGATTCCTTAGCCATTTTTTCAAGTACATTTCCCCTTCTAGTTGTGTTTATTAAAATAGGTAATGATTGTTCTAAAAAGAATTTACCATTTGGTGAATAAATATTATTCAGATTAGATAACATAAAATTATAAAAAGATTCTTCCTCTTTAATATTATTAATTCTTATCACATTTTTAAAAATGGTGTAATTATTAACCATCTTTGATATATACTCACCATTAATTATCTTATTATCGATAAATATATCAGTATGTTTACCATAAACAAACCCAGATGATCCATAAACACTTTCGATAAACCTTTTTATAACAGCATTAAGATAAGTAATTGAGTTCTTACTACCATTTTTAACAGTCTTAAACATATTACCACCTTGTCCATCATCCAACACAACGACTTGATTATCTTGGGCCTCCTTTAAATACTCTTTATAATTTAGCATATGGGTATATATTAAATATAGATATATAATTTATGAAAAACGAGGAATTATACCTAGAATATATAACTTACTTGGATACCAGGATTTTAGAGTCTAAAATATCAAGAGGTGAGTATTCTTTATTGAGAATGTCACGATCATCATTTGATAGTTTCAAACTAAAATTTGAAACCGATGAACTTTTCCATAAAAATATAATAGGATTACATAAATCCGAAACAAGGGATAAAAAAATAGACGATATATTCGATGATATTAATTTCTGAGGAAAAAATAGACGATATTAATGTTAAATACTATGATGGTATAGACCTAAAAATGGCTCAAGAGCATCCTAAGGACGGATCTGGTGGATTTATATTCTACTTCGTTGAGAATTGGGTAAGTGAGGTTAAAAAGTACGATAGAGGGTCTAAGATAGATAATATACTATCAGATGAAGAAGTTATTGATTTTGATATCGATATTGTAAACAACAATTATATTTGTATATATCAGACAGACGGGGATTTAGAAATAGTATATAAAGCAATAAAGGAAAATATACATAAAAAGATAGGAAAACCTTGGTTAGTTGGTAACCACAACAGAAACCTTGTTGATAGTGGGTTAGGTAAAACACCAACACATAAGTTTTACTGATAAAAAAGGGAATTCAATATGAAATATATACCTTAATGTTTAATAACAATATGAAACACTTAATGAGATATGAAGGTTATACTACCAAAGAAAGGGTAGATGATATTTTAGATAAAATATCTAAATATGGTATGCCTTCTATAACCAAGCTGGAGAAAGATTTTTTGGACGCTCACGCTTCTGGTGGTGAAGAAGAAGTTCATAAGGAGATAGTGAAAGAAGAAAGTGAAAGAGTTTTCGAAGATGATTATGGATATTTCAAATTTGAATTAGAAGAAATAGAAGATTATGGTGATGAAATACACTATATTGGGACAATGTATGTTCCTGATTTAGAATTTCCTAGTAAGAAGAAAATAGAAGGTAGGTTAGAGGGAAAAATAGTTTTATTTAGTAATGGAACAACATCACCTGATTTTTTCTCAATAAAAAAGAGAAAGAATCAAGATAATTATGACATATTCGAATTTTGTAATGGATTAGAATATGAGTTAGATAGTTTTGTTGATTATGTTATAAGTGAATTGAAAAATTCTGATAATTAATTTTAATATATATAAACACAACAAAAAATAAGTAATAGTGATGATTAAAAAATATAATCAATTTGTTAACGAAAGAGTAAACGAAGAGTTTGAATCAGAAGAAGAGTTTGATACAAACCAACAAGAACATGAATTAGCTATTCGTGACTTAGAACATGAATTCAAAGATTTAGAATCTGACGTTAAAGAAGCTCCCATTGAAGATTTAGAATCTGAAGAAATGGAAGAAGAAATGGAAGAAGAAGGTGGAGATGTTTATGCAAATAAACTACAAGAAGTTGCTGATAAATTAGGATCAGAGGTTACTAATGGTAAAGTAGAATATAATGGACAAAAGATAATTTTCCCATCAGAAACAGAGATGTTTCACGTTGGTAATAAAAAATTCAAAACGGCGGATGAAGTTGTTACTTTTATAGAAGGTGAATCAAACAAATTAGCTGATAAAGAATTTGATGAAATGGATGAGGATGAAAGATATGCTATGAAAGTAGGTGAATCTAAAAGTTATAAGAATACTAGAAAATTTAAGTAATTAAAATAATAGATACAAAAAAAGACCATCAAATTGATGGTCTTTTTTGTTTTTAAACTTGTTCTTCGTGACTTCCTTCCGGATCACCCTTTTTCTTTTCTTTCTGTATTTGAGTAACCATATACCCAGATATAGCAAACTCTATCCCAGCCCAGATAGCTAAGTCAGATGCAGTCATTGTAGAATGATTTTGTATCATGAAATACACCATCCCGAATTGACCAACTAAAAAAGCCATTCCAGATTCTAGTCTTTTCTTAGAAAAGAAAGATTTGTTTGTTGAATAAACATTTGTAAGCTCTTTAATAGCCCATTTAATGTTAGACCATCCAAAGAAAGTTTTTGGTAATTTAAATTTACGCATAGTGGTTATTTTATTTTAGGTATATATTAAACGAGGAAAATGAGAAAATTCAATATATAAATTGATAAAATATGAAAGTAATAAAAGTAATAAAATTCCTAGTAAAATCGGAACACCCACATTTTCTCTCAGTAGAAAAGAAAACATACAACAGATGGAAATTTTTAATAAAGTTGGTAGTCATTGTAAATAAGAACTATAAATCTTGTGAGATATATAGGAAAAAATTCAAATATATGAAAGACTTTGTTGTGGTCGGACTAAAATATAGCGGTAAAAATGTTAAAAGAAGAACTAGCGGATTCGCTAAAGATTTCATAAATAAAAACAAAGGTAGCCTTTGTTTATATTGTGAAGAAAAGTTAAGTTATGAAAACGCTACGGCGGATCATATAGTACCCATATCAGAAGGTGGTAATAATTGTCAAGTAAATCTAGTTGTTTGTTGTAAAGATTGTAATGCAGAAAGAGGAAATAAAGAATTTAAGTCATTTCTTTTTACTAAAAATAAAAAGTATATAAATAAAGGTAATATAATTATCTAAAGATATTTAAATTTCCTAATCCACTTTTTAGACCCACAATCAAATATCCGATAATAACCCCTTTCGTTCATTATAGAATGTTCTGTTTGGTTTGGAACAGGAGAATCCCAACTTAGAAAACTTGGTTTGTGTGTTATATTTTTTCTTACTTATTAACTTTTCATTCCCACAAAAATCACATATTCCTGTTATTAAAATACCAGATCCATCTTGTATTAATGTTGATGATACCTCTCTTTAATATTCAAATAATATGAGAGTGTTTTATTGGATATTTTTATTTGTATCAATTCATCTTTTATCATATATAAATAACTCAACTACCTGTATTAACACACACCATGCCAATTCATAATCTATTAAAATTATCAAATTTCTTGTTATAATCAGTTTCTCTTTCTACCCACTTACCTTTATTCATTTTAGGTATCCATTTAACATCAAGAACATCTGTGCTAAAATAATCAGGTAATTTAAGAGCCTTATAGGGATTTGGTACTAACTCAGCCAATTTATTTATATCTTTGACCTTAACTATTCTATGGAATAGCTTATATGGATCTGTCGAATTCTTTTTATCAACTATATCGTTTAATAATTTTCTCCACAAGAAGACAGAAAACCCATCATTCATTTTTTCTTCTGACTTATTAAAACCAGCTTCATCATTATCAAAGAAATATTGTATATCAAATCCATTATTCTCCAAAAATCTATAATCAGTATTTACACCAACCAAACCTATTGAATTTGGATAGAATAAAGAATCTAAATAACCCTCAAATACGGTTATTCTTTTTTCGAAGTTAACATTCAATATATTAAAATAGTATGATAATTTATTATAAATAACCATCTCACCCATATCTATATTAAGAGGCTCTTCTTTACCATGATTAACCCACTCTAATAGATTCTCATAATTGTATATCTTGAACATTCTTCGTCTACCACCTTTAAGGTTTCTGACTTGCATTCCAATTATCTTATCACCTCTTCTATTTAACATAGCTATTATCCACTCACTTTCGTTTTCGTTTTTGTGATACTTTGCTTGATAAATATTTTTATGTAATTCGGGACCTATTCCTCTACCAATAAGGTACTTATAAATACCACCATTAACCTTAATAGGTTGGAAGTCATTTATGGGAGTTATATCAGAAGCGAAAGCTGCTTCAAGATCTTCCATATCAATTAGATTATCAAATTGAGCATCTACAAACTCATTTTCGTAATCATTATAAGTCATGACACTATCTAAGTGCTCAATCATTTCTAATTTCTTACCTGGATCAATTTGCTCATTGAAATCCCTACACATCTTGTCTAAGGTAGTCTTCTTATCACAGTTGAAGCAAATATAGAATAATCTATTGAAATAGAGATTGCCTCTCTTAGAATGTTTGTGACGGTGACTATCACCACAATAAGGACAAGCCATGTTAAGTCTATCGTGATAATCATTAAGACGACGCTTCTGTTTATGAGAAAACTCTTTATCAAGAATCTTCTGTATCATATTTTTTATATATCCCTTATCCATTACATGATATATTAGGAAAATAGAGTTAAGTTTATTATATTTGTTACATGATTAAATTAATGGAGATGTATTTAAATACAGAGCCCGTATCATTCGATGATATACCTGATGATTGGCGTAAAAGCTTTACTGAGTTTATGTTTGGACAGGCTGGTCCAATTATTGATGGTGTTCATATGGCTTATAATCACGATTATAAACGTTGGTTTAATGAAAATCAAAAAGCTATATTAAGAGATATTAAAATAGATGAAATTATAAAGCATAAAAAAAATCCTCATTAAGAGGACTTTTAATTTTTTATTTCTTTTTAGGAAATTTCTTCTTTACTTTCTTTTTCCCTAAGATGTCTTTAGAAGTTTTAGCTAGATATTCAGATTGTCTTCTGAATTGGTTAGCAAAGTCATCTTGTCTTGTTTTATCATCCGTTGGATACAGTTTATTTGTCATATTATTAAATTGAGTGAATGCTAAAACAGATGATTCCATACCTGGGGTATCATTACCCTCTATTAGATTCATTGTTCTAACTTTTTTGGTAACATCTTCTGGGTTTTTTGTATTTTTAACTACAAACTCAACAATATTAGGGAATTTTTCGTGATGTAAACTATCAACTAAATCTTCAATATGTTTAACATTACCTAAATCATCATCAGAAAAACCAACTTTTGCTTCCATACCTAGGTTTTTAGCAAAGTCATTAATCTTAGTCTTGTAATCCATAAGAGCGTTTTCCTTTTCCTTTTCCGGATTCTCAGGAGAACCACCTCTAGAAGGAGCCGAAACACCAACTAAATCACATTGATCTAAATACTTCTTAACCAATTCATTCTTAGATGGATCACCTTTTAATATTTTCTCACCTTCAACTCTATCAAACATATACTCAAACTTTAATAAGTTATTATACATATCATATACTTCGTCTTCGGTTAGAACATTATCAAGTATCCAATCAATACCTAATCTTATAGCCTCTGGTTCGTGACCCCTAGCGGTGATTATAGCAAATATTGACCCATTTGTCAAACATTCAATAAAATCATCCCAAGCCGGACCATAACTGTTACTAGCAATAGCTGCTTTAGTATCAATCAAAAAGGCTTCAACCCCTCGAGGACCGCCATCTCTAAACTCAGAGAAAGCCTCATCAGGATCATTATTCAACATTCTATAATTCTCATCATTTCTGACATCAGCGAAATCAGATGTTGAAACATTAATAGGTACCCAAGAGTCACCATCTTTTTTATCTAGGTGTATTACGGTTGGCATATTTAATATATTATCATCCCAATCAAACGCATAGTAAAGAAGGTAACTAGAATTTTTATTTTCTAGAAATTGATTAAACTTCTTAATCATTTTTATTTTTATTTTTTAGCGTTCTTATTAACAAATGATTGAAAAGACTCTAATTGAACCTCATCATCTTTTTCTTCAAGTTCACCTTCTTCAAAGTCACCTTCTTCAAAGTCACCTTCTTCTTGAGCTCCTCCTTCGAAGTCTCCAAATCCTTGAACTTCTTCTTGTCCTTGAACTTCTTCTTGTCCTTCTTCACCTTCAAATTCTTCTGTTTCAATCGTAAATTCTTCTACAACCTCATCATCTTTTTCAGCTTTCACCATAATAAGGCCGTCTTTTTCTTCGACCTCAATTTCGTATCCAGCAATCTCAACTTTAGTTTTCATATTATATTATTATTTTTTATTATATATTAAAAATATAAAGCCACTTTACATACAATTTTACTAAACATTCACAACATTATAACATAAAACAAAAAAATAACTTTGATAATGAATAACGACAAAGATTTACAAAAATATCTACGTAGTAATAAAATAGGATCTAATTATAGTGATGACTACTTCAAGCAGATACAGAAAAATAATAACACACCAAACATATTAAGTAATAATGAAATACCAGTAGATGTATTCTCTAAATTATTAGATGATAGAATAATATTTCTTTCAACACAAATAGATGATTATGTATGTAACATAATAAAAGCTCAACTTCTATACTTAGAATCCCAAAGTGATGAAGATATATCTATATACATAGATACGGCAGGAGGTTCAGTTTATTCCGGATTAGGATTATTGGATGTTATGGAGTTTGTTAAACCTGATATAATTACGGTTAATACCGGGTTAGCTGCTTCCATGGGAGCTATTATATTATGTTCTGGGACAAAAGGTAAAAGAAAATCACTAAAAAGAAGTAGAACTATGATACACCAACCACTTGGTGGTGGGTGGGCACAACAAGCATCTGATATAGAAATTGAAGCAAAACAAATTAACTCACTTAAAAAAGAATTATATGAGATAATATCAGATAGAACTGGTCAAACATATGATAGAGTTTATAAAGATGGTGATAGAGACTATTGGATGTCGGCCGCTGATTCTAAGAAATATGGTATGATAGATGAAATTTTAACAAAAAGGAAATAAAATATTAAGAATAAAAAAACCCACTCATATTTGAGTGGGTTTTTTGTTAAAAATCAATTAATTTAATCCTTTTTAGCAGTTGACTTTCTAGGAGCTCTCTTCTTAGTAGATTCCTTTTTAACCGTTGACTTTTTATTAGTCGATTCCTTTTTAACTTTAGGAGTTGACTTTTTATTAGTCGATTTCTTAGTATCTGACTTTTTAACCGTTGACTTTTTACTCACTGGTTTTTTAACCTTAGCTTTGATATCCTTAGCTGTTACAGGCTTTTCAACTTTAGACTTGTCCTTTGTTGATTTAGCCTTTACGATTGGTTTAGCCTTTACGATTGGTTTAGTAACTTCTTTAACAGCTTCTATTTTAACTTCAGCCTTAACAACAACTTGTGTAGTTTTTTTACCAAACAATCTCTTAAAAAAAGATATTATACTTTTCATGATTTTAAATTATTTTTTATTATATATTCATATTTTTTCCCTCCCTCTGTAAAAAACCTCGAAAAAACCCAAAATAAACAAAGATTACTTTTTTATATATAAACATGAGATGAAGTTTAGATATGATAAAGAAACAGAAGAAATTGTCGTAAGTGAAGCTACGAGAATCGAATACCACCAAATGGATTTGTGGTTATCTAGACACGTTAAAGGTTATCGATATATGCCAGCATTCAAGATGGGTGTTTGGAATGGACAACAATCATATTTTAAGGACGGTAGAATAAACATCGGTCTTTGGAAAGAAGCTTTGAAAGGTTGTAAAGAAATCGGAGCACCTTTTATATTAGAAAATAAAGAAGATTTCCCATTAAATAGAGATGTTACCTTAGAAAAAGTTCATGATTTTTGTAAAGAATTTTTTAAAGAACATAAAGTTAAGAAAAAAGATGGTACTTGGATACCATTTATACCTTATGACCACCAAGTTGAATCAGCTTACAAAATATTAAAGAATAGATATTGTATGGCTGAGGTTGCTACATCAGGTGGTAAATCATTAATCATATCAATTGTTATGTTTTATACACTTAAACATACTCCTAAAGCTAAATTTCTAATAATAGTACCATCGATAACATTAGTTACTCAATTTTATGATAATATTGTAGAATATAACCATGGTGTTAATAATTTAATAGAAATGGATGATAAAAAGATAGACCATATAGAAGGAACTCATGTACCCTTTGATTTAAGGGTTGAGGAAGTTATGTCAGAAAGACCAAGAAAACACACAGGTACACAAGATGCTAATATTTATATCGGAACTTATCAATCATTAGAAAAATGGCCGAAAGAATTCTTTGACCAATTTCACACAGTTGTTACTGATGAGGCACATGGAGCTAAAGCAAAAACGATGTTAAGTATATTAAAGAGAACGTTTGGTAAAGCATATTCAAGGTTTGGTGTATCTGGTACATTCCCTGAGGATGATACTTGTGAAATACTAACAATACAATCAGTTTTAGGTCCTAAGATAACAGAAGTTTCTGCTGATGAATTAAAGAAGAAGGGTATAATATCAGCTATGGAAATAAAGGCTGTCATTATGAATCATAATGACTTAGAATTCGCAGATAGAATGGAACAAATAAGGAAAGGTGGTTATGGTAAAGAAGCTTTTCAAATAGAAAAGGAATATATTCATGTTTCGGATAAAAGATTAGACTTTATCAAGAAGATAGTTGATAAATGTGAATCAAATACACTTTTATTATTTCACACGATTGAATATGGTCAAAAGATAATGAATAAATTATCAGAGGAATTACCAGATAAAGAATTTTATTATATTGATGGTGGTGTATCGGGTAAAAAGAGGGAAGTTATTAAGAAACAAATGGAGGAAACTGATGGTAAAGTTAGAGTATTAGTTGCTTCTTATGGTACACTATCAACTGGTGTATCTATTAATGCTATATTTAATGTGATATTTGTAGATTCTTTCAAATCAGAGCAAATTATAATACAATCAATTGGTAGAGCCTTACGTTTACACACGGATAAGACAAAGGCTATGATATTTGACTTAGTAGATGTTTTTGATCCGAAGAATATGAATAATATATTATATAGACATTTCAAAGAGAGAGCACGTATGTATGATAAACGAAAATACCCATATAAAACAATTAAAATAAACTTATAGGACAGAAGATGTGATGGCAAATATATAGTTCATGTCAAATTGGTCACTCTTCGTAAAAAACCCTGTATCAGATGCAGAGAAATCTATAACCGGAACAATAGATAATAAAAACCAATTCAATAAATTAACAGTATTTGGTACCGTAAATGGATTTCCCAAACCATTCACAACAAATAGTAGTGTTACGATTGATGGTAAATCAGCACAAGAAATAGTTGATATTGGTGAATTTACCATAGAGGGAACCCAAGAAGCAATTACTCCTTTCACGGGTGATGGTCCAGGATCCCTTAAATACGCAATTGATATACTATTAAGTGAAATGGCTGGAATCATAGATGATATCTATGGCACTACTATTGGACCAAGATTGGTTTGGGAGCCAGCACCAGAGGAACCAAAACAAGAAGAAGAAGAACCACAAACTGGTACACAGAGCACACCACAGAGCGATCCAGAACCATCAAATAAACAAACATCAGCGATAGTAGATCCAAAGTCTATAAATACAAAAATAACATTAAGTGTTAAAAGTGGACCAGGTGTTATAATTGGTATTACCGAAAAAGAAGTTGTCAATGGAGAAATAGACTTTTCTGGGTTACAATTCGATAAACCAGGTGATTATATTATAGCAGTAACACCAACATCACCAGATCTTGATAGCACAGAATTTTCAATAACAGTATTACCGGAGGATGAACTTATAGAACAGGATGATAGTGGCCCAGATGAAGTAAAAGTAGAAGGAGATAGACCAATAATTGCACAGATACGTAAACCAGAAGTAATATTACCACCAATTCAATATAAGGTCACCGAGGACGCACAACAGAATACGGACTCACAGGGACAAGGTTATATGCCGTTTTTATGGTATAATGCACTACAAATACCTGAAAAGGATATTAAGTCACTTGAACTTTATCACGAAGGAATATCACCAACGGTGATTGTAACATTCAAAGATACGCTCGGTATTATGAAAGCTGAAGGTGCTCCACTTGATGATACTAAGTTTGAAATATTTCTTAATTCTGGATCTGAAAATTTAAAATCAATACACCTAAAATTTAAGATTAAAACCTTTCAAAGAAAGAGGAAAAATTATACAATATCTGGATCTATTGACTTACCCAAATTTTATGAAATAGCTTATAAATCATATACCGGAACATCATTTGATACATTTGATATGATATCAAAAGAATTAAAACTAGGATTTAATTCAAATATAAATAACACAAAAGATTCGATGAAATGGACAAATACAGGTATGTTGTTTAAAGATTTTGTTTCCAATATTATAAAACACTCATATATATCAGATGACTCTTTTGTATTAGGTTATATTGATCATTATTGGTGTTTTAACTATGTTGATATAGAAAAAGAATGGAATAGAGATATATCATCAGATGTTGGTGTTGATTCATCAGGTTTATCTACACAAACAGTGGGTAAAAGTGATGAGAGTAAAATAATACCCCTCGCTTTATCTAACGAGCAGAGTAATCAAAGTAACAACTTATATTTTTCATCATACAAAATAAGTAATAATTCAACAAGCCAATCACTTAAAAAGGGACAATTTACTATTACCAAATACTATGATAGTAATAAAAAAATTATGCAGATATTCAAAATTGACTCTTTAACTACAAAAAAGGATGATGTTGTCTCATTAAAGGGAGCACCTGGTGATGAAAAATCATTTAAAGAAAATTATAGAACTAATTTTTTAGGCAGAGTTGATATGGATAATGTTCATGAAAATTATCTCTATTCAGAAACACAAAATAGAATTAACTTAGATAACATGGTTAAAATAACAGCCGAGTTACAATTACCACAACCTAATTTTAACATATATAAATATCAAAAAATACAAGTCAACTTTACAAATACTAAAAGAACACCACAAACAGAAACAACAGAATCATATCTTGATGAGCGGATGAGCGGTGAGTGGTTAATAATAGACATTAGATATTCTTGGAGATCTGGTAAATTAACACAAAAAGTTAAAATAGCTAGAAAAGAATTAGGTAAATTAAACAAGGAATTAGACATACCAACAAAAGCAAAAGAGGGTGTTGATAATGCAGAAACAAATGATAATCCTGTTGAGGAACCTAAACCAAATGAGGTCTATAATATTGGTGAATCATATAGACTTAGTGATGGTAATGGTAAAATATACGAACTTATAGTTTCATCATTATCAGATGATGGTAAAGAAGTAGTAGGTGAATTAATTGACGTTTCTGATTAATTTTATAGCGGGGGTTAAGATAATTATAAATATACAATATGGGAATAGTTAAAGAGGTTAGAATTACAGGTGATATAATGGTCCGTGTGGTTGAGAATTTTAAAAATAACGGTAAACTTAAAAGCAGAATCGTTTATGGATTAACTCGATACGTTAATGATTATGATACCGGTCCTATTCTAGGTGAAGGGGATTATAAAGGTAATAGGTATAAAGATATGAGTTCCGATGAAATCATAGCTGATTGGTTGCATGTGAATTCGGCCTCGGGTAAAATACCCAAAGGCTCTGAAATAATACAGGACCCCTGGTCAGTAAATATAGCTAGAAAAAGAAACTTCGGATCCGATTATTATCATTTAAATAATGGAACAAGGGTAGATATTAGATGGACATCACCAGACTTCGGCGCATCTTCTAGTCAGGTCGATGAAAATGGAGATACTACATACTTTGGGCGCACTGTTGGTCCATATACTATGTTGGGTGGTGAACAATGGAGTGATGATGAAGGTAATGAATTAGCATTACCTGATGGTGTATCACCCACACAATCCTATTATAGTGATGGTAGTATTGGAGATGGTAATGGTTTGATAATTTATCAAAGTATCAAATCTAGAATAATTAAGTCGGTAACCATACGGACTCCTAGTGACCCTTCTTTTGATCCACAATGGAAGACCGAAGAATCTGTTCTTTATATAACAGAGGATAATTTATTAGAATTATCTACTAAGGTTGGATATGAAACGACTTATGACGATACTGGGAAATCTACCACAACAAAATTAGAGAAGCAAGAAAAGAAATATACTGGTAATGTTGATGATGTTGATATCATAAATGATATACTATCTGCTTGGAATAAAAAAGTACCTAATTATAATGTTGGTCAATGTGAGTTGATAGATCCACAGGAAACATCACTCGGTAGGTGGCCAGCGAAGGATGGGAACACTAATAAAATATTTGGTAATGGTGTGGCTTGTAACATATATAACCCCGAAGGTGGTGGTAGATTGGGGGCGGCTAATTCAACACCTGCTAAAAGTGAAAAAGGTTTATATTATTCAGGAGAATTAGTAGAGTATAAAAGCCCCATAAAATTACTACCAGAAGAAGAAGTAGAAGAGCCCGCGCCTGTAATTACGGGTTCACAAAGCGGTGATGTAGAATCAAAAAAAAATATAATAACATTCAATGTTGAAATTGAGGGAGTGTTTCTTCCTTTATCAAGTGGAAGTGCAAGCGGCGGAACAACTAGTAACGATTCTCTCAAATCATATGAAGATTCTTTATCAATAATAGTAGATTCAAAAATTGGTAAATTAACACTAATCGAACCCGGTGGGTTTGTTTTCCAGGATGATTTTGAACAACTTGGTGAATTGGACGATGAGTACCGAGAAACTGCATTCTTAGGTCAAGAGGAGGCAGAAGCAGAAGCAGCTGAGGAGCGGGATGAGGCGCGGGAACAGAATGGATCCAATGATCCAGACGCTGATCCAGCTACTGGTGAACCTCCTACACCAGCATCACCTAGTAACAACCAAACGAAACGACAGGCGATTTATATTTTGATGGAATTGTTAATCAAGGAGGGCGGGTTTACAAAAGACCAAGCAGCTGGTATCTGTGGTAATATCGATGCAGAATCAAGTTTTAAATTTTGGAATATTGAAAATCAAGCAAATTACATAGTACCCGGTGGGATGGGTGCAAAACGGTGGTCAAAAGAGAACGCAAAACAAGGATCAGTAAAACATTATACGTGTAAGAAAGGTAAATGTCAAGTATTCTCTGGTCTCGGCTTAGCTCAATGGACATATTCAAGGAGATATAACATGGAGAAATTTTGTGGTGAGTATCTAACTAACAAAGGAGTTAAGACTTCAGCTTTGAAGAATGGATTCCTTGATACAGATCCAAGACCACATGGAGGCGGAACTGTTAAGATTGGAAGAGATACTTTAAATAAACTCGAAGTATATTTGAAATCAGTGCCTTATTTATTTGAGGCACAATGTGCCTTTTTAATATCTGAATTGACTCAGAGCTCCGGTAAAGGAGGTAGAATTCAAAAAATGTTCGCTGGTATTCCATCTGGTAATTCAGCTAAGTTGATAAAGAATGGTACTTTTATCAACCAAAAGGGTGGTAAGCCAACACAAACAATAGGTGCTTATTGTGAAGCAATTTTATGTGACTTTGAGGTTCCTGGTTCAGTCGGCCGACCACTAAAGAAGCCTGATGCAATCTATAAAAACGGAGTATCCAATAGGGACTATTACAAACATCACGCTGGTGAAAGAATAAAGAAGTGTGAAGCTGCTTTAGCTACTTATAATGATGTTAGAGCCGAAAAAAATGGTACTGGTAAATACGCCCCTGCTTAATCACCTTAATTTTCAACAAACTTCTATTAGAGTAGGATATTTTTAATATATAAATCATTATGGGAGTATTCGACAAAATCACAGATTTAAAAGAGAAAATATCTAACTCAGCATCAAGTATTATTGCTTTTGTGAGTAATCCTTGGCCACAAACATTAGTAAATCCCGATTTTTCAAAAACTTCTGGATTCTTACCACCAGTTTTGATACAACCATCATTGTCTGTTTTTGGGAAGCAGCAAGAAGCTGTTAAAATTAAATATGGACAATATGAATATGAAGATTGGTTAGGTCAGAAAATAACACCAAATGGTTTAATTGATTTAGATACTACGGATAGATTTAACGAAAGTAAAGATTTACCGAAATCAAGTGCAGATTTAGAAGATATCCCTTATTCCATGAGAGATCATTATATGATATTTGATGATAATAAAACGGATTATTTTAAACACGGTTTACAAATAATTGATGGGTTAACACCAATTGAAAATTCAGAAGGTGCTTCTGATTTAAGATTGAGTCAATTCAAAGCAACACCATTCGAAAATAATGATCCGGTTATGTATGGATTTGATTTAATAATTGATGGTATATCATCACCATTATTAAACGGATCTGTGATAGATTTTTTAAATCAATATAAGGGAATAAATGAAATGGCCGCTAGGATACCAGTATATGAGGATTTTAAGCAACAATTTTTGAAATTTTTCAAAACAAAAGGAACATTAAGGATTGATCCAGAACAAACAACAATGAGTAATAGTGGTGTAAACTCAGCTAGTTTTGATAACTCGAAATCAATTTTTCAATTGGGTAAAAAAGCTTATATGGGTTATTATATACAAAAAATAACAGGTCTAAACTTCTTAGTAGAGAGTAATAAACCAGGAACATTAAAATATATTACTGATTATAGAAAAGATGTCATAACATTAGACTTTTTGGAAGATGTTTCTTTGAGTGTTGGTACTTTAACACATCTTTATAAATTATTATATTGGTCTAAACCAAATGGTAAGGGAATGATTCCTGAGAATCTATTGAGATTTAATTGTGATATAGTAGTTTCGGAATGTAGAAATTTTAACAGGGTTAGAAAAGCAGTAGAGACTGGTAATTTAGAAATAATAAAGGATAATGTATCTAGATATGTTTATTCTCTAAGAGAATGTCAATTCTTTTTTGACCAACTACCTCACCCAGCTCAGATAGACATGGGTAGTATTGCTGCGCAAGGCACAACACCAGTAACATTTGATTATAAATACTCAGCCGTTAAATTTGAAAAGTTTGTACCAACCGGTGATGGTTTTGGTAGCTATGTTGGTTATGATAGTGGTGCTATTTGGAAAATTGGTAACCCAGGAGCAAGAGGAACACAATCAGTTGGAGACACATCAATACCAAATTTCTTCACAGTTGGTAAAAATAAGTTAAGAGAAAATGGTGTTGAATCACCATTTGTTTTAAAAAGTATAAATAAATTAGGAACAACAGAAATTATACTGGCTCCTGAAGTCCTAACCGCTGATGATCCACCGAGTGATGGGGAAAGTTTAGAAGGAGATAAGAAAGCATCTAAAGGAAAGGCTAAAGCTGCGGCAAAAAAAGCTAAGGATAGATTGGTATCATCTGCTAAAAAAGAATTACAAGGTGTTATAAACACAAAAGCACAATTATTAGCCAGAACATTAAATAAAGCAGCAATATCATTACAGGGAGGTACGATACCACCACCCAAAAATATATATGAGCTTGGCCCAGGAGAACAAGGTTCATTATTGAATGCTGGTAGTAATGTGTCACAAAGATTTTTCTATGATGTAAGGGGTGATTTAGTTGGGTTTTTAGGAGACTCATTGGGTGGTGCAGTTGGTGGTGGATTCTCTAATGGCGGTCAAAGAAGATAAGAATATAATGAATAAAGTAGAAGCTAACAAAACATATATAGGTGTTGTCGAAGACAATGCAGATCCTAAGAAACTCGGGAGAGTTAAAGTTAGGGTTATGGATATTTTTGATGAAATGAAGCTAGAGGATTTACCCTGGGCTACACCATGGAAAGATATAAATGGTAATGAATTTAATGTACCAGAAAAGGGTAAAGTTTTAATTGTTGTTTTTGACCAAGGTGATGAATATAAACCAGAATTCATATTCTCAGATCACTACAATGTAAATTTAGAAAAGAAGTTAGAATCTTTAGATGGTGATAATTATAAATCGATGAAGTCTTTGATTTTTGATCACAAAACACAAATTTATGTTAATGATGATGAAGGACTTAAAATAGACTATAAGTATAATAATATTAATATAACAGAAGATACAATTGATTTAAATCTTAAAGATAATAATAGAGATGTTAATATTGGGGATGCTGGTGCTTCACAACAAGCTATATTAGGTAATCATTGGATGGATTGGTTTGATGAGTTTGTGGATAACCTATTGGGTAGCAAAGCCGGTCCTTATTTAGGAAACTTGGGAGCTCCGGTTGTACCAAATCCAGAAATGATATCAGTTCTATTAAAATATAAATCTTTGAGAGATCCGGTCTTTCTATCACATCACGTTAATATAGTAGATAATAATAAAGTAACTGCTGTTAGATGCCACTCTTTCCCTGAAAGACAAGATGATCCACAAGTAGGGGATGCTTGGGATTCAACAAAGGGTCCAGAAGAAGTAGGAGGAATTGAAAATGATATGACAGCTAAAACTGATGAAGATTTCAAACCTCTAGATGGTCCTAAGCAAGAATATGATGAAGATTATGTTGCACCAGCAACGGATGGAGAACCGGACGATGTACCAGCAGAAAACACAAATCCACCAATAGATCTGACATCAACAGAATCTAATGAGGAAGTAAATAAGTGGGTAAGGTTTATGCAATCAAAGGGTTATGTGGTTTATGACCAAGTTGGTATGATGAATATAGTTGGTATTAGAACTAAAGATGATGGAACCGTTTCGAATAAATTTGATGATACTATTTATGTTTTCTTTAAAAATGTGAATAACACATGGATATCGATGGAATATAATGTAACTACAACTCCAGGTTTTATACCGAAGACTAAGAAGTTACCGAAAAATGTTGCTGTGTTAGCACTTGGTCAATATATCGATCAATATAAGATAGGATTACACCAGGGTAAAAAAGATCATAAATGTCTAAAATACGCCAAGAGTATAGTACACAGAAATGATAAAGATGGAGCATATAACTTCAAAGCTAGTACAGAAGAAGGATCATTTGGTATAAATATACACAGATCTAGTAAAGGTGGTAGTTCTAATAATGTTTATAACTGGTCGAAAGGCTGTCAGGTATTTAAGAAATCTAGACAATTTAAACAGTTTATGAATAATTGTGAAAATCAAGTAAAAGTTACAAATAAAGATACCTTTACATACACACTTATCAGAAAAAGTGATTTCGATAAATTTATATAATTGAAAATTAATATATAATTAAAAATATACTAATTAAAATGGTAAATCCTTCATATCTAATAAACATATCTTATAGTCCATCTCATCTTAGTGGACAACAACTCGTAAATGTTGGTGGTGTAACATCATCAGTAAACACATATGGACCTGCTTGTTTCGTTGCTGGTATGCCGGAAGTTAATTTATCCGCTACTGGATCAACATATGAATTAGCTTTAGATAATTTATTAATACTTGTGGATGCAGCTCCTAACCCAGTAAATGGACCTTTAAGTTCTATCAGAACTTGGTAAAAATAATTAAAAATACTTAAAATGGTAAATCCTACATATCTAATAAACATACATTATCAACCATCCGGACTTGCTACTTCAGGAAGAAACGATCCCGGATTATTCATTGCTATTATGCCGGAAGTTAATTTATCCGCTACCGGAACAACATATGAATTAGCTTTATCTAATTTATTAGTACTTGTAGATGCAGCTCCTAACTCAGGAAATACACCTTTAAGTTCTATCAGAACTTGGTAATTATATTGATAGTATTCTTGTTCTTAAATAACCACTCGATTAGTTTGATAAACTATCATAGAACTCGTTATCTCCGTAATAACTAATGTGAGATTTTATGCCTTATAACATTCAAAGTAATAACCTTTACAAGTACTCAACGTGGAATCTAAATATACAATACCCTTTTTGGATTTATTACCAGGATCACTTACCCAAAATTTACCATCTCTAAATTCGGATATCACCATATAATGACCACCATACTTCTTCTTACCACCCGTTTTGTTGTAACCTGATCCTTGCCTACATTGCCATATAACTGGATTTCCACTTTTAATTCTAGAAATCGCTTGCTCCTTACTGACTTTCCGTAATTTAAAACCGAATAACGAAGATAGTGTGTCATTACATTTTTTTTCTACTGTACGCATGGCAGTACCGCTACATGGTGGACCAGGTCGAGCACTGATAGCTAGATCACATATCATTTTTGCTGTTTTTACAGGGGATGTATAAACTCCTTTACCATTCCTTTTTGCCCAGTAATTACTAACCATAGCCAAACTAGTAGGACCACACCCACCACCTCCAATTCCGGAATACCCTTTATCCCCACTTCTATGATCACATTGTATCTTATAACTACTTCCTTTAAAATTAACAGTATATAGCTTACCTGAAGAACCTCTTGAAAGCGCTGGTAAGATTTCATCCTCTATAAACTGTTTTTCCTTCGATAATCCAAATATGACATAATTCCATCTAGTATCATATTGGAAATAATAAGGTACTTTATTATTCTGAAAGGTGCTATCGGATGATTGACGGGGCTCAGAGCACGTAAAATCACCAGTTGATATTACAGCGGAAGGAGGTCCAGTATTATCAACTTTAGCAACCTCCATATTTTCTTCAACCTCTTCTGGTGTATTTATCACCTCTTGACTTCCTTCAAAATCAGACTCCATATATTCAGGATCCAACTCTTCTAGATTATCAAAATCATCCTGGAAAACAAAACCATCTGATGGTGGATCACCTATATAAACTTTAACCTCATCTAAATCTTCTTTAACCTTCAACTCGAAATCTTCCGGTAAAACAACACTCAGTTTAATCTTTGGTGTGCCCTGTGTTTGTACAGATTCTTCGTTTGGTGTAGGTTCCGGTTCTTTTGGTTCTATTTGTATAGGACTTCTATACTCAACCTCATTACAAGAAAAGTGTTTAGGTAAATCCTTACCTTTGGTATTCCCATAGTCCTTATAACAAACATCAAGTGCATCATAATCAGCAACCTTTTTTTTCCAAATAGTCAAGATAGACTCGAGTATTTCCACATCGAGTATTTCCCCATCTATTTCAAACCCATATTGTTTTTCTATTTCTCCTGTGAAGGGGCCCACGAAATCTGTCATATTCTCCTCAAGTGTGAATTTCTCACCGGATTCTTTATGCTCTATCAAGACATATTTCTTTATATCACATTTCTTATATTCTATAATATTTAACGGGTCTTCATATGTATTATCAGATTCAATATATAATCCATAAATTTGACCCCAAGCAGCCTTGTCATCATATGTATTACCCTCACTAAATATACCCTCACCATTTGTATCTCTGGTATTTCGTAATTTCTCTCGACCATTAGGAAGACTCCAAAGAGCACCACCTGACCACACACCCTCTGTACCTCCAAATGTCGCCCGAAGTTCGAAATTCCCAGTTACCGCATTAACTGAGTTAACTGCTTCAGTTTGTGCATAAGTTTTACTAAACTCCAATCTAGATATAGATTGTTTATCACCTATAAACCAAAATATACTGACTTTAGTTTGATTATTTAAATAATATGGATCATTACCAAAAGATCTATACAATGGGGGATTTTGCTCAAAGGGATTTTGTATTATCTCATAATATTGATCATCACCAAATAATTTATAATCATTAACATCAACGATAGAAGAATTTCCTCCAAGTTTAATCTTAGTTGCTTGATAAATCACAGCATGTATAAAGTTTTCAGCAGTGTATAATTCATATTTGCCTTTCTTTTTAAATTCCGTAACATATCCGTATCCACCCTTAGGAATCCAAGCGACTTTATATTTTTTACCACCCTCATGAATAACACGAACCTCTATATCACCCAACCCTGAGTGCCTCTCATCTAGATTTGTATTAATTGCTCTAACTCTTACTGATACATCCGGTTCTTTAGCCATAAACTATTTATAAAATTTATCAAAGTCCACCAATATTGAATTTACCATCTTTTACTGAAACTGGTGGCCTGGGTGTTTCTAATACTACTGGTGGTAGTGAATACCCATTTTTGACAAAATTTTCTCTAGACTTATCTTTACGAGTTGACTTATTAGGGTATGCTAATTTCTCTTTCACTCTATCTTTATGATTAATATCATCATCAACATTAAGAACTCTAAACTCACGTAGGTTACCCAAATCGGGCGGATATTTTAATACAAGTCCTTCCTTTATATTAAGTGGATTATCAATATTATTGATAAAGTATATAACATCCATATCTTCTAAATAATTACCAACTTCATTAGGCTCTAAATTATACATTTCCTGAAACACCAAATCTAATCTCATATCAAACCCCTTAGGAACTCTATATTCTGATAATACTATACGTTGATTATACTTAAACGTAGATGAAAACAAATCATAAAAAACATCTTCATTATCACCTAATTCTCGATACTTATTTATTCCTATATACTCAGCAAGTGATTTAAAGTTCATTTATATTAATTATTTTTATGGGGCAGGTGTTTCTGATTCTGGTGCTGCGGCTGCGGCGGCTGTGGCGGCAGCGGCTTCGGCGGCTACTTGTACTTCAGTAGGGGATGTGGTCTCTCCATCGGTTACAACAGATTCAGGTTCTGATCCACTTCCAGCCTCAGGAACAACCACTTCCACTTCTTTGTTTTCAGTTGTTACTCCACTATTGGTATTATCAACACCAGCGGCTGTATTAGAAACCCCGGGTCCTGATCCCACTGGTTCGGCCTTTGGAGTTGGAACATTCTCAAGTGGTGAGTTGTGTAAAGTTTGACCAGCTTTTAATGATGAAAAATCCCTAATAGTATTCACAGTACGTATATTACCAGTATTAAATTTACTAGCTATTTCACCTAAACCCCAAGGTCTAGAATTTTTCAGAGTAAACTCAACTCTTATTTTAGATGGTAGATCATTAAATGCTAAATCCGCACCAACGATTAATCTGGTGTCCTCAACTAACATATCACCTGAACAAAACATAGGTCTTAATGGGTTTCCAATTGTTATATGCCAAGGTGTTGACGGCATACCAGATAATGCGTTAGCAACACCCATTATATCATGTTTATATTTAAGAACAGTTGATTCAACTGAGCTCTTAATATCAGCGAGTAAGCCTTTGAAGAACGCCGTAGCTAGATTACCTGCTTCAGCAGCTTCTTCTTCTAACCTATCCTCTTTATCATCTTTATCTTCTGTCATGGCTGCAATTAATTCATAAACTTCATCAGCGATTGCATTGACCGCGGATGAAAGTTTTTTAGCAATAAATGCGACAGCTTTACCTGGATCTGTAGACCATTCACCTACTTTTTTAACAAAATCTTTTGATAATCCATAACTTGATTTTTTAGAAGTACCGAACCTTAACATAGTGCCTAATAAATCCTGCCAAACAATTGTTGGATCTATACCCGAAATAAACTTCTGCTCATATTCACACACCATTTTCACCGCAAAGCTACATTTCAAACCACTACCCTTGTCAGCAGCATTGATAGTTTTCCTTTTCTTGGCCATTTTAATTATATTAGGGTTACCTGCTGGTAAAATCTCGATACCTTTAGAATTTGTTGGGAGCTTATCAAATATCCCTAAATTTTTCATGAATTGTCTTTGTAAACCTTCTGTGAATCCAGGGAGTGGTATAGATCCCAAAGCAGCTCCCATACCGCTACCAACACTCTTACCCAAGAAGTCTTCACCCATTTCATTTATTATACCAGTAAAATCAGCAGCAGCATCTTCCCAGTCTTCACTAAATGAAATTTCAAAAAATTCTTCACCCTCTGGTTTCCATGTTATCAACAGCGCCTGTACGTCCGGCTTTCTAGATTTTCCGATAATATCATCACCAATTGCTCCACCAAATCTTCTAGCTATCATTAGTCTATTATTTGGATAACGACCTAAATCTTTGAGATAAGCAAAATCAGATGGTCTTAGCCTTGCTGGAGTAGTTGATAATTTCTCTATTAAATTTAACACACTAGTATCATAAATATCATTGTTGTGTAATGTTGATCTAGAAGTTCCTTTGAAATTATCCGTAAGTCCAGTTGAATCCATCTCGGTCCCTGCAGCTTTAATATTACCCCACGCTTTTACAACATTACCACCACTGAATAATGATACCATTCCTCCTTTAGCACTACCCTCATTAGGTTTACCTGTGTTATATTTATTAACATTAACATTACGAGAGTTCCCAGCATTAAAAGTTGACATACCATCTCTAGATGGGGTACTTTTAATACCTATAAGTCCTAGTGGTGATCCTCCTAATATTGCCATATATAATATCTTTTTAGTATATATTAATTATTAGTAATCTCTACTAATAATTATACATCTTTATTTATTTAATAATCGCGAATAATTTGCGAATTTGAAAATTTAGAAAGGTTTGATAGAACATCATCCATTATTTCTGGATTCTTTCTGAATTCGTTGTAAAAAATGAGAACATTGAAGTTATTCTCGGCTAATATCTTTTTAAGGTTTAATAATTTCTCGATTGCAAAGTCTTTGTCAAAATCTGGAATATAGTAAATATCCTTTTTCTTATCTATTGCTTGTTGAATTTTATTAAAGATTAATATTTTGAGGTAAGTCTTATCATCAGTGAAATCGACTTCTTCTTCATCAACAATCCTTCGTATATCAACAATATACTTATTTTTAATTTTGTTAACTTTAACAAACTTATCAAACTTCTTGCGAGTCTTGCAATATACACAAAAGAATTCCATATTATATTTTATTTAATTTTGAATTATCTTTAGTGTATAATAGGTTATCTAAAGACTTTATTATACTTATTGGTGTCATTTTATAAAATTCACATTTGTTACAAGATTTCATAATCATATATATTGAAATATAACATTCTCTTCGAACTTATTAGAATATTTATTTTTAATATATACTATTATGAGAAAATACTCTGATAAATTTCTAAGCCAAACAAACAAGCTCAAAAAATCACAAGTTGGTTTCGAGTTTGAATTTTATTTAAAGGATTTATCTTATTATAAAACACTTGAATTATTGAATCAGGAACTTAATCCAGTGAAAGTTTGGGGATTTAGACAATATCACTCAGACTTCAAACCAGATGCAAATAATTTCAAAATAGAACCTGATTTATCTGGTGGTTCCAATATGGTTGAAATAGTGACTGGACCAATGGATTTTTATAATGCTAAATACTTCTTAATTAAGATTCTAAAGTTCATACAAAATTATGGATATACAAATGAGAAGTCATCAGTACACTTTAATATATCTTTTACTGATGATGATATGGATCTAAATGATCTAAATGTATTAAAATTAATATTAAATACTGATGAAGAAGAGATATACAGAGCTTATCCATCAAGGAAATCAAATGTTTATGCTAAGAGTATTAAGAAAATGATTCCATTTAAGGAATATGATTTTTTTAACATACCAATTGGTGTTGTTAAAAACAACATGAGATTACCAAATGATAAATATTATGGTATAAACTTCACTAACATAAGTAATACCAGAGAAACACAAAGGTTAGAATTTAGATATATCGGGGGTGAAGATTACGAGAAAAATATTGGACAATTAATTTACTTCTTGGAAAGATTTATTATTAATGTTTATGATTCAGTTAGATCTGATTTCAATTCAGAAGATATTAATAAATTAGAAGATTATTTAGAAGAAAATATATTGAATTATAAGAACTTATCAAGTTATGATAATTTTATAATCGATTTTCCAACTATACAAATACAAATAGACCAGAATCACTCATATGATATCGTTTCTGCATATTATGGTAAAATTTATACAAAACTTTATAATATAATAGAAGGTTCGGAAGATATGAAAGAGTGTATTATCAATTATGTAACAACTGATCAAACCATGGAGGTTGTTGATGCTAATATAAAAGGAACATCTACCATAAAAGGATATGAATTAATAAACTGTAATGTCGAGGGTATATTTGATGATTGTTTCTTTATGGGAACTAACATAATAAATTCACAAGTATCTAAATCAAAATTAAATAACTCTGATGCAGAAGATACAAAGATATTAAATTGTAATGTTGAGCGTAGTAAATTAACCAATTGTTATTTTGTAGGAGGTTATTTAAATGGTGATATGAGAGGTGGTGTTTATCGATCAGGTAAACTAGGTCCTTATGCAACAATGGATTCAGATGTTAAGATTGTTACTGATTATAATAACTTCTTTGATACTAAGTTTGATGCTGATGGAGAGAAAGGAACTGATAAGGGTATTATGAAATCATATGGTAAGCAATTCTTAAAGAAATAATGAAATAATGAAATATTTAAAGACATTCGAAGGTTGGGAAATGTTAGTACCAAAGGAAGAACATTATAATGGATTAACAAAGGAATACATTGAGGATATGTTTGTTGATATATCGGATGCTGGATATAATACATCAACATACTTTGATAAAAATCTTATCCAAAGAGATACATCAGTTGATAAAGAGGATGGTAAAATGGTTATAGAATCTATACCTTATATAAGATGTGTCTTTCAGGAATTGGTTCAACGGAATGCTAATGATGTCGGAAGACAAAAAGAAGAATTAGAAGATTATATAAAATCTAGTGAATTTAAAGAAATAATAGAAACCACAAATGATAGATTGGGTGATTTTGGATGGTATATTTCGAAGTCAAAGGTAGTGGGATATCAACTTAAAATATTTATGCATCGAATAGAAGACATAAAAATAAAATACGTTGTCTAATTTAATATATAAAGAATAAAGAAAATTATTATACTGATATGAAAAATAATATGAAAAAATATACTGAGTTTGTAAACGAGGAAGTAGGTTTAAGAAACATAAAAGCTATAACTAAAGGATATAAAGAATGTGAGATATACTTTCACAAAGATTTAGATGGAGTAACATCAGCATTAGCTATGAGTGTATTCTTAAAAAATTACTATCAAATAGAAACAGTTGATTGTCATATCATTCAATATGGTGGATTAGAGTATGCTGTTAAAAACGGAAGACCTGATACATTAAAAGTTTTAGTTGATTTCGCACACGGTAAACCAATGTTCCATATACAATCGGATCATCATGATAAACAAGTTGGTGCTGAGGACACAGAATCAACATATTTCAAATCAGCTAGATCAAATGTTGAGATTATATCAGGTGAAGTTTCATATTCAGATATATTCACGGCACAAGATATAAAAATGATTCAAACAATTGATTCAGCAGATTTCTTGAGAAATAATATTAAGCCAGAAGATGTTCAAAATTCTATATTCAAATATGAAAAGGCAGAAACACCACAAAAGAATAGATTTATGATGGGATTAGTGGTTAATAGATTATTATTAGCTTATAAGAATAAAAGAATAACTGTTAAATCATTAGATGGTAAAAGAGATCACATAAATAAGAATATACTTGAGTGTTTATTATTAGACTCAACTGCGAGTTTATACTCAATGTTTAACAATATTAGACATTATATTAATAATGCAAAAACAAGCGATAAGCTTGGTAGATTAGCAACACCAGAAGAAATAAAAACAAACCTTACTAACTATATCGAGAGAATGAAGGATTACGGATTCGTTGAAAGTGAAAGTGGTGATGTTATGGAAATTGGTAGAACCGAATTAAGCATCCTAAAAAATATACACAGAATGCCAGCCTCTCAAGATGTTGAATTAGCTAAGAAGCTAGGAATATCTAACGAAGAGTATGTTAAGTATGTTGATAGATTATTTGATAAAAATTATATTGAAGATAAACCGAAAAATGTTTATAGCGTTACTTGGTTAGGAAGAAAAGCTCTCAATGGTAAGAGTTCTATAAAGGGTATTCATATTGATGAAGATTATAAAATACTTATGCAATATGGAGGTGGTAGTATGATTAAACCAGGTTCTTATGATAGATATACACCATTTAAGAATTTCCCGGATGCGGAATTTATCTGTATTGTTTGGCCAATGGGTCTTGTACAAGTTTCTTGTAATCCATTTAAGGAGAAAATACTTAAAGATATTAACTTAGGAGAAATCTCTAAAGAAGTATTAGCTAAGTATGAACCAATGATGAGTAAGTATTATATATCATTAGAATCAATTAAGAATGAATTTGAAAATTCACAAGATTGGAAAAAAATGAAGAAGGATGAAGGTGATTCATACGAAGGTGTTGGATTTAAATATTCTGATTTAGAAGCTTTTTATTCTGATTGTGTATTTAAGAAAGAGGGTAGAACTATTCTTAATGTTGATATTAAAGAAGATGGATTAGAAGAAGCTATGAATGTTTTACATAAAGATTTATCTTACGAACAAAAAACACTATTAAATAATCTCAAAATTCCAGTATGGGAAATTGTAATAAGAAATAGTGGAGGTCACCCATCAATTACAAATATCGCTGGTCTTAATCTATTAAAATATAATAAAGCTATGATGAAAATAGCTTATGATACAGATAAATATGTTGATGTATTAAAGAAGATAGCTAGAGATTTTGTAAATGCTCTTAAAGAAAAGATAGATACTGCTAGATCTGGAGAGGATGTTGATTATGATACCAAAGGTGTTAAGTTATTAGGACAAGATACTAATGAAAATTTCGAATATCAATTAGTTAATAACGATGGTACACCATCAACAGTAACAAAAGAAGAATTTATTAGGGCCGGTGCTGGAAAAGGAATGAAAACGGATAGGAAAAGCTTAATGACTATCGATAATACAAATAAAAAGATTATCGCTAAATTTGAGAAATTCAATAACAATAATAAATAATATGTTAGGTGAGATAAAAATCTTTTAGTCCAGTTAAATTATCACTTCAATTTCAACCTCATCATCAATAATATTACTATCATCTAATATAGATTCTAATCTAAGATTACGAATAACTTGTTTATCGTAATGTAATAGTATGTTATTATGTTTCATATTTAAATCTACATAACAATCTAAACCACCTATATAACCAACAAGTGTTAATGGGCCTATTTCTTTTTTACTAGATAATTTTATATGTTCAAATCTATCGTGATACTCTAATAGATTAAAGACATTCATTGATATAACCATATAGTTTCTTCTAGGTTCCATTTTATTATTTATTTTCAATAAATCCTTAACTAATTTACTAGATTTTAATCTATTTCGTTCCTCTAAAGAACTTGGATCATAACATTCCAATCCAAAATCCAAACTATCACAATCAATTCTCATTTAATATTTCATTTATTTTCTCATCCCTCCATTTAGATACATCCTTGATTATCAATTTATAACAGGTAAAGTCACAATCATAAAAATGATAAGACATTGTATGTTTGTATGATTCATCATCTTTTGAAATTTTATAATCCATATTTTGTATAGAATAAACTAAGCTTTGTATTGATTTGTCAGTTACATAAATCTCAATATCATCTTCTTTATCATTAATTAGTATAGGTGATAAATATAAGTCATATGATCTACTATGATACTTTTCTATATCATAAAAGTGTCCCGGGAAAGGCTTGTTTTTATTAATTTCTTTAGTTATACCAAATAATTTTCTTCCATTATATGAACAAAAAACATAAAGAGGTTTGAATGAGTTTGTTTTTAATTTATCAATATAATAAAATATATTATCAGCCACATTACTTGGTTTACCTATCAATGGTTCAGTTTTTAATCCTATACTCATTGGTATTGACTTATCGATCATCGATTGAATACTTTCATCGTATATTTGATTTATACAATTTATAACAAAACTAGGTGAAGTGTTTTTATGTGATATACTACCAGAGTATGATTTATTACTAGATGATTTAACATCACCATCATATAGATATTTGAAGTTGATAATTAAGGTTTCTATTGTTTTTTTATATTCTTCGAAAGATTCTCTCACATTAATTCTAATTAATAATAACAAAAAGTTTAATATATAATTAACAAAAACATTTAAGAAAAATATATAAATATACAAACATTTAAGAATTATGATTATAAAAGATAATATATTAATAATTGAGGTACCAACAGATTCAGTTGAATATGAAATAGATGACTTTCTAAGTAACACACTTAAATATAAAAAATGGTTATTAATTAACCAATTATAACAACAAAAAAAGAATTAATAATATAACTTAAAAATAAATTAATTATTATGATAGAAAATGGAAATGTAGTTAGCGTTCATTATACTGGTAAATTAACTGATGGAACAACTTTTGACACATCACAGGGAAGAGATCCCTTAACGTTTCAAATTGGTTCTGGACAAATAATTCCGGGATTTGAAGACGTTTTAATCGGTAAAAATATAGGAGATAAAGTCAACACAGAGTTTTTAACACCAGAAGATGCTTACGGACCAGTAAGAGAAGACCTAATTGTAGAAGTACCTAAAGACCAAATGCCTGGGGATGTTGAAGTTGGATTAACACTTGAAGCACAATCAGACAATGGTCAAAGTACACCAGTAAAAGTTAAAGAGATTAAAGAAAATCACATTGTGATTGATGGTAATCACCCGTTAGCTGGGAAAGATATCCAATTTGACATTGAAGTTATTGATATTCAAGCAACTGCTACTGAGACAACAGAGGCTTAATAACCAAACATATTGATATAAAAACCCAATCACCAAAAGTGATTGGGTTTTTTTGTTTTTATATATACAACGTGAGTATTATTAATGAAAATATAGCATACGCTAAATCGATATTAAATAAAAATGGAGTCAACACCGATTCCCCAGAATACCAAGACTATCTAAAGATAAGAGAAATATGTGGTATAGTAATGGAGAGTTAAATAAACCAGAAGAACCAATCAAACCACAAGCAGTTGAATATCCTAAAAAGAAAGTCGGTGGATTTTGGAATTTCTTCAAAGGAAAATAATATATAGTTAATGAAATACTTAAAGAATTATAATAATGTAGAGATGATAAACGAATCGGGCGAGGGAGATGGTTGGTTTGAATTAGCTATCATGAGATCTGAATATAATAGAGATGGTGAGTTAAAAGAATTTTTCTTAGAATTGGTTGATTTAGGTGGTAAAATTATAGGAATTAAAAACTCAACACATACTTTAGTTGATGAAAACTTTGAAGTTAGAGATAGAATAAATTACATAGATAAACCTCTTTATAAAGGATATACACTTAGATTAAGATTTGATGATTTATCATCATCAATTAGAGATGTAAATGATAAACAAATGTCTAGTACAATTGAATTCTTTAATGAGTTTTCTGATTCGTTAATTAAAATAAAAGATTTTGGGTATAAATTCAAAATACTTAATTTTTCTTTAGAGTCCTCGGTATTTCAAGGTGATGGTGAACATGGTATTAGATTTGATATTGCTATGTATCACACAGAAGATATTATCCCCTGGGAACACATATTTGCTCCTTACGAAAAATGAGATATCTAAAATCTATAAATGAATTTAACTCAAACGTTTCCAAACCTTGTAGAATGGGATATGATAACGAAGAAACAGATTGTTTGGTACAAACGATAAAGGATATTTGTATGGAATTGGAAGACGAAGGATTTTCTATAAATGTTAGTAAGATGTTACCCAAAAGTGATCAAATATTTGTTAGAATTCAATGGAAAGAATATAAGGAAACACCAGATTCTTCAAACCTAAAAGATATAATTGAGAGGATACGTGACTTAATGAAAATATCAGAATGGTTCGAAAAAGATACCGAAGATCGTGAACATTATCCTATTGATAAATATCTTTCTTTTACAAAAGAAAAAGAAAAGGAATATGTTACATTCGGTGATGGTGTAGCACACACAAACTTTTAATTAAACAACCATATTAAGTTGCTTCTCCATAATAACACTCTTAAAAAGAGAAGATACCGTTTTATATAACTTATCATTGTTTAAAACTTCACTATCTGTGGTTTTCATTTCAGCACAATAAGCATCCATATAAAAAATAAATTTCTCAACAAGAAATTTATAATCTTCATCTATTTTATTTCCATTTAAATGTGAAATAGTAAATTCTCTAAGGTTGTTATCGAAATTTTTCATAAGTAAGATGTTATTTTTTGTAATATATCTATTAACTTTATATTATCACTTTATACCAAAACCTTGAAATTTTAATAAATTTCATCGAATTTATTTTTACCAATTTTAGGATCTACAAATAGATATTTTTTCAACTCTATCGGAGTGTCTACCACCTTCAAATTCGGTCTTCATAAACTCACACACACACTCTATTGCGTCTTCTACCGAAATATATCTCCCAGGTAGTGTTAGTATATTAGCATCGTTATGAAGTCTCGCCATATTAGCTATTTCGGAGTTCCAACATAATGCAGATCTAACACCATCCCATTTATTAGCTGACATATTTATACCATTACCTGATCCACAAACTAATATACCAAAATCACATATATCTTTTTCAACATCTTCTGCAACTAAATGTGCATAGTCTGGGTAGTCACACCTTTCCTCAACAAAACAACCCTTATCACTTATTTCAACTTTATTACCAAGTGTGTGAAGGTATTTTTTAATTTCCTGTTTTAATTCAAAACCAGCATGGTCCGAACCCATTGATATTTTAATCATCCTACTAATTTAATATTTTCTAACCAAGTTTTTAACTCCGTTTTATTTGTTATTTCCATAACACCGAATCTTTTAATATAATCCAATTTATATTTAAGTGGTACAATAACTTTTTCGATTTCGTTATTCTCGTTTAAGGCCCATAAACTTAGGTCTTTAATAACTTTAGGTTTCTTAACTACTTTCTTCTGAGTAGTTTTTTTAGCACTAGGTTTCTTAGTGGTTTTCTTCTTAACTTTAACGTTTTCTGATTTTGACATTTTTAAAGATTTATTTCTTTTATTTCTTGACCATGTAAAAGTTTACATTATATTAAAATAATATAGTCAATGAATACATATCCATATTGACTTGTTCTAAATTATTAATATCAATAACATTTCTTTCCAAATTATCAAATAACACACCACCACCTTGCATTTTATACTCTTTTGGTTTTTCAGCAATTGTCATATATGATATATTTTTAATATCGTCCACTGAATTAACAAACCTGATTATATCACCAGCTATTTCAGCAAAATTAAATTCTATTAAATTCGTATAAGTATAAACATCACCATACTTTGGTTTGAAAATTCTTATAAATTCATCTCCATCATAAGCTACGAATCCATCATCTATTAAATGTGATAAGTAATAAGTAACAACATCTTTAATATCAACATCTTCTTTTATGATTCTATATTTAAGCAAAGGCTTATCATTAATAGTTATATCACCTTTTTTATTTTTACCTATTTTCTTAACAAGGGTTTTCTTATTCTTAAATCGACCACCAAGGACAGTATCACCGACTTTAATATCGACTTTAATAACCTCATCAAATCTTTTTATATGTTTCATGTTGTTCCTTATTTAAACTAATCTATAATTATCAACTATAATTATAATATTATATATTAATTCTGTATATTATATTATGAACACACTTATAAGTACCTTACTTGTTATTTCATAGAAAGTAACATTTTTCGAAGTAGAAAATTAAAAGAAATATTATGAAAAGAAAAAAAGTTTACGTAGATATGGATGGAGTCCTTTGTGATTTTTTCAAAGCCGCATCAGAAGCTTTAGAAAAATATCCTGAGCAAAAATATCCACAATCTCAATGGGGATTTTTTCTTAAATTAGAAGAAATGCCTGGTGCAATTGATTCATTTAGGAAACTAGAAGAAAAATATGATGTTTGGATTCTAACAAGACCTTCATTTAGAAACGTAAATTGTTTCACAGAAAAGGCACAATGGATTTGGGACCACTTAGGATTTGACGTTGTTCAAAGAATGGTTCTGTGTGGTGACAAATCATTATTGAAGGGTGAATACCTAATTGATGATAGTGACGCTGATGGACAACCAGAATTTGAAGGAGAGTGGTTACACTTTGGTTCTGATAAATTCGAAAATTGGGATTCTGTTGTGAGATATTTAATAAAAAATTAAAACTTTCACTTACTTACTACATATTATTTATATGGAAAAAGTAAAATATCCCGAGCCTGGTGGGAAATACAGGCATTATAAAGGTGGTGTATATGAATTTTTATTTATGGCCCCACATAGCGAGAATGGTGATAAGCTAGTTATCTACAAATCAATTCTTTTCGGATCATACCATGCTAGACCCCTCGATAATTGGAATTCTAATGTAGAGAGTGGTAAAAAAAGGTTCAAAAGTATAAGTTAATCATGTAACATCATGATATACTATAAATAATTTTTGCCTTCTGTAAATTTTACTTATATTTGTAATATGAAAAAAAGAATTTTATATCTCGGTGATATCCACGGAAATTTTAACTTGATTAATCAATATGTTAAGCAGTATGATATAAAAGATGCTATCATAATTCAAGTTGGTGACTTTGGTGTTGGTTTTGCTACTCTTGAGAAAGAGCGCCGAACATTAGGATATGTAAATACTATTCTTGAGAAGAATAACATCATGTTATACGCAATTCGTGGTAATCATGACTTCAAACCTTATTTCGATAATGACCCATTTGGATTTAGTAATATTAAACTTATTCCAGACTACACCATCCTTAATTTAGAATTAGATACATTAGGATTTACCGAAACAAAAAATATACTTTGTGTTGGTGGTGCTGTGAGTGTTGATAGAAATTGGAGAAGAACTGATAAACAAAGAAAAGGTGACTATACAATACACCCAGGTCAAAGTTGGTGGAAAGATGAAGTATTCGTATTAGATCGTGATAAAATAGCTAACATGAAAGACATCGATATTGTAGTTACACATAACTCACCCGATTATTGTCCTGTTGATAATAGCATTGGACTTGGTCCTTTTGTTGAAGGTATAATTAGAGATACTGGTGATACAGAATTAAAAACCGATCTGTTATTTGAACGAAATCAAATAACAGATATGTTTCATTTATTGAGATTAAATGGTAATGATATCACACACCACTATTATGGTCACTTCCACAGAAGTGCTACTATAAATATGTATGGTATACAACATCGATTACTTAATATTGGTGAACTTTGGGAAGAGAGAGTATAATTCTCTCTTCTTTTTATAATATATATGAGAAGTCAAACTATAATTTATATTCGTTGGAAATTGACGAACAGAGTAGAGGTGTTTGTTAACCTCGGAAAATTATACGCTCATTATGGTAATGAGCAATTGGGTGTGAGCCGTTGGACTTTGGATAGGAAAGACTTATATGATGGATATGAAAGTGAATACATTGAAATAAGAAAAGTCTCAGTTACATAATCAATCTCATATATTCACAAAAAAAAATAGAAAACTTATTATAAGAAATAGGTATAAAATAAAAAAGATTGTATGTCAAAATCTAATAACAGTGGTTTGAGTTTACCTGTGTTAATTTTCCTCCTATTTTTGGGATTAAAATTAGCTGAAGTAGGTATGGTCGCAACTTGGTCTTGGTGGTGGGTAACATCTCCATTATGGATACCATTTTTGATTATCATATCAACTGCTTTATTGTCAGTAGTTATAATAATAATCGCATTAATATTTGGTATGTCTCTGACCGATATCAAGGAGAAAGCTCAGAAATATAATAATAAAAAAAGATCAAATATTAAAATAAAATAACTATATTTGTATTAAGGTATTTAATTTATACCGAAATTAAAAAAGTGTTTAATCACTCTCATATAAATCACTCGCGGTAACTTGTGATGAAAATTGGGATAACTTTTACCGAGGTTATGGATTCTTTATCTGTTTAATCCGCAGTAGATTAGTATTAGCTATACCGATACGGTTGAATTAAAAGGTGTGTAGTAGAGTAAATGAAATTGTGAACTTCTGGACTCGTAAGAAAAGAGACTGAAATTATATCTGATCACACAGATGTAAATCAGTTTCTTTTTTATTTTAAATAACTTATTAATTTTTGATTTTTATATCATCAACCTTCTCAATTTCAACCTCTTCTAGGTCTCTCAAATCACTAACCTCGGTAACATCACCTTTTTTTCTTTTCTCCTTCTTAAAGGTAAACCCAATATCACCAGACCCATCTGTTCCGAATGTACCAGGTAAGGATCCAGGTTGAGCAGCAACTACACTACCAGAACCAGCAGTGGATGCTGCTACGTAAGCATTTTCCGTAAACTTTTTGTATGTTCTCAGATATCTCATATAAGATATATATTAAAATGAAAAAGTTAGATTTACATGGAATTAAACATGAGTTTGTGTCAAGGAGGTTAGATACCTTCTTTTGGGAAATGATGCAAAAAAATGAGATTGAGATTGAAATTATAACGGGTATTAGTAATCGTATGAAAGAAATCGTTAAAGAAACTTGTTATGATTATAATTTTAATGTTATTGATCACCCTACAAATTATGGGTGTGTTATAGTTAGATTAAATTGAAACAAGTTTATTTACTCTTCACCTTCAATATTATCACTGATATTTTTAATCTTTTGTATAAATTCATCAGACAAACCACCTTTATCCATTTGTCCTGTAATACTATAATCAGTAGTCATTGAATCTCTTTCAACTTGTAAACAAAATTGAGCTAATAAACCAAGTTCATCATCTCTCTTAGCCAAGTCAAAAACTTTAGAGTTTAATTCATATTTAGATTTACCACTAATTTTCTTACCAGTATAGTAATCATAAAAGTATTGAGTTCTTCTATTAGGACTTCTAGTTCCGGTTCTTCTACCAGTGTTAGTTGTGATACCTAAGATATCAGCATCTATACCTTCAGATATTTCTCCTGATTTTTCTATTTCATTGAATCTCTTTATTCTCATAATAAAATTAATACTTTCTGTATATATTAACTTTTCAATTCAATAATCTGCTCAAGTTTATGTTTTCCTATATAATGAGAAAAAAGATATAGATTATAGATATTTAATCGTTGTTGGTTGCGGAGGCGGTGTGTCATGACTCATGAAACCACCATTATCAGATAATTGCATATCATTAGCAATATTTTTTACAAATGTATATGGATCAACATCACTTGATATAGCATCTTCGATAGCTACTTTATAATTATCTAACAACTCTCGAACACCGACCGCAGAGATATTATACTTACTAAATTCTTGTGAAACAGCATATAAGTATTCCTCAAGAGTGTATCTTGATTCAAAAATTTTATATGGTTTAATATATTTCATAAATAGTATTTAATATATATAAAAACTGAAATATAATTATGTTAAAAAAGTATTTTGATTTCATAAATGAGTCATTAGAGTTAATATTGGAGTCGGATGTCGTTTATTCTGATAAATTTAGACTCACTCTTTCAAAAATAGAGAACCCAGTATCCAAATCACTTTTAGATGTTGAGAATAAAGATTTAGACGTTAGGTCTAATTATTTTGATATAGTAATGGATAAAAATGATAAAGTATCATTTATACCAGATAGAAGAGCACAACAAATACTGAGTGAGGAAAATATTAAGGTTAGATTTGTTGGTAATAATGGTGGTTGGTTAACTTTTAATAAAAATGAAGGAGGAGAATATAAAAATAAAACTATTTTCGATGCTTTAGGATTCACACCTGGTGAGGAATTGATAAAACCAGAAAATGATGAACTAGGAGAAATTATTAAAGAAACAGTTTCGGAAGAATCGGGTAAGAGATTTGTTTATGTTAAATTCCCAAGTACAGAATTGGTCATAAATGCCGAAAAGATTAGAAAGGTTGATGATAGATTGGATAAAATTTGGTCAACGAATAGACAAGAAGTTAAAGTAGGTAGAGCTATTAGAGCATTACTTAAAACTAATGATATAGAATTCCTTGATAAGGATATTGAAGTATTTGTTAATTTATATAAAGCAACAATTGATAAATTTAATGATAAATTTTCACTATTTGAAGAAGTTACTGGTGATAAAATAGGATATTGGTATCACTATTCACATTACTCGACAAGGAGGGGCGTATTAGGTAGTTCTTGTATGTCCGCTGTTGATGAGGAATTTTTTGATATCTATATTTCTAATCCAGAAGTTTGTACTTTGGTTATTTATAAATCAGATGATGATACAGATAAAATTTTAGGAAGAGCATTACTTTGGAAATTGAGAGATGGTAAAAGATTTATGGATAGAATATACACAGCCAATGATTCTGATGTTCAATTATTTAAGGATTATGCTAAAGAGAATGGTTGGTATACAAAACGTGGAAACGCATCCAACGCCAATGGTAGTTGTATTGATCCTAATGGTGATGATACAAATTTGAACATAATCGTGGATATAAAACCAGGTGAATATGAAAAATATCCTTACTTAGACACTTTGAAATATTGGAATAAAGATAATGGTACACTATCAATAGATGAATGTGGTAATTGTTATATATTAGAAGATACTGAAGGCTCACATTATAGATGTGAGGGATGTGGTGGTGGAGGCGAAGTGGAATGTTATGATTGTGGTGGTAGTGGTGAAAGAGACTGTCCAGAATGTGACGGATATGGTACAGAAAATTGTTCAAATTGTGATGGTGGAGGAACTATAACAGAAGAAGGATCTGATGGTGAAGAACATGATGTAGATTGTGAGGATTGTGATGCTAGGGGTAAAGTAGATTGTACTGAATGTGATGGTAATTCAACCATAGAATGTTCTGATTGTAGTGGGAGAGGTGAACGACCTTGTTATGATTGTCAATAACCATAACCACACCTTTTAATATAGTGGTTGATAAATATCCTTTAGCATCAGCGGCTTTATTTTTCAATAAAATTATATGATAGAATCAAACACTTCAAAGAATATTGTAATTTACTTAAATAAACTATTAAAATTTAATTTTTGTATTAACCCACAAAATGTGTATGTTAGTCCATCCTGACTTATTATTAGATTCTAATAAGTAACCAGGTTCTATAATTAATTTATCACCTACCTTTATTGAGGTCGCTATATTTAATCTATTCCTAACTAACCCATTTGGTGTTAAAAAAACCTCTGTTTGTATTAATGGATTGAAATTTTCAAATTTGTTCAATTTGTAAGTACCTCTTATTCTCAGTCTATAAATATCATCATCAAATTCTTTTATTTGATATTCATTTCTTATTCTTACTTTCCAATTCTTATTGAATTTATAAAAGATATCCAAATGTGGTCTAATTTCAGAAACACGAACACCCTTTTTAGTTTCATATAACTCTCTGTAATAACCACCAATAGATAATTTATCACCTACTTTATATACCAATCCAATATCACCATGTAGATATCTTATTTTTTTGTTTGTATGATTGAACCTTTGTTCTAATTCCATGTATACCTTGAATTTATCACTTACACCACCACAAACATTCAGAGTTGACCAATTTTCATAATTTATTTGAGAAATACCACTAAATGTGAATAACATTAGTAATGATAATAATTTTATTTTAAGATTCATTTATTTTATACATTTTTATTTGATTTTATATATACCTAAAAGTCAAAAAAATGTATAAAATGGTGCTATCTTATTGTTACTATATTGTTAAGATTCCTTAATATGTCATATTTTACCGATTATTGATTTGATGGATAATTCTACTTCTGAGTATGTCGGTAAATATTTTCCGGTGTAGATAAAAGCAATTTTAACACCACTTATATCTATTTTACGAGTAACTTCTCTCATCAACCTTTTTATTCTATTTCTATCAACTGCTCTTCTAAATTTCTTAGATGAAACAGCGAATAGGAATTTAGTTGAATCAGAAGATAAAACTTTAGCAAATACAAAATCACTTGAAACTGGATACCCAGTTGTAAACAAATTATCGATTTCACTCTTACCTTTAAGTATTAAACTCTTTTTCACAATCACAAATATAAGGATAAAGTAATTAAATAACAATTAAACTTTTTTGATTATTCTTTATATGATTAATAACTAAATTAAGAAATATGATAGATTACGGGAAAGATTTTAATAAGTACGCAAAGAGTGAGGGGTTATCTTCTATGAACTTACACTATTACCAAAAACAAATGGAGAATAGTATGACACCATACATACTTGAAGAAAGAGAAATGAGAGTAACTCAAATGGATATTTTCTCTAGATTAATGAGAGAAAGAATTTTATGGGTTGCTGGTGTTGTGAATGATAATATGTCAACTGTTGTACAAGCACAATTGATGTATCTTGATTCCGTAGAAGAAGGAGCAGCGGAGAAAAGAGATATTAGGATGCACATTGATTCACCAGGTGGTTCAGTTAAAAGTGGATTATCTATGGTTGATGTAATGAGATATATCGATTGTGATATTGAAACTATCAACACAGGTATGGCAGCATCTATGGGTTCTATTCTATTATCATCTGGTACAAAAGGCAAACGTTCATCTTTGAATTTCTCAAAGGTTATGATTCACCAAGTATCGAGTGGTGCACAAGGACATGTTGCTGATAATCGCATCTCACAAATGGAATCTGAGAAGTATAATTATATCTTATTTAAGATGTTAGCTGAGAATAGTGGTAAATCTTTTGATGAAGTATTAGAAAGTGCTAGAAGAGATAAGTGGTTAAACTCACAAGAAGCTTTAGACTTTGGTTTCATTGATGAAATCATTATAACTGATAAGAGTACTCCAATTACTGGATTACTTGAAGGGTTTGATGATTACTACGCAAAAGAAGTATTACCCCACTTAAAATAATAGTTTAGACCACCGATAATATTGGTGGTTTAATTATTCTTCTTCGATAGCAACACCCAACTCTTCCTTTTCCTTTTCGATAAGAGCTTTTAATTCTTTTTGATCACCAGGAAAAACTTCAAAATTATATTTCTTACCAAGAGATACCAAGATAGCTGTGATTGGTATAGGTAAAGCACCGGTTGATATTATCCTAACAAGGTCTTTGCTCTGTTCTTTTAAGAATTTCTTTTCGTTGTTAGTAACATCTTTACCAGATATCATTTTGTTTAGAATCATAGCGGCTTGTTTTGTCTCATCACTCTCACGTTTAAGGTAAACCCAACTCTTATTACCGAATGATTTAACATCATCCCAAGTAAGATTCCTTATTTTATCCACTTTTCTTCTACTAAAACTCTTAAATTTCTCTATATGACCCATTTATTGTTTTTATTTTAACTAATATGAGTATTATATATTAAAAATGTAAAATTTTATTTTTTATTAAAAACTTTTCACTATATTTGTAATATAAATAAAAAGAAAGACATTCAGAATTAAACAACTTTAATTCATTTCCTTCTCTAACACGATGTTAGCTTTTCTACTTGAAAAGTGAATCCGTGAGTCCAGGTTTAGCAAGTTCTCAGGTGTAAGAAAATAGTTAATACTTGTAACGAGGAGTTAATAAAACCCACCGCTGTAACGGTGGGTTTTTCAATTTAAATAGATTTATTTTAATATATATCTATGTGAGAAAATTTTCCCAAATATTAGAAAGTAAAGAAGACTTGTTATCAAGAATAAATGCTGATGATGATAATATCGAGGAAATATTTATCGATATGGTTGATTTGGGATATACTTATATGATAGATCCTGTTTACATATCACTATCAACAGGTTACCCACACAGAAGAACTAGAGATGTTAAAGATTATTATCCAGGTATCGAAATAGAACTTGATAGAACGATTAATGATAAATCTATATCTGATGGTGGATCTGGTGATGTTAGGAATTGGAATGGGAGTGTTTATTTCGAATCAGAGTTAAATATAATAGACTCTATCTATAACTCAATACATAGGATAAAATCAATGCTTGATGGTAAAGCCAGTGTGTATTATTCAATTAGAAATATAAATCATATTACAATAAGAATAATTTTCGATAGAGAGCAAAGTGATTCCTTTATTAATTATGAAGGTGTAGAAGATATATTAAAATCTTTACAGATAGTGGATGACCATCACCACAGAGGTGTTAGGTACCGTGACCTAGATGGTGCTCGAATAGAAGGGTATTCATTAAGTTTCGATTCTACTTGGAGAAGACCAAGTGGTGATACTTATGAATATAAAGCACAACTTAGAACTTTACCAAATGAAATAAGAATATTAAATAATGATTTACTACCATCGGAATGGGCTATAAAAACTGCTATGGATAGTGGTAAATCTGATAATAGAGAACAACTAATGTCTTTATTCAACACTTGGGTTACTAAGTTTTACAGTAAAATCGAAAGCCATGAATTAAAATTAGTACCAGTTAAAGCATCTAGACCACATATACAATCACATAGTGCCGAGCGGGGATATAAGATTATTGATAATGATGGTAATATATTAATAACAATATTTTATTGGTATGAAGAACAAAAAACATTTAAGATTGTTACTGAACCAAAAAGATTTTCAAGAGATGTTACTAAAGTCTTTGATGTTTATGAATTGTACTTTAGAGTAAAAGTAGAAAAATAATAATTATGATAGTATTAATAACAAATATACTTTGGATATTATATTCAATGTTAGAGGGATTTAGAGAAGGTTTTTATTGGTATTTCAAGGGAATTTCAAAATCTAAAAATGACTTTGAAATACACCCTGTGTTCGCATCACAAAGAGGTATAATACTTATATTAATAGGAGTTATGTTATCATTTACCATTGGGTGGTTCTCTATACTAAATACTGTTGGTATGGCTTTAGTATTTAGTTTCTTCCATAATGGAAGTTATTATGTTACTAGAAATAGAATAGATTCTAAAGTTTATCCATTAAAATGGAAATCACAATCAACAACTTCAACTGCTAAGTTAACAAAGATAATGACTTATAGAAATAGAACTATTTTTATGATTATTGGGTTGATTATACAAGTTGCTTACTTGTTATTTGGACTTCTTTGATTTTAACCTCTCTATATCTTTATTAAAGATTTTAGTACGTTCTTCAATTCTTTTATCGATTATATCATCCCACTTTTTTGTTATATCAATAATAACAGCTTGATGTGTCGGTGTATTATATTCTCGTTTCCAACCAACACCTGCTGGTATGGCGTACCTTAGTCTCATTACTGAATCTGTTCCAAAACTATCTCTTAGTCTTTTAGCCCCATTTAATGTTTTATAAACCTTTGTATATCTAGAGATATCTGTATTGAGTGTGTTATTGATATCAATAATATAATCATACTCACCATCATAAACATAATCATTCTTGTTGAATGATTCTTCGTCTAAAACATAACTCAATATCAAATCTCTAATTTTGGAATTGGTTATTAAAGCAACTCCGTATAATTTACTCATCCTACAAATATATAAAAATTTTATAATATATACACTATGAAATTTGTAAAAACATTTGAGTCATTCGACAAGCCATCATTAAGATATGTTGGTCCAAACCCAACCGCTGATACTATCGTAACTAGAACAGTTGATGGTACACAACAAGTATTATTAATACAAAGAGGTGAGTCTGTTAAGGCAGAACCAAATAAATGGAGTATTCCTGGTGGTTTTGTTGATACTACTGCTAATCGGGGTAATGAATGGGAACCTGGGTTAGAGACTGAGTTACAAGCTGGTAAAAGAGAAATTCTAGAAGAGACGGGATTAGACCTATCGGAAATAGAAGATTCTAAATTCAAACTATTAGGAGTTTTTGATGATAAGAATAGAGATCCTAGAAATAGTGATACATCATGGGTAGAAGCTCATTCGTTTACTGTTGAGATTCCTGGAGATATGGGTAACAATATAATCGGTATGGATGATGCTCAATCAGCTAGATGGTTTTCGATTGAAGAATTAAATCAAATGAATAAAAATGGATTTGCTTTTGACCACGGTGATAGACTAAGAGATTTAGGATTTATCTTTGAATAGCAGTAAACTCAATATCAGTTGTACCAGTTCTTGTATTTCTATCTTCTGAATGTTGCATAGACTTTATATCAATATCAATGTTAATATCATTCAACCTTTGAGCAGCAACTAATAAACATTCTGATATCTTAAATAGAACTTGTGGTGTCATATCTTTTGATACTTTAACATAACATTTATAATTAACAACACCCTTTATTTTTATTTCCTCTGATTTAAAGGTAATTAAACCATCATCCATAAGTTCCAAGAAATTTTCCTCTATAACCTCATCCACTATATTTCTTTCTGGACTATCTTCTATTTTTTCTATCTGACCTATCTGATAATAATTATCATCTTCTTCAACCTTATATAAAAGTGTTAAACATTCATCAATACCATCTGATAAAATACCAGTTAATTTATAAAAAGAAAAGTTTACTATTTCTACTATCTTAGTATCTTTTTGTGTAGATGTAACATGAACAGACTGATTCAAACTATACCCACATTGATCTGATATATTTCTAAGAGAGTTAAATATATTCCCACAATCATACCAAACAGATGTGCTCTTAACCCAACTCTTTTCTCTATATCGAGGCCCGTCTGTTCTATAACTACCAAAGTCACCAAATATACCTTTAGAATGAATATCTCTCTTAGAAACTATGTGTTGTTTTATCATATTTAAAGACATATCAGGAAAACGGATAGAGTAAAAAGTATTAGAATCCTTTAATTGTGATGTACCAATCCTTTTCTTATATCCAATACCACTGGATATGTACATATCATCTTTAGAGAATCCTCTATGTAAAGGTTCCTTACCCCTATTTCTTCTCCAATTGAATAAACCTTCGTTATGTGTTGTTAAGTGTTTCATATTTCTTTCTTCTCAGAGACACCTATAGCGTCGTAAATTTTCTTTTCTATACATTCCATACCTTCTTCTATTGAAGACACCCTAAAGTGTTCTTCGTGGCCCTCATAGTCAACAGGACCTCCCATATAGAATCCTAATATCAATGAGTCTAGGTTAAAAAGTATCTGTAATGTTATAGAATTCTCTATTTCGTGATTTCTATACACCAATGTAATTTCTACATCATCTTCTGTTATACCATATTCAAAATGAGCGCCTTTATCAAAATCACTTTTTAAGGTATAGTTTACTAACTCAGATAATTCTTTCATCTTAGCCTTTATATATGAATGATTAATAGTTGGTTCTTCCACAAACTCCTCGTATAATTTTAATTTATTTAAAGTTTTCATTTGTTATATTATTATGATTTTTTATCAGGTAAAAAACTTTAAGTCACTTGATATTGGTGGGAATGTATCAAACTCAACCTCATCATAAGCACCTCTGTTCCACAATAAATGGAAAGTATAGTCATCATTTATTCTATAAACTTTAACAGCAAAAGACCCATCAACTCTTGGATCCGGAACAACCTCTATTTTATTATCAGTATCATTATAATCAACATACATCTCTAATTCCTTTAAGGCTTCATCCGGTAGTATTTTATAGTCATATATCCTAGATTCATTTAAACTTTCTTCCATAATCTCACCGATTATACTAGTTGAGAAAGCTTCTCTATCAGAAACATCAATGAATAATTTATCAGCAAATTTATTTATAACATCAGTTATACTAGCCTCATTATTAGAGTCATAAGTTTCTCTTAGAATATTTCTAATAACATTTACCATCCCATCATGAATAGACTCATCTATTTTATCAAATTTCTTTAAATATTTCATGTTATCTCTCCACTTTTTTTCATTGTGTATATCATCTGTTTAACTGTTGCTTCATCCATATCATCTTTCCAATCCATTTCTCTAGCAATGTCTTTTGGGTCAGTCATACCTTCTTCGTATAATTCTTTAGCGAATTCCATATCACTATATGTGAAATTTTCGTACTCGTAGTTTTCAAATGTTTTTATATTTTTCATATTGTATATATTAACTTTTAAAACTATTTTGGTGAAATTCTATACAACTCTTTCTATTCGTGAATAAATAAAATTCTTTAATATTATCAAATAAATCATCAACGTAAAAGATTATACCATCTTTAGTATAAAAATCCACAATATTCGATTGACAAGTACTACCCATCAAAAGGTAAAATACTCTTTGTCCTTTCTTAAATTTATTCATTTGAATTGTATTTATATCAAATATATACAAATATTATGAATTATATAGATTAGTATAATTTTTTATATGTGTATAAATAATTAAAACTTTTTAAATTTCTTTAGTAATAATAACATACCTATCTTTATAAAAAATAATTATGTTACAAAAACTAAAAAATTACGCCTTCCAGACAGACTTCTATGAAATTCTAAGAGATCAGAATTCATTAAATGACATGAAAGTAATTCTAATAGATGATGAATTTAGACTAGAATATAAAAAGAGTAATACTGAAAAAATATTATTTCTTTATAAGAGTGTTGAGGATGCAAATTCAGATTTATCACAACTTAGAATATTACATAAATTATTACATAAAATATGAATTTACTTTCTAGTGCAGTTAAGAATAACTCAAAATCTAGTTTCATTGAGATGAGAGGACTGAACGGTCTCTTTTGTTACGATTTTGGAGTCGGTAAGAAAATATATGTACTAAAAGTATCACAAGTCGTATGTGATGAACTTAGAAAGGTGGATTTTAAATTCAATAAAAAAACAAATAAACTTATATGTGATACTAACTCAAGATATAGTGGATCTGGTAGATTTATAGTTCGTTGGGTAGAATCAAAAAAATACAAAAGATTAAATATCTAAAACTATATTTTATTCCTTATTACCAAGTGCATATTTAACACCCATTATCGTACCAATTATACTAAATGAATTTGTTAATAAAATACCAATTATATTGCTCCAAGTTGTAAATAATCCGGTTGTATCCACACCTAAGAATAAAGCTGTTGTGTATATTAAAGTTGTTGATACACCAACTCCCAAAATAACCCAAAGTGAAACTTTAACAATCGTGCCTATTAATTCAAATTGACTTTTCTTTTGTATTAATTCTAAATCATTTTCAGCAGAATTTTTAGCGTTATCAGATTCCATTCTAGCTTTTTCAGATTCTACCCTCGCTTCCTCTGCTTCTAATCTCAATTCATTAGCCTCATCTTTAGATTTCTCTGCTTCATCCTTCGCACTAACTGCTCGAGATTTAGATTTTTCAGCTTCATCTAAAGCTTTTATTAGTTGTTTATTTACTCTATCATTTTCATTCTGACCATTTACTAGTTCAGTATTCTGTGACTGTACTCTTTTGGTTATATCTAATCTTTTCCTTCTTACCTCCTTATCTTTATTGATAGCGGCCTCCACATAAAGTTGAAATTCTTCATCACCATCACAATCAATTAACTTCAAAATATTACCCTCTAAATAAATCCTTTTTGATTTATAGATATCAAGTAATTGTTTCCTAGTTCCTTTATCAACTTTAATTTTCATTATTATTTATATATTTTAAATGGGTTTGTTCGGTTCTTATAACCTTTGTAGTCCTTTCTAAACTCTTCCAATCTAGGTTCTATATCATCTGATTTAATTATCCAGAATTGAGCACCAGCCCCTATAGCCTTTGATTGCTCTTCTACTTCACCTGATGATGAAATTATACCAAGAACAACACCATTACCATATTCGAAATTAATCTTTCTAATTAATTCTATACCATCGAATGATGATCCGATTATATTCAAATCTACGAATACACATTCTGGTTTATCGATATTTTTATTTTGAAAATATTCTTTGAATAGATTTTCTGCTTCATCAGCAGATGTTAAACTTTCTAATGATAACGTTATATCTAATAAGCTACACGCATCTTCGAAAACCAAGTGAAATAAGTCTTCATCATCCACTAATAAAATTGAATCTATCATCTTTTAATTTTTATTTTTTGTTCCGTTTTCTGTCTTATCAACTAATATGTTGAATTTATGATCCTCTAATATAGAATTGTGTATGTGTTTGATAAATAATCAAATTCTTCTTGATCAATTACTAACAAAAAAATCTCTATGAGAATATCCCCCACATCTACTACATTCACCTTCACCATCACCATCACAAGTCTCACATTCAATTGTTCCGTTGTTATTACACTCACCACATTCTTCTCTACCATCACCATCACAATTTGAACAATTTTCTGTACCATATCCATCACAAGTAACACAAGTAACCTTACTGGATCCACCACAAGTACCACACGTTTCCCCATCTATATAACCTTCACCATCACATTCTTCACACTCAACTTCCTCATCACCATCACATTCTTTACACATATTATCACCATATCCATTACATCTACTACATTCCTCATACCCATACCCACGACAATCTTCACATGTATTGTTACCATCACCATCACACTTATTACATTCTTCTCTACCTTCGCCATCACATTCAGCACAATCACACCAACCATCAACATCTTCCAATTTGATATAATAATTTGATTTATCTTTATAATTGCGTATAATACCTTCTTCCCAGTAAAGATATTTCATTGTGTCCATATAAGGAAATTCCTCGCCCCCATTATTACCAATACTAAATTCATAAACTTTTGATTCCAATTGTATAAATGAGCTGTTGTTATAATTATCACCAGGTTCATAAAAATAAGTGTGGGCTCGTGAGTCTTGTTCCGCTTTATAAATATATCTATTCTCTTGAGCATATTTTATAAACAAATCAACATCAGAATCTCTATTCGTGTAAGTTCTATCCATAAATTTCCTACCATCACTTAGGGTCCATATAACAGATCTTCCCATAATTTTATTATTTGCTGATTTCAATACCAATAGATTTACTGATGTATTATGATATAATTCAAGGTAATTTTGAGCATCATCGTTTCTCATACAAGAACCACCAAGTGTACCATCACCACTATAATAATTATCTTCTAAATAAGCTTCTTTAATATCATCTTCACTTGATACTAAACTAAAATTATCCATTATATTATTATTAAAATCATATTGAGATTTGTAAGCATTTACAAACTTCTCGATTTCTTGATCTGTAAATTTAACATCACTTATGGAAGAATTAGTCGCTTTAGTGGTTTTTACACTTCTTGATTTATTATAAAGTTCGATAACCTTTCTAGTTAACCTCCCAACTCTAATACCATTACCTTTGACATTTACCCACACATCATTTATTGTCCATTCTTTTTCCTTTCTTATCTTATCAACTTTTTCTGGTTTTAGGAATGTTATAGTTGAATTATCATCTCCTAAGTTTAGATAACTTATCTGAGTGTCTATGTCTTCCATATCTAACATATAGAAACATTTAGCTATTTTAGAATAACCCTCTTCACTATTATATAACTCATCTATTATATCACTCATTTCCGGTGCCATAATAAATACAGCCTCATTGAGTAATTCCAATAAATCATTTTCCTTTTTTTCTAAAAGAAACTCTGTGTAAGATTTCATGTATTTATATATTAAATAAATAGTCTAATAATTTACAAGGGTATATCTTTATATATAACTACATGAAAAAAATAATCTTAATACTATCACTTTTACTTCCAACTATAACCTTCTCTCAGGTTATTATGTCTTGGAATATACAATATTTAGGAGAATCAAAATTCAAGAAAGATACCATTGTACCAGCAATAGCTGATGTTATGATACAATCAAATGCTGATATAATAGCTATTCAGGAATTGGTGACAAATAAGTATGGGGACTCTTGTATTATACAATTAGCAAACATATTAAATTATAATTATGTTATATCCGACAAGACTACTGGTAGAGGAACAGAAAGATACGCTTACCTTTATAGTAAAGATGTTGAATTAGACACAGCTTACTTAGATGTAACATTAGAGGATTCGATTAATAGAGAACCTTATATTGCTCACTTCAAATATAAATGTGAGGAAATTATAATAAGACAAGTTCACATTGTACCAGCGTCAAAAAACCCACAAGGAGAAATAAAACATTTATATAACTATAAAGATGGAATACTTTGTGGGGATTTTAATCTAACATCTAAACATATAATTTATATACCACTATTGGTAAATTTCCAATGTCCTTTGGTGGGTGAGCCGACCACATTCAAAAGGGATGGTAGTATTAGTAAAAATAGTTATGACCATTTCTTTGTAGAAAGGGGTATTAAGATAAACCATTCTGAGGTTTTTGAGTTTGAATATAAAAATGATAAAAGAAAATTATCAGATCATTTACCAATCATAATAATTTTGTAAATAATTTTAGTGGATATAAAGATTTAAATAGAGATGATAAACTAATCAAATTTTTAGATTAATTTTTATTCTTTTTCTTCTTGTTTTTCTTCTTCTTATCCTTTTTGATATCTATATCATCAACACTTAAAGTATCAGATATTTCGATATTATCTAACACAACTTTTTCAGTAAGTTCCTTAAAGTTCTTTATCTCTTCCAATAACATCATATTCTCTTTTAGAAGTTCTTGATATTTTTTCTGTGATATCATTCTTGCCATTTCAGCTTTTTCCTTTTCTAATTGAGCCATTCTCTGTACCTGTATAGCTATATCCTTTTGTTCTAATGCAAATTCATTAGATTCATTAGATTCCCTTAATAATTCCTTTAGTTGACGAACCTGTTGTTCGATAGTAATTTCACTATTCTTAACTTGATAGTCTAAATTACTAACGATAGAGTCCTTCATTTCTTTTTCATGAAAAACGATATCTAACACATCATCCGCTAATTGAAATAGACTGTCTTTTTCAATTTTCATACTATCTATATTAGATTGAGCATCTTCATAATCGTGTTCATACATATGTTGATTACTTCTGATTATTACCACTAATGTTAATAATAAACAAAATGCTGAAAATATAACTAAAAAATTTTTCATTTCATTTTTTGTATTGTTTCTATGAATTTATCATTCAATTCTTTATAATCCTTCTTTAAGTTAATTACTTCTACTTGTAGAGTCTCTATTTGTGTGGTTAATGTTGATTTATTATCAATATATAAATATCCAATAGCCATTAAGCACATAAATAATAGAGCCACTATTGGGTTTTTTACAAATTCCTTAAAAGATACCATCGGTAATGCCATGTTTTTGTAGTGATTTTTATACAATTATATATTAAATAATTAAACACTTTTTATGGTTCTTGATATAATATAACTATATTTGTATAAATGAAATATAAAGCAAAGAAAAATTAGTTATGACAAATTTAATATTTAAGTTATTTACATTCCAGGGAACACCAGTTAATCTGAACCTACTCTTCCTGATTATATTTATAATAACACCAATACCGATTGCAGTTTCAATTTTTATATCAGTAATATTGCATGAAATGGCACACGCTTTTGTAGCTAACAGAAGGGGTTATAGAGTATATGGTATTGAGGTTGGTTTATTTAGTGGATCTGCCTCTATTGATTCTAATATACACGAGAGAGATTCTATTCCAATCACGGCCGCAGGTCCAATAAGTAATCTAACTCTATATTTCATTGGAATGTTGATTAGTTTTGTTTATCCAAACACATTCATTGATTCATTTATGATGGTTAACCTATTACTGTTCGTATTTAACATTCTCCCAATATATCCAATGGATGGTGGTAGAATTTTAAGAGATTTATTATCAATAAAAAGTAGAAAATTAGGAATCAACCGAGGACAAGCATTTTCAATAGCGGCTAAAGTTTCTTTAGTAACATCAGTGTTATTAATTATCGTTAGTGTTATGTCAGGATTCTTATTTATGGCTCTATTCGGAGCTTACTTTGGTTATCTAGCATTAAAAGATTTAGGGATTATAAAAAATTAATAATATTGTAATGAGTTTAGACTCAATCTTCGTAATCTTTAGGCTTGACTAATACTAATTTTTCTAATATTTTTTCATACTCTTTGTAGGTTATACTATTAGCATCAATAGCATCTAAATATCCCTTAAGCCAATTAATAAATTCAGACTCCGTTATATATTTTCGATTAAGCATACTTTCTAAATATTTTTTTTACATGGACTCAAGACACATCATACACTCTTCTATACAAACATTACAAGCCGCTGAACATTCTGTACAAGTTTCTGAACCACAATCATCACATGACTCAACACAGTCTTTACAACAATCTACACACAACTCACAGATATCTTTAGATCTAGTTGATCCACTCTCACAAGCTGTAGCACATAATTCACATAATAAAGCACATTCTGTACAATTCTTAGCACACTCTTCATTATCATTCTTAGCACACTCATCAGCACACCTTTTACATATCTCAGCACATTTATTACAAGCCTCAATACAAGCATCCATATCACCTTCACTCTGTGCCTGTACTACTTCTTCTTGAGCTTCCTCAAGGTCTTCGAAAAATTTCTTTAAATATTTCATATAATTATATTTTTTATTATTTCTTTATATATTAATTATAATATATAACTTATGTTACATTTAAAATTATTTGAAGAATTCACAAAAGATGATATAGTTACTGTGAGAGGTAGATTAGGTAAGGTCGTTTCTGAAAATGGTGATGATGTTGTGATTAAATTCTTCAAACCAAATAGAATTAAGTTAGTTGGTAAAGAAGAAGTTATACCACAGGCTAAGTGTCTAAGTCAATGTGATAAAAGGATAGTTGGTAGTGATGATAAAAGATATATTAAATGTTTTTTTTGTGGTAAAGAAGAAAAATCTAGGAATAAAATATAAATACTTATAATATATTGATATATGATAAAATTTATCTATCTTTGTATTTATGAAATCAGCGACTACAATATTAACAGATATCAGGAATTTTAGTGGGTTATTTGAAAACTTTCAATATAAACAATCCAATGAATTTTTAAATTTCATCGAGTCTTATTATCAAATACAATCAGATATAGCTAATATTATATCCGATGATATACATATGGGTACAACCGGTGATGGAGTATTAACAATATTTTTATCAGATAAAAATTATATTGAAGGATACGCTTATCTATTATCAACACACAGAGCTTTAAATAAATTATGTAATGACTTTGTTAGTATCACTGGAGTAAAAGCATCATTTGGTATAGGATCTGACTCCGGTAACATATGGGAAGTTGGAACAGGTTTATTAAATACTTATGTTGGGACTGTTATAAATAGAACATCTAGAATAGAAGCTAATACTAAATTATTTGGTGATACTAAAGCATCTATTGGATTCCATTTATATAACAGACTTATCGAACATTTTTACCCAGCATCATTTGATATAATGAAAAGTGATAATTATGATAAATTGTTAGTTGATAATCCAGAAGTTATTTTGATATCTAAAGAATTTATGTTGTTTTATATCTTTGAGATGGAATTAAAAAATATAGAAAAACCAATTCCTATTTTTAGATTATCAGAATCAATGGCTGATAATGATGATATATTTTGGAGAGTTATGTCTAAGTTATTGAGTGAGGATAAAGTAAATGAGATAAAGTCGATTTTGTAATTCGGATTATTTTCCGTATCTTTGTATTATGAGATACAAAAAATTTTCCCCAAAAGTAGATACCAAACGTAGATTAGTAATGACTAGGTTTTATACAGGAATTAAAGAATCAAACTCTTTTTGTTATTTGATTAATCGCATAAATAAAAAAGGCGAAATCGACAAGAGATTCAAATCTTTATATTCTTATGGAACAGATGATTTTAAATCAATCAAAGAATTTTCTAATTCAAAAACAGGTATAACAGTTAGAGTTTTCAAAACACCATTTAAAAGTGTTTTCAAAGTTGAACAAAAAAATAACCCCGTGGAGGTATGGAAATCCATAAAAATATAATGGATAAAATTTACATATATACAGATGGTAGTTCTCGTGGTAACCCTGGTCCGGGTGGTTATGGAGTTGTCATGAAGTTCAAAGGTAAAGTCAAAGAACTATCACAAGGATATATCCACACAACGAATAACCGAATGGAGTTACTTGCTATAATCGTTGCTTTAGAAGCAATTAAAAATACCAAATATAGAATAGAAGTTTATTCTGATTCAAAATATGTCGTTGACTCTATTAGCAAAGGATGGGTTTTTAATTGGGATAAGAAGAAAAACTTTGGCGGTAAGAAAAATGAAGACCTTTGGAGAAGATACTTAAACATACACAACAATTTCAATATAAATTTTAATTGGGTTAAGGGGCACAACGGACATGAAGAAAATGAAAGATGTGATGTATTAGCTACTACCGCGGCTTTGGGTACTGGTTTACTAAATGATAATAGATTAATATAGAAAAGTAATTATTTACCTATCCAATTATCCATTTCAGTTTTACTCGGATATCCTAAAACATGTCCACAAGAATCACAACATTTTCTTATATCAGATGCACCACTTGGATTCATATCTTTAAGTTTTATCGATTCTTCTGGATGTTTACAGGTGTTTTGTACAAATTTCAGTTCCTTTGTCTTTTCCTTTATAGACTTTTCGAGATAACTAGCTTGTTTTTTAATAACTTCTTGTTGATCCTTCTTATGATTATCTTCTCCCATAACTTTTATTTTAAATTAAATATCATTACACAAATAGCAAAACTAACACACCTATATATTAAATAATATATCATTTGTTTATTTTATATCATTTGTTTATATTTGATAGTACCATAAAAAAATCCGACATAAACTTTATATATTCAAATTAATTTACTATATTTGTAATATGAGTCCAGAAAAAATATTACAGATGGTTGATAGAACCATAATACAATCCTTCAAAGGAGGTAAAAATATAGTTGATATAAAAACACAACTTACTATAAGGTCGTTTAATTTCATGAAGGTTCTTCTAAAAAATAAAAATATTGATATAGACGAAGTTATGATTGCTGATTGGAATAACCTTAAATCTTCAAGAATTAAGTATGGTGTTTACTATATAAAGAATTGTAATAAAAGAATTGTTGATTTAGAATGGATATTAAATAATAAACGTAAATTCGATGGCCGAGGAGAAGAACAAATGTTTGGATTAATAAAACTAAAGGATAAATTAAGTAAATAATGGAATTTGAAAAGGAAGTTAAGAAAATAGTAGATACCAATTATGGTGGTGATGTAGATAAATTTTTATCATCAATTAAGATAAAAACATTATTGTTTTTATCTTTGGGTGGACTTGTATTACTTTTATCTATGTTTAGATATAAAAGCATTGGTGTTATTATATCACCAATACTAATCATAGGCATCTTTTCCATGATCATAGGCATGTTATATCATTTCATGTATAACGAGTCATATAAAGCATTAAAGTGATTTACTTAAAGGATATAGCAAAGTTAAATAATGTTAATCTAAATGATTTATTCAAATCAATATCCAACTCAACCACAGTTAACTTACCAAGTCTTAATTCGAGAATATATTTATCTCCTTGTTTAGAACCTGATCCATTTTTCCAACCATTTATTAGATTAAATCTATTTAAGAAGTTCTTAACTTTCTCAAAATAACACTTTACTTTTTTAATTATTTTTTTCATTATTTTATTATTATTTTTCATCAGGATGGTTTCCGTATTTATAATTTCTGATGTTACGTGCTACTGTATCATCATATCTTGATTCATCATCTGTACCATAATTTTCTCTATCATCATATCTTCTTTCATCTTCTTCATCCACTTCTTCTTCATCCACTTCTTCCTCAATGATGCCTTTAATCTGTTGGTTACAGAAAACAATTATACTTGATAGATAATCTTCTGCTTCTCCGGGTGACATATCTTCCAAATCACCTTCTATATCAGCAAATATACTTGTTTGGAACATATCATTCTCTGGATTGGGAATTCCTGTTGGTATAACAGAATCATCTGTGATATCCTCATTAAATCTTTTTAATTTCATTATTAATTTATTTGTTTTATATCTTCTGATCCACAAAGGGTACAGTAGTCTTGCTCTTTAGTATAAGTGAAAAATTCAAACTCACAACTATCACACTTATAGGATATAGGATCATTTACTTTAAATATCTCAGTATTTCTAGGTACTATTGTTTGGTTATAAGCGTAATTAGAACCAGCCCAACTATCACTCTCTTTCAAATTTTTCATTATTGTATATATTAATTTGTATTATCAACATCTTATTCTTTACCACACAAAAACAAAGACTTAACCAATGAATTATTTGGTTAGTATTTTTCGTATGTGAAATATTTAACTATCATTTCATGAGCCGGTCTATCAGTTTCCATATAACCATCTTGTATAGAATTATTTATTATAACATTCATCTTCTTACCCCGTAACTGGATTATAACCTTTTCATCTTTTATTTCCCTAACAACTCTATCATTAAATAATATTTTTATTTCTTTATCTGTCCAAATTACACCATACTTATTAAAAACTTTACTTGGACTTTTCCAACCCAACCAATGAGATTTTGCACCCATCATATAATTATCTGGTGATGATCCAAGATGTATATTCGAATTAACTGCCCAGAATTTACCAAGTAAAGAACGTAAACTCCAATTAAAATAACTATTCCTTTTATTAGTATAACCCTCAAATACATCTATTTCTGGTGGCCAAGAATCAAAAGACCACATCCAAAATGCTGGCCAAACAAAAGGACCATCTGGTAACTTAGCACATATCTCAAACTTACCATATCCAAACTCAGTAGTACAAGATATCAAACCGGTACCAATTGGGATGATAATATCATCAAAAGTTTTTGGATTAGACCTACATTTTAGTTTTAGAACATCGAGGGAGTCTATCTCAATAGCTGATGGATCATACCAAACAATAGGTTTATTTGGGTGATATTCTCCCCATCTCTCTTCACTCAACCACTCATACCCTTGCCAATTTATCATAACTATTACTTTATTTTTCTTGGATATAAAGGTTTTGGAGGTGGAAGATGATACATCACGTTATATTCCCAAGTACCTGTGCTATCATACCCTTGATCACATACACCATGTTCGAATTGTGAATAATTTGAGTAATTAACTTGTGATACCCGAATTAAGTTCTTTGAATAAATTAACATACCTTCCGATTTCAAAAAATCTTCCAATCTATCCAAAACCTCAGAACACTTATTATATTCCTTCTTTGAAAAATTCTCCCTATCTTGCGTCCATTTAGAATAAAGATTTTCTGACCTTTTTGATATTACTTCAACACTAACGAAGTTCCTTAGCATATAAATCATTACTTCATAGCCCAAATCCTTTATCTCTAAAGATATATCATCCACGGTTGATTCCAACTCAACCAAATCAACAGACTCAAATATTTTATAAGTTCTCAAGTATTTCATACTTTATATATTAATATATAAAACTATGATAGAAATCACCAAAGAGGATAAAGATAAGATTATACAATTTATAAAAGATAATGAATTAGATTATACTTTAATAGATAATGGAATTACTAGATTTCATGTAATGGCTGTCGATGGTATTAAATTCCTTTTCTATAAACACGAAGAACAATACATCATAACAAAATATGATGGTAATAAAGATAGTGAGGGACCAAGTGGTGCTAATGCTTATAAACATTATACATTCAAAACATTGATGCAAGTTTTAGAACAATTATCATTTTATGATAAATCTTTGGAAAAAAGTTATTGGTCAACGACTGCGAATACAATTGATATAGGATTTGATCAAATCAATTATATAGATGATTGGCATACCGACTTCACAACAGATGATAAATATGGTTTGGAAGATGATGGTAAGTATAAATTTATAACTTATACTAATAATGAATATAAACCAGAACTATCATCACCATATAATTCATTAGATGAAGTTAGCCCTGTTAATAATAAGAGTTACACACAAGTTGATAACTTACATTTTGAGATACACCCAATCTCTTGTTTACAAGGAAGAGAATCATATTTATTAAAACTACAATGTAATAATGAAAAGGTCCTTAAAGAATATATTAATTATATTGTTAGTTCTAAAAAAGGATTAAAGATGTTATTGGATACCATCTTCAAAGATTTAGAAATATTTAAGAATAAATGAAATACCTAAATAATATATAAACAATGGAGTATATCAAAACATATGAATTATTTAATAACTTTTCTTTCTTTAAGAAAAAGAAGGATACTTCAACAGATTTAAAATATGTTGTGGAGGAATCTCTAATCGAATTAAGTGATTTGGGGTTTACTGTTGAAGTTAAAATGAATATGGAATTGACACCACACGTTAAAATAGAAATCGATAAGATTGTAGAAAGATATACCTTACCAAGTTTTAGTAGATTTAAAGTCTATGATGTTATGGGAGTTCTTAACTTCGCATTACCACTCTTACAGAAAGAATATGGGTTAGAACTTTGGAAGTTAACATATAGAGAATTTAATCATATAGATGACTCTCGTATGAATAAAAAACATTCATATTCCAAATTAAAACATATCAAAGATATGGAAACATCACATATAGATATAATATTAAAATATCGTAAACTTTAATATATTTTCCTTATCTTTGTTATATGTCAAAGAAAATATCAATTAATAGTAGAAAAATATCAGTTGGTGAAAAACTAACTTGTATTTACCCAATGACTGTTCTTTTAACACCTGGTAAGGAATATGAAATACTTCATATATCAGATAGTGATATTCAAATAATGGATAATGACCATGACCAAAATCTACCAATTTACTTATCAATGGATAAAGAAGAGCCCGGGAATATTTTCAGATATTTTCAAATATGGTATTAATCAAATAGTAATAGATAAAAATAATAAAATGAAGATATTAATATACTTACTAACACTTACAATAATATTCACATCTTGTAAAACCACAGAACATTATGTTCATGATGGTGTGGAAATTTTAGTAATAGAGGATACTATAACAATACCATCACATCACTCACACTATGAAGATTATAATTGTGATAAATTTTGTATTTATATAGAAGAGTCTAATTGGTCTTGTACAGATACAATAGTTATTGAAAAATTTAAATATAAAAAAGTAAGAATTAGAAAGGTATTGTAAATAATTTACTTATATTTATAAAATAGACTTTTTGTATAATTGAAAATTAAAAAATAGAGAAATATGATTTATGTAATTAAAAAAACCCTTATCAAAAGTGGTAAGAAGAGCCATGTATTTTTAACAAATGGTTATAGTGAGGTATTAGAAATACCACAAGTAAACGTAGCAAATAAACTTGCTGAAGTTATGAATGAAAATTCTGATAATGGTTGTAGTTATGAGGTTTTGTCAATAGCATCAAATATAAATGGAAAGTAGTTTTATAAAATGTTAGATTTTGATGATTTATATGAAAGGTTGGTCAAAAATTCAGGTATAACTGGGTTTATTAATAAAAAAGACATTATTAACAAAACCAAGTTACACCATTATCATCATTATAAACCAAACAAGAACACTAAAGAGTTTGACTATATGGCTCTTGTTATGAAGAGTTGTATAATGAATAATTATAAAAATACTCAGTATAGAATAAAAAAAATTAATAATAGAATAAAAAAGTTAAATAAATTAGGAATATATTAAATAGATTTGTATTTTTGTATTCAATTATAAACCTATAAAAAGAAAAGAAATGAAAAGAAAAGAAGAAATTATAATGGAAGATTCAGTAAGAGATGAAGTTGAAGCTTATGCTAGAGAGAACTATAAAAAAATGTTCGGTGATAAAGCTCTTATCATAAAGGAATATGAAAATCTTTTTACCATAACAACAAACAAAGATGCTTCTCCACTTATTCTTGGAAAAGGTATTCTTTCGTAAAAATAGGGGGTTAATATCCCCTCTAAAATTATACACATGATAGAAACTTCTTACACAATAGAACAATTCGAATCAGACTTTGAGAATGCTGCTAATTTAGAAAACAAACATGTAGTATTAACTAACGCATTAAATATTTTTGATGATAATGATCCAATTATTAAAGAGTATTTGCTCAAACATAAGACAGATCTTATAGATTTAAAATCTGAATTATCTAAAGAAGAAGATATTAAATGTAATATCGATATCGATAATGATTTGGTTGAGTTATATACTTGTATAAAAGAAATCCCATCTGGTAGTTGTAAAGTTGGTAGTAGATATTACATCAAGGTTGATAATTTATCTGTCTTAGATGAAAGGTGGTCAGAAGTTGCTACTGATGAAATGAGAGAATTCATTAGTAAAATGAAACCAATAATATGGATTTATCTAGATAACGGAATAGGAACTCTAAAATATAGAGAGATATTGAAGGATGAATTAACTGATTATTTTGAAAAATAAAAATGAAAACAATAACCCGGTTGATAGACTAAGAATCACAACTGGGTGTCTTTTTAGAGGACTGAGCTAACTATTATAGAGAATACTACTAAGACTATCAAACCTCTTAAAGAGTCTGTTAAATTCAACACAGTGAGGTTCATTGATATCAGTAAGTTAATCTTTCATTAGACTACTTTAATGAAAACAATATTAAAAAAAATTACAAAATGAATATATTATTACTTATAGGAATTATTGCCATATTATGTACATATTCCTATTTGGGTATTAAGATGAATAAAGGAAAAAAATCAAAAGTAATTCCAAAAAACATAAAGGATGAATTTGTTGAAATAAAAAGCTTCAACGAGGACAAATATATTGAAGACACATTCGAGGACATATTCCATTCAGTACAAATTGATAATTGGGATTTGGGAGTGAACTATGAAGAAATAAAATTTTCTAAAAATAAGGTAGACTTAAAAGTAAAGTATAAAATTGAAGGTGGGATATTTACAATATCCGCAATCTATTTATCAGCTGGTACCTTCTTCTCACACAAAGGAGATATAAAGGAAAAAGATTATAAATTCTTTTACCAAAAGTATGCTGATTATAAAAATGAATTTAATAAAAATTCAAAAGATAATTGTGATAAATCAATGAAGAAAATACACAATATTATAGGTAAATCAACACTAAGAGATACTAAACTTAATAAAATACTTAATAAATAAATTTTTTTAATTGATATAAATTCCGTATCTTAGTAGAAATAAAAATCACTACTATGAAAACAAAAAAAATTCCTTATACATCTTCATCAGCCGCGATTAACGGATACAGAGATTCGGTTATTGCTAAAAAAGAAAATAATGACTGTGTTGTTAGAGCCATTGCATCCGCATCTGGTATGACATACGATAAATCACATAAATGGGTCTGTAATAAATTCAGCCGTAAAAATAAAAAAGGAACATATGGATTCGCACCAGGTATGAATGGTATGAATAATGATAACCTTAGATTAAATCGAAAAACGGTAAATACCATTAATAAAAACCACTTAAAAACTAACAATGGTAAGAGTAAAATGACTGTTGGTACTTTCATAAAAGAATATGATAAAGGTACTTACATACTACAAGTTACATCACACGCATTCACTATCAAAGATGGTGTCGTAATTGGTAACTATGAAGATTCTACTAAAATTAAAAGAGTTGTTAAAAACGCATGGAGAATAGGTAAAAGTTAACCAATAGATTTAAATTAGATTTAAATCTAACTTACCACCACAATTTGGACAGTAGTGGAGGACATAACCAAGGTTATTATCGTTAATTTTAGTAACTTTATCACAATCGAAATTAACACCACATGGTGTTGTGTATTCATAATCCTCCTTCTCCCAATTACAAGTACGCTCTTTGATAAATTCTTTATTTAGATTGTTGATTAGAGTTAATTTAGGTCCATTTTTATCAATCTCTCTCATTTCAATCCCAGACATCCCTGTTGCTAAGAATCGAGTTACAACTGACCAACTCTTATCACCAACATATCTTATTTCTACTAAATCCATAAACATTATATAAGCAATATCAATAAGGTTTATAACTTCTTATACATTGAATAGTAATCACCCATACTATAAACTTCATATCCCATTTTTTTCCAGAACCCCAAAGCATCGGTAATAGAACTTAGTGTGATGTATTCACATCCTTTCTTATTAGCATATTCCTCAATATAGTTTATTAAATTAGAACCATAACCTGTTCTCCTATTCCTCATTGATATTCCTAGAATGTATAAGCTTTTAGTATTTTTTATCGGATCAACTTCTAAATCATCATGTAAATTCCATTTATCAAAAATATTATCCTTTATAGTTACTGATGAATAACCAACTTTTTCATCAACATCATACATACGTATTTTAGTTGAATCAGATTCTTCTATTTCGAATCTTATATCATTGAATTTTTTTAGGTATTTCATACACTATCAGTCTTTTCAGACTCTCTTCGACCCCAGTCCTCACACTCACATTTACCTTTACCACCCTTGAGTACTCCACAAGAACTTAACACTATCATTACAAGACTAAACATAATAATTTTCCTCATTCCTTCCATAAAGTATATATTAATTTGTATTAGTATGATAATATCCTTACATTTGTATATAAATAAAGTAATAATTAAAAAATATAAACTATGAACACAGATTTTGAAATTGATAAAGTAACTGAAATTATTTCTGGTTGTGAAACTATGAATGATTGCGGTAACGCTAGTAATGTTATTGACTTGTATGCTAAAAGACATACGGGATATTTCTATAAGACTATTATTAAAGGTTTTAGAAATGATTTATGTGATAAAACATTTGATACTTACCTTGAAAAATATAAAGTTTAATGATATTATCGAGGGGTGATTATTATTTTTATTCAAAGATATAAAAGATTTGGTTTAATGTCATATTTAACAAAGTATCAATTTACTATTGTGGAGGGTAGTAATAAGTTAATTAATAAATTTAGAAATTTTTCTGATAGTGCTAAATACGCCTTTGATAGATATGGTGATTCAGACGCAGATTCATGGTGTGAGTGGTATTCATACGAAGAAGATATAATTAAATTTTCTAAAACCAAACCAGATAATATTTTTAAGATATCTGGTATTGGACAAGGTATTGGAGATGCTTGGGAACTCTATGTCAAAGATGGACACACACAAGTATGTGTCGGTGAATTTGCTTACCCTGAGTTTGATAAAGATCAACTACTATTAGAGATTCGTGATGAAAAAATCAATAGTATTTTAAAATAATTAACTATGTATAGAATAAAAACTAAAAATATTTTTACTATCCGAAACCGCAAGGCAACTTGTTTAGTTACTACTAGAGCTTTACAACATAGAATACTTGGTATTTGGATAACCTTAAAGGAATATGAATTAGAAAAATGGAACTAAAAATTAAATGTTGTATTGTTTATAAAGTAATTAATTATTTGATAAATCTAAATTCCAATCTACCTATTTCTTCACCATCCAAATCAGGATATTGAGTTATTGATCCTCTTGATTCAAGATTAACAATATTATGAATACTTTTAATTTTATATCCAATTTCTTCTAAGAAAGAAACTAGATGCTCTATATTAGGTTTTATAACCTCATATGGGAATGTATCAGGAGCTAGTAAGCCTCTTCTAACTTCATGTTCGTTTCTACTGGTTAAGAAAACCTCAACACCATCCCAAAAATATACCTCAACACGTATATTATTATCCTCTAACTCTCTTAGAATATCCTCGATTTCAAGTAAAAGTGTTGCCCTGGGGAAACTGTACAACTTGATTCGTCTATCCCTCGGACTGTTACCAAAGGGATTCCCAAATGATTCATATGTTTTCATGTATCTCATTTTGTAAAAGTTATTCTTATAAATTCATCCACCCACATAGTTAAATCATTATCAGATAATTCACTATATTCAAACTTCCTAATATAATCACTTAATTCTTTTTTTGAAGTACCAGGTGGTATGTTATCTGTTCCAAATTCCATCAAGTATTCATATCGATTGCTTGTCATAAATTCTAATAACCTTTTAATAGTTTCTGTTATTTCCTCATCTAAACCAACACCATAATCCATACCATCTTCTATACCCTCACTCAACTTAATAATAACCAAAAAACTATGTTCAGATGCCCGACCCAAACGATCCGTATGATTCCAATTAAGACCAACAAACTTAGGTATATCATTAATCTCCAATAATATATCATCTATAACACTAGACACATCTGATGTTAGATATAACTCATTTATTCTTTTGAGATGTTTCATATGTTATATATTAATAATAATCCTTATATTTGTGATATGTATAAAAAGTATAAAGAAAATATTAACAAGTTTTTAATATGGTTGATGTGTATGTCGATTATATTATACACAGTAAATTTATTAAATGAAACATTTGGATAAAACACCATTTAAAACTTTTGGAGGTTTAAGTGAAAACCTCAATGATATAATGTGTGGTGATTATGATGATAAAATCGGATTAGAATACTTAGAAAAAGCGAAACACATAGGATTCCTTTTGAGTAATTTTAGTATTGATATAGACACTGATCATTCTGTCTTTGATTATGAAGGTATTGTTATAAAGGTAGGAGGAATTAGAAACTCGCTCATGGATGGTTACACTGGTGTAGAATTTGAAAACTATTTAATAAGCTTATTTACGAAACAAGAAGATTTTCTGAGAGCTTATAAAATGTTTGAAAGAGGATATAAAATTAATACAATTATCTTTTAAATATTCGCGTCTTTCCAGTTATATTTAACCTGTCGTAAACGATCTGAATGTGGTTGACTAATACCAACAACTATAAATTCTTGTATCGTGGTTTGTGTATCCTTACTATGTGTAAATTGTTTATTGAAATCTATATTATATGATGGGTATTTTTCCTTAATTCGTTTAACACCCACTTCAATTTCCTTTAATATCTCAAGTTTTTCATTTGCGTCCTTGACTAACTTACCTAACTTATATCCAATTCTATATGATGATCTATGAACCCCTGATGTTTTTATACTACCATCGGATAGATCATCAGACATATTTGTTGGTGTTCCTTCAAGTAATAACCTAATAGACCAACTTTCATTACTGTAATAATCCTCAGCACCATATTCTAAACTACTAGTAATAGGATTTTTCGTCCAACTATTTCTTCCTAAATAACCATTATTATAATCAATATAATTATCTATTAATTCAGCAAAGCAAGATTCTATATACTTAATATCTAATTTATTATCATCAGACTCATCAGACTCATTATATCTTATAAGGTGTTTCATTATAGTTATATATTAAAAATAAACATATCATAAATTAATATTACCACTTTAAGAAAGTATATGTCGTAGATATCTAAACGTAAATCTGGTTGTCTTCCTTCAATCCAATAATTTGGTATTGTTATAAATCCAGTGCTACTCAACGACCAATTTTTTGGCTTATATATTTTTGGAGTAATATTTGAATCGGAACTCGGTTTATTTTCTATTTGAGTAATTGATACACGGGATTTTTCACATAGATAAACCATTGTCCATCTTCTGTTGAGTTGAAATATACCTCACTACCCGATATTATTTCTTTTGCATCCACATCTCCCACCTCATGAAAATACCCATTTTCGTTGGGGTTGTAAGTTATCGGAATCATATTATTTATATCATTATTTGTTTCAACAACTACACCCGAAACTCCTGCTATTAAACCTCTCTTTTTTGTAGCCTTTATAGTATCAGATCCTGCTATTGAGGTCTGAAAGAAAATAGGATCTGTTAGTCTAACTTCATTCGTATACCTACCAGCTAAACCCTTTTTTCTACCAGAAGGTGATGTACTATAAACACCAATCATCCCATTATTACCGTTATTACGATTAGTCCTATTGGTATGAAACCAAAGTCTTTGTCCAACCAATTCATTGGCATCTACATAACCCTCAATATCTTTTCTAGAATCGAATTTTTTTTCTAAAAAAAGTTTATACTTTAATAACATATTTATATATATTAATATAAATTATTTATTTATTGAGATATTGTAGATTTTTTTCTGTTCAAATCTGTTCAAAAACCGATGATCTGTTTTAGTTTATTACCACGAATACTTTTTTTATCATACGATTTTATACGACCAATTACTTCATTATAATCATACATATAATCATCACACCCACAACCACAACCATCACCGGAGCTATTGCATATAATATATTCACCCTCTATAAAAGTTCTTACAGAGGACCAATCATATCCACCCTCTTCCCGATCAACCTTCTTGTTACAGTAGGAGACATAATGTTCTGCTTTCTTTATGGTATTAAATATTATCATATAATAAAAAAACTGATTCGCTTCCTACAAAAAAGTGGAGCTCGCTCAGCTAGGCGAAACAAACAGAGAGGAGAAGTCATGTTTGAAATTTACCTACCTTCACATAGGGTGAATTAGTCGTACCAATTCATATAACAAATATACTAATTCGTTATTAATATATAGAGCAATGAAGTATATAAGTTGATATAAATTATTCGAATCTATCAATACACTTGATATAAAATATCTATTCGCTAACATTTCGAAAAGTATCTAGATATATTTATATATAGTGTATGATTAATAAGTATAGTGATTATATCACAGAAAGAGAATGTAATTTTTTATTGGAAAATAAGACACCGGGACAAGCAGCTGTTCATCATCATAATAAGGAAGAACCGGATGGTAGTGTTAAAAAACTTATGAATCAATTAGGTTATGAATATTCATTTGTGTTTGTTTTCGCTCCAGCTGTTAAGGGATTATATCCTATAATAGAGAAGCTTGTAACAGAAATGGAATTACCACAAGAGATTTCCAAATCAAGTATTGTTTATTTAACTGTTTGTTTAATGGGTATTTTATTAAGTGAACCTAAAGAGAAATATAAAGACTTAATTACCAAATTAAAGAATGAAAATATATTTCATTTAATAAAACCACTTATAACATCAATGAAAGGTATTAAGAACGTTTTTAACTTTATATCATCTAAATTGGGTAAAATAGTAACATCTTTTGGTGAAATGTTTGCTTATACAGCCTTATTTGTACCATTTGCGTTGATATTTAATGATATTGGTCAACAAAGTGATACTTCAATATCATCAATTTTAACTGCGATATCTACTGATGGTGTCGGTAAATTAATAGTAACTGGTATTGGTGTTGGTGTTTTTGCTATAAAACATTTCATGGTTGATATAATCAAAGGGTTGAAATCATTTAATGATATTGGTATATTAGCGGTTAAGAGAGTTATAGATAAGATAAAGAATATAAAGTTTCCTAAACTATTTCCTGATGAAGAAATCGAAACTGAGGTATCATATAGCAAAGAAATAAACCCAGTGGATAATTACTTCAATGAAAGTAAGATATTGAAGTTTTCCGAATACCAACTATCATAACTTGTCTAACTTTATTAAAACCGGAGGTCGATGTCAGGGAATCGAACCCTAATTAGCCATTTAAGACCAATCCTTACGTCTAAGGATCGCGTAACCCACACCACCTCATCGACTAAAATTATAGTATAATTTTTTAATTTGTTTATATTAAAATAGGTTCTGTCTTAACATGACCAATAGTTTCACCAGTATAGTTTGATTCTAAACCCATTGACATTCTTTCCCTTCCCAATCTACAAGATACACTACCCTCTGTTCTGTTAAGTGCTTTGGTTAGATAGTTCATATCCTCTGCATTGTTTTTAATTGCAGCTCTAACTAAAGCTACTTCGTCTTCTGTCCATTTTTTGTAATCTTTCATAATTTTTATTTTTATTGTATATGTAACTAATTTTAAATAGTTTCAACTATAAATACAATATACATATTTTTAGTGTGATATATATCATATGTCAAGAATAAATATTATATTAATATCATCTTTATTACTTATATCAAGTTTTATAATTTTATCAATTTATTCAAATAATCAAGGTGTTTCTATTAGTAATTATAAATTAACTGAAAATGTTGAAAATAACAATGAGGTGGGTGAGGTTGTAAAGGACACATTTATTAGGATAAATAACCTACCATCTAAATTTGATACTGTTCCTGGTGGTAACAATGTTTTTAGAACAAACCAACCATCACTATCTCAATTAAAGTCAATAATAACTAATTATGATATAGATGTTGTAGTTAGAATGAATGCGTTAGAAGGTACTGGTGTTGGTATTAACTCTGAGAGAAAATTGGTTGAAAGTTTAGGTAAAAAGTTTGTATGGGTTAATGCACATTTGGGTTATAAGAAAGATAGTGGTTATGTTGAATCCTTAGATATTATACAACCATATTTAAGAAGGGGTAAAGTTCTTATACACTGCACAGCCGGTGCTGATAGAACTGGATATCAAGTGGCTAAGTATATAAAAGATAAGTATAATTGGAGTGAAATTGATTTATGGAATTATACAATAAAGTATAATTACTGGGATAAATTTATATGCCAAGGGTTAAGGGGATATATTAAATATATGGAAGCTTTCTGCACAATAGACCAATGGTGTGAAAATTTTGGTAAGAATTGTTATCACTGTAAGTAATTTTATTTATTTTTCGTATTATTTAGAAACACAAACTATTTTTTATTAAAAAATTAATATATACTATATTACAATTATATATTTTAAGTCGATTGTAAAATAAATAACGGGATATGGCAAAAATATACGGAAATGCGGAAATACTAGATGGTGATATAAAACTAGATGGTGATTTAAAGTTTATATCAACTGCGGCATTGGAATCTGACGCTATTAAAATTGTTCAATCAGCAACAGCAGGAGTTGCTGCTTCTAACATTACTTTTGATGGAACTACGGGAGGTCTATTCACAATCACTGACGATAAAGATGGTCAACTATTTGGAGTAGCCGATGTAAGTGGTAATGATATTATGTATGCGGATGCCGATTGGTTAATTCAAATGGGAAATCCATTTCAAACGAGTGGTGTTCCTTTAGAGTTAAACTATAATGATGTGACGGGAGATACTACTTTAAGCACAAACACAATAGACGTAAATCTAAATAGTTATACCATAACATCAACAGGAACTACAGCAAGTATAGATGTTACAAAAAGTATTACTAAAATAACAACCACAACCACATCAGATTTTTTAGACTTACCAAATGGTATTGAAGGTCAGAGAATAACAATATTATATACTACTGAAGGTGATCCTACTGATAAAGTAACACTAACACCCACAAGCCTTTTAGGATATACAACTATAACATTTAACGATATAGGAGATTCAGTAGAACTAATATATGAGGCAACAGTAGCTGCGTGGATAGTAACAAGTGTATTTAACACAACAATAGTATAAAAAATATCATAATTATGGGAGTACACTATCATAAAATACCAATAGTAACAAATTCTGGGTTACTTATAGATGCTGACAATAAAGTATCTTATCCGAATTCAGGCAGTACCATTCGTGACTTAGTGGCTCGTAATGATGGAACTTTTCAAAACGGAATTACAGTAGTTGATGATGGAATGGAACTTGATGGTGTTGACCAATGGATTGATTTTGCTGATGAAGACTTTGCCAAGTTCGAGAGGACTGATTCATTTACTATTGAATTTTGGATAGATAAATCTACGGGTTCGGTATTTGATTGGGTATGTGGCAGACAAGGAACTGATAATTCATACAGAGGTTGGGGAGTGTTATATCGAAATACCCCTTTAGGTGCTTTAGGTTTCAGTTTAGTTAATACACCGACTACTAATGGGGTTGCAGTAAGAACAACAAACACGTATAACGATGGAATACACCACCACGTAGTTACTTATGATGGTAGTAGTTTAGTTTCGGGCATACACATTTATACTGATGGCGTTGAAGATACTTTAGTCACATTCTATGATACTTTAAGTGCTTCTCCAATAGCGATTGGTGCAAATGCTAGATTTGTAATCGGTAGAAGATTTAACGAGTCTGCAAATTATTTAGAAGGAAGTCTTAAAAAGTTAGTTATCTACAACAAAGAATTAACCCAAGCAGAAGCACTAGATAATTACGAAGCACAAAAATCAAGATATATAAATTAAAGAAAGTTATGGCACACAATAATAAGACATACGCAATAGCACCGATAGCTGAATTAAATAACGTAGATTATTCACAAGTCCAACAGACATCTGCTGATACAGTTCGTAAGAATATTGATGAAACAGAATTTGTATTAAAATGGGAGGGAGATATACCAAGTAGTGTATCAGTAATTACACCAACCATACCTACATACACTCACGAAGAGATATTAGCAGTAATGGCAACGGTAGAATGGACATTACCAATAGGGCTTATAGAAGGATAAGATGGGACACTTCGCACGTAAATCAATAGTAAAGGACAATCTAAGGTACTCTTTTGATGGTGCTAATTTAATTATGCGTAAAGACGCTACTACTATAAGAGATGTTGTTGAGCATAGAGAACTCCTTTTAGAAAATGGTACAACATTCTCTGACAAAGGTATAGTTTTTGATGGTGTCGATGACCAAGTGAATGTAGCGAGTAGTCCATTAGCACAAATAACTTTAGGAGCAGCAGATAGACCTTATACACTTTCCACTTGGGTTCAAGAAGAAAGAAATATCTTTAGTTCATATATCATAAGTCGCTCAAGCGGTGCTGTGGTAATAAGTATGGGTCGAAATAGTGGACAAGCAGCATCAAATGAAGTGTCGGTTAATTGCCTTAATCAGTTAATAAAAGGTGGTTCGGGTAATGGGTCTATTCCCGCAACAGTTCCTTATAATCAAGGAGATTGGATGAACATAGTTTATACTGCACCCTCAGATGTATTGGATGCTGAAATGTTTATTAATGGGGTTAAGGTTGCTGATGTTAGCGATTCAATTAATCCCATAACGCAGTACGGTACGGATTTAGTAAATAATATATGGGTATTAGGTAGGTTGCAACTAAATGCCTTTAATCAATATACACTTCAAGGAACTCTCGGTCTAACAACTATACATAGTGCAGTATTAACTCCCGAACAGATACTATATAATTACGAAGTACAAAAACATAGATACTTATGAGCACAGGAGGATTTAAATCAGCAATAACAAGTTCAGGAACGTTTCAATCTGATACGGGTAATAAACTATCTGTGGTAACCAATTATCCAGATGTAGTTGATTCAAATATTAAACTCCATTGGGATTTTTCTAAGATAACGGGATTAAATAATCTCGATAATATATTGGTAGTTCCCGACCAAAGTGGAAATGGCTATACGGGAACCTCGGCAGTAGGCGAAGAGTTTATATTTTACGAGAACTATAGCAATCGAAATTTAAGTGTCGGGTACGATGTTACCTCATCTAATGGTGTGCAAACATCTTCATATAGTGCAGATGGTATTTTGGAGTTACTTATAATGTATTCCACATTCGATTATAGCAATGGAAATATATTTTCAATGCCAACTTCAATCAATCCATTAGTTAACGGAATAACAATTAATCACACGACATCAACAACTTTTAGGAGTGTTAATAAATGGCAAGGAACGGCTACGCAAGAAGTTTCGACTTGGACAATACCCGACCAAAGTATAGATAGTTTACACATTTACGCATTGAAAATATCAATATCAAATAAGTTAATGGAATTATTTGTTGATGGTGTGTCTTATGGAACTAAACCAATAAACGCATCTGCAACTGCTATTTTAGCGACTTTAGGCGCTACTTATTTAGGTCACGGTCAATCGACATTAACGGGATCAGGCAATATATTTTACGGGGAAATGTTCGTAGCAGAAGGTGTGTACACGTCAAGTCAAATAATTACGAAGTCGAATCAACTTACTAATAAGTGGGGAAGTAATCTGATAAAGAATATAGTAGATCCAACAATGATAGGAGAGCTTCGAAATGGTTTAACCATAACCGATGGGGTTTTGGATATGGATGGCACGGACGAATATGTAAGTTTTCCGATTCTACCTGTTGCTGATATAGGATCTACCTTTAGTTTTGAGCAATGGATCTATATAAACGCATTTTTAGGCGAGTATCGGTCTGAATATAATGATAATGCTAACAATAGAAACTTTTTAATCAGGATTAATGCGGGTAATCCAAACTTACTAAGAGCGACTGTAATAAACGCTTCGGTGAATGATAATTTGACGGCTACAACTACGCCTGTAATAAATACGTGGTATCACATAGGATGTTCAGCGGTTGAAAATGGAAACGCTAAATTATACATTAATGGTGTATTAGAAGATACTATAACTATAACTACATTGACTAGTAGCGTTACAAATGGATTCAATATTGGGTGTGATAGGTCTGCTGTCGGAAACTTTCTAAATGGAAAGACTTTAGGAATGACAATTCATGGGGGTGTGGAATTATCACAAGAACAATTCGAGAAAAATTATAATTCTCAAAAGTATAGATTTATATGATTATTCTTCGAATCCCAATTCTTTTGCTCTATCAAAAAATATCTGAGCTACCTCGTGGAAGTTCTCATCTTCTGCTGCTAATCCTCTTTGAAAGGCTTTCTTACCAGAGATATATTCGTTCTCACTTCCTTTTTCAACATTTCTACCAATAGCGTTCGCCATATTAACAGCTAGTCTAATTAAGTGATCCTCATCAGTAGCTCTATCATTTAATGTTAGTATTCTAGCCTTATCCTTTCTATTGAAAGAAACAGATTCTACTATTCCATAATTTTCAAATGTCTTTAAGTATTTCATACTTTCTATATATTATTTCTAATAAGGAGAATTACGTGACCAATAATTCATCTTAACTAATTTTTTATATATTGTGTATGGTTGTAATGCCATACCAACAGTAAATCCATATATTGCAATAAAAGCTAAAATCATTACAATAATTGGGTTTTCGTTCATAGGATCTAGTATTATCGGTGTAGTTAAAATACATGATACAATACCAACAAAGGTAAGTAATATCTCTGTTTTTTTATTCCTCCACAACCAAGTGAAATATTGTGGTTGACTTTCTTTTGATAATTCTTCTTCCGTCTTCATGATATTATTTATTTTTTTATTTAATAATTTTTCAAGTAAATATCAGCTTCTCTACCTCGTCTTGTTTCTAACCCAGGGAACTTCTCAAATAGATTACTCTTATGTATTCTCATACTATTAGCACAAGCTTTATAATCTCCTTTCTTTAAGTCTTGTATAAAGTCCGAATTTCTCATACCACCAACACCAATGTTAAATGTTATTGAAACTAAAGCATCAAACATATCTTGTGTTATTTCAACATCTATATCCTTCTCTTTCCACTCCACGAAAACTTGCCTAACAGCATCAGCAGCTAATGTCAAATCATCTTTTAATAATTTCTGAGCTTCCTCTTTACTTATCTTATTACCTATCTTATATTTAGATGTAGTGATATCTTCGGCATGTCCCCATCCAACTGTTATTTTACCATCACCTATATCATACGGATATAATCTTAATTTCTCTTCATCTCGTATAGAATCCCACCCGTTTTGTGTTAAAACAAAATCATAACCTTTTTTGAAATTATCTTCTACAATTTCTTCTACTGGTTCTTGCACTTCTAAAGTTTCTACTTCACTAACAACCTCTATAACAACTGGATCACTTGATTGTTCTAAGTCAGCAGAACTAAGATTTAACGCAAATATTGGTATAACTCCTATTAAAATAGCCTTTTTTGTTGTTTTTGGTAGTTTTGATACCTTTTCAATGAATTTTTTATAGTATTCTTTTATTTGATTCTTATTCAAATTACTTAGATAATTTTTTATTTTAGATGTAAAAGAACCTACATCAATAGACTCATTCAAACTTTCTAACAAGAAATCACCTTTATAGATATTATATTTATTTAAATATCTCATTATTCGTAATGATGTTGTTGTGTATCTACATTCAAGATATATTGATTTCTATGTCCTGTGAAATCCTCTTTACGCATAGCAGTTATGATCATCAATGTGAAAAAATTCTCACCAGGATTTAACTGACAAACTAAATTTAACATATCACCATCAAAACCCTCACCTTTCAACACGAATCTATCACCAATATCCAAATTATCATTCATCAAATCAATGGTTAATTTTTCCATACCCTTTTCGACAATTTCAATTATTTCATCATCATTAATAACCCTATCAATACCATGTCTATATTTTGTATTTCTATTATAATCAAATTTAGCAGTCTTTATATCGAACTTTATATCGATTGGTTTACTAACATAACCCAACTCGGATTCAAATATTTTATATGATTTTATATGATTCATAAAGTATATATTAAAAACTTATTTATAATTTTATAATTGTGTATCGTAAAAAAATGATAAATTATTAAACTAATTATAATAACAACGTATAATGTAAATAACAAGCTCATTTTGAGTAAAGAATAAAATAAATAAATAAATAATGCAAGGAACAGTAAAATTTTTCAATGATTCGAAAGGATTCGGATTCATTAATAATGATGAAACAGGCGAAGATATCTTCGTACACATAACAGGACTATTAGAAGGTGTGGAGATAAGAGAATCTGATAAGGTAACATACACAGAAGGTGAGGGTCGTAAAGGCAAGACTGCTGTTGATGTTGGGTTAGTTGATTAATTAAAAATCAATTAGAAAAATCAATTAAAAAGGTTCTGAGTTTTACTCAGGGCCTTTTTGTATTTCTGATGATTTCGCCAAATTGTGTATATCAAATCTAGTATTTATTTTTAATATATATGTCAATGAAACACCTAAAAAGATTTAACGAAAAAAAGGAATTAGGAACAAGTATAAAAGTTCTTGATAAGATAATTGGTAATGATGGTAGATTAGTTAAGAAGAAAGGACATATAGTAAATATCAGAAGAGGTGGTAACTTAATTGAGATAATTATTGATAAGGACTGGAATTATAACACTGATAAATTAAGAAGAAATAGAGAACATGAATATATTGGTGGTATCGACAAGAATGGATTTTTAGTTGGATTTGATTTTAATGGAAATCACCAATTGAGAAACTTTGATGGAGAAGTGGTTACTGATGAATTGGGTAATCCATGGGTAAGAAACAAAGACTGGGAGGATGAAACTGATCCGACACCATCTATACCAGAATATTCTAATATAATCGATACTGAGGCGAGTGGTTGGGTCAATGTTAAGATTGATATGGAGGTTATCAAAAAGATTAAAAGGTTCTCTAAACCACTTAGTAATAGAACAGGGCTGACTGGGTTAAGAGAAAAGTTAAATAAACTAAATAACCCATTAGGCATCCGCGGATATAATAATTCAAATGCTACACAAGTAATACAACAAAAGATATCAGCTATCATGCTATTGAAATACTTACAAGAGATGAAAGATCATTTTAATGCTACAAGTGCTGGGTTCTTATTTGAGTCTTTTATAGGAGGTCTTCTTAATGGTACGGTACCTGATGATAATAAGAAAGCTGATGTCATTGGTGAAAATGGACTAGATACATATCAAATCAAATTTGTTGATTATGGTGCTGATAAAGGAAATATTAAATTAGTTAGTCAAAATGGAATTGATCATAGAACGTTGGAAGAAGATCAATTATGTGATTATTATATAATAGCTCTTAAACAAGCTTATAAAGTTTATATTTATGTATTGAATTCTAGTTTACCTAACACGAGCGCTAAATCACTTGGTAGGTATATGATAACATCGGGTATAAGTATGTCGAAACTTAAACAATCAAATGAAGTATCTATATTAGACCTCAGTGATGTTGAAAATAAAATATCGAGTATTGGTGAAAATTTAGGAGAGTCACTAAACAAGATATGGACTAACTTATCTGAAATAGAATATAACATCGAAACTATCACTACTGGAGTTGATAAGAACCAAACCTTAGTATCAGAAGAACACTTTGATGGTATATTCGAAGATTCAAATCTAAGACTTACTGAGGTCAGTAACCAATTAGAAACACTTAAAGGAGAAATGTAATTTAACATCTTTCAGAACTAAGTAATATATAATAATATGAAACAACTAACAGATGAAGAAGTAGATGAAGCATTATCATCAATGATGATAGATTCTTCTATCGATATAGTAGAAGAAATGATAGAATCTGAGACAGATGAGTATAAGATTATAGAACTTCGAATGAGAATGGAAAATCTATTAATTCTCCGAAATAAAAATAATATATGATGATAGTAAAAATACCAAACGTAGAAGAACTTAAAAAGAATAGCATGGTGGGTTATATTCACTTTAAAAATAAAACTAATGGTAACCAATCAGTTGCTCAATTTGCAAACAAAGAAAGCTTCTTGAAGTTTAAAGAAGAAAAAATTGATAATGATACTAATCTGGATATTGTGGGTTGGCTTTTCATATAGTAAAAGAAATATAATGATGAATATAGAAGTATTGAGACCGAGGATAGGTATTAGATTTATTCACAAAGATAAAGAAGGAGTGATATTACAAAGTGGGAAAAACCTACCATTATATAAAAGAACGGATAAGGAAGGTACTGGTCCCTTTTTCGGTGTTAGTTATCCCAATAGTGAATATATTTGGTATAATCAAAAAGATATAAGTGAAATTTTAAAACAATCAAATATAATCAAAACTTTATAAAGTTATTATATACCGTCCTATTCTTTTATAAACTTTCCAGTACCTTTAACTCGATCGCCTTTAGTGTTTATGATATAATATCCAGTTTTAAGTTTCTTAATATCAATGTTAAAATCCTCTAACTCACCCATATAAAACTTCTTATAAACTTCTACTCCATCAGAATTGTATATTCGTACATCATGATTATAGTCTCGATGTAATGGATCTGGATATACTAACTCTAATTGGATGTTATCTATTGCAGGATTAGGTATAATATGTAATCCTATTGTTTGATTGTTTGCGATAGTAACGGACTGTGGTGCAAATATTTCAAATACTCCATCATAATCTGTTTGCATCAATCTATAATATGAAACGCCAGTATATGGATTCCTGTCTAAATATGTGTAATCTATCTGACTATTACAGTTACCACAACCAGTGATTTTAGTTACTTCCTCCCACTCATATCCATCAACACTTCGTTGAACTGTAAAGTAGTCATTGTTGCTCTGTGATGCTGTAGTCCATTCAACCACCACATCATTTGCATCGTTAGACTCAACACCAAAGGATAATAATTCAATTGGTAGTGAACCACCACCGCCACCAAACCCAAGCCTCATATTAGGTCTGAGGTTATTTCTCCAACCTAATGGGCCAGGCATTCCACCGTCAGCATAATTATATACTACTGTGTTAGCTTTTGCAGTGTACCTAAATTCAGGATAATCAAAAGTCCATGACCCATGTTCATTAATTGTTTTAATAAGTAAGTTTCCGAGTCCATTATACATAAATGTAGCGTCTAACGGTATTGAATTCCATCCATGGGTCCAAGTTATATCTCCAGTATAAACTAATGTCCAATCAGATATTTCAATATCTCCATCTACCGGTTCGCTTCCATTAGGAAACGTATTCATGGTTGTATGGGCCATGAAAATCTTTTGATTATTCATAGTTGTATTGATATTGTTATCAACATCAAATTGTATTTCATCTATGATAATCGGTACACCTACCTCAGCTGCTCCATATATTAATGCTGACCATGAATAGTCATAATACCCATATGCTGGGACTCTTCCATCAGTGGTAGTTGAGTTTGGATCACCTAACTGCACTGTTGTTGCTGGTGACACTACACTTACATCAATTTCAAATCCGGCATCAACTACCGAAATATCAGATGACCAAACCAATGTTACAGCTCCAGTTGAATGAGTTGATTGTACAGAGTTTGGTGATGTTGTACCACAATACTTTCCAATTAGATTAGATAAATCATCTCCATCATAAATTTCTAAATAGTCATAACTACACGTTGCTTGATTTTCTATTCTAAACTCAACGAATTGTAAATATATTTTGTCATTAGCTTGGTCGGTAGGGTATATTGTTAAAGTCCCTAATCCATCATTTGTATAATCACCACCGAAGTCTCCGTCATCATATAATATTCCATCATCAGTAGTCCAGGTATACCATAACCCATCTACTGGCATTAATGTTGTTGGTTGTGCGTAAACGTGACCACTAAATACGAAGGTCATCATTATCAGTAATAAAGTTTTAAAACTAAATCTTTTTTTATTTTCCATGGTATTATTTGTTATTTTCCACAATAATAGTTATTGTGTAGATATATAAGATCCAATATTACATTAAATATTTGGATCAAATACGGGGCGCTTCATATATTATATATTATAAATTGATTCTTTGTTTTCATTATTTCCCTTTATACATAGTCTTATTAAGTACTATATGATAAAAAATAAAATTATTTTTATTATTATCTAAGTAATAATAATGCCTCTTCAATTCTTTTTAAAGCTTTTCTTAATTCATTCTCACTTGCCGCATATGATATACGCAAACATTTTGGATCACCAAATGCTGATCCAGTAACCAACGCAACATTTACTTTATTTAAAATGTATAAACTTAAATCATCCGCATTATTAACCATAAATTCACCATCTGATTTACCAAAGAAAAAGCTAATATCCGGGAAAACATAAAAAGCACCTTCGGGTATATTGGATTTTATACCGGGTATTTTATTTAACTCTGTTAAAACTAACTCTCTTCTTGATCTAAATGATTCACGCATATTATGAGTTACGCTTGGATCTGCATTCACAGCTGCAATAGCAGCACGCTGTGATATACTAGATGGACCAGAGGTAAACTGACCTTGTATTTTAGTACAAGCATTAGCTATCCATTCAGGTGCTCCTATATAACCCAATCTCCACCCCGTCATCGCAAAAGCTTTTGATACACCATTAACAGTTACAACTTGATCATAAACATTTTGAAATTCACCTAAAGAAGTGTGGTGTCCAACAAAATTAATATGTTCGTAAATTTCATCACTTATCACTATCACTTGTGGATGATTTGCAATAACTTCGGAAATAGATTCTAACTCTTGTCTATTATATACTGTTCCTGTTGGATTACAAGGCGAGCTATAAATCATCATCCTTGTTTTATCGGTAATAGCATCGGATAATTCCTGAGGAGTTATCTTAAAATCATTATCAATAGAAGTTTCAATGATAACAGGTATTCCTTCTGCCATTTTCACAATTTCTACATAAGTAACCCAATATGGCGCTGGGATTATTACCTCATCTCCCGGATTAACAATACTCATCACAACATTTGATATGGATTGCTTAGCCCCGTTAGAAACTACAATCTGACTTGGTTGGTAATTTAAATTGTTATCTCTTTTAAATTTATTACTTATCGCCTCTCGTAAATCTAAATAACCATTCACAGGAGTATATTTAGAATAATTTTGTTCTATACCTTCGAAAGCAGCTTTTTTGATAAAATCAGGAGTGAAAAAATCAGGTTCTCCTAAACTCAAACTAATCACATCTACTCCTTGTGACTTTAGCTCTGTAGCCTTTCTAGCCATCGCAATAGTTGCTGACTCAGATAGCCTATTTAGTCTATCTGATACGTTATTTAATACCTCTATATTCATGATTACTTAATCTTTTTTTTTCATACCACTTATGATACACTACACCTTTATCTAAAGATAGTATGTATAATTTAGATTCTCTTAAAGTACTAAAAACTACATACCGGTTCCGAATGAGTGATCTTTTATTTGTACTAACATTCATATGAACCCATTCTTTAGTCTTGGGTGTACTCAGGGATCGTTTCCCAATGTTTTTCAGAAACAAATAAGTTCTGGTGAAAAAACTTCTATTTTTAATAATCTTTACCTGTGGGTAAAATTTGTTAAATTCTTCTTTTATTCTATATTCCATCTATTTTAATATTTATTTTTATCTAATACGTTATTGATTGTCATTTCTCTGTTACAGTCTTTACATATTCTACAATTAAGCTTTCGGTTATGTATAACCGATTCTCCCAATTCTACTAAACTATGTCTCATTATTTTTTCACGACAGTATCCACATACTAAGGTAAATTCTTTGGTTTTTCTTGTTTTAATTTTATCTATTATCATACTTTTAATTTAATATTTTTTGTCATTAATTGTCACATCACCACATATCAATATACCACTATCACTTATCTCAATTGTGTTGTTACTATTATCATTATCTAATATCATAACATCATCACTTACAGTTATTGAGTTATATCCGTTTTCTAACACTATCGAATCGTCTGACATCGTTACGATATTATCATAACTCTTAATTTCTATGAAATCATCATTCATAGCTATACTAGAACCTTCTGATTTAATCAGAATACCTTCTGCATTTAATTCAAAAGTATTTTGAACTTGACTATCATCACCATGGTTTGTTGTAATTAATAACCCACCTATTCCAGGTAATGTGTTAATAGTTACCTTAACAGCATTGTAATCTATATTTACGATTCCTTCCATCTTATCCAACTATCACATTTAATTTATTATCTTCCGATACTTGTATCGATTTATAGTGTGTTCCTGTTTCGTATTTCCATTCACCTTCTTCTAGATATTCCAATACTTCATCATCAGTTCCTTCTACACCCCAATCTTTTCTATAACGATTTATCATATCCTCTTTGCTATCATAAACACCATCAATTCTACACTCCATTGATCCTGACATTGCGATATAAACTTTATTAGATTTTGTTTTGGTTACCTTTTCTTTCGGTAATGATTGTTCTAAGTGTTCTAGAACATCGTCATAAGCATCATAGTTATTATCTGAATTATTAACTATCTGAATTAATTTTTTTGCTATTTCCGATTTTTTCATAGTTTTTATATAAGAATAATAAAATAAGTTCAAGAATTTTGTACTGATATTTATTATATCACAAGGTGATATTACCGAAACTAAAAAGATACAAGTTATAAATTAATTAAAATATTTTCGGATTGGTGTGTATAATATATACATAATGAATGTAATTATAATGAAAGTCACCATAATATCATTTTTTATATGTTCTTTATTTGGATGCGTATCTAAATATGTGGTTGTACAAAAACTTAAAATTAATATTTACCATCTTGAAAATGCAAAAACAAAAGAATTCCGATTAATTAAATCTGATAAAGATTTAAAAGAAGGTGATACCTTAAAGTTGTGGAATTTACCGGAAATTGAACTGAATAATTATTCAAAATAGTTTAATCACTAATGAGGTTTTAATAAAACACCTCAACTATACCTTATAACATTACCAGTTCAAGTAAAAGTAACCATTGAAACCGAAAATATTCTAATAAAGTTTACCTGATAATAAATCAGTAACCGCAGATTTTCCTGAATCCACCGCATCGATTATTGCTCCTGTTGTCTTAGGTGCAACGCTTTTAATTATTGACTTGTCTGATTTTGTAACAAATATATTTGTTGGAGCATGTACTACGTCATGAATAACTGCACCTGGTATAGACATTGTTGAATTTACTACTTCTGCTAATCCTTTTAAAAATCCCATATTAATTGTTTTTTTATATTCTATATATTAAAATAATAAAATGTCTTATCCCCATTTAGAAATGTATTTCATTCTTTGATCTTTACTAACGTAATCCACAACATCATTTTTACCACAGTGAGGACAACTCAATTTTTCAATATCCGATGCTTCGTTTATTTTCCATTCCCCAGAACAAGAAGAACACTTATAAATATATGTATGTCTTATAAATACTTTATGACTCATATGAGTTGTTTTAATTTTTTCATATTTATATATTAAGTTTGTGAATAAAAAAAGGGGAGACCTTAGTCTCCCCCTTTTTATTAATCGACTGATTAATATTTTAGTTATCTTTTTTCATTACTGAAAGGACAACAATCATTGCTAATAACCCAACAAATCCCTTATCACCAAGAGTTTCCATCAAAACGAGAACGTTAGCAATAACACTAACATCACCTAGGAATTGGCCAAAAAGTAATTCTGCGAAGATCGCAAGTCCGAATAGTGATCCTAGTACCGCAGTGATACCAGTAACCCATCCTTTAATTGTGTTTAAAATTTCCATATTATAAATTTTTTTTTATATAACCTTATGTAATAAGGCTTTCAGAGATATATATTAAGTAAAATAACACAATTATACTGTTGGTTTTATACGATTTTATTCATAAATATCATTTATTTTAAGAAATAATTGATAATTATCCAAATAAACTTGTATAATCAGTATATTATCCGTATATTGTAGTATATATAAATCATTAAACCACTACGACATGACACTCTTACTTCCACTTATTCTGATAGCAATCACATTCTACTTAATCCCTAAACTAATCAAGTTTTTAATTACCGTTGGTATTGTTTTGATTATAGTTAACTTATTCAAAGGAGTATTCAAAATAGCTTTAGTTCTTGTAGCTATATTTATTTTGTTTAAGATGATATAATCTTATTTATTATATTAAATATAATGTGTAATAACCTTGTATGTGTTTAATAAATTCCTTATATTTGTATCACACTACAAAAACGAAAGAACTATGTCAAAAGCACAAGAAAAAAGAAATTCACAATTCAGATCATCATTAACTAATAGATTAAACGTTTTATTTAATCCATTCAGAAACCATAACTACACATCGTATGTTAACTCTCAGATAGCACCTCACCAAAAGAACTTAGATTCTATGTGGGGTAAGTTTGATAACGTTGTTGATGCTTACGAAGCGGTTAAAGATAAATCTTATAATGACTTAGGGTTGGTTAATAGAATTAATAAGTATAAGTATAAGACATCACAAGATTTAATAGTGGCTCAGATGGCTGCTAATACTAAATTAGTAACTAAACCAAGTATCTCTGGTGTTATGAGAGATATTGCACGTTCAAGAAGTGTTATGAGCTTATTAGACATTCATAGACTAAACTGGTTAGGTGAGGTTAAAGAGGGTTTCGACAACCGTTTTAACAAGATGATTGATAAGATGTGTAAGAGTATTACACCTAAAGGGAACCACTTTAGAATTGATATTGAAGAGCTATCTAACTCTTGGAATGAATTCGAAGTTCTAATCAAAGTAGAAGATACTACATTCCACGCAAGAGCGATATGGGTTAATGGAGTTCAGATGGTATCTCATTACAGATTCGTAACAACTACAAGAAAATAATAAACATAAAAACCCAACTTGGGTTTTTTGGTAATAATGCTTGTTTATCCGTATATTATCCGTATATTGTATTATAATTAAACAAATCACTCATGAAAACTAATATAATCTGTATCGACCTTACTAAATTCAATAACGAGAAACTCATCGAGGTTGCTAAACAACTTAACCTTGATATGGATATCCTTTTAGGAAATAAGGGGAAAGGATTCGCTAAACTTTTCCTAGATGGTAGTAGATTAATAGCATTCACAGCTAAGAAAGATAAAGACAATATTATTTTTCTTAATTCTTTTTCTGATAAGTTAAAAGAAATGGATTCTTTTTCACCAACTAAGAAATCAAAGAACCTTGATATAGATTCGATACTAGAGAAAATTTCTAAGTATGGTGTTGAATCTTTGAGTAAGGTTGAGAAAGGATTTCTTGACAATCTTAACTAAGACTAATTCTACATACAACCTCTTACCATTTCTATCCCATTTGGTACCACACCAAACATGTATTAATATATTATGATAAATATTGTAATGTTTACAAGGATTTTTTTGTTTTTATCCGGAAAAATACCTATATTTATTGAAAATAATAAGAATGAAAATAATAAAAAAAATAATACACACAATAGCCTTGTTAATAACAGCTTTAATGACAATGTACGCTCCTATGGAAGTTAATCATGGTACAGAGAATTGTTGTGCTACTTGTCAATTAAAAAAGGAAGATGAAATAGAATTAACCGATTCAGAACAATATAACGATGAGGAATAATGATAATATCTTGTTTTGGAAAAAACAATTGTGTCTAACAGAGTGGTTTATATCATCTGAAAGCATAGATAAGGAACAAGTTTTATATGATAAATCTATACCTAAAGAAGATAGATATTTCGTGGGTGTATATATAGATATTGAAAATAAAATTGCCACAATATACCATGATAGAAAATTAACAGATGAATATATTTTACACGAACTTTTACATGTTAAATTTCCAAAATTCACCGAAAAACAGGTTAATGATAGATGTGCCGATATATTATCTGGTTTTGAAACACGACTTTGATATATAGTTCAGTATTTATTTGTATAATAATTATATTATGTGTATTTTGTGACAAATTAAAAATAAATTATGAAAAGGTCTTTGATTCTGATATCCGTAGGTGTGTTGAATTTTCTACATGGAATGTTCCACATAATTCAATTTATACAATCGATGATACTTGTCGCGTATTCTGTTGAGAATACACACAATCATGATAGTTGGTTTGATAAGGTTATGCACAGTCCTGTTTTTGCAATAATCTGGGCTTTCGTTGGAATACTCACCTTAATAATAGGAATTAAGGATTATAGACATCACAAGAAATGTAACAAAGGTGAAAAATAAAATAATGAAAAGTTTAAAATTTATTATATTTTAGGAGATGAAAACCAAGATACATATCGTTGAGTGTGAAGACACACTTAAAATAATCAGAGATTATCAGATCAAAGATGGGTGTATTAACATACGACACTATGATGATTATGATGGTGAAGAAGGTTATTATAGTGAAAAAGTACCTGTGACTATATTAAACACCTTCTCAGTTATTACTAAAGGTGAATTCATACGTAATGAAAATGATAAATCAAAGTTAAATGCTTTTAATATGTCTGGTGGGTTTGGTAGAATTAATCGGCTGGGTTATTCTTATTCAGTTGTTATAATTTACAACACAGGAGCATCTAATCTATGGAAATCTGATTTAATTTATTCAGATGCTGGTATTAAATCAACTAGATTTGATATGTATTCATATCATGTTAATGAGCCTGAACAAAGTTATACAGAGCATAGATTAGATTATGAAGTATTTGAAAGCTTAAATCTAACTAAGATATTATCTAAATACTTAACCAAATCACATATAAGAGATTCTATAATAGATGATATCTTGAATTAAAAATAATAAAATGATACCAAAAAAAGATAATGAATTGTATTTTAAAAACGGAAGAGAGAAAGAACAAGATAAAAAATACAAAGAAGAAGATAAAATACTCATAGATGGAATGTTAAGAGATATTAAAATCCAACATGGTGTGTTAATTTTAATATTTTCTATCATACTATTGGTAATGATATTATTTATAATAAATTAAAAGATATTAAATTGTTTCGAATTATACTTATACTTATATTAATAATAATTTCATTACAAGTACATGGACAAATGTACAAATGGGAAATGAAAACCTTCAAGAATGCAGAAAGGTCGAGGAAATGGCGAAGTAAAAAGAAAGTTTCATTTCTATGGACTCACCCAACCCGTAAGAAAAGGAATAAAAGTAAACGATTCACATATGGACAATCAACAACAAGTCCGAGGAATTCAAGAGGAAGAAGATAAAATTAAACTAAAGAAAGATGATTGGAAAAAGACCAATGGATAACTGTGACGCTAAAACAAAAGAAGATAAATTGAGTAGAATTATAGATATTGAAAATTACTTAACATCCAAAATTATATCAAACAGAGGCGGGAAATATCAACCCAATAACCAAGATGGTGACCAATGTTTGCGTGATGAGGTTGATAAGTTAAGAATTGAGCTTGGTATATTAAGAGGTGTTAAATTGAATAAATCTAATCCAGATAATTTATAATAGAAAATAAGACTTAATAGAATTTAATATATAATATAAGAAATGGTAGAAATAGTAATATTTAGTTGGATATTTGCGTTCATAATATGTGTATGGATGGTGATTAAAAAGGCTATAATTACTGATCCAAAGGATCAAATCAAGGACGAATAAATCGATAAACATGTAGAGATGAAACACATTATTAACATATTACTAATATTATGGGTAAACATTGTGTTTGCTCAATACCCCTTAATTGAAGAGTTTGATTCCTTTAATGGGGTTGGTGAATGGACCGCTGATAATGGATCCGGAACACAGAATTATGGTGGAACTGAAAATTACGCAAGTTTTAATTTGGGAAGTACACCTTACCTAAATAACGATACGATTACCATAATGAGTCCAATACTAGACTTTTCCAATGTTATAGGTAATGTAGATGTATCATATCCTTTATCAGGATATATTGAAAATGGTTGGGATTTCATGACATTTGATTATTTTGACCAAGGAGCTTGGGTTAATGACGCTACATATACAGCAGGATTCTCTGGTGTAGTTGACACAAGGGTACCCAATACAACAACTCAAGTTAGATTTCAATTAATAACGGACCCTACATTTGTTATTTGGTATCGTTCTAATCTTAGTTCTTGGAGTTATAATCAAGGAGGGCCATTTCAGACTCCTGTTGACATTTCTAACTCTTATGTTGGAGGAAACCCTAGACAAGTTCTAGTTTATTATTATGATATTACTTCTTTTTCATTTGACGCTCCGAATGGTACATTACCAATAGCATTAACTAATTGGTATGGTGCTTATAATGAAGATAACAATATAGTTGTATTAACTTGGATAACCGCTAGTGAAATTAATAACGATAAGTTTGAAATTCTACATTCAGAAGATGGTAGAATATGGGAAATAATAGAAAGAAAGAATGGTGCTGGAAACAGTAACACTACCATTAAATATCAATCAAGTCATCGACCCGAATCACAAACTAATTACTATATGCTCCGACAAATTGATTATGATGGAAATGAAGAAGAGTTTGATATTATCGAAGTTACGGTTCCTACCAAAGGACTACATGAACCAAACTATGTATATTTTAATCCACTTGGTCAAATAGGTGGTCGTCAATTTAAAAAACAACTCAAATGAAAAAAATATTATGTATATTAATGTTCTTACCATTACTCACAATGGCTCAAATGTCTAAAGAGGAACTTCCGGACAATCTTTATAACGTAAATTTACACCTTCAACAAAAAACAACTCACAGACAAATGGATGTCCATTCTGGATATGCTTTAATGGTTGCTGGTGGGATGTTTACATTACTAGGGTTGGCAACACCCAATGAAGGTGAATTTGTAAATGGAAAATATCAACAAAGACCAATATACAAACAACCAGCGCATTTATTAGCTGTGATAACAGGATCAAGTCTATTAATAGTAGGAATTACAATAACAATAGGACAATAATATCACTAATTTTTATCCACTTCTATTAATAGTTGATGTGTTAATCCATAATTATCAGATTCTTCTAACCATTTTAGTGTGTGTTTATCAATATCAAAGTCTTCTAATTTAGGAATATCATAATTTTTTCCTTTCACGTAGAATTCTACGGATTCCCATCTTAGAGCTTTAATGTTTATTATATCCCCCCCCTCCATGAAGTAAAAATCATCCTTATTGAGGCCTTCTGATTCTGATAACTCCCAAAACCTATCTAAGTCTTTTTCCCACACACACCAGGCGTGTATTCCATTGTAAGGTAAGTTTCTAGATGTATGTTGATTATTATAGTTATTATTTATCACAAACAATACATCCCCAAATGACCCATACGTTTCTGGTTTATCGAGTGGGGTAAACACTTTTCTGGGAAGATATTTACTCCATTTAGTTCTTAGATACCTCATTAAGTATATATTATGTGAATTATATGAATTATTTAAAATTTTATTAAACATTCATCCATTTATCTATATAATTTTTAATAATATGGACAAAGCAAGTTTTAGATTTAAAAAGTTATTTAAGTGTTAATATATATTAGTATAGAAGAGTTTGAGGAAGAGTTCCGTGATAATTGGAAATCAGGATTAATAAAATCACCATCAATTGATTATGCTACTAACGCTATTCATGGTTGGTTTGAGGGTAATGATATTATAATATTTAGGTTCAAAGATTATGGTTTTATAAACGAGAATAAATCTAATACATATAGTTTATCTTGTGGGGCCGCCGGAATAACTATTTTGATAAAAAAGAGATAAAAATATGATAAATTTAGAATTAGTTGAAATTACCTATGATGATGTTATGGATGAAGTTTTTGAAAAAGTTAAAGCTGTTTCTACTTCTCATAGTTCATTAGTTAAATATTGCAAAAATCAATTTAGTGAGCGTCCGTTATTACCTGGAGAAGAACCAGAAAATTTCTATGATCAATCTGATACTTATACTAGATATAAAATACGACAATCACATATAGTGATTATTCCCGAATCAATGTTCAAATAATTAGTATGATTATTTTAAATAAATTTTTTTATTTTACTATTGATGAAACAAATCTATTTGTTGAAAAATCTAAAAAAGGTGACCAAAAATCTATCACTAGGTTATTCAATAAGTTTAAACCTATATTATACAACAAAATTAAAAACACAACTCTAGTTAATCTATCTAAGGAAGAGATGGAAGATGAAGTGTTGATATTTTTGACTAGGATTTTAACTAAGGACTTATCGAAATTTGATAAATTGAAATCTTCTTTTGGTTCTTGGTTAACATATTGTTTTAATAACCACATTTTATCAATAAATAGACGTAAGAAAAGGGTTATCACCACAAGCATAGATGATATTTCAACACAACGTAAATGGGACATTGAGGATAAAACATATGATCAAACCGATAAGGTTCCTTTCATAACATTAGTTAGGTTATTATATAAAGAGTTAGATCCACTAGAAGTTAGGATGGTTATAGACAAATATGTTTATGGGTATACCGAAAAAGAAATAGAGGAAAAACACGACATAACACCTAGGACTTGTAACCAAAGAATTAAACGGGCTATGAGAAGATTAAATAAAAAAATAGATAAAAATCTTTTTTGTTAAATATTTATATTTTTTCAAAATTATTGTTTATAGAGTTCAATAACTCAGAAACCTTAAATGGTTTCGAAATATAACCATCAGCGCCGAGGCACATACCCTTATCAATATTTTCTTGACCAATACTAGCGGTTAGAAATAAAAATATTGGCATATCATTTTCAGATAATTCTTTTTTTAATTTTGATAATACCCCAAACCCACTCATAATTGGCATGTTAACATCACAAATTATAAGGTTTGGTTTTTTACTCATCACCATTTCAACACCAGATTTACCATTAGCAGCAGTATAAACATCGAAAGAACTAACTGTAAGAATGGAGGCAATAGTATCTCTTATATCTACATCATCTTCTATTATCAATATTTTCTTCACCGATATATTTTTTATTTTTATATATAAAATAACAAACTGTCAAAAAATTTCATACTTTTAAATATTTAACTATATAAATAAAGTTTATATTTAATATATACATTGTATAGATTTGGTAAAATATAAGAATAAATTTTAGAAAATGAGATATGTTAAAACACATAAGTCCTTTGATATAATAGAAAAGGTGAAAGAATTGGCAACAAGGCTTCACGGTGACCAAAAAAGAAAATATTCTGGTGATCCTTATGTTTCACACACATTTAGAGTTTCAGATACCGTAAAAGAAAATGGAGGTGATGAATCTATGGTTTATGCGGCAATTCTACATGATGTTTTGGAAGATACACCAACAACTGAATCTGAATTACTGAACGAAATGTTAGTGATTGTTGAACCAGGTGTTGCTATGGCTGTTGTTAGATTAGTTAAGGAACTTACCGATATTTTTACACATGAAAGTTATCCTGATATGAATAGATCTGGGAGAAAAGAAATGGAAGCCATTAGAATGGGTAGAATCTCACCTAAAGCTCAAACAATTAAATACGCTGACCTTTTGGATAACGGAAAAGACGTTCTTGTAAATGACCCAAAGTTCGCAAAGGTTTATCTAAAAGAAAAAGAAAATATTTTAAGATATATGAATAGAGGAAACAAGACCTTATATCAAAAATGTTTGGATTTCTTGGAAAATTAAAATAAGTTAATGGGAAAATTATGATACTAGGAATAAACATAGGTTTATTATTAGGGTTGATATTACCACCTCTACTTTACGCGCTAATTGTATACCTAACATCACCATTTGGAACCATAAAAATCAAACGTGGACTAAACCATATAATGGCTGGTGTTACTTCTGTTATATTATTGGGGTTTATATCTATTCTGATACCTAATTGGGACTCAAACCCGATAGAGTTCTTTAATACATTCTTCTTCATAGCACCTAGGGAGGAACTGGTTAAGTTGATTATGTTTATTATATTGGGTACTGTGTCTAATAGGTCCAAAGAACACCCTGTAGCCACTATGTTCTATATGAGTATGGTCGGTTTGGGTTTCGCTTTAATTGAGAACGCACAGTATGTTAGTATTTACGGTGAACAAGTATTACCAATACGTGTAGTAACTGCCACCATCGCACATATGTTATTTGGTGTGTTCATGGGGTATTGGATTGCTAAAGGCAATATACAGAATGGGCGAGGTAATCGTTCGGTCTTCGGTGTACTGATGTCTAAGAACTTACCAATCAAAAGATGGATACATGTTTTGATTGGGTGGTTAGCCGCAATTGGATATCACGGCTTATGGAATTATAACCTTTTAGTTGCCAATAACGCATATGTATGTTTTTGTGGATCCGCGGGAGAAATTTCTGATGTATCATCAACACCAATAATGATTATGATGATTTTCTTCGGATTAGTAGGTGCTAAGTTTGCTAGTAAGGACTTAAATGATAGTTATAGAAGAAGTTTAGAAAATAAAGCACCAAAGGATAATAAAGAATGATTTTTATTATAAAATACTTAAACAATTTACACTTCCCAATCCATAACACAGGAATTTATAGTTGTGGTAATCCGATAAAAATAGAACTCATAAGTGTTATTAAAATAAAACTTTTATTATATATAACAATATATAAATAAAACACACACATGACAAATAAAAAACAAAGTTGGTTCGTTTATATAATACAATGTTCAGATAACAGTTACTATACTGGCATAACAACTGATATTGATAGAAGACTTAACGAACATAATACTGGTAAAGGTGCAAAATACACAAAGGGGAGATTACCAGTTGTATTAGAAGAATCTTTAGAATTTCCTGATATGACAAGCGCTTCAAAAGAAGAATATCGTATTAAACAATTATCACGAAATAACAAAGAGCTTTTAATTGGTAAATGGAGAATTGATAGATTACGAAAAGAATTTGTTATATGATGATTAAAACTAGAAATATAAAAGTAGTAAATATATTCGATGATAACAATCATTGGACAGTTTTACAAACATGTAAAGATGATGTTGAAATCGGAACTCAGTATATTTTAATCAATGAGAACCCTAAGCGACAAACTGATGGACCATATAGAATTACTAAAAAAGGACTAGAACAAATGTTTAACCAAGATGTAACAATATTATTTTCGGAGTGAGGTTCGAGAATAGACTGTTTATTACTCAGTTTTTAATGTAGTTTCTAAATCCTCGGATAATTCATTAACCCGCCATATACTGTAAATATGCTATATTTTTTATTTGTTTTTATTATACTTTAATAATGCTCACCATACCTTCTTTATGGAAATCTTGATTATAATACCCTGTTGAATCAATAGTGTACACATAACTTCCAACCGGAGCTTTTTGTCCGTGATACGTACCGTCCCATTGATTATCTTGTCTGTCGGATTCAAATATTAATTGTCCCCATCTGTTATATATTATTAAGTGATATTCTTTCACACCATAACCAAGTGCTCCAAATGAATCATTTAATCCGTCTTCGTTCGGTGTAAATGCGTTTGGAACGTACATATATAATCCTGGATTTACTTTGACGGTATTTGATACACTACAAATATCATTATCAATTTTATTAACGGCAGTAACTCTGTAACTTGCACTAAAATCAAGTCCAGGTATTGGGTCTCCATCGTTTAATAAATTGGCATTGTTTTCGTTTATATCCATTAATAAGTCAAATGCATTTGATTGATAAGACACATAATTTAAGTTTATAAACCCTATGATAATTAAAAGTGCAGTAATTGTGTATTTGTTGATAAATGTTTTCATAATATTTTTGTTGTTTTTAGTTATGTTATATATTAACATAACCACAAAAAGTGCTGTTTTTTAACACGTAAAAAAATAAATACGTGTTTTCACCAATCATGTAGAAAACACTTAGATTCTTTTACCTAGTGGGTTTTCCCAACACAGACATTCTCTTTCACAACGTGATAAAACCAATATTATAGTTTTATATAAAAAATTATTTAGGAATTCAATGTATTTTTTATTATATTTATATAATGTTAGATTATAAAGATAACAAGAAAATAAAGTTAAATTAAAACTAATAAAATTAGGTTAATTGGTATATTATCCGTATATTATAGTATATATAAATCATTAAAACACAACCACTATGAAAAAAGATAAATTAACACTTAGAACAGAAATTCAAAAAGACTTCGATAACGAAACTATTAAAAATATAAATATTGCTATTAATCTTTCAAAAGTTATGAGATTTTTATATAGCGAATCAACTATATTTTTTGCTTCTTTTATACCTTTCTTCATTATGTTAATGTATGTATTTTCGCAATTCTCAAGTGTTGATTCTGGTGTTATCGTATCAACTAGTTTAATATTAATTGTAACTCACTTCTTATTGTATAAGTTTTTCTATACTAAAGTTCTTTTCAAAGATTCGAAAGATGTTTATGATGAATTTGATTATACTATTGATGTTCTTAATGAAATTAAATCCGAAAAAGTGTAAATTAAAAAACCTCATATCTGAGGTTTTTTAATATTATATTTATCTAAATGCTTATAAGCATAGTACTGCAAACGATTTTGGCTACTGCTCTACCAACTGAGCTAGAACCGGACTTTGTTCCATGATTGGTAGTCTTCACAATCAACACATTCAATTTCTCCATTAGAACTACACTCTTCACATCTAACTTCTCCGTAAGACTCACATTCACTACATTCTATTATACCTTCTCCATCACAATCATCACATCTAACTTCACCATCTGAGCATTTTTCACAAGATACTACTTTCTCACCACCACAATGATCACAATCATCATTATCACCATCACATTCTGGACAAGTGATATAAGATTCTCCATCACATTCACCACAAGTTAAAGAACCATCATTACATTCACCACAATCATTTTTACCATATCCATCACAATCTCTACATTCTATTTCTCCTCGACCATCACAATCATAACAGTCTCTTTCTCCTCGACCATCACAATCACATTCATATCTCCCATCAACAGATACTAACTCTATTAAATTAGATGAAGAATCTTCATTATTCGATATGTATCCATCTCTATAATAATAGAATTTTAATGTATCCATATAAGGATATTTGTTGGAGTAGTGCTTAGATAGCTTCTTAACATAAAATTTTAAATCGTAATATTCATCACTTTCATAGTCATCAACAGGACCATATAAATCAGTACCTTCAGATGAATCTTGGGTTGATTTATACCACCACTTATTATCTTTAGCATATTTCTTAAATAAACTAGTATCACTATCATTAGTGGTGTATATTCTATCCATGAATGTACCATTCCCAATACCAGAAATTTCAATATCCTCCCAGATAATGGCTCTACCAATTATCATTTTTTCATTATCATCAGCAAACAATATTAATAATTTAACATTATTCTTTGTATAAAATTCAATATACTCTTGACAAGAATTATATCTCATACAAGAACTTCCCAATATACCACCCTCACTGAGGTAATTCATTTCTAAGTAATACTTCTTAACATCATCTCCTTCGACTAATTCGAATCTATCCATTTTACCTTTTTGTATATCATGTGTTGATTTATATAAGTTAACAAAATCTTCTATATCTTTATCAGTTAATAACTTAATAACATCTTTGGATGATTTAGAAATATCAGATTTTTCTAATGAAGATAATAACTTTCTTATTATCTTACCAACTTTCACCTCATTTCTGCTAGTTGATTTATAAACATCTCCATCATCGTTATAAATATCCATACCTTTATCATCATTAATAAACGATAGTCTATCATTAGTATCACTAACATCAATAAAATTTACCTTAGTATCAGTATCAATATGAGCTGATGCACTTGTTATTATTCTAGAGATAACATTATTAAACATATATTTTGATCCTAACATATTTGATAAATCATCCGATATGTGTATTCTAGATTCGAATAACAATTCTAATTTTCTTTCTAAAATAAATTCGTTATATTTATTGATTAATGACATAAACTTATATATTAAAAACTAATCCCGAAACTTTGACTCACTTATCTTACTTGAAAGAAATACAACCCAATGAAAAAAAAGTAACCTCTATATTAAAACATTATATTATATATCCATATAATTGGAAATGAAGAGTAAATCATTCACGACTCTTCAGCAAATCAAACTTAATGACTCCATTATGTTAAAAAATGTGTAATAAAATTATACATCATCTATAAAGTAAACAAATAAAAAAAAGAAGAAATATGAAGAAAATTGGATTAATTCTAATCGCTGTAATAATAACAATTACAGGGTTCACACAAGGACTATTTAAAGACAGTAAATTCTTTATTGACTTTGGGCCTAAATTATCAGTTGGACCGAGTTGGTTTAATAATGAGGTATCAACCCCTTTTAACGATACAGAAAGCACACCCTATTTACATAAACTTAATTCAATGAGATTAAATGCCGGTGGTAAGTTTGCGTTCAATTTCAACGATAACTTTGCAGTCGTAGTTGAGTATTTATATTCAAAAAACAATCAGATATACAGAGTTGATAGTAATAGTTTGGAAATACAATCAATAGGAAGTGAAATACCATTGATGTTACGATTCAATAAAGAAAATGACACGTACATCGAAACCGGAATTGTCTTTGGTAATACGAAATCAGTTACAGAAACACTGAATGGTGTTAGTACTGATTATACCAGTCTATACAATACAAAGAGGCGGGGATTTTTGCTTGGAGTAGGAGGTTATGCTTTTGGTGTAGGTAATTGGGGTATATCAACTGGATTTCGATTAAGATACAACTTTGCTGATTTAACTAATTCACCGAAAGTAAGTGGAAGTAATATTTACGCAATGGATGATAGACCAATCGAAACTACTGATGTAACAATTATGTTCGTATTGGAATTCAATTATGACTTAGGATTTACAATGGCTAACTCAGCATGTGGAAGAAGTAGAAAATTTATGTTATCAAGAAGATAAAAAAGTTATATTTATGGATATAAAATTAAAAAAAAACAAAGATGATGAATAAATACATACCAATAATACCGATGAGGGATTTAACAGAAGTTACATTTAGTGAATCCGGGAATAATGACATGATTGCTATCGTTGATAAATTAAAACGAGCAAGTAAAAACGGAAATAATGAAAGAAGTAAATACAAAATAACATTTGCTACTAATAATGGCCAAATGAAAATTGATACAACTATATGGATGGTTGGTGATGAATATGTTTTATTAAAAGAAAACCTTTACATGCCAATTACCTCAATAATTGATGTGAATTAAAAACAATAAGATGAGTAAAACAGTAGAAATTAGAGTAGTAGGTTATGGTATGGAGTTAGTCCAGGGAAAATTCACCGATGAGGAAGTGGAAATATTAGAAAATAAGATGACGAAAGATGACGAAACTCTGGGTAATGTCATTTGGGATATAGAAGAATTACTACCAGATAGTTATGATTGGTATGATCGTGATGATTGCCTACATGTTTACGGTGCTAATGTAGATGGTACCACTTTATATATTATCGATGGTGATAAAGAGATTAAAATAGATAATATTTGGGAACTAGAGGATGAACCATATAACGCTAAAATAGATAGTGAAGAGATATGTCATTATGATGGTACTGAAAACATAATCACTACAATATCTAATGAAAAAGGGTGGATTATGTCTGGTACGATAAATTTAAAAGATGGGGAAGAGTTTGATATGTCTAATTTGAGAGTGGGGATTAAAGATATATTATTTAATGATTATGAGAATTCTTTAATTACAACCATACATTATAATGACGAAGAGATATATGCTGATGGGGATACGTCTGGTAAATCATTTTATAGTTATTTAGAGAAAAAAATGATCTCTGTTTGATTCTAAAAATCATCAAAACTCCAAGTGATATTTTATAATATATTAATATTTTAATCATACAAGGTTTTTAATATATATGATTATGAGATATGTAAAATTATTTGAAAATTTCAATAAAGATTCATGGAAAGATGAAGCCTATAAGCAATTGGCTAGTGAGTATATCTTTAATAACTTTGATGAGATGTTTTCATTTATAGATTATTATATTTCTATATCAGATGTTGCAGAAGAATGGAACACAAAGGAAACTACTATAAGAAAACGATTAGAATCATATTATGATTCCCCACCAACCGCCGAGGAAGAATGGTTTCCTATGTATTTACAGGATGGTGAGTATAGAGAACATATTATGGGTGAATTAGGAAGAATATACAATGATATATCATTTAAACCAAGTATGAAATACTGTAATAATGGTGGATGTAATAATACATTTATGAAAAAATCAAGATATGATATATTTTGTTCTGATAGATGTAGAAGGGAATATGATAAGGGAATGGCAAAAGGAGACTGGTAATATGAAATATTTAAAGACATATGAATCATTGAGACAAGACTTCGATAAAGAGATGAAAGAGGTTAAGCAAAAAAGTATAGACCTTATTAATAAGACAAAGGAAACTGTTGATGAGTATATGTTTAGTTTAACTGATTCATATAATAATCCTAACGCGATTGATAAAATCGTAAACCCTATGAACAGAGCAGAGGCAATAAATTGGACCAATGGTATACAAATTAATGATGAACCTGTTTTTTACTTAATAAAACATTCTGATTGGGATGGTCAAAGTGATATAACTCAATGGTATCATAATAGAAGAACATCAGGCCTTAGTAAAAGAATTGATGTTCAAAGTTTATTTTTAATAAAATATGATTTAAGATGTAAGTTCAGTGCTGATGATAGTGGTTATCGTTTATATGAAGAGAGAGATGAACTTGATGATTTTATTGATGAGTTAGAATCAACACTAGAAAGGATAAAAGAAGTTTTAGGTTTAGAATATAGACTAAAGGCTAAGTACTTAGTGGATAGCTCAACATCTATACCTGGTAATCCATATTCTTATCATGAACACAATCATGATAACTACTCTGATTTAATTTTATTAAAGGGGGAACTTGGATACCAAAAAGAAGTTGATTCTTATCAAAAAGAAAAAAATGGGAAACCAAATGGATCAGGATATTCTTATGTTGAAATTGCAGTAGAATTGGTATGAGATATATAAAATCTAAAGATGTACACATTATAATTCAATAGTGAAGTTTTTACTTTCCCTTTTCTTTTTCCGTTTTCTGTAAATCCATATAGTAATTGGTATTATTATAGTTGTCATCAACCATTGCCAATAACTTGAGAACCATGTATTGACAGAGAACTTTATATTAGACCTCACCTCTATTGATTTATCAAACACAACTATATCTTTAGAATAACCATCATCGTTGATAACAACCGTTATAATCATCTTCAAATGATTGTTTCCACCCTTTAATGGATTAACAACCCAACTCCATTCAGTATATGATGAATCTTCTAACACCTGTGTCTTAGTGCTCATCTCATTGATATAAAACTTCTCTTCATCACCTATTAAAGATGCTGACATTAAAGATTCAACTCTTATGTTCTCTATAATGACTTTTGTATCAACATCACCTTCATATATCGTATTATTACTTCTTTCACCAAGTATAAGGTCTATTTTAGATGAATTGTCCTTTATTTTAGTTATTCTTAGCTTAATAGTATATGGGTTACCCACTTGCATCTCATTTGGTACAGAATATGCTACCATACCCTCAGTATTCTTTGGTGTATCAGATGTTTGGTCTTCTATATCTAATATAACAGACTTGATATATTCGACATAAACATACTCCTCAATTTCTTTAGAATCTATATATTCTTCAATATTTGATACATTAATAGTATCAAGTGTAATTATTGGCGAAGGAGGAAATTCTACGTGAGTAGTATCAACAACTTCAATAACTATGTCAGTATCTTGATTATGTTCAACAACATCGGTTAATTTACAAGAATTAAGTAGAGATAGTAATATTATAACCCAGTGTATTTTCATATATTATATATTAACTATTTTTAATATATAATATATGAAGTATTTAAGAAAATTTAACGAAGAAAATGAATATAGCAATATGTCTCTGTCTGAGGCTGGAGTGCCTTATAAAATACCAAACACCGTTATCAATAATATTAAAGATATCTTTGTAGAATTACAGGATGATAATTATGATGTTCGTGTACAGAATTCTGTATTTGGTGATTCCCGAGTACCTGGTAAAGTCACTATCAATATAAACAAAGGTAACGATCAAAACTTTATTATGTCTGATGTTTATGATTGCATCGATAGAACAGATAACTATTTAGATTCAGAGAAATTTTTAAAAGAAAATGGTTATAAAGAAATGTATGTACACGTTATTTATAACTCACCCTTTATAGCAATTTCACTTAATAAGTTATTAACTAAAGAAGTTGATTGGGAATGGTCTAAAATAAAAAACGTGCTTTTGTATGGTTATGAAATAGGTGAGGATCAGAATTTAACCGAAGGACTTGAAGAGTATGATCTCAAAAATGCTGAAATAAAAAATATAATAATTACTATTAAAAATAATTTTAATTATTCAAAATATGGATACAATATCAAACCATATTATGGAAGTTCTATAAAGAAAGGTCCATACTAAAATAAATATCACTTTCTTATTTTACGTACTTTTACAGTCTGTTTAGGCGGCGGAAAATTATTCTTACCACCATTATTATCCCACCACTCTTTAAGACCACTAAACACTCTCTTACGACAATCTCCACAAGCTCTTGCATATTCTTTAACCTCGAATATTTCATTATATGTATTAAACAATTCTTCTATTATATGAGGGTGATGATTACCTCCTTCATTACATATTATTGATTGCATTACCGTATCTACACGTTTGAATAGATAGTCTTTGTATTGATTATCCTCTATTACTTTCTTCTCTATATTCATAATACACTACCACTATTTAATTTTCTGGATATAAACTCCGCTAATACAGAAGCTATAGCCGCTCCCAATATATCAAACTCATGAGTGACTATAAGTTGTGTCCATAGATAGATATGAAATGTTGAACACATAGCACACCCCAATAAACGACTAATCATATTATTTTTACCTTTAAATATCCAGTTTCTTAATCTGATTGTTGGTTCACTTACAATCCACAAGACACCGACACAAGCAAGTCCTATTATATTTATAATAATATCCATAATGGTTATATAATGTTATAATGTTTTGTTGGGTTTATATATACTATATAAATGAACATAAACACATATAAGTTATTTGAAGATGGGTGGTATTCCAGAATTTATACTCAAAACTAAAATTTGATTCCTATTTTGTTTACAACGTTTTCTATGCTTCTTTGACGCCATATTCCTTTCTTGATATCTTTTCTATGAATATCTCAGTGATAGTTGCACACTTTCTACTATTACCACTAGGCTTAGCAAACTTATGTACTTTATTTACATAATCTTTATTATAAGGAAATACAGTTAAAATACCAAGGTATTTCCCAAATTCATATTCTTCTCCTATTTTATAATCCATAATTTAGTTTATTATTTAGTTTATTATTTATACAAATATACATAATATATTTAAATTTTAGATTATATATATTAATATATAATTAATAATTAATAATGAAACACATAAACACATATAAGTTATTTGAATCATCTGATGATGAAGATTATGATGAATTAGTTAGTAAAGGATTTAAGTATTCTAATAACTTTATAAAGGATAGACTTTATTATCTTACAGATGAGGGGTTTATTTATAACGATGATAAGAAACAATACTTTGAAGATGAGAATGGTTACCAAAACAGTCCACATCAATATGTGAAATTAACTGATGCAAAAAAAGCTATTGTAGAATTTTCATTATCAATGAGTATTAATAAAGAAGATACTGAATACAGACATGTTAAAAAAGAATCATATGGTAGAGATACTAAAGTTTTATACTTTATAAAGTATGATAATACTGTTGAAACCATTATGGAATCTATAGCTTCTTTTAGCGAACACTTCGAAGATTGTAAATATAACCTTACACTCACTAGTGGTGTTTGGGTTGTTAGATTTATTATATCATCAGTTGTTGGTGATGATACTCGTTTAGAAGCTTATAATAAAAAAAGGAGAGAAGATTCTATTGATAGTATAGATAATTCTCTAAGAAGATATAGGGACCGAATACATGGCGGTACACCAGCTTTCGACAAAACAGCATTTAAGAATAAATTAGGTGAAGGTGTTTGGGGATATCTAGGTAGAGAAGAACAAGGGTTTCTTATTATACCAATCAATACAGAGGGTATTAGAAAGCAAGTTCTTAATAAGAATATTTCACGTATAGAATATATGGTGAATTCAACACACCATTATCTAAGTGAATTACATTCATGTGAGTTAAGAGAGATAACTAAAGATGATTTAGAAAGATTAATGAAAATTAATAAAGGTTATGATAAAAAAGGATTAGAATATTTCACTGATAGATACTTAGGATTACAAGGAGTTATCATAGACTTTGATTATCATGCTTGGTTAGCAAATAAATTAAAACCTATCGAGGATGAAGATTAATATTTTCGGATGTTTTTAAATATTTCATATCTATCTGAGTAGATACTTCGGTCTTTAAAGAAGTTATGTTTTCTGGTAATTGAATTTCTCCTTTAGACATCGACACCCCACCTTCTCTACTCTTTAGTATGTTGTCATAAAGTGCTTTAGGAATAGCAATTTTATATATTTTTCTATTTCCCATCCCAGCATATCTTTCAGCTTCTGATTTGAAAGGTGTAAACCAAGATCCAGCATTTCCTCTTGAAGAAAGAGGTAGTTTTTCTCTGGATACAGTATCTCCTTCTGCTCTATACACATTTATAAATTCTGTACCTTCAGGAGTTTGATTTACATTTTTATTATATAAAGTTGAATCTACATAATCAATATCATTATAATTAGATTCAAATGTCTTTAAGTATTCCATATATGTATATATAACATATATTAAACAGAATTACACGCGTATTTACACTTTAAATGAATAAATGTGTCTATTTATTCCGATAAGATTGAAGGGTACCTTCAACGCCACTCCTATCGATACCGTTGACATAGTAATGCTATCAATAAAATTAAAAATGGTTATTATATGCCTATAAAGTTCGCACTCACTAAAGAGTTAGATAAAGAACATTTCAATTAAATATATATGTTATGATTGTTTAAGTATTAAACAAAAAAGAACTATGAAATATTTAAAAGAACATATTGAATTTATAAAAGAGAGCGATGATGCTAAGTTTGAATTCTTAGCAATGATACCTCAGTATGAAAAATATATATTGAGAATGGTTGAGATACATGAACAACATTATTATAAAGATGTTAAGATATCTACTAATCCAGAATTTATTAAGGGTATTAAAGAATTTTCTAAGAAAATGTTAAATAAAGAAAATGTAATGGCAGAAGATTATTTAAGTATTATTAGAAAATATGAAAAGGAATTATATCAAAAGAATGAATTTGGTATACCTGATGATGAATCCGGTGAATATATGGATGAATCTATGTTTGGTATATTGGATGACATTGTTAGTTCATTCCGCGCTATTGTTAGAAGAGATTTTGATGGTTCTCGGAGTGCTATAAGAACATTGGAATATTTTAAAAAGGATATTAATGATTATAGAATGGATGATTCGTGGGTATATAAACAAACAGTAGCCGATTCTATGGCTAGTTGGGTAGATGATGATATGGATTATGATCCTTCAACTGATCCGGATCAAGATAATTATGACCCATTAGATGATTTGTGGCAAAGTAATGAAGAATTCATTGCTGATATAGAAGGTCATGTTGGTAAGAAATTTGATGATTTTAGTTATGTTGATAAGATGAGTGCATTTGATTATATCAAAAGTAAACGTTTATTCATTGATATGGCTGATGTTCCAGAAATCCAAGAAATGTTGGGTAAATTAAAAGAAATGTTAGGTGTGTGATAAACTTGTTTATAGTTAAATAGAATATTCTTCAATGGATTAAGATCAAGATGATTCCGATTGGTAATAAATAAAAATAATTTTAATATTATGATATCAAAATTTTTGAATAAGTATGGTAGTTTTACAATGAGTATATCTCTGGAGAACCTTATTTAGTTTGGAGTGTTTATATCTTACCTTGTATTATAATTATAGGAGTTAATCTTTTTTATTTTTTAATTCTGATTGTGTAATAAAATTTAATAAAAGATCATTATCTACCTTTTCAAGTGATTTATCTACTGATTCACAAGTAAAACAAATACCACATCTTTTATTATTTAATGGTGTTCTACAATACCAACATAAGTTTAATAGTTCTTTAGGAATTGCCTTTATTACATCTGTTTTATCCATATGGTCGGGATATATACCAAATGTGTAAATAGATTCATAATCATCTCGCATAGAAATAGTTTTCATTAATTCTAATCTATTATATTCTCTTCCTCCTTTTTGCAGCTTCTCCGCATCTGATCGAATGTTATAAATTGGTAAAAGAACTTTATTTATACTATACCACCTTGGAAGTCTTAAAAGAATACCCGCATGAAATCCACATATCTCCGAATCTGGTATACACGATGAAAAATTACCATAATCAAATGTATTTTGTACATAAAAATAATTTTTAAGACCTTTATTATCTAACCATCTTAATATTTTATCAACAGCTTCTAATTCAAAATTATAATTTTGTTCAAAATCTATTAACTTGATGTGATGAACTAAACAATATTCATCTGGATTATCAACTAACCATTTCCATAAGACATATACTGAATCAATACCACCACTCAATTGTATTAAAGTAGTTGCTTGTATTTCATTATCCTTACCAGTTTCTATTAAATTGGATGATCCATATAAAATCTTGTTCACATTATTTGTCTAAATAGTTAATCTTTTTTATTTTTTAATTCTGATTGTGTAATAAAATTTAATAAAAGATCATTATCTACCTTTTCAAGTGATTTTTCAACTTCGCTACAAGCATGACATGTACCACATATTTTATTATTTAATGGTGTTCTACAATACCAACATAAGTTTAATAGTTCTCTAGGAATTGCCCTTATTACATCTGTTTTACACAGACCTACTAATGGATGAATAACTTCATATCTGTTTTGGACTGAGTAGCATCCTTTTTCAGGACTAAACAATGGTACGGATCTTTTGGATGCAATTTCCATTATTTTCAATCTATTATTGTGCCACAGAAGTGATAAAGGTGCATTATCATAAATTGGTAAAATAACTTTATTTATACTTTTCCATCTTGGAAGTCTTAAAAGAATACCTGCATGAAATCCACATATCTCTGAATCTGGTATAACCGATGAAAAATTACCATAATCAAATGTATTTTGTACATAAAAATAATTTTTAAGACCTTTATTATCTAACCATCTTAATATTTTATCAACAGCTTCTAATTCAAAATCATGTCTTTGTTGATAATTTATTAATTTTATATGATGAACTAAACAATATTCATCTGGATTATCAACTAACCATTTCCATAAAACATATGTTGAGTCAACACCACCACTAAATTGTATTAAAGTAGTTGCTTGTATTTCATTATTACCAGGTGTTGACATGGTAGTTCCGTTCTGTAACGTGCGATAATGATTACCAGTTTCTATTAAGTTAGATGATCCATATGGGTAAACTATTCCATTCATATTAATTATAATTGAAAGTTTATCAAAAGTTTATTTTTCTATCATTTAATTATTAAGTATAATAGACTTTATTTTTAAAAATATATACAATTAAAATCAAAAGACTTTAATATTATGAGCACATTCAAGAAAGGTAATAAGTATCACAACTATTTTGTAGAAAAAGATAAAATGATGTTAAGTAAAGATCCACCTTGGAAGATAGATGGTGGTGATGGTAAAGGTGATGCTCTTTGGAGAACATCTTTAGCTTATATGACTTGGAAATTACCTGATATGAAAGAGGGTATCTTAGGATGTTTTAGAAAATTCGATATGATTGGTCTGGATAAATATTGGTATCAAGCATCAAGATATACCGGTAGATATAAAGAAGATGATGTTTCAAGGGATCAAACACTTTTAGCTTTCTCAGCCTTGAAAGTGAATGGTGACCAAGAAGAATTAAACGAAATATTAAATCATTTTCCATATAGAATATCTAGAAGGTTTATAATGACACCGACAATGTGGGTATGGACATATTCATTGAGAGGAAATAGATGGGCTGATTATTTTTGTTCAATACTTGCTTTGTTAGAAGTTCTTGTATCAGTATCATTAAATAAGATATTTGAACCTATGCTTGGATTCAACAAATCAATTGATCAAAGAGATTACCAACCTTATTTATACCAAGATAAGAAGAAGGGATGGAATAAAGTTCAAAAATTTATGTATTCTTTAATGTGGCCGGGATATGCCCAACATTTAATGTGTTGGCACATATATACGACTGGAGATAATATTATTAAGAGATGGTTGGAAACGTTTTTATTAAAATTTTATACAGAAGATAGTAATCTATTATTTAGACTTCTTTGTAGAGATAAGACAGTTACTTTACTAGAGATTGAAAATTATAAACCAATGACCAATTGGAGATGGCAAGTTCGATTAGATGGGTCTGCATCATCACCAACCGAAATTAAAACTGATGGTTCATTAGATTATAACCAAATGGATAAAGACTTAATTAAAAGATTATATGGTGTTAATAATATTTAGGTGTTGGTAACCTTTACTCATCACCATTCAAAATATTGATTAGAGAGTAAACAAATACACCAAAAATGTGTATAAATTCTTAAATGGAAAAATCACACAGAGAAACTAGAACATGGAGAGTATTGTCAAGTTTATAAACTACTAAACCAAAACGAAGATAATGAGTGAATTTAAATTAAGATATGAAGATAGATTTAATATCACCGGAAGAGGTGATACGATTACTGTTCGGTGGAAAGATAATAATTGTAGAGAGATTAAAAAAGGTGATTCAATCACACAACTAATAAGGGAACGAGATAATCAAGTAGATAATCAATTATACGAAGTTAGAGGTGTAGAGTTATTTAAAAAGTCATTTGATATTATAGGTGATAATATGGGGATATTAATTAAACCAAAAAGTGATGATACCTACTGCCATTACAGTGATTTACCTTCACCTATGGCATATGAAACTAAAAACAAATAAAATAATAATTTAAAATAATGATTGATTTAGCAGACGTTATTGTTGATCTCCAAGCAGGAGATACTGGTAAAGGAAAGGTTGCACATGCATTAGCTAAGAGTGGTGAATACACTCATGTGGTTAGATATAATGGGGGTGGTAATGCAGGACATACCATTTACCACAACGGAAATAAGTTTGTAACTCACTTTATACCAGTTGGTGTGATGTATGGTATTAAGTCCATAATCGGCCCGGGTTGTGTAGTTGATATACTAAAGCTGGAAAGTGAAATCAAAGAATTGGAAAGTGGTGGGGTAGATGTAAGAAGTTACTTATTCATTGATAAGAGAGTTCATATGATACTACCGATACATATCGAGGAGGATTCTCTTGATACCACAATTGGAACTACTAAAACAGGTAATGGTCCTGTATATCGTAACAAATATAATCGTAGTGGTGTTCGTGCTGAAGATTACTTACCAGAAAACTTATTGATTGATGTATATGAAGAGTTTTATTCAGATAATAAGGTATCTATATTATTTGAAGGAGCACAGGGTTTTGAATTGGATATTGATTGGGGTGATTACCCATATGTTACATCTTCACATTGTACGGTTGGTTCCGCAATCTTAAATGGTGTTCCACCACAAAAGATTAGAAACGTTTTAGGTATCGCTAAGGCTTATAGAACCTATGTTGGTTCCAAAAAGTTTGAAGGTAGTTCAGAACACTTTAGTAAGATTAGAGAAGTAGGTGGTGAGTTCGGAGCAACAACTGGTAGATCCCGACAAATTGATTGGGTTAACATTAATGATTTAATTAAGGCTATCAATATTAATGGTGTGAATAAACTAATCATTAATAAGATTGATGTCTTGGAAGAGGTGGGAGTTTTTAAATCTATTATAGATGGAAAAGAGAAAACATATTTGAATAGTAGTGATATGGAAGAACATATTCGAAATGTCATTAATTCGAAATGTCAATGTGTTGAAGAAATTACCTTCTCCTCAACACCATACGGTATTTAATCTTATTATAAACAAGTAAATTAAAGATGATGAAAAAAATAATATATTTAATACCATTGTTGGTATTGTGTCTCACTTCATGTAAGACAACAGAAACAATCAAAGAAGAAGTTAAAATAGATTTAAAATCTAATACTAACAACCCCAAATATTTAAGTTCATCTGATGCTGAGTTAAAATATTATACATGTGATTCAATCATATACAGATATGTATTCGTTGGTTGTATGGAGAGTTCAAAGGATGGCTGGGGACAAGACGAATCAGCTTGTAAATCATATGCAAAATCACAAGCTTGTAAACAAATAGAAAGGTAAAGTTAAATACATCCAATATACTCAACTTTCTATCAGATAAACATTATAAAAAAAGTAAAAGATTAAATTATAAAAACTAAACATGAAAAATAACGGATCAGCCATAATTAATATAGTGATAGTATCAATTCTATTTCTTTTTATAGGAAGTAAATACAACAATCTAAGGATAGCTTACCAAAAATCTGAAAAAGAAAAGGTAGAATATTGTGAGAAATATTACGAACAATCGAATGTTATCGAGGATTTGGAATATGAAATCCAAATGCAAGATACCGTAATAGAATTCTTGAACGATGATAATCAAATACTTTCTTCGTTCTTAGGAGAAATGGAATTAAAGCAAAATAAATAAGATGTGTATAGGGAAGATGACGATAACAGAGGCTTATAAGCACTTAAATCCAATTGCTCAAAGATTTGGACTTAAATTAAATCAAGTTAAAGACTTTAGATTAGCAAGATTAATACTAGCTAATCAGTTATAATAAAAATCAAAACTTAACTTAAACAACAATGAGTAAAGAAAAAATATTAGAAGAGAAACATAATATGGCAGCTTGTATGTTGTCTATATTAGATTACCTCAAATTACAAGATAACTGTAAAGAAGGAGAGGAAGATATGCTTGATTTGAACGAAGAAACACTTTCAGAAATGATGTTTAGGAAAATGAAAGGATATAATATTGACCTTAACAAAGAATTAGGTTTTACACATTTAAAACCAGTTATAAAACAACAAGATAATGAATAGTAAACATATAGCATTAGCTGAAAAGCACGGAGTTAAACAAGTATTATACACTAGTAGTAATACTATGAGAATAGATGGGAAGATTTATTCTGCTCAAATGGTATCAGACGTAGAAACTTTATTTGAGCAATCCAAGTGTAAAACATTAACTATATACGAAGGGCGTATGAATTATACAGGAAAGAATCAAAACGGTAAGATGGCAATCGGTGGATTTATCACAGAAGAATAATGCAAAAAGCCTTAAAGTTATTAGATGAAATATCAGAACACATAGGAACTTGCTGTGCAATAACAATGGAACCTGATGAAGTTCAAGACTTAATTGATCAGTTAAAAGAAGAGATAATAAAATTAGAAAAATCAATAAAAAAATAAAGCTAAGATGATTAAAGAAGAATACTTAATAGTAGCCATTATATGTTATATAATATACTTTGCTTGGATTAAAAAAGAGTGGCTTATATTTAATTTTATAATGTGTATAGGATATCTAACTGGTTGGTTCAAATCAGATGATGATATGAACTCATAAATTTTCTCACAACATATCATACAGTATTTTATATAAGTGTAATAAATAATAATAAAAATGTCCAGAAAATATCGAGTGGTGGAAGAGAAATATGAGGATGTTAGTCATTTCTACCCACAGTATATAGAAGATGATGGCACACCAGGATCATATGATTATCAGTATTTTGGAAGTTTTGAGTTACCGGATCCGATATTGGCGACAATGGAATTTCCTTATAATTGCCAGCAGACTTGGGTGAAAGAAAAGTATCTAGACATCAATGGAGCACATAGAAGAATAAGACAAGATATCAAAAATGAGATAGGACCTATAAAAGAAACTATCATACATGAATATGTGGAGGTTACATCGAAAAAAGGTAAAAAAGGTAAATAACATAAAATAAACTACAAATAAATGAATAAATTATACCAAGTGTTCAAACAATATAAGTATAAACTGTTGCTCATTTACTTGTTTATGTTATTGGCTGAATTGTCTATACTATCTCAACCATTTTTGTTAGGTAAAAGTATTGACGGTTTAATCGATAATAGTTATTTTTGGTTGTTATTGTTAGGTGTATCGTATTTAGTATCAAGCTTTTTCAATTATAAAAGAATGGTATACGACACTAAAGTATATACAAAAATCTATAACGATATTGTACTAAAATTTCTCAAAAATTCAGATGCTGATATATCTTCAAAGATTGCTAGAACGGATATGGCAGATCAAGTTGTTGAAGTTCTTGCAGGATATGTTCATTATTATATAGCAACTATCGTAACTGTGATAGGATCCATTTCATTCATTTATTTAGAAAACTACCGAGTTGGAATTGTAGTAAGTGTAGCTTTCATTTTCATATTAAGTGCGGTAATGATTTTATATAAAAAAATTAAACAATCTATAAATGTTAAACATAATCATTTAGAAAATAAGCTTACCGATTTACAAAAAGGATATACCGAATCAGTTTCGTTTTTTGAAAGAAATCGCAAATTATCTATATATGAATCGACTTTACAAGGCAAAAATTGGCTTCTTATAGGCACAATAAAACATATATTCTTGATAATGTCTATACTGTTATTAGCAGCAAGTTCTGAAACATTAACCTTTGGAGGCATGATTACAACATACTCATATGTTAATCAATTCTTAATTTCTTTACTATCAATACCGGTTGGTGTTGAAATGTATTCTAGAATAAGTGATATCTTAAAAAGAATTTAAAAATGATGAAAATATGAGTGATATATGTAAATGTAGATACCCTAAAGATAAATACAATGGTACTGGTAGATGTTTACTTTGTAATAATAAAATAACTACAAGTCTAAAACTTGATATTAAAGTACCTAACATCAATAAACTAGTGGGTGTTTTAAAGGAATTTCATCACCTTGGTGAAATATCGAAAACATATTTATCTTTTGATGATTACTATAAACTTATTACAGAAACTAATAATGTTGAGATATGTAAATTTTGCTTAGATTCTGATGGAGTTTGGAAAAGATTAGAATTACAATGGATGTTAGAACACTTCCAGAAAAACGAAGATTATGAAAAATGTGTGGTTTTGAAAGAGTTAATGGATAAACATTTTATTGGTGATGAGTCTAAACAAAATGAATTAAATGTTAATAAAATAAAAAACGATAAAGGTGAAGAATCATAATATAGTGTTATTGAGTGGAGGTATTGATTCTCGTAAATTAATGGAATGGAATATAAATGATGGCAACACTATCTTACCGGTACATATTCAAATGAATCAACCAAATGCTGAAGATGAATTGGTTATGGCTAATAACATTGTTATAGACTTTATGGAAAAATACCCGAACCAATGTACTCAATTAGAAATTCATTATTTGAAACCTAATGAGTCTAGTGAATCACCATTACATTACCAACAAATACCATTGTTAATAATGGGTGCGTTATACTCCATGAAAAGAAACACCAAAAGTATTCATATTGGTTATATTAAAGGTGATGATGCAATAAGTGTTTTAAATGAAATACAAATTACTCACCACACATTTAAACCATTTTGTAAATGGCATTGTCAAATAGAATTTCCATTAAAGAATAATAATAAATATTAAAAAATAAATGAATAAAGAATATTTAATAAAGTTAATAGTGTTTTTGATTCTGTGTGTAATTGGATCATTGATATTAGCTTGGTCCCAACAGGGACTTGTTAAAGATATACCTTGGTATTATGCCACAATAATGGGTTTATTGTTTATAATAATTGCTAATTATAAAATTAGAAAATAAAACAAAAATAAAAATTAGAATATAAATATCACTAATATATAAGGTAAGTATAATGTCTGAAAGTATCGCTTTTAGGAGATATATCAAACATAATATATCAAACATAATATATCAACTTGATTAAGTTATTTTATATTAAAGGCGGTTAATTAGTTAAAAAATAACTATATTTGTATTATAAATTAAATTTAAATGATGGTAGAAAAGATAGAATTAAACATACCGAGTGTTATTAATGTTTCTGATTTTGAAGTTGGTGTATTGGTGGCTAGAATGCAATTACCAAAGCTACACGATGTTCATAAACATTTAATTGATACGGTTTGTGCAAATCATAAAAAAGTTATTATATTTTTAGGAGTTCCAGTTGTGGAGCAAACTAAAAGAAACCCATTGGATTTCGCAACAAGGAAATCAATGATACAACAAGAATATCCTGACGTAACAATACTTCCAATCAGAGACCAACGTAACAACGAGACTTGGTCAACCATCTTAGATGGTAAAATACAAGAACCTTTCGGAAACAGAACTACACTATTATATGGTGCTAGAGATTCATTTATCCCATTTTATAAGGGTAAATATAAAACAGTAGAACTTATTGGCAATAATGACCAAGATAAAATTTCTGGTAGTTCGATAAGAGAAGAAGTAGCTAGAGAAGTAGGACACACAGAAGATTTTAGAAAAGGTGTTGTTTACGCTAACTTCGGAAGATACCCTGTAATAATGCCTTGTGTAGATGTTGTCGTTTGGGATAAAACAAATAATACAATATTATTAGGGAGGAAACCTTTAGAAGATAAATTCAGATTTATTGGTGGACACGTTGATGTTACTGATAAAGATTATGAATCTGCTGGTCTTAGGGAACTAAGGGAGGAAACCGGAGGAAACTTACAAGTAGGTATATCTACTGATGGTGTTTATATTTGTAGCGGTAAAATTAAAGATTGGAGACATAAAAACGAAGATAGTGAAATATTTAGTACACTATTCTTATATAAGAAACAATGGGGTCACGCTAAAGCATCGGATGATGTAGAAGAAATTAAATGGGTTCCTATTAATGACCTATTAACAAAAAAACAATACTCCAAAATTATTATAGAAGAACATATAGAATTTTTCTCTAATTTGGTAAATTATTTTGAAAGGGAAATGGTTGAAACAGTCTTTTCCTATAGAAACTAACTAAAACATATACTATGTACTTACAAGAAGAAGTAAAAGAAAGAAAAGTTGTTTTACCTGGTCGTAAAATACACAAAACACCAAGATTACTCTTGGGTGATGCCTACACAATAGGGTCTAATAAATTTGAAAGTCCTGAAGCAAAGGAAAAATCAGTTTATTACGTAACTTTCAGAAGAGAGTTGAATAAAATTAACCCAGTTATCTTCTCAGAAGGAGACAATAGAATTGTCTTTATTGGGTTACAAAGAATACTAGAAGAGTTGTTCTACGAACCAATCACACATGATGAGATTGATGAAACTAAACGTTTTTTAACACACGCTAAAGTAACAACCACTGGATTTAGAGAATATGAATTTCCAGAAGAAATTTGGAGAAGAGTCGTTGATGAATTTAACGGTAGACCACCAATTCAGATTAGAGCAGTCAAAGAAGGTTCTGTTCTATATCCAAATGAACCAGCAATCGAAATCACATCAACCGTTGATGGTATGGGTGTATTGGGAGCTTGGTTTGAATCTAAAATTTTACAAGTTTGGTCAAAGAGTGAAAGAGTTACACAAGATGAACACTTTCTAAATAGAATCAAAGAAAGAATTTTAAGAGTTGATCCAGATATGTCTGAGGCTGATCTTAACTTCTACGCATCTATTATGATTACTGACTTTGGAGACAGAGCTGGTATGACATCTAATGAATCAGAAGAATTAGGAATGGTTCATTTATATACATTCCCTGGTACTGACACGTTCTCAGGAGCATATCAAGCTTGGAAAAACTCTGGAGAAATAGAGGGAATATTTTCATCAGTAAACGCATTAGCACACCGAAATGTTCAATCATTCGAAAAAGAATTTGATTGTTATAAAGCAATTTATGATAGTTGTGGTGATGGTGAGATTATCTCAATGGTTGATGATTGTTATGACGCGAAATTCGCAGTTAGAAACTACCTATTACCATTAGCACTTAAAAGTAAATCAGAAGGTACTAATAAAGTAATTGTCGCCAGACCCGATTCTTCTAAAGAGGGATATACAACAAAAGACCAAATTTTAGAAATTTGTGAAATCGGTGTTGAATCTGGATTATATACAGAAATGAAAACCAAAACAGGAAATTGGAAATGTGGTACTTTACTACACTTCTTAGATGGTGATGGTAAAAATTTCGAAGACATTTTAGATGAAATGGATTTCTTAATTGATAATGGATACGCTTTCTACACTTGGGGATTGTTCGGACAAGGTGGGGGATTACGTAACGATTTGAAACGTGATAACTTATCTGCTAAATACGCATTGTCTTCTGTTGGTCACGAAGACAAACCAGTTGTTAAGTTTAGTGAGAGTTTAGGTAAAGGTACATTACCAGGACCATTCAAATTACTAAGAACAAAAGAAGCTTTGCACAACAAACAAACAATTGTATTTAATACCGAAGATGGTGTTGATATGATGATTAACTATTTCAATGGTGAGAATATTTATAAACCATTTGGAGAAGGACAGGACGATGATTTCATCGTTATTAAGAACAGAATAAAGGATCAAATGAAAAAGATGCCTCTAACCCTTAAAACATCATCTAATCATAACTACCCAGCTAGTGATTTTATTCTGGAAAAGAAACAAGAACTTTTAATTAAATACGCTCCAACAAAAGTGTAAACAAGTGTAAATGAATTTTAACGAAGGTAAATATAAACCCAAAGTAGTACAAGAAACTATTGTAGGTAAAGATGTTGTTTGTAATATCTGTGGAGTAGATAAGATTTTTATTGATTTAGAAGTTGGTAATAGAGATGTTATCAATATCATTTCAGCCCATTGGGAAATTGATACTGAGGGTTACTGGTGGGAATTAGAAGTTGTTGTTAGTGATGGTAACTCACCTATTATTACGTTAGATAACGTTAAAGAATGTATCGTCACCAATTTAAATTTAATGGATAACTTTCACGAACAAATACTAGGTACTGAATCACCTATTTAACTCGTATTATATTAATTGTGATTTTATTTATTAAGGCGTTCAATCTATCTTCTTTAAGAATCTTATCTTTTATTTTAGACCATTCATCATGAAAACTATCATTGAAACCAGAAGTAGAGAATAAAGGTCCCGTTTCTGGACATGGAAAAGCTCTAACATACAAAATATAATCTTTACTTAAATATTCGGATGTTCTTTCTATATATTCATATATATCATTGATTGGGAAACTTGACGCAACCGCAAGTGGAATATCATATTCGTCTGTCTCCGGATTTCGGATATTAATTAATATCTTAGATATCGAATTGGGTGGGTTTATAGGAACTCCTGCAGCATTAGATATAGGTTGATCCTGGAAATATATATTGTAGTAACCTTCATCCTTCAATTCTACAAAGATATCCTTTATATCTTCTATCATATCAGATAAATCATTATCCCAATCTTGTATATTCTTTAAATGATTCATAACTAACTTCCGTATCCGTTTACCCATTTACCGTTAACTTTTGCACCATCTTCCATATCCATCTGGTGTTCATCTTGTACACCCTCATCACCATTATCAATGTTATATCCACCATCTGGTATTGATGTTGGGTGAGATTTAAGTCCTAATTTTTCACCTGATTCATTTGGAACAAACCCTACTCCATATTGGTGTGTACCAACAATGACTTGATTTTTATCTGTAACATTGTGTATAGGAGCTTGAAAATTTTCAAATAATTTAATATGATTCATATGATATAATTTTTTTATAGTTTATATATAAATATAATTATATATGATATTTTTGTCTTTGTATTATATTAATTGTGACTGAACTAAAATCACCTTGTAGATGTTTACCTAGCGCAGGTGTAAATGTTGACGCTGAAGTATCACCACCTTTAAGATATATTTCTTTTAACTTAGGCCATTCCCAGTTATGATTGAAATTCCATCTATCACCAATTCTAAAATCTTTAATAGTGCTTGACATATGAACATACATAATATAATCTTTACCTAAATATTCATATGTTCTTTCTATATAATCATATATATCATCGATTCGTAAACTTGATCCTTTAGCGGCAGCATTATGATCTTTAAATATATTAACTATTATCTTGTATTGATAAACATCATAGGGTGGTAAACCATTCGTATTTCGGTCACTAAAATAACGATGTCTTATATCATATCCGTCATCCTTTAATTCCACAAAGATATCTTTTATATCTTCTACCACATCATTACCTATTGCTCCTATATTCCCTGAGTCCTCATTAAATTTCTTTAGATGTTTCATTATAAAGATATTCTTATTTTAACACAATGGATTGAATTCCAATTATCTGCTTGTATTACTAGGTCACTATACATATCCTTTAGTCTTTTAACACCAACTGATATCTCTTCCAAAACTTCTATGTTTCTTCTTTTCCAATCAATATGATCATCTAATCCCGAGACGGAAGAGCTGTCATCTTCTTCATATCCTATACTGACTTCTATAAAACCTCTAGCAATATAATAATTAGATATAGATATACTATCAGTATCATTAAAGTCAGCGAAGATAGATCTAACATCTTCTAATAAAGTTGTTTCTATTTTTTGTAACTCATTATCGCCATAGTTATGACTCCGTTCAAATAACCTAAGATGTTTCATTAGACTATATATAAAATATATCATATGAATGTAAATAAATGGTGTATTTGGTCGAAAATATATCGATATATCACCAAATTCATCAAAATTGGTATAAATTAACCACGATTATTTGTATAATCAATATAAATTCCATATATTTATAACATAAATCAAAATCATGAAATCATGAAAAGAACAATTATATTATTAATATTATCCTTATTAGCCATTTTATTACTGACCAGTTGTGAACCAACCGTTTATGAGAAACCATTTATCATAGTGGATAAATCAAGATATAATAGTGAGTGGGTAGAGTACACTTATGCTGATAAGAATGGACACGAAAAATTGTTTTCAGATATTGATAAGTATGATATTGGAGACACACTAAACTAAAATTAACATGATACACTTAATAGATTTCTTTATAATTTTTGTTGTGATAATAACAATCACACTAATAATAACCTCTATATCAAACACAGTGAGTTATTTCAAAGGAAAAAAAACAATCAAATTCTTTACTAAAGACAAATTGATAGGTATGTTCGGTTCATTCCTCAAACTAACACTTATTATATTCCTTTTAAGACAAGCAATCTTATATGATGGTTTATGGTGGTTAGCTTTAATCATTATGACTATCATCAATGAATTTGTTAAGGATAAGAAAAAAGTGTAAATTATCCTAACCAAGGTGGTTTTCCCATACCATCTTGCCAACCCCCTTGATTGTTATCTTCATCATCATAACGTTTATCATCTTTTGGATACATTCCATCAGGATCTTCTTCAAGATCTTTCTTTTCCCTTTCCTCTTTATTCTTAGAATCTTCTTTAGCAATGTGTGGGAAGTTAGAAATTTGATTTCTTTTAGATCTTTCTTCATCTTGTTTATCGAGATCAGAATAATCTTCAAATGTTTTTAAGTTTTTCATAATGTATATATTAAATATTATTTTAATAAAGGAGAATAGATAATCAGTCTGTTACCGATTGTCGTGTTGGTGAGTAGATATTCGTTTTCACCTTTAATAACCCAGGAGCATCTATTCTATTATACCAATTATTAATCTCATCAATATTTTTCTCACTTAAATTATGGACAGTCGCCGTATCCATACCATCATGTATAATTATACTAAGTTGAGTATAAGTAAAGTTATTACTATCAAGATAATCTTTTAACCTTAATAAAAAATCTTTTATCTCACCTAACCTAAATCCTTCATGTTCATCATCTTCAAACGAGACTTCACCTAATGATACACCACAAATTAAATAATCCTTTCCATATGGTGATACAAGTGTTAAATCAAATCTATCTTCATCTACCTCAGATAAGAAGATATCTTTAATATCATATTCTAAATCAGTATTTACGTAAGAGATAGATTCGAATGTCTTTAAGTATTTCATATTATTTAACTTTATTGAATAAAAAGCGATGTTGATACCATCCTATATCAAGTGTACCATCTTCTACATAATCATTAAGTTCCTTTAATGTTATATTATCCCAACCTGTACCATTTATACTACTAACAGTTATATCATCCATTTCATAGCCTTCTGCCTTTAAGAAAGATTCGATTCTATTTATAGTAGGAAGTATTTCAGAATACTTTACTTTATCATAACCCTCATCACCCATTGGTCTACCAACTAATAGTAATTGTATATAGTTTTGATTAGATACCCATTGGTCTTGACCAGGATCAGTTGATTCACCATCACCACTCCATTTAGTATCCACAGAACATTTATATCCTAAATCAGATATCTCATACATTAAATCAATAACATCTTCTCTTGCCATAGATTCATTAAACGTTCTTAAATACTTCATTGACTCTAATGGTAAATCTTCATCCTCCCCAAGGACTATCGCATCCTTATCAGATGAATATCCCAAGTATCCAGTTCCTTCATCCTCCCCATCACAATTATGTTTCTTTGGGTATATACTTCTAGCACCACACTCTTTACAATCACTTAGGTTATTAACACCATAAATCATCTTTCTTTTTTTAATCTCTTTCTGTTCTTCTCTACTTGGCTTAGTACTATATCCACGACCACCTATCCCTAAATCATCCCAGAAATGTTTTGGTAAGTCATGCCCCTCAAAGGTTCTTAAATACTTCATAGTTTATATATTATATTATTAATATATAAAACCAATGAAGTATCTAAAGAAATATAAGTTATTCGAGGGTTTAGACCAATTAGTAGATGATGGTCAATTCTTTTATTCATTAGAAGATGAAGGATTCTTCATTGAAGTATTTGATAGTAATAAAGGAAGAACATCAGGTATACAATCTAACATAAAAATCTATAAGCCTAAAGATGGACCTAAGAAAACCACATACGAGCGCTATACAAGGGTGAGATTTAGTATTGATGAGATAAGAGATGATGTATTAAGATTCATTGAGATGTGTCGTGACATTAAATACATTTATGCTGATGTGTCAGATGGAAGCAGATATACGATAGATGAGGTTGAGATGTTATATGACCCAAAACAATTAACAAGATATAAGACGGATGGATCTAATAAGTTACTAGATGATAACTTTAATATAGATATATTACAGATAACAATAGTGTATGGTTTATAATATGAAGTACATAAAGAAATATATGGTATTTGAACACTTAAAAGGATATAAGAGATTCGAATCTACATCTGATATATTTGATGATGTTAGTGATATACTATCCGGTATAGAAGATGAGGATTTCTTAGTCGGTAAGAAAGAGTCAATATTTTTCGTTGATAATGATACAAAACGTATGAAGGAAATGGAAGGTATTACGATACATATAGAAAAGATGGTTGGTGATGAGAATGATTATAAGCGTTCAAAACCTTATCTAGTAAACGATACAATATTAGATACTGTACAACATCTTAGTTCTTATCTATCAAAGAGTGGTTATAAGTTAGTAGTGGAAGCTATAAGTAAGACTGATGTTATTGCTCATCAAGAGTATTATCATCGTGACCTTGGTGATAACATATCGAGTATCAATGATTTATTTGAATTTATCGGTAGAGCACCCATCGATTATTTAATATTGTTAATATATAAACATAACAAATGAAGTATATAAAGAAATATAATATATTCGAGAGTTTGGATCAAGAAGTAGATAATGGTCAATTCTTTTATTCATTAGAAGATGAAGGATTCTTCATTGATATAAAGGATGGTAATAAAGGAAGAACATCAGGTATACAATCTAACATAAAAATATATAAACCTAAAGGTGGATCTAAGAAAACTCAATACTTAAAAGATTTACAAGTGTTTAGTCTTGATGAGGTAAGAGATGATGTGTTAAGATTCATTGAGATGGGTAGAGATGTTAAATACATTTATGCTGATGTATTAATAGATGAGGTGGATTCTATGAATAGAACTGAGATGTTATATGACCCAAAACAATTAACAAGATTTAAGAGTGATGGATCTAATAAGTTATTATCAGATGATTTTAATTTAGATATATTACAAATAACAATAGTATATGGTTTATGAAACACATAAAGAAATATAAAGTATTTGAACATACTAACCATGCTGCTATCAAAGATACTATACAAGATATACTATCTCCTTTATCTGATAATGGTATAGTAGTAGAGGTACTTTCATCTGATAAAACCTTAACAGAAAAATATTATGGCATTGAGATATACATGAATAAACCAGTAAATTCAAAGGGGTTTACATTAACACCTTATAAAGATGAACTAAAGCACCTCAACGACTTCATGGAAGGAGAGGGATGGGTTATTAGTGAGGATATGAGGGTTTTTGGTTGGGCGGAAATAAGGAGCATAATGACACCATTCAATCAATGGATATCAGCATTAAGTCCGGATCCTAAATATGTACGTGTACCTTTGTTTTATACACCTAAAGATAATAAGAGACGGAGATTTTTCGGAATATGAAGTATATAAAGAAATATAAACTATTCGAATCAATACATCCTAACGATGCTATCAGAGATTATATAGATGATATACTATCTCCGTTATCTGATGATGGTATAGTAGTAGATACTCAACCTAAAGAGAAACGTGGTGTAATGACAGGTATTGAGATATACATTCTAAAAAATGGAAATTCAGATGGGTTTAAATTAACACCATTCCTAGATGAACTAAACCATCTTAATGACTTCTTAGAAGACCAGGGATGGGTTCTAAACTCAGATCCAACAGTAAGTGATAGAAACTATGACTTTAATAAATGGATAGATAACGTAAAGAAATCAGAAAATACATATAATTCTGTACCTTTGTTTTATGTACCTAAACAAAATGATAGAGAGAACGTAATATCAGATTTAGTAAATGATACTGTAATAGATTATGATAAAGAAGAAATTACTTTTCCTTTTATGGGTAGTTATGATCTTCCATTGACATATCCCTTTACGCATTTAACACCTTACCATTATATTTGCCTCTCCGATTCACCAAGAAGAAAGAATGAGTATCCGGTTCCACCTTTCATTAGATATTGTAGATCTAAATATGGTGTAAAAGAGGAAGAGATGGTATATCTATGGGATCAATATAAACGAGAAATTTTAAAATTTGGTGGTGCAAATTTATTAACTGGTAACTAATATGACACACCACCTATATAATATTCCATTCTACATTTGTAGCTAAGGGTTTTTTTTGTTTATCATAATATTATGTTATGTATTTTCAAATATGATATGTTATTATCCTTAACCATTTTCGAATATTTTTCAATTAACACTAATTGATCAACTTTATATTCAGGTGTTAAGTTATGGTAGATATCTAAAAATATGGTGTCCCACTTTCTTCCACTATCATATTCAAAAGCATCTGTATGTATAAATTCTATCCAAGGCATAATAGGTTTCACAAAGTTAATCACATCTATATTCTTTTCAAGGACGCTTATACTATTAACTTCGGATAACTTCTTAAAGTTATGTGGTAATAGACCGATACCCAAACCAACAATAAGAATGTCACCTTTAATGTTTAGGTTAGATATTGAATTTTCATATAACGCTATCACCCTATTATTCTCATATGTTATTTTTTCACTTGTTCTCTTATCTATGATAACACCATTTCCATTACGTTGGCGTAATAAGTAATTTTCGGTTTCCTGTGGTTCATATAAATGACCTACCTTTTCTAATTTCATTAGATTAAAGAGTATGAGTTGTATAATATACTTTCAAATTAACAGTACCGTCTCCTAAAGTTGTGGGAGACACAATAGAACAAGATAACCCAGTTGCTGGTCTTACCCTAGACCCATATGTGTAATTACTAGCGAAACTGTAAGTAACAGCATTTAAATTTTCCATGGTTGTTAATCCTCTACCGAGATTATCTACTATTAAGAAGCTTCCTCCTCCTCCATTATTATATGGAGTTGTACCATAAGTGTATTCGAAAATTACTTTATAATCGTAATAATCAGATCCGGTTAGTACTGGAAGTACATCCTTTGGTGTAGTAGAAAGAGATAATATTTCAGCCGAAGATATTGAAACTTCTATAAAATTATCATACCCTTGGTTCTGTGTTAAAGCAACAGTTCCACTTGCATCGGGCATATCCCAAATTCTATTTCCTGTTAATGTGATATTTGAATTGATATAAATACCACCATAGAAACTTGCATTATTCCATTCAAGAGATCCTTGACCACTACTAGCAATCGTTAACCATCTTGAAGTACCTGCAAAATTTTCAACTTTAAAAATTGGTGCATCTTCTCCAATCGACCCATCTCCAGGTTTCCAACTTAAAATATGGTAGTCTGGAGGAAAGCCAGCTCCTGGTTCTATTGACAGAGGAGAATCTATTAGTCCAGTCGGTAAGACTGATGTGTTATATTGTAGGAAATGCTTATCAGTTCCAGATATATTTGGTAGTTGATTAGTTAAAGCAATCGTTCCAGTAGCATTTGGTAAATACCAATTTCTTTCCGCAGTTACTTCAGGAAAGTTGAGATAACCAAAAAAGTTAGTTGCTGCTTTTGCTTCTATTTTTAATTTCTCATTAGCTGATCCACCTGTATTTGTTAATATGTTAAATTGAAGATTTGCAGCAGCAAGACCAGCAGTGAATCTAACAGCAGAATCACTCATTACTATACCTGAATCATTTGGTAATGTTATTATAGTACCTCTACCTCCTGCAGATCCTTCTAACGTAAGGTAACCTCCGGCGTTAGATATTTGAGTTTCAGCCGATCCGAAGACGATATTCCCAGACATCGTTCCGCCACTAAGAGGTAAGTAATCACCTCCACCAATTGCACTTATAGTTGCTCCTGTTTTCTCTGATAAAACTAACCCATCATAACCAAGATATTTATAACCACCTGGGGTATTATTGGATCCAGTTAATCCATTTTCTCTGTATATTATCTTTCTTGCCATAATATTATTTACTTTATAGTGTATATATTAAATATTAAATAAAACAAACAACTTTATATAAATTTTTGAATAAAAAAGTATATTATTTAATCTATATATAAAATATGAAATATTTTTTATTTTTGAACAAACACTTGTTTTGGATAACAACATTATTAATATTATTATCAACACCAGTTTTAAAATCACAAAATACAGTAACATCCATTAATAATGGTGTCTGGTCGGACCCAACTACTTGGGATATAGGTGTACCATCGACAGGAGATAATGTAATCATACTACATTTTGTAACACTCGATATTATTGATACTATAAATGATATCACCATAAAAGGGATAACAACTTGTAATGATTCATTATACGTAACCGGAGTTCTTGAGATAGGAAATCATTTAATCTTAAATACCCCACTTACGTTAGTAAATGATTCCATTAATAATGGAAGGATTGGTAAGTGTAAAAAAAATAAAACAATAACCGGTGATATAATTTGGCAGAAATGGATAAGTCGATGTGATGGATGGGGTATGTATGGGAGTCCATTTAACAACCCATTAGTTGATTTAGGATTCATACACACTGGTTTTCCTGGTACTTCTTGGCCAACATTTTGGGTAAATACCTATTTCTATGACGAAACAATACCTGATGTTGATTTAAACATTGGGTGGGTTGTTCCTAATAATGTGAATGATATACTCAACAGGGGACAAGGATTCTTTTTATTTGATTCTTCTTCATCAGTAACTAATGACGCAAGAGTTATTGAACTTATTGGTATAACAGATTTAACCGAAAACTTTAATTACAATATAACATATTCTGGTTTAGATAGTAGTGTTAATAATGGTTGGAACATGGTTTCAAATCCTTGGTTAGGTACAATTAATTGGGACGCAAAGGGCTGGAAGAAAAGAAATATAGAAGATGCTATTTGGGTACTTGACGTTTGTACAAAAAACTACACCAGTTATATTAACGGGGTAGGTGTTAATGGTGGTAGTGAGTTTATATCATCTGGTCAAGCATTTTGGGTTAAATCAATTATCAGTAACCCATCTCTGAAATCAAAATCAAAAGTTATAGTAAATGATAATAGCCAATTAAAAAGGTTAGGTACATCAAAAGTTACTAAAATAACATTAAATTCAGATGAAATAGCATTTGTTGTAGATACAGGTTCTACTAATTTTTATGATTATACTTATGACGCACATAAATTTATCACACAATCATCAAAACTTTACACAAAAATAGATACTAATATATATTCCATAAACACTATAAAGGATAAAGACACAACATCTTTGTATGTTAAAGGTTCTGGTCAACTTAATTTCAATGGACAATCTGTATTTTACCAAGATATATTAACTGGTATTGTTTATGATTCAGGAATAAACCCAACATATACATTCATTAATAATATCATAGGGTATAACCATAGGTTTAATATTATACTAAAAAACACAATTACAGATATCCAATACAATGCTACTAACATTGATAATGAATTGATTAGATCTATTAATCTATTAGGACAAGAAGTTAATGATGATTATATAGGTATTATTATTGAGCAATATTCAGATGGAAGTATTAAAAAATTAATAAGATTTTACTAATCTTTTACCAACTATTTGTACTTTAGCATCATAGAATTCTTTAGGTATAATTTCTTATCACATTTAGATATCCACAACTATTAATGGAATATTATATAGAACTAATATAATAAAGTATTATGAAAATAAAAGTAACAAGAAGTACTCAAATTATGTACACAGACAATAGAACGATTGAACTGGAGATTCCTGATGGAACAGAAGATGTCGAAGCATTTGTTAAAGAATATATTGATGAGAATATTGATGAGGTAGAAGATGAGTTTATGGATGCAGATTTGTTAGATGAATACGGAGATCCAGATCATATGTTTTACACTGTTAAAGCCGACAAAGGTGAAATACAATGGAAAGATTATTAATCTATAATATTATAAACCAAAACAAAGATGAACAGTGAAATAATTAAAGATAAGTTTGGAAACCAATCTATGTGGTCAGATCCAAAATGGTCAGGAGCATGGGATAAGTTCAAAGAAGAACAAACATCAGAGATTGATGATACTAACAAACCTTGGCGATATGACATACCAATGAATGAATTGGATTTGAATGATAAGATTGTTCATAGTCCAAACTTTAAGTATAAAGGTAGTTCACATGAAGTTTATATGAGAAAGGCACCATTACAGAGAATAGGTGAATTAAGAAAAAACTTCTCAAGCGTATCTGATAACAACGAGATAAAGAAACAATTAGAACAACATATCAATGACAATTTCACACACGTTTATCAGGTTATAGAACAGAGACATGATGCAATCATAGCAGGTAGAGTAATGAATGAAATTACATATATTGTTCGTGGAAGTAGAATAGGATATTAAACCAAATGAAAGATGAGTAAAGAAGAAATAGAAGAAAGAGGTTGGGAATTCAAATACGATATACATAATGAACAAAAATTTCAGAAGGGTGATATATGGAAAGATAATGGACAAGGAGCATTTCTTAGTGTTACAAATGGTAGGATTATTATAACATCAACAGATGAAGGATTTAATCAAGATGGGCCAAATTACTCAGTTAAATACAATGGTAAGTGCAATAGTATAAAACAGTTTGATATGATATGTGAAATGATTGAATTAAAAGATTAAAACAAGTAAATAAGATGAAATCATTTTTTTACCAAATTGGTAGTATAACAACAGACAACGTATGGTTTCAACCATCATATGAAGTTGTAAGAGCGTTTTTTCAGGATAACGAAATCTCACCATTAGCAATTAAATATAAAATATTAATTGTTGGAGGATTCTTATATAAAAAAACGACATGGGATTTAGATTTATATCTTTTACATGATTATGATGAAAATACAGATTGGAGTCAAGTAGAAGAGGATATGAATACACTTAATAATATTGCTTTAAATCGATATAGTTTATTATTAGATATTTCAGTAACAAGTAAACCACTTAGTTTATTTTCAAAACGTGAATTAATAGAATACAATAAAGATAAACCCTTTGAAGATTGGTTATTTCCTAGAATCACAGAAGACAACCAGATTTTTATTAAAATACCTTCATATAAAAAAATAATTGATGGAAAAGTTCAATTCGATACAATGGAATATGATTTTTCACAACCCTCGGAAAAATATAACGAAAGCAATTTCGGTAAATTTACAAAATTAACAACAAATGGTTATTTATACAAGATAGACAGAAGAGCTACTCCACATAGACATAAATTACTAGAGACCATAATGAGAACCAATATATCGGATGATATTAATCATAATTTATCTTATGAAAAGTTCTTATCTATGTCAAGTGAGGATTTCCATGATTCATTAATACATTTAAATGATTGGCCAATTGTTGTTGGAGGTTTCTCTTATTTTCTTTCAGATGAAGTAAAAAAAGAGATATAAGAATTAAAACAAATAAATAAGAATAAATATGATTAAAAAAATTATCAAATCAATTAAATCCTGGTGGAAGCGACATATGGTAGATGATATACCAAAACATTTAGATTTATAATAAAGTATAACAATTAAAAAGGGCCCGTAGCTCAGCTGGATAGAGCACCTCCCTTCTAAGGAGGCGGTCAAAGGTTCGAATCCTTTCGGGCTCACTAAATAAAATAGATGAATAAATTATTATTAGGGTTTTTACTATTCTTTACTGGACAAGCAGCAATATGGTTTCAAACCAATGGACAATTTGTATGGCCTTGGTTTAAAAGAAACCCACTAGCAGTTTCAATAATCTTTGGCACTGCTATTAGTTACATATTAATTTATGGTACTAAATTTATAGTAGAGTATTATGATGGTCTATTGTGGCCTGGTAGGTTTATTGCATTTGGTTCAGGTATAATATCATTCACATTTTTAACTTGGTTCTTTCTAGGCGAAGGTATTACTTTAAAAACTATTGTATCATTATCTTTAGCATGTAGTTTAATTTGCATACAAATATTTTGGAAATAGAAAGTTGATTTTGGTACAATAGTTGTATATTTTGGTTAGAACTAATATATAAAAAATGAAATATAAAATATTATTATTATCGATAGCACTCTTTTTCACTACATTTATTAATGCACAAACAAAAACATCTGTGATTCAAACATCAGCAGAATGTGGTTCTTGTAAAATTAGAATTGAAGATAAATTGAATTATACAAAAGGAATCAAATTTTCAGAATTAAATTTGAAAGATAAAAAAGTAACGGTTAAGTATTCCACGAAGAAAATTTCTTTGGATCAAATTAAAAAAGTTATTTCTGAAACAGGATATGACGCTGATAACGTGAAAGCGATATCTTCATCAGTAGATAAACTACCAGTATGTTGTAAGCCTGGTGGGATGAAATAACAATCTATACTATCTCTGATTCAATATATTCATCTGGTTTGTATAGTATTCTAAAACTTGTTATGTCTCCTTGTTGATAGTTACGTACACTAAGTCTAGGGAAAGAACACCATCCATCACCACTTGGTTGACCTATATCACTTGGTTTATTAATAGTATCTAAATCAAATGACCTTTCATCACCCCTATCAATTATAGTGAATAATAAATAGTTATCACCTAAGTATTCTTTTAATCGTTTAGCTACGTTAATACATTCTTGATTCCACATCTTAATCTTTCTAGCCTTACCTCTTAATGAACCATCTGTATTAACCCATCTCTTAGTAACAAAGCGTTTCTTATCATCTTGCCATAAGTCAGGTCTTTCAACAGGATCTTTAACGAATACAGTAATAGCTGGTAAGTCACTATCCCATAGTCTTTTATCTTCTCCTTCCAAACGTGAATGGTTACCTTTACGACCTTCTAACCCATTGAACGTTAAATCTAATTCTATTGTATAAGGTGAGTCTTCTTCTAAGTCTTGTACTATATCTCTAACATCACGCACAAAATTCTCACTAAAAGTATTGGTATAATCTCTTAACTTTAATTCTTCAAATTTCTTTAGATATTTCATAAGCTTAATTTCTGACCACTTCTTGAATTAAATACCGGACTATTATCTTTATCTCCTTGAATCCCACCTTTTATAAAGTAGAAACCATCATTTTTCATTTCATCTGTAATTTTAGAAATGTTTATAAAGTCTTCTATTTTAATATTTAACCCTTTCATAGATTCTTCAATCTCTTGAATAGTATATTTTATATCATCTGGAAATGAATTATCAACTGTTTCCGATAATTGAAACCACTCAAAAAACTTTTTAATTTTATCTTCTACACTCATATTAGGATCCTTTTTAAGTCTATTAATCAAATTATCACTAAGGTATGTTATAAGTGGAGTATAAATTATATATTCTTTTATACCATCATAAAAATTATTTATTGTTGGTCTAACATCATCAAAAACAATTCTACCAGTACCCCATAAATAACCAACAAAAGCTAGTTTCCAAACTCTAGTATCTTGTTGATTTGTATTAGGACATTTACTATTTGATTCTGTACAAATATCCCATAACGGATTTAATATCTCTTTTTCCTCATCACTAGACTCATCTTCCCACTTTTTATAAATATCTTGATAATATACTTTTATAGTAAATATTCCATCTTCTTTAAATGTTTTTGATATCTCAGCTAACTTAGGACAACCTTTAGCTTCTAATAACTGTGTAATTTTTTCTTGTTCAATTCCCACGACATCGGTTGTAATTAAACAATCTCCTTCGAAATCTGATGATTCAGTCCAATGGCGGATTCCTATTTTACCAGATAAGTAAGTTTTACCTGTACCACTTGGACCACACAGTAAAAATAGTTGTTTTCCTTTGGTATCTAATTTCTCTAATAAAAGACTAAATTGTTCGTATAACTTTAAGTATTTCATAAAATTTTATTTTATTAGTTTATATATTAAATTTTGCATAAAAAAAGATAAACAAATGAAAAGGAAAATGTGTCTTATAAAATTATCTTTCCCATTCTATCTGGGTGAGATATTTATTTTACTTGGTTGTGTTAGTTTAGTGAATGATTCACTATTGAGATATATGTACTTTTTTTGTTGTGACCATTTGAATGGTTGTGATTCATCAATGAATTTAAGCTCGTAATTGTAGAAGGTCATGTTGTTCACTTCGTTTCTCACAAAGAGCAATGGCTTTATCCCATTATTTAATATTATTTATTATTCTTATACATTGACTAATCAATCTTATATTAATAATTTATAGATATAAAAAAACCTCTCAAATTTTGAGAGGTTTCTGTTTATTTAGCACTAAAGATGACATATCTTTTATCTGTCTCAAAAGGACTGAATTTGAATTCAGTTCCAAAAACTTCATTCAGAGCCGGTATTAATTTACTTTCCGCTTCGATAACAAATTGACTATTCAAAGGATAATCACATCTTAATTCATTATTAATTCCATCACCTTTAGAATCTCTTGCAAAAATAATAAAACTACTATCTTTGAATTGTTTAATCATTCCGTAATTTCCTTGTAGATGCTCATTTTCTTCGTTGTTTTCTCCCAATTGAATATCACTAACTTCTAATTTAGGTTTTAACGTAATAGTATCAGAAGCACCAGTATCAAATTGACCAGCGTCAACAATCTTAACTTTGAATTTAGATCCGCTTAATTTAGTATCATCACTACCTTTTAATACATTCATAGAATGAACATAAAACTCTACACCATTAAGTAATTTTGATTTATTTTCACCGTTTAGTTCTTTTACTGTTTGGTGAGTATCACCTTCTAATATTAGAAATGATTCATACTTCTTTAAATGTTTCATATTATCTTTTTTTTTCTTATTTATATATATTAAACTTTTTAACTCAAATTTTAAATACTTCATAATTAAATAATTCTTGTGTATTCATAAATTGAATTACGTTTATTATATATAGTATATGAAGTTTTTAAACAGTTATAAACTATTCGAATCCAATGATGATGATATCAGATTATTATTTAGTAGTATAAATGATGATGAATTTAAACTTGATGTCAAAAATAATGTGGTTAGTATTACAAAGAAGAGAACTTCTGGTATGACAGTACTTAAATCTATCTTTGATGAAGATGATAGACATGAAATCAACTCTATCATAGATCAAGTATTATCTATTGGTGATTATGTATTAGATGGTGAAATTGAATACCAACAAAAGATGTCAAGTGTTCTAACTAACCCAACATCAGGTAAAACAGTATTAACAGGAAAGGTTACTGATATAGATATGAAATCATTTATGTCAGAACATGCACTTGACCAAACTGAATTCTTAATCAAGACAAAGGGTTTACCATCATTTAGATGGAGTATCACACAGAAGGAGATGATTCGTAACGAAAAAACCAATACACCTATTTTAGTAAACACTAAACAATCATTCAGAGAATTGGGTGGTGGTACAAGAAAAATGACTTTACTAGAAAGAGATAATACAACAGATTATTATTCTTTCTTTTATAAGAGAAAGGGTGATTATAGTAGATTGGGTACTTTTATAAGTGAATATGATAGATATTCTATTGAATATGTTTTAATACTAAAGAGTGAGGTTAATAATGATTTAATAAAACCATCAATATATAAGGTTAAATTAAAACTTACCACCCAATAGATTGTAAGTGATATAAACCTCAATTTTATATTACCACTTTTCAAAAGGACTAGAACAACACCATATTCCTACACTAGAACAGTTTGTTTTATCCTTTGTTTTTAATTTTTTTGTATATATTATATAATATAACATCAGAAAGTCTTTATTTCAATATAATATCCGTATATTGTGAAAGTAAATTATACTAAATGATAACAGATAAGATTATACATACTATTAGAAGAGAGGGTAACTCTTATGTTATTACCTTTAAGATAGATTCTGCCGTTGTATTAGATAAATTTGATACTATCACATACACACATACAGAATATGGAACCAGGTTCGAAGATTTTATTAATGAAATGTACAAATCTGGTGTTGAAGTATTTAGTACTAGATCTTATGATAAATGTGAAGGTGATTATGTACTTAGACACTTTATGATTTATTCTAAATCAATCACAGATAACACACCACATAACTGTTTAAATAGAATGTTAAAGTTTATTGATGAGGTTGAAAATGATGTGTAAGATAAAACATAACTGGGAATATTATAAAGATTCCGTGGTATACAAAAGTATGGTCACTATCGTTGGTAATTCGAACAGATTGGATCAAAATATAAGCACCAAAACTTACGATATACGTAAATGTAAAAGGTGTAATAAGAAACAAATTAATAGAACCAGTCTAAGCAAACGGTTTTTGGACGTGATATTTTTAAATAAATCATCGTGGAAGCCTTGTGATTTAACAAATCAAGAAATTAGAGATTTCAAATTAAAAAATCTAGGTATCTAATACAATAGTAAGGTTTATTGTAAGGAATCTAACCAATGTATCTAAACCATATTCATTTATTAACTTATCTTTAAATGAACCCCAGTTATTATCTTTGATTGTACGTGAAGGATGATTTGGTCCATAAGAAAAAACGGAATGGCTAATTGGGGTGATGACATCAACAATATTGTTTAATAAAGCACCTACTTGATTAGTAACTACATCACCATAAGAAGAAGCATAATCATATACCCTATCAAAATTATCAATACACTCACTAAATATAAATGGAACATTACTAAAAGTTCTACCAAGGATATTTTCATAATTAGATTCTACCTTTTCTAAAGATATTATTAATGTTATCTTATCTCCGTAGTTAGGATGTAATTTATTTACACGACTAGACTCTACCTGTGTCGGAGATTTTGGAGTTTGAATACTTATCTTATACCCATCATCAGTAAGGTCTAAGAATATATCTTGTATTGTTTGTTTTAAGTTAAGTGAGGTTTGTTCTAGATTAGAACTCTCATTGAATTTCTTTAAATATTTCATTAGACTATATATTAATTTTATTAATATGATATTAATTGTAATTCGATATTCATAATTGGTGGTATCTTATCCAAGTCTATCTTATCATATTGATAATAAATACCATCTTCACTTATCGAATATCCTGCTGTTGGTACAGTGTAAACTGTTTCTTTATAATTCTTATTATTTCCTTTAATTGTTAGTGTTATATCACAATCCCACTTATCTTCCTTGAATATAGAATATAGTCTAACTAAATCATCAAGTAAATCATTGTTTAATTCTATTGGATTGGTATGGCCAAGATCTTCTCCGTATCTGATAACAGATGATATATTAATATCGAATCTAAATTCATAACCACTTCTAACATAATCACCCCATTTATTATTGTGAAGTTCATCTATTTTAATATCACAGTTATCCCAATCAGAGAAATTAACTAAGATATCTTTAATCTCTTGTTTGGTAAGACTTGATAGTTTAGGTTTATGTTTATACCCAGAAGGAGCATCAACCATAGATTCGTATGTCTTTAAATATTTCATTAGATATTTCATTAGATTATATATTATAATCTACCATTCAAAATAAGAATCATTTTACAATCAAATATAAAGAAAGAACAAAAACAATATAATTAGATATATAAAAATAAAAAAAAATATGACAGGAGATAAAAGAACACCACAAGAACGTTTGGTTGATGCTACACAAGCTTTAGCAGTAGCAAAGTCAAAATTAGTTAGTGCATCAAAGGCTGATAGTATTGCCAATGATACACTCATCGCAGCTTCTGCGGCTGCTACACTAGCAGCAAGCGCAAATGCAGTTGCGAGCAGTGCACAAGTAGCAGCTGTTACCGCACAAGCATTAGCAGTAACAGCTGAGACGGCAGCTACAGCAACACTTACAGCAGCAACTGCAGATGTTGCGGCAGCTGGAGTAGCTGTAACCGCGGCAGCCGCATCAAATTGGATTCCATTTTGGGATTTTGGACCATCTGAAGCGGCAACGGCAGCCGCAGCATTATGGCTTGCAGGAGCGACCGATACAGAAGCAATTGCGGTAGCGGCCGAAGCTATTACATCTGCTGCACTTGTGACCGCGTCAGCTACACTAGCAACTTGTACTACAGCCTTAACAGCAGCATCAGCGGCAAATGCTTTAGCAGCATCCGCTGCAACTGGAGCTGGAGCAGCAAAAGCTATAACAAGTGGGAATGCTAGTGATGCAAAATCAGACGAAGTCGCTGCACAAATAGAATATGATGAAGCTTTAGCCGCTTGTCCACCAACAAAACCTTTAACGGGAGAATCTGTTATTCATGTTCAATTTTTGAAATAACTTATTGAATTAATGAAAGGTGTTATTATAATGATAACACCTTTTTTATGCTGTTTATTTAATGTATTACTGGAGCGTCTTCAACTCTTCCTAAAGTATAAAGCATCTTTGTATGGTTTGATAGAGCCTCATAAAATGTTTTATAGGAATGATAAGGTAGTTCGTATTCAAATGCAGTATCTCTTACAATTTTTGAAATCTTACGGTAATGAACATGACAAATATTTGGAAATAAGTGGTGTTCTATTTGATAGTTTAACCCACCTACATACCAAGAAAATAAACGTGCTTTTGGTGCGAAGTTCGTTGTGTTCATTAATTGGTTTTCTGCCCAAGATACTTCTACATTTCCGTTTTCATCAGGCTTTGAATAATCTGATGAAGGAACAACGTGTGCTGGTTGGAAAATTGATGCTAATGTTACACCAGCAATAAAGTGCATTAATAAGAAACATAATACTGTTTGGTGCCAAGGCATTGACCCTATAAGTAATGGTAGACCAAGAGTAAGTATTAAATAAATAGTTTTTGTTGAAATTAAAGTCCAAAGAAAACTCTTACTTGATAACCCCTGTGTTTTAATTAAATCTTTATTCTTATATCTTTTCCATTGAGAATAATCTTTAGTTGTTGCCCACATCATAGTCATCATGCCATAAAGGAACCATGCATAAATAAACTGAAACTTATGACCCTTTCTCAATTTTTGATTTGGTGAAAAACGCATTAATGGATCAATTTCAATGTCTTCATCCATTCCATGTACATTTGTATAAGTGTGGTGTAAAACATTATGTTGAATCCTCCAGTTTACATCACTACCACCAACTAACCAAATCAGTTTTCCCATAAATAAATTAACGTGTTTATTCTTCGAGTATGCGCTGTGATTAGCATCGTGCATTATTGAAAGGCCAATTCCTGCCATTCCAAACCCCATCAACATCCACATCAATATAATTAATAAAGAAGAAGAAAGTGTTGTGAGTATTAGTATGAAAGGTGTTAAGTATAAAGCCAACATAAATATAGTTTTCAATACCATGTTTACGTTTGCAAATTTTGAAATACCTTTTTCTTTAAAGTAAGCGTTAACACGCTTTCTGAGTACTTTATAAAATTCCTTGTCACCTGTTTTGGTGAATCTTACTTTTTCTAAAATCATCTTTTCATATATATAAAATATGAAATGAGGAGAAACTATACAGAATTAATCACATATTTTTGTATAACCAATATAATATCCGTATATTTATGGATATTGATGAATTTTAATAAGAAATACTACTGAAATTAAAACAAAGATGATTAAAGAAGATAAAATAACAGTATTTATAGGAAGACTACAAAAGATAGGTGTAGAAGTAAAGCTTAGTGGTAACTACCCTTGGATTTACATAGAACGCATAAATGGTAAAAGTGTTACTGAGACATTTCAAGCTAATCATGGATTCACAGTAGCATTTACACCGATTAAACAAGGACAAGAAATACAGTTTACTGATATAACAGAAATTTTCAAACTGATAAGAAAGTATAAAAGATGAAGAAGATTTATAATAACATAACATGGTTCTTTAGACGCTTAAAACGTGTATGGGATTTCCTACCTATTATTTGGAAAGGATATGATTTTGATTATGTTCATGCAATAGAACTATTCAGATATCAATTAGAACGTACTGCTGATTTATTAGAGTCAGATAAATCATATACTGTTGATTCTAATATACATGCTCAAAAGATTCGTACTGCAATTAGATTGATGGATAAAGTATATGATGAAGAGTATATGGAAGATTTTTATAAAGGAAAACTTACCATAAAGGAAGCAATTGAAAAACAAGAAAGAGCTCACCAATTACTATGGAAGTATATTGAACATAATATCCAAGGATGGTGGGATTAATTAAACTAAAACAAAGATGATGAGTGAAATAGATTTATATACATTCCCCCAACTAATATCAATTGGGATATTTTGTGTGATGATAGGATTCTGTTTAGGTAATATATTTCAAATACAAATGAGAAAAAACCAAAACAAAGATGAGTAAAAGAAAATTATCACCAATGGAAAACCAAGTCTCAATAATGTTACAAAGGGAAGGTTTTAAAAAAGCATTACAAATTGTAAATGATACCATTTTAGAGAAACAATATAGTTCAACACAAACATATTGGAAAGAATTCAAAGAAGAATTAATAAACCAAAACAACAATGAGTAAAGTAAATAAAATACACACAAGATTCATATTAGAAGTAGTACACGAAGGAGTAGAATACCACGTAACTATCAGTGATGACTTGAAGACCATATTGGATATTGATGTACTTCCTACATTTGATACAAAACCTGGTACAAAACCATTACAAGAAACAGCATTACGTGAACTGATATGGGAAGCATTTATGAAAAATGAATTAGATTTAGATTAAACCAAAACAAAGATGATTAAAGAAGGTGAATATTCAGGTAAAACGATAAAGGATATTAAGACTAGCCCAAAAAACAATAAAATTACCATTACATTTGATGGTGGTGGAAAGTTAATATTGATGTCAAAAATGGGTACAGATAAAACGGGTCATAATAAAGCAGAAATTTATATTTGGTGATAGTAGATTTAATAAACAACAGGCAGACGAAAAGGGTGTTACTTTTGATGAAATGGTGAAGATAATAGAAGAAGAGCTCAAATTTAAACCAAAACAAAGATGATTAAAGAAATTAATATAGAATGGTGGGCAAAAGATGATTGGTATTTGATACCAACATTTAATTTACACGTAGAATATAAATGTTTTAGCTTTCACTTTCTAAAGTTTACTTTAGAATTAGCTTATTAAAACTAAAACAAAGATGAATATTTTATTAGAAAAACTTAAAGTATCAATAGAGAACGAAGACTTTAAATTGGCAGCAAAGTTACAAAAAGAGATTAATGAGATAAGAAAGCTATATGATGATTTCTTCGGACCGAATCACCAAGAAGAAGTTAACAGATATCTAGATTCATTTAACAAATAAAACAAAGATGAGTAAAACAGAAAGTGACATAATAAGGATAAAAGCCAAATGGAGTCATCATCAACAGTATATTAGACCAAAGATTATATGGTGGAATGAAATAAATAAGATATGAATAAAGAAGAAATAAAATCCTTACTGATAATGTGGGAAAGTTTTAACAACGGAGTTGACAATACTATTAAAGACAGAGAAAAGATAGAAAAAAAGTTGAATGAATTTTTGGATAAAGAATTATGTATTTATTCTATTAAAATAAACCAAAATAAAGATGAGAAGTAGAGAAGAAATATATAACAAGTTAATAGAAATGAATAAACATAAGGATGAATTAGCTCATTTTTTAAATAATCCACCATATAAAGGTTTGTGGGGTATATCTGAAAAAAGAGAACAATTCAACCAACAATGCAGTATGATTGATTTAATGGAATGGGTATTGGATATTAAAGATGAGGAAGACATTAAATATGTTAAACCAAAACAAAGATGAGTAAATATACTAGTAAACATATGGACGTAGCTTTATCAATAGGGATTAGTATTGGTTTTGTAATAGGTTTTGCATTAGGAGTTTCACTGTAATTATAAACCAAAACAAAGATGATGATTTTTAATAAAGAATTAAAAGAAAGAGTAAGGTTACTTGAGTATGAAAATCAAGAACTAAAGAAAAGATTAAAATGGGTTGAAGATAAAATAGGTTCTTCTCATCCTCCGATATTACACAGTAAGGTTATCAGAGAAGATGGCTGGGATATGTCTTATGATGTACTAAGAAAAAAATATAGAAATTATACACCCGTATTTAAGGATTAAACCAAAACAAAGATGATAGATAAGATAGAAGAACTATTAGACATGGGTGACACCATAACTGATCTTTGTTCTGCTGAACGGAAATTTTCCATTTGGAATAAGGGTGATTGTTCAGAAGTAGGCTTATGTGAAATACTATTAGACCAATTGATAAGAAAACATAAGGAAGAGAATGGAGAGTGGTATGATAGGGATTATGATGAAATTAAATTAAGATACTAAACCAAAACAAAGATGAAGAAAACTGATTATTTACCACTAATTCCTATATGTTCAGATAAAGAACTAAAAGAAATAGCAGAACAATGGTGTGATTTGGTTGGTGCAGAACCTACTATACCAACATTGAATGCATTTATGATGGGAGCAAAAATAGCTATATCTAATAATGGATGGATTAAACCAAAACAAAGATGAGTAAAGAAGATAAAATAAATATAGAAGAAGTATTCGTGTTTCCTCATGTTAGATATGTAACATCAGACGATAACCCTAATCCAACATATATCTATAAAAAGTATATAGGAAACCATGAATCATTAACTAATGGAAAGGTATATCAATTCCATAAAGTATTATTTTCGCCAAATAAAGAAACACCTAGAAAAAAGGTTTGGATAACTAACACAGATATAGGAACGTATGTTAGGTACGAAGAAACAAGAGACCAATGGGTAGTTAAACCAAAACAAAGATGAGTAAAGAAGGAATAATCTATATAAAGTGGGAACCAAGACCTAAACTCCCAAGAAAGAAGAAAAATTAGAAAGAGATGAAACGGAAGAATTTTAGAATTAAAGTGCTTAAACTCAGAAATATAAATGTAAAAGGTGTGGAATGGAAATATATCATAGAACATGATATAGATAAAAAAGCAGAGGTGAGAATATATAACCCCAGCACTAAACAAATTATAAAGAGAGTAGAATTTAGTGAACTTGGATTCGGTGAATATGAAATTGAACATGGTGGTTGTAATATAACACCTAAAATGATAAGAGAATATATTCAAGATAATTTAGACAAAGATGAATACATTAATTAAGGAAGAAATAGTGAGTATGATAAAAGTTTCAACCGTAGAAGATGTTGAAAGTAAAATACAAGAACTAAAAGATAAATATCAATACTATGAAGATAATAGGAATATGAGATTTAGTTCTTCGTCACACCAATATTATAGTATGATTCCAACTTGGATAGAAGGGTTAAAAGATTATTTAATTAAAGAACGATGATAGATAAGATAGAAGAACTATTAGACATGGGTGATACCATAACCAAACAGAATTATATGGGTTGGGATAAAGGTGATTGTTCAGAAGTGGGACTTTGTGAAATCTTACTTGACCAACTAATAAGAAAACACAAAGAAGATAATGGTGAGTATTACGATACTGACTATGACCAAATAAAATTAAGATATTAAACCAAAACAAAGATGAGTAAAGTAATAAAGACAAACAAAGAATTTAATGTTATAAGAGTAGAAGGATATATTTTAGAAATGTATGGAAGAAACGAATTACGCAAATTCAGAAATAACGAATTCATTCCAAACAAAAAAGATAAGAAATTAATAGATCTCTTAAACCAAAACAAAGAAGATGAATGAGAAAGAAGTAATAGATTATTTACAATTCTGTGTATTAATATACATAGCCATATTTGTAACGGTTATTGGATTTAGACAAAAATAACATATTTAAACCAAAACAAAGATGAGTAAAAGAAAATATAGAAATAATGAGAATATGTAAAACACAATACAGGATAGTAACAGATAAATTTGGTGGTTTTGAAGTGCAAAAACGACTATGGTATTATCCATTTTGGTTTCAAATACAAAATGAAAAAAGATACCCTATAAATACATACAGAACTATTGAGGAAGCAGAAAAGTTAATTGAAATTGATAAAACAAATAGTAGACCACCAAAAAAAACAGTTGTAAAAACTTTTAATTGTAGGTAACAAAAATAAAAACCGTTTCAATGGTTTTTAAATAATGTTAATCCACGTTTTAATGTGGCTATTAAACCAAAACAAAGAAGATGAGTAAAAAAGACATTATAAAAAAGTTTAAGGGTAAATGGTGGTCTGATAAATGGTTAAATAGATATTTGGCAAAAAGAACTACTAAAGTTAAACATAAAAACCAAAACAAAGATGAGTAAGTTAGATAATTTAAGTCATTACGAGGAAAAAACGTTATCAAGTGATAAATGTCCGATATGCAACTCTGATTTGTATATTATATCAAATTGGATGGATATGACTTTTGATGGACCTCAATGGGAGTATTGTGAATCTAATGAAGAACACGTATTTTCAAAACCACCGAGAAGTTATGAATACTATCAAATGGGTATAGGAGATAAGAGAGGTGAAATAATAAAAACATTTAAACCAAAACAAGATGAGTAGAGAAATAAAAGATGTGCCTGTGATATTAAAGAATGGGTTGAAGATAATGGAATGAAATTCAAACCAAGAGATAATGATAAAGATATTGAAGACAGAGTTAATTTCTTTATTAGACACATACTAAACCAAAACAAAGATGAAAAATAAAAGAGAAACATATCCACAATTTAATAGAATCTACCAACACTATAAAGGTGGAACTTATGAAGTTTTACACTTAGCTAAAAACACAGTAAATGACGAAATAACAGTAGTCTATCAATCGCAAGAATTCGGTAGTTATTACACTCGACCATTATCCCAATGGTTTGATATGGTCGATGTGGAAGGTGGGAAATGTAAACGTTTCTGTTTATTTGAAGAACCGAATCCTATAATTAAACCAAAACAAAGATGATGAGCAAAGAAGGTTACAAATATGTACCACACATACCAATAAAAGAGTTTTGTTTCACAATACCAGATGTGAAGTTTATTGGTTATGATAAAGATGGTAAGGCAAAGTTTAAGAAAATTAAACCAAACGAAAGATGAATAAAAGAGAACCAAAACATATAGGAGAAGTAATGTCTGATATTGCCGAAAGATACAATAAATTAACCAAAACAAAGATGATTGACATAGGAATAGACAAAGCAACAAACAACCTTAGATTAAAGTTAGAGATTGATATTAAGAGTTGGTTAGATAGAGAAACACCACCAACAAGTGAAGAGTGGGATGAATATAAAAGACAATTTAATAAGTACATTGAATTTAAACCAAAACGAAGATGAGTAAATTAACGTTAAATATACCAGAAGAATATTCAGGTTGGATATCTTCTCTACTAGAAAGAGGTCTTATGGAGCATCAGACAAGTTATGGTGACATGATACCTGTACCCAATGAAGTAGTAGTTTTTATTAAAGAATTTTATGAATACGAACAAAACAAAGATGAAGGCAAATAAAAAGTTATTTGAGAAACCTAAAAAAGGACCATTCAATAAACCAATGTTTTTTAAGACTATAAAAGAGGGATTCGAATACTTTGCTAAATTCAATAAACCAAAACAAAGATGATAATAAATAACATAGACGTATATAGAGATGGTGGAACTGTAAAAGTGGAAACCAACGAAGGAATTTTCTATATAGATAGAAGGATTAGAACAGAGACAAAAGGTGGTG